>Ga0207416_1000129_pt1 | contig 141075 bp, 129 predicted proteins | sample PaiPotPPM11metaG_FD_184107 | JGI IMG/M metagenome (GOLD analysis project Ga0207416, IMG submission 184107) | Iron sulfur acid spring bacterial and archeal communities from Banff, Canada, to study Microbial Dark Matter (Phase II) - Paint Pots PPM... ...
ATGCCGTTGGGCGAGGAGATGACCGGGATGGCAAGTTTCTTGGCGAACTCGGTCAGTTCGCGGCTTGCTTCCGACAGCGTCACGCCGTGGCCGATGAAGATGACCGGCCGCTGCGCCGCGACGATCATGTCGAACGCGCAGGTGATTTCATCGGGCGAGGCGCCACTGCGCTGCGCATTCAATGGCGGCGCCGGCGGCGGCATTTCGACGTCGTCGTCTTCCTGGAACACGTTGAACGGCACATCGACATTGACCGGGCCCGGGCGGCCCGACAGCATCGTCGTCATTGCCTGACGCAGCGCCAGCGGCAGCATGTCGACGCGAGTCGGCTGGAAGCTGCGTTTGACCACCGGGCGGACGATGTTCACGAAGTCGGCCTGGAAGTGCCGGTTGATCTCCTGGAACGGGCTCCTGTTGAATTGCGAGGTCGGCACGTTGGCGGTGATGGCGAGCAGCGCCGAGGAATCCGCCAGCGCGCAGGCGAGCGGCATGATGATGTTGCACGAACCCGGCCCGCAGGAGGTGAGCGTCGCGACCGGCTTGTGGCGCACGCGAAAATAGGCGTCCGCCATGTGGGCTGCGACCTGCTCGTGGCGCGGCGAGATGAGCTTGATGCGGTCGCGCGCCTCGTAGAGCGGATCGAGCATGCCGACATTGCCGTGTCCGCAAATACCGAAGACATAAGGAATATCGTTGGCGATGAGATATTCGGTGATCAGCTCGGCGCCCTTCATGCGTGGCATCGCAATTCCTTTGGGTTCTCAAGGAGATTGTGCGCAGCATAGACTGCGCTAGAGTTGCTCCGCAATGTGGGGCTCCAAGGGTGGACCGATGATCCTGTTGTCGAATGGCGGAACGAACTCGCACCGCAGCCAGGCGCGGTCGAACACGATGGTCGTCGGCACCGTTGATGGCATTGTGCTTTTGGAGCGCGGCGCGCAGTTCTGGACGATCAAGCACCGGGCGCTTGGCGGCTGCTCCATCAGTGCGGTCACGGCGTCCGGCGACGGCACATTGTTCGCGGCCAGCCACGGTTTTGGCGTCGCCCGCAGCGACGATGGCGGCTACGCCTGGACCTGGGTGCTCGACGGCATCGACCACATGGATCTGTGGTCGGCTCGCGCCGGCAAACTGATGGGCCGCGACGTGGTCTGCGTCGGTTCGCTGCCTGCGCACCTCTATATCAGCGAGAACCGGGGCGATTTCTGGCGTGAATTGCCCGCACTGCGTAACGTGCCGAGCGTCGCGAAATGGTGTTTTCCGCCGCCGCCGCGCATCGGTCACGTCAAGGATATCGTGTTCGACGGCGACCGCTTGCTGGTCGGTATCGAGATCGGCGCGCTGCTGGTATCGAAGGATTTCGGCGAAAGCTTCACCGAGCTTCGCGTCGATCCCGATCCGGTCGAGTGCGATATTCATCGCGTTCTTGTGCATCCTGCCCGCCCTGATCGACTCATCGTCGCCAACGGTATTGTCGGCGTGGTGTCGAGCGAGGACGCCGGCGCCACTTGGCGCAAAAATCCCATGCCGCCACACGCCGATTATCCCGATGCGATCGTCGTTCATCCCGATGAGCCGGACACCGTGTTCCTCACCGCTGGCGTCGGCTGGCCGTCACAGTGGTACGCAATCGGCAAAGCGCGCGGCAAAATCGTGCGCAGCCGTGACGCCGGAAAGACGTGGCAGCATCTGCTGGGCGGGCTGCCCAACGGGCAGCGCGCCGTTTACAGCGCACTGACGATCGAAGCGTGGCCGGGCGGTTCTGCGCTCTATGCCGCCGATACCGACGGGCTGGTCTTCGAGAGCGCCGATGAAGGCGACTCCTGGTCGATCATTGCCGAAGTGCCGCCAGTGTCGAAGGGCGAGTTCTATCGCGCGCTGGCGCGGGATCGCGGCAAGCTGGCGGTCGACGACATCGTCGTGAGCAAATCCGCGAGCGAAAGGCTCGCCGCAGTCGCCGCCCGCCGCTGACTGCTCAGAACCGCGGGCGAAACAGCGATCCGGCCTTTTCGATATGACCGGCAAACGGGGCGCCGACGTGCCCGGGAAAGATGAGCGCGCCGGACGCCGCGGCATCCTCGAACATGCGCCGGCGGCTGACCCGCGCCTCGTCGGCATTGGAATTTTTCGGGAAGTTCCAATCCGGATAGAACACTTGCAGCAAGTGATGGAATACGTCGCCGGTCAGCATCGCGCGGTTGCCGCCGACATCGAGCCGGAAATAGAAATGTCCCGGCGAGTGGCCGCCGGCCGGCAGGATTTCGATGAACTCGTTGAGACGGTGCGGCCCGGTGACGAGATCGGCGCGGCCGGCGTCGATGACCGGCAGCACGCACTCCCGAAATGATCCGAATTCGGTCGGCGACGTGGCCGGATCGTTATCGAGCTTTTGGAAGTAATCGACATCGAGCTTTGAGAACACGTAGCGCGCGTTGGGAAACGTCGGCTGCCAGCGGCCATCCTTGAGCTGCGTGTTCCATCCGACATGATCGTGATGCAGGTGGGTGCACATGACGAGATCGATCTCGTCCGGACGCGCGCCCGCCGCGGCAAGCCGGTCGAGCCATGGCGTGTCGAGCATGTTCCACCACGGCCGCAGCGGCCGCGATTTCTGATTGCCGCAACAGCCGTCGATCAGGATCTTGCGGCCGTCGAGCTGAAGCAGCCAGCTATGAACGCTGAGCTTGAGCTTGTGCGTTTGCGGATCGTAGTGGTTCGGCGCGAGCCAGTGACCGTGCTCTTTGAAATGGACCTCGGTAAGCTCCGGGAAAATCTCCGCCGGCGGATAGATCGGCAGATAGGTTTCCTCGATGCGGGTAACCGTTGCCTTGCCGACCTTGAATACTGACATCGGCGGTATCTTCGGCGGCCGAGGGGATTTCGGCTGACCGATTACGGCTGCGACTTGACGAAGCCGGCGAACTTCTTCTGAAAGCGCGACAGGCGGCCGCCGCGATCGAGCAGATGCTGCTGGCCGCCGGTCCAGGCCGGATGCGACTTCGGATCGATCTCCAGATGCAGCGTATCGCCGGGTTTGCCCCAGGTCGTGCGCGTAGTGAATTCGGTGCCGTCGGTCATCACCACCTTGACCAGGTGGTAGTCGGGGTGCGTGTCGGGCTTCATGGCTTGATCTTGGGCCTTTGACCGCGCCGCTTTGGCGCCTGTGTTCCAACGAAAATTTGGCGGTTCTATACCCCGCAAAGGTCGGGGAGACAAGCCGACGCTGCGGTGGCATTGTCCGGCCGAATCGGCGGGCGGCCAAAAGGCGTTGCGGCGCATGAACTTCACGGCCGAAAAGGACGCGGCAATGCAGGCGCAAGCGACGCAGGCGTTGTCCGCACCGGATGCGCCCACCGAAGCGCGCGGAGTCAAGCTGCGGCCGCTCGCATCGCTGCTGCCTTATGCCAGGCGCTACCGCTGGCGGGCGCTGGCGGCGTTCGGCGCGCTGATCCTGGCGGCGCTGACCACGCTTGTCGTGCCGATTGCGGTGCGCCGGATGATCGATTTCGGCTTCACCGCGCGCGGCCTTGCGCTTATCGACAGCTATTTCCTGGTGATGATCGGCGTGGCGGCCGTGCTCGCGCTGTCGAGCGCGCTGCGCTACTACCTCGTCACCACGCTCGGCGAGCGCATCGTCGCCGATCTGCGCGGCGATGTGTTCGCGCACCTGACGTCGCTGTCCGTGGCCTTCTTCGACGAGGCCAAGACCGGCGAGGTGATTTCGCGGCTCACCGCCGACACCACGCAGATCAAGGCCGCGGTGGGCGGTTCAGTCTCGGTCGCGTTGCGCAATCTGGTGCTGTTCGTGGGCGCCACCATCATGATGGTGGTGACAAGCCCGCGGCTGTCGGCGTTCGTGCTTGGCGCCATTCCGATCATCGTGCTGCCGCTCTATGCTTTCGGCCGCGCGGTGCGCCGCCGCTCGCGCTCTGCGCAGGACACGCTCGCCGACGCTTCGGCCTATGCCGCCGAACTGATCGGGGCGGTGCGCGTGCTTCAGGCCTTTACCAACGAACGCCTCGGCATCGCGCGCTTTGGCAATGCTGTCGAGCGCGCCTTTACTGCCGCGCGCGATTCAATACGCGCCCGCGCCGTGCTGACGGCCTTCGCTATTTTTCTGGTGTCCGCGAGCGTCGTCGTCGTGCTGTGGGTCGGCGCCCAGGATGTCCTGAGCGCCAAGATGACACCGGGCCGGCTCGGGCAATTCGTGCTCTACGCGGTGTTCGCGGCGGGTGCGCTTGGCTCGCTGTCGGAATTCGGCGGCGAGTTGGCGACGACGTCCGGCGCGGCGGAACGGCTGTTCGAGATTCTCGCGGTGCGCCCGGCAATCGTGCGCCCGGCGCATCCGGCGGCGCTGCCGTTGCCGCCGCGCGGCGAGGTGGCGTTCGACAAGGTCCGGTTCTCCTATCCGACACGTCCCAGCGTGTCGGCGCTCAATAACGTGTCGTTTCAGGTGCGCCAGGGCGAGAAGGTGGCGATCGTCGGTCCGTCCGGCGCCGGCAAGAGCACGATCTTTCATCTGCTGCTGCGTTTCTACGATCCGATTGCCGGCTTCATCACGCTCGACGGCGTGCGCCTGACCGATCTCGATCCGGCGGACTTGCGGGCGCGGATCGCGCTGGTGCCGCAGGACAGCGTGATGTTTGCCACGTCCGTGCGCGAAAATATCCGTTTCGGCTGTCCGGATGCGACCGACGCCGAAGTCGCGCGCGCGGCGGACCTTGCTTATGCCGGAACTTTCATCGCAGCGCTGCCTCAGGGCTTCGACACGCCGGCCGGCGAGCGCGGCATCACGCTGTCGGGCGGCCAGCGTCAGCGCATCGCGATTGCGCGCGCCATCCTGCGCGATGCGCCGCTGCTTCTGCTCGACGAGGCGACCTCATCGCTCGATGCCGAGAGTGAAACCCAAGTCGCGGCCGCGCTTGCTGATTTGATGCGTGCGCGCACCACCATCGTCATCGCGCACCGGCTTGCGACCGTGCTGTCCTGCGACCGTATCTTGGTGCTGGACGAGGGCCGTATCGTGGAAGAGGGCACGCATCAGTCGCTCGTGTCGCAAGGCGGCCTCTATGCGCGCCTGGCGAAACTTCAGTTTGAAGGCGCCTGATTTTCAAGGCCGCCAGCTCATGCGGTGCACCGGCTTTCCTGAGATCGGATTTTTCCCAGCGCCGGTAATCGCGAACCCGTGCTTGACGTATAAGCCGATCGCGCGCGCGTTGTCTGTGTTGACGTCAAGATCGAGGCCGCGTGGCGAAATGCGTTTGGCTTCGGCGAGCAGCGTAGCGCCGACGCCTGATCGCCAATGTTCCGGCGCCACCACGATCTGGTCGAGATAGAGCGTCTTCGGATCGACCGTGACGAAACCGATCATTGTGCGTTCGTTGGCGCCATCAGTCTCCGCAACCACGACCTCGGCAACGGGCAGAAGCTCGTTGCGCCAGCGTTGCCACCACCAATCGAGGCGCTCGGCGAAATCGAGTTCCGGATAGGCCGCCTGCCAGGTACGCAGCCACAGCGCGACGGCAGCGTCTTCGTCGGCGGGGCGGTAAGGCCGTAGCGTAATGGAGGCTTTGCCGGCGACGCGTCGGCTTGTCATGGTGCTTGTCATGGCAGCGTTGGCGGGCGTCGCGCGCTGTGTCGAATGTGAAGAATGACAACCTCGTCTTGTTCGACGGTGTAATAAATAACGTAGGGAAATCTCCCGAGTGGAAATTTGCGCACGCCTGCCACGTCGGTTTCCTGAGCCAGCAAAGGAAATTCGGCCAGTTGTACGATCAAATTCTCGACGCGTCCCACAACGGATGCCGCCGCGGCGGCGTTGTGCTTTGCGATGTAGGCGAAAATCTCGTCCAGTTCACGGAGTGCGGTGTCGGTGTACCTTACCCTCATCACCGGTGGCGGTTGAACACCGCGGCGACATCCTCGTCGCTTGCAAGTTTGCCCTGGCGCATTTCCTCAAGTGCGCGCTCGACCGCGGCACGCTCATCGGGGCCGAGCTTATAGACGCCAAAGTGCTTTGTTTCGATGTCGACGATCGACTGCGCCAATTCGGCCTGCGCTTCTTCCGGCCAATCGGCGACGCGTTCCAAAAGTGTTTCGACAACCTTGTTCATGTGCCAATCATACCTCATTTTGTCGCCAGACGCAGCCCTCACTTCTCCGTCAATTTCAGCTCGATGCGGCGATTGTGGCTGAACGCGTCGTCGGTGGTGCCGGGATCGATCGGCTGGAATTCGCCGAAGCCGGCGGCGACCAGCCGCTGCGGCGGGACGCCTTTGCTGATCAGGTATTGCACGACAGAGATGGCGCGGGCGGCGCTAAGCTCCCAGTTCGACTTGAACGGCGACGTCGCGCCGACCGGCCTTGTGTCGGTATGGCCGTCGACGCGCAGCACCCAGTTGATTTCCAGCGGTATCTGCTTTTCGAGATCGAGCAGCGCGCCTGCGACTTGATCGAGCTCGGCTTTGCCTTCCGGCCGCAGCGATGCGGTGCCGCTGTCGAAGAACAGCTCGGACTGGAACACGAAGCGGTCGCCAACCACCCGGATGTCCGGCCGATTGCCGAGGATTTCGCGCAGCTTGCCGAAAAAGTCCGACCGATAGCGCGACAATTCCTGGACGCGCTGCGCCAGCGCGACATTGAGCCGCTGGCCGAGGTCGGCGATGCGAAGCTGCGAATCCTTGGCCTTCTGCTCGGAGGTGCCGAGCGCCTCCTGCAGCGCGGCGATCTGATTGCGCAGCGCCCTGATCTGCTCGTTGAGGTTCTCGATCTGCGCCACCGCGCGCGCCGTCGCCTCCTTTTGCAGATCGATCTTCGAGTTCAGGGTGTCGACCTCGCCCTGGCCGGGGCCGGGCGCCGGATTGGCGCCGGCAGCGCCACGCAATCGGTCGCGTTCGCCCACTGCCGCCGACAGCGAAGCGCGCATTTGTGCAACCTCATCCTCGAGATTGGCCTTGCCGGTCTGCTCCAGCGACAAGAGCTGGCTCAAGCGCGAGATTTGCGCGTTGAGGCGTTGCAGCGCGGTGTCCTTGCCCGCCATCTCCTGCGACAGGAAGAATTGCGCGACCATGAACACCGTCAGCAAAAAGATGACGGACAGGACCAGCGTCGAGAGTGCGTCGACGAAACCCGGCCAGTAATTCATGCCGCTGTCGCGGCGGCTGCGAGCCAGAGCCATGAGGGCCTATTTCAGTTTGAGCATGATCTTTTCCGAAAACCGGTGACCACTTTTCGGGATCATGCTCTATCTGTCGACAGGTTCGCGCGCCACGTGTTCCATGAAGCGGCGCAGATCCTTGTTGAGCTTGGCCTGTTCCTCCGCCCAGTCGCGGATCATCTGCTGCTCGTTGCGCATATGTTGAACGAGGCCCTGGATCGCTTCGGCGAGGTTCGCCATGGCGGCGGTCGTCGCCTTGGTCGATGACCCGTCGCCGATCAATTGATTGAGCCGATTGAACGCGTCCACCAGTCCGGCGGGCAGCGCCGCACCGCCGTTGATGGTGCCGACGCCGAGATCCTGCACCGTGGTCGCCAGCCAATCTTCGAGATTGGTGTAGAAGCGGTTCTGCGCCTGGCTCGTCTGCAAGTCGAGAAAGCCGAGCACCAGCGAGCCGGCAAGCCCGAACAGCGAGGATGAGAACGAGATGCCCATGCCGCCGAGCGGCGCCGCCAGCCCTTCCTTGAGCGCCTCGAAAACCGAATCGGCGTCGCCACCGGCTTTGAGGCCGTTGATGATGCCGCCGACCGAGCCCACCGTCTCGATCAAGCCCCAGAACGTGCCGAGCAGGCCAAGGAAGACCAGCAATCCGGTCAAGTAGCGGGAAATGTCACGCGCCTCGTCGAGCCGCGTCGCCAGCGAATCGAGAAAGGCGCGCATGGTTTGCGCCGAGATCGCGACACGCTCGACGCGTTCGCCGCCCAGCATCGCCGCCATCGGCGCCAAGAGCTTCGGCTCGCGCGCCGCGGCGAGTTTCGGGTCGGCGCTGCGGTAACCATTGACCCAGGATACTTCCGGAAACAGCCGGATGACCTGATGAAACGACAGGATGATGCCGATCAGCAGCACGCCGATGATCAGCCCGTTGAGCCACGGATTGGCGAAGAAGGCGTTGAGAATCTGGCGTTGCAGGACAAAAGCGATCAGCCCGCACAGGATCAGGAACACCAGCATCCGGATCAGGAAGATGCGGGGCGAGGTCAGTTTCAACGGATCGTGGTCGCTCGCCATCGGCTCAAGTTATCGCGCGGAATCGGCACATTCGGCACATCACATTCGGCACATCATGGCACAGGGCCTGTGACAGTAAAAAGCATGATTGGGCGTCGTTGTGCCGCAGCGGGCGAGTTGTCATAGCCTTTGCGGCAAGCTGAGGGCGGCTGGCGCGGCGAGGGTCGGTCATGACACCGCAGGCTCCTTGGCCGGCTCCTCGGCGGCTTCCTTGATGAGACGAAGCAACTCGCGATGCATGGTGTCGTTGCCGGCAGCAATCTGGCCCTTGGCGAAGATGGCGTCGCCGCCTTCGAGATCGCTGACAAAGCCGCCAGCCTCGCGCACGATGATCATCCCCGCGGCGAGGTCCCATGGCGCGAGATCGCGCTCCCAATAGGCGTCGAGCCGGCCGGCGGCGATCCAGGCCAGATCAAGCGTGGCGGCGCCATAGCGGCGCAAGCCGGCAAAGTGTTGCTGCGCTACGGCGATTTCCCTACGCGCCAGCGCCAGATCGCCGCGGCCGTAATGCGGCAGGCCGCAGGCGACGATCGCCTCGTTGAGCTGCTTGCGACCGGCGACGCGCAGCCGCTGATCGTTGAGAAAGGCGCCCTTGCCGCGCTCGGCGATGAACAGTTCCTCGTTGGCCGGGTTGTAGACCAGCCCGGCGATGATGGCGTCGTCGCGCTCGAGCGCAATCGCGACCGCAAAGTGCGGAATGCCGTGCAGGAAATTGGTCGTGCCGTCGAGCGGGTCGACAATCCAACGGTGAGACTTGTCGGTGCCGGCGCGGGCGCCGCCTTCCTCGCCGAGGAAGCCGTAGCCGGGCCGCGCCTTGGCAAGCTCCTCGCGCACGATCTCCTCGGCGCGGTGGTCCGCGGCGGTGACGAAATTGCGCGGTCCCTTCAAGGACACCTGCAAATTCTCGATCTCGCCCAGATCGCGCTTGAGGCTGCGGCCGGCGCGGCGCGCGGCCTTGATCATGACGTTGAGGACGGCGGAGTGCAGCATGGTGCGTCCCGTACCTTCAGCGGCGTTCCGGCGCAAGCCGCGCGTTGTGCTCCCTCTCCCCGCGTGCGGGGAGAGGGTGGTGTGAGGGGGCCTCTCCGCTGGGCGCAGAATTGCGGCGCTCAGAATCGGGGAGAGGCCCCCTCACCCTCGCTTCGCTCGACCTCTCCCCGCGCGCGGGGAGAGGTAATACAAAATCGTTCTCGCGACGCGATCTGCGCCCGAGTCATGGCAACGGCACGGGCAAAATCTTCGCCGAGCTTGATCCCGTCAGACCTTGCCGGCGGTGGCACCGGCTTCCATCCGATCACGCTCAACGAATCAAAAAGGAAGCGGAACGCCGGCAGGCGCGTAGCCCAACCTCCGCGCCTTACGAGCGCGGCGCGCGCTGAAGCGCAGCGCGCTCGCCTGTTGGCGTCCCACCACGGCGCTTGCGGCAGCGACCGAACGCCACCGCTCAACTCCAGTTACGCGCTTCCTGAGACGGGCTACGCAGGAGCGGGCGTTACCCGCTCCCCGCCGTTCCAGTGCAGCGAGTTTCCTCGCAGACCGGTCGTCATGCCGGCCGGGCGTATATCCCCGGAGCCGCCCGGGAGCGAAGGTGACGAACCGCCGCCCGCGGGAACCGCTCTCGCTCCGCCGGCCGGAGTCACCGGCTGGCGTCCTTTAAGGGAGCAAAGATTTGCGGTTTGTAGCTTAAATAGTGACGGATGTCAAGGAAAAAGTCGCCATATGGGTGACGAGCGACGCTTGGCCAAGCGCGGCCATGGGAAATAATGCTAACGTCGTCCAGAGGACGCCGAATTGATCTTCAAACAAGTAAAAAAGCTGCCCGACCAGGCCGCGCGCGAGGTGCTGGATTTCGTCGGCTTCGTCCGTGAGCGGGGCGAGCGCGCCGATTGGCGCGACCTGATGAACGCGCAGGCGGCCTCGCTCGCCCCGTGGCTCCGGCCGGATCGGCCGGCGCGCCTTGGCCCGTTCAGGCCGCCCAGTCTTCCGTCGTCAGTCCCGGCACCCGCGCGAACTCGCGCGCATTCGCTGTCACCAAGAGCGCGTCGTGGCGGCGCGCCTGCGCGGCGATGAGAATGTCATAAGGCCCGATCGGCGTTCCGGCCTTGGCCAGAGCCGCGCGTACATCGCCGGCCTCCCGCGCATCATCAGCGTCGAAGTTAAGAATCTGGACGGGCCCGGCCAGGAAATCCGCAAGCGTATCGGTATTGCGCTGCTGGCGTCTGCTCTTGGCGATGCCGTACCAAAGCTCGAACAAGACGATTGAGGATACGGTGACCGGGATGCCGCTGCGAAGCGCTTCATCAAACCGGGCGCGCACGCGTGAGCCCGGGTCGTTGACCGCCGCAATCACGGCGTTGGTGTCGAGACAGATCATTCGTCATCAAAATATTTGCGATCGTCGACCGGCATTGGCGGTTGCTCGGGACGGCCCTCGGGCAGAAAATCGGCGCCATGTTCGTCGATCTTTGCCCACCACGCGTCGTAGTCGAACGGTTGGCCAATAGGCTCCAGAAGGACCGCGCGTCCGATACGGCGCACGCTCACTTCCTTGCCGGGCATGCGAAACTCCTTCGGCAGCCGTACCGCTTGGCTGCGGCCGTGCTTGAAGAGTTTTGCGGTGCTCTTGTCGCTCATTTGTGTCCGGTCATCCCTGGTAGATACCATATGATATCTACCATTATTCGAGCCTCGTTGCAACGTGTTCTCGGGCAATCAGTTGGTGCGGGGCGGCTGGCGATCTGATCGAACCCGTCCCCTGAGCCGTTTTATACCAGCGGCGTTAACTTCTGACCTGTCATGCTCCGCGAAGGCGGGGCATCCAGTCATCACAAGCGCTGCGGGACGAACTCGAACTGTTGCGAGTACTGGATCACCCGCATTCGCGGGTGATGACAATCGCATGAGTCAATTCTTCAGGCCGCCGTTTCAGACTCTCTCGTAGCGTAATCGCGCCAGCCCTCACGACGGCGGCTTCTTCATCGCATCGAGCCACGTCTTCGCCGCCTTCTCGCCGGCTGAGCGCTTATCGGCGTCGAGGCCGTTCACATAGTCATCGAGCGCGAGATCGGTCTCGCCGCGCGCTTTGGAGATCAGGTGCCACTTGGTGGCGCCGACCGGATCGGCCGGTGCGCCCTGGCCGGAGGCGAGAATATGGGCAAGCCGGTTTTGCGCGATCGGATTGTTCTCCAGCGCCGCCCGATGGAACAGCATGGCGGCGGCCTGCTGGTTCTTGGCGATGCCATCGCCATTGTAGAGTGCGATCGCGTATTCGACCTCGGCGTCGGTGTCGTTGGCGAGCGCGGCAAGGCCGAACAGCCGCACCGCCTCGCGCATATTCTTGGTCACGCCGCGGCCCGACTTGTATAGCGTGCCGAGCGCGTATTGCGCTTCCGCATTGCCTGCCTGCGCGGCGATCCGCAGCAACTCGGCGGCCCGGCCGAAATCCTGCGGGAACAGTTGCCCCTCCATATAGAGCAACGCCAGATCGTAAGCAGCCAAGGGGTGGCCGAGCTTGGCGGCGGCGGCAAGCCATCTGGCGCTGGCCTCGCGGTCGCGCGGACCGGCGCGTCCGGCGAGGCTGAACATCGCCAGCGCGAACATCGCCTGCGGGTCACCGCGGTCGGCGGCGAGCTTGTACCATTCCGCTGCCTTCTTATCGTCCTGCGGAACGCCAAAACCGTTGGCGTAGAGCTCGCCCAGCAGCGTCATCGATTTCGGATCGCCGGTGTCGGTGGCGCGTTGCGTCGCGAAGCCGAACGCCGTGAGATAGCGGCCGCGCTGAAATGCGCCGAACGCGAGGTCGGGTTGCGGCCCGTTCGCCGCCGGCTGGGCGGCGGGGATTGGCGCGACGGGCGCGGCCTTCCCGGCCGGTTGCCGCGATTTTGATTTTGCGGCGGCAGATTTCGTTTCGCGAGGCGGACTCTGCGCCATGGCCGAGCCGGGCAACATCGCGGCGAGCATCGCCGTAGGGGCGGGTTTTAAATCCGCCCCTACAATCACCGCGATCGCGAAGATCGCGGCTACTCGGATCGCGGGACCGCTCATGGCGCCGGCGCGGCGAGCGCTTGCGCCGCCGCAGCCACCGCGGCGGCCGCTCCTTCCGGGTGCGTCCATATCCAATCACCGAGAGCGACGAAATCCGCGCCGGCTTGCGCCAACGGCCGAACTTCATCGGCGTTTGCGGCATAGCCGATGCACGGTAGCTCGACGAGCTCCGCCCACCACGTCACCCGCTCCTCAACAGCGTCGAAGGGCGGGCGATTGCCGGCCCCCTTTCCCTCCCCCGCATGCGGGGGAGGGTAGGGAGGGGGTTCGCCAAACATCACGTAGTCGGCGCCAGTTTCGGCGGCGAGCATGGCATCATGACGGCTGCGCAAGCCGCCGGCGCCGGCGATGCGCTCGGGCTTGAGCAAAGCGAGCGCCGCGGCGAAGGCGTCGGTGCCGTAAAGATGCGCGCCATCGGCGCCGGCGCGGGCGACGATGCCGGGGCGGCCGTCGAGGATAAGTGCGACATCGCGCCGCTGCACGATCGCGGCCACGGCCTTGGCGCGCTCGATCAGCGTGCGCTCGCCGGCGTCGGCGAGGCGCAACAGCACCGCGGCGACGTCGCCGGCTGTGAGCGCGGCTGCAAGCGCGCGCGCGAACGGCGCCGGATCGTCGAGCAGCGGCGTGATGAGATAGAGGCGGGGGGAGGGCGTGTTCATCCGCCTCCCCCTGCAGGGGGGAGGCCACCGCGCGAAGCGCGGAGGATGGGGACGAACCTGGAGTTTCGCCTACTGCCCCACCCCGGCCGCTCCGCGGCCGGCCCTCCCCCTGCAGGGGAGGGCTTGCGGCGGCGCCATATCACGCCGCTTTCCGTTCCAGGTCGGCTTGCCATTGGCCGCGCGTGGCGAGGCTGTTCATCATGGCGCGGTGGGCGAAGGCGCGCTGCGCGGCGGCGGTGTTCTCCGATTTCCCCGACCACGTCGTCTGCGGCGCGTGCTGCAACGCGCGGCCGTAGGAGAAGGTGACGCGCCAGGGCAACGGGCCCATTTTGTTCATGGCGTCGAGATGGGCCGTGGCCTCCTCGTCGGACTGGCCGCCGGAGAGAAAGGCGATGCCGGGGACGGCGGCGGGCACGCAGGCTTTCAAGACGCGCAGCGTCTTGTCGGCGACTTCCTCGACCGTCGCGCGCCGCGCCGATTTTTTGCCGGGCACAATCATGTTGGGCTTGAGCACCATGCCTTCGAGGGCGACACGCTGGAAATACAGCTCCTCGAACTGCAGCTTGAGCACCATCTCCGTGACCTGATAGCAGCGGTCGATGTCGTGGCCGCCGTCCATCAGCACTTCCGGCTCGACGATCGGCACGATGCCTTCGTCCTGGCACAGCGCGGCATAGCGCGCCAGCGCATGGGCATTGGCGCGCACCGCGGTGTAGCTCGGGATTTCGTGCGCGCTCCCGATGTCGATCACCGCGCGCCATTTGGCGAACTTGGCGCCGAGCGCGCGATATTCGATAAGCCGCTCGCGCAAGCCGTCGAGACCCTCGGTGACGACTTCGCCGGGGCAGGACGGCAGCGGCTTGGTGCCCTTGTCGACTTTGATGCCGGGCAGCGCGCCGGCTTTTTCGATCAGCTTGACCAGCGGCGTGTCGTCTTTGGCGCTCTGGCGGATGGTCTCGTCATAGAGAATGACGCCGGAAATATATTTCGCCATCGCCTCGGTCGAGCGGAACAGCATTTCGCGATAATCGCGCCGGCTGTCGGCGGTGGATTCCACGCCGAGCGCGTCGAAACGCTTCTTAATCGTGCCGGTCGATTCGTCGGCGGCCAGAATGCCCTTGCCCGGGGCCACCATGGCCAAAGCTGTTTTCTTTAAGTCTTCGACCTTGTTCTTCAATTCGCTGACATTCATCGCGCCCTCCAAGTCTTTCGCCGCCGGCGGTCCGGCGGTTTGCGGTCATGTTTCCCGGATGCGGTGCAGCGCGAAGCGGTGCGCCGCTGATCCGGGATCGTCGCAAACTCCGAGCTTGTAACGATCCCGGTTCTGCAGTGCATCACTTCGCTACGCTCCGTGTTGCACTGCGCCCGGGAAACGCACTTCAATCAACGTCCATAATCAGCGTCCATGCGCCTCCGCCGAAACACTCTGCGGCACCAGCAACACCTTCACCCCCGGCAGCGTCTTGCCCTCCAGTGACTCCAGAAAGGCGCCGCCGCCGGTCGAGACATGGGTCAGCCGATCGGTCACGGCGGCGAGGTTGAGTGCCGCCACCGTGTCGCCGCCGCCGGCAAAACTGACAAGCTTGCCGGCCGCGGTGAGTTCCGCCGCGGCTTCCGCGACCGCGATTGTACCACGATCGAACGGCTCATGCTCGAAGGCGCCGAACGGGCCGTTCCAGACCAGCGTCTTGGAACGCGCCAAGACCGAGACGACGTGCTCGACGCTGCGCGGGCCGATATCGAGGATCATGTCGGTTGCGCCGACCGCGTCCACCGCGACAACGCGCGAGGGCGCGTTATCGGCGAGCTTTTGCGCCACCACGGCGTCGACCGGCAGCACGATTTCGCGATGCAGCGATTTGGCCTTGGCCATGATGTCGCGCGCGGTGGCGACGAGATCGCTTTCATACAGCGATTTGCCGACCGCGTTACCCTGCGCCACCAAAAACGTGTTGGCCATGGCGCCGCCGATGATCAGGGTCTCGACCTTGGCGAGGAGATGGCCGAGCAGCTCGAGCTTGGTCGAGACTTTGGCGCCGCCGACGATCGCGGTGACCGGATGCTGCGGGTGCTCGAAGGCGCGCGCCAGCGCCTCAAGCTCGGCTTGCATGGCGCGGCCCGGATAAGCGGGCAGGCCGGACACCGTCACGATCGCGGTATTGCTGGCATGCTCGCGATGCGCGGCCGAGAACGCGTCGTCGACGAAAATGTCGCCGAGCGCCGCCAGCTTTTTTGCAAAATCCTTGTCGTTGTTTTCTTCCTCGGCATGAAAGCGGGTGTTTTCCAGACAGAGAATGTCGCCGTTCTTCATGGCGGCAACCGCTTGATCCGCCGCCGGCCCGACGCAGTCCTCGGCGAAGGCCACCGGCCGTTTGACGATGCGCGCCACTTCGGCGGCCACGGGTTTGAGCGAATCCTTCGGGTCGCGTCCTTTCGGCCGGTTGAGATGCGACAGCAGAATGACCTTGCCGCCCCTGCCGGCGAGCTCGGCGATGGTTTGGGCGATTTCCTCGATGCGGGTGGCGTCGGTGACCTTGCCGCCGGCCATCGGCACGTTGAGGTCGACGCGCAACAGCACGCGTTTTCCGGTGACGTCGGCTTGGTCGAGGCTGCGGAAGGATTGCATGGACGCGCAAGGACTTCGATGCGTAAACTCAGGCGAGCTTGCCCATCGCCACCGCGGTGTCGATCATGCGATTGGAGAAGCCCCACTCATTGTCATACCACGACATCACCCGCACCAGCGTGCCGTCGATCACCTTGGTCTGGTCCATGTGGAAGACCGCGGAATGCGGGTCGTGGTTGAAGTCGCTCGAGACGTTGGGCGTCTCGGTATAGCCGAGGATGCCCTTAAGCTGCTGTTCGGCGGCGCGCTTGACCGCGGCGTTGATCTCGTCCTTCGAGGTCGCGCGCTTGGCGACGAATTTGAAATCGATCACCGACACATTCGGCGTCGGCACGCGGATGGAGACGCCGTCGAGCCGCCCGGCGAGCTCGGGCAAAACCAGGCCGACCGCTTTGGCCGCGCCGGTCGAGGTCGGGATCATGTTGAGCGCCGCGGCGCGCGCCCGGTAGAGGTCCTTGTGCACCTGGTCGAGCGAGGGCTGATCGTTGGTATAGGAATGCACCGTGGTCATGAAGCCTTTGTCGATGCCGACGGCGTCGTTGAGCACTTTGGCGACCGGCGCCAGGCAATTGGTGGTGCATGAGGCGTTGGAGACGACGGTGTGCGCCTTGGTGAGCTTGTCGTGGTTGACGCCATAAACGACGGTGAGGTCGACGCCGTCCGCCGGCGCCGAGACCAGCACGCGCTTGGCGCCGGCTTTAAGATGCGCCGAGGCTTTGTCCTTGGACGTGAAAATACCGGTGCATTCCAGCGCCACGTCGATGCCGAGTTCTTGCCACGGCAACTGGGTGGGGTCTTTCACCGCGGTAACTTTGATGGCGCCGTTGCCGCAAGAGATGGTGTCGCCCTTGACAGTGACCGCGCCGGGGAAACGGCCGTGCACGCTGTCGTAACGAAGCAGGTGCGCATTGGTCTCGACCGGCGCCAGATCGTTCACCGCGATGACTTCGATGTCGTGACGATCTGCTTCGATGACGGCGCGCAAAATATTGCGGCCGATGCGGCCGAACCCGTTGATGGCAACGCGAACCGACATGTCCCGGTCTCCCTCCGCTGCCGGCCGATCCGCGCGGCAGCGCCGTTTATTATGTAGCTATCCTTCTACGACTTTCCTAATCGCGCCAATGCCGCTTCGGCGACATTTTCCGCCGTAATTCCGAAGTGACGGTAAAGATCCTTATACGGCGCACTGGCGCCAAAGCCGGTCATGCCGACGAAAGTTCCGCCCGAGCCGATAATCGCGTCCCAGCCCTGGCGGATGCCGGCTTCGACGGCGACGTTGACCCTCGCGTTGCCGATGATGCCTGCGCGGCGGCTCTCCGGTAGCGCGAGCAACAGCTCGAAGCACGGCACCGAAACGACCCGCGCCGAGATTTTGCGCGCGGCGAGAAGCTTCTTGGCCTCGACCGCGATGGCGACCTCCGAGCCGGTGGCGAACAAAGACACCAATGCCCCCTCTCCACCCTCCCCCGCTTGCGGGGGAGGGAAGGGTGGGGGCTCGGCGGCGCGCAGCTCGTAAGCGCCGGCCGCGCAGGCGTTGCGCTCGTCAAAGCCTTCGCGCAATTGCGGCAGGTTCTGCCGCGTCAGCGCCAACACGCTCGGGCCGGATTTGCTTTCCAGCGCGAGCTGCCAGCATTCGAGGGTCTCAACCACGTCGGCCGGGCGAAAGACCTTCAGGCCCGGGATCGCGCGCAAGGCGGCGAGATGCTCGACCGGCTGATGGGTCGGGCCGTCCTCGCCGAGGCCGATCGAGTCATGCGTCATCACATGGATGACGCGTTGGCCCATCAGCGCCGCGAGCCGGATCGCCGGCCGGCAGTAATCGGAGAACACCAGGAACGTGCCGGAAAAAGGAATGACGCCGCCATGGAGCGCCATGCCGTTCATCGCCGCCGCCATGCCGTGTTCGCGCACGCCGTAATGAATGAAGGTGCCGGAATAGTCCGCGGCGCTCAGCACTTTCATCGCCTTGGTGCGCGTGTTGTTCGAGCCGGTGAGGTCGGCCGAGCCGCCGATCATTTCCGGCAGCGCGCCGGTCAACGCTTCGAGCGCGAATTCGGACGCGGCGCGGGTGGCGATGTCCTTCGGCGCGGCGGCAAGCTTTTGCTTCACGTCCTGGACGGCCGCCGCAAACTTGCCGGGGAGTTCGCCGTCGATGCGGCGCTCGAACTCGGCACGCTGGTCGGCATCGAGCGCGGCGAGGCGCTGTTCCCAGGCGTGCCGCGCCGGGCGGCCCCGCTCGCCCGCTGCGCGCCATTGCGCAAGAATGGCTGCCGGAATCTCGAACGGCGGCGACGTCCAGCCAAGCTTCTGCCGGGCGGCGGCGATCTCGTCGGCGCCGAGCGGGGAGCCGTGACTCTTTTCGGTGCCGCCCTTGTTCGGCGCGCCGAAGCCTATTGTGGTGCGGCAGGCGACGAGCGACGGCCGGTCGGATGTTTTGGCCGCTGCGATGGCGGCGGCAATGGCGGCGGGATCGTGGCCGTCGATTTGCGTCGCGGTCCATCCGGCCGAGCGGAAGCGCTGCACCTGATCGACGGAATCCGACAGCGATGTGGGACCGTCGATGGAGATGTGATTGTCGTCGTAGAGCACGATCAGCTTGTCGAGCTGCAAATGGCCGGCGAGCGCAATCGCTTCCTGGCTGATGCCTTCCATCAGGTCGCCGTCGGAGGCGAGCACATAGGTGGTGTGATCGACGAGGTCGCCCCCGTAAATCGCCGCAAGATGGCGCTCCGCGATCGCCATGCCGACGGCATTGGCAAGGCCCTGGCCGAGCGGTCCGGTGGTGGTTTCGACGCCCGGCGTATGGCCGTGCTCCGGATGGCCGGGGGTGAGCGAGCCGAACTGGCGGAAGCGTTTGATCTCCTCGATCGTCATCGTCTCGTAGCCGAGGAGATAAAACAGCGCGTAGAGCAGCATCGAGCCATGGCCGGCCGACAACACGAAGCGGTCGCGGTCGGGCCAAGCCGGATTGGCCGGATCGAATTTGAGAAACTGCGTGAACAGCACGGTGGCGATATCGGCCGCGCCCATCGGCAGGCCGGGATGGCCCGACTTGGCCTGCTCCACGGCATCCATCGCCAGCGCGCGGATGGCGTTCGCCATGCGGTCGTGCTCGGCGCGCGACAGCGCAGGCGCGGCCGGATTCGTGACGGCGGCGGGAAAGCGGGGCGGTTGGGCGAGAGTTGCGCTCGCCGCGGCTCGACGGTCCGGCTTGGTCATCAGATTGGCCAATCGCGGCGTAAAACCAACGGCCGCGGGTCACGGGGACAGGCCGGCACAGATAACATGGGGGCCGCGCCAGTCAATTCCGCGGCGGCGGGCTGATGCGGTCATGCACAGGCGTTCACGCGCGCCGTTGACGCTTTCCCGCGATACGACGTAAGCTTCTACCGATAAATAGTTGCCGGCACACAATATTCGCACAAGGCGCGATGCTATGGCCGCAACCGATGGCCAGCCGAGCGAGACCGATTTGATCGCGGCCGCCGCGCAGCGGCTTTCGCTCGCGCTCGACGCGCTGGACGCCGCGGCGGAGCGGCGGCGCGACGCCGATCGCGACGCGCAATCGCTGTCCGATCAGCTCCACGCACTCGGCAGTGACCGTGCGCGGCTGGCAAGCGAACTCGACGACGCAACCGCACGCGCGAAGACTTTCGAAGCCGCCAACCGCGAGGTCGGCGAGCGCCTCGATCGGGCGATCGAAACTATTCGCGGCGTGTTGAATTCCGATGAGTAAGGCTTAGAGCGAAGGGCTTAACGCCAATGGCTCAGGTGAGCGTCACCATCAACGGCCGGCAGTTCCGGATGACCTGCGAAGACGGTCAGGAGGAACACCTCGAGACTCTCGCGCGCGAGCTCGACGCGCGCATCGGCGGCTTGCGCGCCAAATTCGGCGAGATCGGCGATACGCGATTGACGGTGATGGCGGCGATCACGGTGGCCGACGAGCTCGCCGAGGCCGGACTTCGCGTCAAGCGGCTGGAGGAGGAACTCGCCGCCTTGCAAGACGCCCGCGTCGCGACCTCCGACCGCAACAAAGCCGCGCAGGCTTCGCTTGCGGCCGCGCTGTCCGCCGCCGCCGCGCGCATCGAGGGCATTACCAAGAAGCTCAATCAGGGCATCGCAACGAGCGGCGTGGCGCTGGGGTAGTTTCCCTCTCACCGCTTGTGGGGAGACGCTTCCCTCTGCCGCCCGCGGGGAGAAGGCGGAGCAACCGGCTTGCGGGCGGACGGAGTCGGCGCGTTTGGCCGCACATTGGTAACTATGTTTTTTCAGCTCGCCCACGGCGGCGTTAACACGGACGGAGCCGGCATCGGAAATACGCGTGCGTTGTTCGCATGATTTGGCCATTTACGAAGAGCTAATGCTGAACGGCGCCAGCGCGCTGCGATTAATGAGGATGCAAATAATTTGAATCAAACTCTCCACGTCGAAACAAAAGCAACAACAAAAACTGCAACAGGCGTGGAGTGTGCTGTGTCACTGCCAGGACGTTTTGCGAGCGTAATCGCATTGGGCCTTTGGGCCATGACGCCGGCCCTCGCCGCTGGTCAATCGGCGCTGCCGCCGGCGCCGTTCGGTGAAGGCGCCGCGCCGCCATTGCCCGACTATCTGCTCGCATCGCAGTTGACTTTTCCGGACGTTCCCGAGGTGACCGGCTCCGTTCCTCCATCGCCGAGCCCGTTGGCCGATGACTTTGACGCGGTGCGCGCGCCGCGTGCCTATTGGTCGGCGCCGACTTTCTGGAGCGGCTTCTATGCCGGCGGCCAGTTCAGCTACAGCAGCGCCAGCGGCGATTTCGCCGACTCCACCCAGGCGCCGATCGCCTACAGCCTGCGCGAATTGACGCTGGAGAGCGAATTTGCTCCGTCCAAGTGGCCGGTGCTGGGCACGGATACGCACAGCGCGGCGGGGTTCGGGGGCTTTGTCGGCTATAACTTCCAATATCTCCATGCGGTCATGGGCGTCGAGGCCAACTACGATCAAGCCTCGCTGTCGCTTGTCGCACCGAATACGCCGATCTCACGCGTGACGCCGGCGGACAGCGGCGGCAATACCTATCTCGTCAACATCACCGGCAGCGGCACGGTGAGCAATCTCAGCTTCGGCACGCTGCGCGCCAGGGGCGGCTGGGCCTTCGACAATTTTCTGCCCTACGCCTTTGCCGGCGTCGCCATCGGGCGGGCCGATGTGCACATCGCCGAAACCACTTCGGGACAGCAGAATCCGCCGACCTCCGGCGCGTGTCTTTCCAGCAACACGCCGCCATGCGTTGCCTTCTCATTTCCCGGCACCGCCGGGAAGGACGGCGAGTGGCTGTACGGCGCCACCGCCGGAGTCGGCTTGGACGTTGCGCTGACGCATAACATTTTTGCGCGCGCCGAGTACGAATATGTGTATTTCGAGCCGGTCGACGGCGTGCACTTGGCGATCAACACCGTCCGCGTCGGCGCCGGCGTGAAATTCTAGGCGAAGTTCCGCTGCCGTCGTCTTGGCGTCGGGCGAAGACTCAATCAGAGCAACGCCACGCGCGGCGTCGCGCTCGGGTAGTCCTAACCTTTTTGCGCGCTTTCGCCCATAGCCTGCCGGCAACTCGGGTTTTCCACGCGATGAGGTGCTGCCGCGCAGCAACGGGAACGAGGCCGGCAATTTCCGCCCGGATGCCGTTAGGGCGAAGGCTCAGCTCGCCAGACCTAGAGTGGGCAACGCGTGCATTGAGCTTACAGCGGCTCAAGCGCCGCGATCTCGCGATTGGCGACGTCGATACGGTCGGCGAGAATGCGCATAATGAAGTCGTCGAAAGCGCTTGCCAGATCGGGCCGCTCGCGGCGCATACGCTCAAAATTGACGCGGGTCAGCGTAAACAGGATGACCGGTCCGTCCGAGGATACGGTGGCGGAACGCACCGAGTGGCGGAAAAAACCCATCTCGCCCACGACGGTATGCGTCATGATGCGCCTCACGCACAGGCGTGTGCCGTCGGCTTTTTCGATGTCGATCGCAAGATGGCCGAGGGCGACGAGATCGAGGGTGTCGGCGGGCTCGCCCTGTCGATAGAGAATCTGCGAGCCGGCGGCGTCCTTGCGCTCGCAATAGGCGACAAGGTCGCCCGCTTTCACGCTGGCGCCGAGCTGACGCTGAAGCCATGACTCAAAGCCGGCGAAGTTCGTATCGATTACGACGTTTGCCTGGGCGAGCAGTCGATCCTCGCACCAGGCGAGCGCCAGGTTGAGATCGGCAAAGGCCTGGTGCCGGCTCTTGCCGCCGAAGAAGCCGCCACGCTCGAGCGCCACCCGGTTGGCCGGCGACAGCGCGCAATAGACGAGTGTCGTGCCCTGCTGGCCGCAATAGCCGCGCAGCTTGGCGAGGCTGACATAGGTGGAGGAATCGGCGCCGGACACCATGCCGAAATCGAGGATGACATAGGCAACCCGGCGCGGCAGCAGCGCTTCCATGTCGCTGCGTATGCGTTCGAACACCCCCTCCGAGGAGCCAAAGAAGATGTAGCCGGAGAGCCAGTAGAGCTGGATGGCGTCGCCAACCTCGCGCAGATATTCGCGCGCTTCCGCCGAGCGATCGACATAACTCGAGAATTGGGCGCGGGTCAGGTGCCGGCGCACAACGCCCAGGCGCGCGTAGCTGATGGCGAACAGCATGCAGGCGCATACCAAGCCGGCCAGCACGCCGAGCAGGTAGCCGTACTCGATGCAAACAAACATGATGCCGACGGCAAGGATCAGATCGAGCCAGGCGCGCTGAGAGTAGGGCCGCCACAGGGCGTCGGCGATAAAAGTGTAGCCCAGGTAGAACACGAGGCCGGCGATAATGGGGATCGGAACCAGCCCCGGTAGATTGAAATTGGCAACGCCGACAAGGCCGAGAGCCAGCGCACAGGCGACCCCACTCATCCGTGTTGCGCCGCCGGCATGTTCCAATAGACGGCTGGTGCCAACCTGCAGACTGCTGGTGAGGCCGCCGAAAGGCGCGGCGGCAAGGCTCGCAATACCGTGGGCGCGAAGTTCGCAATCAAGATCGCCGGATGCCTGACGTGAGACCTCAATGCTTGAAACCTTGGTGATCAGCGAGATGAGCGCCACGATCGCCACGGCGAGCAGTTCAGGGATGAGCCGGATCAGCACCGGCCAATTTAGATACCCCGCATGCGCGGCCGCAAACGGCGACCATTTGGTCAGGGCCCCAAGCGAGCGGAAGTACCAGCCGTGCTCGGGGCCGGAGAGTCCCAGTCCCTGAAGAACGACGACACCCGTTAGCCACATCGAAAGCAGCGCCGCCGGCATGGCGAAGGCCGACTTGATCCAGCGCCGCATCGCCAACAGCACGGCGAGCGCGGCAATTGCACTGCCGACTTTTACGATCTCGGTCGTCGACCAGGGTGCGGCAAGGCTCGCGGCAGTCAGCGTCCGGCCGGTCGTCATCCGCAGGGCACCGGCAATAAGAAAACAGCCGGTGGCCGCCAGGAATCCGCCAACCACGCAAGAGGGCACGAAGCGGAAGTACGATCCCCATCGGCAGGCACCGAGACCATAGAGCAATGCGCCCGACATCAAAGTCGCGGCGGTAAAAATCAGCATCACGGTCTCAACTGCGGCTTGCGGGCTGCCACCTGCCGCGATGACGCGCGGCCCGGCCAACGCGCTCAAAAGCACAAGGACTGTACCTGTCGGCGAATCGATCCCGGTGGCGAGCGGAGGCAAGGATGTCGCCAGCGCGATCCACACCCCGCCGATGCAGCCTCCGATCAGCATCGCCCAGATCGCAATCGGAATGCCGGCGCTAAAATCGCCCGGAAACATGAGCGCGCCGAACGAGACAATATTGGCGATCAGCACCACCGATGCCACGAGGCCCGCTATCGTGTCCTTGACGCAGTCGCGAGCTACCGCGACCAATCGCGACTGAAACCCGATAAGTGCGGTGGTTCGTCCGTGTACCAAACCCGCCCGGTCTTGTGCGGGCACTGTCTCCCTCTGTTGGTCCATTGGGCCTCCCCCCTTGCGAAATTGCCGGATCAAATACGCAAAAGCCCATCCAGTGGGATGCTGAGGGGACGCGCTTGTTGGGATGATGTCAGCGTTCGCGCAACACCTTTACGGTGACACCTAACTGCGCTCTCGCCGATCTGCTCCGCAGTCTCGCCCCCCAGCGGAACTGCGGAGGCGAACGTTATTCAAAGTTAAATCGTTGCGCTAGGGCGATTTGGCAGGATTGACCGAGACCGGCGCTGGAGGGGTGCTCCGACGCTCACGCCTACGGGGTCAGCTTTTGGCAAATATAGCTGTCATCGCATGACCGCTGTGTGTCCAAAAGTTGAAATCCTCAGGCCTTCCCGCCGTGTCGCTTCGCCCGCAATAAGCGACTTTCATCCTCGACATCGTTAAACTCCGGCATCGTTCCCGTCGTTTCCCCCGCGCCGTAACAAGCATCGGCGAAACTAGGCAGAGCATGTGGCGCCGGCGGCCGCCGCGCATTACATTGACCGAGCGGGGCTGCCCGGTGCGTAGGAGACAATTCTCCGGGGCCTTACGATCCTGAAGGGAGCTGTCCCTGGCCGAGCCCCTGGGTTCGGTCACACGGTGCCCACCTACTTATGTAGGTTCCCGGGATCAGCGCTCTTACGGCCGGCGCGGCTCCGCACTTTCGTCATGGCCGGACTTGTTCCGGCCATCCACGTCTTTAGGGTTGGCCGAAATGAAGACGTGGATGCCCGGGCACCATAGGCGAGCGAAGCGACGCCGTTCTTCGAACGGCTATGGCCTGGCATGACGATAGAATGTCCGAGCTTTCCGGAATCGCGGATAAGAAGGCAGCGCTTCGACGCGAAGCGATTGCGCGTCGCGATGCATTGCCGGCGGCCGCGCGGCAGGCCGCCACAAACGCGCTTGCGGCGCGAGACTTTCCGCTTCGCATTGCGCCCGGCGCCATCGTCTCCGGCTTCATGCCATTGAAAAGCGAGCTCAATCCGCTGCCGTTGATGCAGAAGCTGGCGGCGGCCGGCGCACGCTTGGCGCTGCCGAAGATCGCCGGCCGCGGCCAGCCGCTCGTCATGCGCGAATGGCGCTGGGGCGCGCCGCTCGATGCCGGGCAATGGGGCATCCGCGAGCCGAAAGCCGACGCGGCCGAGGTCGATCCCGACATTCTATTGGTGCCGCTTCTGGCCTTCGACCGCGCCGGCCACCGCATCGGCTACGGCGCCGGCTATTACGATATGACGATTGCCCGCTTGCGTTCGCGCAAAACCGTAACCGCCGTCGGCATCGCCTTCGCAATGCAGGAAGTTTCCGCCGTGCCGGCGACGGAACGCGACGCCCGGCTCGATCTCGTGCTAACGGAGCGCGAGGCGATCGAGATAAAAGGTTGAGCATGCGCATTCTTTTCGTCGGCGACATTGTCGGGCGGAGCGGGCGAACCGTCGTCGCCGAGCGCTTGCCGAAGCTGGTGCGCGACTGGAAGCTCGATCTGGTCGTGGCCAATGGCGAGAACGCGGCCGGCGGCTTCGGCATCACCGAAGCGATCTATCGCGAACTGACCGAGGCCGGCGTCGATGCCGTCACCCTCGGCAACCACGCCTGGGACCAGAAAGAGGCGCTGGTTTTCATCGAGCGGGCGCCGCGGCTGATCCGGCCGGTCAATTATCCGCCTGGCACGCCGGGCCGCGGCGCCGCCATGATCGAGGCCAAGAACGGCGCGCGCGCACTCGTCGTCAACGCCATGGGCCGCATTTTCATGGACCCGCTCGACGATCCGTTCGCGGCGCTCGACCGCGAACTGAACGCCTGCCCGCTGCCGGGCGCGGCGGATGCGGTTGTCGTCGATTTCCACGGCGAGGCGACCAGCGAAAAGCAGGCGATGGGATTTTTCTGCGACGGCCGGGCGAGCCTTGTCGTCGGCACCCATACCCATGTGCCGACCGCGGATCTGCGCGTCCTGCCCGGCGGCACCGCGTTCATCAGCGACGTCGGCATGACCGGCGATTTCGATTCGGTGATCGGCATGGGCAAGGACGAACCGCTGCAACGGTTCCTGCGCCGCATTGCGTCGGCCCGCTTCGAGCCGGCGGCCGGCGCGGCGACGCTCTGCGCGGTCGCGGTCGAGACCGCAGCGACCGGGCTTGCCAGTCGCGTCGGCGCGGTGCGCCTTGGCGGCTGCCTGGAACAAGCGGTGCCGGCGTTCTGGGCCTGATCTTTATTTCCGCGCGGCGCCGCCATATAAGCTCGCGGACATCAATTAACCCCCATAGTGCGGACGCGCGCGGGCGCAGACATCAGCATTGAGAGCGACTCATGGCCGGACATTCACAATTCAAGAACATCATGCACCGCAAGGGCCGGCAGGATGCGGCGAAATCGAAACTGTTCGGCAAGCTCGCCCGCGAAATCACCGTCTCGGCCAAGCTCGGCGTGCCCGATCCGGCAATGAATCCGCGGCTGCGCGCGGCGATGATGGCGGCGCGGGCGGAGAACATGCCGAAGGACAATATCGAGCGCGCGATCAAAAAGGCGCTGGGCGGCGATGCCGAGACTTACGAGCAGATCCGCTACGAGGGCTACGGGCCGGGCGGCGTCGCGGTCATCGTCGAAGTCCTGACCGACAACCGCAATCGCGCCGCCGGCGAGGTGCGCGCCAGTTTCACCAAGGCCGGCGGCAATCTGGCCGAGACCGGTGCGGTGTCGTTCATGTTCGACCATGTCGGCGTCATCGAATACGACGCCAAAGCGGCGAGCGCCGAAGCGATGTTCGACGCGGCGCTCGACGCCGGCGCCGACGACGTCGTGTCCAACGAGACTACGCACGAGATTTATGCCGCGCAGGATCATTTCGGCTCGGTCGCCAAGGCGCTCGAAGCCAAATTCGGCGAGCCGCGCAAGGCGTCGTTGACCTGGCGGCCGCAGAACACGGTGGCGGTCGACGACGAGCAGGGTGAGAAGGTGCTGAAGTTAATTGAGAACTTAAACGACAACGACGATGTGCAGAACGTCTATGCCAATTTCGAGATTTCCGACGCGCTGGTCAATAGGATGAGCGCGTAAGTTATTTTAACTGATTGCAAACAACGCCAGCGCCACGACGGCGACCGCAAGCCCTGCGCATTTTCTGAAATCAAGGCGCTCGCGGAAGATCGCGGTGCCGAACAGTGCGGTGATGACGAAGCTCATTTGCGCCACCGGAACCAGCACGCTGGCCGGCCCCAGCGCCAGCGCGTGCATCAGCAGCACGAATGCGCCGAACAGACCGAGCGCGGCGAGTGCCGCATAGCTCCAGCCGCGCGGCGGGATCCAAATGCGCCCTTCGCGCAGAAAGCCGAATAACGTCGCCAGCGTGCAGAAGGTCCAGGCCTGCGCGGCCACCATGGTCTCGGGCACCGCGCCCTGCTGCAGGCCGATTTTATAGAACAGATTGGTCAGGGCCATCATCACGGTCGCGAGCAGCACGCGGCCGAGCGAGGCAAAATCGAGCTTGCCACGCTTGCCGCCGGCTTCCGCCAGCAACAACCACACGGCGAGAAGCGCGCAGGCCAGCGCTATGGCCTTTGGAACAGTCAGGGATTCGTGCAGGATCAGGATCGCCAGCGCCGCGGTGACGGTAAAGTTCAGCCGGAAGATCGGCGCATTGGTCGAGACCGCCCCGCCGTGCAGGCTTTGCGTGAAGTTGTAGAGGGCGACGAACAAGAACGCGCCGGCGAGCGCCCCCCACAGCGCGGAGAGATGCAAATCGAGATTTCCGCTGAGCCAGGCATAGAGCGTCACGCCGGGACAAAAAATCCAGGCTTGCAGCATGAGGAAATCGCCGGCTTCGATGCCGGCGGTGGCGCCGCGCTTGTAGATGAGATCGCTGACGCCGAAACAGAGCATGGCGCCGAGCGCGAGAGGAAGACCGGGTGTCATGAGGTTTCGGGACAGGCAAGGCGTTGATACCGCTGTTTATCAGGCTCATGGCTGGCCGGCGAGCAAGGCTTAAGCATTGCCGCCATGCTATGAACAGGGTGGCATGACCCGCCCGATTCGCATCCTCGGCATCGATCCCGGGCTCCGCCGCACCGGCTGGGGCGTGGTCGAGATTGCCGGCAACGCCTTGAGCTTCCTCGGCTGCGGGTCGGTGACGACCGACGACCGCGATGCGCTGGCGGCGCGGCTGCTTGCCATTCATGACGGCTTGATGCGCATTCTCGACGAATTCCGGCCGGACGAGGCCGCGGTCGAAGCGACGTTCGTGAGCAAGGACGCCCGCGCGACGTTAAAACTCGGCCAGGCGCGCGGCATCGCCATGGTGGTGCCGGCGCGCGCCGGCGTGCCGGTCGCCGAATACGCGCCGAACCTGGTGAAGAAAAGCATCGTCGGCGCCGGCCACGGCGACAAGGCGCAAGTGCGCATGATGATCGGCGTGCTGTTGCCCAAGGCCGATCCGGCGTCGGACGACGCCGCCGACGCGCTCGCCATCGCCGTGACGCATGCCCATCACCGCCGGAGCGTTGTACTTCACGCGGCGCTCAAGGTGGCGCCAAAGGTTGCGGCGCGATGAGGGGCGGAAGCATAACTTTCCGCCCCCGCGAAGCGGGGGAGGGGGACCACGCGAAGCGTGGTGGAGAGGGCCTCGGCGTGAAGGCTTGCGCATGCGTCGAACACTTACCCTCACCCGCTTCGCTTCGCTCGCGTCCTCCCCCGCAAGCGGGTGAGGAAAGAAAGACAGCGCGATGATCGGCAAGCTCAAGGGCATCATCGATTCCTACGGCGAGGATGCCGTCATCCTCGACGTCGGCGGCGTCGGCTATCTGGTGCATTGCTCGGCGCGCACCTTGCAGGAATTGCCGCGGGTCGGCGAGCCGGCGGTGCTGTCGATCGAAACTTACGTCCGCGAGGATCAAATCAAACTGTTCGGATTTCTCACCGATGTCGAGCGCGAATGGTTCCGGCTGTTGCAGACCGTGCAAGGCGTCGGCGCCAAAGTGGCGCTGTCCGTGCTCGGCACGCTCAAGCCTGCCGATCTCGCTTCGGCCATCGCGATGCGCGACAAGGCCATGGTGGCGCGCACACCGGGCGTCGGCCCGAAAGTCGCCGAGCGCATCGTCACCGAACTGAAGGACAAGGCGCCGGCCTATACCGATATCGACCCGGCTCTGGTGCGGCTGTCGGGCGCGCTCGACGAGAAACGCGCGCCGCAGCCGGTGACCGACGCGGTGTCGGCGCTGGTCAATCTCGGCTATGCCCAGGTGCAGGCGGCGGCCGCCATCGCCGCCGCGGCGCGCACGGCCGGCGAGGGAGCCGAAGCGACGACGCTGATCCGGCTCGGTTTGAGGGAACTGGCGAAGTGAAGAAGCCCGCGAAACTTGGCAAAGCGGACAAGGCGCTGATCGCGGCGGCGCGCGCGGCGATCAAGCGGCGCTACCGCGACGACTGGCAGGAGGTCGGCGCCGCCTTGCGCACCCGCTCGGGAAAAATCTTCACCGGCGTCAATCTCGACGCTTATCTCGGCCGCATGGCGGTGTGCGCGGAAGCCGTGGCGCTCGGCCGCGCCGTCGTCGATCGCGGCGACGATGGCATCGAGATGATCGTCGCGGTACGCCATCCGCCGCCCAGCGACAAGGATCAGACCATCGCGGTGGTGTCGCCCTGCGGCGCGTGCCGCGAACTGCTCTTCGACTACGATCGCAAAGCGCGGGTGATCGTGCCGAACGGCAAAGCGGTGGCGGTGGTGGCGATCGCCGAATTGCTGCCGAACAAATACACCCGAGGACCGGAACGGTGACCACTGCGCCACGCAAATTGGTAACGCCCGAGCGCCGCGACGAGGACGCAGCCGAGGCGAGCCTGCGCCCGCAGCGGCTTGCCGAATTCATCGGCCAGGAGCAAGCGCGCAAGAATCTCGGCGTGTTCATCGCGGCGGCGAAGGCGCGGCGCGAGCCGCTCGATCACGTGTTGTTCGTCGGCCCGCCCGGACTCGGCAAGACCACGCTGGCGCAGATCGTGGCGCGCGAACTCGGCGTGAATTTCCGCGCCACCTCGGGCCCGGTGATCGCCAAGGCCGGCGATCTCGCGGCGCTATTGACCAATCTCGAAGAGCGCGACGTGCTGTTCATCGACGAGATCCATCGGCTCAATCCGGCGGTCGAGGAAATCCTCTATCCGGCGATGGAGGATTTCCAGCTCGATCTGATCATCGGCGAGGGTCCCGCGGCGCGCTCGGTGAAAATCGACCTCGCCAAATTCACGTTGATCGGCGCCACCACGCGCGCCGGGCTGCTCACCAATCCGCTGCGCGACCGCTTCGGCATCCCGGTGCGGCTTAATTTCTACAACGAGGTGGAGCTAGAGCAGATCGTCAATCGCGGCGCGCGCGTGCTTGGCATCGCCATCACCGCCGACGGCGCCAACGAGATCGCGCGGCGCGCCCGCGGCACCCCGCGCATCGCCGGGCGGCTGTTGCGCCGGCTGCGCGACTTCGCCGATGTCGCCGGCAATTCAGCGATCGATCGCGCCATCGCCGACCAGGCGCTCGCCGCGCTCGAAGTCGATGCCGCCGGCCTCGATGCCATGGACCGGCGCTATCTCAACACCATCGCGGTGAATTACGGCGGCGGTCCGGTCGGCGTCGAAACGCTGGCCGCGGCGTTGTCCGAGCCGCGCGACGCCATCGAGGACATCATCGAGCCTTATCTGATCCAGTGCGGGCTGTTGCAGCGCACGCCGCGCGGCCGGCTGATCACCGGCCACGCCTTCCGTCACCTCGGATTGCCGGAGCCGGCGCGCGATCCGGCGCAGTTCGGGTTGTTCGGGTCGGCGGAGGAAAACTGACCGGTGGCACAAACCTACGAAGGCGGCTGCCATTGCGGGCGGGTGCGCTTTCGCGTCACCGCCGATCTCAATCGCGTCACCGAATGCAATTGCTCGATCTGCACCAAGAAGGGTTTTCTGCATCTCATCGTGGCGCCGGAGAATTTCGAGCTCGTGCGCGGCAAGGACGCGCTGACCACCTACCGCTTCAATACCGGCGCGGCGCAGCACACGTTCTGCGCCACTTGCGGCGTCCATCCGTTCTACGTGCCGCGCTCGGACCCCGACAAGATCGACGTCAATGTGCGCTGCCTCGACGGTGTCGATGTCGCCGCGATAAAACCGCACCGGTTCGACGGCAAGAACTGGGAGCATGCGATGACCGAGCGCGTGCCATGGCGCTAGAAAAATCGGCGATCGTAAAATGACTCACGTATCTCTCGACGGCGAAATCCGCGACGGCCGCCACGTGCTCACCGTGCGCGTCTATTACGAGGACACCGATTTCACCGGCATCGTCTATCACGCCAATTATTTGCGCTATATGGAGCGCGGCCGGACCAATTATCTGCGGCTGATCGGCGCCGACCATCGCGCGCTGTTCGAGGCGACCGCGAAGGAGGCGCCTGGATTCGCTTTCGTGGTGCGCTCGATGACGATCGATTTTCTAAAACCCGCGCGCATGGACGACGTGCTCGACATCGTCACCGAGCCGGAGGAGGTCAAGGGCGCCTCGACCACGGTGCGCCAGCGCGTCATGCGCGGCGAGGAGCTGTTGGTGGAGGCGCATGTGCGCGTCGCGTTCGTCTCGGGCGGCCGGGCGCGGCCGATTCCAAAACCGCTGCGCATCGCCATGAAGGCGGATCGGGATGCGTCGGAGGGAACCGGTTAGCGCGAGGGCGGCCCAGCTGGGCGCCCGGGGTTGTGGCCGGACCGCAGCCTGCTCCGGTGACATGGCAGCCCGCGGGATCGGCCCCGGGCGAGCCCGAGGGCGTCTCCGGGGTCCCCCGCACCCGCGGCCTTAACGTCGCATTAAGCATAGTCGGGCTTCGTTAGCCTGAACGACCGGTGTTGCGCCCTAGTTTGGACAAGTTTCGCGAATGATTTCAGTCCGCCGGTGACGGGTCCGGCTTGGGTCCTCGCGAAATTTCGGGTCTTGGTCGGCGCGCGCGAAGCGGCGGCCTGCCATGACCCATTGGTCCCGACGCCAATGCGCCGCGCCGGTCATGGCCGGTACCTGTTCAAGTACCTGTTCAAGTACCTGGTTCCAGTACCGGCGGCCTCGCATTGGCCGTTACTGCCGGACCGCCGAAGGGGACGCTCCATGAATCCAGCCGACATTGCCTCGTCGGTCGCTCCGCTGACTTCCGCCAACCTGTCGCTGTTTCACCTGTTCTGGCACGCCCACTGGATCGTCGAATCCGTGATCGTCGGCCTGTTGCTGTGCTCGGTCTGGGTCTGGGCCATCGCCATCGATAAAACGCTGTTATTCTCGCGGCTGCGCCGCGCCGGCGACCATTTCGAGGAGGCGTTCTGGTCGGGCCAGTCGCTCGAGGACCTCTATAAATCGCTGGCCACGCAGCCGGGGCATTCGACCGGCGTCTTGTTCGTTGCCGCCATGCGCGAATGGAAGCGCAGTCTGGAAGGTCACGCCCGCTCCTTCGCCGGGCTGCAAATGCGCATCGAGAAGGTCATGAATGTCGCCATCGCGCGCGAAGTCGAGACTATGGAGCGGCGGCTTCTGGTGCTGGCGACGGTCGGTTCGGCGGGGCCGTTTATCGGCCTGTTCGGCACGGTGGCCGGCATCATGACGAGCTTCCAATCGATCGCCGAGTCACAAAGCACCTCGCTGGCGGTGGTCGCCCCGGGCATCGCGGAATCGCTGTTCGCGACCGCAATCGGCCTCGTTGCCGCCATCCCGGCGACGATTTTTTATAATAAGTTCTCCACCGAAGTGAACCGGCAGGCGCAACGGCTCGAAGGCTTTGCCGACGAGTTTACGGCAATCCTGTCGCGGCAGATCGACGAACGGGGCTGAGGGCTTTCGGTCATGGCGGCAGGCGGCCTGAGCGTGGGTTCGGCTGGTGGCGGCAAGCGCCGGCGGCGGCGGCCGGTCATGAGCGAGATCAACGTCACGCCGTTCGTCGACGTCATGCTGGTGTTGTTGATCGTGTTCATGGTTTCGGCGCCGCTGCTTACGGTCGGCGTGCCGATCGATTTGCCGCAGAGCCAGGCCAAGGCGCTGCAGCAGGACAACGAGCCGCTGACCATTTCGGTGAACGTCAGCGGGCAGGTGTTCCTGCAAGACAAGCAGATCGAGCTCGACGATCTGGTGCCGAAGCTCAAAGCGATCATCGACGCGCGGCACGGCGATCTCAATGAGCTGATCTATGTGCGCGGCGACAAGAAGGTCGACTACGGAACCATGATGCGGGTGATGGGCAGAATTTCCGGGGCCGGCTATCATCGGGTGGCGCTAGTCACCAATATCGAGCAGGACGGCAAATGAAGACCGGCATGACCATATCGTGCATCGGTCATGCGCTCGCGATCGGCTGTGCGCTCGTAGCAATATCGGCGCAGCCGATGGAGGTGCCGCCGGTTGACTCGTTGCCGGTGCAGTTCATCTCCGAGAATGACTTCACCAAGCTCGCGCAAGGCGTCAAAAACGCCCCGAAGCTGAAGATCGACATGCCAAAGCCGCTCGCCGACAAAGTCGACGCGCCCAAGGCGGTCGATCAGCTGGCGCCCAAGGTCGCCGACAAGCCGGAAATCAAGACCGACTCCAGCAAGGCGAGCCCGCAGCCGAAGCCCGACACCAAGCCCGATCCGAAGCAGGCGCAGAAGGCCGACAAGCCGCCCCCGCCGGAATACAAGCCGGACCAGATCGCCGATCTTTTGAAGAAAGACGCCGCCAAGAAACCCGCCAAGCCCGACGATCAGTCGGCGCCGCAAAAGGCCGACGCGCCGAAGTTCGACGCCAATCAGGTCGCCGACTTGCTCGACAAGCGCGACCCCCGCCGGCAGGTGGCCTCGAACGAGGCGCTCAACGACGTGGCCAATCTTGGCGCCGCGTCGGGCGCGCCGGCCGCGCAGATGTCGCAGAGCGAGATCGACGCCTTGCGCGCCCGCATTTCCAGCTGCTGGAGCCCGCCGCCCGGCATCGACGCCAATTCCAAGGTTTATGTCGTGCTTCGCGTTCTGTTCAAGCCGGACGGTTCGTTGAGCCACGAGCCGGTTCTGGTCGAAGCCACGGCGTCGTCGCTGGGGCCGGCGCTTGCCGACAGCGCCAAGCGCGCATTGCTGTTGTGTCAACCTTTCACCATGCTCAAACCGGACCATTACGATCAGTGGAAAGACCTCGAGCTCAAATTCGATCCGCATGAATTGCTCGGCGGCTGACCGCACGGATTCAGACACGATGACACTTCGACGCAAAGCCGATCTCATCCTGACGCGCCGCCGCGCGCTCGCCCTCGGCGCTGCCACGGGCGGCATGCTGTTGGCGATCCCGCGTGCCCGCGCAGTGGTGCGCCTCGATATCACGCAGGGCAATTTTCAGCCGATGCCGATCGCCATCACCAAATTCATCGGCGGCGGCGAAGGCGACGACGATACCGCGGCGGGCGTGACGCAGATCATCACCGCGAATCTGCAGAGGAGCGGCCTGTTCGCCCCGATCGATCCCGCCGCTTTCATCGAAAGGATCGCCAGCGTCGATGCGGTGCCGCGTTTTCCCGATTGGCGCAGCGTCAATGCGCAGGCGCTGGTGAGCGGAGCGGTGACGCGGCAGCCCGACGGGCGGCTCAAAGCCGAATTCCGACTCTGGGACGTGCTCGCGGGCCAGCAACTGGCCGGTCAGCAATATTTCACCACGCCGGACAATTGGCGCCGCATCGCCCACATCATCTCGGACGCGATCTACCAGCAGCTCACCGGCAACGGCGGTTATTTCGACAGCCGCGTCGTATTCGTCGACGAGACGGGTCCCGGCACGGCGCGCATCAAGCGTCTCGCCATCATGGATCAGGACGGCGCCAACGTGCGCTATCTGACGCGCGGCGATGAACTCGTGCTCACGCCGCGGTTTTCGCCGTCGACGCAGGAGATCACCTACATGGCTTACGGCCAGGGTGACCCCCGCGTCTACCTCTACAATATCGACACCGGGCAGCGCGAAGTCGTCGGCAACTTTCCGGGTATGAGCTTCTCGCCGCGGTTCTCGCCGGATGGCCAGAGCGTCATCATGAGTCTGCAACAAGGGGCAAACTCAAACATCTTCGTCATGGATTTGCGTTCGAAGGCGACCACCCGGCTGACCAATACGCAGGCGATCGACACTGCGCCGTCCTATTCGCCCGACGGCGCGCACATATGCTTTGAATCGGATCGCGGCGGTCAGCCGCAGATCTACGTCATGGCGGCGACCGGGGGGCCGGCGCAACGCATCAGCTTCGGCGACGGCTCTTATTCGACGCCGGTATGGTCGCCGCGCGGCGATTATATCGCCTTCACCAAGATCGCGAGCAATACGTTCGCCATCGGGGTGATGAAGCCGGACGGCAGCGGCGAACGCGTTCTCACCGAAAGCTTCCACAACGAAGGCCCGACTTTCGCGCCCAACGGTCAGGTTATCATGTTCTTCCGCGATCCGGGCGGCACGTCCGGGCCGTCGCTGTTCACGGTCGATATTTCCGGCCGCAACGAGCAACGGGTTCCGACGCCGAATTATGCTTCCGATCCGGCATGGTCGCCGCTATTGTCGTAGGCGTGTACTCATAAATTCCGGCTCAATGTCCGCTTCGCTCCGCAAGCGACCGATGCGCTGCATTGCCGCGAAACGACGCGAAGCGCCACAAGCGGACCTCCTGGCTATAACTCGAAATGACCGCAGGAATTAGTGTCGGGACCACGCGCCGGGGATGTCTGATTCACTCCGCAGAGTCGACGCCTGCCCAGGTCGGCACGTAGGTTTAGGTTGAACTATGAGATTGGCGGTTAGCCGCAATCCAATTCAGGTGATCCACCACCTTGTTGATGCCGTCGATATCGACGGTGCCGCTGAGGCATCACGTTGACGCGTGGGCATTAGTGCGTCGGGCTCGTCAGGTCTTGTCCGGGCTTGTGGCCATTGGGCGGGATGGGTCTTTTGTCGGTCAGTCCGGGCGGGATATCGACATCTCCCGGCGTATAAGGCTTTGCGCGGATCGGTTCCGTTGCCTCGACCGGCGCCCGCGGATCGGGAACCAGGCTTGGGCCGCCGTTGAGCTCACCGATTCTTTTCTCGATTTCGAGGTAGCGCTTGGCAAGGTCGCGCATCTCATTCGCCTCTTGTTCGGTGTCCGGTGTCGAGGGGTCGTCCCCCTTGGCCCCTACCATGCCGCCGAGCGCCATCAATGCTCCGTCCACGGAAATACTGAAACCGTGACGCCGAATTTCACGCGAGATATCCTGCGCTTGTTGCCGGAGCTCGGTTAATTGCTCCGCCGTTGAGGGCATCGACGCGTCCTTGACGCAGACGGCGCCCGCTAGCGAGGAGCCCGGCGGGCAATCTTTGGGAATGACCACGGTCTTGACGCCCACGTCCCGGTTAAACGCGTTGGTTCGTTCGATATGTTGGGCCAGATCGGTCAAAAGGGTCTGCCGCTTCTCGGTGCAATGCGAGATTTTGACGGTGTCGTTCGACTTAACCGCGGAACACTCGGCATTATAAGCGATGTAGCCATTGTGCAACGCGTCGCGTTTCTTCTGCAGCGTTTCCCGATCGTGCGCCAGATAAGGTCGCGAAACCGCCATATCCGACGGAATGTCAGCAATCGCCGGAAGCTGCTGCGCACCGGCCGGCGTGGCAAAGAGAATTGCCGCGATCAAAAATCCCACATTCCCGACGTGCCAGTATTTGCCGGAAGCTGTCATTGCTGACCTCCCGCCGCGCCCTGGGTCGACTCACCGCCGCCTGGCGCCGCTGGCGGAGGAGGAACGCCGCCACCAGATGCGTCTGGAGCGGGTGCTTCTCCCGGCCAGTCCACGGACATATTCAGCGTCTTGGCCTGGTCGTCCATCATCTTTTTTGCGACGACGATATCGGCCCTGGTCTGCTCAATGCTGTTCTCCAAAGTGTGTTTTTTTACGGCGAGGATTTCTGCATCCCCTTTGCCGCTATCAAGCTGCTGCTGGATCGCCGCCAAGTTCGTTTTTGTTTCCTCGAGTTGGCCATCCAGGTGACGGTACCAGGCAAGACGGTCCTGGAATCCCGAGTCGCCCGCCAACTTTGAGTTTGCCGTAATGCGCGCGGCCAATTCGTTGAAAGCCTGCGAATGCGGCTCTGGCTTGGGAAAATTCATCGGCGCGGCCGTTGTGCAATTGCTTTGTCCTGCAAAGATACAACCGGCATTGGAATCGATCTTACGGGGATCGGCCGCGATCTCCTTGGTGTCGGCGGCCATCGCCTTAAGCTGCGCACTCGTAGAACTGTAGGCCGTTTGAGTGCCGCCTGCGACAGTCGGGCCGAGCCCGGGCATCGCGACCTTGTCGTTGGTGCAGAAGGTGCCATCGACGGCACAGGGTCCGGACCGTGCGCTCGGCGTCTGGCGGCCAGCGGCGCCGGGCGCCGCGGCCGATTTCAGCAAAGGATCGGCCAGCGCGGCATTCAGTTCTCCTGCGACCTGTTTCTGTTGGCCGGCGAGCGCAGTCCGCAGCGAGTCCAGCGCGGCCGGACTATTCGCCAGACTCTGGATATTGGCGCCGGTGAGGAGCTGGAGCGGCAACGTCGTCCCGGCCAGATCCTTTTGCAGCGCCCCGAGCTGCTGCGCCCAGTCCGGATTGCCTTGCTTGAGAATATCGAGCGCGCGCTCGATGACCCAAAGCTGCAATGCGATATCGCGGGCCTTGTCGAGCGCGTCCCGCTGCGCCAAAGCGCGTTCCGCATCGGCGGCGCTGATTGCGTTGAGGCTGACCGTGATCTGTTGGTAGCTGTCTTTACCGGTGGTGCCAGTTTTCACCCAGCCGACCGGCGGCGGCACGGCGATATTGATCGGCTTGGCGACAAGGAATGAAACGTCCTGCGCCGCGGCGGACGGCGGGCCGCCAGCTGGCATATCGCGCAGGTCCACGATCGAGGAATCGATGGGGGTGAGCGGCGCGCCCGTCGGCATCGGACCGCCGGCGGCAAGGCCGCGCAAGTCGACGATGTTGGCATCAGTCGGAATAATGTGCGGCGCACCGGGCGGGAACGGCACTAGCGAAACGCCACCCATCGACACCAGAGTCGGGATGATCACATCGCCGCGGCGGTTCAAATAGGCGAACATCAGTCCCGGCAATTTGGCCGGCCCGTTCCACGCCACTGCGCCTTCCTTGGGCATGTGTATCGCCGGCGACTTGCTGCGCAGCCAGTCGGCGGCGGCGGCAAGCTTGGCGACCTCGTGCAGCTCGTGCAGGGTCGGATATTCCTGCGCGAAATCGTCGTAGAGCGAGGTGAGAAGTTCTTCATAGCCGCCCAGCTGGTTCGGCAAATCGACGCGCGCGGCGTTTCTCTCGCGGATGTTGAAGCGCATCTTCACGTTGCGGAATTGCAGCGTATCGCCGTCTGCCGACTGCGCCGTGTCCATTGCCTTGACAGAAATCCACAGGTGATAGTCGGCTTCGCTGCGGTGGAACTGCGGATTGTTGCGGTCAAACTCGTATTTGGTCTGGTAATTCGGAATCTTGAACTTTAGGTCAGGCCGGTTGATCATGCGCTTGGCCAGATAGTCGCCGTCGAGCATAGCGCGCGCGAGGAGCGTATTCGGCGGTATATCGAGATAATCCGGCACCATTTCCGGACGCACATGAAACAGGCCGTCCATGAGCTCGGGTGGAATCTGCACGCCGCCGGGGCGGTCGAAGGCCTGATCGATCAGCGCGCCGAGTTTCGGCCTGATCGCCACTTTGATCTGCTCGAATGCCGCTTCCAGTCCCTGACCGGGATCGTTCGTTCTTGCCACCGCGGCATCGGAAGCCGCCAGAATAGGGTTGCCTGCGAACTCGAATATTTCATCGATGCGTTGCGCGGCTTGCCGGGCGAAGGCTTTCTGCTGGGCTACAGATCCCGAAGTCTGAGCCACTCTGGCTTCGTGCCCGAGATTCATGGCCTGAAAAATATTCGGCAGATTGGTAAACTTGCCGCCGTACATCTCATTCACACCGATCGCGTAGATGAAGCGCGCAGCATCCTCCTTGCCGGCAGCGCGGAAGAGCCCGGCCAGCATGTCGGCACGGATGACGCCGGACCACGGATCGGAATTGGCATCCGCCGTCAGCGTGACGTCGGTCTGGTGAAAACCCTGCGCGTTCAGGTATTCGACCTTTACCGTGCTGCCGACGCCGGCGGCGCGCACGATTCTGATCAATTCTTCGGGAAACAATGTCCGCTTTTCATTGATCCTGTTGATCACGTCGCCGACGGCAAGGCCGGCTTGCGCGGCGGGCGAGCCCGGCGCCACCCTGATCACGGCGCAAGAGCCGTTTGCATACTGGGTATCGACGCCCAGATAGCCCGGCGGCTTGTTGCCGGCGACCGGATAGATGCCCATCGCCGGCAGCATATAGCGGCCGACCTGATTGACATTGCCGTTGCGGTCGAAATAGTCGGTGAGCTGCGCGGTGATCCGGTTGCGCTGCTGCGGCGACAGTGACGAGTTGAAGAATGCAGCAACCCGCTTGTCCGAATCCGGGGTCGTCGTCAGCGTGAATTCGGGCTTGGCGACTTCGAGCAAGACCGCCAGGTGCTGCAAATAGGGAATCCGCGGGCCGTTGAAGCGCGCGTCGCGATGCCCGGCAAGCGAGATCTGGCGTGTCGCCGCATCGTAGCTCACCGCATCGAGCACGTTGAAATCATAGTCCCGGTCGAGCTTGTAGACGCCGCGCGGCGCAGCGTTCTCTGGGAAGGCCAGGAGCTGCGCCGCCTCCTCGGGCGTCGCGGCGACGCGGAATGACGTCGTGCTGCCAGCGCCTTGACCGGGCTGCTTTCCCGTCGTCGGATTTGTTTCGGCGATTGCGGCGGCAGGCGGCGCGGATTTGCGGATTGCCGTGGTGGGAGAATTATAGATTCCGGAGGTGCCCGACATCTGCTTGCCGTCGGCCGAGAGCGTCAGGTTTGCGCCGCCCCAAGCCGTGAACCGGAACACATTGCCGCTACAGGTCCACGGAATATTTTTAGTACAGACCGCGCATTCACCGTCGGCGGTGCCGTCGGCTTTAATCTCCATATCGACCGCGGCAACCGACCCATGCCACGCCCAGGTGCCGATGAATTTTTTCGTACAGTCAGACGCCGTGCCGGGACGGCCAGCGGCGGCCGCCGGACTCTCTAAACTGAGAAGGGGCGCGGCGGAAACTACTAGGGTTGCGAAGGCTAAAGCCCTCAATCTATTCAACGAGAGCGCCCTGTCCATGTCCGCCCTCAAGGCTCAAAACGCTGCACAGTAGTGATAAAAACAGCGCGCTGGAAGTGGTCAGACGCATGTGGCCGCAGACTGCAGTTCGCCCAGCCGATGTCCGCCTCGGATCATTTTCGACCGACCCGACCCGGTTTTGCCTGCCGGTCCATGTCCGCTTCGCTCCGAAAACGGACTTGCGGCCAGCTGGAGCAAGACCAGACCGTATTGAGATTGGTTGATAGCCCCATGGAGGGCAGGCGGTTCCATAGAGTCGCCGCATTGACCCCTCATTAACCATTGCAAAAGCTTTCCGGGGAATCCGCGGGGTCGAACTATCTTTGCAAGGCCGCATCAAGGTTGACGGAACGTTCGTTTAACGAAGGCGCTGCTAGACCCGCTGACGACCAACCATGTCCGGTCGAAATGTAAGTATGGAGGCACCGGAATGAACATGGCGAATGCGATCCGTGGCGCCAAGTTCGTCGCCGTCATCATGGCGACTCTCGCGATTGCGGCTTGCGCCAAGAAGGACGATCAAACTGCTATGGGTTCGGCCGCGGTGCCGGGCAGCCAGCAGGACTTCGTCGTCAATGTCGGCGACCGCGTGTTATTCGATACCGATTCGTCCGACCTTTCTGACCAGGCGCGCGCGACGCTCGACAAACAGGCGCAATGGCTCAACAATTACAACAAATATTCCTTCACCATCGAAGGCCACGCCGACGAGCGCGGCACCCGCGAATACAACATCGCGCTCGGCGCCCGCCGTGCGGAGACCGTGCGCGAATACCTGATTTCGCGCGGTATCTCGGCGCAGCGCATGCGCACCATCTCGTACGGCAAGGAGCGGCCGGTGGCGCTGTGCAACGATATTTCCTGCTGGTCGCAGAACCGGCGCGCGGTGACGGTGCTCGACCAGAGTTCCTAAAACCTCGCGCTGATATAGCTCGCAAGCGATCGGCGCCGTGATGGCGCCGATTGCGTTTTGCCGCCAAATTTATTGCGGCCTGTGATTCAGCGCTGCGGGAAATGGCGCGCCGCGCGCACCGGTCCGCCGGCCCAGTCGGCAGGCTAAAGCGAGATGACTTTTCTTCGAAGCGTCATGCCGCTTTCGCTATTTGTTGGAGCACGCCGTTTTTGCGAACCGGCTTGCGCTTTTGCCGAACCTGCTGCGGGCGGGTAGTCTGCGGCGGGCGGCCACGATGCGGCCGTCGTCAGGACATAGTCACAATTTGGACGCAGGACGCACTATGCTAAGGAGCGGGGAAGACACCGGAAATGCTTAAAGCGACGAACCGCTCCACGCCTGTGCTTGTGCTCGCCTTCGCGTGCGCGCTGTGGCCGTTTGCCGCGCGCGCCCAGGATACTCCGAGCGATGTCGTCACGCGCCTCGGCCGCCTCGAAGAGACAGTCCGCGATCTCACCGGTACGGTGCAGGAATTGCAGTACCGCAATCAGCAGCTCGAGCAGCAAGTGCAGCGTCTGCAAGGCGGCGCAGCCCCGGCAGCGGGCGTAACCCCGCCAGCCGGCGCGGTTCCGGCGGTGCCCCAGCGCGCAACGGTCTCCACCGCGCTGCCGCCGCCGACGGCAACGCCGTATTCGCCACCGGGTACGCAATATGCTCCGCCGACGGCGCAAAACACCCCGCCGGCCGCGTATCCGCCCGCGCCGGTCATTGCGGGCGTGGCGTCAGATTCCGGCCACGACGCCTTCAACCCGGCGCTGTATCCGAATGCACCGGGAGTGCCGCATCCGCTCGGCGCCAGCACCACCGCGGCCGAGCCACCGCCGCCGGCCCCGGATATGGGCGCAGCGGGGCAACCCGGCGCGCCGCTCAATCTGTCGAACCTCTCCGGACCACAGGGCGGCGCGCTGCCGCCGCCGCCGCCGTCCAATCCGAATGCGACCGGCGCCATGCAAGGCGCCATGCAAGGCGCCATGCAAGGCGACATGCAGGAGGCATCGCTGCCGCCGAACGCCACGCCCAAGGACGAATACGATCTCGCCTACGGCTACGTGTTGCAGAAGAATTATGGACTTGCCGCGCAAACCTTCCGCGATTTCTTGCACAAATATCCGAGCGACCGGCTGACGCCGGAGGCGCAATACTGGCTCGGCGAAAGTCTGTTCGCGGATCAGAAATTCCACGATGCCGCCGAAGCCTTCCTCACGGTCTCGACCAAATACGGAACCAGCGCCAAAGCACCGGACGCACTGTTGCGGCTCGGTCAGTCGCTCGCCGCCTTGGGCGAGAAGGAAGCCGCCTGCGCTTCGCTTGGCGAGGTCTTGCGCAAATATCCGCACGCTTCGATCAGCGTAAAGCAAAACGTTGACCGGGAGCAGAAGCGTGTCCACTGCTGAAGAGCCGGTTCGCGCCGACGAAGCGAATGCGCTGTTCTCCGGTCTTGAAAACCTGCGCGGACTGATCCTTGCCGTTTCCGGGGGGCCGGACTCCACCGCGCTCATGGTGCTGCTGGTGCGCTGGGCGAAGGGCCGCAAACGCGCGCCAAAACTCCTCGCCGTCACCGTCGATCACGGCCTGCGCGCGGCGGCGGCCGGCGAGGCGGCTGCGGTCAAGCGCCTTGCCCGCCGCCTGGGCGTCGCGCACCGCACGCTGCGCTGGCGCGGCAAGAAGCCAAAATCCGGTCTGCCGGAAGCGGCGCGCCAGGCGCGTTACCGGCTCCTGGCCCATGCCGCCGCGCGCGCCGGTTACGGACACATCCTGACTGCGCACACGCTCGACGATCAGGCGGAAACGGTGCTGTTCCGTCTCGCCCGCGGCAGCGGGCTCGGCGGGCTTGCCGGCATGGCGCACGCCTCGCCGTTACCGGCGCCGTCGGCGGGCACGGTTTTCCTCGTCCGTCCGCTGCTTCGCATTGCCAAGGCACGGCTGGTCGCAACGCTTGAATCGGCGGGCGTGCCCTATAGCGAGGATCCGACCAATCGCGATCCGCGCTTTACGCGCGCGCGACTGCGCAGCTTCATGCCGGTGCTGGCCAAGGAGGGACTTGATGCGCGCGGTTTTGCGCGGCTGGCCGCTCGCATGCGTCGCGCTGAAATGGCGATCGAATTCGCCGTCGCCGCCGCGCGTGAGGCGCTGGCGCCGGGGCCGTGGCCGGAACGCGGTCCAGTCGCGTTCGAAACCGTCCAATTCGCGAGTTTACCCGCCGAAGTGGGGTTGCGGCTTCTCGGCCGCGCCATCGCCCATGCCGGCGACGAGGGCCCGGTCGAACTTGGCAAGCTCGAGAGCCTTTATGACAGCCTGCGCCAGGCTCGGTCCCGGCTGCGCCGGACGCTCGCCGGCGCGCTGATTACTCTTGGCGGCGAGCTGCTGACGGTCGAGCGTGCGCCGGCGCGCCTTAAACCGGTTATTCGCACCGACCGCAACAAGGGCTTTACGAAATAGCCTTATATTTGCGGGGTTACGGAGTGGGTTCCCTTGGCAGGGGGCAGGCCGGCGCCTACATTGCCGGGTAGCGGGGACGTGAAGCCGCCACGATTTGCGGGCAGGCAAGAGTCTCGGACTGCGCCCGCTCGGGGCAAGGACTTAAGATGAACGCCAATCTGCGCAATTTTGCCCTGTGGGTCATCATTGTCCTGCTGCTGCTTGCGTTATTCACGCTGTTTCAGAATCCGGGCCAGCACACCACCGCGCAGGACATCTCGTTCTCGCAGCTGCTCAACGAGGTCGATCAGGGCCGTGTGCGCGACGTCCTGATCCAAGGGCCCGAAATCCACGGCGACTTCACCGACGGCCGCGCTTTCCAGACCTATGCGCCGAGCGATCCGACGCTGGTGCAGCGCCTCTATAACAAGGGCGTCTCGATCACCGCGCGGCCGTTGACCGACAATGTGCCGTGGTTCGTGTCGCTGTTGATCTCCTGGCTGCCGTTCGTCGCCTTGATCGGGGTGTGGATTTTCCTGTCGCGGCAGATGCAAGGCGCCGGCGGCAAGGCGCTCGGCTTCGGCAAAAGCCGCGCCAAGCTGCTCACCGAGGCGCATGGCCGCGTGACTTTCGAGGACGTGGCCGGCGTCGACGAAGCCAAACTCGATCTGCAGGAGATCGTCGAGTTCCTGCGCGATCCGGCCAAATTCCAGCGGCTCGGCGGCCGCATCCCGCGCGGCGTGTTGTTGGTGGGTCCGCCCGGCACCGGCAAGACGCTGTTGGCGCGGGCCATCGCCGGCGAGGCGAACGTGCCGTTCTTCACCATTTCCGGCTCCGACTTCGTCGAAATGTTCGTCGGCGTCGGCGCCAGCCGCGTGCGCGACATGTTCGAGCAGGCCAAGAAGAACGCGCCCTGCATCTTCATCGACGAGATCGACGCCGTCGGCCGCCACCGCGGCGCCGGCCTCGGCGGCGGCAACGACGAACGCGAGCAGACGCTAAACCAATTGCTCGTCGAGATGGACGGCTTCGAGGCCAATGAAGGCATCATTTTGATCGCCGCCACCAACCGGCCCGACGTGCTCGATCCGGCTTTGCTGCGTCCCGGCCGCTTCGACCGCCAGGTGGTGGTGCCGAATCCCGACGTGGTCGGCCGCGAACAGATTTTGAAAGTCCACGTGCGCAAGGTGCCGCTCGCGCCCGACGTGAACTTAAAGACCATCGCCCGCGGCACGCCCGGCTTCTCCGGCGCCGATCTGATGAACCTCGTCAACGAGGCGGCCTTGATGGCGGCCCGGCGCAACAAGCGCATGGTCACCCAGGTCGAGTTCGAGGACGCCAAGGACAAGGTGATGATGGGCGCCGAGCGCAAGTCGCTGGTCATGACCGAGGAGGAGAAGCTCCTCACCGCCTATCATGAGGGCGGCCACGCCATCGTCGCGCTCAACGTCAAGGCGACCGATCCGGTGCACAAGGCGACCATCATCCCGCGCGGCCGCGCGCTCGGCATGGTCATGCAATTGCCCGAGCGCGACAAGCTGTCGATGTCGCTTGAGCAGATGACCTCGCGCCTTGCCATCATGATGGGCGGCCGCGTCGCCGAGGAATTGGTGTTCGGCCGCGAACGCGTCACTTCCGGGGCGGCGTCCGATATCGAGCAGGCGACCAAGCTCGCCCGTATGATGGTCACGCGCTGGGGCCTGTCCGAGGCGCTCGGCACCGTGGCGTATGGCGAGAACCAAGAAGAGGTGTTCCTCGGTTACTCGGTGGCGCGCCAGCAGAACATTTCCGAGGAAACCGTGAAGAAAATCGACGCCGAGATCAGGCGCCTGGTCGAAGCCGGTTATCAGGAAGCGAATCAAATCCTGACCGACAAGCGCGGCGATCTCGAAACGCTGGCCAAGGGCTTACTCGAATTCGAAACGCTGACCGGCGACGAGATCAAGGATCTGCTGTTGGGCAAGCGGCCGAGCCGCGAATCGGCGATTGAGCCGACGACGCCGCGCAATTCGACCGTGCCGACGGCCGGCGCCGGCCGCAACCGGCCGCGCCCCGAGCCCGGCCCGCTGGAGCCGCAGCCGCAGGGTTGAGTGAGGCTTGAACCGCAGGCACTAACCCCAAGCTTGGACCGCGCGACGGATGGGGGAGGCGGCTTCATGCATCGTATTTCCATCGCCGCCACAGCTCTGCTGCTCGCAACAGTCCCGGCGCTGGCGCAGCAGGTCGGCAGTCCGACCGCTAAGCACAACACTCCTCCTCAGTCATCGCCAGTCTCGACGCCGGAACTGCGCTCGGCGGCGGCGCTGGCGCTGTCGTCGGACCCGGTGTTCGACGACGGCACCTATCTGCGCATCAAGGAAGCGCTGCTCAGCTATTCAGATATCCAGGTGCGCGGCGGCTGGCCGGCGCTGCCGGCCGACGTCAAGCTTGCGCCGGGAGCGAGCGGTCCCGATGTCGCTCTGCTGCGCCGCCATCTTGTCATCGGCGGCGACATGCCGGCGAACGCGGAAACCGGCGACGTCTACGACGCCGCGGTCGTCGAGGCCGTCAAGCGCTTCCAACTGCGCCATGGCCTCGAAGCCACCGGTGCCGTCGGCGCGCAGACGTTGAATGCGCTCAACGTGCCGGTCGGCGAACGCATCAAGCAGCTCGAAGCCTCGCTGGAGCGGCTCCTCGGCATGGATTTCACCTTTGCCGAGCGCTACGTCGTGGTCAACATTCCGGCGGCCTTCGTCGAAGCGGTCGCCAACGGCAAGGTCGAGCGGCGTTATCGGGTCATCGTCGGCAAGATCGACAAGCCGTCGCCGACGCTGTCGGTCACTATCACCGCGATCGATCTCAATCCGACCTGGACGGTGCCGCTCTCGATCACCAAGACCGAGATTTTCGCCCGCATGCGCCGCGACCCGTCCTATCTCGCCCGCATGCATATGCGGCTTCTTGGCGCGCACGACGAGGACATCGATCCGGCGAGCATCGACTGGTCGTCCGACCGTTCGCCGAATTTCGTCGTCCGCCAGGATGCCGGCAACTGGAACGCGCTCGGCAATCTCAAGATCGACATGCCGAATCCCTATTCGGTGTACATGCACGACACCGATACGCGAAAGCTGTTTGCCGCCGACTACCGCTTCGATTCGCACGGCTGCACGCGAGTCGATAACGTGCGCGATCTCGCCGCCTGGATTTTGCAGGACGACCCGCCGGGCTGGGATCGCGCCGCCATCGATGCCGGGATTGCGACGGGGGTGACCAAAGTGATCAACCTGCCGCACAAGATCCCGGTGGCCTGGGTCTATCTCACCGGCTGGGTGACGCGCGACGGCACCGTCGAATTCCGCGACGACGTCTATAAGCATGACGAACAGCTCGATCGCAACGGACTCGCCGAGGCGGCAGCCGGCGGCTTCGTCGCGCCGGTGCCGACGCAAGACCTGAAGCGGGTGTCGATCGATAGCCGCTGAAACGAGTGTTCACAAACAACCGTTGAGCGAGGTGATCGGTCTTGCTGCGTTTGCGTTCATACCAGCCGCCAAGCGCACGTCACTTGTTTTTTATAAGCAGCGCGTGACCGTTGAGATTGTGGACAAAAATCAGATCGTCGCGGTGCGCCAATCCGTTGACGAACTTGGTCACTCCGCTGCACCGCGCAAAGCCATAGTCATCGAAGACAACCATGCCGCCGACTTCGAGCCGGGGCCAGACCCAATCGAAAACGTCCTTTGCCGATTGATAGACATCGACATCAATGTGACAAAATCTGATTGGGCCGGACTCGATGAGCGCGGCCGTTTGCTCCGGAAAAATGCCGGGAAGGATTGCATAGTTGTCGACCTGATTGACGGCGAGGAGAGACTTCACGGTTTCAAGCGTCGTATCGGCGTGCTCGCCGCCCTTGTAGTCGCTGTCGGTCTTGCCGGCCTTGACGACGCCCGTGAAGGTATCGGCGAGGTAAAGTTTGCCGTCGATCTTCGCTTCCTTCATGGCCAGGCCGAGCAAACATCCGGTGCCGCCGCGCCAGACGCCGACTTCGAGTACGTTACCTTCAATGCCGGCGACCTGTTCGATCAGGCCCCAAAGACTGTAGCAGCGGTAGACGTCGACCAGCGTGTGTTTCTCGATGGCATCATAGGCTTTGCGAAAGGCCGAGGCGCCTTGCCATGGCGAATAGGTCGCATCGGGAATAACGACGCTTTGCGGCAATCCGCCGCCCACGTTTGGGATGACCGTGTCGCGAACGCGTCCGATATTGCCGAGCAGGCTCGCGAAGCTCAGTTGCCGGGGCTTGGCGCGGATGTTGCGGTTATTGACCACGCAGCCGCCAGCTTCGATTTCGGCTTTCGGCCGCTTGCGGATGATGAATTCGATGGCCGCTTCGCCGATCGGCGTTAGTGTTTGATCCGTTCTCTCAAGCGAGAAGCGGTATGAACCGGTCAGCTGTTCGATCTTGATGACATCGGCATCTTCACCAAGCGTTGCGATCAAGTCGAGCAGATTGCGCGATCGATTGCTCCATGACGACGTCTTGAAAACGGTAAAAGTCCACTTGTGATCGCCGTTGAACGTGCTCGGAAAAACGCCCTGCTCGTACATGTCCTCTTCGGGGATCAAAACGACCAGATGGCCGCCGGGCTTCAGGATCCTCAGCCAGTTCTTCAGCGCAACCTCGGGAGTTCGGCTGTGCTCCAGACAATGCGACGAATGCACAAAGTCGTACTGCGCATCATCGCAACCGTTCATGAATTCGGCGTCGCCGTCAATGACATCCCAAATGCGGACGCCGGTTATGAGCGGAAACAATTCGGCGTACAGGTTCAGCGGGTCGGGGCCCGCGCCGATATCGATTCCTTCGCCGGTAAAGTAGCGGGTGACAAAATTCGAATCGTGAAGCCGCCGCTGGATGGATTTGCTGAGTTCTTGCATGCCGGCTCCCGAACCTGCGCGCGGCAGGGCAAAATATCACTTACGCGATTCGCGCTTATCCCGCCCCTATATGCAATATAATTTGCAGTTGTTGAATTATTTTGGGGTCGGTACTCATGCGCCAGATGATATGGGTTGGCTTCCTGCAGGCGCAGAACTGCACGAACCTTGCGAGCTCCTGGCGCCACCCGGCCTCGCGCGGCGATAGCCGATCGCCGGAATTTTACCGGCACATCGGCCGCGTGCTGGAGCAGGGCAAGTTTCACCTTGGCTTTTTCGACGATCGCCTGTCGATGCCGGACATGTACGGGCGCAATCACGCCCACACCGTCGCCCACGGTATTCGTTGCGTGAAGCTCGACGCGGTTACCGTGCTCACGGTGATGGGCATGGCGACGCAGCGGCTTGGCCTCGGCGCGACCTATTCGACCAGCTACTACGAGCCGTTCCACGTGGCGCGCCTGTTCGCCACGCTCGATCTGATGTCGCAAGGCCGCGCCGCCTGGAACGTCGTCACTTCGCTCAACGACGGCGAGGCCCAGAATATGGGCCGCGACGAGGCGATCGGCCACGATTTGCGCTACGACCGCGCCGACGAATTCATGGAGATCGTGCTCGGCCACTGGGACGCTTGGGAGGACGACGCTATCGTCCAGGACAAAGCATCGGGCCTGTTCGCCAAGCCGGAGAAGGTGCATCGCCTCGATTATCGCGGCCGTTACCTGAAGTCGCGCGGGCCGTTCACGGTGCCGCGGTCGGCGCAGGGCCATCCCGTTTTGATCCAGGCCGGATCGAGCGGCCGCGGCAAGGCGTTCGGCGCGCGCTGGGGCGAGGTGATCTTCGTCGTCTATCCGAACATCGCGGTCGGCAAGCGCGACTACGCGGAATTCAAGGCGGAGGTGGCGCGCTGCGGCCGCGATCCCGAGCACGTGAAGATCACCCATCTCGTCAACACGGTTGCCGCGGCGACCAAGACCGAAGCTGAAGACAAGTGGGCCGAGATCGAAAGGCTGCCGCTTGAAATCGACGCGCTGTCGCTATTGTCGGAAGCGCTCAACTTCGATTTCGCGCGAAAGGGCATGGACGAACCGTTTACCGCGCAGGAATTAGACGAGATGTCCGGCCTGCAGGGCATCCGTGATCGCGTGGTGAGCGCGAAGAAAAATCCAACGGTGCGCGACTTCATCCAAATCAGCGGCCGCGGCCGCGTGCACAATCCGATCGTCGGCGGCCCGAAAGAGGTGGCCGACCAGCTTGAGCAATGGTTCACGGCGCCGGCTTGCGACGGCTTTGTGCTCTCCGCCACGCATGTGCCGGGCGCCTACGAGGACTTCGTGCGCTTCGTCGTCCCCGAGCTGCAACGACGGGGCTTGTTCCGCAAAGACTTCGCCGGCGTCACATTGCGGGAGAATTTGGGACTGCCGGTGCCGGCCATCGGCGCGTGGCGCGGCGCGACCGGCTAGACGGCGGCTAATCGCTGTGAATGTGCGTCCGCTTTCGGGGCCTAGCCGACATCGCAGCGACCATTACCGGGCACGTCGGGGTCGAAAGTGACCCAGTACCGACATGTTTCACGGAAGGAGGCCTGAGCGGATGTTGGAGCGACTATCCATGAATCTTCATCGCTTCGGGTCAGACAAACCAAACCCCGGTCGCCTGCCGGGCTGTTTATTTCCAGGCTCGCGGCGGCCGCGGCAAAGTCAGCTGACCGTATGATATACTGAATGATATACTGACGCCGATCGAGCGGGAGAGTCATCATGCGCATACAAAAAACGTTCGTAGTAGCCGCATTTGTTGTGTCGATGTTTCTCGGGGCCAGCCCCGGCGCTTATGCGCAATATCAAACGTGGAATGGATGCCCTCCGGGCTGGACGGTGCAAGGAGGTGCTTGCAGGCCGTATCAAGGTCCGGTTGGCGGGCCCCCGGGCGGCTACGGCTATCCTCCATATGGCTACGGTTATGAAAGGCCGAGGCCGCGCGGCTTTGTCTGCACCTATGCAGGGTGCTGCCCGAGAGGCTTCAGCGTGCAAGATGGCGTCTGCAAGCCGTATCGCGGCTATTAAGGCTGATCGAGCTGCTCAACGCCTGTAGCATTCCGCTGTAGCGTGGCGTCCGTAGCACCACCCTTTAGGGTGCTACGGATACTACGGTCGGTCGTTACTAGGTGGAAAGCGGACACAACTCGGACATCGCAAAAGTGAAGCGATTGACCCATTGCGGACATGAGCGCAGCAAGAGGTGGACATCGTCGTCACATCAAGTGGAGCGAGGAATATTGCATGGCTAGCAAATCTAGCAAACGCGATTCGGCATCTTGCCAAGGCAGAATAACTGTGAGGGTTTTGCCGTAGCGCAGCGCCTGTGCGCGAAGTGCCGCCGCCAGCCGATTATGGCGCGTTTTCATGCAAAAAAAGCCCCGGGAGGACCCGGAGCACTTCCGTCTCGGTAAATCGCGATCTCACTGGGCCCCTGGAGTGAACAAATAGGCGACACCGAACGTCAGCATTTGCGACTTCACATGAACGTCGGCGAATTCTTCGACGATACCGCTCTGGACGAAGGCGCTCTGTTTCCAGGTGCCGTAGTCATTGTAGCGATACTCGCCACGCAGCAGAACGTTGTTCCAAACCTTCCACTCAATGCCGCCGCCCACCGTGTAGCCAAAGAGCGTGGTTGACGAGGTCGAGACCAAAGTGCCGAAACCGCAAACAACCGCACCCGTGGCGCCGCAGACAACGGTGGCCGAAACTTTTTGCGCCGCCGGACCGGCGGCGGCGTAGATCTGGAGCTCGGGCGTTACAAGGTACCCCGCGCGGAAGCGCAAGCTATAGTCGTTCTGGTTCGTGATCGAGGTGCTGTCGCCGGTGAACGGACCGGGACCGTTAGCGCCGCCGGAGCACGCCGCCGTGATGCAGCCGAGAACCCCATTCACTGTTCCCGTCCGGCTGTGCCACGCATAGTCAACTTCGGCGCCAACGAGGTATCGGTCGTAGACTGGGAACGTAAAGCCCCCGTACAAACCATAGCGCACGCCAGACATATTGAAGGTAGCGGCGCTGTCCGGTGCCCCCGGGAAGACAACTAGACTCAAGGCGGAGCCGCAGGTGCCCAATGGCGCACCACCCGCATCAATACAAGTCGGATCCCAGTTGTCCTTGCTCCACTCGTTGCCAACTTGAGCGCCTATGTAAACGTTGGGCCAGCTGACCGCGGGAGCCGGGGGCGGCGGAGGTGTTTTGACTGGCATGTCAGCGGCAAAAGCCGGGCCAGCGATCATCGCTAAAAGCACGGCCGACACGATCAATGACTTTTTCATCGGTCCCACCGTTTCAAGCCGACCAAATTCAAAGCGAGTAAGTCGTACCACACGTTCAACCGCGCATATGTGACATTTCGGCCACGCATTCCGCGCATCCCACGTCCCGTCGTCACCGGGTTGGTCGCGACGCGACGTCCGACCGTTTCCAAAAGTACAAGCCGGTCGACGAACGGCTGCTTTTTGTTGCATTGCACTTGGTCGAAAATGGCGCCAAGCGGATATCGCGAATGCACGCCTGAATTTTTCTTTTGAAAAAGACCTTTTGCTGCGGTTGCTTACTTCCGGTTATGGCCCTTCGCGTCATTTCGTTGCGAGGCAATGACGTGTCGGCTTTCGGGGCAAAGCGGACTCTCGCATGCCGTCCGGTTGAGCGCCGACGCCTCAGCCTTAAGCCCCGGTTATTACAATTATTGCTATAACGATTAGCCACGTAATTATGAACATCGTTGTCATCACCTTGGCACCAACGGCGGGAAATTTTGTCGGCACTCCGTAATTCCTTGAAAGATGGTGTGTCACAAGCCAGCCAACAGCACAGAGCGCGAGAACGCTAAAAAGGCCGGAGAGCGCTCGTAAGGAAATGCCAAAGACGTTACCCAAAAAAAGTAAAGCTAAAACGACAATCTGCACACGCAAGGTGGCCCAAAACAAAATAGCTGCGTGATTAAGGATGGGTACTTGTCGGACGAAGTATTTCATTACGAACATGCCAATCAGCGTCCAGATGACACAGAAAATAACGAGTGTGAATAGCGCTTGAGCGGGCGCGGGCGCCAGCGCGTCCCAGTGGATTTGCCACATAAATTGCCTCTTTTCGCGGCAAAGCGGATGCTCGCATGTCGTCCGACTGATCGAGCGCCGGGTTTACGTCCTGGCGACTCACATGAGCGGCGTCGGATTGGCGGCCGGCGGCTCGATCCCGAACGTGGCTGCGGTCATGCAAGTCATCGAAAAACTTCCCGTCGCCGCGACCAGCGCCACCAGGCTCTCCAGCCCCATGGCCTTTTCCGCGGCGGCATAGCTCGCGTCGCTCAAGCCTCTGGTCGCCAGCAATTCGCTCGCCACCATGAAGCAGGTTTTCTCGCGTGCGTCGGCCAGGTTCGGCGTCTTGTGCGCGTTGATGGCGTCGATGACGGCCTGATCGATGCCGACGGACAGCGAGCGGCGCACTTGCGCGAACCACGGATAGCGCGCGTTCCAATGCCGGGCGACGACAAGATTGACGATCTGCTGTTGGCGCGGCGACAGCGGCCCGCCGGACAGCGACTCGCGCAAATTCTGCGCGGCTTCGAACAATTTCGGCAGCCGGATATAGGCATAATACGGCCCGCCGACGATGCCGCTTGCCTGCTTGGCGGCGTCGTAGACGCGCGCCTGTTCGGCATTCATGTCGGCGCGCTCGATGATGGGGATGCGTGGCATGCGTTTCCTCGTGTGGGTTTCGTTGCGGGTCCAAGGCTAGCATCGGCTTACGGATTGTGCGACTGGCCGGGAAGGGCATAGGAACGGCCAATGCCGCTGCAAAATCGCGTCAATCCGTTCGGCGAAGTGTTCGCTACGCCCGCGCGCGGCCTGTTCCTGGGCAATCGCGGCGGGCGTTTCCACACCGACGCGAAAACGCTCACCGCTCGGCGCTGGGCGTCGCGGCAATGGATCTGCTGCGTGCTCGATTTCAAAGGCCGCCAGCGCGACGTCTGGGGCCGCTTCTACACCGAGCTGTTTTTTCTTGATGAGCCGACGGCGTTGGCGGCCGGTCACCGGCCCTGTTTCGAATGCCGCCGCCACGACGCCATGGCCTTTGCCGAGGGCTGGCAGGTCGCGAAAAATCTTCGCTCGCGGCCGACGGCAGGCGAGATGGATGAAGCGCTGCACTGCGAACGCCTCGACGGGCGCGCCAAGCGGCTGCATCGGCGCGATATCGGCGAATTGCCGAACGGCGCCTTTGTCGCGGTGGAGGAGGGCGCTTTCGCGGTCCGCGGCGACGCCTTGCTGCGCTGGACGCCGCAGGGCTACCAAGGCCGCAAGCCGCGGCCACGCGCCGGTCATGTCAACGTACTTACCCCTCCCGCAATCCTGGCTATTCTGTCGGCCGGCTACCGGCCGCACTGGCATCCGTCAGTGCGGGAAACGGGTGGGCGGCCCGCCACGGCCTAGCTAAACGACGTCAAGGGAAGCCGATGTCGAGCCGTATCATCAACAAGACCTATGGGATCGTCAGCGCCGACCGCCAGAAGGAGATGAGCGGCTTGGAGTTTGTCCAAGGTCTCGTCGATGGCACGCTGCCGCTGAATACGATGGCCGAGACCCTAGGTTACGACATCACAGAAGCGGCGAGCGGGCGCGTCGTCATCACTGCGGAACCGAATGGCGCGCACCTCAATCCGGCTGGCACGGTGCACGGCGGTTTCGCGGCCACCTTGCTCGACACCTGTATGGGCCTTGCCGTCCAGACGACATTGGACAAGGGCATCGGTCAGACCACGCTGGAGTTCAAGATCTCATTGGTGCGGCCGATCACGCCGGAGACAGGATTGATCAAGGCCGAGGGCGTTGTCTTAAGCCGCGGCCGCCGTGTCGGAACCGCCGAGGGCCGCATCACCGACCTTAAGGGCCGACTGCTCGCCAACGGCACGACGACGTGCCTGATCTTCCAGAGCTAAGCTAACGTTGTTTTATCCCCGGAACGCCGCCTTGATCTGCTCGACCGTGGCGCCTGGCTTGCGCGCCGCGGCGATGATGCGCGCCTCTTGCTTGATAAGACCGTCAAGCGCCGCCTGCAGCGCGTCGACCTTGTCGGCCGGCACCACCACCGCGCCGTGGCGGTCGGCATGGATGAGGTCGCCGCTTTTGACGTCCATGCCGTGGACGCGAACCGGGATACCGAACTCCTCGACGCGCACATAGGCATGCGAGGGCGCAATTGAGCCGGCGAGCATTTGGAAGCCTTCGGCGACCTGGGCGATGTCGCGGATCGAGCCGTTGGTCACGGTGCCGAGGCAGCCGAGCGCCTTGTGCACGTTGGTCTGCACCTCGCCCCAGAACGCGCCGTAGCCCGGCGGTTTGTCCTTGTCCTCGATCACCACGACGCTCGGCCGTGGCGCCGCGGCCACGTAATCGAGATAATCCATGCGCTTTTGCATGTAGCTCCCTCCGCTCACGGCGTCGCGGGCGCGGATGGCGACGGTCTTGGCGAAGCCGACCATCGGCGGCAGATCGGGAAACGGGCAGTGCAGATGGACGGCGGTATAGCCGGCGCCGCGGCGTTCCGGCGCCGCGATCTCGATCAGGTTGCACACCGTCGGTGTATCGATCGAGCGCAAGAATGCGAATTGCTTCTCTGACAACACAGTCTTCTCCTCCCGATTATTCTCGGTTCATCGAACTAATCCCACGCCGCCACGACGATGACGGCCATGATCACCTGCATGGCGACGATCACCGCGACGCAGCCGCTCCAGCCCGCCGTCGCCCAGGCGATGCCGGTCAGGAACGCGCCGGCGCTGCCGCCGACATAGAAGGTCGACGCATAAAGGCCCACCGCCGACGAACGTCCCTCCTTGGCGGTGAGCGTGACATATCCGGTCGAAACAGTCTGGCACAGCATGCCGCAGATGGCGCACAGCGTCAGCCCGGCGATGATGATCGGGACCGGCGGCGCCAACAGCAGCAGCGCGCCGGCGATCCACACGACGATGGTGCCGAGCACGAAGCGGCGGCGTCCGAACAGCGCAATGGCGCGTCCGGTCCACGGCAGCAAAGGACTCGAGACGAGGTAAGTGAAGAACAGCGCGCCAAGCAGCGTCGGCGAGAAGAAATAGGGCGGCCCGGCAAGATGGAAGCTCACGTAAGTGAAAACGGCGATGAAGTTGAACAGCACGCCAAAACCGATGGCAAAGGTCGCGACCAGGCGGCGGTCGCGGAAATGGCGAAGCATTTGCGACAGCGACAGCAAGAGGCCGCCGGAGCGCACGAATTGCCGCTCGCGCGGCAGCATCAGCGTGACAAGGACGGCGGCAAGGAGCGTGATCAGGGCGACGATCTGGATGGCGGCCCGCCAGCCGATCATGTCGGTCAATATCCCGGGAATGAAGCGGCCGGAGAAGCCGCCGATGCTGGCGCCGGTGACATAGACGCCGGCGACGCGGGCAACGTCGCGCGGCGGCCACTCGTCGCCGATATAGGCGACCGTGACGGTGAAGATCGGCGGCACCAAGAGGCCTTGGACGAAACGCCAGAACACGAGTTGCGGCACGGTCGCCGCGAAGGTCATGATGACGGTCGGCACCGTGATCGCGAACATGGCGACGACGATCAGCCGCTTGCGTCCGGCTACGTCGGCCAAGGCGCCGGTGAATGGCGCCGACAGCGCGATCGCCGCGGTGCTGGCGGTCATCAGCGCGGAGATTGCGCCGGGGCCGACGTGAAACTCACCCGCCAGTTTCGGCAGCAGCGCCTGCGGCGAATACAAATTGACGAAGGCGGAGAAGCCGGCCGTCGCCACCGCCAACGAACGAAGATCGAAAGCCATGGGACATTATGAGCGCCGCGCGCCGCGAAAGCACGTGCTCGCCGCGGCCGCTCACAACTGCCGGATGGAATCGAAATTCCAGGCCGTGGCGCTGGAATCGTTCTCGCCGATGCGCAGCGTCGTTGCATTGACGAAGCGGTAGGGCGGCACCGGCAGATTGTACGGCGCCGGGACGCCTGAGAAGACGCGCCCGGCCGAATCGTATTTCGAGCCGTGACAGGGGCAGAAATAGCCGCCGGGCCAGTTCGACACCGGCGTCGTTGCGCTCGGCGCCGGATAGAACAGCGGGATGCAGCCGAGATGGGTGCAAATGCCGACCAGCACGCCGAATTCCGGCTTGACCGAGCGGTGCCAATTGTTCGCGTAGGGCGGCTGCTGCGGCTGCTCCGAGTTCGGGTCGGCGAGCAGCGAAGTCATCTGGCTGCTCTGCATCTCGTCGAGCGTCTGCTTGGAGCGGTGGAATACGAAAATCGGCCGTTCCCGCCAGCGGACCATGACCTGCGCGCCTTCCGCGATCTTGCTGACATCGAGATCGACCGGGCCGCCGGCCGCCAGCGTCGAGGCGTCCGGATTCATCTGGTCGATGAGCGGCACCAGGCTCGCCGCGGCTCCCACTGCGCCCACGGTTGCGGTGGCGATAAACAGGAAATCGCGCCGCGTCGCTTCTGGCCCGTGGCCGCCGGTTGACGCGGTAGAGGCAGTGCTCGCCATGGTCGGTCCTTTGTGTCGATATCCAGTCCGGTGCAGCTTATGTCGCCATCCGCCGGGCTTAGTCAATCAGGGGAAGCGCAAGTCCCCTGTAAGTCCCCCGCAAGTTTCGGTCCCACGTGATTTGCGCTATTGGACATGCATGCGCCGTACCAATTCGACCCGGAAAAGTGCTGGCGAATAGGGCTTTTGCCGGGACGCCCCAAGGAGACGTCAATGCGCGCCAAGGACAATCTGCGCAGCGCCGCCGAAGTTCTGGTCGATCAACTGCGCGTGCACGGCGTGCAGCACGTCTTCTGCGTGCCGGGCGAGAGCTATCTCGCGGTGCTGGACGCGTTCCATGACAGCGATCTCACCGTCACCGTGTGCCGGCAGGAGGCCGGCGCCTCGATGATGGCGGAGGCCATCGGCAAAGTGACGGGCCGGCCCGGCGTCTGCTTCGTCACCCGCGGCCCGGGCGCCACCAATGCCGCCCACGGCATCCACATCGCGCAACAGGATTCGAGCCCGCTCGTCATGTTCGTCGGCCAGGTCGCCCGCGACGCCCGCGAGCGCGAGGCCTTCCAGGAACTCGACTATCGCGCCGTGTTCGGCGCGATGACCAAATGGACCACCGAGATCGACGATCCGGCGCGGGTGCCGGAGATTGTCTCGCGCGCCTTTCATACCGCGGCGAACGGACGGCCGGGCCCCGTCGTCGTCGCCATCCCGGAGGACATGCTGGTCGAGCGCGTGGCCGTTGCCGATGCGCCCCCTTTTTCTCCGATCGAAACATCGCCGGGACCGGCGGCGATGGCGAAGTTTGCCGAAATGCTCGGCGCCGCGCGCGCGCCGATCGTGCTTCTCGGCGGCAGCCGCTGGTCGCAGGCGGCTTCCGAGCGCGTTGGCCGCTTCGCGGAAAAATACGGTTTGCCAGTCGCCACGACATTCCGTCGCGGCTCGCTGTTCGATCAGACGCATCCGTGCTACGCTGGCGACCTCGGCATCGGGCCCAATCCGAAACTCCTCGAACGCATCAAGACTGCCGACCTTGTCGTCATGATCGGCGGGCGGCTCGGCGAACTGCCGTCGCAGGGCTACACGCTGTTCGACATTCCGCGGCCGCAAGTTTCGTTCGTGCACGTGCATCCGGGCGCCGAAGAGCTCGGCCGCGTCTATAGCCCGCATCTGGCAATTCACGCTACTCCGACCGCTTTTGCCGCCGCGCTCGAAGATTTGAAATTGCCGCGTGCGCCCGCAGGCGACGCCAAGGCCGCCCATGCCGATTATCTGCAATGGACGGACAAGGCCACCGAACAGCCGGGCACCGTCAATTTCGGCGCGGTGATGGTGTGGCTTCGCGAAAACCTCACCCCCGACGCCATCTTGTGCAACGGCGCCGGCAATTATGCCGCCTGGGTTCACCGCTTCTTCCGCTTCCGCCGCTTCGCTCACCACGTGGCGCCGGCCTCGGGCTCGATGGGCTATGGCGTGCCGGCCGCGGTGGCGATGAAGCGGCTTTATCCCGAGCGGCAGGTCATATGTCTTGCCGGCGACGGAGACTTTCTCATGAACGGCCAGGAATTCGCCACCGCCGTGCAATACGATCTGCCGTTCATAACCGTCATCGTCGATAACGGCATGTACGGCACCATCCGCATGCACCAGGAGCGCGACTATCCGGGCCGCATCTCGGCGACGCAATTGCGCAATCCGGATTTTCCGGCTTACGCGCGCGCCTTCGGCGGTTTCGGCGTGTCGGTCGAGCGCACGGAGGATTTTCCCGCGGCGTTTAAGGAAGCGGTGGCCTCCGGCAAGCCCGCCATCGTTCGCCTGGCCATCGACGGCGAAGCGATTACGCCGCCGACGACGCTCGCCAAGATCCGCGCCAGGGCGATGGCGGAGAAAAAGTGGTGATTATTTACCCTCCCCTGCAGGGGGAGGGCCGGCGCGCAAAGCGCGCCGGGGTGGGGCAGTGCGAGAGTGCGCGCGCTTGTGCCGCGCATGTTTCAAGGGGACCGGCTCTAAATTGAGCGAGCCATAAATCTCCGCGTAAATTTTCTCCATTACCCCGTTGATGTTCTGATCAATCTCGTTGTTCCAAACGCGTATGACGCGAAAACCCTCGCGCTCCAGCCAACGCGTGCGAGCTTCATCACGCAATTTATTCCGTTGATCGCCGTGCCGCCAGCCATCGACTTCGATGAGCAAACTTGCGGCCATGCACGCGAAATCAGCAATGAATGGGCCGATCGGGACTTGTCGACGGAAGTGAGAACCTTCGAGTTCGAGTCTACGTAACCGGCTCCAGAGTCGCTTCTCAGCATCGGTTGGCGCGTTGCGGAGCAGCCGCGCTTGTCGTCGCCGGGTACTTTCAATTGGACCACGATTCGTCACTTGCGCTGCCCCACCCCGCCGCCTTCGGCGGCGACCCTCCCCCTGCAGGGGAGGGTATTGATCACTGCACCTTGATGCCGGCGGCCTTGATGATCGGATACCACTTGTCGATCTCGGCCTTCTGGAAGGCGTGCAACGCCTCGGGCGTCTGTTGATCCGGCGGATAAATCGTCTGCGCCAGATCGGTGAGGCGCTTGCGTACGGTGGGGTCGGCAAGCGAGTCCATCGCCGCCGCGCTGACTTTCTTGATAATCGCCGGCGGCGTGCCCTTGGGCGCCCACATCGCGTGCCAGAACGAAAAGTAGAATCCCGGCAATCCCGCTTCGTCGGCGGTCGGAATGTCGGGCGCTACCGCAATGCGCTCTTTGGCGGTGACGGCGTAGGCTTTCAGCGCGCCGCTCTGCACATGCGGCAAAGATACAGCGGGCGTGTCGAGCTGGAGATCGGTGGTGCCGGCGAGAAGATCGTTGGTGGCAAGCCCGGCGCTGCGATAGGGGATCATCTGCCATTTCACGCCGACCAATTGCTCCATCAAGACCCCGGCGATGTGGCTCGGTGAGCCGACGCCGGAGGTGCCCATGGTCGCCTTGTCGGCGTTGGCCTTCAGCCAGGCGACCAGTTCTTTGAGGTTGTTCGCCGGCATGGTCTTGCGCGCGTCGATGAAGAACGGCTGCGTAGCGACGAGCGCGATCGGCTCGAAATCGTTGAGCAGGTCGAAGCCCAGATCGTAGATGGCACCGTTCGCCATGTTGGTGCCCCACATGCCCCACAGCAGCGTGTAGCCGTCCGGCTTCGAACGTTCGGCGCGGGTGACGCCGATCGTTCCGGCGGCGCCGGCGACGTTCTCCACGACCACGGGCTGACCGAGCCGCACGCTGACCGCCTGCGCCATGATCCGGCCCAGCACGTCGGTCGATCCGCCCGGAGCCAGCGGCACGATGAAATCGATCGGGCGCGATGGATAATCGTCGGCCGCGGCAGGCGTGGCGGCGCCAAGACCGGCGCCAAGAATGGCGCCAAGAACGAATCCGGCGGCGATGGCCGCCGCGCTAACGAATTTCCCGATCATGATCGTTTTCCCCAAGCAGCCGTTCAGTCTCCTATGCCAGAGAAAGCAGCGCCGCCACAGGGGCAAAACCACCGCTGCGACGCAATGGCTGCGCGTTGCCGGCGTGATTGAATCGTGGTTCAGTTATTCCCCGACGCGATTCCGTTCGCAGCTCCGATGCCCTATCGCCGCACCGAAAATGTCGTGCGCCGGCTTGCCGCCCGGCATGCCGCCATCATCGCCGCGGCGCGCCAGGCGGCAAGCGAAGGCGGCATGGCGGCGGTGCAGATCGCAGGCGTTGCGCAGCGCGCCGGCATCGCGACAGGAACGGTGTACCGCTATTTCCCCGGCAAGGCCGATCTGGTCGCGGCGCTGCTCACGGAACTCTCCGATCGCGAGATCGCCGCGCTGCGCCGCGCCGCCGACGTCGCGCCCGGTCCGCTGTCGGCGCTCTCAGCCGCGATCATGACGTTTGGCACGCACGCGCTACGCAATCGCCGGCTCAGCTTTGCGGCGATTGCGGAACCGGTCGACGCCGAACTCGATGCGGCGCGGGTGTCGTTTCGCAAGGCGCTCGCCGCCGAATTTTCGGCACGCATCGCGACCGCGGTCGCGGGCGGGCATTTGCCGGAACAGGATGCCACGCTTGCCGGCGCGGCGCTGCTCGGCCTTTTGATCGAAACATTGATCGGCCCGCTGGCTCAAGATGCCGCCGGCCGCGAGCGCGACCTGGTGCAGTCGCTGACGCTCATTGCGCTGCGCGCGCTCGGCGTCGCCGATGCGCGGGCGCGCGGGTTGGTGGTGCAGACAGTCGTCGGGGATCAGTAGGCGGAATGGCAAGAACACCATACCGGCCTTACGAACGCTCAATGCGACAGCAACGCCGGCACTGTGATCGAGCGAAAGATGGAGTGCGTCACGCCGCCGAGCACGAATTCGCGCAGCCGCGAGTGGCCGTAGCCGCCCATCACCATGAAATCGGCGCTAGAGTCGGCGGCGTGCGAGAGCAGCGCATCGGCGACGTCGATGTTGCCGCCGGAAACGCGGTGAACGTCGACTTTGAGCCCATGACGGGCGAGATGCTGGCCCATATCGGCGCCCTCGATCTCGTCCTGCTTGCCGCGTTCGCTGGCGATGATGACGATTTCGACGCGGCCGGCTTTTGCCAGAAGCGGCATGGCATCGGCGACGGCGCGCGCCGCCTGCCGGCTGCCGTCCCAGCACACCATGACATTGTCGAGCTTGAGCGGCGCCTTCTGGATATAGGGCACCATGATCATCGGCCGGCCGGATTCGAACAGCGTGGTCTCCGCGATGATGTCGTCCACGGTACTGGTCTCGGGCTCGGCCTGCCCGACAATGGCGAGGTCGAAGCGCCGCGCGATGCGCCCAAACTGATCGCCGGCGCCGGCGAAACTGGCGGTGAGCGACAGCGGCTCCGCGGACAATCCGGCGCGTTGGGTTGCCGCGGCGAAGCGGTCGAGCGCGGCCTTCGCCGCGGCTTCGTTGTCGGCCTGTTGCGTCTCGATCACTTCGGCAGGGATGTAACCTGTCCCCGATACTGGAACGATCGGGTCGAAGACGAAAGCAATGCCCGTGAGATGCGCGTCGAATGCGGCGGCAACCGACACGGCATAATCGCCGGCGGGACCGCCGTCTTTGCTGACGTTGAGATTGACGACGATATCCTTGATCATGGCGGCGTTTTCCCCGACTAATGCATAACAATCCTATCGCATTTTCGCGTCCGGCGCTCCTTGCGCCAGATCAAGCGGCGCGGCAGGCCCATAAGCCTATTTCTTGATAGTGCCGTTGGCGTCGAACTGGCTGATATAGGCCCATAGGTCGTTGATCTCTTGCTGGTTCCTGATGCCGGCAAAGGGCATTTTGGTGCCCGGCACCATGGCGCTCGGGCTCTTGATGTACTGCTTGAAGGTCGCCTCACCCCACACAATCCCCGAATTCTTGTTGGCGTCCGAGTAGCTGAAATTCGCCGCTGTGCCGGAATGCCGCCCATCGAGGCCGTTAAGCTCGGGGCCGACCTTGTTCCGCGCGCCCGGCCCGATGGAATGGCAAGGCACGCACATATTGAACACCTGCCTGCCTTTGTCGGCGTCCTGAGCCTGGGCCGGCCCTGCCAAGCCGGCCTGCATCACGGTGGCGCCGGCCGATGCGGCGATCAATGCCGCCGCTATCCTTGTTCTTGTCATTGCGTCTCCTTTTTGCGGCATTGACGCCGGTTAAATCCCGAGCGCCGTTCAAGCGAGCCCGACGCAAAGTGTCAACCAGCGTCAGTGCCGCGCCTCGGCAGACCCATTTGACAGACGCATTGCCGGCGTTTTCTCCGCTATAATGGCGCGACAGGTTGACGAGGCCCCGATGCCGCTATTGATGCCGCTGTTCGACGATGCCGTGCTTAAGCGCCGCGCCGAGATCGTGGCGGCGCTCAAAAGCATCGTGCCCGGCGAGGGCGTTATCGCGTCGGAAGAGGCAATGCGGCCTTTCGAAAGCGACGGGCTGACCGCCTATCGTCAGCTGCCGATGGTCGTGGTGTTGCCGGAAACCACCGCGCAGGTCGCAGCCGTGCTCGCTTACTGCCACCGCGAGGGCATCAAGGTGGTGCCGCGCGGCGCCGGAACGTCGCTCTCGGGCGGCGCGCTGCCGCTCGGCGACGGCGTCTTGCTCGGGCTTGCCAAATTCAACCGCATCCGCGAGATCGATTTCGACAACCGCGTCGCCGTGGTCGAGCCCGGCGTCACCAATCTCGCGGTGTCGCAGGCGGTCGCCGAGGCGGGCTTCTATTACGCGCCCGATCCGTCGTCGCAAATCGCCTGCACCATCGGCGGCAATGTGGCGGAGAATTCCGGCGGCGTGCATTGCCTCAAATACGGCATGACCGCCAACAACGTGCTCGGCTGCGAACTGGTGCTGATCACCGGCGAGATTGTGCGGCTCGGCGGCAAGCATCTCGATGCCGGCGGCTACGATCTCCTCGGCATTGTCACCGGATCGGAGGGGCTGCTCGGCGTCGTCACCGAAGTGACGGTGCGTATTTTGAAGAAGCCGCAGACCGCGCGCGCGGCGCTCCTCGGCTTCGCTGCTTCCGAAGACGGTGGCGAATGCGTCGCCAAGATCATCGGCGCCGGCATCATTCCCGGCGGCATGGAAATGATGGACCGTCCCGCCATCGCCGCGACAGAAGAATTCGTCCATGCCGGCTATCCGCTGGACGTCGAGGCGCTGTTGATCGTCGAGCTCGACGGCCCGCGCGCTGAGGTCGACCATCTGCTCGAGCGGGTGCAGGACATCGCCAAGGCTTGCCGCGCCGTGACCTGCCGCGTTTCCAATTCCGAAGAAGAGCGGCTGTTGTTCTGGGCCGGCCGCAAGGCGGCATTCCCGGCGGTCGGGCGCATCTCGCCGGATTATTATTGCATGGACGGCACCATTCCGCGCGCGCAACTGCCGCTGGTGCTGCGCCGCACGCGGGAATTGTCGGAAAAATATGATTTGCGCGTCGCCAACGTATTTCATGCCGGCGACGGCAATCTGCATCCGTTGATCCTCTACGACGCCAACAAACCGGGCGAGCTCGATCGCGCCGAGCAATTCGGCGCCGATATTTTGCGGCTCTGCGTCGAGGTCGGCGGCGTGCTCACCGGCGAGCACGGCGTCGGCGTCGAGAAGCGCGACCTGATGCCGGTGATGTTTTCGGAAGAGGATCTCAATCAGCAACAGCGGCTCAAATGCGCCTTTGACGGCAAGAGCCTGCTCAATCCCGGAAAAGTGTTTCCGACGCTGCACCGCTGCGCCGAATTGGGCCGCATGCACGTGCATGCCGGGCGCACGGCGTTTCCCGATATTCCGCGGTTTTAAAGCCGCGCGGTCACAAGCAGCGTCATGAAATTCGGTATTTTCAGTTCGGCGCAGGCGAATAGCCAGGCTCTCGGCCCGGAAAGCGGGCAGGGCTTTCGCGATTATCTCGACTTCAACGTCGAGGCCGAGGCGCTCGGTTTTACGTCGAGTTTTCTCGTCGAGCATCATTTCACCGGCTGGAACCAGGTCTCGGCGACGCTGATGTTGTTGATGGCGCTCGCCATGCGAACGAAGACGTTGCGGCTTGGCTCGGCGGTGATGGTGTTGCCCTGGCACAATCCGGTGCTGCTCGCCGAACAGGCGGCCACCCTCGATCTCGTTTCCGGCGGCCGCTTCGATTTCGGCATCGGCAAGGGCTACCGGCACAGCGAGTTCAAAGGATTTCAGATCGCGCCGGAGGAGGCCGAGGCGCGTTTCGAAGAAGCGGTCGAGGTGATCAGGCGCGCCCTTACGACGCGCGAGCGCTTTTCGCATCACGGCCACTTCTGGCATTTCGAGGATATCGTCGTCGAGCCACCGCCGGCGCAACGGCCGCACCCGCCGTTCTGGGTGGCGGCCGGCAGCGAACATTCGATCCGCCGCGCCGCTGCGCGCGGGTTCAACCTGATCCTCGATCAATATGCCAGCGCGCGGCAAATCGCGGAGCGCATCGGCATCTATAAAGCCGAACGGCAGGCGCACGGCCTCGGCTTCGATCCATTGCAGGTCGTGGTGGCGCGCCAGCTTTACGTCGCCAAAGACGAGGCGGACAAACAGGCCGCGCTCGCTCGCCAGGCCACCTACACCAGGCGCACCGTCGATGTGTCGCGCCGGCCGGGCGGCAAGAGCGGCAAGAGCGGCTCGCACGTGCTCGCTTATGCCGACAAGGCCGGCGGCACCGAGGAGAATGCGCTATTCGGCACGCCCGATGAAATCTACGCCATGCTCGAGGCCCTACGCGATGCCGAGGTCGATTATGTCTTGCTCACCATCGCCGGCGGGGCTGCGCAGCTACGCCGATTCGCGCGCGAGATCATGCCGGCCTTTGCGCGTTCCGGGCCTGCCGCCGACGCCGCGGAATGACGGTGCGCCCGATGGCCGACCCCCTGAAACCCCGCGACGCCAAGGAGGTCGAGCAGGCGGTCCAATGGGCGCTCGGCAACGGCAAGACCTTCGAAGTCGTCGGCCACGCCACCAAGCGCGCGATCGGCCGCGCCGCGCAATGGGATACGACGCTCGATCTGTCGGGGCTTTCCGGGGTCACGCTTTACGAGCCGGAGGAGCTCGTCCTCTCGGCCAAGGCCGGAACGCCGCTCGCCGAGATCGAAGCGCTGGTGGCGTCGCGTAATCAGCAACTCGCCTTCGAGCCAATGGATTACGCGCTACTGCTCGGCGGCGCGAGCGGCGGCGGTACGATCGGCGGCACGATAGCGGCCAATCTGTCCGGGCCGCGCCGCATCAAGGCCGGCGCCGCGCGCGATCATTTTCTGGGGATGAGCGCGGTTTCCGGCCGCGGCGAAATTTTCAAATCCGGCGGCCGCGTGGTCAAGAACGTCACCGGCTACGACCTGTGCAAGCTCCTTGCCGGCTCATGGGGCACGCTGGCCGCCATGACCGATGTGACCGTCAAGACGCTGCCCAAAGCCGAGACCGAGGCGACCATTTTGGTCCTCAATCTCCGCGACGACACCGCGAGCAAAGTCATGGCCGCGGCCATGAGCTCGTTCGCCGATGTGTCGGCGGCGGCGCATCTGCCGGCCGCCGTGGCGGCGCGGATCGCGGAGACCGCCTCCGCGCAAGCGGCGGTGACGGCGTTCCGCCTCGAAGGCGTGGCGCCTTCGGTTGCGCAGCGCAGAAGCGTGCTGGAGAGCCTGCTCGCATCCTTTGGATCGCTCGGCACGCTCGGTGAAGCGTCATCGCGCGCATTATGGCATGCGATACGCGACGTGACGCCGTTTGCGGCCAATGGGCCTGCCGGCAAGCGCGATCTGTGGCGCATCTCGACGGCGCCGACGCACGGTACCAAGGTGGGTGAAGTGCTGGCGGATACGACCGAGGCTGAACTGCTCTACGATTGGGCCGGCGGGCTCGTTTGGGCGGCCCTGCCGGCTTCGGATAACGCGCACGCGCCGCTCGTGCATTCGACCGTCGCCGGCAATGGCGGTCATGCCACGCTCATCCGCGCGCCGGTCGCGGTGCGGGCCGCGGTCGATGTTTTCACCCCGGAAGAGCCGGGTCTTGCCGCCTTGACCAAGCGCGTGCGAGCAGGTTTCGACCCACACGGCGTGCTCAATGCCGGGCGCATGTGGGCGGGGGTTTGAGCCATGCAAACGTCCTTTACGCTCGCACAGCTTGCCGATCCGGATGTCGCCGAGGCGGAAAAGATTCTGCGCGCGTGCGTGCATTGCGGCTTCTGCACGGCGACCTGTCCGACTTATGTGCTGGACGGCAACGAGCTCGATTCGCCGCGCGGGCGCATCTATCTCATCAAGGACATGCTGGAGCACGACCGGCCGGCGACGGCGGAGGTGACCCGGCACATCGACCGCTGCCTGTCGTGCTTGGCCTGCATGACGACATGCCCGTCGGGCGTCCATTATATGCACCTCGTCGATCATGCCCGCGCCCATATCGAGGAAACCTACCGCCGCCCGCTCGGCGAGCGCCTGCTGCGCGCGATGCTTGCCAGGCTGCTGCCTTATCCGCGCCGCTTCCGCCTGGCGCTGCACGCAGCGCGCCTGGGAAAGCCGCTGGCGCCGATCGCCCAGGGGATCGGGCTTGCCCGGCTTGGCGCGATGCTGCGCCTGTCGCCGTGGCGGGCGCCGCACCGCCCGCTGGCGGCGCAGACCTTTGCCGCCACGGGTGCGCGCAAAGGCCGGGTCGCGCTTCTCGCCGGCTGCGTCAACGACCTGCTCATGCCGGAGATCAACGCAGCGACCATCTCCGTGCTGACGCGGCATGGCATCGAGGTGGTGCTGCCGGAAGGCGCCGGCTGCTGCGGCTCCCTGGTCCATCACATGGGCCGCACGGCCGAGGCGCTGGTGCAGGCTCGGGCCAATATCGACGTCTGGAGCGGGATCGAGGGCCTCGACGCCATCGTGATCAACGCTTCGGGCTGCGGCACGACGGTCAAGGATTACGGCTTTATGTTGCGCGGCGACCCGGCCTACGCCGCCCGCGCCGCCCGCGTGTCGAGCCTGACCAAGGATATTTCCGAATATCTCGCCGGCCTGACGCTGGAGCCGGACAGCAAAGCGCCGCCGCTGGTGGTTGCCTATCATTCCGCCTGCTCGCTGCAGCACGGCCAGCGCATCAACCGGCCGCCGAAAGAGCTGCTCGGCAAGCTCGGCTTCGTCGTGAAGGATGTTCCGGATGGCCACCTGTGCTGCGGCTCGGCCGGGACCTACAATATTCTGCAGCCCGACATCGCAAGAAGGTTGCGCGAGCGTAAAGTCGGGACTATCGAGAGATTGCGACCTGACGTGATTGCAGCGGGCAATATCGGCTGCATCACGCAAATCGCAGCGGGCACGGATCTTCCAGCCGTCCATACGGTCGAGTTGATCGATTGGGCCACGGGGGGCCGGTGTCCGCCGAAACTGCGGGAGCATTGGCCGCGCGCGGCAATGCGCCCAGCCGCGATTGCGGGCTGAGCGGGGCTCGGTCAGCGTCGTGTTCCACTGACGGTCTCTCCTGATCGCATTCCTGGGGGGCCGAACGGATTGAATAGCGATAGCGAGATCGGGAGGTCGATCATGGCGAAGAAAGCGAAAGCGAAGAAGAAATCCGCGAAAAAGAAGAAGGCCGCACCGGCCAGCAAGAAGAAAAAAACGCTTAAATCCAAGGCGAAGAAAGTCACGAAGAAGAAATCAGCGAAGAAAGCCGCGCCGAAGCGCAAGGCTGCGGCGCCGAAGCCAAAGTCAGCGCCAAAGCTTCCTCCGATGGCCGCTCCTGCGCCCGCGCCGCAACCCGCACCGGCGCCGTCGTGGACCCCGCCGTTGGGTTCCGGCTTCGGCGGTGGCGGCAGCGGCAGCAATAGCTGAAGCCCTTCGCACGAACGGACTATCGTGAGACACTGCCGGCCCCGCATTGCATAGGCTTTGCGGGGCCAATAGCATTGCCATGATTGCATGGATCGGCCGCACTTGGCCGCCGATCCGGGGCCGACCAGATCGGCCGTTTCGCTCTAGCGAGGAGGTGCGTTATGCCGGCGACCTACAACATCCTGCTGATGGGCGCGTCCTATGGATCGCTGCTCGCCTCGAAGCTCTTGTTCGGCGGACATTCGATCCATCTGGTCTGCCTGCCCGCGGAAGCCGACCTGATCAACGCCGAGGGATTTAAGGTGCGCCTGCCGGTGCGCGGCCGCAAGGACCCGGTCCTCTTGGAGTCCCGCAAGCTTCCGGGCAAGGTCACGGCCGGTCCTGCGACAGGCGTCAATCCCAATGACTACGATCTTGTCGGCCTGTGCATGCAGGAGCCGCAATATCGTTCGCCCGGCGTGCGGGAACTGCTCGACGCGGTGGGCAAATCGCGCGTGCCGTGCATGTCGATCATGAACATGCCGCCGCTGCCTTATGTGAAGCGCATTCCCGGACTCGATTACAACGCGCTCAAGCCCGCTTACACCGATCCCACCGTCTGGGACTCCTTCGATCCGGCGACGATCACTTTGAACAGCCCCGATCCGCAGGCGATCCGGCCGCCCGACGAGAAGGCCAATTTTCTCTTGGTCACGCTGCCGACCAACTTCAAATGCGCGAGGTTCGACGACGAAAACAGCACGGCGATGCTGCGCCGGCTTGAGAAAGACGTCGACGCCGCGCGCTTCGATGCGCCCGAGGGCAAGATCGAACTGCCGGTCAAGTTCAGGGTTTACGATTCGATTTTCGTGCCGCTCGCCAAATGGGCGATGCTGCTCGCCGGCAATTATCGCTGCGTCACCAAGGACGGTATGCGCACGGCGCAAGAAGCGGTGCACAGCGACATCGAGACCGCGCGCTCGGTTTATAATTTCGTGTTCGATCTGTGCGTCAAGCTTGGCGCCAAGCCCGAGGATCTCGTACCGTTCGAAAAATACGCCGCCGCGGCGCAGTCGCTCACCCGGCCGGCTTCGGCGGCCCGCGCGCTGCAAAACGGCGCTCCCTATATCGAACGCGCCGACAAGCTCGTGCAGCTCATCGCCAGGCAGAAGGGCTTAAGCCACCCCGCGATCGACGCCCAGGTGGCGCTGGTCGACGCGCGGCTCGATGCCAATCGCAAGAAGCAGGCGGCTTAGGCGGAACCGTCAGCTCACCTCGACGTCCTGCCAGAAGCCGAATCGGCCGCCGACCTCGGTCATCTCCGGGCGGGGCGCCTCATAGGACCACGCCGCGCGCGGATGCCGCGTGCCCCCGACGACGACGTCGTAGAATTGCACGCCGTGCGGACAGGCCCGATCGTCCGCGGTCTTGTCGGCTTTTTCGAGCCAGTCCATGCGCACCGCGGTGCGCGGAAAGTACCGATATCCCTTGCATTCGATGACATCGTTGCTCTGGGCAACCACTTCGCCGTCGACCGTCGCTTTCATGATTCTACGCTCCGTTCGGCCCCTTCCTATTGTCTCCAGATCATATCGGAAAGCGCCTGACCCGGATCAAAAAACCGGCCGTTGGACCGGCAACAAAGCACCAAAAGTGTATCCTGCCTGCCACACTTTGTAAGAAACGGTGAAGTTATCCCGCAAACGCATAAAAAGGCAGCATTTGCTGTCGTTTTAAGCTTGGCTCCTCGGTAACAAAATTGAAGAATTCGTGAAGGTAAGCGGCGCCAGTTTGTTGAACCAGTGTGGCGCTTCAGGAATGGCTTTGTACGGTTGCCGAGGCCGAGGGCAGCGCTGGTACAGGCGGGGATAATAGGAAGGGGCTAGTTATGAAAAGAGTCGCTTTATCGTTGACTTTGGTAGCCGGCTTGGCCGGTTCCGCGATGGCCGCCGACATGGCAACCAAGGCTCCGCCGGCCGCGCCGGCGCCGGCAGCGTCGCCATGGGACGTTGCAATCACCGCCGCGCTGATGACGGACTATAATTTCCGCGGCATCACGCAGTCGGCGCATAAGCCGTCGACCCAGGCGGGTTTCGAGCTCCGCTATAATCAGACTTCAAGCATGCAGTGGTACGCCGGCATCTCCGGCGAGAGCATCGACTTCCCGAATCACGCCGCGGCCGAGATCGACTTCTACGGCGGCTTCCGTCCGACCTTCGATAAGCTCGCGCTCGATTTCGGCGTTTGGGAATATTATTACCCGGGCGGCACTTGCTGGAACGCGACCGTTGCCGGCTGCAACGGCTATTCCGGTAATACGGTGCCGACAAATCTGCCGAACGGTAACGCGGCGAAGGCAAGTGCGAGCTTTGTGGAATTTTACGCCAAGGCAACCTACACAATTAACGATCAATGGGCCGCCGGCATTCAGGAGTGGTACTCGCCGTCGGTTTCCAATACTGGCGCAGATGGCTGGTACACGGTCGGCAATCTGACCTACACTGCACCGGGCTCTTGGTTCCCAGCCAACAGCGGCCTCGGCGGCTATATTTCCGCCGATCTCGGCTACTGGGCCCTGGGCACGAGCGACTCTTTCTATTGTACCCAAGCGGCCGGCGCATGCGCGGCTCCATTTCCGAACGGCGTTCCCTACACGAGCTACTGGAACTGGGATGCGGGCTTCGGCTGGACCTACAAGGCCTTCACGCTCGATCTCCGCTACTACGACACCAACCTGAGCAAGGGTGATTGTAACGCCTTTACCAGCGACTACACGGCTTCTGGTGTGTCGAGCACCACGATTAATCCGGGCGGACCGGGTTCTAACTGGTGCGGCGCCGCCTATATCGCAAAACTCTCATTCGCGACCAACCTCAGTGGTCTGAAGTAAGATCGCCTGAGCATCTTCTAAGAATTACGGCCGGTGGCGGAAACGCTGCCGGCCGTTTTCGTTTTTGCGAGTCGCTCGCTGGGCTTGCGTTTCCCGGATGCGGTGCATCGTGAAACGATGCGCCGCTGATCCGGGATCGTAACAGGCTCATAACGTGAAACGATCCCGGTTCTGCAGCGCATCACTTCGTGCTGCGCTGCGCCCGGGAAACGTCCTAGCTTACTCTGCCGCCGAGACCAGCGGCACATCGCGAACCTGCGAGGCGCCGTCGCCTCGCACGACTTCGATGCGCCGGCGATGGAAGGCGCCGAGGGTGGAACGGTGGCCGATGGAAATAATCGTGGTGCTTTTGAGGCGGTCCTGCAAGAGCCGGTACAGCGCGGCTTCCGCGGCGTCGTCGAGTGAAGCGGTGGCTTCGTCGAGGAAGAGATAATCGGGTTGTTGCAGCAGCGCCCGAGCCACGGCGAGGCGCTGCTGCTCGCCTTGCGACAGCATGCGGTTCCAATGGGCCTCTTCGTTGAGCCGTCCGCTCCACTCGGGCAGCCCGACGGCGGCGACCGCCTCGGCGACGCGGGCATCGTCGAACGCGCCGGCTCGCGCCGGATAGCTCACCGCGGCGGCAAGGCTCGCCACCGGAAAATAGGGCCGCTGCGGCAGCAGCATCACCTTGGCCTCTTTCGGCACCATCACGCGGCCCGATCCGAACGGCCAGATCCCGGTAATGGCGCGAAACAGCGTCGACTTGCCCGCGCCCGACGGCCCGGTGACGAGCACGCGGTCGCCGGGCGCGAGAACGATGTGCTCGGCGTCGACCAAAGGCTCGCCGCTCGGCAGGCGAACGTTCAAGCGTTCGATCGAAATCGCGCTCGGCGTTTCCCGCGGCAGCACCTCGATCGCCGGTGGTTTCAGGGCTGCTTCGCGGCCGGCCACGATGGCGTCCTCGAACCCGGACAACCGCGTGACCACGGCACGGTATTGCGCGATCGACTGGTAAGCCGTGACGAAATAGGACAGCGCCGTCTGCACGCTGTTGAAAGCGGATGCGGTCTGCATCAAGCCGCCGAGCTGCATGGCGCCGGAGAAATAGGCCGGGCTCACCATCAGATAAGGGAAGATCACCGCGGCCTGCGAATAGCTCTGGGTAAAGAAGCTGAGCTGCTTCTGCCGCTGCATGATGGCGATCCAATTGCTGACGACGAGCCCGAAGCGGCTGAGGTGACGCTCGCGCTCGGCGGCTTCGCCGCGCAGCGCCGCGATCTGCTCGGAATTCTCGCGGCTGCGCACGAGATTAAAGCGAAAATCGGCCTCGTAGCGCTGTTGCTGAAAGTTGAGCGGGATCAGCCGCCAGCCGATCAGATGCGTGAATACGGTGCCAACCACCGCATAGAACAGCGCTGCCCAAACCAGGTAGCCCGGGATCGAAAACGATGCGCCGAATAAATGCAGCGGCGCCTGTTCCGACAGCGACCAAAGAATGACGACGAACGAGCCCAGCGTCACGCACGAATTCAAAAGCCCGAGCCCGATCGAAAGCGTGTTCTGCACGAACATCTGCAGGTCGTCGGCAATGCGCTGATCCGGGTTGTCGGCGGAGTCGCCGAGCAGCTGCATGCGGTAATGATTGGCGGTGTTGAGCCATTGCCGCAGATAAGTTTGCGTCATCCAGCGGCGCCAGCGAATCTGGAGCCAGAGATTGAGGTAATTCTGATACACGGCGAGCACCGTGTAGATTGCGGCAATCACGCAGAAGAACAGGATGGCGCTGACGAAGGCGGCCCAGTTGTGGTCCTGCAGCGTATTGTAAAACCGGTTGTACCACTGGTTCAAAATTACGGTGATGGCGACGATCGACAGTTCGATCGCGACCACGGCGGCGAGCAGGATGCGCCCCGGCCAGCGGTCTTCCGACCGGAAGTATGGAATGGCCAATCGCCATATCGTGGCGAGCGTTGCAGCAAGACGTTTCACAAAAAACCTCCAACGGGTTCAGGGCGCGATAGCAGGCGGTTCCGAACAGGCAGCGCCATAAGAGAGCAACCCAACAAGCGACTAAACGACGTAACCCAAAAGGGAATCGAAGCGAAAAGCTTTAATGGTGCGCCGCACTATCACGAAACTGTCCACAGCGCAGCGCGCCTTATGGCGCGGGCTGGCTATATTCGATAGCCGTAGGTAACGAATTCGCCTAAATTTACGGCAGGCCGCCAAAAAACTGTCTCCGTGCTGACGTGTGCGCGGCATTGCCGCAGGTAGCCGCGTCCTCGACCGCCGCAGGCAGACGCACAGGGGCCCAAATGCGCTTGATGGGGAGGTCCTGGTCATGTTCACACAAATCCTCGATCCAACGGGAAATCTGTTCCTGACCTGGTTGGTCGCACTCATTCCGGTGGTCCTGTTATTGTTCCTGCTTGCGGGCCTGCGCATGTCGGCCTGGCTCGCCGTCTTGATCGGCTCGATCGTCACCTTTCTGCTCGGACTTTGGGTCTGGAAGATGCCGTTCGACGACGGCGTCCGCGCCTATGTTTACGGCTCCGCCACCGGTGTATGGAACGTCGACTGGATCACGTTTTGGGGAGTGATGCTCTTCAATACGATGGTCACGACCGGGGCCTTCGACAAACTGCGGCGCTGGCTCATTCAGCAGGGAACCCGCGACGTGCGGGTGCAGACCATCCTGTTCGCCTGGGCCTTCGGGGCGCTGCTCGAAGGGCTGGTCGGCTTCGGTTACCCTTGGGCCTTCGTCGCCCCGATCCTGATCACGCTCGGTATTCCGGCGCTCGATGCGATCCGCGTTGCGGCCATCGCCAATAATGCGCCGGTGTCGTACGGCGCGCTCGGCGCTCCGATCATCGCGCTCGCCGCAGTGACCGGTATGCCGTTGTTGGCGCTCGCTGGCTCGGTCGGCAAGATAGTCGCCATCCTGGCGCTGTTGCCGCCCTGGATTCTGCTTTATCTCGTCAGCGGCCGGCAGGGCATGAAAGAAGCTTGGCCGCTCGCGGTGGTCGGCTCGCTCGGCTACATCGCCGGCCAATTGCCGACATCGGTCTTTCTCGGGCCCTATCTGCCCGACGTCATCGGCGCGATCGTCTGCTTCGCCTGCCTCCTCATCCTGCTCAAATTCTGGCATCCGGCGCGTACGCTCGGCTATGGCGGCGTACCGGTGACGGCGGCGCAGGAAGCGCAGGCCGAGGGCCACGGGCTCACGCCCGGCGAAGTGTTCCAGGGCTGGCTCCCGATCATCATCCTCATTGCCATCGTCGTCGCCTGGACCGGGCCGTGGTCGAAGCTGCCGGGAATGATTGTGCTCCACCTGCAGGTCACCGCCGCCACCACGCTGACCCCGGGAGGAACCATCGCCGCCATCTTCAACTGGACGCCCTTCGTCGGCGGCTCGGCGATTCTCGCCTCGTGGATCGTCGTGGCGCTGCTGTTGCGGATCAACGGCACCCAGTTCGCCCAGATCTGGAAGACCACTTGGTCGCAAATGTGGGGTGCCTGCCTGGTCGGCGTCTTCATCTTCGGTCTCGCTTATGTCTTCAACTTCTCGGGCATGGCGGGCTCGCTCGCCAAAGCCTTCGCCGAGCTCGGGCCATACTTCATCGTGGTCGCTCCGCTCTTGGGCTTCATCGGCGTCGCTTTGTCCGGCAGCAACACCTCGACCAACGCCATGTTCGGCAAATTCCAGGCGCTGGTCGGACAATTGCTCGGCTTCCCGCTGATGCTGTTGCCGACGCTCAATTCGGTAGGCGCCGAGATCGGCAAGCCGATCGCGCCGCAAACCGCCAGCGTCGGCGTCTCGACCAGCGAGTTCGTGCGCAACGAGGGCGAGGTCATCCGCCACAATTTCGGCTGGACGCTCGTGTTGCTCGCTTATCTCATCTTGATCGGGGTGGCTTGCTATCTGTTCTTCCCCGATATCGCGGCCTTGCCGAAAGCGTAGGGATAAGCGAATAGGAAATAGCGAGTAGGGGGCGAAACCTCTACTCGCCACTCGCCGTTCGCCCATGATAGCCTAAGCCATCCTAGTCGCGGTTCGCGATCCAGCTATCACCGTTCCGGAGATGATAATGCCCCGCCGGCGTTGCGCCTGCTGGCTTGCTGTACTCGTGGCATCGGCCGCGCTCGGCTCCGCCGTCGCGGGCGAAAGCTTTCCGTTCGGCAGCGAGCTGATGCTCGATGTTGGGCCGATGGTCGGTTCCAAGCGCATTCCAATGCTTGAGATCGAGGACGACGGCACCGCCTCGATCGATTTGTGGTGCTCGAGTCTGCATGCGCAGGCCACGATCGCCGACGATTCGATCACCATCGTGCCAGGGCAATTGGCAAGCGGCGGGCAAGCGGCGCAATGCGATCCGGGGCGGCAGTCAAGCGACGCCACGCTTTTGGCGGCGCTCGCCGAAGCGACCAAATGGCGGCGCCACGGCGATGTTGTCGAGCTCTCGGGCGCCACGACGCTGCGCTACCGGCTGATGACGAATTGACCGGAAGGAACTCGAACCGTGTCGATCACATTTTGATAGGCGCACGGCAAAACTCCTTGATACGCAATTTGCTCGGGAGCGTATCCGCCAAGGTCGCCGCGGAAGCGGCGTGCACGGTGACAATCGTCCGACCGGCTCAGGCCCAGGAGCTTGGTAAGCCGTGATCGGCAGAGGGCGTTAAGGCCGGCCTCACTCCGGCTTGATGCCAGCGAACTTCACCACCTTCGCCCACTTGTCGGTTTCCGCGGCGATGAACTTACCGAAGTCGTCGGGCGAGCCCGCAAACGGTTCGCCGCCAAGGTCGACGAGCCGCCCTCTGAATTTGGGATCGGCGAGGCCCGCGTTGATCTCGCGGTTGAGCTTGTCGACAATGTCGGCCGGCGTCTTTCTCGGCGCTCCGATCCCGAACCATGCGGTCGCCTCATAACCCGGCAAGAATTCGGCTACGGTCGGAACGTCCGGCAGCACGTCTTGGCGCTTCACGGTGGTCACCGCCAGCGCGCGCAGCTTGCCGGACCTGATAAAATCGAGCGACGACGGCAATGGGTTAAACGTGACCTGGACCTGTCCACCGAGCAGATCGGGAAACTGGCTGCCGCGATAGGGCACGTGAACCAAATCGACGCCAGCCATCATCTTGAACATTTCGCCGGCGACGTGGTTGATGCTGCCGATGCCGGGCGAAGACATGTTGATCTTGCCCGGATTGGCCTTGGCATAGGCAATGAACTCGGGGACGGTCTTGGCCGGAACCGATGGATTGACCATGATTACGGCCGCAACGCGAAGAATGCTGGCGACGGGCGCGATGTCGCGGATGAAGTTGAAGTTGAGCGTCTGGTACACGGTCGCATTAATGGCGTTGGTCTGCGTGACCCAGAGCAGCGAGTAGCCGTCAGGCGACGCGTGCACGATCGAGTCGGCGGCGATATTGGTGCCCGCGCCGGGCCGATTCTCGACGACAAATTGCTGGCCGAGACGCTCCGACAGCCATTGCGCGATCAGCCTGGCGGTAATGTCCGACGAAGTGCCGGCGGGAAAGCCGACGACGATGCGCACCGGCCGTGCCGGATAGGATTGCGCCCAAGCCAAGCACGAAACGACCGGAAGCGCGACGGCGCCAGCGGCCAGATGCAGAATTTGTCTGCGGCGAAGTTTCATAGCATTGCTCCAGGTGCTTCGCGTGCTTTCCGCAATATGCAGCAATATGCAGAAGGTTGCCGAACTAAAGTCGACTTATTTTTGATTCGCTCTCCTGCCGCAGGCACAGTCGCTGCCTTTGATTTCACGAAACGTCGGCACGTCCCGCTGGCAGCTCTCCGTCGAAGCTACACTCGTTGCGATGCTGGCGGTAGAGGGCGCCGGGTCTTGCCAGTGCCCAACGGCGCGAAAAGCCGGCCGAGATTGACCCTCAATCGCTTAAGGGCTGGGAGGACTTTCTGACGCGCATGTAGAACTGCGGGCGAAGCGCACGCGAAGGAATGTTGGTTGAACACCTAATTGTCGCAGAAAAGGCGATGTAAGGGGGCGCCGGATTTGGACCATCGCGTCGTCTTCGCCGTCTAACTCGCTTCTCCTTTTTGGCGGGAGCGGACGTGACGCGTCGCTCGCAGGCGAATGTGCGGCGAGACTGCGAATCGGCTCGCCGGCCGGCAGCGACATTGCGAAGCCGCACTTGGTCATGGTATTTGCAGCATGCTCTGCCTGCGGTCCGATCTTCGGTGGATGAGGCAAAACGAGGGGGCGGGAATGCCGCTGATGCACGATACCGAAGTCTGGCATGGAAAGTTAGCCGCGCTTCCCCGTGAAACCTACGGCCCCGGCGAAACCGTGATTGCCGAAGGCACTAGCACCGGACGGCTCCTGATTCTCAAAAGTGGCGCGGTCAGCATCGTCAAGGATGGCACCGAAATCGCCAGGGTGGGAGAACCCGGCGCGGTATTCGGCGAACTCTCCGCCCTGCTCGACCAGCCGCATGGCGCGGATGTGCGCACCTTGGAAGCGTCGGAGTTTCATGTCGCCGACGCCGCAGCACTCCTCGGGCAAGACCCGGCCGCGCTGTTTTACGTGACGCTGGTCCTGGCGCGGCGTCTCGACGGCGCCAATCAAATGCTGCTTGAACTCAAGAACCAGCTTGAGGCCGGCGAACCGCCGAGCTTGATCGGAAAAACAGTCGAGCGGATCGAAGGATTGCTGAGCGCCATCGGCACCGGCTACATCCGTGCCGGAGCCGGGTATTCCATGTATCCTTTTGCGTAACGCATGGCGAGCCGGCACTGCGTTGGCGACGGCTAATCCGCGCGAAGGAAGTATGTGTAGAGCCACAACGGGCCGGCGCGAAACGCCGCCCGATGACAAGCTCCGTGAACCCCATCATCACTCGGCCCGCCGGACGGCGGGTTTCGTTACGCTCAACCTGCCTTAAAGAGCAAGCAAACGGGGCGGTTCGCACCGCGCCTTTCGCTTGTTTCGAGATCTCGGCTGGCGATTCCGGGTCCGCGACGACCGCCGCCTCAATCGCGAAATAAAGTTCGGCGCGCCATTGTGCTTCGATCTCGGCGATGACACATAGTTAATATAGGCAAGCAACGGCTTGCCTGAGGACTGCCCACGAAACGGCAACATGCCGCAGTCGCCGTTGACCCACCGGCAGCACTGATGCCATCGGCTGGCAAAATTCTAATTTGAAAGTCGACCCTGGCCTGTATTGTGGGCGCTATCGGCGCACGCGGACCGGCTAGGCGCGCCCGGTTGCGCGCTTACTGAAAATATTCACAACAACTAAAAGGAAACCACGATGAGCCCCTTAAGCGAACACGATCAGAGCAAAAAGTATCCCGACAAGAGCGCGGCGTTCGCCAACGAGACCTTCGAGAAAGGCAAAGCGGCGGTCGAGCAAAGTTATTCGGTGGCGGTCGAGAATATCCGCGACTTTAACGTCAAGATGATCGACGCGGCTCGGGCCAACGCCGACGCAATTTTCGAGTTTGCGCACCAGATTGCGACAGCCAAGTCGCCGTCCGATTTTGCCGGGTTGTGGACATCGCACGCCCGTAGGCAGTTCGAGCTGCTGAGCGAACAGTCCAAGGAGCTGACGGCGCTCGGACAGAAGATCGCCGGCGAAAGTGCCGAACCGATCGCGCGTAGCGTGAACCAGGCCTTCAAGAAAGCCTCTTGACCGTTCCGTCGGGTCCGGGGCGGATCTGGCCGATCCAGATGAGACGGGACGCTTGCCGAACGAACAGGACATCGCGAGCGTAGCGCCTTGTCCGGTCCGCTTGAGTGAAAACGGTCGGCCATAGGTTCTCCATTCGCGGAGGTACCGACGGCCGATCGAAAAACATATGGGAGAACGAGCATGGAGATTTGGCACGAACAACAAAAGCCTCCTGACACCTTGCCGGAGCAGCGAGCATCGAACGAGCTCGTCAAAATTATCCGCAAACTGCGCTGGATGGGAATGGAGCAGGAAGCGAAACAGCTGGAGAGCGAGTTGACCCTGCGCGATGGCCCGGCCGCGGACTGTGTCGTTGCGGCGTCGCGTGACACGGATTGACGCCGCACCTCATCAAATGGATGAAGGCGCTGCATGCGAATAAAAAGGGCGCGGAGCCTTCCGCGCCCTTTGTTGTTTGATCCCGGACTGAACTCCTGCCGACCTCCCCCGCAAGCGGGGGGAGGGGAAGAGAATCAGAAGCCCATTCCACCCATGCCGCCGCCACCGCCCGGCATGGCCGGCATGGCGGGAGCTTCCTTCGGTAATTCGGCGACCATCGCCTCGGTCGTGACAAGGAGGCCAGCGATGGAGGCGGCGTCTTGCAGCGCCGCGCGCACAACTTTGGCCGGATCGACGATGCCCTTGTCGAGCATGTCGACATACTCCTCGGTCTGCGCGTCGAAGCCGAACGTCTCCGACTTGTTTTCGAGGATCTTGTTGACGACGATCGAGCCCTCGACGCCGGCGTTCTCGGCGATCTGGCGCAGCGGCATCTCGATCGCCTTGAGCACGATATTGATGCCGGCCTGCACGTCGGGATTGTCGTTGCTGAGCTTGCCGATCGCCTTCTTGGCGCGCAAGAGCGCCACGCCGCCGCCCGGCACGATGCCTTCCTCGACCGCGGCGCGGGTGGCGTTGAGCGCATCCTCGACGCGATCCTTCTTCTCCTTGACCTCGACTTCGGTGGCGCCGCCGACGCGGATCACCGCGACGCCGCCGGCGAGCTTGGCAAGACGTTCTTGCAGCTTCTCGCGGTCGTAGTCGGAGGTGGTCTCCTCGATCTGCGCCTTAATCTGATTGACGCGGGCCTCGATATCCTTCTTCTTGCCGGCGCCATCGACGATCGTAGTCTTCTCCTTCTCGATCACGATCTTCTTGGCGCGGCCGAGCATTGCCGGGGTGACGCTTTCAAGCTTGATGCCGAGATCTTCGGCGATGAGCTGGCCGCCGGTGAGGATGGCGATGTCTTCGAGCATTGACTTGCGGCGATCGCCGAAGCCGGGCGCCTTCACGGCGGCGACTTTCAAGCCGCCGCGCAGCTTGTTGACCACGAGCGTCGCCAGCGCCTCACCTTCGAGGTCCTCGGCGATGATGAGAAGCGGCTTGCCCGACTGCACTACGGCTTCGAGCACCGGCAGCATGGCTTGCAGCTGCGACAGCTTCTTCTCGTGCAGCAGCACATAGGCGTCTTCAAGCTCCGCCACCATCTTCTCGGCATTGGTGATGAAGTAGGGCGACAGATAGCCGCGGTCGAACTGCATGCCCTCGACGATTTCGACTTCGGTGTCGAGCGCCTTGGCTTCCTCGACGGTGATGACGCCTTCGTTGCCGACCTTCTGCATGGCATCGGCGATCATCTTGCCGACGGCGGCGTCGCCGTTCGAGGAGATGGTGCCGACTTGCGCCACTTCGGCGGACGAACCGACTTTCTTCGATCGCTTCTTGATGTCGGCCACCACCGCGGTGACCGCGAGGTCGATGCCGCGCTTGAGATCCATCGGGTTCATGCCGGCGGCAACCGACTTGACGCCTTCCTTGACGATTGCGGCGGCAAGCACGGTCGCCGTCGTGGTGCCGTCGCCAGCCTGATCGTTGGTCTTCTGCGCCACTTCGCGCACCATCTGCGCGCCCATGTTCTCGAACTTGTCTTCGAGCTCGATCTCCTTGGCGACGGTGACGCCGTCCTTGGTGATGCGCGGCGCGCCGTAGGACTTATCGAGGATGACGTTGCGGCCTTTCGGGCCGAGCGTCACTTTCACCGCATTGGCGAGAATGTCGACGCCGTGCAGCATGCGGTCGCGGGCGTCGGTGGAAAATTTTACGTCTTTCGCGGACATTGCAGTTCTCTCCTTGAGTTTCTTTGGTTCGTCATCCCGAGGTTCGAGCGAAGCGAGCTTCGAAGGACGACGGAATAGGTCAGGCGATCACGCCCATGATGTCGGACTCCTTCATGATCAGGAGTTCCTCGCCGTCGAGCTTGACCTCGGTGCCCGACCATTTGCCGAACAGCACGCGATCGCCCGACTTAACGCCGATCGGAATGAGCTTGCCGTTCTCGTCGCGGCCGCCGGGGCCGACGGCGACGATCTCGCCTTCCGACGGCTTCTCCTTGACGGTGTCAGGAATGATGATGCCGCCCTTGGACTTTGCCTCGGCTTCGATACGCTTGACGACCACGCGGTCATGGAGCGGCCGGAACTTCGTTTTTGCCATGTTCACCCTCGTCGCCGCGCGGCCTAGTGTAAGACTTTGTAGGATTTGGCGGCTTTTGGCGTTAGAGAAAAGCGCTTGTTTGACAGTGCTTTAGCACTCATACTAGTGGAGTGCCAGAAGCCACGCGGACATAAGGTTTAGGCTTCGCGCTGTCAAGGCGGGCAACGGGCAAATAGCGAATAGCAAACGGCGTCCACTGCCTATTCGCTACTCGCTATTCGCTGCTAATCTCGGCTGCGGCGACCCTGGGAGGGAATGCAAATGCGCGCGCTGACGCTGGATGAGGCCAACACCATTATCGCGGCGACTTTCGCCGCGGCCAAGAAGCATAAGTGCCGGCCGATGAGCGCGATCGTGCTGGATGCCGGCGGCCGGGTGAAGGCGTTCCAGAAACAGGACAATGCCTCGATGCTGCGCTTCGAGGTTTGCTACGGCAAAGCCTATGGCTCGCTGGCGCTGGGACGGCCGTCGAAACTCGTGCTGCAGAAGGCGAACGAAAAGCCGCTGTTCATGCAGTCAATCGAGAATCTCGCCGACTATCCGCTGTTCCTCGAAGGCGGCGGGCAGCTCGTGCGCGACAAATCCGGCGAAGTTGTCGCCGCGATCGGTGTCACCGGCGACGCCAATGAAATGGACGATATTTGCGCCATCGCCGGCATCCATGCCGCCGGCTACCGCGCCGACAGCGACTTCTTCGACGATCCGGAGCTGATGCGGATTTTGAGTATTCATAAGTCGGGACCGCTGCTCGATCCGCGGCCCAAAGCCATGCAAGAAAAACGCAGCGCGGCCGGGCAGGGGGGAAACGGCGGTCGCGCCATTCGTCATGGTGCCGCCCGCAACGGTGCGGGTCGCCAAGGTTCCGAGCGGCAGGGTTCCAGCCGTCAAGCTTCAGGCCGTCGCCGCAGCGCCCAAATCGTCAAATCCGGGCCGTAATCATCGCCGACGGTTAACGCCGAGGGCCGAGTTGAAACAAAGTCGAAAGGTCGGGGCGGTAGAACGGGCGCAGCTTCGTTTTCGCGCCCGTTTTCGGGAGGATCCCTGCATGAGCGCGTCGTATCGGCGATTGGCTTTCGGCATCGCGGCGGCCGGCGCGTTGGCGCTGTCGGCCTGCACCTCGAATACGCCGCAGCCCCAAGAGGCGGCGGCCCCGCCGCCCATGGCGCAACCGGCGATCCCATCCAAATACCGCCCGGAAGATGTCGTCGGCCGCTGGGGGTACGGCGCCTATCACCGCGACGAGGATTTGGCGCGCACCGCAGCGGCAGCGCGCCAGCAATGCGGCCAGCCGGTCGAGATCACGCGCGGGCCGAACGGCGGCGTCATGATGTATCTCGCCGACAGCGCGCAATTGCAGGAATTGCAGCTCAAGGGCTCGCAAAGCGGCAAGAATTATATCGGCCCGCCCGGCGATCCCGGCGGACCGCAGGATCGCGAGATCGTGTCGTTCGACGGCCGCACCATGGTGCTGAAATGGACGGATCCGGACGTCGCCGGCCGCTACGGCACCGGCGTCTATGTGCGTTGCGCGCCTGAGGGCACCGCGCGCGCCGCCGGCCGCCCGCCGATGAAGCCGCCCGGGCAGTAGGGCGTGCTTCCCCTCCCCCAAGGGGGAGGGGAATAGATCAATGCCCGCCCCCCGCGAATTCATTTTCGGACCCTGGCGCGCGGTAAGCGTGCTCGGCGTCACCGAGATTTTGTCCTGGGGGGCGTTGTTTTATCCGCCGGTGCTCACGGTGCCGCTGATCGCCGCCGATCATGGCTGGTCGCGGTCGTTTACGATGGGCGGATTTTCCTTGGGCCTGTTCGTCGGCGGGCTGTGTTCGCGCTATGTCGGCGCCACCATCGATCGCCTTGGCGGCCATGTCGTCATGCCGGTCGGCTCGCTTCTCGGCGCTGCGGGACTGGTGGCTCTTGTCGAAGCGCACAGCGCCGCCGCTTATTTTTCGGTATGGATGGTGCTCGGCGCCGCCATGGCGGCTTCGCTCTACGATCCGGCCTTCGCCACGCTCGGCCGCATTTTCGGCGCCGGCGCGCGGGCGCCGATCACGACGCTGACGCTGGCCGGCGGCTTTGCCTCGACCGTGAGCTGGCCGGCGACGCAATTCCTTATCGACATGGTGGGCTGGCGCGGCACTTATCTTGTTTATGCCGCGCTGCTCGCGTTGGTCGCCGCGCCGTTGCACGCGTTCGCACTGCCGCGCCGGCATGCCGAAACCGTCATCCGGCGGGCGCCGGCGCTCGCATCCGAGCTAAAAACGGCGACGTTTCTTCCGGCGCAGGGTCTTGCGTTCATCTTGGTCGCCGCGGGTTTCGCGTCCTATGCCTTCGTGCCTTCGGCGCTGTCGGCGCAGCTTCTGGCCATCTTCAAGCGGTTCGGGCTTGCGCCCGATATCGTGGTTGCGGTCGGCATGTTGTTCGGTCCGGCGCAGGTCTTGGCGCGCATCTGCGAGCTCGGCTTCGGGCGGCGGATGCCGCCGTTATGGATCGCGCGCTTTTCCGTCGGGCTTCTGGTCGCGGCCTTCGTGCTGTTGGCGCTCGTTCCGTTCTCGGCGGCGGTGGCCGCATTGTTCGCCGTGATGTACGGCATGGCGAACGGTCTATTGACCATTGCGCGCGGCACCGTGCCGCTCGCCTTGTTCGGCGCCGCCGGCTACGGGCGGCTGGTCGGACGGATCGGCGGACCGTTTCTGGTGGTGCAGGCGCTCGCGCCGGTGGTCGTGACCTACGTCGCCGATCGCGCATCCGACGCGACCGGCTTGGCGCTGGTTGCCGGCTTTGCCGTGGCCGCGTTTGTTTGTTTCGCCTTCATTCGATCGCCCGCTTGATCCTTCGCCGCTCATTCCCGTACTCGGGTCCGGCTTCGCCGGTCCGAGCATAGGCTCCAGCGGCAATCCAGCCCTGGGTCCGCCGCTTTCGCGGGGACGAGCGGGCGAAACCAGAATCAGCTGCCGAACAAAGCGTCGATTTCGCTCTGCGACATATGGCCGTTGTCGCCGTCGAGCCGCGGGCCATGGAGCGCCGGCGCCGCATTGTCCAAGCGCGCCGGCGACGCATCCTTGGCCTTGAGCGTCTTCATCACCTTGGCGATGTGCTGGCCGATCAAGTCCTGGAAATTACAGGCCTCGAAAATGCGAAGGACACTGTCCAAAATGTCTTGCGCCAAATCCTGCTCGATCCGGCCGTTGAGCGCGGCCGACAGGTTATTCGCCAATTGATCGATTTCTTCGGCGGCGATGAGAATCTTCTGCGTCGCCTGCGTGGTGCCGGCGGCCACCGCGTCGAGTTCCTGCGCGATACGCGCCATGTTTTCCGTGTGCCACGCTGTGCCATTGCCGTCGGCGCCGGTGTTCTCGCGCGCGGCCATCGCGTTTCCCGGCGGCAAGGGTGGCGATGCCGCCATCAAGGCTTGCAGCGCGCTAAGCGCCTGCAAGATCTCGCCGTGGTGCGGCGAATCGGATGCGCTACCGGCGCGGCGCGCCAAGCGCGCGGCAGCGGTCGTTTCGATCCGGAAAACTCTGCGCGGTTCTGGCATGTCTGCACCGCCGACTTCGCTTAACCGTACTGGGGCGTCGATTAATACGGCGTTCACGGCGTGTCGGGGATCGAAATTGCGGGCGCTGGCGCGGCGCGAACTTCCGATTAACCAAGACCTCCAACCATTGACGCAAAATCAACTCTAACTTGATGAACAATGTACCAATATCGCGCCGCCGCAATTTGTTTACCAAACAGTCGAGGTTTGCGGGCGTAGTCCTCGCCTGAGCGCGCCCGCCGCTTTCGTTGCCTCGGCGGCCAACGCGCTCACAGTGCAACTGGCGTAACGAGTGCAGCAATGCGGCGTATCTGCGCGACGGCGCTCCTCCTGAGCGCGCTTTCCGGTTCGGCCTTCGCCGATCCGCTTCAGGTCACCGTCTATCCCTATGGCCAGCCGGCCTATGCGGCGCAGCAGCCGGCGGCCCAACAGTATTATGTCTATGTGCCGCAGCAGCAGCGCTATGTCGCCGCGCCGGCGAATTACGGGCAAGGCTACGGGCAAGGCTACGGGCAAGGCTACGGGCAAGCCTACGCGCAAAGTTACGCGACCGCCGCGCCGCAGCGTTACGCCGTTGCCCCGCAGCAAACCTACGCGGCGCCAGCGCCGCAAACCTATGTGCAACCCGCCGCACCGACCTATGCGGCCGCCGCTGCGGCGCCACCGCCGGCTCCGGCAAATCCTGGCGGCGGCGGTTTCCTGCAGGCGATTTTCGGCGGCCCGACAATCAATGTGCCGGTGTCGCACATCTATCCCGGCTACCAGGCGCCGGCGCCGCAAGCGCAGCCGCAACCCGCGGCCGTCGCGCCGGCGCAGCAGCAGGCTTATAATCCATCCAATCCGTCCGACGAGTCGAATTATCCGATCAACCCGAAATTCACGCGCCAATTCGTCGCCTATAACGGCGACGAGAAGCCGGGCACGATCATCGTCGATACGCCGGACAAATTTCTTTTTCTGGTCGAGGACCGCGGCAAGGCGTTGCGCTACGGCATCGGCGTCGGCCGCCCGGGCTTCACCTGGTCGGGCGTGAAGACGATCACCGCGATGAAAGAATGGCCGGATTGGACGCCGCCGCCGGAGATGATTGAACGGCAACCCGGCCTGCCACGCTTCATGCCCGGCGGGCTCGGCAATCCGCTCGGCGCGCGCGCGCTCTATCTCGGCTCGACGCTCTATCGCATCCACGGCTCGAACGAGCCGTGGACCATCGGCCAGAATGTTTCCTCGGGCTGCATCCGCATGCGCAACGAGGACGTCGAGGATCTCTATAATCGCGTCAAGATCGGCACCAAGGTCGTCATAATCTAGACAAGCGCAACGCCGCGCGCGGCAAGGAGCCGCGGAAAATCGTCGTCGAGAAAATATTCGTATTCGCGCTCGCGCAGATCGGTCAGCGGATCGAGACGGCGCAATTCGGCGTCGACCTTTCCGGGGTGGCACATGATGAGACCGCCGTCCGGCAGGCCGTCGAGAAAATCGGGAAATAATTTGGCGAAATCGGCGCCCGGGGCGAAGGAATAGGTGCCGGCGAAGGCGGGATTGGTGCGCACGCCCACGCGGGCGGCGAGGCGGGCCAAGCGGGCGCTGAGCGCATCCAAAACAAAGCCCTTGGGATCGGCGAGGCTTTTGCGGGCGGCGGCTGATCGTCGGCATTGGCGCAGCCAAGCCCCCGGCGCGACCTCCTTGATCACGCGCAACAGCGTTCTGCGGATTTGCGGAAAGACGTGGATATGTTGATGGCCATCGACAAAATCCGGCGCGCGGCCGAATGCGGCTTGGAACGCCGCGAATTGCCGTGAAATCTCAAGCTCCAAATCCTCAGGCTTAAGCAGATGCGCCAGCGCGCGGCCGGCCATCGCCGCAAGCGGCAGGAAGGCGCCCTCACGGGTGGGGGCGAAGCCGCCGCTCAAGGGGCGGAACGGCGCCGTCAGCGTCAGGTGCAATCCGATCGCCGCGCGCGACGCAGCGGCCGCTGCAAGGGCCGCCGCTTCAGCCTGCGAAAAGCTCGGCGCGACGGCCATCACCGAGGTGGCATTGATGCGGGCCCGCGCGATGAGGTCGCGGATCGCGGCGCTGACCGCGGGCGACATGCCGTAATCGTCGGCAACGAGCCAGATGTGGCGGAGCTTCGAGTCGGTCATTCGGCCGCGGTGCGGGCGTCGCGCTCGGTCTGTTTGGCGACTTGCCGGTTTTCTTGTTCGCCTTTTTGGGCGGGTTTTACCTCATGCTCGGCGACGAAATAGACCGGCCGGCCTTTGATCTCTTCCAGGATCTTGCCGATATATTCGCCGACCACACCGATCATGATGAGCTGGACGCCGCCAAGCACCATGACTCCGACGAACAGTGACGGATAGCCCGGAACGCTGACGCCATAGACAAGGGTCTGATAAACGATCTGCAATCCGTACACGAATGCGATCACCGCGAGCACGATGCCTATGCCGGTGGCGAGCCGCAGCGGCGCAACGGAGAAAGCAGTGACGCCGTCGATCGACAGTCCAATCAGGCGGCGCAGATTCCAGGTGCTGCGGCCGTCGACGCGCGGCGTCGGCTCGTAGTCGATGCGCATCTGGCGAAAACCGATCCAGCTCGACAGGCCCTTGAAGAAGCGGTTGCGCTCCGGCAGTTGCCGCAACGCATTCGCCGCGCGCGGCGACAACAGCCGGAAGTCGCCGGCGTCTTCCGGAATCTTCGGCCGCGCGCCCCAATTCAGCAGCGCGTAGAACGCCTTGACTGAAAGGCGACGCAGGATCGACTCGTTGCTGCGGTGCGCCTTGGCGGTATAGACGACGTCGCAGCCGTCATTGAGCCAATGGCCGACCAGCCGCTCGATCAAATCCGGCGGATGCTGGCCGTCGCCGTCGATGAACAGGACAGCGCCGCGCCGCGCGTGATCGAGGCCGGCGAGCAGCGCCGCCTCCTTGCCGAAATTGCGCGACAGCGAAACAACTTGGACATCGACGCCGTTGGCCGGCAGTTCGCGGGCGATGGCGAGCGTGCCGTCGCGACTGCCGTCATCGACATAAACGATTTCGCAGGACAGCGCGCGGCCGGCGGCGAGATGCTGGGCAATCTCGACGAGCCGGCTGTGCATGCGCGCAAGCGCCGCCGCCTCGTTATAGACCGGCACCACGATGGACAGGCCCTGGGCGCGCGAATCCGGCAAGTTTCGCTCACGTGCCATTGGCTTCAATCTGGGGTCGGCAGTCGTCGCCATTCCACGTCCCTTTCCCGGCCGTTCTATAGCGCAATCGGGCAAGGCTGTCGCGACCGGAACTGAGGCAGGGAATGGTTAACGCCGGGCCCGGCTAGCGTTGCAGCTAGCTGCCCCAAGCCGCCGGACGTGATATGCGGGGCGTAATGGCCCCGCGCTACCCTTACGATTCGGCTCGCGCCAAATTCATCCGCGCCAGGCTCGCCGAGATCTGGCTCGTCAAATCATGGCTCGTCAAATCATGGCTCGTCAAATCATGGCTCGTCAAATCATGGCTCGTCAAATCATGGCTCACAAAATCCTGGCGCACGCGGGCGTTCAGCCTCAAGGCGGCGTCGTTCGCGCTCATCGGCGTGGTCAATACCGCGATCGATTACAGCGTTTTTCTGCTGGCGCGGGAGGCCTACGGGCGATCGCCCGCGGTGCTTTCGGCATTCGATGCGCTGGCGGCCTTTTGCCATTGCGGCAGAGCGCAGACTGTTTTGTTGATCGCGGCAAATATAACGTCGTGGATCGTCGCGGTGAGCGGCTCCTATGTCATGAATTCTTCGATCACGTTTGCCGCGGAGTCCGGACGCCGATTGCGCTGGCGGCATTATCTGACGTTTATCGTTAGCGGCATCGTCGGGCTGATCGCCAACACGGCGATTTTGCTGTTCGCCGCGCAAATTCTGCTGTTGCCGGTCTATGTGGCGAAAGCTTTGGCCATTCTGGCAAGCTTTGTCGTCAATTTCTCGCTGTCGCACTTTGTGGTGTTTCGAGTGCGCAACAATTCTTAAGCCGGCCAGCCGCACCCGCTGCGCATGGCAGGGCAGATTCGGCCTCATGACTGATCCCGCCCGGCTTTGATCTACGTCAATACCTGTATTGGCGATCGGCCTAACTCTCGGTGGCAAAAGCAAAACCGCCAGAGGAGAACGGCCATGTCGATCATCGGGATTATCTGCTTAGTCGGAATCGTTGGCGCCTTTGTGCTGTTTGCCGCGGTTTTGGCGTGGGGCGATTATCAGACCCGCCATGTCACCCGGCCCATCCGCAAGGAGCAGCAGCGGCAGGGGACGAATGCCGGATACGCGGTGCTCAAGGGCGCCGCGGCGGAGGCGCGCGAGCCGATTCATGCGGCGTAAACGGTCGAGCGCAATTTAGCGGCAACGCGAGAGCGGAACGGAAGACAGGGTGTTGCAGCAGAATATCCCCGGCACGACGGGGTATTGGCCAGCTATTCGATCCACGACTGGGTCGAACAGTCGGGCGCGCAGAGCGTCGAATTCCTCAGCTGGGTGGCGAGGCGCGGCGCCCTGACCGGACGCGTCGCCGAAGTGCACCGCATCTATCACATCCCGATCTCGAACTCCGCGGCCGCGACCGTGGTGCTGGAGAATAGCGAGGAGGCGGCGCGCAAAGCGGCGTAGACATGGCTGCGGCTGGGGGGCCATAGGCTGTCGGTAGCTTGCCAATCCTCAAAAATATACAGCATAATTGGTTTGCCTTAGGATACTGACCATGAATCTCAGCTATGTCGCCGCCGTCGTTCTGGCGTTGAGCTTTGCCGCGCCTGTGGCCGCAGGACCGCTCGACGATGGCGAAGCCGCATATCAGCGCGGCAACTACAGCGCCGCCTTGCGGCTTTTGCGTCCGCTGGCCGAACGCGGCGACGCCCGCGCACAGTTCGACCTCGGGGTCATATACAATAACGGCCGCGGCGTTCCGCAGGACTTTGTCACCGCGGAAATGTGGTTCAACTTGGCGGCGGCGCAGGGCGACCAGACCGCGGCGGAATATCGAGACACCGTCCAAAAGAGCATGTCCCCAGAGCAGATTGCGGAGGCGCAGAAACTCGCACGCGGATGGAAGCCCGCAAAAACGGGCAAGGGGACGCCGGCTGTGAAATCCACAAAGCCGCCGCCGCGGTAAGCCGGTTCATGGTCTTGCAATGCCGGCGGCTGCGCTACGCAGGACGGCTTATCGCGGCGTCCGCAACAGCGCCAGCAGGTCTGTCCGACCCGGCGGTCCGGCGGGAAGGCCAAACTCATGTGCCGGTTTGGACGTTCCGGCGCGGATAGCCGTCAAAAGCTCGTAGTGGCTTGGCAGCTTGGGCAACAGATTCGTCACCTGCGATTTCAAGTTTTGGCCGTAGGCTTGCCAATCCTCAAAGCGAATTGCGTTCTCCAACGGCGAATGGGCCTTAGCGAGATAGCCGCTGGAGAGGAGAACGATGATGTAGGTGGACCAGCCGAACAGCCGGGCCTCATACGTGTCGTCCATATCGGGAAATCGAAGCCGCCAGAGTTCCATCTTGTCGCGCAGCCAGTCGGAGCGAGGGGTCTCGCGCGCGGCGAGCCAATAGGGCTCGGGGCGATTTGAGGTCGCGTAGGTCATCTGCAGGTAATCGACGATCTCTTCCAGCAACGCGGCCGAGCACGCGTTGTACGCCTTGGCCAAGGCGGGGCTGCATTGCTTGTCGGGAAAATTCATCACCAGGCGGTGGGCGGCGGCGTCGATGGTGTAGATCGCCGTCGCCTCCAGCGGCTCGACAAATCCGCTCGACAGGCCGATCGCGACGCAGTTCTTGATCCACGGCTGGCGGGTGTAGCCGATGCGCATCTTGATCACGCGGGTGTCCGGGTCGGGCGCGTCGGCGGGCAGATCGCCGATGGCGCGGAGATGGGCGAGAAATTCCGCGCGCGCCTCGTCGTCGCTGCGGAAAGCGCTGGAATAGACATAGCCGGTGCCGACGCGGCTGTAGAGCGGCACGCGCCAGACCCAGCCGGCGCCGAGCGCGGTCGAGCGCGTGCAGGGTTCGATCTTGGTCGGGTCGCGATGCGGAATCTGCAGCGGCATGGCGCGGTCGTTGAGCAGACGGTCGCCCGCGGAAACGAAAGGCTCACCGCCCATGCGGCTCCAGATCAGGCTCTTAAAGCCGGTGCAATCGACCACGAATTCGACCGGATAGCGCCCGCGCCGCTCGAGCTGCAGGGCGGCGACCGCGCCGGTCTCGTCGAGCGACACATCGACAACGTCGTCGCGGATATGCTCGATGCCGCGTGCGACGGCAAAATCGCGCATGAACTCGCCGAGCAATCCCGCATCGAGGTGATAGGCGTAGTTGATGTCCCCATTGTAGGCGGCGCCGCCGAGCTGTCGCGGCCCTTTGCCGGCCGCGACCACGGCCGCATTCGGCAAGATGCTCTCGCCATAGGACGCGCCCAGCCGGTGCGGCCCGAATTTGCGGTAATGATAGGCCGGAATCAGACCGCCGCAGGGCGGCGGGAAATTTTGCGGGTTGAAAAACCGCGAGGCGGTTGCGCCCCTGGCGCGCGACCAGTCGATGAAATGAACGGCGCACTTGAACGATCCATTGGTGCGGCGAAAGAGCTCGGCCTCGTCTATGCCTATGGTTTGCAGCGTGGCCCGCAAATTCTGAATGGTCGATTCGCCGACGCCGATGGTGGGAATTTTGGGCGATTCGATCACGGCAATCGCGACGCGCGCGTCTTTTTTCGTCGCCATATTCAGCTTCGCGTTCAATATCAGAGCGGTCAGCCAGCCGGCCGTGCCGCCGCCGACGATGGTGATGCGCTCAATCCGGTCGCTCATGGAAATGACCTCAGTACGCCGCCTCAAGGAAGGTCCCAGCTATGCACAGGTCCTTGCACGGCAGTATAGCAAAAACTCGCTGCTGACCTAATACCATACTAAGAGGGCGAAACGGCATCGCCGCCCTCCAGAGCGCGCTGGAACGGCTCAAGGAACTTTTCGTAATTACGCCACCGGCCTACCGAACTGTTGTAGATCGGCTCGCGCACCAGAGCTGCATTTGCGGTCAGAACCGGGCGCTCATTCCGGTAGAAGGAGAGACAGGAATCGTTCCAGTCGAGCCCGCAATGGGCCACCATCCGCCGCGCCTGCCCTTCCAGGTCGTCCACGAGCGCCTCGTAATCGACTTCGAGCATCACGCCCGTGGGCAGCACGTCGCGCCAGTGCGCCATCAGCGCCTGGTAACCGCGGTAGAACCGCCCCAACTGTGCGAGATCGCAATAAGCGCCGGGGCCTTCGACGAACATCAGGGAGAAGCAGGACAGCGCGGTGTCGCGCGGATCGCGCCGGGTGTGAATGATGCGCGCATTGGGAAGCAGCAGGTGAATGAGGCCGGCGAAGACAAAATTCGACGGCTCCTTGTCGGTGATCCGGTCCGCCGCCGCAGATCGGCTTTTGATCCTCGCCAGATAGGCTCCGCCCAGCTCGCGCAGTTGCGTCGGCGACAGCGACGGCACCGCCTCGGGAAATTCGGTTGCATCGGGACCGTGCAGCTGATTCGCAATCGTGGCCATATCGATCAGTTCGCCGGCGCCGAAGCACTTGGGATGACTGGCGAGAATCTGCTCCACCAGGGTGGTGCCGGAGCGGTGCATGCCGACGATGAAAACCGGCACCGGAGAGGGGTCTCCCTGCGCAGCTTTTTCGTGCATCAGCGCCGGAGTGAAAACCGTTTGAACCTTTTCAAGCCGCTTGAGCGTTTTTTCCTCGTCGTAGGCGATATGTTGGCGCCTCAGCGCGTTGCCATCGAGCAGGTGACGAAACGATTGCTCGTGGTCGCCGACATCGGAAAATGCTTTCGCCAGCGCGAAGTGGAGGTAGATCTGGTCTTGCAACGGGAACGACTTTACCTCCCGCGCCAGATCCCGCATGAGAAGAAAGTGCCGATCGTCGCGCGTGAACCGGATGGCTCGCCCGAGATAGAAGTAATTGCCGGCGTCGCGCGGCGCGAGTGCAATGGCGGCGTCATACGAGCGCCGAGCCTCCTCCAGCCGGCCGACCGCCACGAGAACCTTTCCCAGGCCGCAATGGACTTCGGCATCGTCGGGCCTGAGCGCAAGCGCCTGCCGATAATGCGCCATCGCCTCATCGGCCCGCCCGAGCCGGTAAAGCATGGAGGCGAGCTTGTTGTGCGCCTCGACATGGTTTGGGTCGACGCTCAGCGCTTTGCGGAATTGCGCAAGCGCCTCCTCCGTGCGGCCCCTGCTTTCGAGAGTAATCCCGAACAGATAATGAGCCGCGGCGCTGTGGCCGGTTGCTCCGCCCTTGAGACCGCCGACAACCGCCGGATTCCTATCAATCATGACGGCGCGCCACCCACCGGCCTCACACGACCGACCGACACCAACGGCAATGCCGTGCTTGACTATTGGGGCGAAACTCGGGCAGGGGGGAGATGCGTTGCCCGCGGGTTTTGCTCGGTCGTTGCGACCGGCGGCTGTTTCCGGCCGGCAAAAATGGCGTCGCCGTTGCCCCAACAGGGCTACTATGCGGGCCCATCGAAGGTCCGACGGTTCGTGTTGCTGTACTGACAAGCAATCTGAACCGGCGCCGCTCCACTTCGGAAAGCTTGCAGCCAAAACAACCGCGGGCCCGGAACGTTGCTCCGGGCCCGCGTCGTAGTCGTTGCGCGATAGCCACTACCAGCGGTAGTTCACGCCGACACGGCCAACCGTTATCTCGTGAGTAAACTCGGACGTGTAACTATAACCGTATTGGCCCACGTTCGTAGCCTGATTGCTGCCGAAGTCGTAATAGAGCACTTCGGCGAACCCTGACCAATGCGGGCCGAACTTGTGCTCCAGACCGGTACCCGCGACCCACCCCCCTTTCACCTTGTTAAGGGTGCCATGGCTATAAGTGGCGCCGGTAATTTGATAATTGCTGGATGACTTCAGGTCGGCAAGCGCAAGGCCGCCCGTCAAATAGACCATGGTGTCGTCGACCGCCAAGCCCACCCTCCCGCGGAAGGAAGCAAGCCAGTCAACTTGCGCCGTGAAAGTCGAAACAGTCGCCCCCGTGCTGGCGCCTTTGACCGAATGTTTCAGGTCTGTCCAGCTCCAATCGGCTACAACGCCGTAGACGAAGTATTTCTGTTGCCAGTCGTAGCCTGCTTGAACGCCGCCTATGAGGCCGGTCGCGCTTGTCGAGGTGCTGTTCATTGAGCCATACCCACTCGCGTCATAGCTGGAGCACCCACCGTAGTATCCGTAGCTTGGCGCGGTTTCGGTACAGGAGGCATTAAGCCGCCCGGCGCCGATATGTCCACCGACGTAAGCGCCCTCCCAGGTTCCGTATGGGATTGCCGCTAGCATGGGCGCTTTCGCCAAGGGTAAATCGGCTGCATAAGCCGACCCGCTCAAGGCCATGACGGCCGTCGTCGCTAGAAAGTAGGTTCTGACTCGATTCATCTGAAGTCCCCCTGAAAAAAAACTGGTAGAGCACCGCGTATCCATCTCGGTAAGCTCTACTCAATCGTTAATCCAATTTGTGCCCCGAGTCCGTCACTTTTTGGCAACACCAAGAAAATTAAATCGCGGCGGAACGTATCATATTGATTCAATTAGTTTTTTTATGGTGGATAGCGCGAAATTTCCGCACCAATTGCCGGGCGTCGGCGGCCCAACAGTACTGGCGTACCAAGTCCTCGCGATCGAGCAGCCAGCACCACTCCGCCGTATCGCAACGGCACTTTCACAGCGACGCGCACGACAAAACTATTCGCCTCCCAGCGCTAGACTCAAAGCCCAGCTGCTCAGAGGAGACAGTAAAGGGAGCCATTTCTCGATGGCCTTGGGGCAGGTGACGACGAGAGAAGACGCGCCGGACCTGACGGCGCGCGCAGCCTCTTCAACCGCCCGCGCAAAGGAAGGCGAACGCAGGTCGCTTGAAGTGCGGATCGAACAATCGGAAAAGTCCGCCGCGCAGTTTATAGACTCGAACCACTGTGACGCGACGTCTCGGTAATGGAGGTCGGTCGACAACAGATCGATGTCCAAAAGAAAGTCGCAACACGCTATGGCCTGCAGCGCTGGACCGGCACGCCATCCCAGACAGAGGCAATGGCCTTGTCGAGTCCTGGCGCGCCGTCGAAAATGAGGAACTCGGGTCGCCGCAGCCCGCGCCTGATAAGATCGTCGAGGACAGTGGGCCAGGCCTCGGTGCTCTCGCCGCCCATGCTCTTGATCGCGAGCAGCACCTTCTGGCCGTCCGCGCGCACACCGAGAACGACCAGCAGCGAGATGGCAGTCGCTTTGCGATCGAGCTGCACACGAACGACGGTGCCGTCGAGGATCAGGCGCACAATCGGCTCTTCGGCCAGCGAGCGGGTGTTCCAGGCATCCCAGTCGCTCTTTACCTTGCGCCATGTCCGGCTCACCGTGTCCTTGCCGACCGTTCCGCCGAACAAGACATTTGGGCCCCAGGCTGCAAAGAATCAGGCTTCGTGGTATTGCTCGTCATGGCGTGGTCTCCAGTCCGACGCTTCAACGCCGGATGATTCGAGGTTGATCACCCCGGAGACTACGCCACCCTCAAGTCCTACCAACTCCGCGACGGCACCTTGAATCAATTCGCGATTCTTGCGTCAATAGATTTTGTCCACGCCGCCTAGGTCAAGCGGAAATCGCAATTTGAGGCGTTCAAGACGCCGCGATTGAATGCGATCCCAGTGATTTTCTTATATCGAGACAGTTGTTTGACTGTGTAGCAGACCGCTTCTCTCGGCGTTGTTGCTGGCGACCAGAGATACAAGAGCGTATCTGACAACGCAGAGACGACAAACGCGTCGGGAACTAGGCCGGCTGGCGGCATGTCAATAACGACGAAGTCGAAAGCAGCTCTAGCGTTCTCTAATACGCGTTTGAGACGACCAGAGCTTAAGACTGTGGCCGGATCGAGGGCTTTGGTCCCTCCCGGCAAGAACGTGAAACCCAAATCTGCCGACTTACGAAGCGTCCGTTCGAAGGCTGCCGTTCCACTCAGCACCTCAGCAAAGCCTGGAGGTGTAAGAAATCTTAGGCGATTTGACAACTTTGGATTCCGCACCGAGCCGTCGATGAGCAGAACGCTCAGACCGGACTGAGCCGCGGACGTCGCAATGGAACATGAAATGGTGCTTTTGCCCTCACCCGACACGGTGGAAGTTATCAGAATAACTTTTTTTGAGGTTTCGCCAGACGCTATCATCTGGATCGCCTCACGAAGCAAACCGATCGAGTTGCTGAACCGGGATGATGGCCTGGTCACCGGATAGTGAAATATCTCCGTGGGGTAGAGCTTGTCCGCAGCGCCATCAGGCGCCACCTCCTCAATGCAGCCAAGCAGAGGAACTTGCAACTGCTGTTCGATTTCGGTCGCGCTTGGAAATTCGATGTCTTTGAATGTTGACGTCACTGATGCACTACTAGGACTGCCTTGGCAGATTTAACTCACGCCGTGTCAACCGGGTAGATAGCCGAATCTCGACATTGCAGCACCGTGGAATCGGACGATTGTTTCGACCTGTCTTGAGCTCAAGACCGTTTTCCAATACCCGGACCGCCCCTCAATAAAAAATCTGGTGAAATCAGTCCACTTCTGATTGTACCCAAACCGCTCTTCCTGCGCTTTCATGCGCTTGAATGACGAGGCCTCAATGGCGAGCTGGATTTGCTTTGTGGGTGGCGCCGAATTGCGGAATATTGAACGTGTGAGCGCACCAAACCAAACGTCTGGATCGGAGATCAAGTCTTCGTATCGAATCACTATGATCCCTGGATCGGGTACTCCGGTCCAGCTGTCCACATTCTGGCTCCATGATCCGGGCAAGAAAACCACTGTGTCGGAATTACTTATACGAACAGCTGTCCTGCACATGAAGTTGATTGCGGTATCGATAGGCTCGCAAAATTGATGAGCTAGTGAAATCGCGACGTCGAGCGGATTGCGGACGATGTAGACGGCCCAGCCTGACTTGGGATCGACGGCGGGGTGACTAGACAGGGTTCCGAGAAGCCGATTTGTCTGGACGAAGACGAAGTTGTTACTCTCCTCCAAGAAAATGCCCGCGTCTTTGACCATGTCTTCCAGCGCCTGTGGAAGAACTGCCGCGACGCTCTCGGGTGACCTGTGCTGCCTCCAGTCTAGGTGCTTGCCGTAGAAAATTCGGTCAACGTCCGATGGCGAGAAAAAACGAAGCCAGTTGATGTTGAGCTCGCCATGTAGACCGTGCATGAGGCCGACTAGATTGAACAGATACATCCGAATCGCTGTGCTGCCGGAACGCGGATAGGATGCAATCCAATAAAGGGTTGATTTTGCCTCCGGTTTAGGCACGCCCAAGTCCCGCTTTCTTCAATAAATTACCGTAGCCCGTGATTCCCCATATGAACCCCGAACCGGCGTGTTTGTTCTTTCGCTTCTGCCGCGGCTAGTCAAGACCGAGGTTTGATCCGCCCCCTTTGAAGTGGTCCGACCTGAAGTATGTTTTTGGGATAAAGGAGGACCGATATGCCGAGGAGAAAATACACTGCTGAAGAGATTGTCGGCCCGGACTTCAATTGTTCAGCAACGCGTCCGATGATGCTGGCCAGATCACCGGGCGTCACCTGTCTTCACTGCCACGTCAGCCAGAGACACCGCGGACAAATCAATCGCCCGCCAACGCGAAGCGCAAAACCCAGCTGCTCAAAGGAGATGTTGAGGGGAGCCATTTCTTGACGGCCTCGGGGTCGGTAACGACGAGCGAAGACGCACCTGACCGTATGGCGCCGACGGCCTCTCTTACTGCTTGCTCAAACGAGTCAGAAAACGGCTCGCCCGAGGTAGGAATCGAACAATCGGAAAAGTCCGCCGCGCAGTTTATAGACTCGAACCACTGTGACGCGACGTCTCGGTAATGGAGGTCGGTCGACAGCAGATCGATGTCCAAAAGAAAGTCGCAACACGCTATGGCCTGCAGCGCCGAAGCGATCCAGATTACCAGAAATATCGCCAGAACGTCCTCCTGGCCAAGAACGAACTTGGAAATCAGCTCTACAGGCATTGAGGGCCGTTTCGCGAGGTGCTGGGCAAGACGCTCGAATGGTTTGATATGCGCGAAAGAGAGAGGGTGCGAATTACGTAGCTTCAGTGCAATGGTTATCATCATATTGCGAAAATAGGAGTCGTTAATGTTGAACGAAGCCCATTGATCAAGAGGATTCCGCAATTGAGCGACATGAATGGGCCCGAACATTTGCTTCATCCAAGCGCTGCGCATTTGACTGCGGCAGAAACATAACACGGCTCTGCGTTCGGCGGCGGCGGCGTTGGAAATCAGTCCGTCAAGATAGGCGAAAAGCCCCCTATCATCCCGCTCCCCCGGCAGAAGCAAGTAATGATCATGAGCCAATTCCGGAGAATAACGAAGGTTTCCGGAGCGAAGGAGCCGTTCATACTCGGCGTAGTAGTGTTTCTTGGGGATTGGGTGCCGCAAATTTTGGCTTATCTTGACGTCCGGAACAGCGATTTCTTCGAGGGTAAGGCGCGCAACTCGCTCGTTGAGGGGCTCATAGTAGCAGCAGCGCGCCTCGTTCTCGCGCAGCTTCGACCAAACATATGTGCTGCCGGACCGCCACCACGCATGAATGAAAATCGCGTCCGCACGTGACATCACGCCGCCTCGATGTGATCCGAGACGAGCGGATGCGTCAATCCGAATTTGGTGCACGCGTTCATTGAGCAACGATCCGCAGATGCGACATGGCCCGCGATTTTAATTGCGGGCATTCGGCGAGGAACGCCGCGTCAGACTTGGCTGTTAGCATGAATCAAAGGGCTGGCGATTAGCAGTGAGAGTCGGATCCCCGTTATGGGCTTGCGGACGCTGCCGGCTTTAACGCGAGCTGGAGCCGTCGCGCCAGCGCCCGAGCTCGTCGCCAACGCGGGCGACGACGCTCGCCCAATCACCGGGCGCCGGCTGTCGGAACAAACGCGCCGATGGGTACCATGGATTGTCTTCGCGGTCGGCCAGCCAGCGCCAGTCCGCCGTATGCTTCAGCAGGATCCAGACCGGCCGGCCCAGCGCTCCGGCGAGATGAACCGGCGCGGTGTCGGAAGAAATGACAAGGTCGACGAGCGACATGATCGCCGCGGTGTCGCTGAAATCGTCGAGCTTGTCGCCGAGATGAATAACGTGGGGATGCCGGCGCAAAATCTCCTCGTCGCCATCGCGCAAGTCTTTTTGCAGACTGAGGAACTGCACGCCGGGGACCGAGAGCAACGGAGCAAAACGCGCCAAACCGATGGAGCGGTCGTTATCGTGGATGAAATTCGGGTTGCCGGCCCAGCCGACGCCGATCCGCGGTATTTCGGATTTCGGCAGCCTTTCGTCCCATGCGGCGAGACGTTCCGGAGACGCTGTAATATAGGAGGTCATCGCGGGAATGGTCTCGAGCCGGGTTTTGAACGCAAGCGGCAGACTGAGCAGCGGGCAATGCAGATCGAACGGCGGCAGTTCCTCGCCCTCGCCGGTCACGATGGCAGCGCTATCAATGCCCGCGAGCAGCGCCTTCAATGCCGGCTGCACATCAAGGACAACGCGGGCGCCGAGCGCCGCGACCAGCGGCACATAGCGCACGAATTGAATGGTGTCGCCGAAGCCCTGCTCGGAGTGAAGTAGGATTGTCTTTCCTTCGATCGGCTCTTCGCCGCGCCATCGTGGTTGGGCAAATTCGCGGGACTTCGCCCAGGACTCTTCGATTTTCCCGCGCCATTCGTACTCCTTCCAACCCTGTTCGAAGTCGCCCATGCGCAGGAGAGCGAAGCCTCGGTTCCAATGCACCTTGGCATCCTCCGGTACGATCGCCAGCGCCCGATCGAAGCTCGCGATCGCTTCCGCGTGCCGTTGCAGTGCGGCGAGCACATTGCCCCGGTCGTTGAGCGCGTCGGCGTCACTGGGCTCGAAGACGCGGTCAAAGCAAGCGAGCGCTTCTTCGTAACGGTTGAGTTCCGCAAGAGCGCTGCCGCGCTTGAAGATGAAGTAGACGTCGTCGGGCCTGAGCGCGAGAGCATGGTCGACGCAGGCGAGCGCTTCCTCGGTGCGATGCAGGTACATCAGAGCGGCGCCGCGGTCCTTGAGCGTGGAAAGATCGTCCGGATCGATCGCCAGAGCCTGTTCGTAGTTCTGCAGCGCTTCGTCCCGGCGATTGAGTGCCCAGAGGACATTTGCACGATTGTTGAGAGCGGGGGCGTCTTTGGGGTTGATCGCCAATGCCTTATCGTAGCTTGCCAGCGCTTCTTCGAATCGCTTCAGATCGGCCAGGGCATTGCCGCGATTGCATAGGGCGTCGGCAAAGTCCGGCTTGAGTGCAAGCGCCCGATCGAGGCTGACCAGCGCTTCTTCCGATCGCTTCAGTCGCCACAGGACATGGCCGCGGTTGTTGAGCGCGAGCAGATGATCAGGTTGGATCGCAAGCGCCTTGTCGAGACTCGCCAGCGCGTCATCCATCCGGTCGAGTTGTAGGAGGACCAATGCAAGATTGGTATGAGCCGCGACCGATCTAGGATTGATCTTCAGCGCTCGGCGGAAAAGCTGATGGGCCTCGTCGATGCGCGCGCGTTGAAATGCAATCAGTCCGAGCAGGTGGATCGCGTCGAACTGCTTCTTGTCGGCCGCCAGCACGAGTCGACAGCTAAGTTCAGCGTCGCCGAAACGGCTGTTGGCATACGCGTGGTGCGCGCGCCGTATCATGTCGACGAGATTGGGCGAAGCGACCCGATCTGCATCCTGCTGGAACGCCGCCATGCTCTTCTCACCCTAATTTAGTCGTCGCCAAATCCAGCAATCGGCCACGCTCGATCTTGCCCATTTCGTTTCGCGGAATGCGGTCCGCGCGAAGGAAACGAACGGGAATGAAGGCCGGTTGCAGTTTAGTCCGACAATGGGCTCGGAGCGCCTCCGGTTCAGGAAGCACGTCCGTTTTGATGAGGGCATAAATCTCCTCCACGCCTAGGGTGTTCGGGACCGTTATCACCGCTGCGTCGATTATTCCGGGAAATCCCCTCAGCACCTCCTCGACGCTCTCCGGATTGATTTTGTCACCGCCGACGTTCAAGCGCGTTTCCTGCCGTCCAGTGACGACCAGCAGCCCTTCTTCTGTAGCGTAGCCGTAGTCCCCCGGGTAGAACCAGCCGTCGCGAAACACCAAGGCTGACGCCGCCGGATCGCCGTAATAGCCGGTGATTGCCTGATCGGTGCGAACGCGTACGATCCCTTCCGATCCGAGCGGCCGCGGCTTGTCCGATTGATCGACGATTTCAGCCTCCGCATCCGGCAGGATGTGGCCGACCGCTCCCGGAACTTGCGTCGTGGCGCGCGCGTCGGCAGTGGCGATTGCGCCCACCTCGGTCGCTCCATACAGGCTAATGAGATGCGGGCTCATCCGCGACCACGCGCGCTCAGCGAGAGCCTTCGTTAGCATGCCGCCGGCCACCAAAATATGATCAAAATTACAGTGGAACGACGCCGCCGACTCGAAGAATTTCAGATATTCGCTCAATCCATGGGGCGAGGTCGCCATATTCTGTATCTTGAACAGATTGAACGATTGCAACGTACTGCCGCCGTCCTCACCGAACATCATGACCATCCCGCCACGCATCAGCATGTGAATGACGTAGCGGAATCCTTGCGACGAACTGAGTCCGAGATCGCAGAACAAGCGTGAGCTGTGCGGCCAGCGATCGCCCTGGCAATAATCGAGGCGCGCATTTTTTGCGATCAGCTTGTCATGGCTGAACGCGATAGCCTTGGGAACGCCCGTGCTTCCAGAGGTCAGAATGATACGGCAAAGCTCGTTGCCGACTGGGTTGAATAGCCTTGCGTCGTTTACTGAACCTCCATCGCCCTTTATCCACTCCGGATCGGCACGGATAACGCGATTGACATTGACGAAGCTCTGCGGAGCGTCGGTGATGGCCGCTTCAGCGTTGAGCTCCTTCGGCAACGATGCCGCACGGCAGGACACCGTCACTACGCCGATGCGCGTAAGCGCGAGCACCAGCGCAATGTGAAAAATTTTGTCACTTAGCAAGATGCCTACGATCTGCCCGCGCTCCAACCCGAGCGTCAAAACCGCGCGGGTCAAATTGTTGAGCAAGTATTCGAGTTGACTGTAGGTAAGCAAATCGAACCGCGTCCCCGGGGCGCAAATTGCCGGTTGCTCGCCGTTAACGCGGCACTGAAAGAGGATGGGGTCGACAATGTTCATCGCTGGCTCTAATTCAACTTGCCCCTGACCAGTTCGGGCAGCTTCTGGCGGTCGATTTTTCCAGTTTCGTTTTTTGGAATTTCCGCGACCGCGATGAACCGCACCGGAACAAGCCGGTCGGCCATCTTGCCGGCGCAGTGCGCTCGAAGCGTCTCGACGTCGAGATGCGAGCGCGGGACGACGAGTGCACAAACCTCCTCCATGTCGAGGTCACCCATGATCGGGAGCACCGCGGCGTCCATCACGCTGGGATGGCTCAGCAGTATTTCCTCAATCCGTTCTGAGTTTATTTTCTCACCGCCTATGTTCAGTACTGCACTGCTGCGTCCCGAGATCACCAGCATATTTTCGCCGGTCAGATGACCAACGTCACCGGGGTAAAACCAGCCGTTGCGAAAAACGCGCGCGGTCTCGACCGGATCGTTTAAATATTCGGTCGCGCCGAATTTGCTCCGGATCCGAACGTTGCCCTCCCGGCCAGCGGGCAGCGGCGTGCCGTCCTCGTCGACGATCTCAACCTCAATTCCCGGGAATACATAGCCGACCGCTCCAGGCAGGCCGGCTGCAAATTGCGCGGGAGTCGAGGCGACCATCGTCGCCTCCGTCGAACCGTAGGCAATCGTGAGGTTGGCGCATAGCCGCATCCGCGCTCGTTCCGACAGCGCAGCAGGAACTGAGCTTCCGCCTGTCCAGATGGCGTTGAGACGGCAATCGTACTGCGGCCTAGCCTCCGCGACGCCGATAAAATCCGACAATCCGCCCGGCGAGGCAATCAGGCTTTGCACCCCGTAAATCGGCAATGCGTTGACTGTCGCCTGCGGTTCGCCGGGGAGGAACAGCGCTCCGCCGCGCCATAAAGTTGCAATAAGGAGCTGAAAGCCGAGCGACGTCGTTAAACCCAGGTCAACGAATATCCGAGACGAAAACGAGCCGACAGTGCCGAAATGAAAATATTGGCGCGCAATTCTATCGATCATATTGCCGTGCGTGACCGCAATGCCCTTCTCACTCCCGGTAGTACCAGACGTCAGAAAGATTCGACAGATCTCATCCGGTCTCGTCCGGTGGATGTGCTTGCGTTCAAGCGGCTTGTCCTCACCCTCGATCCAGGCCGCATCGGCAAGAATGATCTTTTCAGCCACAAACGGAAACGCTTTCTCGGCAATCACCGCATTGGCGCGAAAACGCCAAGGCATAGTCTTGCTGCGGCCGGATACGCTTGCGATGCCGAGGCGGGCGAGAGCGAGCACGACGATCGCATGCAGAAGATCATCATCGATGAATACCGCGACCAGACTGCCACGCGCCAAGCCGAACGAAAGCACCTTGCGACACACGTTGTTAATCGACCGCTCCAGTCGCCCATAGCTGACGATGTTCAGCGCCGTCCCCGGCGCGCACAGCGCGATTTCCGCCGGCTTGTTCCGGCACTGGGTAAAGATCGGCTCGACGATGTTCATGCGGGGACCGCGTCAGATTGCTTCGACGAATGTCTCGGTTAATGGCGGACGATATATAGCTTTTACGCGCTTTAGCCAAGGCGGAGGGCTTTGAAGGCGGCGGGCTTTGAACTGCGATGCCGCTGAGATCTGCGGTAGACGCGGGTCCCCTTGCTGGCGGAAGGGATGGATGACATCTTCATCTTCATCGTTCGTTCTCGAGGAGCGGCAAGTGCGCGTAAATCACATTGCTAGAGGCGGCGCTGTGATCGTAACGGCGATGTTTCTCGCATGCTTAAGGCCTTATGGATCCCTCGCGGTCCAGTCGGATCAAGATTATCCAACCGGACAAACAGCCTGCACGGTTTTGCGAATGCAGCCGACGGGCATGCTTATGGGCTGCGGTCCGCGCCTGCTTTCGTTGCAATTGGCAATGCAGAATATCAGCAGAACGGTCAGCTTTACGCCGGACGGCTTGTTTCATTTTAATTGCCCCATTGACTTAATGTGTAACGATCAACCTCGCATTGCCGGATGGATGATATTGAAGGAGGCTTGGCAAATGAGCCGAAAGGACGAAGACGCGATTTATGAAACGCTTCGACTGCCGCCCGCCGTCAAAGGTCCCGAACCGAGGCTGGAAGAATTGCTACCCCAATCGCCAAAATCCGCCTGTGGCACTTTCGAGTTGAGCATCGCGGGGATGGATGGACTCGGCGCTTGTTACAACAGCGGCAATACGAGCTCTTCCGTCATTGCAGTCATCATATCAGGACCGGAGTTGGGCTTTGCCATTCTCTTCAGCCAATCCACTGCGAATTGGCAGTCCCTTAAGGACAAGGTAATCGACCTCGCCCCTAGTTTCAAACTCGAACGTGCCGAAGGTGACGCCAAACTGATGCAATGGATCCGGTAAGATGCCGATGGGTGCAGCCTCTCGACCTCACCGCAGTTGTGGATTGTTTCGCGGAGCTTGGCATCGGGCCGGCCGCGTCGGGCCGGACCCGTTTGTTCGCAATGACGACGCCCTACTTGATCGATAGCCCGAGCGCCTTGACCATATCGCCCCATTTCTTGACCTCGGCCAGGTACAAAGCTTCGGCTTGCGCCTGCGTGCCCGGCATCGCGTCGAAGCCCATGTCGGTCAGTTTGGCCTGAACCTCCGGCGTTTTGAGGATCTCGTTGATTGCGGCATTGAGCGTGACGAGAATCTGCGGGTCCGTCTTGGCCGGCGCGAAGAAGCCTACCCAGGTTGCCGCGGTGAAGCCGGGAAATCCCTGCTCGGCATAGGTCGGCACATTCGGCACCACGGCGGCGCGCTTGTCGGCGGCGACGCCGAGGCCTTTGAGCTTGCCGCCCGCGATCTGTGCCGCCGCGCCGCCGCCGAGCGTGGTCGCCAATAGATCGACCTGATTGCCGATCGTGGCGCTGATCGCCGGCGCGCCGCCTTGAAACGGAATCGGCTGGGCCGGAACTTTGGCGAGGAATTTGAAGAAATATTCGGCTTCGAGTTGCGACACGGTGCCGACGCCGGGCGAGGCGTAATTGATGGTCCGCCCGTTCATGGCCTTGATGAATTCGACAAGATTGTTCGCGGGATTGCTCGCGCCCGTCGTCAGCGCTTCCGGGCTCGAAGCGGCGATGGCGACGGCCTGGAAATCGCTCGTCGCGTATGACCGGTTCTCGAACAGCGTCTGGTTGACGGCGATCGATGTCGTGATGGCAAGAAGCGTGTAGCCGTCGGGCTCGGCGCGCGCGACCAGCGCAGCGGCGATGTTGCCGCTGGCGCCGGGCCGGTTTTCGACCACCACGCTCTGATGCAAGCGCTGGCTCAAGCCTTGCGCGACAAGACGCGCCAGCGTGTCGGCGATGCCGCCGGGCGCGAATCCGACGATCAGCGTGATTTTATCGGCCGGATAGGTTGCCGCTTCGGCGCCGCCTGAAGCGAATGCGAGCGTGACCAGCGCCAGCGCGGTCAGTGCGTTGCGGACGATGCGTGAAGCTACCATGAGTATTTCCATCGATTGGATTACACGCGCGGTATGCGAATTGCATGCGATGGCGGCGTGTGCGAGCTTCGCCCGAACTTATTCGGAGTGCACCATGAAGTTTTTACGCCGTCAATTCCTGCAACTGGCAATGGGCGCGGCCGCCCTGCCGACGACGGCAGCGGGCGCACTGGCGCAAGACGCTTTTCCGTCGCGGCCGGTGCACATTATTGTCGGCTACAGCGCCGGCGGCGTCAGCGACATCTTGGCGCGGCTCATCGGGCAGCGGCTTTCGCAAACGTTCGGCCAGCCTTTCGTCATCGAGGACCGTCCGGGCGCCGCCAGCAACGTCGCGGCGGATTACGTGGTGCATGCGCCAGCCGACGGTTACACGCTGTTCCTGGCCGGCATATCGAACGCGATCAATGTGTCACTCTATCCCGACCTCGATTTCAACTTCGCGCGCGACATGGCGCCGGTCGCGGTCTTCTCGAGAAGCCCGCTGGTGATGGAGGTGAGCGCGTCGTTTCCGGCCAAGACCGTTCCGGATTTTATTGCTTATGCCAAGGCCAATCCGGGAACGATCAACATGGGCTCGGCCGGCACCGGCGGCGCCACCCACGTCGCCGGCGAGCTTTTTCAGATGATGACCGGGACCAAATTTACCCACGTTCCCTATCGCGGCTCGCCGCCGGCGCTGGACGATCTGATGGCGGGGCGCGATCAGGTCATGTTCGACAATGTCGCGTCGTCGATCGCGCTCATTCGCGCCGGCAAATTGCTGCCGCTCGCGGTGAGCTCACGCACCGAGGCGCTGCCGGACATGGCCCTGATCAGCGACTTCGTGCCGGGCTACGACGCCTATGTCTGGAACGGCATCACCGCGCCGAAGGATACGCCGGCCGGCGTCATCAACAAGCTCAACGCGGCGGTCAACGCCATCGCCACGGCGCCCGATTTCAAGAAGCAGCTTGCCGACCTCGGCAATACCGCGGTGTCGGATACGCCGGCAGGATTCGGCCAACTGATCGCCGCCGATACCGAGCGCTGGGCCAAAGTGGTGAAATTCGCCGATATCAAGGCGCAATGACGTCCGGAACGTCTATTGGATGACCGTCGTGGCAGCGGTACCTGATCAGTCGATTGGCCGCGTCTGCAGCGAATTCAGCGCCTGATGTAACTCGGCGTGGATCTGGTTCCAGCGTTCGGCGGTCGTCTGCAGTTTTCGAAGTTGAGCGGCCGTCGGTGTGAATGATGCCACTTGGCCGACCACATCGAGCGCCGCTGCTCCGTTGGGATATGGCGGTATCGGTTGTGGCCGCCATATCCCTTTCGCGAGATCGCCCAGGTTCACCAGGAAACCACCCGCATCGCCGCCGCCGAACAACACCGCGATACTATCGCCCGCGTAGAGCACGTTCCAAGGTTTTTGGTGTCCTCCCGACTGTGCGGGAGGTGGAGGGGTGCTGCCTTGCCCGTAAACGACATACAACAGGCAAAAGGTATCGCCCGGCACCGAAATCGTTTGACTGCTCGTGGAAAACGATGCCGGAGGGTTGTCGGTATTGACCAACGTCGCGGAATTAAACTGATATTGACCTTCCGCGAGTGCTGGCTGGAGCGTTACCTGGTCCGGCTTGGTGGCATCGTCCGAGAGGTTAAAATCCCACGACCCGTTGGTGGTACTACACCAAGCCGTCGTGCCACTCATCAATATTGGATCGTAACTACACGCAGAGCCCGATACACGCGGCAAGAGTTGAAAATTCTCGTCGACGGCCCACGCGTAAACAACGGGGCCACCTTCATCGTCGGCTGCGAGATAATAGACCGAGACTTCATTTATTCCGGTGCCCCCTGCGTCGCTGAGATCCAAATCATATGTCGGGCCGTTGGGCGTCATCGTCACGTTCGGCAAGATCATGATCGGATCAACGTTTGTCCCCCACAGCTGACATACATATTGCTGGCCCTGAGAGTAGCAAAACTGTGGAACGGACAATTTGGGTGGGACCGAAGTCGGGTACAACAGCGGATTGGGATGCGCCGACGAGGCATCCATCGGATCCACGGGCTTGTCGTACCCCAACGGGGTGACCAGCGGCTTGCGAGTTATGATGTCAAAATAAGTGACGGAGTAACGGATCGCGCCCACGGAATACGCCCCTCGCGATGCCTCTGTCGATCTAGCGTCTCTTTGTTATTTCGCTTCCAACCTGAACCAGTATTCGCCATTTTCAAGCCGGTGGCAACCCAGGGTGGCGCTTAACTATAACCGTTTACGGGCTTGAGATCGGTAGTCTTGTCGTCGGGCATAGGCCAGCTCACTCGACGAAATATGTGAAACGAAATCGGCGGTTACGCGTGTCGGCATCGCGGCAATCGTTGACGCGTACGCTTCACGCCCCGATTTCAGTTGCCGTGCGACGTGCGTTTATCCAGCTCGGCGGCGAGCTTGGCGTAAAGCGGATTGTCGCGGGTATAGACGTAATCGAGTGCCGCGACCGAGACCGCTTCGGCGCCGTGCTCGCGCAGGAAGTTTGACAGCGCGTGCACATTCGCCGGTGGGCAGTGCAACGTCAGCATGCCGGACGAGGTCGGGCCGCCGAACGGGGACGCGACGCCGAATTTTTCCCGCGCGATGGCAAAGAGCTTTTCATTCATGCCGGCAAAGCGGGTGCGCACTTCGGCGAACGATTCGGCGCGCTTCTGCGCGGCAATGCGGTCGAGCAAGAGCCGGGCGATTTCGCGCTGCTCGGTCGTCCAGGCCGCGTTGCGCGCGGCGACGAGATTGGCCTGCGAGCGCAGGATGATGCCGTCCTCGATCACTTTGAGGCCGTTGGCGGCAAGCGTCGCCCCGGTCGTGGTGATGTCGACGATCATTTCGGCGGTGCCGGCCGCCGGCGCGCCTTCGGTGGCGCCGGAGCTTTCGACGATGCGATAGTCGACAACGCCGTGGGCGGCAAAAAAGTCGCGCGTCAGATTGGCGTATTTGGTGGCGAGCCGCATCTTGCGCTCGTGTTTGAGACGGAAGGCGGTGGCGACGTCGTCGAGGTCGGCCATGTTGCGCACGTCGATCCAGGCCTGCGGCACGGCGATGACGACAGTGGCGAAGCCGAAGCCCAGGCCTGTGATGAGCACGACGCGCTCGCTGGATTGTGGAATCATTTCACGGATGAGATCCTCGCCGGTGACACCGAGATGCGCCGCGCCCTGGGCCAGTTGCGCGGTGATTTCGGCGGCCGAGAGATAGGCGATTTCGATGCCGTCGAAGCCGGCGACGGCGCCGCGATAGTCGCGCGCGCCGCGCGGCTTGACGAGCTCGAGCCCGGCGCGGGCGAAGAAGCCTTCCGCATTCTGTTGCAGCCGGCCTTTCGACGGCACGGCAAGAATGAGCGGCGCGCTCATGACGCGCCTCCGTTCATATTGCTGTTGGCCAGTTCATCGATCGACGCGGCAAAGCCGACCGCGGGGATGGCTTGCTTTGCCCCAAGCCGCGTGAGCAGGCCGTCGTAGCGGCCGCCGGCGACGAGCGCGTTCTTGCCGCGCACCGAATTGTCGGCCGCATTGTGCAACTCGAACACGAAGCCGGTGTAATAATCGAAGCCGCGGCCGAAATCGGTTGCGAATTTGATCGCGCGCACATCGACGCCGCGCGCGGCGAGGAAGCCGGTGCGGGTCTCGAACAGATCGAGCGCCGGCGCCAGCGGGATTTTGGCGTCGGCCGTGAGCGCGCGCAGTTCGCCCGCCGCGTCGTCCGGGTCGCCGGCAATCGACAAAAAGCGCTCGATCAGCGCGCGGGTCTCGCGCGGCAGCCGCGTTGGTGCATTGAGCGCCGATTGCTCGAGGAAGCGGTCGGCGATTTCGGCAACCGAGCGGCCGCCGACCGTGGCAATGCCGGCGATCGACAAAAGATCAGTGACCAAGTGATGCGCCGCTTTCGGATCGGAGCCGGCCAGCGCAGCAAGCACGCCTTGATATTCCTTCGATCCGTTGGGTGCGGCGAGCGTGATTTGATCGAGATCGTGCTTGAGCGAGGATTTGCGGTTGAAATCCTTGATCAGCCGCCGCTTCCACACCGGTGCGAGATCGAGCGCGGCGACGAAAGCGGAGAACAGCCCGACGTCGCCGATGCGGACATCGGGTGCGCGCAAGCCATATTGCGTGGTCGCTTCGAGGCCGAGCGCCAGCATTTCGGCGTCGGCCGCTGCCTTGTCCGTCCGGCCGAAGCTCTCGATGCCGGCTTGGAGAAATTCGCAGGTGCCGCCCTGGCGATGGCGGAACACCTTGCCGAGATAGCAGAAGCCCGCCGCTTTTCCTGCGTTCGGCGATTGCAGATAGTCGCGCGACACCGGAATGGTCAGGTCAGGCCGCAGGCACAATTCACGGCCGTCCGGATCGGTGGTGAGAAACATGCTGCGGCGGATGTCCTCGCCGGACAAATCGAGGAATGGCTCGGCCGGCTGCAGCACCGGCGGCTCGAGGCGCCCATAGCCGGTGCGCATGTAGGACGCGACCAGCGCTTGCGCCCGCGAGTCCGGATCGGTCGGTGTGTCGCTCGACATATTTTATACCCGTGACCGGCTATTCGCCGACCATTAACAATCCCGCAATGGCTAGGACGCCGCGCCCTTTAGCACGACAACCGTCGCTATTCGATGAAGATCGGCGGCGGGCGTTAATGCCGCCATTGCGAGGCATCCCGCGCCTGACCGAAGCCGATATTATCGTAAAGAAACGATAATCTTACCAGCCGCGACCGGTTCATCCAGCGCGGCGATGGCGGCCGTGGCGATGCACGTGATGGGGCGTCTCGCCATGTCCACCTTTTTGGCTGTGGCTGGGCGCGCCGTCCGCCGGAAGATACACCACGTGACCATGCCGCACGCCGCGCTCGGCGATGATGTGGTCGGCGAACTCCTGTACCTCGGAGCCGCGGCCTTTGAGCACGGTGACCTCCATGCAGCTGTCGTGGTCCAAATGCATGTGCAGCGTCGCCTGGGCGAGATCGTGGCGGTGATGGAAATCGCGAGTGAGCCGCTTCGGCAAATCGCGCGCCTCGTGGTCATAGATATAGATCAGCGCGGCGACGCATGGCCGCGGGCCCCCGACTTCGATCGCGGCCTGCTGCAATCCGGAGCGGGCGAGGTCGCGGATCGCTTCGGAGCGGTTGGCATAACCGCGCGCGCCCATGAAGCGCTCCAGCTCGGCGTCAAGCTCGTCGTCGATGGTGATGGTCACCCGCTGCATCGCTTGCTCCTTGATTGCAACACGCCATCCTATCATTGCCGCGAGTCCCCGTACCAGTATGCACTTTTATTGATAACGTCATACTGAAGGACGCATATTGAGGGAAGACAGGCGGCAGACAGGGCAGTGAGTGATGACGTCGCGTCTCTGTGCGGCGGTGGCCTTGCTGTCCTTGTCGCTTTGCTTGAGCGTTTGGGCTCAGACGCCGCCGCCGCTGACAAGCGCGACGGCGCAGTTCGCCGCGCCACCCCCGACAACGGCGGGGACGACGCTGCCGACCATAAAAGTCGTAGCATCACATGCCAAGCGGCGCATCGCCAAACCCGAAGGAAAACCAACGGCGCTCGCGCACGTCCCGGTCTCGCCGCCGTCGTCCTACCAGACCGGTGCGCCCAATGTTGCCGGTGGCCCGCCGATCGCGCCGACCATGGCGAGCCAGATGACGGTGACGGGGCAGGATCTCAACAATCGCCCAGTCACGCGGCCCGGCGAAATTCTGGAAGCGGCGCCAGGCCTCGCCGTGGTCATGCATGCCGACGGCGGCAAGGCCAATCAATATTACCTGCGCGGCTATAATCTCGATCACGGCACCGATTTGGCGATCTTCGTCGACGACATGCCGATCAACCTGCCGACGCATGCGCACGGCCAGGGTTACGCCGATCTCAACTGGCTGATGCCGGAAACTGTCAGTAGCCTGAATATTCGCAAAGGCCCTTACTTCGCCGACGTCGGCGACTTCGCCAATGCCGGCACGCTTTCCGTCAATCTGCGCGACAGTGCCGATCAAAAAACTCTTGAAGAGACCATCGGCAGCTTCGGTTACGAGCGGCTATTCACCATGGGCTCGACCAAGCTCAACGGCGGCTCGCTGCTCTATGCCGGCGAGGTCAATACCTATAACGGCCCGTGGACCACGCCGGACGATATGCACAAATTGAGCGGGCTGCTCCGCTACAGCCAGGGCACTGCGACCGATGGCTTTTCGGCGACGGCAATGGGCTATTCCAACACCTGGACGTCCACCGACCAAATTCCGCTGCGGGCAATTCAGTCGGATATGGTCGGGCTTTACGGCGAACTCGATCCGGCCGACGGCGGCGACACCAGCCGCGCCTCGCTGTCGGCGCGCATGGCGCAAACCGTCGACGACGGCTCGTGGAAGGCCAATGCTTATCTGGTCAAATACCAGCTGGACCTGTTTAACAATTACACCTGGTACCTCACCGACCCGGTGAACGGCGATCAATTCCACCAGCACGACGATCGCGTTTACGGCGGGGCAGGTGCCTCGCGCACCTTCGAAGGCTCGCTGTTCAACCTGCCGGCGGAAACGGTATTCGGTTTTCAATCGCGCTACGACGACATCAATGTCGCGCTGAGCAATACGGTGCAGCGACAATTTCTTTCGGCGGTGCTCAGCAATCATGTCAACGAGGCCAACGCCGCAGTCTATGTCGAGAACACGGTGCATTGGAGCAATTGGCTCAAGACCACGCTCGGTTGGCGCGGCGATTATTACGCGGCGTCGGTGAACTCAATCCTGCAGCAGGCGAATTCGGGAAATGCGCGAATGGCAATCGGCAGCCCGAAAGTCCGGATGGTGATCGGGCCGTTCCACAAGACGGAATTGTTCCTCGGCGCCGGCATGGGCTACCACAGCAACGACGCCCGCAGCACAACCGCGACCGAAGTGCCCGGCGATCCGGCGACGCCGGAAGGCGCGTCGCCGCTGTTGGTGCGCTCGCGCGGCGCCGAGATCGGCATCCGCAGCACGGCCATGGCCGGCCTCGACAGTTCGGTCAGCCTGTTTTACCTGCACCAAGATTCGGAACTGTTCTTCGACGGCGATAGCGGCGACACCACGCCTGGCCTGCCGAGCCAGCGCACCGGAATCGAATTCACCAACGACTATCGTCCGGCGTCCTGGATTCACATCGACGCCGACGTCGCACTCACGCGCGCGCGTTTTCTCGGTTTTGACGAGGCGCAGGAGCAACTCTATCAATCATTGGCCAGTTACCCGCAGGCGCAGATCGGCAACGCGCCCGGCAACTATGTGTATAACGCGCCGTGGATGGTGGCGTCCGCCGGCATCACGCTCGGCGGAGCGACCGGCTGGTTTGGCGATTTGCGCTGGCGCTATATCAGCTCGCGGCCGCTTACGGAGGACGGCACATTCCAGTCCCCGCCGTTGAGCATTTTCAACGGCCAGATCGGCTACCGTTTCGACAACGGCTGGAGCGTTCGTCTCGACGGCCTCAATTTGTTGAACGCGAGAACCGACCAGGCAACCTATGCCTATGGCTCATTGCTCAAGACCGACAGTCTGTTCGCGATGTGTTTTCCTCCACACGGGGCGCCGACTGCGCCGACGGCAGTCTGCCAGAACGGCGTCATGGATTATGTGTTGCATCCGATCGAGCCGCTGGCGGTGCGGTTGACGGTGGCTGCCACATTCTAGATGCGTGTCCGTTCGTCCCTCTTGCCTGGTGTAACATTATAACGTTAGCATGCCGGCATGGGGTGGGTTCACGGCCATAAACGGCGTGGCGCATATCTCGCGCTTGCGGCGCTGCTGCTGCAAATCGCGGTGGCGTTCGGGCATGTCGATCTCGACGGCATCGCCGGTGCGGACCATCTCACTCTTACGGGGCTGCACAAAACGGTTCTTGCCAAGTCGCCGAAACAAGGGCCCGCGCAGACCCCCGGCGACGAAGACGGCTACTGTCCGATCTGCGCCTCGATCTTTCTGGTCTCGACCTCCGTGGCGTCCGAACCGCCGCAATTGCCGGTGCCGGACGGCTTCGAACGCATAAGACATTCCGTCAGCGTCGCTCTTGGAGCGACGCTTCCGCTGCGAGTCGCCTTCCGCTCGCGCGCTCCACCGACCGCGTAGGCGAGCGGTCGGTGCCAATCTTCGGCATGGCGGCGCGGGATTGCGACGCTAATGTCGATCTAGGTTGAGCGCGGCATTTCACTTCCTTGCGACGCAAACGTGCCGCGACAGCGCGACCGCCAATAAGCCGGGTCGTTACCCATACCATTGCTTGGCGGAGTATCATGGCAATACATGCTTATCGCGTTCGTCGGTGGAGTTTACTTGGCCGTTCAGCGCTGGTGGCGCTGCTTGCTCTTGGCTCGATGGTGAGCGCACAAGAACAGCCAGCTCAAAATCAGCCCGCACAAGGTCAATCCGTTCAGTCTCAACCCTCACAGCCGCAACCGACGGCGCCTTCACCGCCACAGCCGGCAACACCGACACCGTCGACAGCTGCGCCTACAACAACGGCGCCCGCAGCACGGGCGCGTGTCGGCGATGGGGCAGGCCAGCTGCCGCAAATCACCGTGACGGCTCCGCCAGTGAGGCGGGCGCCGCGTCAGGTCGTCCGCCGCGCGCCGCCGCCCACGGTGCCGCCGGTGACGCCCGCCGAACAGCTCACGGAAAAACAAAACGGCTTCGATACGGCGCGCAGCAATCTCTACACCACCATCGGCACCACCTCGGACACGTTGAACCACGCCACTATCGAGGCGCTGCCGCAAGGCACCAACCAGCCGGTCGAGAAAGTGCTGCTGCAAGCGCCCGGCGTATCGCAGGATTCCGCGGCCAGCGGCTTGCTCCACGTCCGCAACGATCACGCCAATGTGCAATTCCGCATCAACGGCATCATGCTGCCGGACGGCGTCACCGGCTTCGGCAGCTTTTTGGATACGGACTTTATCGGCAACATATCGCTGATCGCCGGCGCGCTGCCGGCCGAATACGGATTGCGCACGGTGGGCCTGGTCGACATCACCACCCGCACCGACATTTTCAATAATTCCGGCAGCATCGGCTATTACGGCGGCAGCCGCGGCACCATCGAGCCAAGCTTCGATTACGGCGGCACGTACTGTCCCGCGAACACGTCCGGCGCCACGGCAGCAGCGTCCGCCGGCACGGCCTGTTTGGGTGGCGTGCAATATTTCGTCACCGGCCGCTACCTGCAGACCACGGAAGGCATCGAGAATTCGCTGCCGACGCTCAATGCCATCCACGACTTTTCGCAGCAGGAAAGAGGCTTCGCCTATGCGTCAACATTCCTCGATCCCTATACGCGCTTGACCCTGATGGCTGGAACCTCGACCAGCAATTTCCAAATTCCCGACGTGCCAAATGCGCCGCTGTTTGCGGGGATTGGCGTACCCGCGTTTGGCGCCAGCACTTTCGATTCAACGAAGCTCAACGAGAACCAATACGAGGACACCCAATTCGGCGTGCTGGCGCTACAGCGGTCCATCAACGGCTTTGACGGGCAATTGTCGTACTTCACCCGCTACGACGCCTTGCATTTCAAGCCCGATCCAGTCGGCGACATCTTGTTGAACGGCATTGCTTCCGACATCAGCAGGCAAGCCTATACCAACGGCATCCAGGGTGACGCGTCCTATGTGATCGACGCGGCGCATACCTTTCGCGCCGGCTTCACGGTCAGCGCTGAACAGACCTGGGTCGACAATACGTCGTGGGTCGAGCAGACGCCCCTCGGTGTACCGACGCCGCCGCCTTTCGCGGTCACCGACGACGCCGCCAAGCTTGGCTGGCTTGCGGGCGTCTATGCGCAAGATGAGTGGAAGATCACCGATCGGCTGACGATGAATGCCGGGCTGCGTTTCGACCAAATGTGGCTATATACCGACGCCAATCAGCTCAGCCCGCGCGTCAGCTTCACCTATAAGCCGTTCGCGAACACCACATTGCACGCCGGCTATGCGCGCTACTTCACACCGCCGGTTCTGGTCGAGGCGGCGCCGGCCAATATCGCGCTGTTCAACGGCACCACTGGAGTGTCGCCCAACACCGGGACCAGCCCGGTGCTGCCGGAACGCTCGCATTATTTCGATGCCGGCATCGATCAGATCATCCCGTTCGGCTGTTACACGTCATCGGGGAAAGACTGCACCACGCTCGATCTTGGCATCGACGTCTATTACAAGATCGCCAAGGACCTGATCGACAACGGTACTTTCGGCCAGGCTTTGGTGCTGAGCGCCTTCAATTACGCCAAAGGCGTCAGCCAGGGTGTCGAATTTTCCGCCAAGTTCCACAGCGGCAATTTCCAGGCCTATGGCAATCTCGCGGTTGGCCAAGAGAAAGCCAACGACGTGGTGTCGAACCAGTTCCTGATCGACAATACCACGACACTCGCCGACCTCGGCGGCTTGACCCGGTTTCAATATCTGGCGACGCACTGGATCTATACCGATCACAATCAGTTCGTGACCGGCTCGGCGGGCCTGTCGTATCTGTGGAACGGCACGACGTTCTCGACCGACATGATCTACGGCTCTGGCTTGCGCGCCGGCGACGCCAATATCGATACCGAACCGCCCTATGCGCAATTCAATGTCGGGCTGGCGCACGACTTCGCGATGCCCGACGGCAAGCCGCTTACCGTGCGCTTCGACGTCGTGAACATTCTCGACACCATCTACCAGCTCAGAAGCGGCAGCGGCATCGGCGTGTTCGCGCCGCAATACGGCCCGCGGCGCGGCTTCTTTGTCGGCATCAAGAAGAAGATATGAGGTGTGTCATGGCGTCGATCTTTATGCACAACGTCTCAGACGCGGTGTCTTCGTCGATCAGGCCGGCGCTGGCGGCGCTGATCGGGCTCGTAGCTGTCACCGGATACGCCTGGAGCGCCGACCTGCCGGCGCCTGCTGCGCCTGCCGCGCCTGTGGCGGCGACTGCGGCCTATAATTGGAACGGCCTCTATCTCGGCCTCAATGCCGGAGGCACATTCGGCACCGACGCAACCACGGTGTCTGGCGGCGTCAATGCCTCGGCCAGCCAAAATCTTCCGGGATTCGTCGGCGGCGCCCAGATCGGCGTGAACTATCAGACCGGCGCCGTGGTCTGGGGTTTCGAGGGCGATTTCGACGCCTCCACCCAAAACACCTCGATAAATTCCGCAATCCTCGCGGGCAGCAGCAGCCAGATGCCATGGCTGGCAACGCTGCGGGGGCGATTAGGTGTCGCTTTCGACCGGCTGCTCGTCTACGGCACCGCCGGCGGCGCGGCCGGAGAGCTGAGGTCCAATTTCAATGTGGCCGGCATAGGCAGCACCAGCACGACGCGAACCTATGGCACATGGATCGCCGGCGCAGGCCTTGAATACGGCATCACCGATAATCTCACCGCGCGCGCGGAATATCTTTACCTCGACACCGGCAACGTCGCTACCGGCACGGTTGGCCCTCCGGCCACGACGATCACCAGCCGGCTGAAAGACAATCTGCTGCGGGCCGGGCTCAACTATCGATTTCCGGTCGCCTGGTAAGGCGTCACGACTGATGTCCTCCCGCGGTGGCGACGGTTTTGTTCAAATAGGAGAGGTAATCGGCTAGTATCTTAAGCTTGCGGCGGGGCGGGCATCATGGACGGGGATTCAAAATTGCGCGGGTACGCCGCAACGCTGATTGCCGCCGGCGCCGTGCTATCCATGGTCACGAGCCAATCCGCCTTGGCCGCGGGCCAGGTCCACGACGAGATTCAGGTTTACAACGCCGAGATTGCCGACATCGGGCAATGGACCTTGGAGCAACACCTGAATTACGCGGCGACCGGACAGACGCAGCCGGACGTGCCGGGCGGATTTACTTCGAATCATAGCCTGCAGGGGACGCCCGAGTTCGCTTATGGGCTAACCGACTGGTGGGAGGCCGGTTTCTACATACCTTTCGCAGTCGCCGGCTCGGGCCAATTTCTTTCTGACGGCGCCAAGATCCGCAGCCTGTTCGTGGTTCCGGACGCGGCCAAGCGTAGTTTTTTCTACGGCGTCAATTTCGAGCTGGGCTACGAAATGCCTCGGTTCGCCGCGGCGCCATGGGGGCTGGAGGTCCGGCCCATCGTCGGGGTGCGAGATACCGAGTGGGAGTTCATCGTCAACCCAATCGTGGATTTTAGCTTCGGTTCTGGCGGCGAAGCGGATTTCGCTCCGGCATTGCGGCTCGCGCGCAATCTTGGGGAGGATCGCTTCATCGGCATCGAATATTATGCCGACTTCGGCAAGATCGGCGATTTCCTGCCCACGGAGCAGCAGAGCCAGCAATTGTTTGCCGTCACCGATTTCAAAGTCAGTACGGTCGATGTGGAGCTCGGCGCCGGCTACGGCCTCACCTCCGGATCGGATCGTTTCGTGCTCAAGGCAATTATCGGCTACGCGTTCCCGGTGTCCGGCAAAAGCGGTAGCGGCAGCACGGACATGCCGCTTAAAGCTCCGGGCATGGCAAGTTTACCGTTGGCAAGATCGGCCACATTGCCGCCGTGGCAGACCTCTTCCGGACCTGGCGTTCTTGCGGCAATACGCTGAGTAGCGGTCAAGGCGGTTGGTACCCGCGGCTTTGCCAAATACTTCACCGCGGTTCGATCTCGACCGTCACGTGCGACAAGGAACGAAATCGATCGAGCAGCCGATGATAATAGTCCGGGCCCCTTTGCTGGGCGGTGCTCACCGACACGATCGCGCCCAAATGCCCGGGGCCGAGCCGCCACAGATGCAGGTCGGTCAATCGATCGCCATCGGTCTCGATGATCGCCCGCATACGCTCCGCCATGCTCCGATCCGGATTCATATCGAGTAGGATGGCGCCGGTGTCGCGGATGAGCGTGTAAGCCCAGGCGGCGATGACGACGGCGCCGACCAGGCCCACCGCGGGGTCCATCCACATCCAGCCGAGGAAACGCGCGAGCGAGAGACCGACGATGACCAGAACCGAGACCGCGGCATCCGCCAGGACGTGAATGACGGCGGCGCGCATGTTGTTGTCGCGATGCGCCGCGACGTGGCCATGCTCATGCTCGGCAAATTCCACGGCATAACTTTCGCCGCTGCGGCCAAGCGACACCCGCGCCGTAAACGCGTGCGGCTCCGGAATTTCGCCGATGGCCTCCAGATAGCCGGCGCGCATGGTCATGGCAAAGACCTGGCGCGCGCCGTCCGGGCGCACGGTCTCGATGGTGACATCGTCCGCTGCCAGGGCGCGGTCGAAAAAAGACAGTCTAAAACGCGGCGGCACGCCGGCTTCGAATATTTCGAGCGTCAGAGGACCGGAGCTCGTTTGCAGCGTGTGTACTTGATCGTGCTCATGGTCATGGCCGGCGTGCGAATGGCCGTGATCGTGATGATGACCGCCGCTGCTTAACAGCAGCACGCTTGCGACATTGACGATCAAGCCGAGCGCGGCGATCGGTATCGCCTCATTGAAGTCGATTGCGACCGGCCAGAACAAGCGGGTGACGGCTTCGTAGGCGATCAACAGCGCGATCATGGCCAGTACGATGGCGCTGGTGAATCCGGCAAGATCGCCGAGCTTGCCGGTGCCGAAGGAAAAGCGTTCGTCGTCGACGTGATGGCGCGCATAGCGGTAGGCCAGCGCGGCGAGCAGCAGCGCACTGGCATGGGTCGACATGTGCAGGCCGTCGGCGACCAGCGCGATCGAGCCGAACAACAGGCCGCCGCCGACCTCCACGATCATCATGGCACTGCACAGCGCGATCACCATCCAGGTGCGGCGCTCGTTCTGCTCGTGGCCTTCGCCGAGAAAAACGTGAGCGTGGGCGCCCGGCAATGTCTCCGCCATGGTCGATCCCTCGATTGGCGTTTTATCGAATTACTTAAGGTAGGCCTGCACCGCTTCGATCAGCTCGTCGGCGCCGCGGCTCCGCTCGGCATCCTTGATGGGATCGACCACATGCAGGCGGATATGATCTTCGATCACTTCTGTCATGAGGCTACTCATGGCGCCGCGCGCTGTGACGATCTGGTGCAACACCGTTGCGCAGCCCTGTTCGTCCTCGATCGCGCGCTCGATTGCTTCGACCTGGCCGCGGACGCGGCGGACCCGATTCAGGAGCTTCAATTTCTCGCGTTTGGTGTGCGACACGGTTGACAGGCTTTCCTTTGATAGGGTAGGGGGTATGCTATATAGGGTATGGGGTATAGTATATTACGGCTTGCGAAATGTCGAGTGAGCCGCGTAACTGAGCCCCATCCGGAGACAAATGGGCAATACCGCCTTTGGCGATGCCGACCGCGTCAACCGGGCCACGTCGGCGTCGCCGCAAAACTTCGAGATCGATCGCGGCAATGTCGGCTGCGTCAGGGTAAGCGATCGCATCTAATCGATCGCTTACCCTCACGCTCACCGGCCGCCGCGATCGGGCAACAGGAGGTGAGCGATGCTCGCAAATCTCGCACGATTCAATGCGTTCAACCGCACCGTGGGGCGCCGCTTTGGTGCAGCCGCGTGCAACGATAATCAGCCGGCCCGCCGCTTCATTGCGTCGCCGCGGCCGCTGCGGCGGCCGATTCTGCTTTGTCATTGGCACAAGGCAGCATCCGGGGCGCTTGAATGCAGCTGGCATATCGGAGCGATAGCCACCATGTCCAATGTTGAAGAACCAGACATAAATCGGCTTGGCCGACCGATGCGCGCACATCGCCGTTGCCTCACTGCTCCTTTCGTTACTTTAGAACATATTGCGGTGGCGTGTAGAGGTGGCTATAGAGTGTAGCCAATACTACAGCCTGGGCTGATGGCCGAGTTTGGGGACATCGTGCAGGAGCGAGTGCGGGGATCTTCGGACTCGGCCGCTGTCACGCTATTGTCGCCAGCGCAATGGCAGCAAGGCCGAGCCGATTGCCGAACGGGTTGGGTCTGAGGGCTGGGGTTGCAATGAAAGGGCTTGTTGCGGGGTCTGGCACATTGCGGCTTGGCGCAGCAGCCGGCGTTGGATGGATCGCGCTCATCGGCAATTCGTTTGCCGCCGACCTCTCGGCGGTGCTGCCGACCAAGGCTCCGCCACCGATACCGGTGTCCTATGACTGGAGCGGGTCGTATCTCGGCGCCCACGTTGGCTATGCACTGGGCGGCTCGAATTGGTCGGCGACGCAGGGCGGCAGCGTGACCCCCAGCCTAAGCGGCACGCTCGGCTTCTCCAATGGCTATAACTTCTCCAGCGGCACCGGCAGCTACCTGCTCGGCTTCCAGGCCGGCTATGACTATAGGGCCGCCTCGCATTGGCTCGTTGGCGTCGCAATCGACATTTCGTTTCCGAGTTTCCTCGGCGGCAACCGGACCATCTCGTCGCCGTCGATCGGCACCGCGAATTACCTGGATACGGTTGAGTTCTCCGGCAGCCTGCGCGGCCGTGTCGGTTATGCGCCAAATCTCGGCACCAGCAGCAACTGGCTGTTCTATGCGACCGGCGGCTTGGCATTTAGCTACGACCAATTCACCCGCATCCAACTCGCCGGCTTTCCGGCCGGCGGCACCGCGGTGCCGGGAACGACTGAGAACGCGTTTCTGACGCCCCGCGTCGGCGGCGTGGTCGGCGCTGGCGTCGAGGTTGCCTTGGCGGCGCACTGGACCGCGCAGTTCGAATATCTGTTCACCGATTACGGCACGCGTAGCGTCACGTTTCCGGCCGGCGCACAGCGCTTCGATTCCGATCTGACGCTCAGCGAATTGCGCGCCGGGTTGAACTACCGCTTCAACGACGATCCCTCGATGTCCGCCGACAAAGATGTGAAGCCGCCGGCGCTGCAAACCGGCAATTTCGCCGTTCACGGCCAGACGACTTTTCTGGAGCAATACGATCCGCCGTTCCGCTCGCCTTACACCGGAACGAACAGCCTCATTCCGAACGAGGGGCGCGAGACTTTCGACGCTACGGCTTTTCTCGGCTGGCGGCTTTGGGATGGCGCCGAGCTATGGGTCGATCCGGAAATCGATCAGGGCTTTGGTTTGAGCGCGACATTGGGCGTTGCCGGCTTTCCGAGCGGCGAGGCTTTTAAACTCGGTGAATCGGTGCCGTATGCGCGCCTGCCGCGTGCGTTCATCCGGCAAACGATCAATCTCGGCGGCGACACCCAGAAAGTGGACGCCGCCGCAAATCAGTTCGGTGGTTCGCAGACCGCGAACCGATTGGTCCTTACGGTCGGCAAATTCGGCGTCACCGATGTTTTCGACACCAACAAATACGCCCACGATCCGCGCGGCGATTTCATGAACTGGTCGCTGATCGATACGGCAACCTTCGATTACGCCGCCGATGCCTGGGGCTATACGTACGGCGCCGCCGCCGAATGGTATCAGGGCGACTGGACCGTGCGCGGCGGTGTCTTCGACGCGCCGGCCATGCCGAACAGCACGGACCTTGACCCGGCGTTCAGCCAATTCCAGTGGGTCGGCGAGATCGAGCGCCGCTACGAGCTGTGGGGGCAACCGGGCAAGTTGGCAGTTACCGGCTATCTCAGCCGCGCGCGCACGGGCAGCTTTGCCGACGCCATCGCGCTCGCCGCCGCAACCGGCGGCGCTGCCAATATCGCGGCGGTTCGTGAATATCACAGTCGGGGTGGGATCAGCCTTAATCTCGAGCAGCAGATCACCGAAGAGCTCGGCGTGTTCGCGCGCGCCGGTCTTGCTAACGGCAACATCGAACCCGATGCATTCACCGACGTCGATCGCACCGCCGCAGCGGGCGTTTCGCTTTCCGGCAAGCAATGGGGCCGGCCCGACGATACGTTTCGCATTGCCGGCGTGGTCAACGGCATCACCAAGATCCACGAGCAGTTTCTCAACGATGGAGGGCTCGGAATTCTGGTCGGCGACGGCATGCTGCCGCATCCCGGTCCCGAACAGATCATCGAGACCAATTACACGCTGCCGATCTCATTCTTCAAGCTGACCCTCGATTATCAGTTCATCGTCAACCCGGCCTACAACGAGGATCGCGGCCCGGTCTCGGTCATCGGCGCACGCCTGCATAGTGATTTTTAGCTGCGCAAGACGATGCTGCTTCGTGCATGTTCACGGAACGGGTGAAGACCCGTCGCGCGTGTCGGTCAGCGTGCCCGTTTGTCCGGTGCCGACGTCGAGAACCTGCTCCGCCGGTTGCTCGGCCCGGTTCCACCAGCCGCCGCCGAGCGCTTGAAATAGTGCGGCGGTGTCGGCGAGCCGGGCGGCGCGTGCCTGCACCACTTGGATATTTGCCTGGAGATAGCCTTGCTGCGCATTGAGCAATAAGAGCACGTTGGCGTTGCCGCTCTGCACTTGCTGGCTTGCCAGGTCGAAGCTCGTTTTGGCGGCGCGCTGGAATTCGAGGGCGGCGCGCATCGCATCGGCGTCATTTTGCAGGGCACGCAGGGCGTCGGCGACGTTCTGCACGGCGCCGATCACGGTGCCTTGATAGGTCCACGCCGCGGCCTGATAAGTGTCCTTGGCGCCCTCCAGCTGATGCAACAACGAACCGGCGTCGAACACCGTCTGCGTGGCATTGCCGGCCAAATCCCAGAAGAAATTCTGCGGCGCGAGCAAGTGAGCCAATGCCGTGTTCATAAAACCCGCATCGGCATTGATTGTGAATGTCGGCAGCATATTGGCGGTGGCAATGCCGATCTGCGCGCTCGCCGAATGCAATTGCTCCTCCGCCGCGCGCACGTCCGGCCGTTGCTCGATCAACTGCGACGGCAGGCTGATTGGCAGATCGGCGGGCAGATGCAGATCCGCAAGCCGGAACGTCTGCCGCGGCCCTTCGCTGGGATAGCCACCGGACAGCGCCGCCAGCAGGTCGCGTTGCTGCGCCAGCGCTTTATGCAGCGGCGGCAGCGTCGCTTTGGCCTGCGCCAGTGCCGCCTCTTGCGCGGCGACTGCGCTGCGGTCGGTATAGCCGGCATTTAATTGCTGCCGCAGTGTTTCGAGGATTTTCGTGTTCGTAGCGATGAGCCGGTCGGTGGCGTCTATCTGACCGCGCAGCGACGCCTCGGTGATTGCGGCAACGACGACATTCGACGTGAGCGCGAGGTAGGCGGCTTCGACCTGAAAGCTCTGCACGTCGGCCAGCGCCTCAAGCGATTCGACCGCGCGCCGGTTAAGCCCCCAAATGTCGAACGTATAGGACACCGTCAGTTGCGCGGTATCGAGGTCGAAAATGCTGGCGCCTGAGGTGGGGATCGGCGCCAGCGCGGCGGAGGTGCGCTGGCGCGTCGGGTTGAAATTGGCTTGGACGAACGGAAAGAATTTGCCCTTCTGCGCTTCCACCGCCTGTCGCGCGGCGCGTAGCGTGGCGAGAGCGGCTTGCAGATTGGCATTGTTCTGCAGCGATCGCTCGATCACGGCGTTGAGCGCCGGCGATTTGAACAGCGCCCACCAGTCCTGTGGAATATCGCGACCCACGGCGAAATGCTGGGCCGCGGCCGAGGATGTGCGCAGACTGAGCGGCTCGCGGGAGTAGCGGGTGATGTCGGGCGCTGCGGGATGGCGAAAATCCGGACCCACCGCGCAGCTTGCTAAAAGTACCGACGCCGCGAAAGCGGTGGCACTTGCTGAAAACCACCTGATCGCCACACCGGGCATTGGCAATTGAACTATTGCAACTGAGCTGAAACGACGGAGCGCGCGACACCCATTATTTCCGATTTCGCCGAGATTGGCTGTGCTCGTCTAGCCACACCGCAGATTATTATTGGTGAAACCATGATTATTCACAGGCGAAACCATGCCGCGTCCCGGCCAGCGTGGCGGGCTACAGCTTCGACGAATACCGAGACATCAACGCCGTGATAGACTGTCATGAGTCGTTTAGAATACTGCGATTAATCGCAGTGCTGTGATTAGTCACAGTAGACCGCGACGGGACCCGGTGGCCAAGTCGCGGTAATTGCGCGGTAATCCCAAAAACGCTGGATCCGGCTCATCGATGACGATCCGCACGACAAATAGTCGCCTAAGTGCGGTAGTTGCCGCTGCGCTGTTCGCCCTCGTGGGGCTCGTCTCTTGGATCTGGCACCCCGGCAACGGTCCGACGGCTGGACTGGGTGCGACCGGCGCCAAGGCCGATGCCCCGGTACCTGCGCCGCATGAGCCGGACAGCGTGGATCTTTCGGATTCGCAGCTCTCCGCAGTCAAGGTCGAGCCGATCGAGGAACGCGACTTTCCCGTCGAGAAGCAAGCGGTCGGCAGTATCGACTTCAACGAAAACATGGCGGTGCAGGTCTTCACGCCATATCAGGGACGCATCATCGCGCTGTTCGCCGAGGTCGGCGACGACGTAAAAAAAGGTCAAACGCTGTTCACCATCGACAGCCCCGATTTGCTGCAAGCGGAGTCAACCTTGATCGCCGCCGCCGGCGTATTGGATCTCGATCGCAAGAATCTTGACCGGCTGCGCGAGCTTTTTACGACGCAAGCGGTTTCGCAGCACGATGTGGAGCAGGCCACATCGGACGAGCAAACCGCGGAAGGCAATCTCCGCGCTGCCCGCGACGCGGTGCGTCTGTTCGGGAAGACCGATGCCGATATCGACCATATTATCGCCGAACGCAGTGCCGATCCGACGCTGGTCGTGCCGAGCCCGATCGCGGGGCGGATCACCGCGCGCAACGCGGCGCCGGGACTGTTCGTGCAGCCGGGCGGCGCGCCGGCGCCTTATATGGTCGCGGACATCAATACCATGTGGATGGTGGCGAACGTCGCCGAGGACGACAGTCCGGCATTCCACGTCGGCCAGCAGGCGCGGGTCACGGTCGACGCCTATCCGGGCCGCGAATTCGTCGGCAAGATCAGCACTGTCGGCGCGACGGTAGATCCGAACACGCGCCGCGTGCTGGTGCGCTCGGAGATCAACGATCCGCAGCACGAACTGCGTTCGGGCATGTTCGCGAATTTCACCATCAGCGTTGGCGCGCCAATGCGCTCGCCGGCGGTTCCGGTCGACGGTGTCGTGCGCGAAGGCGACGGCACGATGACGATGTGGATTACCGCCGCCCGTCGGCGGTTCACCAGGCGGACAGTCAAGATCGGCGAAGAGCGCGATGGATACCGGCAAATTCTGGAAGGGGTGAAGGCGGGGGAGCTGGTCGCCACCGAAGGCGCGCTGTTCTTGAGCAACGCGCTGGCCACGGCATCTCCTTAAGGTTCGATCGGACCGCGCAGAGAATGACAGCGGATTAAGAGACAAGCCGTGCTCAAAGGCGTGCTGCAATTTGGACTGACGCGTCGGCCGATCATTTTGCTGTGCCTGCTGATTTTCATCGGCGCCGGTCTGATCGCCTTTACCAGGCTGAATATCGAAGCCTATCCCAATCCGGCGCCCGTCATTCTGGAGATCACGGCACAAGCCCCCGGCCAATCGGCCGAAGAGATGGAGCGTTATTATACGATCCCGATCGAGGTCGGCCTCGCCGCGACGCCGGGCGTGGATACCATCCGCTCCACGTCGTTCTACGGCCTTTCTTTTGTGCGCGTCACGTTCAAATACGGCATCGATTATTATTTCGCTCTCAGCCAAACCGCGATCAATCTGCAGCAGAACGTCAGCCTGCCGAACTCGGTCGTGCCCACGATACAGGGCTCGAGCCTGGTTGGCGAAGTCTATCGCTATCAAGTTGTCGGCCCGCCCCATTTCGGCTTGAGCAATCTGCGGACAATCCAGGATTGGATCGTGCAGCGCCGATTGCTGACCGTACCGGGAGTGGTGCAGGTGAATGCCTGGGGCGGCACGACCAAGGAATTCGAGGTCGAAGTCGATCTCAACAGGCTCGACGCCTATAACGTCACGCTGCCGCAGGTGATCAGCGCCATCGGCGCCGCCAATGTCAATGTCGGCGGCCGCACCATCAATTTCGGCCAACAATCGGTCAATATCCGTGGCGTCGGCCTTCTCAACAGCGGCGGCGACGAGGACCTCACTCAAGGTTATCGGGTGAATGACATTCAGAACGTCGTGCTGGGACAATCGAATGGCGTGCCGGTGCGGATCAAGGACGTTGCCAAAGTCTATGTCGGCACCGTGCCAAGGCTGGGCAAAGCCGGTCGCGATAGGGAAGATGATATCGTCGAGGCCATCGTCGTCATGAATCGCACGGCTCACACCAACGATGTCGTGCCGCGCGTCAGAGCAGAGATCGACCGGATCAACACCGATGGCACATTGCCGCCGGGCGTAAAACTTGTCCCATTCTACGACCGCACCTCGCTTGTCGCCGTGACCAGCAGCACGGTGCTGCACAATCTCGTTTACGGCTGCGTTCTGATTTTTCTGATTCAGTGGATCTTTCTGGGCGACATGCGTAGCGCCATTATTGTCGGCGCCAATATCCCGTTTGCTCTGTTCTTCAGCGTCATCATCCTCGTTCTTCGCGGCGAGGACGCCAATTTGTTGTCCGTCGGTGCCGTCGATTTCGGCATCATCGTCGATTCAGCGGTGATCCTGGTCGAGAATATCTATCGGAATTTCCAGGGCGCGCCCGAACATAGAGAGCGGTTGCTGCGCGATCTTTCCGAGCAAAGGTGGGGCGTCGATCCGACCCAGGGCAATCCTTTATGGACGGAGCGGTTGCGGCTCATCTTGATCAGCGCCCTTCAAGTCAATCGTGCAGTCTTGTTCTCGACCGCCATCATCGTCGCCGCATTTATTCCGCTATTCAGCATGCAGGGAGTTGAGGGCCAAATTTTCAATCCGATGGCGCGGACCTACGGCTACGCGCTGATCGGAGCCTTGCTCGCGACCTTTACCGTCACGCCCGTGCTGAGTTCTTACCTGCTGCCGCGGCGGGTGACGGACGTGGAAACGATCGTGGTCAGCACCTTGCGCCGCATCTATACGCCGGTCCTGCGCTGGTCGCTGTCACACCGCAAAATCATGACGATCGTTGCCGCGGCGGGCTTGGTCCTTCTCGGAATATTGCTGCCGCGGCTCGGCACCGAATTCCTCCCGGCGCTGGAAGAGGGCAATCTTTGGATCCGGGCGACGATGCCGCCGACAATATCGCTCGAAGCAGGCATGCCGATTGTCAGCAAGATACGCGAGGCTCTGCTTCGCTACCCGGAAGTAATTACGGTCGTTTCCCAGCACGGCCGGCCGGATAACGGCAGCGACGCCGCCGGATTCAACAATGCCGAATTCTTCGTCCCACTCAAGCCGTTCGAGGACTGGCCCGTCGGTATGACCAAGGAAAAATTGATCAGCGAACTGCAGTCGCAATTTTCCAATGAATTCGTTGGTATCGGATTTAATTTCTCACAATACATTCAGGACAATATCGAAGAGGGCCTGTCGGGCGTAAAAGGCGAAAATTCGGTCAAGATCGTCGGCCCTAATCTCGCCAAGCTCGAACAGCTCGGCGATCAGGTGATGAGGGAGATGGCCAAGGTCGACGGCGTCACCGATCTCGGCATTTTTCCGGTACTTGGGCAGCCCAATCTGAACATCAGAGTGAATCGCGAAAAAGCGGCGCGCTATGGGCTCAATGCGGGCGATATCAACACGGTCGTTCAGGCGGCGCTCGGCGGCACGGTGGCGACTACGCTGCTCGAGTCCGATCGGCAATTTAATGTCACCGTAAGGCTCGCGCCCGATTACCGCGACGACATCGATAGTGTCGGCAACATCAAGGTCAGCTATCAGACGCCCGGCGGCGTCAATGCCTATGTCCCCTTAAGGGAGGTTGCCGATATTTCGCTCGATACCGGCGCGTCCTACATCTATCACGAGCGCAACGAACGCTACATTCCGGTCAAATTCAGCGTCCGTGGGCGAGATCTCGGCAGTACGATCGCCGAGGCACAGCAACGGATCGCAAAGAACGTACAGCTTCCGGTCGGCTATCGCGTCGTGTGGGCCGGCGAGTTCGACGAGCTGCAGCAGGCCAAGGAACGCTTGGCGATCATCGTGCCGGTCAGTCTGTTATTGATCCTGGTAATCCTCTACGGCTTGTTCAATTCAATGCGCGACAGCTTTATGGCGCTCGCCGGCATTCCGTTTGCGGCCGCTGGCGGGGTTGTCGGCCTCTATCTTTCCGGCCTGAATTTCAGCATTTCGGCTGCGATCGGCTTCGTGTCGCTGCTCGGCGTCTCGGTGATGAGCGGCATTCTCATCGTCAACGCCTATCATCAAGTCATGGTAGACGGCATGACGCCGGTCGAAGCGATGTTTCAAGCGGTCGAGCGGCAGATGCGGCCAATCCTGATGATGGCGCTGTCGGCCTGCATCGGACTGTTGCCGGCGGCGATCTCGACCGGCATCGGCAGCCAGGTGCAACGGCCGCTGGCCACTGTCGTGGTCGGCGGCATGTTCATCGGTACGATCATTCTGCTCGTGGTCGTGCCGGCGCTGCTTACTTTAGTCCTGGATCGGACGAGCCGCGCCGCGCCTGCAGTCGAACCGAATGAACCGCAACGCCCGTCGTAATCATCGAGGACAGGGGAGTGGCGTGAAGATCGTTGTTTTGACCATCGTGCTCTTTGCCGCGGCCCTGCAGTCAAGCGCCGCCAAAGAAGAGCGCGTTCATCACGACCATCACGCCGGCGGCACGGCGGCATCGGCGCCCAAAGGACCGGAAAAACCTGCGACGACCAGCGCGAAGGGCGCAAATTCCGATCAGCCGAAGCCAAGCGACCCGATTGATGCCGGCGTGACGGAGTTGCCTCCAAGTGCGGGTTTGACGCCGAAGAAAGCCCCAGATGCGAGCGCGAACGTGAAGATCGCGAAACCTGGGAATTTTCCGGGGCCCGGGACGAACCTTGGCGGTCCCGCCAAGCCAGTCCTGCGCAATGCAATCGGCCAGATCGTCGCTCCGCACGAAGCGCTGGCGACCGGCGGAGAGCGCTTCGGTCCCGCAAGGCAAGCAGCCGCGGCGATTTCAAGCGGCGCTATCGGCTCTGCTTATCCGGGCGGCCGTATCGTTCCCAATGGCGCGCGGCAAAACTTCAGTCCCGTTGTGGCCGCAAGCCTCGCCGGCAGGATCGATGGCACCAAATTGATTCGTCCGTCTGCTGCCGCATCTGGGATCGGCGGGCCGGCAAAGAGGCTTGGGATCAACGGCACGACGTTCCGGCCGAAACGCTAAGGACGGATCGCGTTCGACGGCGCGCCAACGAGCTGGCATCGGCGCAAAAGCCGAACAATTCCAAAGCATAACTCCTCTAGCGGATCTCGAATTGGCTCCTGTGCGCTAGCGGCTACGGCGCCTCGCTGGCGGTAAGATTCGCTTAGCCTGTACCCAGGCACTTAACCGCTTCGCGGTTTAGACCTATAGTGACCCCGAATTTCGGGGAGGAAGCTTCAGTCGGTCGGCGACGGGTTGCATTGAGACGGCCCACGCCGTGTAGGGAAAGAGAGCCACAGCTGCCGGGCGGAGCGGGCGAGATGGCAAATTTGGAGCACCCCACTAAGACGGAATTGCCGCCTTCTGACGTTTCTCGTGCGATGCGAACCGCAGCGATGCTGTTGCGCGCGATTTTCATCTGTATCTTGTTGGCGCTGACGGTCCGCGTCAGCCTGCCCCAAAACGAAACTATCTGGACGGCTTACGATACGCCGGCCGATCTGGTGCGGCTCGTTTTGGGTTTGTTTGTTTGCATCTGGCTGGCGGTTCAGCTGTTCGACGGACCCAAGGACTCTCAGGGCTACCGGACCTGGTTCTATCTCGGTCTTGCCGTGGTGCCGTTTGCGCTGATCTGCCTGTTCGCCGTCTGGTGAGGGCGGCGGATTTCCGCCGCCGCTATGGTTCTATCAAACGCCCGGTGGCCGCCTTGATCGCGGCCTCGGTACGTGTCGCGGCGCCGAGCTTCGCCCGCGCATTGTCGGTGTGAAAATCGACCGTACGTTTGGTGAGGCCGAGGATCTGCGCGATCTCGGCGGAAGTTTTGCCGCGCGCCACCCAGGTCAGGACCTCGATTTCGCGATCGTTCAGGTCGGCCGCCTTCGGCCACAGGCTTATGCGCGCGACGCCGTTAAGCCGGGCCGTGATGATGGTGGCAAGGAGATCGAAATCGATCGGCTTGGTGACATAGTCGTCGGCGCCGAGCTGCCGGCCTTTGAGCTCGTTATCGCGATCGGTCAGCGCGGTCAAAAACATGAAAGGCATCCGCGAAAAGCGCGGCGCCAGCGCGATCAGCCGCTCCAGGAGCTCGAAGCCCGACAGCGCCGGCATGCTGATATCCGACAGCACCAGGTCGGGCTTGAGTTTCAAAATGGCCGCGAGACCTTCGCTGCCGTCGTGGGCGAGACTGACCTCGTAACCGCGGTCGATCAGTTCCTCGGCAATCAGCGCCGCGGTCTCGCGGTCGTCCTCGATGCAAAGAATCTTCTTTTTGGCTTCAGGCATTCATCCTCACCCGACGATCGAAGAGCTACCTCGTTTTTAGCCGAAATAGCGGCCATCTTTTCGTGGCCGCATCGACAATTTACCTCGATTTGATTTCCCGTGATTGCGGCAGGGCGATATGGTTATGGTCCAGGGTGCGACCTATTTTCGACCCGACGGGCCTTGTCATGCGGCCGCAATCGATCCGCTTCCATCTTGCCGCGGTATTCCTGCTGTTCTTTGCGCTGGTCGTCATCCTTGGCGCGTTCAGCATGTGGCGGTTGTCGAACTTCAATGTGCTCTCCGCGGACGTCGCCGAAGTCTGGCTGCCGACGACACGCGCGCTCGGCGATCTCAACAATTATACCTCGGACTTTCGCGCCTTCGAGGGCGGCGAACTGTTGTCATCCGACCCGGCCGAGGCCGCTGCCACCGAACAACAGATGGCCAATCTGGACCGCATCATTGCCGCTTCGGAGCGCGAGTTCGAGGCCATTCGTCACGATGCGGCGGAAAATAGGCTCTACCGGCAGTTCACGGAGCATTGGAACGCTTATCGGGCCCTCGTCAACCAGATGCTGGTTCTGGTCCGCGGCGAGCGAAAGGACGAGGCATTGCAAATCTACGGCGGTTCGTCGCGTGCCGCCTATAACGCCGCCAGCGATACGCTCGGTCAGCTAACCGACCAGGCCGTTGCCAGCGCGCAAGCGGCAAGCGACCGCCTCGCCGTCGCCTACCGCCATGCGTTTTGGCTCATCCTGCTTGCCATCGTGATCGCGGCCGTGTTGGTCGTCGCGGCGCTCGTCCATATCAGTCGCTCGATCTCCGCACCGCTTCTCGATCTCGCCGAGCGTATGCGCCGACTCGCCGCCAACGATACCGCGACCGGCATCCCGGAAATCGATCGCAGCGATGAGATCGGCGCCATGGCGCAGGCGACCGTGGTGTTCCGGAATAACGCGATCGCGCTGATGCATAGCCAAACCATGCTCGCCCGCCAGGCGGCGTTGCTCGAGGAGCAGTTGGCGAACGAGCAGCGGCTGGCTCTGTTGCAGCGCAATTTCGTGTCGATGGCGTCGCATGAGTTTCGTACGCCGCTGACAGTCATCGACGGCCATGCCCGGCGGCTCGACAAGATCAGAGATGCGGTCAAACCGAGCGAGATTGGCGAACGCGCCGGTAAGATCCGCAGTGCGGTGCTGCGCCTGACGCATCTGATCGACAATCTCCTCAACGCATCGCGCCTGATCGACGGCGGCGCCGCGCTTTATTTCGATCCGGCGGAAATGGACATGGCCGCTTTGCTGCAGGAAGTTTGCCAACTGCACCGCGAGATGGTGCCGGGCGTGCAGATCGCGGAACGGTTTTCCGGCGAGCCGGTGCCGATGGTCGGCGACGCCAAGCTTTTGTATCAGGTTGTCTCCAATCTTTTGGCCAATGCCATCAAATATTCGCCGGGCGGCGGCGCCATCGAGGTGGAGGGCCGTAGCACCGCCGATGAGGTGATCGTGGCCATTGCCGATCGCGGCATCGGCATTCCACCGAGCGATCTCGATCGCTTATTCGAGCGCTATCACCGCAGCAGCAACGTGTCCGGCATTGTCGGCACCGGGGTCGGTCTGTATCTCGTCAAAATGGCCGTCGATCTGCATCGCGGCCGCGTCGAAGTGGAGAGCAAGGAAGGCGAGGGTTCGCGCTTTACCCTGCGCCTGCCGCGGCAGCCTGAGGCGACACTAGCGAGGTTGCCGACGCGTGAGCCCGTGGCGATGACGAAAACATGACGAAAGCGTTTGTGCTTGTGCTGTTGGCTTACGTTGTGGGGACGCACATTGTCACCGCGGCTTCAGCTAGAATTTTGCCGGCGCCCGGCTCCGCGATTCTGGTGGACTGGCAATATCCGCAGTGGCTTCCGCCGCGATTTCGCAATCGTTGCAGCATCGAATATTTTACCGGCCGGCCGTACTGTTCGAACCATTGCGGCAGGGATTACCAATTCTTCTATTGCTCTGAAAGTTCGTTCGGCTGCTGCCATCTCGGGCGCGGCTATTGCGACGTGAATGGCCTGCTGCGCTGTAGTCCGTAATCGAGGCGCGGTATTGAAACGCTATCGAGGTTCGATCACGATCGGAGCAGCGAGCACGAGACGCTTGCCGGGGCCGAGCGTAGCGCTCACCGTCACCGTCCAATCGCCAGGCCGCCAAAGTTCAATGCCGTCGACCCGCCATAGTCCGTCGGAATCTTGCCAGGCAGAGCGCGTGATGGGTTTGCTTCCTGCCACCGGCGGAGTGAGGGTTAATGTCACCTTTTGCGCTGCAAGCGGCCCCTCATTCTCATCGCCTAATCGAATCGTGACGTTTGCAACTCCGGTATGGCCCGGGTCGATGGTGACTTCCGCCATGCCCTGATCGGAATGGATATGCTGGAAGGCGGCATCGGCGGGAATCGCGTGATCGGCCGCATGGTGATGGGCGTGGCTTGCCGGCGGCAAAATGCCGAGCATGGCGACGATGCCGATAATCGTCGCGCCGGCCGTCGCTTCGATCAGCGCGTTCCTGCGCAAGTGTCGCAGCGCCCGTTGCGCGGCGGTCAGGTCGCCACCGAGTACGATGTGCGGCGTCAGGAGAAGCCGGTTGACGGCCGCGATCGCGACCATGCCGAAGAACAGCACAATTTTTGCCAGTAGCAGACGGCCGTAATCGGTACCGAGCAAGGCGTCGATGCTGCCGTCGAGGTACCAGGCGTTGATGCTGCCGGTCACGAGAATCGTGGCAACGCTGGCAATGCCCAGCGTTGAGAAGCGCAGTAGTGCCGTGCGCGCGACGGTGAGTGCGTCGAAATCCTGTCCGGCCGCGTGCAGCAGGAGCGCAAGCGGAACGAGCGCACCGACCCATGCCGCGGCGGCCAAAAGGTGCAAGACGTCGGCAGTCGGATGGACGATACCCTCGATGCCTTGGCCGCCGATCGCGTGGCCGGCGAAGGCCAATGTGCCGACGAAAGCAGCGGCGAAAATCACCGTGACCGCCTTCAGCCCAGGCGAAGTGGCGCCCTCGACAGCAAGGAAATGAACGAACAGGCCGCCGAGCGCACACGCCAATACGAAGCGCAACAGCCAGTCATTGCCGAATTCGGTTTGTGTCAGCACGGTCCACAGCACGCCTTGCGACGCGAGGTTGCCCAGCGGCTGACCGCTCATCGACGCGGCGGTCAAGACAAACCAGGCCACTCCCGATAGTAACGAGACGACAAGGCCGATCCACGCAACCCAAGCGCACTGCGTGCGAACCTCGGCCATCAAGAACGCCGCATTTTTTGCTTTACGAATTGCCGACCCGCCGATGAAGGCGACAAAAAAGACGGCGCCTGCGACCGTGATCGTCGCGGCGAAATGGAACGCGCGGGCATAGAGCAATGGATCGTTCAAGCTATAGTCCGCCCGACTTATTGACCGACGTGAAAGGTGAAGCTGCCTTGCGTGGTGTGCGTGTCGACCGACAGCGCGTGCCAGTGCACGTGGTAGCTTCCCGGGCCCGATGGCTTTAGCCCGACGCGCATCGTATTGCCGCTAATCTGCGGCTTGCCCTGATCGACCCGGGCGCCGCCGGGGCCCGTCACTTCGACGGTGCTGAACGCCGGCTCCAGATTTTGCGTGAACGACAGCGACAGTTCGTGCGGCGGCGTGGGCACCGTGGAGCCGACCAGCGGACTGGCATGATCGAGGAAGGCATGGGCATGTGCGCCCGTTGCCGCCAACGACATGGACAAGGCGGATATGATCGCGATCGGAGTCCGCATGATGTTTAGCCTTCAAAAGCTGAGCTTGCGGGGGAGAGCGGTTGTGCCGCCGAGCAACGGTTGACCGATCGTCGTCGGGAACATGTCGTCGAGATAAAGATGCAGCTGGCCGAGGACGCCGACGCCGGTGCCGCTGGCGCGATTGACCGGAATCTGGGCCTCCAGCCCGACCTGGAAATAGCTGCCGACCCAGATTGCGCCCGGATTGATCGTGCCGGTCGTGACCGGGCTGTTGCCGTAATTATTGGCGACCGGCGTTGCGAATTGCGCTTCGACGATCGGGATCAGGTGATTGATGAAATCGGGCAGTTGATAGTCCTGAATCTCCGATTTCAGATACGGCATGCTGTATTGAATCGAGCCGCCATAGACCAGCACCTGAGGAATGTAGCTGCCTCCCGCCACGTCATAGGAGGAGGTTGGGAACTGATAGCCGACCTGTCCGGTCACGGCGAAAGCGCGCAAGGCTCCGGCATCTTCGGGGAGGTCGCCGAACCCCTTGCCGAAATAATAGGTCGGCGTGAGCGTGCTATACGGCGTTGCGATTCCGGAATTGATCGCGCCGGTGCCGCCCCAGTCGACAATGAGGCCGAGTAGCATCGCCGTCTCATGCTCGTCGTTTTTCATGAGCTGGTATTGCAGGGTGGTTTCGAGGTCGGCGAATCCCGCAAGCGTCGGATTGCCCGGTTGCCGGATCTGGGTCCAGACGTCGCCGATCGAAATGCCCAAATCCTCGGTGATGCGTTTCGACAGCTCTGCCGAGACGTCCCATTCGGTCGCGGGGGGAACGTCGCCGGTCCTCGACCACGACACCGTCGGCAGCGACATCTCATCAGCCACGCAAGGGTCGTCGACGGCGAGCGTTGCGGGAAAGAACCGGGCGCCGACAAAGCAGTGGGCGAAGGCGGCCGAGTAGGGCAGGCAGACCAACAACAGCGCCAGCGCGCATGCGCGCAAACGCCAGCGATAGCGGGGCATAGAAATTCTCCATTCCAGCGTGGAATTCACTGCGGCCGCTGCGAAGCGGGCGGCCGTGGATCAGGCGCCGGATGGAGGAGCTCGGGAGCGGTGGGATTTTGCCGGACGCGTGCCGGAGAGTGCGGCCATCGCGCGCGGGGCAACGCGGTAGCTGATCGCGGTCAATGAGGGCGCAGCGTTTGCCGGCGGCGGCGGCAGTGCCGCCATCGGCATCAGGCAACCGACGCAGCAGCAGTCGATGCAGATCTTGCTGTTGGTTCCGCCGCTCAACGGCGACGGCTGTTCCGCGAGCGCGTTGTGGCAGAGAACGCCGAACGGATTGACCGTCGCCTCGGCCGCGGCGCGGGCGGCGCCGAAGCTCGCGACCAGACTCGACAGCGCGATGGCATAAGCGGCCGCCACGGCGATGATGCGCCGCCGCCAAATGTGTTTACCGGTCCGCTTACCGGAATATCCGCGCAAGGCCGATCCCCAGTGCGAAGGGCGCTTTTAGTCACGAACACCCTAGCCGCAAATAAATTCCCCATCTAGCCCAAAAAGCCAGGCGATCCCCGGAACCGCGTTTGGGGCCAGCGCGTTGGCCTGCCACAACAAAAAAGCCCGCCGGGGAGGCCAGCTTGTTCCCTTACTACTTTGAGGTCCGCGGCTACCGCGAAGAGCATGACGACCGCGGCGGCACGCTGATGCCGAACGACGAGGCGGCGTTGACCCACGCGCGCCGCATCATCCGCGAACTGCGCGAGGCCGGCGGTTACGAGGATGCCGCATTGACAATGATCGTGCGTAATTCGGCGGGCAAAACGCTCTATTCGATCCCGTTCATGCAGCAGTGAGCGCGGCGCTCAAAGGCCGTGCCGCGCCAGCACCTCGCGCACCGCCTCCACCAGCTTTGCTTCCGGCACTGCGCGCTGTGCCTGCGCTTGTTTCTGCAAATGCTCCTCGCGGCCCTTTTCCAGCTGAGCGAGTTCGGCGCCGACGATCAGATCCTTGATCGTGACTTCGCCTTTGGCTTTTTCGTCGGAGCCTTGGATGACGACGCAAGGCGAATTGCGGCGGTCGGCATATTTCATTTGCGGCGCGAATTTGCCGGAGCCGAGATAAAGCTCGGCGCGGATGCCGGCGTTGCGCAGCGTCGCCACCATGGCCTGATAGTCGGCGATGCGGTCACGATCGAACACGGTAACGACGACCGGGCCGCGCTCGGTTTTCAGATCGACCTTGCCGAGATATTCCAGCGCGGCGAGGAGCCGCGACACGCCGATGGAAAATCCCGTCGCCGGCACCGGCTCGCTGCGAAAGCGCGACACCAGTCCGTCGTAACGCCCGCCGCCGCCGACCGAACCGAAGCGCGGCGAGCCGGCGGCACTGTCGGTCGTAAATGTCAAATCCACTTCGAAGACCGGGCCGGTATAATATTCGAGGCCGCGGACGACGCTTGACTCAAAACCGATGCGGTCCGGCCCGTAACCCGCGCCGCGAACCAAGCGCGCGATTTGCTTTAGCTCCTGGATGCCGTCCTTTCCGGTCGAGCTCAATCCAATCGATCGATCCCAATCTTCAAGAACGCTTTCAAGGTCGCCGTTGCGTTCGTCCAATTGAAATTCGATGTAATTGAGCACGGTCTCGGCCTGTTTTGCATTCAGCCCGGCGCCCTTGGTGAAGTCGCCGCTGTCGTCCTTGCGGCCTTCGCTCAACAACGCCGCGACGCCGCTTCGCCCGAGCCGATCGTATTTGTCGACTGCGCGCAGCACCGTCAGTCGCTTTCCCGCGTTCGCTTCGCCGCTTAGCCCGATGGCGTCGAGCACGCCGTCGAGCACCTTGCGGTTGTTCACCTTCACCACATAAGAGCCGCGCGGAACGCCGAGCGCCTCCATCGTGTCCGCCGCCATCATCAAAAGCTCGGCGTCGGCGGCGGGCGAAGACGAGCCCACGGTGTCGGCGTCGAATTGCATGAACTGGCGGAAGCGGCCGGGGCCGGGCTTTTCGTTGCGGAACACATTGCCGACGCGATAGCTGCGATAGGGCTTCGGCAGGGCGTCGAAGTTCTCCGCGACATAGCGCGCCAGCGGCGCGGTGAGATCGTAACGCAGCGACAGCCATTGCTCGTCGTCGTCGAGAAACGAGAACACGCCTTCGTTCGGCCGGTCCTGGTCGGGCAGGAATTTGCCGAGCGCGTCGGTATATTCGATGGCCGGCGTCTCCACCGGCTCGAAGCCGTATAGCTCGTAAACCGTCCGGATTTTATCGATCATGACGCGCGTTGCCGCGATCTCGCCCGGCGTGCGGTCGGCGAGCCCGCGCGGCAGCCGCGCCTTGAGCTTGTTTGATTTCTCGGATTTGTCGGCCATTTATCAGTCTTGCGAGTCCTTTGCGGGTCCTTTGCGGGTGGCGCGGTGGTAGCAGTCGCGCCCAAAGGCGGCAAGCAGGAGCGGCAAGCAGGAGCGGCAAGCAGAAAGGACCGAGCCGCCGCATTATGTCCGGACGGCGGCCGGCCGCCGTCCAACGGACGGCTAATCGTGCAGAACCATGTTCAGCAATGAAGCGTGGACTTCAAGGCCGCCGCCATTGTAATCGATGAAGCCGAGGCGGCGGAATTTATTCATGAAAAAATTGACGCGCGACCGGGTGGTGCCGATCATTTCGGCGAGTGTTTCCTGGCTGATCGGCGTAACGACGAGGTCGGGTTTGCTCTCCTTGCCGAAATTAGCCAGCAGCAAAAGAATCCGCGCCAGCCGTTTTTCGCTGGAATTAAACAGTTGATCGACTAAATCTTCTTCGACACGGAAAGTCCGATGCAAAAGATAGGCAATGAACATCTCGGATAATTTCGGTTCCTCGTGCAGTGCGCGAATCATTGTTGCTTTGTCGATCCGCATGATCGAGCAATCCGTCATCGTCGTCGCAGTGGTCATTCGCCGCGTATGACCGTTCAAGCATCCCTCGCCGAAGAAATCGCCGGTGTTGAGGATCGCGAGCACAGCTTCCTTGCCGGCCTTGGACAGAACTGTCATCTTCACCTTGCCGTCGAGGGTGTAGAACACGGCATCTGCAGGATCGCCCTGCGCGAAGACGATGTGATTTGGGCGATATTTCCCGATCGTTCTCCCCTCGCCGAGATGGCCGAGAAATTCCCGGGGGTCGAACGAACTCTTCTTCCTTTTGCTTGCTATCGTCGCAGCGGAAGCCACTGCATTCCTCCCTTGGGTGGATAGACTTGGGTGGATAGACTTGGGTGGATAGAGGCCGCCAAACTCCTTTACCGGCGCCTTCCTTCGTTGCGTTGAAATAGTAGCCGAAGGCAACGGACCTCTGTCGAAAGCTAACCACGCTAAAATCGTCGCGGGCTTCGATTGCAATCGCTCGCAACGCATTTATTAGTTTGGTTCTAATCAGGTCAGATCGCGATCACTGTTCAATTTTGCATAGGCGGCAGCGACAAATTCGTGATTTTTCAAATCATCCACCGGTAACGGGTCACGCTGAGCTTGTCCGGTAACGACAAAGCGGCCAGCCAGGCGACGGATCGATCTGCTTTTGCTACCAATCGGGAGGGTTGGGCGATTGCAAGGACCGGGCATGGCGAGCGAGCGCAGCGAGTCCGCATTGGGGCGGCAGCCCAACGATCTCGAATCCTATTGGCTGCCGTTCACGCCGAACCGCGCGTTCAAGCGCGCTCCGCGGCTCTTGGCGCGCGCCAAGGACATGCACTATTTCACGCCCGAGGGCCGTGCCGTGCTCGACGGCACCGCCGGGCTGTGGTGCAGCAATGCTGGGCATAGCCGCGACCCCATCGTTGCGGCTATTCAACGCCAAGCCGAAGAACTCGATTATTCACCGGCCTTCCAGTTCGCCCATCCGCAGGCGTTCGAGCTGGCGAGCCGGATCGCGGCGCTGGCGCCCGGCGATCTCAATCGCGTGTTCTTCTGCAATTCCGGCTCGGAGGCGGTCGACACGGCGCTGAAAATCGCGCTCGCTTATCATAACGTGCGCGGCGAAGGCGCGCGCAGCCGGCTCATCGGACGCGAGCGCGGCTATCACGGTGTCGGTTTCGGCGGCATTTCGGTCGGCGGCATCGTCGCCAATCGCAAATACTTCGGTTCGCTCCTGACCGGCGTCGACCACCTGCCGTCGACCTATAGCCGCGAGCACCAGGCCTTCACCAAGGGCGAGCCGGACTGGGGCGCGCATCTCGCCGACGAACTCGAACGCATCGTCGCGCTGCACGACGCTTCGACCGTCGCCGCCGTCATCGTCGAGCCGATGGCCGGCTCGACCGGCGTGCTGCCGCCGCCCAAAGGTTATCTGCAGAAACTGCGCGCGATTTGCGACCGCCACGGCATTCTGTTGATCTTCGACGAAGTCATTACCGGCTTCGGCCGGCTCGGCTACGCCTTCGCCGCCGAGCGCTATGGCGTGACGCCGGACATGATCGTGTTCGCCAAGGGCGTCACCTCGGGCGCGGTGCCGATGGCCGGCGTGATCGCGCGCGACGGCGTCTATGCTGCCTTCATGCGCGGGCCGGACCATGTCATCGAACTGTTCCACGGCTATACCTATTCGGCGCATCCGCTGGCCTGTGCCGCGGGTCTGGCGGCGCTCGATCTCTATCGCGACGAGAAACTGTTCGAGCGCGCCAAGGCGCTGGAGCCGCGCTTCGCCGATGCCGCAATGACGCTCAAGGGTTTGCCCGGCGTTCTCGATATCCGCACGGTGGGTTTGACGACCGGCATCGATCTCGCTGCGCGCCCCGGCGCGCCGGGCTTGCGCGCCTATGAAGCGATGAAGCACGCCTTTGCCGACGAAGGCATCCTGATCCGCGTCACCGGCGACACCATCGCGCTGTCGCCGCCGCTCATCGTGAGCGAGCCGCAGATCGGCGAGATTTTCGAGAAGGTGGGAAGGGTAATCGGGGCGGTGGGGTCATAGAAGGCGCAGCTACTGCGGCTTGACGATCGCCCAGCCGACATGGACCGCGCCTGAGCCGCGGCGCATCGGCAGATCGAATGGCGCGCCGATCTCGGCATTGGGAGCGGCTGCGGCGAATGGCGCCGGCAGCACTTTGGGATCGCTCTGCGTCCACACCACAACGGCGCCATCTTTGCGCAGATCGTTGAGCGCGATCCACGGCGCGCGGGCCGGCTCGCCGTCGATCAGCACTTGCGGCTGGTCCGGCGAATAATGCGCGAGATTGCCGCCGTCCCACATCGAGCCGATGACGTAGCGCAGCGGTTTGCCGGTCGCGGCGTGAAAGCGCTGCGTCAACGTCGCGCCGAGCCTGTCGCCGGGAAAGAATTCGGCGCGGTAACGGTGATCGACGAGTGGCAGCATCGTGTAATCGACGACGAAGGCCAGCGCCAAAACCGTGAAGACCGCGGCCCATGCTGCAACCACGCGTCCGATCCGGTTGCGCTCGAGCACAGGGCGAACCGTCATCACGATCCACAACCCTACAAAGAGCCACAGCGGATAGCCCCACATGGCGACGGTGCCGCGGCCGCTTCCCGCGGCGAGGGCAATCGTGGCGGCGCCGGGGCCGAACGCCAGAAGCGCCGCGATGCGGCGGTCGAGGGCGTCACATGAATTTTCCATCCCCCCTTGTGGCGGAGGGTAGGCAGGGGGGTCGGGAGGGGAAATCGCTCCCGTCGACGCCTGCGAGTCACCTCGCGACCCCCACCCCCAACCCC
>Ga0207416_1000130_pt1 | contig 140008 bp, 122 predicted proteins | sample PaiPotPPM11metaG_FD_184107 | JGI IMG/M metagenome (GOLD analysis project Ga0207416, IMG submission 184107) | Iron sulfur acid spring bacterial and archeal communities from Banff, Canada, to study Microbial Dark Matter (Phase II) - Paint Pots PPM... ...
GTTTAACCGTGCCGCCAGATAGCCGGCGACGGCTTCAACGCCGGCTATCTGGCGGCACGGTTAAACGGCGACGATCCAGCGCAGGCCGCCGGCGCCGCGCACCGGCTTGCCGGCAGCGTCATTCGTCATCCCGGTGCATTGATGCCGCGCACGGTCGCGGCGATGCATTAGGACGCCGCACGGAGCGCGGCCCGCGCACCGCGAAGCCGGTCGAGGATCGCCTTCGCGCGCGCCATGGAAAAATCCCGGGTCTTTTTGTCAAACGCCTCTCCCGCGTCGGGCATCATGTAGCCGTGCAGCACGCCGGGAAAAATGTGCAAATCGAGATTTTTGATGCGTGGGGCGATGGCCCGATAGGCCTCCTGCACCGGCGCCGGAGCGGCGTGATCGCGGTCGCCCCAGATAATGCAGACGGGCGCCGGCATGCCTTCGAGCTCGCCGATGTAATCGAGCAGCTGGGTGCCGTGACAGGAAATGCCGGCGGCATAGCCGAGGCGCTTCGGACCGATGATTGCATAGGGGCCGCCGTAACAGAATCCCATCACCGCGGCCTGGCCGTTGAATTGCGGCAAAGTGCGCAAATACGCCAATACATCGGCGAGGTCGCGCTCGCCGGCCTTGATGCGTTCGAGCCGCGGCTGCGCACGCTCTCTGGCGCGGGTGTCGTCGCGCGACAGCGGTCCCGGCACGGAACGCCAGAACAAATCGGGTGCGGCGACAACGTAGCCGTCGGCCGCGAATTCGTCGGCGATCGCGCGAAGGTCGGCATCGACGCCGTGGATCGCGGACGCAAGCACCATCGCCGGCACCGCTGCGTCGGTTTTGGGAACGACGAGATAGCAATCGAACTCGCCGCTGCCGCTTGAGTGAATTTTGACGGTTTTGCCCGCATTTTGACCAAGCGTATTTGGCATTGCCATGCTTTCCTCCCAAGTTCTGCTTCTTCACAGTATAGGCGGCCCAAGGTCGCGGGAAGACGGGGCCGACCGGCGATCCTAGGCGCTGAAATCCTCCGGACGCAGCTCGATCGGCGTGCCGTGCGGCGTGCGTGCGCAGGCGCGCTGCCAGGCGTCGCGCGTGCGCGCGAGAAGACCGGCGTCGGCGAGGCCCTTAGCGGCGACGATACGTTCCAGCGTGGCGAGCCAATGGTGATAATAAGTTTCGCCGGTATCGGGATCGCCGGCGGCTTGCGCTTTCGTGATCTCGTCGCCCAAGGCGGCCGCCCATTCCGTCCAGGTGAACAGGCCGCGCTCGTGGAGTTGCAGCGCCAGCGCGAAGGCTTGCGCTTGCCATGGTTCGCGAAACACCGGCCCTTCTTTGTCGCGCGGGATGCCAGTGACGGATTGCATCGCGGCGCGGGCGGCGGTCGGATTGATGGTCGTGTCGATCATAATGGGGACGACAATCGCTACGCCGGATCGAGATACGGCTCAAAGGCGTCGACCGACACCTTGATCGCCGGATCGCCGTCCGGCCCCCACAGCTCGCGACCATCGAAGCGCACGGTGTAGAGCCATTGCGGGTTCTCATTATCCAGCGCCAGCGCCACCGCGTCGGGAAAAACGTGGCAGCCGTGGACGAGTACGACCTCGCCGACATGATCGCGCACGTAGCGCGGCAGGCGCGTGTGGCCCTTGGGGTGGATGTTCTTGGCACGCACGCGGTCGCCGATTTTGAACGAAGCCGGCCGGTTGGTCTCGCGCGCGAACGAGCCGCGCGGCGCCCCCTTGGCGCCGAGCTCGGGCGTCAATTTGCGCTTGAGCGTTTTGCCGGCTCGCAGCGCGTGCCCGGCGGCAATCTCGTCGGCGCCGGCGAGGCCGCGCTCGATCACGTTGGCTTCCATCGCCAACGCCCAGCGCTCGTAATAGGAGGCGTTGAGATAGACCGCCGGCGGCAGCCGCTCCTGGGCGTAACGTGACATGTCGGTATTCCAGGCCCGGGCATAGCCCATGGCGCGCTGCATCGCGAGGATGCGCCCCTCCCAGGGCGCATGGAAGACGGGCTCGTTCGGCTCCGCTTCGACTTTGCCGAAGCCGTCCATGCCGCCCATGTCGTGGATGCCGTCCATCACTGCGCTCCCGGAGCTTTGATGAGGTCGGTGCCAATCATCGAATTGCGGGTGACAAGCGCGGCGAGCTGATCCTCGCTCATGCCTTCGGTGCCGGGCGGACGCATCGGCAGCACCAAATAACGGGTCTCGGCGGTGGAATCCCAGACGACGATTTCGGTATCCCGTGGCAGCTTCACGCCAAAGTCGGCGAGCACCCCGCGCGGGTCCTTCACCGCGCGCGAGCGGTAGGGCGCCGACTTGTACCAGACCGGCGGCAAGCCGAGAATCTCCCACGGATAGCAGGAGCATAATGTGCACACCACCATGTTATGGCGTTGCGGCGTGTTTTCGACGACGGTGAGGTGATCGCCGACCCGGTTCTCGTGGCCGAGCGCCCGCACGGCGGCGGTGCCATCGGCGAGCAGGCGGCGCTTGAATTCCGGATCGCTCCACGCTTTGGCGACGACGCGGGCGCCGTTATGCGGCCCGATCTTGGTCTCATAGGCCTCGATAATGGCGTCGAGCGCCGATGGATCGATATAGCCTTTCTCGGTCAGAACGGTCTCCAGCGCGCGCACGCGCAGCTGCATCTCGTTAAGCTCCGAGCCGTGCTGGTGATGATCGTCGTGATCGTGGTCTTGGTGAATTTGGGTCATGGCAGGGTCACGGCAGGGGTCATGGCAGGGGTCATGGCAGGGGTCATGGCAGGGGGTTCCTCAGCGCGCCGGTTCGCAGCGCCAGCAAAGGAACATTATAGTACGGCAGGCGCGGCGGGAATAACACGCGCTGGTAGTGCTGTTGCAAGGGGAATCCATGGCCGCAGCGGACATTTTCGATCTTCACGGCAAGGTCGCCTTGGTGACCGGCGCCTCGAGCGGGCTCGGCGCACGTTTTGCCGAGGTTTTGGCCGGGAACGGCGCCGCGGTCGTGCTGGTGGCGCGGCGGACGGATCGTCTCGATACGTTAAAGGCGCGCATTGAAAAATCCGGCGGCAAGGTTATAGCCGTCGCCGCCGACGTGCGCGATCGCGCGGCGATGCGGGCGGCGTTCGATGCCGCGGAGCAGACGTTCGGCACGGTGACGATCCTCGTCAATAATGCCGGCGTGGTGAGTTCCGGCCGCGCCATCGACCTTGCCGAGGAGGAATGGCGGCGCATCCTGTCGACCAATCTCGACGCCGTGTTCTTCTGCGCGCAGGAGGCGGCGCGCCGCATGCTCGCCGCCGGAACGGGCGGCGCCATCGTCAATATCGCCTCCGTGCTCGGCTTCGGCGTCGATAAGGGCGTCATCGCCTATGCCACCGCCAAAGCCGGCGTCATTCAGCTCACCAAGGCGTTGGCGCTCGAACTTGCGTTCAAAGGCATCCGCGTCAATGCCATCGCGCCGGGCTGGATCGTCACCGAGCTCAACCGCGACTATCTGCAAAGCGAACGTGGCGCAGCGCTCAAGCGCGAAATCCCGATCGGCCGCTTCGGCGAAGAACGCGATCTCGATGGGCCGCTCCTGCTGCTCGTCTCCGACGCCGGCCGCTTTGTCACTGGCGCCACCATCGTCGCCGACGGCGGCCAGATGGTCGCGCTGCGCGGTTAGCGCGGTGGGATTACAGCAGATCGTTATCGTCTTTGCCGGCGCATTGGCCGGCGGCCTCGTCAATGGGCTCACCGGCTTCGGCACGGCGCTCACGGTGCTTGGCATCTGGCTCTACGCGATACCGCCGACCGTCGCGGCAACTTTGGTGATTCTTTGCTCGAGCATTTCGCAGCTGCAAACGCTGCCGATGATCTGGCGCACCATCCGCTGGGAATATGTCCTTGCTTTCGTCGCGCCGGGACTGCTCGGCGTGCCGATCGGAACATTGCTGCTGCCGCACATCGAGCCGAGGATGTTCAAGATCGCGATCGGTGTTTTTCTGGTCGTATATACGAGTTACGTGCTGGCGCGGCGGGTAACGATCGAAATGAAATGGGGCGGGGCGTTCGCCGATTCTGTCGTCGGTTTCGCTGGCGGCGTTCTTGGCGGCATCGCCGGATTGTCCGGCGTGCTGCCCGTGGTTTGGACCGACATGCGCGGCTGGACCAAGGAGCACCGCCGCGGCGTGGTGCAAATTTTCAACATGGCGATCCTATCGCTGGCGCTCGTCTCGCACGCGGTATCGGGCTTTTTGACTCGAGAAGTAGCCGTGGCGGCAATCGCGGCTGTTCCCGGTACCATCGCGGGCGCGCGGCTCGGCGCGTTCATCTACCGGCGAATTGCCGACCGCAGCTATTCGCGCGTGATCATGACGTTGCTGTTGATCTCAGGCCTCGTTTTGATCTGGACTAGCCGGTGATCGTGCAGTGAGATCGCGCTGACGAAGTGGTCAAGGGCCGCCGCGAGGGCCGGTTCGCACTGTTGTGCCCGTTCCCTGCTGCGTTCCTTGCGTGATGATCTGGTTGGCATCGTTTAGGCCGGTATCGGTGGGCACCCACGGCGTGTCCGGACAGTTATCGCTCTGCAAGCCGAGAATGCCGCACGCGCCGATGTTGACAGTGTGAAGGCCCGGTACGCCGCCGTTCTGCCACGGCTTGCTCGTCAGTAGAACCAGCAAGCGATCGATCTCGGCCAAGGTCACGCGCTCAGGCTGGCCCGGCGGCGTATTCCAGCTCAGTACCGTCACCTCAAAGCCGGGACGGTTCAGGACCGTCGTGCCGGCGCCATTGTGGATGGTGATGATGCCGAACTGGTCGATGACGTGAACGCCGGTCCGGTCGATGACGATGGTGACCGTTCCGCCGCGAATGCCGACCGCGGCGGCGGGCGTCGCAATCGACGCCTCGCCCTGGTGGCTCAGTGCGCCGCCGACGAAGCGTAGCGCGCCTTGCGTGAGCGAGGCCAGCATGTGACCCTTGCCGGAATTGGGGTCGTAAACGAATTCATCGATCACGACGCTGGTGTTGGGCGCGATGCTCAAGGTACTTTTGTCGAGGAACGCGAGCTGAGCCGTTCCGCTCGGCGTCGTATGGATGCGCTCCTTGTGAATGATGCGCGCGCCGACCGTCAGCGGCACCGTCGCGGCGCCGGGCGGCGTCCGCTCCGACAGTGGATTGACTGCAGTCGCGGTTCCGACCTGCTGCGCCGCGGCAGGAATGCCCGTCAGGGCGCTCATGGCCAGTAACACCGCGATCATTCCGTAAGCTCGCATGGCCTGCCTCTTAGAATTTGAGCGTCGGTCCGGCCGACACTTGGAGGTCGTGCATCGTAAATGCCGGCACATTGGATCGATCGGCGCGGTATTGCACCAACGTTCCCAGCACGACGTGTTTCCAGATCGGAACCTCCAAGCCAAGGCCGACGCGCCATTCGGTGCTGCGTGGAGTGATCGCCGGATCGATGTTCGGATCGGGGGCGGCATAGAGCCAACGGCTCACGCCGGCCGATGGGTTCAGCGTCCAAACCCGGCCATCGCCGGGGAACGAGAAATTCCACGGCAGCCAAAGATCGGCGGCGTAAACGTCGTAGCCATAGGGTCCGTAATGATCGCTGGCATGGCCGAAGCCGAGGCGCGACTGCCAGCCCAGCCCGTTGGACAGCGGCCCGGAGGCTTGCAGGCCATAGGTCGAAAGCGTTCCGCTCAAACCTCTGGCCAGCGGATAGAAGCTCGAATTGCGAAAACTCTGCTGCACGATTTCGGCGTAGGGATCGAGCGCGACACGGCCGACATTGGTGTGCACGGTCAGGCCGCCGCCCAAGCCGCCGTAATACGGCGCGTCCGCCAGCAAGGCGCCGGTGGCCACCAGATACGGCTTGATCGACAAGCTGGTATTCGGATTTCCGGTCGGGATTCCAAAACGCGGACCGGCACGCAATTCCAACAGGCCGATATCGAATTGATGCAGCCTGAACTCCTCCGCGTCGTAACCCACGGCCGACGCTTCAAAAGTGTCGCCGTTCTGATTCTCGAAATCGTGGACATAGTTCAGCCCGAAGGCGCCGAACCAATTCCAATCGGGTTTGGAGAAAAAGCTGCTGTTGAAGGTTCGGCCCGACGCCAGAACCGGCTGCGCCCCGGGACCGGCGCCGGGATTGGTCTGATAGGCGAGGCCGGTTTGCACGTAGCCGGTAAACTGGTCGACTTGCAGCTTTTTATCGATGATTGCGATCAGGTCCTCAGCGCGTTCGCGCAGATCAGGCGTGATATCACGCATCTGCAGCGCGGATTGAATGTAACTGTGCGCCAGTTCGTACGAGCCGAGCCGAAAATAGAGCACGCCGAGCTCGAAGCGCACGCGCGACAGCGTCGGATTGTAGAACAGGAGCTGCTCATAGGTGCCGATCGCGGATTCGATATCGTCGGCCGATGCGGCCGCGGCGTATTGCAAAGTGTTATTGAGATCCGACGGACGCGCCAGGATGGCTTGAAACAGCGGGCTCGGATTGCCGGCGAAGTCCGATGGCGCTTGGGCGGAGGCGGATAACGCAGAAAGGACAAGCAAACCTATTGGCGCAAGGGCACCCGCAAATCGTCGCAAAAATGCGCGCCGCCGCTCGACCTGCAAACTATCTCCGTCGTCCTAACTCTGCGCCCAAGCTCAATCGCCGGAATCAGTCGATGGTATTATTTTCCGCGCGTGTTCAAGAGCATACTGCACCGTAATGCGCCGTGTCCTTCAAGTCGAGGCCGGCACTATCGCCTTGGCGGCTCTATGTTTTGCGCACTATGCTGCGGTTATGCACGGTGATCGCGCGCGCGATTCTTCGCGGCGGAAATTCTGGGGGTGGCATGACCGGTTTTAAGGCAGTGGGTCGGCTGGAAATACACATTCTGGTCGACAACGCGACCGATAGCCTTTCCAGCGTGCCCGCTCACGTCGAGCCGGAATTCTCGTATTTGCAGCGCAACGGCATGCGCATCATGTCCGGCAAGTGCATCTGCTGCGCCAGTCACGGGCTGTCATGTTTGATCACCGCACATCGCGGCGATGCGAAACACACGGTGCTGTTCGACACCGGTCCCGAGGCCGATGTTCGAGCGCAACGCCCAGCGGCTCGGCCTCGACCTCGGCGTGGTCGAGGCCGTTATGCTCTCGCACGGACATTGGGACCACGCCGGCGGCATGCTGCGCGCGATCGACATGATCCGCGCCGACGGCAGCAATCGCGATCTGCCGTTCTATGCGCATCCGGACATGTTTCGTAGCCGCGGTCGGCAACTGCCCGATGGCGGGATTTTGCCGATGGAGGACGTGCCCAGCGTGGCGGAACTGACTGCTCATGGCGCGCGGGTGGTGGCGACGCGGCAGCCGCAGTCCTTGCTCGACGGCATGTTTTATGTGGGCGGCGAAATTCCGCGAGTGACGCCGTTCGAGCAAGGTCTGCCGAATCATTACGCCAAGACGGAAAACGGTTGGGAGCCAGATCCCTGGCTTATCGACGAGCGCTGGCTCGCCGTCCACGTGGCCGGTATGGGCCTGGTCGTTTTTACCGCGTGCTCGCATGCCGGCGTGGTCAATGTTCTCAAGCACGCGCGGGCGACATTTGCGGACATCCCGCTGCACACCGTCATGGGTGGGTTCCATCTTTCCGGCCCGAACGAAAAGATCATCCCGGAGACGGTCGATGCGCTGCGGGAGTTCGGTCTCACGTCGATCGCGGCCGGACATTGCACCGGCTGGCGCGCCATGGCCGCGCTGACGGCGACGTTCGGCGATAAGATCGTAACGCCGACCTCGGTTGGCAAACGCTTTGTGTATCAAAACGCCTAGCCGCCGCCCGATTGCGCGCGCACGAGATCGATGATCGCGGAGAAATCCAAACCGTTGTGGCCCTGCTGCGCGAATTCTTCGTAGATTTCGGCGGCATGGGCGCCGATGGCATTCTTCACCTTCACCGATCGGGCGGCTTCGCGCGCGAGCTTGAGATCCTTCAGCATTAACGCGGCGGCGAAGCCGGGCTTGTAGCCGTTATTCGCAGGGCTTGCCGGCACCGGCCCGGGTACCGGGCAATAGCTGGTCAGGGCCCAGCATTGACCCGACGACGCCGAAACGACGTCGAACAGCGCCTGATGCGACAGGCCGAGCTTTTCGCCCATGACGAAAGCCTCGCCGACGGCGATCATCGACGCCGCCAGGATCATATTGTTGCAAATCTTCGCCACTTGGCCGTTGCCGGCCTCGCCGCAATGCACGACGCGTTTGCCCATGCGCTCCAGGATCGGCTTGCCGCGCGCGAAAGCGTGCGCTGTGCCGCCGACCATGAAGGTAAGCGTCGCCGCCTTGGCGCCGCCGACGCCGCCGGAAACCGGGGCATCGAGGGTGGCGATGCCGCGCGCGGCCGCCAAGGCATGCGCCTTGCGTGCGCTCGCCACGTCGATCGTCGAGCAATCGATGAAGAGCGTGCCCTGCCGCGCGCGCGGCACGATATCGTTCCACACCGACAAGACGTGCTCGCCGGCCGGCAGCATGGTGATGACAATGTCGGCGTCGTCAACGGCTCCTCTGGCGCCGCCGACAATCTGTACGCCGTCGCGGGCGGATGCCTCACGCGAAGCCGCTACGACGTCGAAGCCCAGGACGTGTTCGCCCGACTTGACCAGGTTGGCGGCCATCGGCGCGCCCATATTGCCGAGACCGATGAAGCCGATAGCGGGCATGTGCGTCCTCCCCTTAATTCTCGAATCTTAATTCGAGTTCGCCGACCGGCTTAAAATGCCGCTCGACGATGTCCGGCGTCACCGCTTCGATTTTGTCCGGGCGCCACGCCGGATTGCGGTCCTTGTCGACGATCGCGGCGCGAATGCCTTCGATGAAATCATGTCCGGCAATGCACGCAAGCGCGATACGGTAATCCTGCTGGAAGCTCTGCTCAACGCGCTTGAAGGATGCGGCTGCATGCAGATTCCGCAAGGTGACTTTGAGCGAGGTCGGGGATGCCTTGCGCAACGCATCGAGCGCCTCCGATGCGCCATCGGCATCGCAGGCAGATAAAGTCTCGACGATCTCTTCCATCGTGTCGCCGCTGAAGCAGCGTGCGATCCAATCCTGCGTCTTGAGTAATCTTCCCGGCCCCGGCGGCGTTTCGAGCGTGCCGAGCGCGGCCCACACTTCCTCGCGTTTGCGGCAATCGGCGAGCGCTGAAGGAATCTCTTTAAGACGCGATGAGGGAATATGTGAGTTTCCGAGCCCGCAAAGGGCGGCATCCTGCGCGCTGAGGCGATTGCCGGTCAGCGCTACGTACATGCCAAGTTCCCAATGAGCGCGCGTCAGCAGGAACGACACGCCAACGTCGGGAAAAAATCCGATACCGACTTCCGGCATCGCTATTGCGGATCGATCAGTCAGGACGCAATGGGCGGCATGCGCCGAAAGCCCGACACCGCCGCCCATCACCAATCCGTCCATGATCGCGATAACGGGCTTCGGATAGCGCGCGATGAGCACGTTGAGCTTGTATTCGGTAGCCCAGAATTGCGCGGGCAGCGGATCGCCGGATTTTGCCGCATCGTACAGCGCGCGGATGTCGCCGCCGGCACAGAATGCCCGTTCGCCGGCGCCGTCGATGAGCACCGCACCGACGGCTGGATCCTCCGCCCATTCGCGCATGAACGCGGTCATGGTCACCGCCATATCGAGCGTGAGTGCATTCAGCGCTTGCGGCCGATTGAGCGTGATCCGCCGCAGCGCACCCAATTCACGGACAATAACGTCGCCGTTCTTAATCAGCTTTTCGCTCATCGCCCGACAAGCTGTCTCGCTACGATGAGGCGCATGATCTCGTTGGTGCCCTCGAGAATCTGGTGCACGCGCAGGTCGCGCACGATCTTCTCGATGCCGTATTCGGACAGATAGCCGTAGCCGCCGTGCAATTGCAGCGCCTGATTGGCGACGTCGAAGCAGCTATCGGTGACGAACCGCTTGGCCATGGCCGAAAGCTGCAGCGCGTCGGCGTCGCCGCGGTCAAGCGCCGCGGCGGCGCGCCACAGCAAGGCGCGTGACGCTTCGAGCGCGGTCGCCATATCGGCGAGGCGGAATTGCAGCGCCTGGAATTGGTCGAGCCGCTTGCCGAACGCCTTGCGCTCCTTCATGTAAGCCAGCGTCTTTTCCAGCGCCGATTGTGCGCCGCCGAGTGAGCAGGCTGCGATGTTGAGCCGTCCGCCGTCGAGTCCGGCCATCGCGACCTTAAAGCCAAAGCCTTCCTCGCCGAGCCGGTTGCCGGCCGGGATGCGCGCGTCCTGGAAGATGACGGCACGCGTCGGCTGGGCGTTCCAGCCCATTTTGCGTTCGTTGGCGCCAAACGAAATCCCGGCCGTATCGCCCGGCACGATGAATGCGGATATCCCGGACGCCCCATCGCCGCCGGTTCGCGCCATCACTACATAGAGATCGCCTGCGCCGGCGCCCGAGATAAATTGCTTTTGCCCGTTGAGGACGTAATGGTCGCCGGCGCGTGCCGCGCGCGTCGTCAGCGCGGCGGCATCCGATCCGACGCCCGGCTCGGTCAGGCAGTAGCTTGCCAACAGCTCCATGGTGCACAATTTCGGCAGCCACTTTTGGCGCTGCTCCTCGGTGCCGAAAGCGTCGATCAGCCACGCCGTCATGTTGTGGATCGACATAAAGGCCGAGACCGTGGGACAGCCGGTCGCCAGCGCCTCGAAAATCAACGTCGCGGTCAGCCGCGACAGCCCCGATCCGCCGACATCCTCGGCAATGAATATCCCGCCCATGCCGAGCGCGGCACCCTTGCGCATCTCGGCGACGGGGAAATGCTTGGCCTCGTCCCAGGCGAGCGCGTTCGGCGCAAAATGCTCGGCAGCAAAGGCGCGCGCCGTGTCGCGAACCGCGATCTGGTCGGCATCGAGCGAAAATTGCGGTGCGCTTGATGATGAATCGAGCATGCTGCTCCAGCTCTGGGGCTAGTCAGGTGGAGTTCATTGTCGCACTGCCGTTTTGACGCAGCAATGCGGGAATTGGCCGTTTCTCGGGCAAAATCGCTAAACGTCGGCGGGTGGGAAATTAATTATTGTGCGAGTGTTGATGCGCGTGGTGTCGCGCAGAGTGCTTCGGGTGTAACAGCGGTGCCCCCGCGGCAGGCACATTATAGGGGTTGAGATTGCAAAATCCGCGATTGCCGGCCACCACGTTCGGTGCGCACTGCTCGATCGTCTGGTATTCGCAGTCCCACTCAATCTCGCCGTCGCCGATTGCGATCACCGCGCACCACGGCGCGTTGCCGACAAGCGCCTGACTGGATGGAATTTCCAGGCACAACACCGCCGCGACGCCGCCGATTGCCAATAGGATCCGCATCATCGTGCTCGCCGTGGGTTTCCACCCAGCCCTTGGCTTCGGTATAACCCTAAGCGATGCAAGTATTCCCGCATTGATAAAAATCAACTGGGGCGCCGACATGGACTTCACCCTTCCGCCCGAAATCGAGGATTTGCGCCAGCGCACCCGTGCCTTTATCGAGACGCATGTGCTGCCGCTCGAAGCCGACTCTGAAAATTTTTCCGAGCACGAGAACATTCCTCTCGCCCGGCTGGCGCCGGTGCAAGCGCAGGCAAGAAAAGCCGGGCTCTGGGCGCCGCAATCGCCCAAGGACTATGGCGGCATGGGCCTGCCGATCGTCGCCTGGGCGGCGATCTACGAGGAGGCGGCGCGCTCGCTGTTTGGACCGCTGTCGATCAACTGCGCGGCGCCCGACGACGGCAATATGAATCTGTTGTCGCGCGCCGGCACGCCGGCGCAGAAGGAATGGTGGCTGCGGCCGCTGGTCGAGGGCAAAGTCAAATCCGCGTTCGCCATGACCGAGCCGGCGCCGGGCGGCGGCTCGGACCCGGGCATGATGCGGACACACGCCGAGAGGAAAAACGGCAAATGGGTCATTCGTGGCCGCAAATGGTTTATCACCGGCGCCGCCGCTGCGGCGCATTTCGTCGTCATCGCGCGAACCTCAGATGACAAGCGCCGCGGCCTCACCGCGTTCCTTCACCACCGCGATCAGCCGGGCTGGCGCATCGTTCGCCGCATTGAAATCATGGGGCCGGAGGAACACGGCGGGCACTGCGAGCTCGAATATGACGGCCTCGAAGTCGCCGATGAAAACATTCTCCTCGGTGTCGGCGACGGGCTCAAATGCACGCAGATCAGGCTCGGCCCAGCACGGCTTACCCATTGCATGCGCTGGCTCGGGCAGGCCAAGCGCTGCATGGAGATCGCGCAAGACTACGTCAGCAAGCGGGAAGGCTTCGGCATAAAACTCGCCGACCGCGAGAGCGTGCAGATTAAGCTCGGCCAGGTGGCGCAGCGTATTCAGATCGGACGCCTCCTCACCATTCATGCGGCGTGGAAGCTCGACCAGGGCGACCGCGCCCGCAAGGAAGTCTCGATGGCCAAAGTGCACGTCGCCGACACGCTGCATGAGGCGGCCGATACCGCAATCCAGCTCAACGGCGCGCGCGGCTATTCAAAGGACACGATCCTGGAATGGATCTACCGCGCCGCCCGCGCCGCCCGCCTGGTCGACGGCGCGTCCGAGGTGCACAATATGGTGCTGGCGCGTTTCCTGCGCGAGGAAGGCCGCGATTTCTGGAATTGGAGCGCGGGGAACAGGGTGTGAGCGGCGTGCTTGCTTCGTGCCGTCTGCTTACGCATAAAGCGTAATGGAGCTTGCCCGATCTGCGGCCGTCTGCCGGACCGAATTCACTTTCTGAAGAAACTCCAAGGAGCAAATATGAAACTCGCGTTTTTTGACGACTATAAGCTTGGCGTCGTGGTCGGCGACAAGATCGTCGACGTTTCCGCCGTGACCAAAGGCATCAAGGCGCTCGGCCCGCAGGACGTCATCCGCGGCGTGATCGAGAAGTGGAGCACCTACAAAGGCAAGCTGGCCGTCGCCGCCAAGAAGGGCAAAGGCAAGCCGCTCAGCAAGGTCAAACTCCGGCCGCCGCTACCAAAGCCGGAGAACATTATCTGCATGGCGGTGAACTATATGGAGGACGGCACGCTGCCGGAGCCGGCGCCAATCAACGCCTTCATGAAATCGCCGAGCGCGATCATCGGCGACCGCGGTACCATGGATCTCCCCGACATGGCGGCGAGCGTGTTCGAAGGCGAGGCGGAGATCGCTGTCGTTATCGGCAGGAAGGCCTCGCATGTGCAGGCCAAGGACGCGATGAAATATGTCTTCGGTTATGTGAATTTCATCGACGGCTCGGCCCGCGGGGTGGTGCCCCCGACCAACGTCTTTTATCAGATGAAATCGCGCGACACTTTTGCGCCGATAGGGCCCTATATCGTCACCGCCGACGAGTTCAAAGACCCGCACAAGCTGCAGATCAAGCTCACCAACAACGGCGTCGTGTACCAAAATTTCAACACCGACGACATGGCGCATAAGATTCCGCGCTGCATCGAATGGGTCACGTCGATTCACACGTTGCAACCCGGCGACATTCTGGCGACCGGCACCAACCATCGCGGGCTCAATCCGTTCATGGACGGCGACAAGATCGAGCTCACCTGCGAAGGTTGCGGCACGCTGCACATCACGGTGCGCGATCCTCTCAAGCGCAGCTGGGCGCGCATCACCCGTCTGCAACACAAGCAGAGCGGGGCGGAGGGCGTGCACACCAAGCAGACCGGCGGCAAATACGCGCCGGCGAAGTGAACGCCCTCATGCCGGGGCGGCGCAAACGGCGCGCCCCGGTATCGATTTTGCTAGGATTTCGAAAATCGTATTGCGGCGCTTAGCCCTTCACGGTGAGAAAACCGAGAAGGTTTGCTCTAAGAGTTTGTGGCGGGCTCGCCAAACCTCGAACGTCCAATTACCGATCAAAATTTGTTCGGGAGGAGAATCCTGAAAGTTCCAACCCATCAATAGGGAATTGCCCACTTTGACTCGTCGAGTTCGCTCCATCGTGGAGCGCACACCCCCCTTCACTATGTCAGGCATGCCGCCCGGTGGGAATCGGTATAGCTGCTTCACCGTCACATGGGTTCCGGAACGACCCGAAACAACGTAACCGAGTCCAAAGTGCAATCCTTGCTTACCGGGGATCCGATCCGTGTTTGACGCCGGGGATTCGGGCGTACTTTTGTATCTTGTTCCGGTAGGTGACCTTGGATCATTGATTTCCCATGACTTCGAAACGGTGTAGATGCCGTACCAAATGATTCGTGCCGAAACATTGCCTCGGGCAGCCGCCGCTTGGCAAAAGGCTAGGGTGATTACGCCGATCAGAAATAAGCGCATTTCTGCGCTCGCACCAACCAGGGGCGCTCAACTGCGCCAGGTCGAGTCGATCGCGTCGAGCATGCGCAAATAAGCAGGCCAATCGGCGGAGCCGCGGCCGGAATCGTGATGCTCGTATTGATGCGCGGTCTTTTCGCAGATCTCGGCCGGGATCTCGACGAGTTCGCTGCCGGTCGCTTCCATCTTGAGCTGGATGTCGGCGGCTTCGATCAGCGACTTCATCAGCACGAAGGCTTCGCGCGCGGTCTTGCCGACCGTGAGCAGCCCGTGATTGCGCAGGATCAGCGCCCGGTTCTTGCCGAGCGCCTTGTTGATGCGCGCGCGCTCGCCGAAGTCCTCGGTGATGCCTTCGTAATCATGGTAGCCGACGCGATTGTGAAAGCGCACCGCCGGCTGCGACACCATGCGCAGGCCATGCTTGAGGCCGGAGATTGCCATGCCGGTCTCGGTGTGCACGTGGACGGCGCAATTGACGTCCGGCCGCCCGGCGAGCACGCCGCCGTGCAGCGTGAAACCCGGCCGGTTGACGCCCGCGGCTTCGTCGAGATCGTCGTCCATGCTGACCTTGACGAGATTCGACGGCGTCACTTCGGTGTAGAGCAGCTCGTGCCGTTTGATCAGGAATTTGCGCTCCTCGCCCGGCACGCGCATCGAGGAATGATTGTAGATGACGTCGCCCCAGCCATAGTGCGCGATCAGCCGATAAGTTGCGGCGAGCTCGATGCGTACCTGCCATTCTGTTGGAGAAATGTCCGCCTGCGTAACGGTGGCGAGCTTGACATGCGGGTTCATGGGCCGGTCTCCCTGAGCTTCAGCTAGTCTAGCATCCCTCGCCGTCGCCGCGCAGCCCCCGTTGGAGGAAGGACGAGCACCGGGGATGACGGAGACCCATGACAAGCATGGCGGTAAGATCTATACTTTGGATGTGCCATAAGTGCACAGCTTCGATGCCGCAGTCATTGTTAACGGTTCGTCAACCGCGGGCGATAAATGGTCGGTTATGGGCCGGCTGCATCGATCTGCTGTGATGAGGAGAGCTGCGGCAATGTGTGGCGCCGCCGTGTTCCTGCTAAGCGCCGGCGGCTCTCTTTTCGGCGCCAATGAAGTCGGCCTGCACGCTTTATTGGAAAAGTACCGTCGGCCGGCGGCGATTCCCTATCCGAAGGACGATCCCTATTCGCGCGCCAAGTACGCGCTCGGCCGCATGTTGTTTTTTGATCCGATACTGTCCGGATCGAAGGTCCAATCCTGTTCCAGCTGCCATAATCCCGGGCTGTCCTGGGCCGATGGACGGCCGCGGGCGATCGGCGAAAAGCAACTGCCGCTGCGCACGCCGACACTGCTCAACGTCGCATGGACGCCGAAACTCGGCTGGGATGGGCATTTCAGCGATCTCGAACATGTCGCCATCGGTCCGATCACGTCGCCCGACATTATGAACTTGCCGGAGCAGACTCTGATCGAGCGGCTTTCGGCGATTCCCGGTTATGCGAGCGGGTTCGATGCCGCGTTCGGTAGAGGCGCAATCATCACGCTCAAGATCGAGCAGGCGCTGGCCACGTTCGAACGTTCGATCGTTTCCGACGACGCGCCATTCGATCGTTGGGTGCGCGGCGATCAACGGGCGATCGGCGCCGCGGCCAAGCGTGGCTTCGTTCTGTTCAATGGCAAAGCAAATTGCGCCGCCTGCCACAGCGGTTGGGCGTTCACCGACGTGTCGTTCCACGACATCGGCGTGGCAAAGAATGACGATGTCGGCCGCGGTCGACTGTTCCCAACATCGGTGAAGCTGCAATATGCCTTCAAGACGCCCACCTTGCGCGATGTGGCGCGCCGCGGGCCCTATATGCACGACGGCTCGCTGCCGACGCTCGAAGACGTGATCGACTTGTACAACCGCGGCGGCATCGACCGGCCAAGCCGCGACGATGAAATTCATCAGCTCAATTTGCCGCAGAGCGAAAAGGCGGATCTCATCGCATTTCTGCAGACGCTTAGCGGCAAGCCAAAGGATGTGGCGGTGCCCACGCTGCCGCGCTGACACCGCACGATCGACGTCTTCAAATCATTGCCGGTAGCGCGCAGCCCATGAGGGCAAAGCCGCCGAGCAGCAAGACGCCAGCCGCGGTCTCGATGGCTTCGATGTAGGCCGGGAAGCGCGCAGCCAGGTAAGCAACAGCGGCGCCGCCCGTCACAGTGAATAGACCCGCCACGGCGGTCATCGCGATCTCCGCAAAAGTATGATCTCCGCCCGGTTCTTAGTGGAGAATGCTTATTAAAGGCCTAGGCCCCGGCCTATACGGTCGCTCGTCGATCCTCCGCTCGGTTCAAAGGTTAACCAAAACCTAAACTTGTGGTCCGAAAGGTTACCGAGTTCCTAAAATCTGTGGTAAAGAAAACCTTAAGTAGACCAGCGAGCTGCGTGCGGCGGCGCAACTGGTCTGTGAACCGGTTTTCCCTGGAGACTCTCTCTATGAGCCGGCTGGCCATGCGGCTGCCGTTTGCGGCCGCAATTCCGCTCGCGTGTCTTATCGACGTGCTATTCGCTGGCCCGGCCAGCGCCCACGTGAAGTGGTTCTGCGCTTACAACGTCGCCGGTCAACCGGAGGGCCTGGAAAACGTCCTCTGTTCGGACTTCGAAATGCTGACCGGGCTGTCGATTCTCGGTCTCATGACCGGCAGCGTCCTGGAAGGCACGCCGGTTGGCGCTCTCATGCTTCGTTGCCTCGACCGGGCGACCCGCCTGGTGCGCGACAATCTTGAAATCATTGTGCGCGCAGCCTGCGCATTCTTCTTCATCGCCATCTGGGGGGTCGGCGGCGTCCTGCTCACGCCGGAACTCAAGACCGATTCAACGTTGGTGGGCGCCATTCAACTCGGTATTGCCGCGGGCATGCTGTCGCGCCGGACCATGCCGTTATCGGCATTGGGCATTTTTGTGCTGTATGGCATTGCGATTTGGCAATACGGTGCCTTCCACCTCGCCGACTATCCGGTGTTTCTCGGCGTCGCTGCCTATCTGGCGTTGGTCGGCGGGCAGACCGACTTTCTTGGAGCGCGTCCGCTCGACGTGTTGCGTTGGGCCGCTGGCATCACGCTGATGTGGGCGTCAATCGAGAAGTGGGCCTATCCAGAATGGTCGTATCCACTTTTTACTCTTCATCCGGACATGTCGTTGGGGTTCACGCCGGATTTCTACATGCGGGCGGCGGGCTCCGTCGAATTCGCCCTCGCGTTCTCGTTGATGTGGACGCCGCTGGTACGTCGCGTTGGCGCAATAATGCTCACTATGATGTTCGTGAGCGCGATCTTCCCCTTCGGCAAGATCGATCTGATTGGGCATTCGCTGATCGTGGTGGCGTTGCTCGGCATCATCGCTGACGATAGAGTCCAGCCGATGCGGCTGCGCCATTCCTGGTTCATTCCGTTCGCTTATGCGTCGTCGCTGGCGATGTTTTTGACTGCGTACTACTTCACGCACGCGGCGTTGTACGGTACGTCCGTCCTGTAGTCCGTGGCGATCTAGCGCACGTGCACCACAAGCAGCATCTTGGGATGGATGGCGCACAGCACATTAAAGTCGCCGGCCGCGGTGAAGGTGATGGGCGTTACGCTGCCTGGCTTTTGGTCGCCCGAATCGAATGAGAATTTGGGCGAATCGATATAGGCGTGATGCAGTAAGTCTGCGTCGTCATTGACGATCCGTATGGTATCGCCGCGCTTGATCGTGATCTCATCGGGATGAAATTCACGGCCCTTTTGCGAAATCGTGGTTTGGGGCAGCGCCGACACCATGAGTGTGCCCACTGCGGTCATTGCGCCTGCTACAAAGGCTATCGCGACCGAACGACGAGCGCGCAGGACGTCAGTCCTTGAACTCATAGTTGGCTTCCTCATAAACCGTTTCCGCAGGTAACGTCGTCCGGCAAACCGGCTATTCGACAGCGTGAAGCGAGGCAGTTAAGACGCCGTTAAGGAACCCCCGAAGATTGGCCCGCGTGCTGCACCGTCTTTAACGGCCGCCAATATAGGTTTTAGGCCGGAGTATTGGAGCGCTGGGCGTCTCATGCCGGCTGGGCAAATCGCGTCCCCGATGTTTCGATTGTTAAACGGTTGGCGCGGCGGCGTCGCGCGGGCGGCCGCGCTGTGCATGACCATCCGCGGCCGGATTCTGGTGGCGTTCCTGATCATGAGCGTCATCACCGCTGCATTGGGCGCCTACGCTACGCTCGGCATCAGGGATGCCGGCGTACTGGTGGACAAGACCTTCGATGAATCGCTGATGTCGATCAACTATGCGCGCGCGGCGGCGGCTGATTTTGCCGCAATGCGCGCCGCATTCGCGCGCCAATGGATCGCCACAGATCCGGAAAAGCGTGCTGCGCTCGATAAGGAGATCGACCGGCTCAGCAAGTCGCTGTCGGGCGACCTTCAAATTGCGGCCGAACGCTCGCAGTCGCTTCGCGCCAAGCGCGCCGCCGAGAACGTCCAGGACGTAGTGGACGCCTGGAAGGGCATTTGCGAACGACTCCTCGATGGCACCCAATTGGAGGTCAATTGGGAGACGCTCGACCAATACGCCAAGAGGGTAGACGATCAAATCGATCTGCTTGTGAACTACACCGCCGGCGACGGCTTCCTGTACCGCCAAAGCGCGCGCGCAACGGTCGCGCGCGACGTGCAGCTCAATATTGCCGGCACCGCGCTCGCACTGTTGCTTTCCGCAGTCGTGGCCTGGGCCTTGGCCCGGCGCATCGTCGGACCGGTCGCGGTCGCCTCGCGCGTCGCCGAACGCATCGCCGCGGGCAAGCTCGACGTCGCCGTTCCCAAAGGCAGCGCCGATGAATTGGGCGCGCTGCTCGCCGCCATGGGCGTCATGCGCGACAACATCAAGGCGATGATGGATCGCGAGGTCGAACAACGTCGCTCCGCGCAAGCACGGCTGGCCGACGCGCTGGAATGTTCCCAGGAAGGCGTCGTCGTCGTCGACGCCAACGACGGTATTGTGCTGGCTAACGCGCAGGCCGCGGATTTCCTCGACATATCGCCTGGCCTGCTCAGGCCCGGCACGCCGATCTCGCAGCTCGAGCCGGCATTGCAAGGAGCGGCCGATGCCGCGCATATGCTGATTCGGCGCGACAACGATTTGCAGGATACCAGCGAAACCTTGATGGCGGACGGCCGCTGGCTGCGCATCAGCCGTAGCCCCACCCGCGACAATGGCTTCATCGTGTTGTGCAGCGATATCAGCCGATTGAAGAAGCAGGAATGGTCGCTGCGCGAGACCAATTTGCTGCTCGATGCCGCGCTCGAAAATATGTCGCAGGGTTTGTGCCTCTTCGATGCGCAGAACCGGCTCGAAGTGTTCAACAAACGCTATCTGGAAATTTTCCGATTGCCGCACGGTCGGATCAAGCCCGGCATGAGCTTCAGAGAAGTCTTGGAGGTCAGTGTCGCTAACGGCAATCACGCGTCCAAGACCGTGGACGACGTAATGGCGGAGCGCGAACAACTCCGCGCCGGGAACGTCAAGGGCCCGCACTTGTACGAATTCAGCGACGGACAGGTGGTGTCGTGCCTGTATAGCCCGACCGCCGATGGCCGTTGGGTTGCGACCTATGAGGATGTCACCGAGCGCCGACAGGCCGAAGCCAAGATCATGCACATGGCGCGCCATGACGCGCTGACCGATTTGCCGAATCGCGTCCTGTTCAAGGACAAGATGGAAGAAGCGCTGGCCCGCAACGACGAGCTTGCGGTCATGTTTCTCGATCTCGACCGTTTCAAGGGCGTCAACGATTCGCTCGGACATCCGGTCGGCGATGCTCTGCTCTGCGCGGTCACCGAAAGATTGCAGCGCGTTGTGCTGGGCACGGATACGGTAGCGCGGCTCGGCGGCGACGAGTTTGCGATCGTGCAACGCAACACGAGCCCGCAAGACGCCAGCGAACTTGCCGCCCGCATTATCGATGCTCTGATCGAGCCATTCGAAGTCCACGGCCATCAGGTGGTCATCGGCACTTCGATCGGTATCGCCATGGCCCCGGCCGACGGTAACGAGCCCGACCAGCTCTTGCGCAACGCCGATATGGCGCTTTACCGGGCCAAGGCGGACGGTCGCGGCACTTACCATTTCTTCCAGCCGGGAATGGACGCGCAGATGCAGGAGCGCCGCAAGCTCGAGCTCGATCTGCGCAAGGCGCTGCTCGCCGATCAATTTGAGCTCCATTACCAGCCGCTCATCGAGGTCGCGAGCGGCGAGGTCTCAGGCTTCGAGGCCTTGCTGCGCTGGCATCATCCGGAACGCGGCTTGGTCCCGCCCGACCAGTTTATTCCGGTCGCCGAGGAGATCGGTCTTATCGTGCCGCTCGGCGATTGGGTGCTTAAACAAGCCTGCCGGGATGCCGCGACTTGGCCGGCCACGCTGACCGTTGCGGTCAACCTTTCTGCGGTGCAGTTCCGTAATCCGAGTTTGGCGTTGTCCGTCGTTTCCGCGCTCGGTCAATCGGGTCTTGCGGCCGTGCGGCTTGAACTGGAGATCACCGAGACCGTGCTATTGCAGGACGACAAGTCGGTGCTCGATTTGCTGCATCAATTCCGCGATCTCGGCGTCCGCATCTGCATGGACGATTTCGGCACCGGCTATTCCTCGCTGAGCTATCTGCGCAGCTTTCCGTTCGACAAGATCAAGATCGACCGCACCTTCATCCGCGAGTTGGGCAAGGAAAACGACAGCGCGGCGATCATCCGTGCCGTCATGGAACTTGGCTCGAGCCTTGGCATGATCACGACGGCAGAAGGCGTCGAGACCGAGCAGCAACTCGAAATCTTGCGCGGGGAGGGCTGCATGCAGGTGCAGGGCTATCTGTTCAGTCGGCCGAAGCCGGCGGCGGAAATCCCGGCAATGCTCCGGCAGTTACGGCCCCGCGTCCGCGCGGCGTAACCGAGCTCCCCCGCGGAACCTTCGAGTCACCCGCAAAAGGCGTGCGGCTTCAAGCGGCTAGCGTTGTTCCGCCAGCTTCGCGCCGCCAAATTTCGCGGCATAGCCTGCCCTCTGGCAATCTCGCCTCCGTAAGGGCAAACTCTTCCTTTGGAGGCGCATTGGAATGCCGTTACGCGACGTCAAGCTCGACGATAAATACGACCTTGGCCAGCGCCGCGTGTTCGTAACCGGCTTCCAGGCCCTGGTTCGGCTCTGCCTGATGCAGAAGGAGCTGGACCGCCGCAATGGCCTCAATACCGCGGGTTTCGTCACCGGCTACCGCGGCTCGCCGCTCGGCGGCCTCGATAGCCAGTTCCTGCGCGCCCGGCCATTTCTGGAAGAAAGCGACATCCGGTTCCAGGGCGGCATCAATGAGGATCTCGCTGCCACGGCCGTTTGGGGGTCGCAGCAGGCCGAGTTGCGCGGCGAGGGCAAATACGACGGGGTTTTCGCCATGTGGTACGGCAAAGGCCCCGGCGTCGACCGCACCGGCGACGTGTTCCGTCATGCCAATTTCGCCGGCTCGGCGAAGCACGGCGGCGTGCTGGCGCTGATGGGCGACGATCACACCGCCGAATCCTCGACCACCGCGCACCAATCCGAATATCACTTCATCGACGTCATGGTTCCGATCCTCAACCCCGCCGGAGTCCAGGAGGTGCTCGACTACGGGCTCTACGGCTGGGCGATGTCGCGTTACACCGGCGCCTGGACCGCGCTCAAGACGATGCACGAGACGATCGAATCCACGGCGGCGATCGATGCGAGCTTGGAACGGATCAACATCGTCACTCCGGAAGATTTCCGCATGCCGGAAGGCGGCCTCAACATCCGGCTTGGCGATCCGATCCTGGCGCAGGAAGCGCGATTGCACGATTTCAAGCGCGACGCCATGCTGGCTTTCGTGCGCGCCAACAAGCTCAATCGCACCGTCACGTCGGGCGGCCGCAATCCGAAAATCGGTATCATTACCACCGGCAAGAGCTATCTCGACGTTCGCCAGGCGTTCGACGAACTCGGCATCGACGAGATCAGATGCAACGAGCTCGGCATCCGGCTTTACAAAGTGGGCTGCGCCTGGCCGCTGAGCCGGCAAGAGCTCGCAGAATTCGCGCAAAACCTCGATCTCATCATCGTCGTCGAGGAGAAACGCTCGCTACTTGAAGTCCAGGTCCGCGAGGAGCTTTACGGCACCGCCAACCAGCCGATCTGCATCGGCAAGAAGGACGAAGCGGGCAACTGGCTGTTCCCGGTCAAAGGCGCGCTCGATCCGAACGATGTCGCGATCTGCCTCGGCGAGCGACTCCTCAAGTATCACCACAACGACGATATCATCCGGCGCGTCGCGCGGCTTAAGGAATTCCAGCGCATCGCCGCGGAGACCAAGGACGTCGCCCAGCGCATTCCGTATTTCTGCTCGGGCTGCCCGCACAATACATCGACAGTGGTGCCGGAGGGAATGCGCGCCTATGCCGGGATCGGTTGTCACTACATGGCGCAGTGGATGGACCGCTCGACGCTCGGCTACACGCATATGGGCGGCGAGGGCGCGAACTGGATCGGCGAGGCGCCGTTCTCCAATCGCAAGCACGTCTTCCAAAATCTCGGCGACGGCACCTACAATCATTCCGGCTATATGGCGATCCGCGCCGCGATCGCGTCGAACACCAACATCACCTACAAGATTCTGTTCAACGACGCCGTGGCGATGACCGGCGGTCAGGCCAATGACGGCGGGCTCACGGTGCCGCAGGTGGCACGTCAGGTGGCGGCGGAGGGAGCAAAGCGCGTCGTCGTGGTGACCGACGAGCCGGAAAAATATCCGCGCGCTACGGCGTGGCCGCACGGGCTCACCATCCATCATCGCGACGATCTCGATGCGGTGCAGCGGGAGCTCGCCGAAATTCCGGGTGTCACGGTACTGATCTACGACCAGACCTGCGCGGCGGAAAAGCGCCGCCGCCGCAAGCGCCACACTTTTCCTGACCCCGACAAACGCGTCATCATCAACGAGCTGGTTTGCGAAGGCTGCGGCGATTGCGGCATCAAGTCGAATTGCGTTTCGGTGCAGCCGCTCGAAACCGAATGGGGCCGCAAGCGAACGATCGACCAATCGAGCTGCAATAAGGACTTTTCCTGCATCAAAGGTTTCTGCCCGTCCTTCATCACGGTGCACGGCGCCACGTTGAAAAAGGGCGCCGGCGTCGCCGCCGACCACGATCTCGCGCCGCTGCCCGAGCCAAAATTGCCGGCCATCGAGCACACCTACAACATCATCGTCACCGGCGTCGGCGGCACCGGCATCGTCACCGTCGGCGGCATTTTGGGCATGGCCGCGCACCTGGAGGGCAAGGGCGTCGGCGTGCTGGACATGGCGGGCCTCGCGCAAAAGGGCGGCGCGGTGTTCAGCCATATCCGCTTTGCCGAGAAGCCGGAGGACATTCATGCCATCCGCGTCGCGGCCGGGCGCGCCGACCTCGTGATCGGCGGCGATATTGTCGTTGCAGGCACGCAAAAGGTCCTGGCCACGGTGAAGACGGGCGCGACCAAGATGGTGGTCAATACCGACGAATTTCTGCCGGGCGAATTCACCCGCAATGCCGATTTTTCGCTGCCGACGGAGCGACTCAAGCGCACCATCGTCACCGATGCGGGCCGCGATAATGCGTATTTCATCGATGCATCGCGGATCGCGAATGCGCTGTTCGGCCAGTCGATCGGCGCGAACATGTTCATGGTTGGCTATGCCTATCAGCTCGGCGCCATTCCCCTCTCGGCGGCCGCCATCGAGAAGGCGATCGATCTCAATGGTGAGGCTGTCGCCATGAACAAGGCGGCCTTCCACTGGGGCCGCCGCGCCGTGATCGATCGCGCCGTGGTCGAGGCCGCCGCCAAGCCTGTGGGCGGGATCGAAAGCGACGCGGAACACCTGTCGACGTCGTTCGACGAGTCGGTCGAGCGGCGGGTGAAATTTCTGACTGCTTATCAAAACGCCGCTTACGCGCGGCGCTACCGGGCGTTGATCGACAAGGTCAAGGCGGTAGAGGCCGATCGGACGCCCGGCAAATGCGGGCTTGCCGACACGGTGGCGCGCTATCTGTTCAAATTGATGGCCTATAAGGACGAGTACGAAGTGGCGCGGCTTTACACCGACGGCTCGTTCGCCCGCCAGGTCGCGAACGAGTTCGACGGCGACAATCTGCGCTTCGAGTTTCATCTGGCGCCGCCGCTCCTGGCGCGCCGCGACAAGGCGACGGGGCTGCCGCGCAAGATGAGTTTTGGGCCTTGGCTCTTTCCGGCGTTCCGCGTGCTGGCCAAGTTGAAATTCTTGCGCGGCACGGCACTCGATCCGTTCGGCCGCTCGCTCGAGCGCCGCACCGAACGCAAGTTGATCGGAGATTACGAGGCGATGTTGGACGAGGTGCTGGCACGGCTCACGGCCGAAAATCATCATCTCGCGGTCGCTCTCGCCGCCATCCCGGAAAAAATCCGCGGCTTCGGCCACGTCAAGCAACGGCATCTTGCGGCGGCCAAGGCGGACGAGGCGGCGCTGCTGGAGCAATTGCGCGCCGGGGCGCCGGTTCTGCTCAAGGCGGCCGAGTAGGGCAGATTGGCTTCGCCGGCGGGCCGCATCGGAGGGGCAAATGAGCGCTCTGACGCTTGACCTTGGCCGCTTCGTCGCCGATCTCGGCTTTCGCCAAATCCCTTCGGAAGGCGCCGCCATCGCCCGCACCGGCATCGCCGACTGCTTCGGCGTTTTGATCGCCGGCGCGCGCGATCCCGAGATCGCCTTGGTCGATCGCGAGCTTGGCTATGCCGGCGGTGCCGCGCTCGTCTCGCTCATTCCCTCCGGCGACCGGCGCACGCCCGAAACCGCGGCGCTGATCAACGGTGTCGCCGCTCACGTTCTGGACTATGACGACGTGTCGCTCGATGGCCATCCGAGCGCCGTGCTGGTGCCGGCGATTCTGGCTCAAGGCGAAGCAAGCGGATCGAGCGGTGCCGAGATGCTGACCGCCTATATCGCCGGCTTCGAAGTCTGGGCCGAGTTGTTGGTGCGCGAGGGCGTGCCGCTGCATCGCAAGGGCTGGCATCCGACGGCTGTCTTCGGCCCCGTCGCGGCGGCGGCGGCCTGCGCCAAATTGCGCGGCGTCGATGCAAAGGCCGTGGCAACGGCGATGGCGATTGCCGCCTCGATGTCTTCGGGGCTCGTCGCCAATTTCGGCACCATGACGAAATCCTTCCAAGTCGGCCGCGCCGCGCAATCCGGCGTCATCGCCGCGCGCTTGGCGCAAGCCGGACTGACGGCGTCGCTCGATGCACTGGAGCATCCGGCGGGATTGCTGATGGCGCTGTCGCCGGACGGCAAACCGGAGCTCGATCGTCCGTTCAGCGCCGCGCAAAAGGAATGGCACATCCTCGGTCACGGGCTGAATATCAAACGCTATCCGATCTGCTACGCGACGCACCGCTCCATCGATGCCGCGCTCGATCTGGTCCAGCGCTACGATCTCGCCCCCGGCAGAGTCGAGCGCATTCATGTTTCGGCCGGAAAGACGCAGTTGGTGATGCTGCGCAACGGCCGGCCGCAGACCGGCCTCGAGGCGAAATTCAGCATGCAGTTTGCGATGGCGGCCGCGCTCGTCGCCCGCAATGTCGGTTTGCGCGAATTAACCGATGAATTCGTGCGCCGCCCCGAGGTGCAGGCGCTGTTCCCGCGCGTGTCGCTCGAGGGCACCGCCGCCCTCAAGGAAGGTTCCAATTTCGCGCCGTTCGATGCCGTCGAAATCACGACGACCGGCGGCGAGACGCTCAAAAGCGGTCCGGTCGAATACGCCAAAGGCAGCCACCAACGACCGTTGTCGCGCGATGAGCTGTGGACCAAGTTCGCCGATTGTCTCGGTGCGGAATTCCCGGAGACAAAGATATCACGGGCTTTTGAGAATCTGATGATGTTCGACCGGCTCAACGGCGCCGGCGATCTTGCTCTGCAGAACGCGTAGGGCCGCGGCATTCCTCCACCCGCTCGCCCCGTGCGGCGAGTCCATGGTATCTTGATACTATGAATGGCTCACCGCCAAATACCGAACCCGTTGGCGAAACGACCGGCGAAACGCTGACGCAAATGGCGCCCGTCGCGGCGGTGCACAGCCGGGCCGAGGCACCGCCCGCGGCAAAACGCGGGGGAGACGGCGCAACATCCGCAAGCGAGCCCGCCATTACCGCCGGCACGACGAGCGCGGCGGTGCAAGCGGCGACGGGCATCGGCGTGCTCCTCGTCAATCTCGGCACGCCCGACGCGCCGACGCCGGGCGCAGTCCGGCGCTACCTGAAACAGTTCCTGTCCGACCGCCGCGTGATCGAAAGGGATTCGGTGCTTTGGAAATTGCTGCTCAACGGCGTCATCCTGCCGCTGCGGTCGCGGCGCAAAGCGCGCGACTACCAGAAGATCTGGAACCGCGACAAGAACGAGTCGCCGTTCAAGACCATCACACGGTCGCAAGCCGAAAAACTCGCCGGCATTCTCGAACCGCTCGGCAAGCACGTCATCGTCGATTGGGCTATGCGCTATGCGTCGCCGTCGATCGCATCGCGTCTCGAAGTGCTGACGACCTGGGGCTGCGAGCGCATCCTGATCATGCCGCTCTATCCGCAATATTCGGCGACGACCACCGCGACGGTGGGCGATGAGGTTTACCGCTTCATGATGCGGCAGCGGCGCCAGCCGGCGCTGCGCATTTTGCCCGCTTATTACGACGATCCGTATTACATCGAGGTGCTGGCGTCCTCGCTCAAGGCCGAACTCAAAAATCTATCGTTCACGCCCGACATGATCGTCGCTTCCTATCACGGCATGCCGAAGGAGTACGTGGCCAAGGGCGATCCCTATGCGAGCCAGTGCGTGCGCACCACCGAGCTGTTGCGCGCGCAGATGGGCTTCGACGAGACCAAGCTGATCATGACATTTCAGTCGCGCTTCGGCCGCGGCAAATGGCTCGAGCCCTGCACCATCAATACCGTGAAGGCGCTCGCCAAAAAGGGCGTCAAGAATCTGGTCGTGGTGACGCCGGGATTTTCCGCCGATTGCCTGGAAACGCTGGAGGAGATCGCGGTCGACAACGCGCGCGCCTTCAAGCGCGCCGGCGGGCAGAATTTCGTGGCGATTCCGTGCCTCAACGACAGCGAGGCCGGCATGCTGATGATCTGGCAGCTCGCCATGCGCGAGCTGAAGGGCTGGGTGTGAGCGGATTTTTGCGCATGATCTTTTTCCGACCTTGCTTCGCCCGCCGAAGCGGGCTTCGCGAAGGCGGGAAACCGGTGCCCACTTTTCGGGATCATGCGTGATGCAAGACGGCTCGCTCGTCTCCTGGTCCTGGTTTGCGCTGGCGCTTGCCTTGTTTGCGGTCGAGGCGCTGCGGCCGGGTCGCTTCGCGCTGTGGCTCGGTTTTGCCGCGGTGCTGGTCGGCATCGTGGCTTCGGTGGCGCGCTGGCCTTGGCCGGCGGAAGTCCTAGCCTTTGTCGGCTTTGCCGCCGTTCTTGTTCCCATCTGGCGCCGTTACGAGCGCAAAGGCTAAAACTTCCCGCCGCTTAGCCGCAGGAGGCGGCGCCGGGAAACGCCAATCAACCTCTCGTTAACCATATCCGTTTTAACTCCGTTAACCAGCGGTCTGCCGTCCGGCGGCCCGTGCCGGTCGTCGCGTGGCGCGCTGCCGCGCAATGGCGCGGACAGGCCGCTTCGGGGCGAGGAGGTCGCAGGTGCCGCGCCGTTGCCGACCACGAAGCGTCACCGGCTTGGTGCGTCTGCGCTTGGCTTTCTTGCGCGCGATCTTCTGGCGCCCGGCCCTGATGGCGTTTGTCGCGCTCGTCGCGCTCGTCGCCCTCGGCCGGATGCCGAGCAGCGCGCAGTCGACGCCGGCGGCGGACGACTCCGAAACGACCGCGCCCGGCCCGCAAGCCGATCTGATCGAACCGTCGGCTCTGGGCAATCCCAATCCGCCAAGCTTTGCGCCGCCGGGAAGTCCGACGGCGCTGCCTGCGGATCAGATGCCGCCCTCCGGGACATTCACCGCGCCCTCGCGCATTGGTGCGACTCCGGTTTACGGCAGCCCGACCGGTTTCGGTGCCGGCAACACCGGATTTAACGCCAGCAACGTGCCGCCCAAACGCTCGGCGCGAGCGCCCGATCAAGGCGCCGCCATCGCGCCGCCGGGCGAGACCACGTTCGAACCCGTACCGCCGGAGCCGCCCCAAGTCTCATCGGTGCCGCCGGCGCTGCCGCCGCCGCTGGCGCCCGTCGTCTTTCCGGCCAAGGCCGCGGCGCGGCCCGGCGCGATCCTGCCGCCGCCGCCCGACCAGCTGCCGATCAGCAATCCGCCGCCGGTCGTATTTCCGCGAACGGCCGCGAGCCGGCCGGGCGCCACCTTACCGATCCCGCCGCTGGAATATTTCCAAGGCTCGTTCCAGGGCTCGGCGAGCACGCCGCCGCCCGGCATGCCGCCGCCGAACACTCTGCCGCTTGGAACGGTGCCGCATGGCACGCTGCCGATCGCCGCGGGCGATCCCTACGAGGCGCTCGGCATCAAGGCGGGATCGTTTTTGATCCTGCCAGCGGTCGAACTGTCGGCCGGGTATAATACCAATCCGCAGGCCGCGCCCGGCGGCCCCGGCTCGCTGTATTTCATCGTCGCCCCGGAATTGCACGTGCGCTCCAACTGGTCGCGCAATTCGCTCACCGCCGACATCACCGGCTCCTATACGGACTACCCAAGCAACAGCTTCCAGCCGTCGCTGAACGTTCCTTATATCAACGCCAAAGTCGACGGCAGGCTCGATGTCACGCGCTACACGCAAATCCTGCTCGAAGGCCGCACCACCGTATCGACCGACAATCCCGGCAGCCCGAACATCCAGTTCGGCCTCGTCACGCTGCCGATCAACACCACGGTCGGCGGCACGCTTGGCGTCGCCGAAGAGTTCGGCCGGCTCGGCGTTTCGCTCAAAGGCACGCTCGACCGCTCGATGTATTCGACCGGCCGACTGACCGACGGCGAGAGCGCGAATTTCGACGATCGTGCCTTCGATCAATATGCCGGCATTTTGCGACTCGGCTACGAGATCGATCCCGATCTCAAGCCGTTTGTCGAGGTCCAGGAGGACACCCGCATTCACGACACGCAGGTCGATATCTTCGGTGAAAATCGTAACTCCACCGGCTCGAGCGCGAAACTCGGCGCCGACCTCAATCTGTTCGGTTCGCTCACCGGCGAAATCGCGGTCGGCTATATGGAGCGCGACTACCGCGACCAGACGCTGCCCAATATCAGCGGCGCGACGATTGACGGTTCGTTACTCTGGCAGGCGACGGCGCTGACCACGGCAAAGTTGACTGCGCAGTCGAGCGTGAGCGAATCGAGCGTCCAGGGCGTGTCGGGCGAGTTCAGCCGCAGCTTCAATCTCGAGGTCGATCACGCCTTGCGGACCTGGCTCATCGCCAATGCCATTGTCGGCTACGAGAACGACGACTATGCCGGCCTTGGCCGCGCCGACAGCCACTATTTCGCCGCCACCGGCCTGACCTACAAAATGAATCGCGAGATCCAGCTCAAGGGCGAGGTGCGGCAGGACTGGCTAAACTCCAACGTCAGCGGCGTCGCCTATACCGCCACCACGTTTCTGCTCACCATGCGATTGCAAAGGTGAGCGCACTTACACTCATTCCCGCGTCAGTGGGAATCCAACTGGATCCCCGCTTTCGCGAGGACGAGCGGAAGCTGCTAGCCGCCGTTTAATTCGCCGAGAATCTTCTTGATCTCGGCGCGAAAGGCGGGCGCGATGTCCGGCCGCGCCAGCGCGTAGGAGACGTTGGCGGCGAGAAAGCCGATTTTTGAGCCGCAATCGAAGCTGCGGCCGTCGAATTTCAGGCCGTAAAACGGTTGCTTGCGCGCGAGCTGGATCATGGCGTCGGTCAGCTGGATTTCGCCGCCGGTGCCGCGCTCCTGGGTGCCTAAGATTTCCAGGATCTCCGGCTGCAAGATATAACGGCCGGTAAGGATGAGGTTCGACGGCGCGCGATCGGGCAGCGGCTTCTCCACCATGCTGGTGATGGAGAACATCTTGCCCTTGCGCTCGCCGACGCCGACGACGCCATATTGGTCGACGCGATCGTGCGGCACTTCCTCGACGGCGACGATATTCGCTTGTCCCGGCACGTCGCGGGCTGCATCGAGCATTTGCGCCAGGCAGCCTGGTTCGTGTTGTACCAGCACGTCCGGCAACAACAGCGCGAACGGCTCGTGGCCGATCAATTCGCGCGCGCACCACACGGCGTGGCCGAGCCCGAGCGGTTCCTGCTGGCGGGTGAAGCTGGTCGAGCCGGGCACCGGCAAATCTTGATTGAGGTAGTCGAGGATTTTATGCTTCTGCCGCTCCAACAGCGTCATTTCCAACTCGAATTGGCGGTCGAAGTGATCCTCGATGACGGCTTTGTTGCGGCCGGTGACGAAGATGAAATGTTCGATACCGGCCTCACGCGCCTCGTCGACGACGTGCTGGATGAGCGGCCGGTCGACGACCGGCAGCATTTCCTTCGGCATGGCCTTGGTCGCCGGCAAAAACCGGGTGCCGAGACCGGCCACGGGGAAAACGGCTTTGCGGACGGTATTCATGCGATGCCAAAATTTCGCGACGGCAGCGGACATTGGCGGCGATAGGCGATCGCGGCCAAATTATCGCGCCAAGGCTGATTTTCCAAAGTGTTGCCTAATTGCTTGTCCAAGGACTTGCCCGGGGATTTATCCAGCTATGAACGAGAGTTGAGAGGCAAAACGCCGTGCCTCAAGAGAGTTTTTAGCCCATTTCCGATTGCCGCACCGTGACCGCGCGTTATGGGAAATCGCTTTGCCGCCGATGGCAAGAACCCACTGTTAGTGATTCGACGTACATTAGCAGGTGCCCGTTGACGCGGCCATAAGTCGGGACCCGGAAGGCCATGCGTTCTGCCGTCATGCGTCGCCTCACTGGAGCGCTTCTGCTCGGCGCCGGCCTGATTGCCGATTGCGCCGGCGTCGCGCTCGCGCAACAGCCCGACAACTGGTTGACGCGCTTGTTTCAACCCCTGTCGGCAAGCTCGGTTCCCGGCGCGGACGCTGCAACGCCCTGGAGCGGGCAGTCCGGCGCGTCGGGCAATCCGCTGATGACGGCGGATGCAATTCGTTCTGCAGCTGCCAAATTCGGCAGCTGCATCGGGGCGCTGTGGCCCGATGCGGCGCGCCGCGGCATTACCCGGGCCAATTTCGACCGCTTTACCGCGGGCCTAACCCCGGACCTGAGCATCATGGACAAGCTCGATGCGCAGCCGGAATTCACCAAGGCGCCGTGGGACTATCTCGATCTTTTGGTGAGCGACGACCGCATCGCGCGCGGGCGCGAACTATTGGCGCAATATGCGCCGATCTTCGCCGCCGTCGAGCGCGCCTATGGCGTCGACCGCGCCATCATCGCGGCGATCTGGGGCGTCGAATCGGACTACGGCACGCTCGGCGGCGACCGTTCGGTGATCCGCTCGACCGCGACGCTTGCCTGCGTCGGCCGCCGCCGCGATTACTTCCGCGAGGAATTTTTGGCGACGCTGGAAATCCTGCAGCGCGGCGACGTGCCGCCCGACCGCCTGGTCGGCTCGTGGGCCGGCGCGTTCGGGCCGACGCAATTCATGCCGACCTCGTTCAAGCGCTACGCGGTGGATTTCGACGGCGACGGGCACCGCGACGTCGTCGATTCGATACCCGACGTGATCGCGTCGACGGCGAATAATCTGAAGACGGATGGCTGGGTTCCGGGTCAGACCTGGGGCTACGAAGTCACATTGCCGCGGAATTTCAATTATCTGCTGGCCGATAGTTCGCGGCAGATGAGCGTACGGCAATGGCAGAACCTGGGAGTGCGGCGCGCCGACGGCAAGACATTTCCCCGTCCCGAGGATCGTGCCTTTCTGCTGTTGCCGGCCGGCGCGCGCGGACCGGCCTTCCTGATGCTGAAAAATTTCAGCGTCATCATGAAATATAATCCGGCGGAGGCTTATGCGCTCGCCATCGGCCATCTGGCCGACCGGATGCGCGGCGGCGCGCCGTTCGTCCAGAGCTGGCCGCGCGACGAGCGCGTGCTCACGCTCGACGAGCGCTACCAGATGCAGCAGCTTCTGGCGCGCCGGGGCTTCAATATTGGCGAGTCCGACGGCCTGATCGGCCCGCGAACCCGTCTCGCCATCCGCGATTTTCAGGTCTCGGTCGGCCGGATTCCGGACGGTTTTGCTTCGAGCGCCGTGCTCGACCGCCTGCGGCAACCGTAAACGGCGTGTGCGCCAAGCGTCTGGAACCACCCTCAGTTTGACATTATCTTTTGCGCAAGTTCTTTTGCGTACGGCTCCTTTTTTTGGCGCGGCTTTGTTCGCCGCGATGCGCTAAGATAGTGGGGCTTCGGCGTCGTGTTCTTTGGGTGGCGGTTCATGGCAACGCAGAATTTGCGACGGCTCATTGGCGCGTTGGCGATGACGGCGGCCGTTGCGGGCGCTTCCGGTCCCGCGGCCGCCCAGGGCTATTATTGGACTGAGCGGCCGGCGCCGCCGCGCTACAATCAGGCGCCGCCGTCGCGAGATTTTTTTTCGTTCCCGTTCTTCGGCGGCGAGCGCTATCGGGCGCCCGTCGCCGATTACTCCAAGGCGCCGCCACCGCGGAAACCGGAGACGCCGCCCACCTCGACGATCTTGGTCGTCGGCGATTCAATGGCCGATTGGCTCGGCTACGGACTCGATGAGACCTACGCCGATCAACCGGACATGGGCGTGGTGCGCGATGTCCGCGCGACCGCGGGTCTTATCCGCTACGACCCGAAGAACGAAACGCTCGACTGGCCGCTCGTCATCAAGGATCAGCTGGCAACGGAAAAACCGAATGCCGTTGTCGTCATGCTCGGTCTGAACGACCGGTTGCCGATCCGCGATGGCGCGGCGCCGGCCAAGGGCGCCGAGCAAACGCCGCAAGAGAAGCCGGCCGCGCCGCCTGATGCCGCAGCCGCATCGCCACAAGGCGGCGCCGACAGCGCTGCGCAACATCCCGTTCCGGGCCGCTCGTACGACTTCCATACCGATCCGTGGGCGGATCTTTACGTCAAGCGCATCGATGAAATGATTGCGGCGCTCAAGAGCAAGGGCGTGCCGGTCTTGTGGGTCGGGTTGCCGGCACTTCGCGGCCCCAAGTCGACGAGCGACATGGCCTATCTCGACGAGCTCTATCGCGAGCGCGCCGAGCGGGCTGGTATCTATTACGTCGATATTTGGGACGGCTTTGTCGACGACCAGGGCCGCTACGCCGTGGACGGTCCAGATTTTGAGGGCCAGATTCGCCGCCTGCGCACGGCAGACGGCGTTCATTTCACCAAAGCCGGTGCGGTGAAGCTTGCAAGCTATGTCGATCTCGAATTGCGCCGCGTTATGTCGAACCGCACCGCGCCGGTGGCGCTGCCGGAGCAGGGGTCGCCGATGAAACCCGGCACGCCGCGGCCTGACGTCGGCCCGGTATTGCCTCTCGCAGTCAGCAGCAGCGACGCGGGTTCGGGCGGCGCCGGCGGTCTTCTCGGCGCCGGCAGCCAATCCCCGCCTCTCACGTCCGATCCGCTTGCAGCCAAGGTATTGGACCGTGGCGATCCGATTGCCGCGGTCGCCGGCCGCGCCGACGACTTCTCATGGCCGCGTCCGCAAGCGCCGGCGGATGCCGCGCCGCAGCCGGTTTCGCTCGCGCCCGCCGCGCCGGCGAAAAAGGGCGCCGCCGCGCACGAAGAGGCAAAAAAGCCGGCCGAAGCCAAGAAGGATGTGAAGAAGAAGCCGGAAAGCGATTCAGGCACGCGCGTTCGCCACTCGCCGCGCGCCGAGCTCGATGGCGCCCCGGTGCCGCCAGCGCCGGTCGGGCAGCGCTAACACGCTGCGGCTGCGCCTGGTGAGTCCGCAGTGCGCTGATAACAAGAGGAAATCTCACTCTTGGCGACCATCAAAGGACTTGCCGGCCAAATCGAACAGATCAAGGCCGTGAACAATAATTCCCAATAGGACGAGTATGCCGAACTTTCCGCGGGTCGGCGAACTTCAACGCGGCAATAGCGTCGCGCCCATCAAATATTTGTCGACCGCATGCGCAGCCTGACGGCCTTCACGGATCGCCCACACCACCAACGACTGGCCGCGGCGCATGTCGCCGGCGGCAAAGACGTTGTCGATTGAGGTTTTGTAATCCTCGGTCGAGGCGCTCACATTGCCGCGTTGATCGAGTGCGAGTTTCAAGCTCTTGAGCATTCCCTCGTGCACCGGATGCACAAAGCCCATCGCCAGCAGGGCGAGGTCGGCGGGAATCTCGAAATCGCTGCCGGGAATGGGCTTCATCTTGGCATCGACGCGCACGCAATGCAGCTTCTTTACAGCGCCGTTCTCGCCGGTGAATTTTGTCGTCATCACCGCGAAATCGCGCTCGACGCCTTCTTCATGGCTCGACGACGTGCGCAGCTTGAACGGCCAATCCGGCCAGGTCAGCAATTTGTTCTCGTGCAGCGGCGGCTGCGGCATGATTTCGAAATTGGTCACTGACAACGCGCCCTGACGGAACGCGGTGCCGATGCAGTCCGACCCGGTATCCCCGCCCCCGATGACGACCACATGCTTGCCGGCGGCGAGGATCGGCTCGCCGTCGTCGGCCTTTTCGCCGCTAACACGCCGGTTCTGCTGCGGTAGGAAATCCATGGCGAAATGGATGCCCTTGAGCTCGCGGCCGGGCACCGGCAGGTCGCGCGGCTCTTCGGCGCCGCCCGTGAGCACGACCGCATCATAGTCCTTGAGCAATCGTTCGGCCGGCACGTTAACGCCGACATGGGCGTCGTAATGGAACGCGACGCCTTCCGCCTCCATCTGCGCGACGCGTCGCTCGACGTGAATCTTCTCCATCTTGAAGTCCGGAATGCCGTAGCGCAGCAAGCCGCCGGCCTTGGCCCAGCGCTCATAGACGTGGACCGCGTGGCCGGCGCGCGCCAGCTGCTGCGCACAAGCAAGCCCAGCCGGGCCGGCGCCGACGATGGCGACCGTTTTGCCGGTCCGCGCCGCCGGCGGCTCGGGCTTGAGGCCTTGGGCGATGGCGCGGTCGGCGATCGCGCATTCGATCGATTTGATGGTAACCGGATTATCGTCGATATTGAGCGTGCACGAGGCTTCGCACGGCGCCGGACACACGCGCCCGGTGACTTCCGGAAAATTGTTGGTCGAATGCAGGTTGCGCGCCGCCTCGTCCCAGTTGCCCGTATAGACGAGATCGTTCCAATCGGGGATCTGGTTGTTGACTGGACAGCCGGGCGAACCGGGCGCCACCGAGCCGGTGCCCATGCAATAGGGCACGCCGCAATTCATGCAGCGGGCGGCCTGGGTGACATAGTCCTTTTCCGGCAGCGGCAGGACAAATTCGCGCCAGTGATGGATGCGCTCGGCGACCGGCTCATAGTCGCGATCCTCGCGCTCGTATTCGAGAAACCCGGTAATCTTGCCCACTGCGCACTCTAGATTTTCTGCTGCATGATCTGCGCCGACCTGCCTTCGCCCGCCGGAGCGAGTTTCGCGAAGACGGGAAGCCGCAATCCGCTTTTCGGGATCATAGTCTATTCCGCCGCGATCGCCGCAGCCTTGAGTTCGTTCAGCGCGCGGCGATACTCGACCGGCATCACCTTGCGGAATTTCGGATACCAGGTTTTCCAGTCGTCGAGGATCTTGGCCGCGATGCGCGAGCCGGTAAAGCGCGCGTGCCGCGAAATCAGGTGATGCAGCCGGTGCCCGTCGAAGCGGCTTAAGTCCGACATGATGTCGACCATGCCGTGCGCTTCGAGGTCGCGCGCGTGATGGAAGACCTTGGCGTTGATGTCTTCCTCGTCGGGCATCGGCTCGAGCTCCACCATGGCGAGGTTGCAGCGCGAGGCGAAGCTGCCGTCCTCGTCAAGCACATAGGCGATGCCGCCCGACATGCCGGCGGCGAAGTTGCGGCCGGTCGGCCCGAGCACTACCGTCACGCCGCCGGTCATATATTCGCAGCAATGGTCGCCGGCGCCCTCGATGACGGCAACCGCGCCCGAATTGCGCACGGCAAAGCGTTCGCCGGCGACGCCGCGGAAGTAGCACTCGCCGGCGATGGCGCCATAGAGCACGGTGTTGCCGACGATGATCGACTGTTCCGGCACGACGCCGGAGTCGGCCGGCGGACGCACCACGATGCGGCCGCCGGACAGTCCCTTGCCGACATAGTCGTTGGCGTCGCCGTCGAGCTCGAACGAAACGCCGCGGGCGAGAAACGCGCCGAAGCTCTGTCCTGCCGTGCCGTTGAAGTGTGCCACGATGGTGTCGTGCGGCAGGCCGGCATGGCCGTAACGCTTGGCGATCGCGCCGGACAGCATGGCGCCGACGGTACGGTCCACGTTCCGGATAGGGAAGCTCAAGCGCACCGGCGCGCCGCGCTCGAGCGCGGATTGCGACTGCGTGATCAGCTTGCGGTCGAGGATGTCATGGATCTTGTGATCCTGTTCCTCGCAATTGAAGATTTTCACGTGGGCCGGCACATCCGGCTTCATGAACAATTTTGAAAAGTCGAGTCCGCTCGCCTTGCCGTGGGCGAGCAGCTTGCGCTGATCGAACATCTGCATCTGGCCGATCATCTCATCGAAGGTCCGAAAGCCCAAAGCCGCCATCAGTTCGCGCACTTCCTCGGCGACGAAGAAGAAATAGTTGATGACGTGCTCGGGCTGCCCGCGGAAACGCTTGCGCAGCACCGGATCCTGGGTAGCGACACCGACCGGGCAGGTGTTGAGATGGCACTTGCGCATCATGACGCAGCCGACGGCGATCAGCGGCGCCGTGGCGAAGCCGAATTCGTCGGCGCCAAGCAGCGCGCCGACCACGACGTCGCGGCCGGTGCGGAGGCCGCCGTCCACTTGCACGGCGATCCGTCCGCGCAAGCGATTGGCGACCAGCGTCTGGTGGGTCTCGGCGAGGCCGATTTCCCACGGCGAGCCGGCGTGCTTGATCGAGGTCAGCGGGGAGGCGCCGGTGCCGCCTTCATAACCGGCGATGGTGACATGGTCCGAGCGCGCCTTCGACACGCCGGCGGCGACAGTGCCGACACCGACCTCGGAGACGAGCTTGACCGAAACGTCGCCGTCGGGATTGACGTTCTTCAGATCGAAGATGAGCTGCGCCAAATCCTCGATCGAATAGATGTCATGATGCGGCGGCGGCGAGATCAGCCCGACGCCCGGCGTCGAGTGGCGCACCTTGGCGATGGTCTTGTCGACCTTGTGGCCCGGCAACTGGCCGCCTTCGCCGGGCTTTGCGCCTTGCGCGATCTTGATCTGCATCATGTCCGAGTTGACCAGGTACTCGGCGGTGACGCCGAAGCGCCCGGACGCCACCTGCTTGATCGCCGAACGCATCGAATCGCCGTTTGGCAGCGGCTTGAAACGGTCGGATTCTTCGCCACCCTCGCCGGTATTCGATTTGCCGCCGATCCGGTTCATGGCGATGGCGAGCGTGGTATGCGCCTCGCGCGAGATCGAGCCGAACGACATGGCGCCGGTCGAGAAGCGCTTGACGATGGTCTTCGCCGGCTCGACCTCTTCGATCGCCACCGGCTTGCGGCCGTCCTCCTCGGCCGACTTGATGCGGAACAGGCCGCGGATCGTATAGAGGTGCTCCGACTGCTCGTTGATGATGCGGGCGTATTGCCGGTACTTGTCGTAGGAATTGCCGCGCACCGCGTGCTGCAAAGCCGCGACCGTCGCCGCGTTCCAGACGTGATCCTCGCCGCGCACCCGCACCGCGTAGTCGCCGCCGACGTCGAGCATGGAGCGATAAATCGGCGCGTCGGAAAATGCGTCGCGATGCCGGCGCACCGCCTCTTCGGCGATTTCGGCGAGGCCGACGCCTTCGATCCGGGTCGCGGTGCCGGTGAAATATTTGGCGACGAAATCCGACTTCAGCCCCACCGCGTCGAAAATCTGCGCGCCGCAATAGGACTGATAGGTCGAGATGCCCATCTTCGACATCACCTTGAGCAGTCCTTTGTCGATCGACTTGATGTAGCGCTTGATGATTTCCTTGTCGTCGAGCTTCTGCGGCAGCTCGTTCTTCATCGCGATCAAGGTCTCGAAGGCGAGATACGGATTGATCGCCTCGGCGCCGTAGCCGGCGAGGCAGGCGAAATGGTGCACCTCGCGCGGCTCGGCGGATTCCACAACGATGCCGACCGAGGTGCGCAGGCCCTCGCGAATGAGATGATGATGCACGGCGGCGCAGGCGAGCAGCGACGGGATCGGGATGCTGTCGGCGCCGGCGCGGCGGTCGGATAGGATGATGATGTTGATGCCGTCGCGCACCGCGATCTCGGCGCGTCCGCATAAGGCGTCGATCGCTTCGGCCAAGCCGGCGGCGCCGGCTTCCGCCGGCCAGGTCGCGTCGAGCGTGCGCGATTTGAAGTGATCGTGGCCCACTTCCGAGATCGAGCGGATTTTCTCCAGGTTCGCGTTGGTGAGGATCGGCTGATGCACTTCGAGACGCTTGGTCTTCGAGGTGCCCTCCAGATCGAACAGATTCGGCCGCGGCCCGATGATCGAAACGAGGCTCATGACCAATTCCTCGCGGATCGGGTCGATCGGCGGATTGGTCACCTGCGCGAAGTTCTGCTTGAAATAGGTGAAGAGGAGCTTCGCCCGGTCCGACAGCGCCGAGATCGGCGTGTCGTTGCCCATGGAGCCGACCGCTTCCTCGCCGGTCGTCGCCATCGGCGTCATCAGGATTTTGAGGTCCTCCTGCGTGTAGCCGAACACCTGCTGGCGATCGAGCAGCGACAGGTTCGAGATCGGCGCCGCTTCCGACGTCTCCGGCAGGTCTTCGAGCTGGATCTGCGTGCGTTCCAGCCATTTTTTATAAGGATGGCTCTGCGCCAATTGCGACTTGAGCTCCTCGTCGGGAATGAGCCGGCCTTCGTCAAGATCGACGAGCAGCATCTTGCCCGGCTGCAGCCGCCATTTGGTGACGACCTCCTTCTCGGGGATCGGCAGCACGCCGACTTCGGAGGCCATGATGATGCGATCGTCGCGCGTGACCACATAGCGCGCCGGGCGCAGGCCGTTCCTATCGAGCGTGGCGCCGATTTGCCGGCCGTTGGTGAAGGCAATCGCCGCCGGGCCGTCCCACGGCTCCATCAGCGCGGCATTGTATTCGTAGAAGGCGCGGCGCTCTTCGTTCATCAGTTGATTGCCGGCCCACGCCTCCGGAATCATCATCATCATCGCATGCGCCAGCGGGTAGCCGCCCATGGTCAGAAATTCGAGCGCGTTGTCGAAGCACGCGGTGTCGGACTGGCCCTCATAGGAGATCGGCCACAGCTTGCCGATGTCGGCGCCGAACTTCGGCGACGACACCGAGGCTTGGCGGGCCGCCATCCAGTTGTTGTTGCCGCGCAGCGTGTTGATTTCGCCGTTATGCGCGATCATCCGGTAGGGATGCGCCAGCGACCAGGTCGGGAACGTGTTGGTCGAAAAGCGCTGGTGCACCAAAGCGAGCGCGCTCTCGAAATCCGGATCGCGCAGATCGGGATAATAGGTGCCGAGCTGATCGGCGAGGAACATGCCCTTGTAGATCAGCGTGCGGCAGGAGACCGACACCGGATAATAGTTCGACGTGCTGCGGCCGCGTTTGCCGTGCATGATTCCGGAAATGGTCTTGCGCAGGATATAGAGCCGGCGCTCGAAGTCGTCGTCCGACTTCATGCCGGGAGCGCGCGCGATAAAGACCTGCTTGTGCAGCGGCTCGGTCGGCTTCACCGATTCGCCGAGCGTCGAATTGTCGGTCGGCACGTCGCGCCAGCCGAGAATCGTCATGCCCTCGCGCTTGGCGACCGCCGCGTAAGTGTCCACGATTTCCTGCCGCCACGCCGGATCGTGCGGCATGAACAGCGCACCGACCGCGTACTGCCCCGGTTTCGGCAGCGCGATGCCGAGTTCGGCTGCCTTCTTGGCGAGAAACTTGTGCGGGATTTGCACCAGAATGCCGGCGCCGTCGCCGGCGCGCGGATCGGCGCCGACCGCGCCGCGGTGCTCGAGATTGAGCAGGATCGTCAGCGCGTCTTTGACGATCTGGTGCGATTTGCGCCCCTTGATGTCGGCAATAAATCCGACCCCGCAGGAATCTTTTTCCAGCGCCGGATCAAACAGGCCGAAACCAGACGCGTCCATCGTCTTACTCGCGCTTCGCCCGGAACCTCGAACCACGCGGCATCGAGGCTCCGGCGCAACCCGCCTCTGCGCCATCCTCTTTCCCATCCTCCGCAGGCGGGGAAGGGTCGAAGGAAGCTTGCGCCCAAGGGCGGCCACTCTTCTTGGAGGCAACCTTTATGCCGCAAGCGGCCGCTGGTTGCTTGTTCTTGCCGCCGCCAGGCGCGCCCTCGCCACCGACGGCCGACCCAGCGTCTTCCTCCTCCTTCCGAGGGGGTGCGCCGTGGGTCACCAATTGGGACAGCAATGCTGTCCTATACGGAACATGGCAAATTCCGCAATCCAACACAAGCGCCAGTCCCCTTCCTTTCGTTCCCCGCGGCAGGGGTGGAGAATAAAAGGGACGAATAGGCGCTGCCTCGCCCGGCTGCCATCGATTTTTACGAACATTCCGCGCCTCAAGTGGATCATGGGACGCGCTTTCGCGCAATGGCTCGCCTGTGCTCGCGGCGCGAGCTACGGTGGGTAAATGGCTGCCGATCTTGCGTCGCGCCCCGCCCACCCTGCCATCGCCAAGACTGGAGCGCTTAAGGCGCGAGCGGTGTCATCATGGCGCAATCGCCGCGACCCGGGCTACGTTCTCGAATATGAATTTCGCCAGCGACAACACCGCGGGCATTGACCCCGCCATTCTCGACGCCATCGCCGCGGCCAACCGGGGCTTTGCCCGCGGTTACGGCGATGACGACTGGACGCAAAGCGTCAAACGGCGGCTGTCGGAGATCTTCGAACGCGAGGTCGCGGTCTTCCTGGTGCCGACCGGCACCGCGGCAAATTCGCTGGCGCTGGCGCAGGTTTCGCCGCCCTGGGGCGTGGTGTTCTGTCATGCCGAATCCCATATCGCCACCGACGAATGCGGCGCGCCGGAGTTTTTCGGCGCCGGTCTCAAGCTCGCCGGCTTGCCGGGCGACGGCGCCAAGATCGCGCCTGAGACCCTGAAAGCGGCGCTGGCCGGCTATGGCGGCCATAACCCGCATCAGATGGTGCCGGCGGCGCTGTCGATGACCCAAGCGAGTGAAGCCGGCACCATTTACCGGACTGGCGAAATCGCGGCGCTGGCCGAAATCGCGCACGGTCGGTCCTTGGCCGTCCATATGGACGGCGCGCGCTTCGCCAATGCGCTCATTCGGCTCAATGCCAGTCCGGCGCAGATGACGTGGCGATCCGGTGTCGACGTGTTGTCGCTGGGCGCCACCAAAGGCGGCGCGCTGGCGGCGGAAGCCGTGGTGTTCTTCGATCCGGCCCGTGCTGCCTTCATGGGCGAACGGCGCAAGCGCGCCGGTCATCTTCTGTCGAAGCATCGCTTCATCGCCGCGCAGTTCTTGGCCTATCTCGCCGAGGACCGCTGGCTGACGCTGGCGCGTCACGCCAATACAAAAGCCGACAAGCTGGCGGAAATGCTGACTGCGGTTGGATTGCAACCGGTCTGGCCTGTCGAGGCCAATCTGATCTTTGTGGTGCTGCCGCGCGCGCTCGATGCCAAGCTCAGGGCCGCCGGCGCGAGTTACTACGTGCGAACGAGCGACAGCCTGGACGTTGGCGCCGATAACGTCCTGGTGCGTCTGGTCACATCGTTTGCGACCGAAGAATACGATATCGAACGCTTCGTCAGCCTATGCAAAAATTCCTGATTGCGCCCAAGGGCTGCCCCAATTGCAGCCGACCCTGACGCCGGTGGTTGCAGGGGACTGATTTGGGGCTGATCGGACGGGGAGGGGTGTCGTTCGTGCGTGTAAGAGTAACCGGAACCTTTGCTCTGGCGTTTCTTGTCCTGGCTGTTGCCTCCGCGCATACGCAGGTTCTGCCGCCCCTGCTACAAAGCCCGCCAAGTCCAGCGCAAGCGCCCGCGCCGCCGCAATTGCCTGCGGCCCCCGGCTTCGTGTCGGCTTATGAGATCATGCACACGCTGCGCGCGGCGGGGTTCGATCCGCTGGCGCCGCCCTTGCGCGAAGGCACCATCTATGTGGCGCGAGCGACCGACTACCGCGGCATTCTCATGCGCGTCGTCCTCGATGCGCGCACCGGCGCCATTCGCGACGCCAACCGCATCCTGCCTGGGCCGGGAAATTATGGCGGGTCTTACGGGGGAGCTTATGGCCCGGAGCCTTATAGTCCAGGGCCCAATGGTCCTGGCGGTTCTGAACGGGCAGGCATAGTCCCACCGCCTTACAGGCCGCCGCAGGACGCCAATACATCCACGGCGCCAGCCGCCGTGCATCCGGCGACGGGCGGAAGCGTGACGCCGCGGCCACGACCGCCGGAGCTTGCGTCACGCAAGTCGGCTGAGGGCCCCAAGCCGGCGGCCACGGTCGATCCCGAGCCGGACTCGAAGCCGTCAGCGACAACGGCAGTACCAGCGCCATCGGCCGCAGCGCAAGCGGCTCCGTCCGCGCCGGCGCCCGCAAAGCCGAGCAAAACGCCGTCCACGCTTTCAATCAGCAATTGACCGCGTCCATCCGCTGCCGCGCCATGTGCTGTGCGCAGGCGAGCAATGGCGCGCGGCGAGATTGAGCTACCGCCTGCCACCGCGTAGCATGGTCAGGCGCATAACAATGCATTTGGCCGGGAGGCGCCGCCGTGAAAGTTTGCATGTTCCATTTGATGCCGTATCGGGGTCTGCCGGCCGATTTCGATCAGCGTTACAAGTCAGCTTATATCGATCCGGTGTGGTTCGACGTCGCCGATGCCGAAAAGGTCGGCGAGTATTATAACGCGACGCTGGACGAGCTGTTGTTCGCCGCGAAATCGGGCTTTCACGGCCTGTGCACCAACCAGCACCACCAGAACGTCTATGGCTTCATGGCCAATCCGAGCATCATGGCGGCGGTTCTGGCGAAACAGACCAACGGCCAAAACGTCGCTATCGTGCAACTCGGCTCGACGCTGCCGTCGACCACGCCGCCCACGCGCATCGCCGAGGAATACGCGATGCTCGACTGCATCAGCGGCGGGCGGCTGGTCGCCGGCTTTCCCACCGGGCTGCCGTCCGATGCCACGATCTCGAATGGCGTCGTCCCGATCGAGCAACGCGAGCGCTATCGCGAGGCCTTGGCGCTGGTCATCAAGGCGTGGTCGGCGCGCGATATTTTTGCCTGGAACGGCAAGCACTACCAGCTCGGCATGGTCAATCTCTGGCCGCGGCCGATCCAGCAGCCGCATCCGCCGATCTGGATTCCGGGCTCCGGCATTTCCTCGACCGCCGAGTTCGTCGTCGGCGAGGACCATTGCTTCTGCCATCTGAGCTACTACGGCGCCAAGAACGCCAAACAGGTCGCCGAGCGCTATTGGGACCTGGTGGCGCGCAAGGGCCGCGACGACAATCCCTATCGCTTCAGCTTTCTGCAGCTCATCGGCGTCGCGCCGACCGACGCGGAAGCCGAGGATCTCTACGCCGCGCACGCCGAATATTTCTTCCACAAGCTCCTGTACGCGCCGCCTTATTATCAGGCGATCCCGGGCTGCCTCGAATACGAGGCGCTGCGTCAGGCGCTGCATCACAATCCCCGCTCCGAGGTCAAGCTGCGCGAGCTCAAAGCCAAGGATTTCTTCGAGCGCGGCTTTGTCGTGGTCGGCAGCCCGAAGACGGTGCGCGAACAGCTGCTCGACGGCATCAAAGAGTTGCGCATGGGCCATCTGTTGGCGTTGTTGCATTTCGGCTCGATGCCGACGGACCTGTGCAAGAACAATATCGATCTGTTTGCTCGCGAAGTGCTGCCCTATCTCAAGGATCAGTGGGACGACCGCTATGAGGACCGCTGGTGGCCGGAGCGGCTGAAGGCGAAGCACCCGGTTGCCGCTATGGCAGCGGCATCGTAAGCGCGGGAGACAGACATGGCTCCCGTGGATGTGCGCCGGTTCAAGCTCTGGCAGGACCGGATCGATACCGAAGTCGAGATTGCGGGCGCGGGCTCGCCGCTGGTTTATCTGCATGGCCCGTGGGGTCTCGCGCCCGACCGCGCCTTCGTTGCGCGCCTCGCCGAGACCCATAAGGTCTTCGCCCCGAAATTTCCGGGCACGAGTTCGGGCGACCCGAATTCGGTGCACGCGCTCGACGGCTGGCACGATCTGGTCGTCTATTACGGCGAATTGTTCGACAGACTCGAGCTTTCTTCGCCTGCATTTGTCGGCCATTCGTTCGGCGCACTGCTTGCCGCGGAATTCGCAGCCGCTGCGCCGCGATCGGTCGGCCGGTTGGTGTTGATCGATCCGGTCGGTCTATGGCGCGACGATCATCCGGTGCAAAACTGGATGCTGCTGAGCGACACGGCGCGCAAGCCGTCGCTGTTCGCCGCTCCCGACGGCGAAGCGTCGCGCCGCTTCTTCGACGTTCCGGCCGATCCGGCCGCGCGCGTCGACACGCTGTCGCAATCGATCTGGGCGCAAGCCTGCACCGGAAAATTCGTCTGGCCGATCGCCGATCGCGGCTTGACGCGCCGCATTCACCGCATCGCCGCGCCGACGCTGATCGTGTGGGGCAGCGCCGACGGCATCGCCGCGCCGGTCTATGCGCAAGAGTTCACCAAGCGCATCGCCGGCGCGAAGATGGAAGTGATCGAGCGCGCCGGGCACTTGCCGCATCTCGAGCAGCCGGAGCGGGTCGTCGCGGCGGTCGGCAAGTTCCTCGGCTGAGAAGGTGGTCATGGCCGGACGTGTTCCGGCCATCGACGTCTTTGTCGACGGCAAGCCTGACGCTGAACAGGCACTCTGTCGCGAAGGGCGACCGAGCCGCTCATTCATGGCCGCGCTTGCCTTCGACCGCCGCCACGTAACGCGCCACGGAAGATTCCAGCACGGCTTTGGCGTCCGTGGCGACGACGCGGGCGAAGGAACGACCGTAAATCGCCGCCGCGAACGGCGTGAGAATGTCGCCGGCGCGAACCAGGATCAATGGAGCGGCCGCGGTGTCCGTTTTTTACGCGGCGGTGTTCGGCGGCTCGTCTTTTTTCTTCGACCGCGTCATTATGCAGCCGGCCGGCACCAGTGCGATCAACGCTGCGAGAATAATCCAGAGTGCCACATCGGTCATCGTCATGTCGTCCCCCACTGACGTTGAAATTCCGACGTAGCGATCACAATAGAGCAAACGGCCCGGATTTGATATCCGCCCTACGAGCTAAAAATGCGTGGCGTATTGGCGGATTACGCTTCGGCGCATCCGCCCAAGCCCGCTTATTCGTAGCCGCGCTTGCCTTCCACCGCCGCCACGTAACGCGCTACGGAAGATTCCAGCACGGCTTTGGCGTCCGTGGCGATGACGCGGTCGAAATAGTGACCGTAGATGGTCGCGAACGCGAACGGCTTGAGCGCCGCGCCGACGTGCTCGACCGTGCCCGCCGACAACGGAATGAAATTCGGATAGCTGCGCATGAACGTCAGCCACTTGCGATCGGTCGTCACGGTGAGGATATCGCCGGCGCAAACGACGCCGTGTCCGCCTGCCCCGCCGGCCCAATGCAACACGGTGCCGCCTTCAAAATGACCGCCGCAGCGCACCAGCGTGACGCCGTTCCACAGCGTTTTCGTCTCGCCGTCCCAGAGCGCGATCGCGGGATCGCTGCGCATGATCCATTGCCTGTCGGCGGCGTGCAGGTGAATGGGCGCCTTGAACGCATGCGCCCATTCCACCATCGTCGTGTAGAAATGCGGATGCGAGATGGCGATGGCGTCGATGCCGCCGAGACTTTCGATCATGGTCACGGTGGCGTTGTCGAGCGTGGCGATGCAATCCCACAGGATATTGCCGGCGTCCGTGCGCACAAGCAGCGCTCGCTGACCGATAGCGAATGCCGGCGTCGCGCCGATGCCGATGATGCCGTCGTCGTATTCGCGAAAGGTGTTGGTGTGGCTTCCCCGCAGCGCTTGCAGCGTGGTCCAGGTCTGCCCGCGCGGCGGGACGTATTGGCGCTCCTCCTCGCAGATGACGCAACACGCGGGCGGCTCCCCGCTCTCGGAATATTGCGTGCCGCATGCGGTGCAGATGAAAAAAGGCATCGTTGCAATCAATTCCTTGGCATTCCGCGACGCGAGATAGCGGAGCACAGCCGCAACCATACTAAATCGGCTATGCTGCCAAGGCGCAATCGCTTTCCGAAACATGCCTCCGTCCTGGCCGTCCATCGCGGATTGCAGCGACGCATCGATCGCATCGCCGCGCGACCTCGATCGTGTGGGGCGATGCCGACGGCATTATCGTGCCGGTCTATGCGCAAGAGTATGCCAAGCGCATCGCCGGCGCGCGGATCGAGCTCATTGACCAAGCCGAGCGGGCCGTAGAGGCGGCCGGCAAATTCCTCGGCTCGTCTTAGTTCCGCTCCATCCGCGCAAGCGGGAATTCCACTGGCTTGGGCGCCCGGATATCTTGAACATGTCTTGACCTGGTAGCCACCGCGAGAGCAGGCTTCCCCGATCCGCCGTAGAGCGGAACCGAGGGGGAGGAAACAAATCATGGCTACCACCACAATCATGCCCGGCGCTGTGGCGCAGCCGCTGATCTCCAGCGACCGATGGACCGGTTACAGCGCCCTCGTTTTGGCGATCTGCATTCTCGGTTGGGCTTTCGACATCTACGAAGCCACGATTATGCAGCTCGTGACGCCGCTTTTGATCAAGGAATGGGGCATCAGCCCGGCCACGATGGGATTCGTGACCACGATGTCGCGGTGGATCGGGCTTATCGGCACTTTCATTTTCCCGGTTCTGGCGGATCTCTATGGACGCCGGCCGGCGCTGATCTGGTCGATCCTGGGCTATGCCGTGTTCACCGGGCTCACCGGTTTTTCTACCGGCTGGGTGACGTTGCTGATCTGGAGCTCGATTACGCGCATCGGGCTCGCCGGGGAGAACCCGGTCGGCATGCTGATGGTCACCGAGACGGCGCCGACCAAATGGCGCGCGACCGCGCTCGGCGGCCTCGTCGGCGGCTATCCGTTCGGCTACATGCTGTGCTCGCTCGCGGCGCTGGTCGTGGTGCCGTTGTGGGGTTGGCGCTCGCTGTATTTCATCGGCATTCTGCCAGCGCTGCTCGTTCTATGGATTCGGGTCAGTATCAAGGAGAGCCCGCGCTACGAGCGTGTTACCGCGGAAATGCTCAAGCAGGGGCTGAAGAAGCAGCTCGATATTTTCTCGCCGGCGCGGCAATACCCCCGCGAAATGCTGATCGCGTCGCTGGTCTACTTCTTCTATCTCTTCACTTGGCTGGGCTGGTCGGCCTGGATGCCGTTCTACCTCGCCAACGAGAAGCATCTCGGCTTCCAGGTCATGGGCCGCTACCTGTCGATCTGGATGTTCTGCGCCATCTTCGCCTATTGGGTCTGCGGCTGGCTGTGCGACCTCTATGGACGGCGTTGGGTGATCCCCGCGTTCGCGGTGCCGGCCGCCATTCTCCTGGTCATGATGGGTCATCTCGACGATGCGTCGAGCCTGTTCTGGGTCGGGCTGGCGACGAACTTCCTCATTACCGGAAGCTTCGGCACCGGCCTCGGGTATACCGCCGAGCTGTTCCCGACCCAGATTCGAGGGACCGGCGTCGGGGCGTCCTTCACCTTCGGCCTCGGCGTCGCCTCGCTGGCGCCGATGATCATGGGCTGGATCGCGACCGCGCAATCGGTCGCCGCCGGCCTGCCGCTCCTGGCGTTCTCATTCCTGATGCTGGCGCCGCTGTTCATCTGGTTCGCGCCGGACATGACCCGCAAGGAGCTTACGGACTTCGTTGGGGAAAAAGTTGGCTGATTGACCCCTTCGCCGAACCAGGCCCGCGAATCAAAAGCGCCCCGGAGGACCGGGGCGCTTTATCGTTCGCAAGACCGAAGAAGACTTACGCAGCCTTCTGGTTCTCGATCACCGTGGGGCCGTTGCCCTTGCCGTTGATCGGGATCGCGCGCGGCTTCTTCGCCTCGGGGATCTCGCGCACGAGGTCGACGTGCAGGAGACCGTTTTCGAGGCTGGCGCCCCTGACCTGAACAAAGTCGGCAAGCTGGAACACGCGCTCGAAGGTGCGGGCGGCGATGCCCTGGTAGAGCACTTCCGCGCGCTTCTCCTCGTCCTTGGCGTTTTTCTCGCCGCGGATGGTGAGCGTGTTCTCTTTGGCTACGACCGAGAGCTCCGGCTCGTTGAAGCCGGCCACCGCAACGGAGACGCGGTAGGTGTTATCGCCGGTCCGCTCGATATTGTAGGGCGGATAGCCCGGCGTGGTGCCCTCGAGGCCCTGATCAAGCAGCGAGAACAGCCGGTCGAAGCCGACGGTGGAACGATAAAGGGGTGATAGATCGAAAGTGCGCATGGCATATCCTCCTTGTGAAGCGACATGCGGATGGCTCGCCTGTAGAGGGCCAAGCCGATGAACGCGCAGCCCTGGTTTGGCCTGCGCATCAATCGATATGGGGCGGTTTTACCGGCCCGCAAGAGGTACGTAAGCAATTGTTTTCACTGGTAAATAATTTATTTCCCGGGCTGCGTTCCGTCTCCGCCCAAAATGCCAAGCGAGATGACGATTCATGCGATGCTGCTATAAGCGGACCGCCAGCCGCACCAATATCGCTCTCATGAAACTCGTCTCGATTCCCGCCAATCCGGTTCCGGATAATTTCGTCACCGGCATGCTCAAGGCGCCGGATGGCGTCTCCTTGCGCTTTGCCCGCTGGCAGCCGCCGGCCGGGCGTCGCGGCACGGTGTGCATTTTTCAAGGGCGCGCCGAATGGATCGAGAAATATTTCGAGACCGTGCGCGATTTGCGCGCGCGCGGGTTCGCGGTCGCTGCGCTCGACTGGCGCGGTCAGGGGCTGTCTGACCGCGCGCTCGGCGATCGGCGCAAGAGTTACGTGCGCGACTTCTCCGAATACGACAGCGATCTCGAGACCTTTATGCGCGAAATCGTCTTGCCGGATTGTCCGCCGCCGATTTTCGCCATCGGTCATTCCACCGGCGCGGCGGCGCTCATCCGCGCCGCGCATCGCGGCCATCGCTGGTTCGACCGCATGGTGCTGACTTCGCCGCTGATCAAGCTCGGCGGCGTCGATTATTCGATGGGTGCAGGCCCGCTCATTGTGCGCGCGCTGCGGATGGCGGGTTTCGGCACCATGTACGTCCCCAAAACCGACACCAGCATCGTCGAATCGCGGCCGTTTCTCGGTAATATCCTGACCTCGGATCCAGTGCGCTATGCCCGCAATGCCGCGATCATCGAGGCGGAACCGGCGCTCGCGGTCGGCGCGCCGACCGTGGCTTGGATGGACTCGGCATTCCGCGCCATGCAGGCGATGCGCGAGCGCAGTTATCCGGCGCGCATCCGCCAGCCGATCCTGATCGTCGCCGGCGGCAACGATGCGGTGGTCTCCAACCCGGCGATCGAGGATTTTGCCAGCATGCTGCGCGCCGGTTCGCACCTCGTCATCGTTGGCGCCCAGCATGAGATCTTGATGGAGCAGGACCGCTTCCGCTCGCAATTCTGGGCGGCGTTCGATGCCTTCGTGCCGGGCACGCCGTTGTACTAGATTATTGTCCGTTCATTCCCGCGAAAGCGGAAATCTAGTGCTGGGTTCCGGCTTTCCGCCGTCGCGCAATGCGTTTCGGCGGATTCAAACGCGCCGTAGCTCGTTGGCTAAGCGTAGGCGGGCCGCGGTGACGAGCGGAATTCAAGTATTCAACAGCTTCATCGCCTGCGCGTGCACGCGCTCATCGCCGGCGGCGACGATGCGGCCGCCGTCGTGCGGCCGGCCGTTCTCCCAGGTGGTGATGATGCCGCCGGCGCCTTCGATGATCGGGATCAACGGCAGCACGTCATGCGGCTTGAGTTCGGTCTCGATGACGAGATCGACATGGCCGGCGGCGAGTACGCAATAGGCATAGCAATCGCCGCCATAGCGCGACAGCCGCACCGTCTTCTCGACGCGGCCGAAACATTGCCGGTCGGCTTCCTTCATCAAGAGCGGGCTCGTGGTGCACAGCACCGCCTCCGGCAACGTGGCGCAAGCGCGCACGCGCAAGTCGCGATCGCCGGCCGGACCGCGATAGCGGGCGCCGCGGCCGTCGCCGGAGAAATGTTCGCGGGTGAAGGGCTGGTGCATCATGCCGTAGATCGGCTCGCCGCGGCGCGTCAGGGCAATCAGGGTGCCCCAGGCCGGCATGCCGCAAATAAAGGATTTGGTGCCGTCGATCGGATCGAGCACCCAGACATATTCGGCGTCCGCACGGTCGGCGCCGAATTCCTCGCCGACCACACCGTGCTCGGGAAACGTCCGTTTGATGAGCGCACGCATCGCCGCTTCGGCGGCGCGGTCGGCGGCGGTCACCGGATCGAAACCGCCGGAACGGCTTTTATTTTCGAGGCCAAGACTCTCGGCGCCAAGCGCGCTGCGGAAAAACGGCCGGATGGTCTCGCCCGAAACGGCGGCGAGTTCGTCCACGAACGCCGCGAAATCGATCGCCGTCATGCCCGCCCCCCAGTTGTTGCGGTTCGAGTACCGGAGCTTTGACGTGACGGCAATCGTGGGCGCGCCCTTTCGGCCAGGCGGGCGTTGATCGGCTATGCAAAAATGAGCCCCGCGGCCGCCCCGCTTTGCGGTCCCCTGGCGCAATTTTATGCACAGCTGGAATGGCAGGATAAGCGATTGATTTAAAACGGCTTATTGTAAAATCAGGCGAGCGGTAGGAGTAGCCGTAAGTTCGAAGCTGCCAAATTTGCGGCAATGATCCGGGGAAAATCCCGGAAATAGGTCAATAGCCCTTGTGTTTTGTGCGTCGCGGTGTATGTTGCTGCAGTGCGGTAGCGAGAGGTTCCCTCCCGTTACCGTCGCCCTCCTTGGGCGTTTCCTCCCTAGACTTGGGCCGCTCCCGCAAGGTGAGCGGCCCTTTTTCTTTTTGCGCTTGGAGGACTATTCGGCCGCCGCCCGATAAGGCCGCAATTCCTCGATCGGGATCGTGGCGAGGCGGTCGGCCAGCACTTCGAACTCGCTGGCCAGCTTGGCAAACGAGGCCGACCGTTCGTAGCGCCGCTCGTCCATATACAGCGCGCGATTGATTTCGAGTTGGATCGCGTGCAGGCCGGTGGTGGGATTGCCGTAGTGCTCGGTGATGAAGCCGCCGGCATAGGGCTTGTTGCGGCTGACCGAATAACCGAAGCCGCGCAGGCACTGCTCTATCGCCTCGGCGACGACCGCCACGCAGCTTGTGCCGTAACGGTCGCCGAGCACGAGATCGGCACGCGGCCGCTCATCGCGCCCGCCGGTGGTCGAGGGCATGGAATGACAATCGACCAGAATGGCGGCGTCAAAGTCGCGTTGCAGCCGCATGAATACGCGCCGCAGCGTCCGATGATAGGGCTTGTAGAGGCCGTCGATGCGCTGCAGCGCTTCGCCGACGGAAATGCGCTGATCGTAGATTTCCTGGGCGTCGCCAACCACGCGTGCCACGGTGCCGAGCCCGCCGGCAACCCGCATCGAGCGGGTATTGGCGAATGACGGCAGCCGGCCGTCGAACATTCGCGGGTCGAGTTCGTAGGGCTCGCGGTTGACGTCGACATAGCAGCGCGGGAAGTGCGCGCGCATGATCGGGAACCCGCGGGCGCAAACCCCTTCGATCAGCTCGCCGACGAAACTGTCCTCGGAGCGGCGCAGGGTCGCCAGATCGAGGCGCGACGCCTGCAGGAACTCGCGTGGATAGACGCGCCCGCTATGAGGCGAATTGAACAAGAGCGGCCCGCGGCACTGCGCCGGCTCAACGGCCTCGAACGGGGGATCGAATTCGTCCTGGATGTCCGACATGATGCCTGGGGGGCTTCCTGCAAGTCACGAGCCGGCACCGTTCCCTAACGTGCGCCTACGGCTATTGTCCATAGCCGTCGGGGCTTGCCAAGGCCACATAGGGCCATGGTTATGTGGTTTTCTTTCACTCCATGTTTACCGGCCATCCGGCTTATGGAATGGAGGGGGCCGGCGCAAGCCGGGTTCAAGCGATCATGTCCAAAATTCTGCTTGCTGAAGACGACATCGATATGCGGCGTTTCCTGGTCAAAGCGCTGCAGAATGCCGGCTTCGAGGTCATTTCCTACGATAACGGCCTATCCGCCTACCAGCGCCTGCGCGAGGAGCCGTTCGAGCTTCTCTTGACCGATATCGTCATGCCGGAGATGGACGGGATAGAACTGGCTCGTCGCGCGGCCGAACTCGATCCGGACATCAAGATCATGTTCATCACCGGATTCGCGGCGGTCGCGCTTAACTCCGATTCGAGCGCGCCCAAGCACGCGAAGGTGCTATCCAAACCGATCCATCTGCGCGAGCTGGTCAACGAAGTGCAAAAAATGCTGGCGGCCTGAATCGCCCCCGGTTATGTCTGCCGGCCTGCGGCCGGCGTCAGTGCCGCAATCGCCGCCGGTCACGCGCTTCTGACGTGGCGCAGGAATTTCTCGACATTGGTCTGCACGCCGCGGGTGTGGTCGAACAGCCGCTTGGTGGTCTCGAGCACTTCGTTCGAGGCGGCATAAGTCGCATCGGCGTGACCGTTGAGGTCGACGATATTGGCGGCGACCGCGCGCGAACTGTCGGCGGCCGATTGCGCGCTGGCGAAAATTCCGGCGGTTTCCGCGGATTGCTGTCCGATGCCGGTCGATATTTCGGTGGCGAAGACGTTGAGATTTTTGACCGCGTTGATGATGCGGCTGATGGTCGACACCACGGCGGCGCAGGTCTCGCGGACCGCCGAAATTTTTTGCGCGATTTCGTCGGTGGCCTTGCCGCTTTGCTGAGCCAGCGATTTCACCTCCGACGCAACGACGGCGAAGCCCTTGCCCGCCATGCCGGCTCGCGCCGCCTCGATCGTCGCATTGAGCGCCAACAGATTAGTCTGCTGCGCGATACCTTGAATAAGATCGGTAATCGGCAATATCTGCTCGACGGAGGCGGCGAGCTTCGCCAATTCGGTGCTGGCGCTTTCCGACTGTTCCGCCGTGTCGTTGGTGAGCTTGAATACGTCATTGGTCCGCCGCGCCAATTCGTCAATCGTGCGCGACAGTTCGCTGGCTGACTGCGCGACGGTTTCCACGCTCTCCCGCGTATTGACGACCGCCTCCACCGTAGAGCCTGATTTTGTGCGGGTGTCGTCGGCGGCTTTCGCCATGACTTCCGCGTTGTTTCGCACTGCCGTGACCGCTTCAACGAGCTGGCCGGCGATCTGTTTGACCGAACCTTCGAATTCCTCGGCGAGCGCCGTCATTTCCTCGCGGCGTCTTGATGCCCGTTGCTCGTCGGCTTCGCGCCGCGACGCCTGCATTGCCTGAATCTCGATCGTGTTTCTGCGGAATATCTCGATTGCTTCGATCATCTGTCCGATTTCATCGCCGCGACCGTGATAACCCAATTTGATCTCGGTATCGCCGGTCGCCAGTTTCTGCATGACATTCGTGATCGCCGTGATCGGCTTGACGATCGATCCGGCGATGAAGGCGATCGCGGCAATGCTGAAGGCGAAGCAGATGAGCAAACCGACCGCCAGCGATAGCGTTTCGGTCACGGTGGCGGCGGATAGATTCTCGACGATAGTATCCGACTGCGCGGTAATCGCCTTGAGGACCTGGCGGACATCGTTTTCGATGCTGGTGAATTTGTCGTCGGTCTGCCCCAGCATCATCGTCGCCATCGCCGCATCGGTCGAGCCGACGTCGAGCACATCGTTTGCCGTGCTTTGGTATTGTGCCAGTTTGGCTTGAAGCCCTTTCAGATCCCCCTGCTCCGCCGCCGACAGATCGGGCCGTCCCGCCAGCTCTTTGAAGTTTTGCTGGATGACCCGGAAATCCGCATCGATGTCCTGGCGCAGTTTCTGCAACAGCTGGGCGCTCACGCCGTTGCTGGCCCATGAGACGTAACGGAACACGCGCATATGCGCGGCGACGACGGCGTTATCGACGGCTGACGCCGCCGCCCGCGTCGGCAGGTTCGACCGGTACAGTTCGTTCAGGCTGTGCGCGACCTGGCTTGAGGTCAACTGCACGGTGACGGCCATGCCGATTAGGCAGATCAATACCACCGCGGATGCGGTGAATGTCTTGGTCCGAATTGTCAGGCGTGCGAGCGAGCGGAATGGAGAGCCGCGGCCAAGTCTTTGCATGTGTGCGGCCTTTTGGCGGTCAATTCCGCTCGGAATTTGTCGGACGAAATCAGTCCTTGTAGATCCCGACGCCGACGAAATAGTCGCCCATCTTTTCGACGTAGCTGGTTTTGTCTTCGATCTTGTTGGTCAACGGGTTCGGCCATTTGTAGTCGACCCACCCGGAGCCCGGTCCTTTGGCAATCGTAACCAGTTCGCGGATCAGATATTTTCCGTCCTGGTCTTTCAGATCGATGAGGTTCTTGCCGATCAAAGCCGGCCGGGCGCCGTGCGCCACGCAAGTGCCGCTCATATCGTAGATGAACGGATACAGGTCGCGATCGTGAAAGGTGGCGACCGCTTTGTCGGACACGGCTTTGAATGTCGCCTCGGCGCCGTCTTTGGCGAACATGACTTGAACGCGTTTGACCATCGCGACGGCTTCGTCTTTTGTGCCGTTTTCGCTGGCGGACGCCGCGCAAGTGAATGTCAGCAACGCGACGGTCGCGATTGCAGCAAGGGCGCGCACCATGGCAGGCCTCCTGGAAGGAAGGGCAGGGGCCTTCAAAATGGCTAATGTTCATTAACGATTAATTAATCTGGGTTAGTCCGCGACTATGTTTCACGGCATCGGCTTGCCCAGACCGCGCGCCGCCGCGCGGCGGCAGATCAGATCGGCGAAGGCGATATCTTCCAGCGCGATGCCGAGCGACTTGAACAAAGTGATATCGGCCGGCCCGCGGCGGCCGGCGGCTTTCCCGGTCATAATGTCGCCAAGCTCCACGATGTCCTGCCAGTTCAGGCGGCCGGCGGCGACCACGTCGCGGTATTCGCCCGCTTCCTCTCGCGCTTGCGCCACGTGATCGGTTGCGCGCACCGTTGCGCGCAGCACCGTCTCGGCGTCGAGTTCGCGCCGCGCCGCCGCATTGGCGCCCGCGGCGTTGACGTGGACGCCGGATTTGAGCCAGTTCGCGCGCAGCACCGGCTGCGCCGATTTGGTGATGGTGACGACCACGTCGGCCTCGGCGACGGCGGCCTCGGCGGATGCGGCCGGTCGCGCCGCGACGCCAAGCTCGCGTTCGATGCGGCGCGCGAGGGCGTCGCGATGCTCGACCGTCGGGCTAAACACGCGCACGTCGGCGATCTTGCGCACCGCGCAGACCGCGGCGACCTGCGTGAAGGCCTGCCGGCCGGCGCCAATGATCCCGAGCGTGCGGGCTTCCGGCTTGGCGAGGAGCTTGGTCGCAAGCCCGCTCGCCGCGCCGGTGCGCATCTGGCCGAGATTGTCGGACTCGATCATCGCTTTGAGCTTGCCGTCGCCCGCCGCGTAGAGCAGCACGTGATAACGCGCGCCGTTGCCGCCGGCAAAATAGGCCTTCAGCCCGAACAGCGATTTGGCGCCCCATGCCGCGCCCATCAGGTTAAACGTGCTGGTGCCAACCCGTCCGCGCTGTCGCGGCAGGTTGACGGTTGCGGGATCGGACCAGGTCGCGAACAGATCTTCGAGCGTCGCGATCGCGTCCTTGACGGTGACCAGCCGGCAGACGTCTTCCTCGGTGAGATAGATTGGCGCTTCGACCCTCGCCGCAGCCTTTGTTTTGGGCTTGCCGGCGTCCTTTGGCCTTGCTCTTGGCGACTTAGCTTTTGACGACCTTGCTTTTGACGGCTTGGCTTTTGACGGCTTGGCTTTGGATTTTTTCGTGGCTTTGGCCATGTTTGTCTTCATGCTCCGGCATGCGAGACTATAATCGTTCGCCGATGGGGAGGAAGCATATGAAGGTCGAAAAGATCAAATACGCCATCAATAGCACCATGGGAGCGCTGACCGCCGAGGGCGCGCTGATTTATGACGAAACGTTTTCCGGCAAGCGTCCGGCGCTGCTGATGGCGCCGAATTGGATGGGCATGACCGAGCAGGCAATCGAGCGCGGAAAGCTTGTCGCCGGCGACCGTTATGTGGTGTTCGTCGCCGATATGTACGGGCAGGGCACGCGTCCGGCCGATTTCGGCGAGGCCGCCAAGCTCGCCAATCCGCTGCGCGAAAATGCGGTCGAGCAAAGGAAGCGTATCCGCGCCGCCTACGACGCCATGATTGCGGAAGCGGGTAAGCGCAATCTGATCGATAACCGCCGCGCCGCGGTCGGTTTCTGCTTCGGCGGCGGCAACGTTCTCGAATTGGCGCGCGACGGCGCCGATATCGCCGCGGCGGTGTCGATCCACGGTGACCTGAAAACCGCGCTGGCGGCGAAAAAGGGAGCGGTGAAGGCCAAGCTTCTGGTTGCGCACGGTGCGCCCGATCCGGTTGCGCCGAAGGCCGACCGCGACTTCTTCGAGAGCGAGATGGATGCGGCGGGCGCCAAATGGCAGTTGCTGATCTTCTCGGGCGTCTATCACGCCTATACCGACCAAGGCTCCGACGTGCCCGGCGTGGCGGCATGGGATGAGCCGGCCGCGCGGATGACTTACGCGGCGACGCACCAGTTTATCGCCGATGCCTTCGCGGGGCGATTGTGATGGCCCACTCTGCGCGGTTCGGCGGGCGAGGCTGCATGCCATCGGCGCCGGTTCCCTTCGTCGGTGAGGCTCGGTAAGCTGAAGCCAGCATGTCGATAACAACGTCATACGTGCCGCCGGAAACGCCCAAGGCGGCGCCGCAGGAAACGTTCCGAAAGGCTCGCCAGCCGCAAAGCTTTACCGGCGGTATTGCTTCGCTCGCCGATGACCGGCTCTCCGTGCTGCAAAATCCATTCGCTCTCGATGGCCGGGTCAGCTCCTATCCGGCGAGCGCCCGGGGTTTTTCGGTCGTCAACAGTTATCTGCTCACGCAGCCCGATGCTGCGATGCTGATCGACACCGGCTTCGGCAAGGACGAGCCGGTGATCCGCGCCCAGATCGAAGAATTGATCGCGCCCGGCCTGCCGCTATCGCTGTTCCCGCTGCGGCTCAACGAATTCATGTCGATCAACAATGTCGCGAGCTTTGCCGGTCGTTTCAACGTCGAGACCTGCTATACCAGCAATATCGACGCCGCCTTGTGGTTCGATTTTGGGGAGGCGGGCGGCCGCGACATTCTCAAATCGATGAAAGTCACCGCGGTGGGCCGCGCCGATTCCATCGAGCTCGGGAAATTGGGCCGCTCGATCGATGTGATGAATGCGCCGATCAGGCTCATCGCCACGCGCTGGCTTTACGACCATGCCACCAAGACGCTGTTCTCCTCCGATCTGTTCACCCATCTCTGGCGCGACGCCGCGACCGGGCCGTGGATCGTCACCGAAGCGGACAACGATCCGACGTCGACGCGCGACGTTCGCTCCTTCATGCTCAACACCCGCTATTGGTGGCTGGAAGGCGCGCCGACTGATTCGATCCGCCGCGGCATCGGCAACGTGTTCGACAAATACGATATCGAGACCATCGCGCCCGGCTACGGCTGCATCTTGCGCGGCCGCAACGTGGTGGCGCGGCACTACCGGATGCTCGATGAGTTTCTCAAAGCCTGCGACAAGAGCGTGGCGGTGTCGCGCTATGTCACGCGCGACGAGGAACGTTGACGATGCTCGATAAGCCGCAGACTAAAGGCATGCTCGACACGCCCGTAGCCGAGAGAATGCCGCGCCAGATCGCGCCCGGCGTGTTCTGGATCGGCGACTGTCTGGCACAGCGCCACAAGGGCAAGGTCTATCACGGCTACAACGCCGCTTTCCTGGTCGCCGGCGACGAGGCGTCGATCCTGGTGGAGACCGGCCACCCCAAGGATTTCCCGGTCATCGAGCGGCACCTCAACGCGCTGTTCGCCCGCGGCGTAGCGCCGCTCAAATATCTCTTCGTCACCCACCAGGAGACGCCGCATTGCGGCGGCCTCGGCCGCATCCTCAAGACTTTTCCCGACGCCGTCCTGTGCGGCGACGTCAGCGACTATCATTTGGCGTTCCCGCAATACGAAGACCGCATGCGCTGGATGAAGGAGGGCGACGCGATCGATCTCGGCGGCCGGTCGCTGATGGCGGTCGAGCCGGTGATCCGCGATCTGCGCACCACCTGGTGGGGCTTCGATACCCGCGAGCGCGTATTGTTCCCCGGCGACGGTTTCGCCTACAGCCACTATCACGCGGACGGCCATTGCGGGCTCGTCGCCGAGGAAGCGGTGTCGCTCGATCTGCCGGACGTGTCGTCGACCTTTGCCGACCTCGCGCTGTTCTGGACCAAGTTCGCCGACATGAACGTCTATTGCGACCGGCTCGATCACTTGATCGAGCGGCTTGGCGTCAAAACCATCGCGCCGACCCACGGCCTGCCGATCACCGACGTGAAGACCACGGTGCCCAAGGTCCAGGCCGGATTGAAGGCGGCGGCGCTGATGCCGGAGATGGGGACAAATGAGAAAGTAGCGGCGACGGGGACAGCATGAGACAGCTTACAATCGGCGACGTTACCATCACCAGCATCATCGAGCGCGACGGGCCGTGGCGGAAACCGGAAGAAGTGTTCCCCGCCTATGATCCCGAAATCGGCAAGCGCCATCTCGCGGAGCTCGATCGCGAGGTGTTCGACCCGGCGTCCGGCAAGATGGTGATGCCCTATCAGACCTTCATCGTGCGCACACCCAAGCATACGGTGCTGATCGACACCTGCACTGGAGAGGACAAAGGCTACCCGCCGCCGATGGATTTTCCGAAACAGCCCTGGCTCGACGGCTTTTGCGCGGCGGGCTTGCGCTTCGAAGACATCGACTACGTGTTCTGCACGCATCTGCATATCGACCATACCGGCTGGAACACGATGCTGCGTAATGGCCGCTGGGTGCCGACCTTCCCCAAGGCCAAATACATTTTCCACAAGCGCGAATACGCCGCCTGGGAAGAATCGAACAAACGCGGCGAAAACCGGCCTGGCGGCGGCGGCAATGTCTGGGGCTTCAACTGCGAACCGGTGGTGGCGGCCGGGCAGGCGCTGTTGGTCGACGACGATTATCAACTCGACGATACGTTTTGGCTCACCCCGACGCCGGGACACTCGCCGTGCCATTGCTGCGTCAACATCCGCTCACGCGGCCAGCAAGCCGTGGTCGTCGGCGACCTGATGCATCACGCCTTGCAGGTCCGCGAGCCGGGCTGGTCGACGGTGTTCGACTGGGACCCCGAAGAGGCGGCGCGCTCGCGCTGGAAATTTTTCGGGGCGACCGCCGGCACCGGCAAATTCGTGCTGCCGATCCATTTCCCGCATCCGACCACCGGGCTCATCGAGGCGGACGGCGAGCGGTTTCGCTATAAGTTCGTGCGATAGGTTTTTTTTGCGCAGTGAAACCTATCGCCTTGGAGATTTTGTTGCCGGAACGATGATGGGTTTCGCTTTGCTCAACTCATCCTATGAGCTTAACCGGCGATTGCTGCCCGTAAGCGCACCTCGTAGTGATCAGCCAACGCGCGCAGCGCGCTTGATCCATCACCGGAGAACGACGAGCCATGCATTGTAGCCAATCGGTTCGGCTTGAGATCGGCTAGCTTGCGAATGGTGGGTGCAGTTGTTGGGCCAAGGCTCGTCGCGTGAAACGTATCTTCGGCGGCCATTGCAGGCTCGACGATGTCGCTCTCGGTCAGCGCCGGTGGATTTCCAAAATGAGCGAACAAATCTCCGCAAAGTAACGTGCCGGTTACCTCCTCGAATAAAATGCCGGCATCCCAGCCGTGCGGCACATGCGGAGTGTCGATGTAGCGGATGCGTTTGCCACCGATATCGACCACTTCGCCGTCAGACAACACGCGTGGCGGCCTATCGGCCATGTCTGCGACTGAAACTCGACAACTCACCATACCGTGCATAAGTTGGGCCCCAGGCGCTGCCGCAAGCCACTCATTCATTGAGCCGCACTCGTCGGCCTCGAAATGACCGAAGCCGAGCCAGCATAGCCGTTCAATGGGAATTATCTTGGCCACAGCGGTCGACACTAGCGGGAACATTCTTTTCTTTCCGCAGTGAAAGAGCAGTGGCTCATCTCCGAGAATAAGAAAGTGATTGTGGGTAAAACCTGCGGGCGGGGCGATGTCAGGCACGAAGACGGAGAGGCGATATATATGATCGCCAATCTCGTCGATTCTTGTTTCCATGATTAGGTCTTCCCGTAAATCTCTGCAGGACTCCTACTGCGCCGCGATGTGGTTGGCGTGGATCACGTCGCCCCAGAGTTTGATCTCGCGCTTAAGCAATGCCGCCGCCGCTTCGGGCGTTTCCTCGTCGGCGGCGAATTCATCCATGCCGCCGTCGGCAAAGGTCTTTTGCACCTTGGCGTCGGCGAGCGCAGCGCGCAGCGCCGCGTTCAGCTTATCGACGACTGGGCGCGGCGTGCCCGCGGGCGCGAGCAGCATGTGCCAGAAATCGATATTGAGCTTTTTGTAGCCGAGTTCCCCCATGGTCGGCAGGTCCGGCAAGCCGGCGAAGCGTTTCCTGCCGATAATGGCGAAAGCCTTGAGCTTGCCGGACTTGACCAAGGGGCCGGAGACGATGGCCGATTGCGATTCCAGATCCACTTGGCCGGCCAACAGATCGACCAGCGCCGGGCCGGCGCCGCGGTAGGGAACCTGCGTCGCCTTGATGCCGAGCTCCTGAGCCACCAGCACGCCGGCCAGATGACCGTATGAGCCGACGCCGGGATGGCCGATTTTGACGTTCTGCCCGGGCTGTTTCATCCAGGCCAGCAGCTCCTTGAAGTTGTTCGCCGGCAGCGTCGGCCGTCCCGCCAGCGCCGAAGCGGCTGTGTTGATGAGGCCGACGGTGACGAAACTCTTTTCGGCGTCGAAGTTGAGATTCTGATACATCGACATGCCCGCCGCCAGCGCCACCTGGTGGATCATGAAGGTATAGCCGTCGGGCTCGGCGCGGGCGGCCTTGTCGGCGGCGATCATGCCGCCGGCGCCGCCGATATTTTCGACCACGATGGTCTGGCCGAGCGCTTGTTCCATGGGATGCTGGATGATGCGCGCGATCGCGTCGGTGGCGCCGCCGGGCGGGAACGGCACGATCATGGTGATGATGCGGTTGGGATAGGTCTGCGCCGAAGCGACGCCGCTCGTCAGAACAAAGGCTGCAAAAAACGCCGCCGCGAGCGCGCGTGCGTAAATCATGGTGCCTCCCCAACAGCTTTCCGATTTGGCCGATTATTTTTGTTCGCGCCGGCCGATTTATTCCGAACTGGCTGGATATTCGCCATTTCGCGGCCCTCCGGCAAGACAGATGCGAGACGTGCGTCGTTTCGCATCAGTGCTTCTTTCGCATCGCGCCCGCAGAATTGACGGTGGCGTGCAGGTTGCGGGCGAATTCGACGGCGCCGTACACCGCCATATCGGGCGCGGTCTTGACGTACTCCTTGACGCCGTAGATCGCCGGCTTCGGCGCCTTGAGGATCGCTGCGCACAATGTTTCGACGGCGGCGTCGAGCTTGGCGGCGGGCACGACGTCGCTGACAATGCCGAAACTGAGCGCCCGCTCCGGGCCGATCTCGGCTTGCGAGTAGACCAGATAGCTCATCGCTTTGCGCGGTACGCGATCGACGAATGACGACATCACCATGGTCGGCAGAATGTTGTGCGCCATTTCCGGGACCTGAAAGACGGCCATGTCGCTGGCCAGTGTGATGTCGCAGGCGGCAGCGATGGCGCAGCCGAAACCGAGCGCACGTCCCTGCACCACGGCTATGATCGGCACCTTGGCATTGCGCATGGCGCCATAGCAGTCGAACACCACGTCGCTGAAGGCGCGGCGTTCATAGGCGTCGGGGTCGCTTTTCGGCGCCGCACCCATCACCGCGCGGCCGACGCAAAAGTCCGCACCGGCGCCGCCCAGCACGACGAGGTTCGATGTCTTCTCGGCGCCGCCGATCAGGCCGGTCAGCTCCGCGACCATCGCGTCCGATACCGCGTTGCCGCGTTCCGGATGATTCAGAGTGATGCGCAGGATCGGTCCATCTTGTCGGGTCAGAATGTCAGGCATGTTTGCTCCTCGATTGAATGCCACGCTGCCAGGGCTACTTTCATCGCCATTGTATCGCGCGCGGCTATGTTATTGGACTCCCACTCTTATTTTTTCTATCTAACGTCGCGTAGATTATCAGTACAATTTATAGTAGTATAAACTAGAGGGGCTTTCTCGACGCGAAAATTGCCGCGCGTAATCATGGCCAATGAAGCCCCTGGGCTAGCAGCGCGGCCAACCGGGGTGACGCCAATGTTAATTCAGTACGGGATGACTCAACACTTTACAGTTTTCTACGACAGCACATTCACCGGCGGTCCCGGACAGGTGAACGGACCGGAATTGGCGCAGAATGTGCTCGATTATTGCGAATACGATCTTGCCCGTCTGAGCATGCTGTTCGGCATTATGCTGACGACGTTCCCGATTGCGATCAATCTGGTGACCAGCGGGAACAACAACAACGGATTGAACAACATCGATTCCAGCTGCAATGTGAACACTTTGCCCGGCATGCCGCCGACAACGGTCGTCGCCGAACTCGCCGAAATTTTCATGGTCAGCCAGAACAAGGGCTGGATTTCCGGTTGGAGTAATGGCGAGGCATTGTCCCGGGTTTGTGCCGGAATATTCTACCCCGGCAACGCTTGGCTTTTTTGCTCCGGGCAGAACTGGCTCGATGCGGGACGGCCGGATTGGATAGACAATGTCAAGCAGACCGACGGGGATTACGTGTCCTTCGGCTGCGGTATTCTCTTTCTCTATTATCTCGCCAATCAGTTGAACTATCAGTGGCCGAACATTATCGGCGCCGGCGCCCCGACTACCAATACGCTCGCGGAGACCGCCGAGGCTCTCGGCGTGACCAATGCTTGGACGAATTTCATAAGCTTGATCTCGACCTATTTGCCGCCCGGCGCCAAGCTGCCAACCGTGCCGACCTCCTCCTTTGGCCCGCAGCCAACGGATAATGCGTTTCCGCTCGGACCGCTTCCGGCGCAGATCCCCGCTCTGTATATGCGGCATAACCTCGCCGACAACGGCACCTCGCATACGGGATCGCTGTCCGACAGTCCCGACATCATCCTCAAGAACAATCCGGTGCCAAACCCGCAGGCGACCTTCTCGACCGCGGCTTCGGTTGCAAGCGATACGGAAAGCGATCCGGACGTTCTCACCAACCAGGACAATTACGTCTACGCACGCGTTTGGAATCGCGGCGCCGATGCCGAAAACGTTTTCGCCACGGTTTATTGGGCGCAACCATCCACGCTGGTCACGCCGAATACGTGGAATTTGATCGGCACGTCGTATTTTCCCAAGGTGCCGGGGACCAGCGCCGTTCAAGTCTCAAGCCTCGGCATTACCTGGCCGGCGGACGTGTTGCCGGGGATAGGGCACAACTGCTTTATAGCCACGGTCGGAAATTCATATGCTCCCGCGCCGAGCCCCACGACCTTCGCCAGCTACAATGATTTCGTGAACTACATCTACGCCCACAACAACATCACGTGGCGCAATTTCAACGTTGTCTCGGGCGGCCCGCATCCAATCAAGTTTCCCGGCGGCTTTATGCCATTGCGGTTCCTTATCAACGGCGCCTGGGACGAGTCCCGCCTGTTTAGATTGGAAACGCATGCTGAGCTTCCCGAAGGCAGCCGCATGGCGTTACAGGTTCCGACCTGGCTCGGGCGAGGCCTCAAGCCTGCTCCCACGGAATTCGAAGAGTTGGACGATGCGGAAACCGATCCGGAAAACCGGCGAAGACTGCGGCTGACGCTACGTCCAAATCTGACGCAGCACCTCGGCGAAATCGAATTACCGGCCAATACCGCGGTGGCCAGCCATATGCTCGTGCTCATTCCGGCTGAACGTCATGTCCGGCCATACAAAGTCATTATCCGGCAGTTGGACCGGGAGCGCGAGGTCGGGCGGATTACTTGGCTGATATTGCCGCCGCGCTAAAAGGGGGAATTCGGCGTATCACTTCTTCGCCGAATGAATCGCTCGCCAGATTTTTTCCGGCGTCACCGGCATTTCGATATGGCTGACGCCGAAGTCGGCGAGCGCGTCGACCACGGCATTGACGACGGCGCCGAGCGCGCCCGTGGTGCCGCCTTCGCCGGCGCCGCGCACGCCGAGCCGGTTGGTCGGCGTCAGCACTTCCGAGATGTCGGTGGTGAAGGGCGGCAACAGGTCGGCGCGCGGCATGGCGTAATCCATGAACGAGGCCGACAGCAGTTGGCCCTGCGCGTCATAGACGCAAAGCTCCCACAGCGCCTGGCCGATGCCTTGCGCGGCGCCGCCGTGGGTTTGGCCGTGCACGACCATCGGGTTGATGGCGCGGCCGACGTCGTCGACGGCGGTGTAGCGCACCAGTTCGAGCGCGCCGGTTTGCGGATCGATCTCGACCTCGCAGACATGGGCGCCATAGGGAAAGCCCAGCTGCTTGACGGTCTCGTCGGAGCTTGCGGCGAGCGGTCCGCTTAACTCCTCGGGGATCGCTTTGCCGTCCGCCGCGGCCGCCGCGACGTCGAAAATCCCGACCGAGCGGTCGGTGCCCTTGACCGTGAAGCGGCCCGCCGCGAAGGAAATATCCTCCTCGGCGGTTTCCAACATGTGCGCGGCGATCTTCCTGCCTTTCTCGATGACGGCATCGGAGGCATTGCCCATGACGATGCCGGCCATCCGCATCGAGCGGGCGGAATGCGAGCCGCCGCCTTCTTTGACGATGTCGGTGTCGCTCTCGATGACATTGACATCGTCGAACGGCACGCCGAGCCACTCCGCCACGCATTGCGCAAAGGTGGTCTCGTGGCTTTGCCCGCTGGAGAGCGTGCCGACCACGACATCGACCTTGCCGCGCGGCTGCACGGTGATATCGGCGCGCTCGCGCGGATAGCCGCCGGTGGTTTCGAGATAACAGCACAGCCCGATGCCGCGCAGCCGCTTGCGCTTCTTCGCCGCGGCGCGGCGTTTCTTGAAGCCTTGCCAATCGCCGAGCGCCATGGCGCGGTCCATCACCGCGCGATAGGTGCCGTTGTCGTAGGTGATGCCTTGCGGATTCTTGTAGGGAAATGCCGAGGGCGGAATGAGATTGCGCCGCCGCAACGCGATGCGATCGAAGCCGTGTTCTTGGGCGGCTTTGTCGATCAGCCGCTCGATCACGTAAATGACTTCCGGCCGCCCTGCGCTGCGATAGGGCGTCGTGCACATGGTGGTACTGAGCACCGCGCGTGCGCTGATATGTGAAGTGGGGATGCGGTAGCCGGCCGTTGCCAAGCCAACGCCCTTGACCAGCGGCACATAGGACCCGGAATGGGCGCCGACATTGCTGAGATTCGATGAGCGCAGCGCCAGGAAGCGGCCGTCGGAGTCGAGCGCCAGTTCCGCCGACACGGTGAGATCGCGGCCCATATAATCGCTGACAAAGGCCTCGTGCCGGTCGGCCGTCCATTTGACCGGACGGCCGACGCGGCGCGAGCCCCAGACCACCAGCGCGAATTCGGGAAAGAAACTGTTGCGCGTGCCGAAATTGCCGCCGATCTCGTGGGCGACGACGCGGACGCTTTCGAACGGCACGCCGAGGATCGCCGCGATCTCCTTTTTCTGGCGCACGATGCCGCCCGAGCCGGCGTAGAGCGTGTAGCGGCCGCTCGCCGCATCGTAGACGCCGACGGCGGCGCGCGGCTCCATCGGCACGCCGGTGACGCGATTGACCCAGGTGTCGAGCCGCGTGACATGCGCGGCCCGCGCGAACGCCGCGTCGGTTGCCACGGCGTCGCCGATCTCGGCGTCGATCATGATATTGGGCAGATCGGCGTAGAGCCGCGGCGCGGCGGGCTCGATCGCGGCTTTGGCGTCGGTCACCGCCGGCAGCGGCTCGTAGTCGACGACGACCTTTTCCGCCGCATCCTTCGCCTGCGTTACCGTTTCCGCGATGACGAAGGCTACCGCGGCGCCGACATGACGGACGCGATCGGTCGGCAGCACGTAGTGTGGCGCGATCGGCACCGGCGAGCCGTCGCGGTTCGTAAGCACGACATCGGGCGGCGTGCCGGCAGCGGCGAGGTGCGGAATTCGCGTGAGCCCGTCGGCGAGCGCATCCGCGCCGGTGAGCACCGCGAGAACGCCGGGCATGGCGCGCGCCGCTGCGACGTCGATGCCGCGGATCAGCGCGTGGGCATGCGGCGAGCGTACCGCCGCGCCATTGGCCTGATCCGGGAAATTGAAATCGTCGCTGTAGCAGCCGCGGCCGGTGACGAGGCGCAAATCCTCCTTGCGGCGTACCGTAGTTCCGATGCCTGATTGCATTGATGGCGATGGGTTCGAGGTGGACCCAGGATACTCTCACAGCGCGGCTGGCGCGGCTAGTATCACCGATGCGCTGCTGCAAGCTGAAGCGTTTGACATCGGCCGGCAATCCAACCATCCGGCAGCGTAGCTGTCGTGGCGCTATGCTTTCGAGGAAGACCAAGCATGCAATGGCATGCAGGCGGAGAGCCGTAACGCCGTTTTGCTCGGATTTTCGGTGCCATGAAGGTCCGATCGCGTTGACCATGTTCGTGTCGTGAACTTGATCGTAAGCAGTTCACGCGTACACCGGGTTCGCGTGAACAAACCCCCAAGGTGTCGTGGCGATGGCGATAAAATTCACAAAAGAGCCGCATCGCACTGCCGGCGGGAGGGACGTCATGAAACTTCCGCGACGACAATTTCTGCGGGTCGCCGGCGCCGCTGCCGCGGCTTCCGCCGTTCCACGACTCGCAGCGGCGGCCGAATATCCGCTGCGGCCCGTGCATATGATCGTCGGCTTTCCGCCCGGCGGGGTTACCGATCTTGGCGCACGCATCGTCGCCGAATGGCTGTCGCAGCGCTTCAATCAGTCTTTCATTGTCGAAAACAAGCCGGGCGCCAGCACGCAGCTCGCTGCCGAGACGGTCGTGCATGCGCCGGCCGACGGTTACACGCTTCTCATGGCCTCATCGACCAATGCCATCAACGTCGCGCTTTACAACAAGCACAATTACGACTTCGTCCACGACATAGCGCCGGTCGCGAGCGTTGTGCAGTTTCCGCTTGTTTTGGAGGTGCATCCATCGGTCCCGGTCAAAACCGTTCCCGAACTCATCGCCTACGCCAAGGCCGATCCAGGCCAAATGAACTTGGCCTCTTTCGGCACCGGCACAGGCAGTCACCTGGCGGGCGAACTGTTCAAGATGATGGCCGGCATCAAGATGGTCCACGTTCCGTATCGCGGTTCGGGACCCATGCTCGTCGATCTCCTTGGCGGGCAGGTGCAGGCCGCTTTCGATAACTTGCCTTCGTCGATTCAATACCTGAGGTCAGGCCAGCTGCGGCCGCTGGCGGTGACCACGGCAACGCGCTTGGACGCTTTGCCGGACGTTCCCACCTTAAGCGAAACCCTACCGGGCTATGAGGCGAGTGCGTGGATTGGCGTAGGCGCTCCCGCCAATACGCCGGCCGATATCATTGCGACCCTCAACAATGAAATTAACGCCGGTCTTCTCGACCCGCAGATCATGGCGAAAGTCGCGAACCTGAGCGCGGTGGTGCTTGCGGGTTCGTCTGCCGATTTTGGCAAGCTCATTGCCGCAGATGTTGCGAAGTGGACGAGGGTGATCCGGGCCGCCGATATCAAGCCCGAGCAAAGTTGATCTGGCGCATCGAGATCTCGCGCATCGAGCTCTCGCTATTGTAGGCGCAACGCCGTAGTGGCCATCGCAAACTCGTGTCACGATTGACGCAACGGGGAAGGGTGTGATGCGGACCTTCTTCTTGAACGATCAATTGCCGAAGGCGCGCGAATGAAAAAACATCGTCTGGATGCGGCGCCAGGGACGGTGCACTGGGGCTTTTTCGACGCGTCGCTTAAGCCTTTGCTCACCGTCGAACCGGGTGACGAGGCGGTGATCTCGACGGTCTCCGGGCCGCCGGCGGCGACGTCACGGTTACCAGCAAACCCGGTGAAGGTTCGACCTTCACGATAATCTTGCCGGATCGCCCAGACACGCCGCGACAGGCCGAGCTCGTGGCCGTTCCGCATCTTTCGAGCGTGAATGCGTGAGACGACACCGGCGGAAGGTTCCGATGGCGAAGCTGCTGTCGATCGAAGGTAAAGAAATAAAACGCGGCGTGTTGAGTTCATCTGTCCGCGACTAGGCCGAATTAGTTGGCCTAGACTTTCGGAAGTTTTCATCATAAAATTGCAGAAAAGAAGCTTGCGCTCATTCCGCGTCCCGAGTGGTGAAGAGCAACTCGTCGTTCACGTGCGGGCATTCGAGACGAGCGCAGTGAGAAGAGCCTGCCGACGTCCGTGGGAGGAAGTCATGCGATTTTTAGCTCTCTTAGTGGTCGCAGCGCTGTCGATCATGCAAGCGCGCGCCGCCACGTCCGAGTTCGGTTCAAAGGACGAGGCGGTGGCGATGGTCAAGCGCGTCCAGGAAATGTTCAAGAAAGACGGCGCCGATGCCACGTTCAAGGCGGTCTCGGACCCCTCCAACAAAGAATTCCACGATCGCGACCTTTATCCGTACATCTACACTTTATCGGGTGTCTGCGTCGCGCACGGAGCCCGCCCGGCGCTCATCGGCAAGAATCTCATTGACATCAAGGATCAGGACGGAAAGTACCTCATCCGGGAGCACATCGAAATGGCGAACGGGCCAGGTAGCGGCTGGGTCAGCTACAAGTGGCCGAATCCGATAACCAACAAGATCGAAGACAAGACCAGTTATGTCGAAAAGATGGGAGATAATTACTTCGTCGGCGTCGGGGTTTATCGGCAATGACCAATATCGGCGGGGTCGCCGCGTCGTCTCAGAGCGCGCAATCAGCGAAAGCCTCGGCCGAAGCGAGTTCCGTCCTGCGTATCTTCAATAATCTTTCGATTCAGCTGAAAGCGTCGATCGCATCGCTGTTGCTGCTCATTTGTCTTTTGGGCTTGGGCGCGAACGCCTATTTGACGTCGGTGCGCACGGCGGAGGGACTCCGCGTCCTCACCAACGACCTCATTCCGAAGCAGCAAGCGTTCGCTCGAGTCAGCGAAGCAGTCATTGCCGCGCACATGAAGATATTTCGTTACGTGTCGTGGGCCAGCAATGGCGTCAGCGATGTATTACTCAAGCCGCTCCATGCGGAAATTGTCGAAGATCTCGACAAATTAGACGGCCGCATTGGTGCTCTCGCGCAACGGCCGGATCTGTCAGATCTGGAGCGGACCAGCTTGCAGGCACTTCTGGTCAAGTGGAAAGACTGCCGAGATCACGCCAAGGACACCATCGACGTCGGTCAGACCGACGCGGCTATGGCAACGATGATGCTTGGCCAGACGGACGATACCTTCAAGGCCGTCGATACGGATTTGCAGGATCTGTCTGCGGCAATTTCGTTCGATTCCAGCAATATGGATACCGCCCTTTATGCCGGCGCCCAGGCAAACAAGAACCTTATTATTTTGATTACGCTGGCCGGATTTCTGATCAGCACCTTTGTCGCTATGGTGGTCGGACGATCGATCGTGCGACCGATAGAGTCCATCACGAACGTCATGCAAAGCCTTTCGGCCGGCGACATCAATATCGATATCGGTCACCGCGATCGTCGTGACGAAATCGGACGCATGGTGGGCGCCATTGATGTGTTCCGAAGGAACATCATTGAAAGACAGGCGATGCAGCGGACCCTTACCGAAGCCATCGAGGCGATATCGGAAGGGTTTACACTGTATGATTCGGAAGACAAGATTACCGTTTGCAATACGCGCTACCGCGAAATGCTTTCCTGCGGTCGCGATACGGCGCTCGTGGGAATGCCGTTCGAGTCGATCCTGGCGAACGCCATTCAGAACGATCTGATCCCGGAAGCCAAAAGCGATCCGCGACGCTGGTTAAGCGAGCGGCTGGAGCGGCACCGCAATCCCAGCGGTCCGCACGTCCAGCGTCGCGTGGATGGGCGCTGGGTTCGCATCAGCGAGCGCAAAACCGCGACTGGAGGCGTGGTGGCGACCTACGCGGATATCACCGAACTCAAGCAGCGCGAAGCCGAATTGGACCGCCTCGTGCATGAGCTTGAGGTCGCGCGCGATGCGGCCGAAGCGGCGAACCGCACCAAATCGAGTTTCCTCGCCAATATGAGTCACGAGCTGCGTACGCCGCTCAATGCCATCATCGGCTACAGCGAAATCCTTCAGGAAGACGTCGCCGGTCTCGGACAAGAAAGCATCGGCGGCGATCTTAAGAAAATCGAGAGTTCGGGGCGTCATCTGCTCGGTCTCATCAACGACATTCTCGATCTGTCGAAAATCGAGGCCGGCAAGATGGAGATGTTTGTCGAAGACGTCGAAATCGCGCCGCTCCTCGATGAAGTACGCGCGATCATCTCGCCGATGGTGGAGAAGAACGGCAACACGCTCGAACTCCGGCTGGCGGACGACCTTGGCGCGATGCGGACCGACCGCACCAAGCTCAAGCAGAGCCTGCTCAACATTCTCAGCAACGGCAGCAAGTTTACGCAAAACGGCAAACTGACGCTGGCCGCGAATCTGATCGGAAACGGCAGCTCGATGATCCAATTTGTCATTTCCGATACCGGCATCGGCATGACCGAGGAGCAACTCAGCCGGCTGTTCCAGGCGTTCAGCCAGGCGGATGCATCGACGTCAAGAAAATACGGGGGCACTGGCTTGGGCTTGGCGATCACACGGAATTTCTGCCAGATGCTGGGCGGTGATGTGACCGCCACCAGCAAGCTTGGCAAAGGTTCGACCTTCACGGTCACATTGCCCACCGGCCCGCCTGCGGCGCAGCAAGTGAGGCCGGCGGAAGCGCGGCAATTTACGCGCGACTCTCCCGAGGCTCCGACTGTGCTGATTGTCGACGACGATCCCGCGGCGCGGGATTTGTTGACGTCAAATTTGAAAGGTACCGGCTATCGTCTGGTGCACGCCGCCAATGGCGACGAGGCCCTCAATCTGGCGCGCGCGGTGCGACCGGATGCGATCACGCTCGATGTGATGATGCCGACGCCAGACGGCTGGGAGGTCCTGAGTGCGCTCAAGGCGGACGCCGATTTGCGCGACATCCCGGTGATCATCGTCACCATGCTGTCCGACCGCGGCATCGGGCTGTCACTCGGCGCGGTCGATGTGCTGACCAAGCCGGTCGATCGCGCGCGCCTGACCGCACTGATCCACAGCCTCATTCGTCGCGAAGGTCCGGTCCTGATCGTCGAAGATGATGCCAGTGCACGCGATATGCTGCGCCAGATCGTGGAAAAGATGAGCTTGCCGGCAGCGGAAGCGGTCGATGGCCGGCAGGCGCTTGACTGGCTCGGCGCACATCCGGAGCCGGCGCTCATCCTGCTCGACCTGATGATGCCGGAAATGGACGGGTTCGAAGTCCTCGACACGCTCGCCACGCATCCGGGGTGGCGGGATATCCCGGTGATCGTGCTCACCGCAAAGCAGCTCACTGCTGAGGAGCGGGAGCACCTGTCGGGCCACGCACGGAAGGTGATGGCCAAGGGCAGCGAGTCGCGACTTGACATCGCAGCGGCGATCGGCGCGGCGATGCGGCGCCGACCGGCGCGCGCCGCGGAGCGCGTGTAAGAGAAAGGCTGGGGTCATCCGATGGCGAAAGTTTTGCTGATCGAAGACAACGAAATGAATCGCGACATGCTTTCGCGGCGCCTTGCCCGTCGTGGATTTGAAGTGGTCTTCGCGGTGGATGGGCAACAAGGCGTTGACCTCGCCAAAAGCGAACACCCTGACATCATCCTGATGGACATGAGCCTGCCGGTTATCGACGGCTGGGAAGCAACCCGGCGGGTCAAGGCCGATGAAGCGACCAAGCGCGTGCCGGTGATCGGGCTGACGGCCCATGCCATGAGTGGCGATCGGGAGAAGGCCATGGATGCCGGCTGTGACGACTACGATACCAAGCCGGTCGAGCTTGAGCGCCTGATCGGCAAGATGGAAAAGCTGCTTGGCGCCGAAAAATCCTAGCGCGGGATCGCGGGAGGGGCTTTGTCGACGACCGCATCTGAGGAGCGCCTCAACAGGGCTCTGACGGCGTATCTGCGCCAGGAGGTGCAGGCGCCGGCAACAGCGGTCACCGAATTCCTCGACATGATCATCGAGGATGCGCGGCGGCTTCAGCTTGAACTGATGCTCCCGGACCTCAACCGGATGCGCAGCGCCAGCGCGCAACTGAACACGTTCGTCAAGACGATCATCCAGAATTCGGCGGCGGACCGCAAAGCGGGCGAGGCGCCGAAGGAATTCCACCGCCGGCTCCGGCACGATCTGCGCACGCCGCTCAACGCCATCAAGGGCTATAGCGAGCTCCTGCTCGAGGACATGGAGGGCGAAGGCAAGCAGCCGCTACGCTCGGACCTTACGAAGCTCAAGGATTCCGCCGACCAGCTTTTGAGCCAGATCGACGCCATGGTGGCGCTCACGCGCCAGACCGGCGGCGAAGAGAACAGTGACGACGGTCGCACCAGACAGCTTGAGGTCGTAGCGGATGTATTGCGCACGGTGGCACCGCTGCGCGTGAGCGAGGCGATGCGCGAAGGCCTGCAATCGAGCCGGATCCTTGTCGTCGACGACAATGCCTCCGATCGGGACGTGCTCGAACGCCGGCTGACGCGGGAGGGTCGCACTGTGGTAACCGCCGCCAGCGGCGCGGCGGCGTTGGACCTGCTCACCACGCAGGAATTCGATCTCATTCTGCTCGATCTGATCATGCCGGAGATGAGCGGCTTCGAGGTGTTAGGGCGGCTGAAAGCCTCGGAGCAGACCCGCGACATTCCGGTCATCGTGATATCCGCGCTCGACGAGCTAGAAAGCGTGGTGCGCTGCATCGAGGCGGGCGCCGAGGATTACCTGACCAAGCCCGTCAATCCGACGCTGTTGCGCGCCCGCGTCGACGCTTCGCTTGAAAAGAAATGGCTGCGTGACCGGGAAAAGAAATTCATCGCCGATTTGGAGCAGGAGAAGCGACGCTCGGAATCGCTACTGTTGAATATCCTGCCGCAAAGCATCGTCAAACGCATGCGCGACGGCGAGACGACGATTGCCGACCGGGTGAGGGAAGCCACGATCCTGTTCTGCGATCTCGTCGGTTTTACGACAATCAGCCAGGATTTGTCAGCGGATCGCGTGATCGATTTTCTCGGCAAGATCTTTTCCGCGTTCGACCGTCTGGCGGCCGAGCACGGCGTGGAAAAGATCAAGACGATCGGCGATGCCTATATGGCGGCGGCTGGAATTCCCGAACCGCAAGCGGACCATGCGGCCCGCGTTGCCGCGCTTGCTTTGCGGATGCTTGACGCGGTGGACGATATCGCCGGCGCGACCGATCTGAAACTTCGGGCTCGCATCGGCATTCACACCGGCCCGATCGTGTCCGGCGTCATCGGCACGTACAAATTCGCCTACGACGTCTGGGGTGACACGGTGAATACCGCAAGCCGCATGGAGTCGCATTCGCTGCCCGGGCGTATTCAGGTGTCGGCCGCCACCCGACTCCTGCTCGGCGAGCGCTTTGATCTTGAAAAACGTGGCACCATCGATGTTAAGGGCAAGGGGGTGATGGAAACCTTCTTCTTGAACGGTCAATTGCCGAAGGCGCGCGAATGAAAACGCATCGTTTGGATGCCGGACCCGAGACGGTGCACTGGGGCTTTTTCGACGCGTCGCTTAAGCCTTTGCTCACCGTCGAACCGGGTGACGAGGTGGTGATCTCGACGGTCTCCGGTCCGCCGGCGGCCATGCCCGCGGCGGAGTCCGGGCTCGCCGTGCCGGATGTGCTGCGCGCTATCCACGCCAGCGTTCCGCAGAAGCTGAACGGACCGCACATCCTGACCGGACCGGTCGCCGTGCGCGGCGCTAAGGCGGGTCAAGTGCTCGAGGTCCGCATCAAGGCGATCGATCTGTACTACGACTGGGGCTATAACGCCATCCGGCCGCTTGCCGGCGCGTTGCCGGACGATTTCGAAAAAGCGCGTCTCATCCACATTCCGCTCGACCGCGCGCGCATGGTGGGCCGTCTGCCCTGGGGTCTCGAACTGCCGCTCAAACCGTTTTTCGGCATCATGGCGACGGCGCCGCCGGCAGCGTGGGGCGCGGTCGCTTCGCCGCCGCCGCGGCGTAACGGCGGCAATATGGACAATAAGGAATTGGTCGCCGGCGCGACGCTCTATCTGCCGATCCATGTCGACGGCGCGCTATTCTCGGTCGGCGACGGCCACGGCGCCCAGGGCGACGGCGAAGTCTGCATCACTGCGATCGAGACCGGGCTGATCGGCACTTTCGAGCTCAATGTGCGCGACGACATGAAGCTTGAATGGCCTTTTGCCGAAACGCCGACGCATGTCATGACCATGGCGTTCGATCCCGACCTCGACGATGCGGTGGTGATCGCGCTGCGCGACATGATCAAGCTCATTTGCGTGCGCACTGGGATTTCGCGGGAGGACGCCTACACGCTGTGCAGCCTGGCTGCCGACCTGCGTATCACCCAGGTGGTGAACGGCGCCAAGGGCGTCCACGTGATGCTTGAGAAGGCGCACTTGGCGCGTTAAGCGCGATCCTTAGTAATAAAACTAGTGCGGGGCTTTCGCCGGTTCCTCGACGCGATGAAAACCGAGGCGCTGCATCACCGGCTCGTCGGAGACGCGCAGGATGAGCGCATCCTCGGCGGCCTGGTGGCAATGCGGCCGCCAAGCCGGCGCCGCGATCACGTCGCCGCGGCGCCATTCGAAGCGCTCGCCGTCGACCGTCGTCGTTCCCGAGCCTTTGACCACGGCGTAAATGTTGTTCGCCGTGGTTTTATACGGCGCCGTCGCGACGCGCGGCGCCAGCCGCATCATCGACAGTCCGATCGTATCCATTGCCGGATTGCCGAGCTCGACATGGGTGCCGAACGGACCGGCCGGATCGGGCGTAGCCGCATCGAGGCGCTTTTCGGTTTCGCTCAATGGAAACACGAAGGGCGAATCCTTGGTCGGCGGCGCGCTGGCCGACGCTTCGCCGGCTTTTTCCTCTTCCGCCGGCTCGAAAAACATCGGCTCGAGCAGTTGCACCAGCGGCACATCGAGAAAGTCGAGCCAGTAGGCGCTGGCGCGGCTGCCGTTGCCGTGGCCGTGGCTGCACCAGTTCGGAGTGAGCAGCACGTCGCCCGGTTCCATCGCAAGCCGCACGCCGTTCACGTCGGTGTATACGCCGGGCTCGGCGTCAATAATCAGGCGCAGCGCATTCGGCGTATGGCGGTGCGCGCGCGCCCATTCGCCCGGCATGATCATCTGATAGGCGCTGACCAGGGTGCGGACCGTGCCATAGCTGTCGCCGGAGGCCGGATTGAACAGGATGAGATTGCGCCGTTCGGCAAGCTCGGTATTGATCAGCCGGCCGGCGGCATCGAGCGCGCCGCGCGCCTGCTCGTAAGTCCAGTGCGCCGGCGCAAAATTCCTTTTCGGCGCGGGCCACAGCGAGGCCACCTTCTTGTTCCAGCCCGGCGCGATGCCGACCAGGGACAATTTGCCGTAAAGCTCTTCGAGCGTACCGGATTGGGCGAGTTCTTCGCGGGAGGGTATTTTTTGCATGGGAGTGCCTCGTCGGTGTCAGCTTGTTATATCAAGTCTCGGCGCGTCTTGCCTCCCCCCGTCAGAGCACGACCCATGCGGGCCAGGCGATTGAACGCCGACATAACGGCGTATTGCAGCGGCTCGCGGTGACCACCGCCGCGAGCCTTCGTGACCAATGCCAAGGCTCCGATTTCGCGTCGGCTTTTGGGGCATTGCCGACATGGCGCGATTTGCGGAGGCGACCGATCCGTGGCGGATGACCCGGAGCGACCATCGATTTCAACACCGCGCTCAGGTTCGCGAGGCCGCGACCAGCGCGGCTGGGAATCCGAGCCTGAGTTTGCCGTCGATCCTGTGCTTTTCCGAATTCCGGACTATGTCGGCGTGAATGCGCTGGCGTGCCTCGGGGGTTTGAAGTTCAAAAAGCATCGGCGTTCTTACGATACTCTTGTATATCATCTCTAGAATATCCTCGGCGCGGTTAGGTGCCCAGACAAGGTTCAGTACGCTTGTCTGCACATCCTTGAAGCCCAAACGCTCCAAGGTCGTCCTGCTCTCGTGGGGGTCAGCAAAGCGGAATAGGGGCGGCGCAGGCGGCAGCGGGACATCCAGGTTCCCGTGTTTGTGGACGGCATCGATTATCAGCTTGAACATTTCCCCGCCGCGATCCGGGTCGCACCAGACGGTGAATGCATACCGCCCGCCAGGCACCAGGACGCGGTGAGCTTCTTTGATGGCTTGGTCTGCATCGCCAAAATGTAAATGCCCAAATCCGCAGGCTACGTAATCGAATGTAGCGTCGGGGTACGGCAGATTTTCAGCGTCGCCCACTTGGAACGTCAGTTTGGGATAGTTAGCCCGCGCTTGGGCGACCATTGCATCGGCAAAGTCCAATCCCTCTGCCAGCGCTCCGCGCTTTGCTGCGGCGCCTGCCAAGTGACCCGTCCCAGTGCAAATATCGAGAAGCTTGGTCTCGCTGAAATTGTCACCCAGTGCGTCGAGAGTGGGTTCGATCGCCTGCCGGGTAATGGTTGCAAACCACGCATCGTATGCGTTGGCCTTCTGGCGCCATCCGGTCTGCTCAAGTTGTTTGAAGGTGGGTTTGCTCATAACGGCCTGCCGCCAAATCGATTTGGTGCCACCAAACTTACGATTACCTCGGCGTCAGGAATATGTCTGTCGTCGGCCCATCACGACATGCGGTCCTGAGATCGTCAATCAAATACTTATTTGCCAGCCCTCTCCTCAGCGGGGACGGGGAGAAGGTTGGCGGTGCCGCGCACCACGTCGATCAGGTGGAGAGGCTCCGCCGGCATGCGGTCGTCCCGCCAAGCGACATGGCCGTCGGGGCGCACTAACACGAAGCGGCGCGCATAGAGCGCGGCAATGTGCGGCTCGGCGATTGCGGTAAACCTCATCGGCATCCTGCGCTGTTGCGCGGCGCTCAGGAGCGGCGCGGCTTCGTCGGCGTCGGCGCCGAACCCCAACAGCGCAAAACCGCGGCCGAACAAATCCAGCGTCGAACGGCCGTCGGTCAGCCAGGCATGCGGCGCCCGGTGGCCCGGCCGGGCGGTCGGGATATAGGCTTTCGGATCGTCGCCAGGAGGTGCCGAGCCGTCAGGCCAGCAGATCGGCGATCGCTCGTAGCGATAACCGAGATGGATGCCCAGCGTGTGCCACTCGCGGCGCATCGCTTCGGAAAATTCATGCCCGACCTTTTCCCGCGTCGCCGCGCCTTGCGGCGTCGCGTCGAGCAGATCGGGATGCCGTCCGACCGAGAGCATGCGCCGCAGATTGCCGCTGGCTTCGCCGACGTTGCGGGCGCCGATCGGCTGGCGCTCGGTGCCGTAGGAATCGAGCAGGCCGTCGCCGCCCCAACCCTCGAGCGTTGCGGCGAGCTTCCAGGACAGATCGACGGCGTCGCCGATGCCGGTATTCATGCCGAAACCGCCGGTGGGCGACATGACATGCGCCGCGTCGCCGGCGATGAAGCCGCGATGGTTGCGATAGCGCTCGGCGACGAGCTCGCGGCGCACCCACGGCAATACGCTCAAAATCTCGAACTCGAAGTCGCGGCCGACGGCGCGGCGGATCGCCGCCTCGATGTCCTGTGTCGTGTAGTCGCGCTGCTCGGAGCCGCCGATGATCGAAAAGCGCCATTGGTCGCGGCCGTTGATGGCAACAATCGTCGACCAGGTGCCCTCCGGGCCGATGAAGATGTGGCGGTAGGCCTTGCCCTTGTCGTGTAGTGAAAGCAGGTGCTGGCAGCGGAAGATGACGTTGGTGGTGTAGGTCAGCACCGGATTGCCGGCCATGCCAATGCCGAGCGTCTCGCGCACTAGGCTGCGCGCGCCGTCGCAGCCGACAATGTAGCGTGCCAAGAGCTCCTCGCGCGCGCCGGTCTCGGCATTCTCGACCACGGCCGTCACCAGATCGGAACTTTGCGTGAACGAGATGAGGCGTGTGCGATAGCGTAGCGTCACGCTTTGCCACGCCGCCGCGAATTGGCGCAGGATCGGATCGAACATGTTCTGCGGGCAACGTTCGCGCCGTTGCGGGCTTTCCTTGGGCGGCGGCGCCTGGCCGATGCCAGGAAAGCGCTCGCGGCCGAGTTCGTACCCGGTAAGGCTCGTCAGATAGACGTTGTCCTGCGCGTAGTCGCGCGGATAAAGCGAGCCTTCGACCGCCGGTACCAGGCCCCAGCGCCGGCAGAACTCCATGGTACGGATGCCGACCAGGTCCATGCGCGGCTGGTAAATCGAGCCGTCCGACTGCTCGATCAGTACGCAGGGAATGCCGCGCCAGCCGAGATCGCCAGCGAGCGCCAGCCCGACCGGACCGCCGCCGACCACCAGTACCGGCTCGATTCTCGATTGCACGTTCGTTGCGTCCCGGCGCAGGCGTGATCGATACGAGCAATAATACGCGGTCGCCGGCGGCAAAGGGAACTGCAACCCCAGAGCGCGAGGCGGTTTGGCGGTTGTCGCAACCGTCCCGTCGTGACACCATTTGCAGGCCCGTTGGTTCAGGTTACGAAGCATGATGCCGCGTAGGAAAACTCGCAGGAAGTTCCCCTGGGCATCCTTGTCCGATGACGAGTTACTCGAGGTCCGGCTCAGGGACCTCAAAGTGACGGTCGAAGGCACTTGGCTGGAAAAATGCCTGCGCACGCTCTACGACGAACTTGCGGGGCACGGCATCCGGGTGCGGCCGCATGCCTGGATTTCCAGCGAGTGGTTTTCCCCCGAAAACACCCCCGGCATCGCCATCCCGTTCTACTTGGCTCATCCCCGGCTGATGCGGCTCGAGAAGAAAATGATCCTCGACGTCGAGGGCGGCACCACCTCCGAATGCATGAGAATTCTCCGCCACGAATGCGGTCACGTGGTGACGCATGCCTATCAGCTCTATCGCCGCCGCCGCTGGCAGCAGCTGTTCGGTCCCTCGTCGAAGCGCTATCCGCGTTATTACCGGCCCAATCCGGCAAGCCGCAATCACGTCCAGCATTTGCGGCTGTGGTACGCGCAAAGTCATCCCGACGAGGATTTCGCCGAGACCTTCGCGGTGTGGCTGCGGCCGCGATCGCATTGGCGGACGCGCTACGCCGGATGGCCGGCGCTGAAGAAGCTCGAATATGTCGATGAGCTGATGGCCGAAATTGCCGGCAAGCGGCCCACCCTCACGCATCGTGAAAAAGTCGATCCGCTTGGCAAGCTCAATCAGACGCTCGGCGACTATTATAAGAAAAAGCGCGCGCTTTACGTTGTCGACACGCCGAAAACCTACGACCGCGACCTGCGCCGCCTGTTCTCGGCCGATCCGCGGCATCGCCACGCCGAAGCGGCCTCGTCTTTTATCCGGCGCAACCGCGCCCAAGTGCGTGAGCTGGTCGCGAAGTGGACCGGCGAATATCAGCTTACCTTCGATGTGGTGCTCGACGATATGATACAGCGCTGCCGCGAGCTTAATCTGCGCGCGGTCGGCTCTGAGCGTAAACTTATCACGGAATTCACGGTGCTGCTGGCCGCCAAAACCATGCATGCATTGTTCGGCCCGTCGCGGCGAAGATGGATCGCGCTATGAAACCGCTGCGCGTCCTGGTGCTGGTGCACCCGGACCTGATACCCCCGGAGTCGAGCAAGGGCTACAGCGAGCAGGAAATCAACGTTTGGAAAACCGAATATGACGTGGTCACGACGCTGCGCGCCGCGGGCCACGAGGTTCGCCCGCTCGGCGTGCATGACGAGCTCAAGCCGATCCGCGACGACATCGACGCCTGGAAGCCGGACGTGGTGTTCACGCTGCTCGAGCAGTTTCGCGGCGAGGCAATCTACGACCAGAATGTCGTGAGCTATCTCGAGCTGATGCGCGTGCCCTATACCGGTTGCAATCCCCGCGGCCTGATGCTGGCGCGCGGCAAGGACTTGTCCAAAACGCTGGTTCATTACCACCGCATTCCGGTGCCGGCGTTTGCCGTGTTTTCGAAAGGCCGCAAAGTCAAGCGCCCGGCGCGGCTCACGCTGCCGCTCATCGTCAAGAGCGTCAACGAGGACGCATCCTACGGCATTTCGCAAGCTTCGGTGGTCGACACCGACGAGAAGCTCGGCGAACGCGTCAGCTTCATCCATGAACGCATCGGCACCAACGCCATTGCCGAGCAATATATCGAGGGACGCGAAATCTATGTCGGCGTGGTCGGCAATGAGCGGCTTATCGTTTTGCCGGTTTGGGAATTGCAATTCCAGAACATGGCGGAGGGCGATTGGCTAATTGCCACCGAGAAGGTCAAGCACGATCCCGACTATCAGGAACGCCGCGGTATCCGGCACGGACCGGCCAAGGACCTCACGCCGGAGCTGGCAGCCCGTATCCAGCGCATGGCCAAGCGGATTTATCGAACGCTGGATCTCGACGGTTATGCGCGCATCGATTTTCGTCTTGCCACCGACGGCACGCCGTATTTTCTCGAAGCCAATCCGAATCCCGAGATCGCGGAAAGCCAGGAATTTGCGACCGCCGCGCGGCACGTCGGTATCGAATACCCCGATTTGCTCCAGCGCATCGTGGCGCTCGGAATTAGGCGCGGCTCCGCGACTGCCGCCTTGGATTGAAGCGGGCGGCTGCTAGACGCTGTTGTGCTTGTCGCGGCCGGCGCGCCGATCGTGCGCGGCACGGCGCGCTTCGCGGTGCTGGTGATCGTCACGGACACGCTTGCGCTCGACGGCATGCCCGCCACGCGGTTTCGGCGCAGCTTTAACCACCGCCTTTTCGAGTTTGGCTTGTTTGAGTTTCGCTAGTTCGAGCTTCGCTTGCTGTAACTGCACCTGTGCCGATTGCTCTTGCTCGACGCTGGCGAAGGCCGGCAGGCTGCGACAGGGCAGGCGGCGCACGAAGGTCAATGCGTCGTCGTTCACCGCTATGCTGCGCCAGGCGTCGACGGACAGCCCGGTCACGCGGACGACGTAACCGCGTGTTTCGCGCGGCAGGTTGCCGCGATGTTCGAGCCATTCGGCGACGCGCCGCGCGCCGGCATTGTAGGCCGCTGCGACGAACCCGAGATTGCCGAATTCCAGGCGAAGCTCGCGCAGGAAGCGTGCCGAAGCCGGGATCGCTTGCAGGGGATCGAACGGATTGTCGAGCCCGCTTTCGGCGGCGGTCTCCGCCATGAATTGCGCGATGCCCATCGCGCCTTTCCGGCTCACGGCGTCGTCGCGCAACCGGCTCTCCTGCCAGATCAAATTGGCAAAGAACGGAATCGGCAAGTCGTTGTTCTGTGCCGACGTATAGAGCGCATTGCATAAGTCGTTGAGCGACAGGTCGCCGCCGTGATCCGGCGCCGCCTCGGCATCCATGTTGTCGACGGCGTCGAACTTGATATCCGCGCCGTCGTTGGCGTTTGCCGCCTTGAGCGTCTCGACGGTTACCGCGCGCGGTTGCAGCGATGCGACGGTGAGTCGGTCGGCTCGCCCGGTCGATGACTCGATTTCGATGAGCGATGGAGCTGTGTGGCGGCCGGCGGAATGAAAATAATCGTCGAAGTAAGGAGAATAATCCGGTTCCGGCGCGGCGCGACCGAGCCCCAATAGCAGAATTGCCAAAGCAATTATCGAACGCATGCCCCGCTCCCTCACACAGCGTGTTTCCGCGGCGCGCAGCGAACGCCGTCCAACGTCGATTGGTTAAGAGTTTCCCTCGTCCTGAGGGCGCTCATGCCGGTCCAAGGGGGCGGCTTTTAGGACAGATTGTGAGTCATTCAAGGCGAATTACGGCGGCGGACGCGGTCCCGGAACTTGGAACCATCCCGGCCCGTTCACGCCGCGGCCACCGAAGGTGGTCGTTGCGAGCGCCATGAGAGGCTTCCCGGCCGATAGCGCGGGTTCCGAATTGTCTCATAGCCTCGCTTGTCACGATGACGGCCGGGCATTCGTACTTTCATGATGAATCAAGAAATCAAGGTCCGAAAACCCTGCGGCAACAGCGGGCGAACTGAATTTCGCTATCAATCCGGCTTCGGCAATCATTTTGCTTTCGAAGCCGTGCCAACGGCGCACGGCCCCGATGCCGAAATCCGGCAACGCGCGACAAGTGCGCAGCTCAAGCCGCATAAGCTTGAAGATGGGATGGCGTTCATGTTCGAAAGCCGCTACCTCCTGCGGCTGACCCGCTACGCCATCCAGTCATCGAAGCTGCAGCATGATTACTTCGACGGCTGGCAAGGGCTGGAGAAGCACTGTACGAAAAAGGCGGGTGGGTGTACTCGTCCGTATCAGCGTGGGCACGACGCGCGACGATTCTGCCCAGGCCGGGTGGTTCAACATCGCACAGCGCCATCCTGCGATTGCTCGTCGCCAGCGAAGGAATTCAGCAGTGAAGAAGCATGGCATGAGGTTTCTGCTTGGCGCGTATCTCGCGCTGATGCTCATCGTTGTCGGTGCCGCCGCGCGTGCGCAGGACGCGGCGCAGAGCTATCCGACGCGGCCGATCACCGCCATCATCCCGTTTGCCGGCGGCAGCGCGAGCGACGTCGTCAGCCGAATTTTGTTCGACAAAATGTCGAAGCTATTGGGACAGCCGATCGTCGTCGAGAACAAGCCCGGCGCCGGCGGCAATATCGGCACCGCCGATGTCGCACGCGCCGCGCCGGACGGCTACACGATCCTCGGCGGTGGCTCCGGCCCGGTGGCCGCCAACGTGACGCTGTACAAGCATCTCGATTACGACCCGCAAAAAGATTTCGAAACGATCTCGCCGTTCGCATCTTTTACGATCGTGGTCGTGGCCAGCAGCAAACTGCCGGTTAATAGCCTGCAAGAACTGATCGCCTACGCCAAGGCTCGACCCGGCCAGCTCAATTACGGATCGGTCGGCATCGGCAGTTCGCAGCATCTCGCCGGCGAATATTTCAGCCAGCTTACCGGCGTGAAGCTCACGCACGTGCCCTACCGCAACATTGGCCAGTACGCGCCGGATTTGATGTCCGGCCAGGTGCCGCTCGGCTTCCAGTGGTATCCGAACGTGGCGGCCCCGTTACAAGCCAAGGGCGCCAAGGCGCTGGCCGTTGCCGGTCCGAATCGACTGGATGTTTTGCCGGACACGCCGACCACCAAGGAAGCGGGCTTGCCGCAATATGTCGTGTCCGGCTGGTTCGCCTTGATGGCGCCGAAAGGCACGCCGGCGACGATCGCGACCAAGTTGAACGACGCGCTCAAAGAGGCCGTCGCGGATCCGCAGGTCCGCGCCGGCTTTCAGCGCCAGGGCGCGGAGACGATGTATCTGTCTCTCGATCAATCCGCAAAATTCATTGTGGACGAAATCAAGAAATATCACGACATCATCGTGAACGCAGCTATCCCGCAGATCGAATAGCAGCCCGCCGTCACGAGAACTCCCGCCCGGAACTAATAGTTTCATTCACGATGCGGAGCGAGCGGGCCGTGGCTCGGCAAATTTGGTGATGATCTTTAGGAATTCCTGCGCTGCCTTGGACTGATACCGGTCGCGATGATGCAGGACCAGGAACGGGCGAGCCGGCAACTGGAATGACAGCGCGACGAGCGTGCCGGCGCGAAGCGCGGCCTCCACTACGAGTTCCGAGATCGCGGTCACGCCGGCGCCGGCTTCTACGGCGGCGCGCACCGCCTCGTTGGTCGGCAATTCGAGAACTATCTTCAGCGCTTCCGGCGACACGCCCTTGCCGGACAGCGCCGCCTCGAACTCCGAGCGGGTGCCGGAGCCCAGTTCGCGCAACACCCAATCGCCCTCGATAAGGTCCCGCTCGGTCAGGCGCTTCTTTTGCGCCCAGGGATGGCCGGTGCCGGCGACGATCGTCAGCCGGTCCTGATCGATCGTACTTTGCCGGAGCGCGGGGTCCTCGACGCGGCCTTCGACAAAGCCGAGTTCGGCTGTGCCGTCGATCACGGCCTTGGCGGTTTGCGCGGTATTGCCGACCGCGAGCTTGACCTCGATCTGCGGATGAGCGCGGCGGAAAGCGACCAGGCGCGGCGCCAGCCAGTAGCTCGCGATGGTCTGGCTGGCATGGACGCTGAGCGTGCCGCGCTTGAGACCGCTCATTTCGGACAATGCGAGCTCGGCGGCGGCCACGCGGGCGAGAATCGCGCGCGCTTCGCCTAGGAACAGCCGGCCCGCCTCGTTCAATTCGATGCGGCGGCCGACCCGGTCAAACAGCGCAACGCTATTGCGGCTTTCGAGCGCGGCAATGGCGGCACTGACGGCCGACTGGGTCAGCCGCAGCGCTTCGGCGGCGCGGGTGACGTGCTCGCATTCGGCAACGGCCACAAAAATACGAAGCTGCTCAAGCGTCATGCCTCAAGAATAGGCGGTAAGCTTCACCAGCACGAGTGCAAAAAATGGAGATAAAGATCCAGGCTGCCGCGGCCAGCAGGGGCGGCTTCAGCCCTTCGGCCCTGAGCTTGCGGAAGTCCATCTTCAGGCCAATGGCGGCCAACGCCATCGGGACCAGGAAGGTCGTGCCGCGATCGGCAAATCCAACTTATAATTGTCGTCCTAGCGGCCGATAGAAACGATCGAACGCAGGCGCTGCCGAGATTGCAGTCATTCCGGTTCGCGCTCTGCCGCGCTTAAGAAAATCGATCGAACGAAACGTTCGCTTGCGTGAATGGTCAAAGTCTCACGCCGCATTCGAATGATTGCTAGTCTTCATTTCGGCGGCTATCGTGACGTTCCAAGCAGGACCATGGAGGGAACGCGGGCAATGTTCACCAGCAATCCGTTCGCTGAACTTTCGGCGTCCGTACCACCCGCCGTCATGCAGACATACATCGTCATCATGGCCTTGTTGGTCGTGGCCGGCACGCTTTTCGACATAATTCATAAAAGAAGTGCCAGGTACTTCTTCGACAACTGGCGCAATTCCAAAAACCAGGCGAAGCAGCAGGTCGGCGGCGGGCAGATGGTAGCCATAGCGGTGCAGACCGCCGTGGTCGACGTTATGGCTTCGGGCGAATTCTGCAACGCGCGACGCAGGCTCGCCCATCTCCTGGGCATGTACGGTTTTGTGATCTACGTCGTCACCACGGCAATCATGGTCTTCGCCTACCCGACGCTGGCGACGCCTACGCCCGTCACTCTCGCGACCCTGTGGTACATCGGCGCGCTGATGGTCTGCCTCGGCGGCTACTGGTTTTGGTTTTTCATTCGGGTCGATGTCGCCGCCGAGGGCAATTCGCCTTTCCGTTTTGTGCGCGCCGATTTGTTTATCGTCGCGCTTGTCTTGAGCGTGACATTCGGCCTGATCTGGGCCTTCGCGGAAACGACGGGACACGTCCGCTCGTCTTACGTGTTTCTGACGCTATATCTCGTCGCCACCACGGTGCTGTTCGGATCAATCCCGTGGTCCAAATTCTCTCACATGTTCTTCAAGCCCGCGGCGGCGCTCGAGAAACGAGTATCGAAGGCCAATGGTTCAGCTCAGAATTTGCCGACGCTGACCCGTGATGATCCCGAACAACAGAAACGACATTCCATGGACCTATTGAAAAACGCTCCGATGCAAATGGGACTTGGCATCAAACGCGAAGCGGCACGCCACTATTAGAAAACAGCTCGCAAGTTCTACTGGAACAGCTAGGGAGCCGACTAATGCCAACCTTCGTCTACATGACAAGGTGCGACGGATGCGGACATTGCGTCGACATCTGTCCCTCGGACATCATGCACATCGATCCGACTTATCGTCGCGCTTACAACATCGAACCGAGCATGTGCTGGGAGTGCTATTCCTGCGTCAAGGCTTGCCCGCAGAATGCGATTGATGTGCGCGGATATGCCGACTTCGCCCCGCTCGGTCACAGCGTTCGCGTCATCCGCGACGAAGAGAAAGGCACGATCGCCTGGAAGATCAAATATCGGAACGGCACGGAAAAGAATTTCCTGTCGCCGATCACTACTAAGCCTTGGGGCCAGGCGATCCCGAAGCTCGCCGATGTTCCCGCGCCCAGCCAAGAAATGCGCGACAGCCAGCTGCTGTACAATGAGCCGAAGTGGATCCGCATGGATGACGGCGGTTTGCATACCCTTCAGGCAGCCGGACTCAAGCTGAAGAAAGGTGTGTATTACTGATGGCTTACAAAACGATCGTCGAAGACAACATCGACATTCTGGTCGTCGGCGCAGGCCTCGGCGGCAGCGGTGCCGCCTGGGAGGCCAGGTTTTGGGGTCAGAACAAGAAGATCGTTATTGCCGAGAAAGCGAATATCGATCGCTCCGGCGCGGTCGCCCAGGGTCTGTACGCCATCAACTGCTACATGGGGACGCGATGGGGCGAAAATAAACCGGAGGACCATGTCCGCTACGCTCGTATCGATCTGATGGGACTGGTGCGCGAAGATCTGCTGTTCGATATGGCCCGTCACGTCGACTCCACGGTGCACCAGTTCGAAGAGTGGGGCCTGCCCATCATGAAGGACCCGAAAACTGGGCGCTATCTGCGTGAGGGGCGATGGCAGATCATGATTCATGGCGAGTCCTACAAGCCCATCGTGGCCGAGGCCGCCAAGAAATCCGCGGACAAGGTGTTCAATCGGATCTGCGTCACCCACTTGCTGATGGATGACAGCAAGACGAATCGGGTCGCCGGGGCCGTCGGCTTCAATGTGCGCACAGGCAACTATCACGTTTTCAAATCCAAGACGGTGATCTGCGGTGCGGGCGGGGCTTCCAATATCTTCAAGCCGCGTTCGGTGGGCGAAGGTTCCGGCCGTACCTGGTATGCGCCCTGGTCGTCCGCGTCTGCCTATGGGCTTATGATCGAAGCCGGCGCCAAGATGACGCAGATGGAAAACCGCATCGTGCTGGCGCGTTTCAAGGACGGTTACGGCCCAGTCGGCGCCTATTTCCTACACCTGAAGACCTACACGCAAAATGGTTTGGGCGAGGAGTACGAATCCAAGTGGTTCCCCGAACTTCAGAAAATGGTCGGAAAGGAATATCTGGATCCGGAAGCTTCGCACTTAACCCACAGGCCGATTCCGACCTGTCTACGCAACCATTGCATAATCAGTGAAGTGAATGCCGGCCGCGGCCCCATTCACATGGTGACCATGAAGGCCTTCCAGGATCCTCATCTGGAAGAGGTCGGCTGGGAGAACTTCCTCGGCATGACCATCGGCCAGGCGGTTCTCTGGGCTTCGACCGACGTGGACCCCAAGAACGAGAACCCCGAACTGACCACATCCGAGCCGTACGTCATGGGCTCGCATGCGACCTGCTCGGGCGCCTGGTGTTCGGGTCCCGAGGACGTTTCTCCGCCCGAGTATTTCTGGGGCTACAATCGCATGACGACGATCGAAGGTCTGTTCGGCGCCGGGGACGCGGTCGGCGGCACGCCGCACGCCTTCTCGTCCGGCTCGTTCACCGAGGGTCGTCTCGCCGCGAAGGCTGCTTGTAAATATATCGACGACGGCAAGGCCGAAGGCATTGTCGTATCCGACGAGCAGATCAATCGCCGTGCGAAGGAGATCTACAAGCCATTGGAGCACTACAAGATCTACCGCAACGAGATCGTGGCGGGCGATGTCAACCCGCACTACATCAATCCCAAGCAGGGCTTGGATCGTCTGCAGAAGCTCATGGACGAGTATTGCGGCGGGGTGACGGTCAGCTACATGACCAACGACAAGCTCCTGAATATTGCACTCAAGAAGCTCAAAGTCATGGAGGAAGATCTTGAGAGCCTGGCCGCAAAGGATATTCACGAGTTGCTGCGCGCGTGGGAGCTGAAGCACCGGCATCGCGCGGCAGAGTGCGTCACGCAGCACACGCTGTTCCGCAAGGAGACGCGCTGGCCGGGCTACTACTACCGTGGCGACGCCATGAAGGTGGACGACGCAAACTGGCACGTGCTGACTGTTTCACGCCGCGATCCGAAGACCGGTGAATACACCATGGAGAAGGCGCCCTGTTATCACCTGGTTGGGGCGGACGAGTAACAATTGCTCGGGCAGATGATCGCGTTGAACGTCCGCCTGGATGCAAAGAAAGACCAACATGTCGCTTTTGACGCACTCTACAAATCCGGTCTTACACGGCCCCAGAGAACCGCGCGTGAACATTATTGAGAAAACCGACGAGGAGATACGGGCCATAGCCGAGCCGCTGTGGCGTGACCTCGTCAAGAACTCGAACGAAGGCAAGTACGGAGAGTTCGTGGAGAATTTCTCCAGCTCCATGGCACTCGCCATGAACCAGGTCACGGTCGGCCACCAGTTCGCCAACAGCGAGCTTGCCAGAAATCTGTCTGGACACTTTGATTATCTTGGCATTATCCGCCGCGGCCAGCATGTGACGGTTCTCTACCGGCAGCGCAGCACCAAAAAGGACGGTGAATGGCTGGGCCGGCTTGTCCTCGGCTATGAGGATGGAAAAATCAGGATTTTCGGTGCGTCCATCTTCTGAGCGGTTTGGATTCGACATGAGTGAAACCATCCACGATGGCAAATATGTCGAACTCACCTACAAGGTGACCGACAAGAAATCGGGGAATGTTCTCACGATGGTCGAATTCCCTTTGGGCTATGTTCACGGGCACAATGAAATTTTGGCCCCTTTCGTACACGCGGAACTGGAGGGAAGATCTGCGGGCGAGGTCATCGAGGTGCCGATCGACGGCAATCGGATCTTCGGCGCCAGAGACGAGTCGCTGGTTTTTACGGATCACATCGAGAACGTTCCCGAGCAATATCGGAAGGTCGGTACTTCCATCCTCATGGAAAACAACAAGGGGCAGACCCGCAGCTTTCTGGTGACGAGGGTCGACGACAAGACGCTGACGGTCGATGGCAACAATCCGCTTTGCGGCAGAGAGGTCGTCTTTACGCTCGAGATTGTGAGTGTGCGCGAGCCAACGGATGAAGAAGCAAGAGTGGGCGGAGCGATCGGCGCACAGGCGGCTATCGACCCGTCACTCATGCGACCTGTTTGAACGATAATTCCGGCTTCAACGCTAAAGGTGACTTATGAGCGAGCAAAAACCAATCTCCAAAGTTCCTGACGGCCACGCGCGCTTTCTGACGACGCGTCAGAAACCGCCAAACGAAAAGGGGTTTGTTGGTTTCGAAACCGTCTGGGAGCCGTTCCAGAAGGAAACCGAATACGAGACCCCAAAACGGCCGTAGACTGACATGCCGCAGCTCGTACCGCCGCACGGCTCGCAATCCGTCAAGCCGCTGTTACTGCCCGAGACTGAGCGCGCAGCCGAGCGCCGGCGGGCGGGAAAACTTCGCAAAATTCCTCTCGACTCACGCGCGGTGTCCGACGTGCTCATGCTGGCGATGGGCGCCTATACACCGCTCGACGGCTTCATGCGGCATGACGATTGGCGCGGCTCTTGCCGGGATATGCAGCTCGCCGGCGGCTTGTTCTGGCCGATCCCGATCACGCTTCCGGTCGGCAAAGACCTTGCCGACGGCATCAGGGCCGAAGAAGAGGTCGCTCTCATCGACGCCGAGAGCGGCACGATTCTGGCGCTCATGAACGTTCGCGAGAAATATTCGATCGACAAGCAGTTCGAGGCCGAACACGTTTATCGCACGGCCGATCCAAAACATCCGGGCGTGGCGAAGGTGCTGGGCCAGGGCGACGTCAATCTGGCCGGGCCCGTGATGGTGATCGACGAAGGCGATTACGTCGTCAAGTACCCGAAGCTCTATATCCGTCCCGCCGAATCGCGGGCGATGTTTCTCGATCGGGGATGGTCAAAAGTCGCCGCCTTCCAGACGCGAAATCCGATGCACCGCAGCCACGAATATCTTGTGAAAATAGCGGTAGAGGTTTCAGACGGCGTTTTCATCCATCAAGTGCTTGGCAAGCTGAAGGAAGGCGACATTCCGGCGGAGGTGCGAACCCGCGCGATCCAGGCGATGATCGACAATTATTTCCGCCCGGGCACGGTCATCCAGGCGGGCTATCCAATCGAGATGCGCTATGCCGGTCCGCGCGAGGCGCTGCTTCATGCGTTGATTCGCCAGAACTTCGGCTGCTCGCACCTTATCGTCGGACGCGACCATGCCGGCGTCGGCAGCTATTACGGACCCTTCGACTCGCAGCATATTTTCGATCAGCTATGGCCGGGCGCACTTCTGACCAAGCCGCTGAAGATCGACGTCACGTTCTATTGCCGAAAATGCTACGGAATGGCGACCGCCAAGACCTGTCCCCACGATCCGAAGCATCACATTTCGATCTCCGGCACGCAGCAGCGTGAAATGCTCTCGACCAATGCGGATATACCGCCCGAGTTCAGCCGGCCGGAGGTGGTGGCGATCCTCAAGGAGTATTACGCAAGTCTACCATCGGCACGCTAGAGCGGGATGACTTTTCTTCGAATCGTCATCCCGCACTAGCTATTTGATTGCGCATGCCCTTTTCGCAAAACCGGTTTCCACTTTTGCGGGACATGCTCTAGAGTCCGGTATCATGATCATCGCGCAAATCTCCGATACTCATATAGCCCTCGATACAGCCGACGCCGACCAGAGAATACGCGATTTCGAACGCACGATTGCGGACATAAATGCACTCGATCCGGCCCCCGACGTGATCGTCCACACCGGGGATATCGTCCATAACGGACGGCAAGACGAATACGCTCAGGCCGCGGCCATTCTCGCCAAGGCGCGTGCGTCGGTCTATGTCCTGGCCGGCAACAAGGATAACAGGGCGAATTTGCGCGCCGCCTTTTCAGCAGGCGGATACCTTGCGCCCGATTCCGAGTTTATCGACTACGCGGTTGAGCACTACTCGGTCAGACTGATTGCGGTGGATACGCTGAGTTCAGGCAGCAACAAGGGTGACTTTTGCTCCGAGCGGGCCAGACGTTTGATCGACATGATCGATGCCGAGACCACCATGCCGATTGCGGTTTTTGCGCACCATCCGCCGTTTGAGGTTCCGGTGGGGCCGGATCCGCTCAATTTCGAAACACCGCAGATGATGGCGAGGCTGAACCAGGCTTTGCAGCATTCCGGACGGGTCGTCGCCGTTTTCAGCGGCCATGTTCACCGTGGCACTGCGGGTCATATCGGGAGCATCCCGGCGACAGTGATGCCGAGCGTGGCAACGACACTGCGCAAGGGCGAGTATCCGGCTCACATGAAGATGCGTCCGGTCTATCACGTCCACCGGTTTGATCCGGTTTGGGGCTTTGCCACCGAAACGCGGATTGTCGCAGCAGGGTCGTCGGTGGCATCGACACGCGATTCCATCTTGCCTCGGCGAGAAGGAGAGCCCCCCTAACCTCATTACGCCTCCAATGCCGCACCGCGGCCGATGCCGAGACCTTTCATGAAGCGGCCTCGTATCAGCGCCGGGTCGCGCGGGGTTTGGCCCTTGCCAGGCTCGTCGCCACCAGCGAGGCAAGCGCATTGGCGAGGAGCGCAAAGCCCGAAGTCTGCATCATCACCGCCCCGCGTAACCCGGCCATATAGGAGCCGGTTACCGTGCCGATCGCGTCGTCCTCGCGCGTCGCCCCGACCGACAGGAAATTATTGTCGGCGGTAACGCCTTCGATCAGGGGGTGAGCACGTTATCCGGCACATAGCCGATCAGCCGGACCTCGTTGTCCTTGAGGAGGCCGAGAAAAGTGTCGGACCAGGTCATTCGATGATCTCAATATCCGGACTAAACGACCGACATGACAACGGGCGGGGACAGCGGCTAGAGTTGCCGAATATCGGCTGGCACAAGGCGCTGCCGCAACAAAAAAGTGCGGTACGGAGTGAATCGGGAGGCAATTTTGACCAAGCTCATGAGCGTCCTCGTCGCATTGGCGGCGATCGCGGCTTTCGGCGCGCCGAGCCTCAGGGCGGCCGATGACTACCCGAGCCGGCCGATCGTTCTTGTCATTCCGCTGCCGCCGGGCGGCACCAACGACATTATGGCCCGGGCGGTCGCCGACAAGATGAGCGCCGTGCTCGGCCAGCGTATCGTGGTCGAAAACCGCAATGCCGGCGGCAGCGGCACGGTCGGCACGCGCGAGGTCGCGCACGCCGCACCCGATGGCTATACCCTCATTCTCGGCTACACCTCGACGCTCGCCACCGGCCCGCATCTCTATAAGGACGTCGGCTACGATCCGCGCAAGGATTTTGCGCCGATCGGACTGATTGCGTCGGCGCCGGCACTGCTCTTGGTGCACAAGGACTTGCCGATGCACAATGTCGGCGAGCTGATCGCGCTGATGAAGGGCTCCAAGGAGCCGTATCAGGTCGCGACGCCGGGAGCCAGCACCGTCAACTACCTCGCCTCGGTTTTGTTTGCGCAACAGGCCGGAGTCAAGATCGAACAAATCATCGAGAAAGGCTCAGGCCCGCTGATCACCGATATGATGGGCGGCTTCGTCAAAGTCGGCTTCAACCCCATTCCGCCGTCTCGCCCAGGACTTGACGGCGGCTATATCCGCGCGCTCGCGGTGACTTCCGCCAAGCATTCGACGCTGATGCCGGATTTGCCGACGCTCGCGGAATCCGGCCTGCCGGGCTTTGACGCGACCTTGAGTTACGGGCTGCTGGCGCCGGCCGGTACACCGCAGTCGATCGTGGAAAAATTGAATAAAGCGCTGAACACGGCGCTGGCGGACGACGCGGTGCGAAAGCGCATCATCAACGAGGGCGCCGAACCGGAACCGGGAACGCCGGCACAACAGGCTGCTGTCATCGACCACGAAGAAATCAAGTGGGCGGCGGTCATCCAGACTGCCGGCTTGCAGCCGAAGTGAACTGTCATGCGGGTGAGAACGATAATTGCAGTGACGTTTCTCGTTGTTGCGTCGATCGCGGCGTTCGCGGCCGATTATCCGACACGGCCGATTACGCTGATCGTTCCGTATCCAGCCGGCGGCGGCAATGACGTGATCGCGCGGCTGGTCGCTGCCAAGATGAGCGTCAACCTCGGCGCGCCCATTGTTATTGAAAACCGCGGCGGTGCCGGCAGCACGATCGGCACCCGGGACGCCGCACGACGTCCGCCGGACGGCTACACGCTGCTCATCGCCACGAGCTCGCTCGCCATAAATCCATCGCTTTATCCCGACGCCGGTTATGACCCGAAGAAGGACTTTGCCGCGGTCGGCTTGATCGCATCGAGCCCCAACCTTGTTCTGGTGCATCCGTCGGTGCCGGCGCATTCGATCGCGGACTTGATCGCGTTGGCAAAGAGCGAGTCGGGCAAGCTCAATTTTGCTTCCACAGGCATCGGCACCAGCACGCACCTTTCAGCCGAGTTGTTTGCCGCCATGGCAAACGTCAAGCTGAACGCCATCCCCTACAAAGGGGTGGCTCCCGCGCTCACCGATCTCATGGCCGGGCAAGTGCCGCTCATGTTCTGCCCTACGGCGAGCGTCATCGGTCTGGTGCGGCAAGGTCAGGTGCGGGCGCTGGCGACGACGGGTGCAAAAAGGTCGCCGTTGTTTCCTGATCTGCCGACCGTCGCCGAAGCAGGCTTGCCGGGCTACGATGCGGAATTGCATTACGGACTTGTCGTACCGGCGGGCACGCCGCCGGCGATCGTGTCCAAGCTTAACGCGGCGCTCAACGCGGCGCTGGCCGATGCAAATGTCAGGGATCGGCTCGCCGTCGATGGCGACGTGACCTTGCCTGGCACGTCTGAAGCCTACGCCGCGGATATCATGAACGAAGAGGCAAAATGGTCGGTAATCATCAAAAAAGCCGGAGTAACGGCGGAGTAATTCGTCGTACTTGACCAGATAAAGAGCCGGTCATGAATTTCGACTTCACGGCGGAGCAAAAGCAGTTCGCGGAAACGGTCCGGCGTTTCGCGCGCGAGCATCTTGCGATGGGCGCGCTCAAGCGCGCCCACGATCCGCGATTCCCTTTCGATGTCGCTCAAATCATGGCGAAGCACGGGCTCATGGGCATAACATTGCCGCCGAGCGATGGCGGGCAGGGCGGCAGCCTGATCGACGCCGTGATCGCCATCGAGCAGGTCGTAGCCGTTTGTCCGCGGAGCGCCGACGTGGTGCAGTTCGGCAATTTCGGCCCGATCCGTACCTTTGCCGAATACGGCAGCCCTGCGCAAAAGGCGCGCTGGCTTAACGAACTGCTCGCCGGCCGGATGGTGATGTCGCTCGGCATGACCGAACCCGATGCCGGTTCCGCGCTCACGGATCTGAAGACCGGCGCGCGAGCGGACGGCTCGCACTTCGTCGTCAATGGCAGCAAGGTATTCTCGACATTCAGTCCCGACGCGCAGGTTTTTTTGGTTTATGTACGCTTCGGTCCCGGACTTTCCGGCATCGGCTCGATGCTGATCGAGCGCGGCACGCCCGGATTTTCCATCGGCGCGCCCTCGGCCTTCATGAGCGGCGAGGAATGGTGCGAATTGCATTTCAAGGACTGCCGCGTCCCGGCCGAGAACGTGCTTTTGGGGCCCGGCGGCTTTAAGAAGCAAATGGCCGGCTTCAATGTCGAACGGCTGGGCAACACGGCGCGCTCGCTGGCCTACGGACGCTACGCTTTCAACGCCGCACGCGACTACGCGGCGGCGCGCGAACAGTTCGATCGGCCGCTGTGCGAGTTCCAAGGCTTGCAATGGAAGTTTGCCGACATGGCGATCAAACTCGACGGCGCGCAGTTGTTGCTCTACCGCGCCGCCGCCAATGCGGACCGCGGTCTGCCGTCGGCCTACGAAACCGCGATCGCCAAAGCGGCGTGCAATCAGGTGGGCTTCGAGGTCGCCAGCGAAGCGGTGCAGATCATGGGCGCGCTGGGTTACAGTCGCGAGACGCTGGTCGAATATTGCATGCGGCGCACCCGCGGCTGGATGATTGCCGGCGGTTCGATCGAAATGCTGAAGAACCGCATTGCCGAGCACGTGTTCGATCGCCGCTTCGACCAGCGCAGGCGGCCGGCGGCGGCGGAATAACGGTTCACTCGGCGCTGCGGCCGCGCGTCAACGCGTACAACAGCCCAGCCACGAGCGCCACGCCGGCGCTCAGCGCGGCAATGTCGGCGGTGCGCGACCGCACGATCACGGTCACGATTGCAAGCGCAGCGAGCGCGACATTGACGATGAAAACCCGCGCCACCACGGCGAGGACAGAAAAGCTGCGGTCGGTCGCGCGTTGATAGAAATGCGAGCGGTGCGCCCGCCAAACCTTCTCGCCGTTTCGCGCCCTGCGGATGAGCGTGATGGTTGAGTCGGCGAGATAATACAGCGGCAACAGGATTGCCGCGGCGCGGCCGCCATTGCCGGCGAGCAAAACCAAAAGCCAGCCGAGCATAAGACCGATGGGAAGACTGCCGACGTCGCCGAGAAAAAGCTTAGCGACCGGCCGGTTGAAAAAAGCAAAGCCGACCATGGCGCCGCAGAGCGCGAGGCTGACCGCGATTGCCGGCGCTGGCAAAAGACCGAACAGGCCGATCACGGCCAGCGCGGCTGTGATCGGGACAACCTCTACTACGGTCATCCAGTCCAAGCCGTCCATGAAATTCACCAAATTGACGAACCACAATCCGCCGATCAGGAGCGCGATGCGTTCAGCCGGCAACGGCAAAATAGGAAAGACACGTAATTCGGACGGCAGTACAAAGATCACGGCACCGACCGCTAGCGCTTGAAACAGTAACCGCGGCACAACGTTCTCCGGGTGGATGTCGGCAAGCACTCCCACGCATGCAGTCAGAACGACGGCGGCGAATATGATCGGAAGCCGGAGTGCGGCTGCTGCGCCGGCCGGCAAAAAGTAAAATGCGGTAGAGGAGATGATGATTGTCGCCGCGATGACTGCAATTCCGCCCCCCTGCGGCGTCGGTATTTTGTGGGACGAGCGGGCGTTAGGCCGTGCCATCGCGTAGCGCTTGAGCACTGGACGCAAGGCGATGATCAGTAGGGCGCTGACGAGCGCCGCCGCAACGAGAATCGCAGGCGCGCGCGACGCCCAGAAAGCCGTCAACTCGCCGCTCATCGGCACACCTCAACACCCGTCTTTCCGTTGCGGAAGCCTCTAACACAAAAATCTTGCTGCGCCGCGCAATTTCCGAGATGGTGCGACCGCGGAAAGAAGCTGAAGGCCTGCCGGATGACGGCATTGTCCACCGTCGCACGTTTCGATCGCGCGTTTCTCGCGCCACTCGGCGATTGGCTTGCCGTCGGTGTCGCACTCGCATTGCCGTGGTCGACCAGCGCCACCGGGATTTTCATCGCGGCCTGGCTCATGGTCGCGCTGGTCACGTTGGGCCCGGCCGCGCTTAAGCGCGAGCTGATGACTGCGGCCGGCGGCCTCCCGGTCCTATTATGGTGCCTTGGTGCCCTCGGCATACTGTGGTCGGATGTCGGCTGGCCTGCGCGGCTTGGCGGCGTCGACGGCTTTAACCGGCTCTTGGTGATCCCATTGCTGCTGGCGCAATTCCGCCGCTCCGAGCACAGTGTGTGGGTGCTCTATGGTTTCTTGATCTCGTCGACCGTGCTCCTGCTGGTATCATACGGGCTTGTATTGCTGCCGGGTCTGACCTGGCGCGGCCACATCGTCGAAGGTGTACCGGTACACGACGATATCTTCCAGAGCTCTGAATTTATCATTTGCGGATTTGGAGCGCTCGGCTATGCGCTCATGCAAAGCAACAGTAGCAATCGGCGTGGCACGACATTGCTTGGTCTAGTCGGCGCGTTGTTTCTCGCAAATTTTGGGTTCGCCGTGTCCAGCCGCGCCGCTCTTCTAGTTGCGCCGGTGCTGGCCGCGTTATTCGGTTGGCGATTGCTGCGCTGGAAAGGAGTGTTAGGTGCGTGTGCTATCGCTGTGTTACTTTGCTCTGCGGCGTGGTTTGCGTCACCGATGGTACGCTGGCGCATGGAGATGTCGGTGACAGAAGTCCAGGAGTATCTCGCCGCGAATAAAGGAACTTCAATCGGAGAGCACATAGCGTTTCTCAAAGAGTCCCTTGCAATTGTCGCTACTTCCCCGATCATCGGCCATGGCACCGGTTCGATACCCGAGGAATTTCGTCAGATTGCGGCTGGAAAAACGGGCGTCTCTAGCGAGGCCACGGTCAATCCCCATAATCAGACCTTCGCGGTCGCGATCCAGCTTGGTCTGATCGGAACGCTGGCGCTGTGGGCCATGTGGGTAGCGCATCTCCTGCTGTTCCGCGGCGAAGGTGTTGCCGCTTGGCTCGGCATGGTGGTCGTGGTCGAGAACATCGTGTCCTCTACCGTGCACTCGCACCTGTTCGATTTTAATAACGGCTGGCTTTATGTTTTCGGCGTCGGCGTCCTTGGCGGCATGGCGTTACGTCAACGCACCGCGCTTTCGGCAAAACCGGCTGCGCCGGCATAATGTCATCGGTCAATTTGATGCGCCGAGCATCCGCCGATAAAGCTCGACGGTTTGCTGTCCAATAATGTCTGCTGCGAATTTCTCAACCACCAGATTCCTTGCTGCCGTGGCAAAGCGCGCACGCAATTGCGGCGTTCGGGCGAGCCGCTCCATCGCAACCGCCAGGGCGCGCGGATTATCGACCGGAAACAGCAGGCCGGTTTGCTCGTGGATGACGATCTCGCGGCAGCCCGGCACGTCGCTTGCGATCATCGCTCGGCCGCAAGCGGCGGCCTCCATGAGCGACAATGGCAGACCCTCGCGTCGTGACGGAAGGATGGCAACGTGCGCGCGTGCCCACAGGCTGGCAATATCGCCGACCTGGCCGAGCCAAGTAACGCCGGCTTCGTCATTCCAGGATTTTGCTTCTGCTTCTGTGACCGATGCCGGATTGGCAGGATCCGGCGTGCCGGCGATCAATAGCCGGGCGTCCAAGCAGCGCGTGCGCAACAAGCGATGCGCAGCGATCAGCGTGCGAATGCCTTTGTCGTCGAGCAGTCGCCCGACGAAGCCGAAAGTCGGTGGACCTTGCGGTTCCGGAAGCGGCGCAAATCGCTTGACGTCGACGCCCGATCCGGAAATGAGCGCGATGCGGTTTTTTCGAATGCCGAGCGATATCAAAGCCGACATATCGTCGCCGTTTTGCACCAGCGCGATGCTGCCTTCGCGATCGATTAGAAAACGCAACAATGCCCCAATCAGCCATCCCACAGCGCGCGCTCTGGCGCTCTTCGACGTGAACGCATAACCGAGCCCGATAAACGCATTGACGCGAGCGCAGCGGCGGCCGAATGCCGCGATTGTTCCTAACACGCAGGCCTGCAACGCCACATGATGGGTAAGAGTCGGCGCGATGTCGCGATGCACGCGGCGCAGCGCCGCGATCGTCTTCAGCGTTGCCCGCGGTGACACGCTGCCGCGGGCGAATGGAATCGGGTGCAAGATGAAACCTTCGGCTGCGATTGCCGTCGCCCCCGCGTTGACCCGGGTCGCCACGTGCACCTCGAATCCGGTATCGCGTGCGGCGCGCGCCATCGGCAGCCGGTGCGAAAGAAACGCCCAGTCCTCGGTGACGACATAGAGAATCCGGCGGGCACTTGCACGACTGACTGTCACGCAATCATCTCCCTCGGCGGAATGGACAGGATCGTCGCAGACCACGCAAGCCAGCACCTGCTGTCAGACGTTATCGTCATGTCGAGTTTCATAATTGGCAGCAGGAAACGTCACAGCGGCGTGCTGAAGTAAAACGTCTTTGTGGGCCCGATGAGAAACGTACGCGATTCCATGTCAACCCGCTGCCCGGTTCCGGTTCATATTGACGGCACCGTATATCATGGCGTTCGTCACGGGACATGACATAGAGAATCCCGGTCACCGAAAGATCTAAGGAGAGTCGGCGAAGATCGGATCGAAAATCGTCGACAATGATATGGCGGCGGTCCGGGTCAGATGCTGATCGTCGACATAGAGTGGGCGTCCGTCCTTTTGCACCTGGCAAAACTGATAATCGCAAAGATATTCATGCGGCCAGATCACGCGCGTCTTATACTTTTTGGCGATGGCGCCAAATAGAGTAAGCACGAAGGCCTGCCGGTCATCGAACTCTTGGAGCCTCGGCCTGAGGTGAAAGTCTCGCTTCACACCGAGTGAACCAAAATAGAGCGTGCGCGGCACATCATAGCCGATCTCCGGGATTGGGCCGACCAGCCAGACCTGCTTACCAGCAGAGATCAGCTTGGCAACTGCCTGTTCGACTCCAGCCGCGAAGCCTACATGGTTGTCTACGGGGGCACCCGACGGATCGTTTAAAGATACCATCGGTCCTCCTTCGTGCTTGTACGGCAAGCCCTCAGCCCATAGCCCCCACCGTCCGGCGAGGATAACGGTCCGGATCGATAGCTGCGATACGAGATATTCGGCGACGGCATCGTTCACTCGCCGGCATCCCGATCTGTCTCGGTCGAATCCGAGCTCCGGAATGCATCCAGGAGTGCCAAAAAATAAACCGGCGCGTTGCGCCTTCTTGCCGGCGAGATCGAACGCCGCTCGCAGGCTCTCGGCGTGCGAGTCGCCCCACAATGCAAACTGGGGCGCTGCGTCGCGCACGCCGAACTTGCATGAGGGGCGCCGGCTGATCTCGGTATCCCCGCCTGTCGCCAAGCACAGGTCACGATCTGGGTTGATGTCGCTCTGGGCGGCGACGATTTCCAATCTCGGCACTCCGATACGGCTGGGAAAGCCTTCAGTAAAATGCGCCGCCAGCCCGAACCCGCCGAACAAGGCAAGGACGGCTGCAGCAGCGCCAAATACCGTTTTGGCGTCGCCGAAAATCCACCGGCCCTGCCGCACCGGTTGCTCGACATAGATCCAGGATGCGAACGCAAGAACCACGGACAGCGCGATAAGCGCGACGCGCACAGCGACATTTGCTCCGCCAACAAGCACATAGGCGGCAAAAGCCAACAATGGGAAATGCCACAAGTATAACGAATAGGAAATTTTCCCAACGAGTACGGGTGCTGGATGCGATAGGAGTCGAGTCACAGTTCCATTTTTGCCGCTTCCCGCCCAGATGATGGCTGCAGCGCCGATCGCCGGCGCCAGCGCGGCAAAACCAGGAAAAGTTGTGCTTCTTGAAAAGCCGAAAATTGCATAGCCAATCAGGGCAGCACCGAGGATAGCCGCGGCTTCGCCCCATTTGGCGCTGCGGGGCGGGGCAATCGCGCCCATAGCGAGCAACGCTCCAACGAATAATTCCCAGACCCGAGCCGGTGACAAGAAGAACGCCAGGTTCGGGTGAGCTTCGACCGTGGCGACGTCGAGGCTAAACGACAGCACGGTCAGCACCAGCGTGATTGCGCAGACCCGCCGAGGGAAAAGCCGGCAAAGCAGAACGATGAGAATGGGGTAGACGAGGTAGAATTGCTCCTCGACGCCCAGCGACCAGGTGTGGAGCAGCGGCCGCGTTTCCAATGGCGTGGCGAAGTAACCGGACACAAGCCAGAATAAAATGTTCGATGCGAAGAATACGGTTGCGAAAATACTCTCCCCGAGCCGTTTATAGTCCGCTGGAGTGAGCAAGATCCAGCCCACGGCGGCGCAGAAGGCCATCATCACGAACAGCGCCGGAAAAATACGACGGATGCGACGCAGATAAAAATTGCGAAGTGAAAACTTGCCGCGATCGATCTGTCCGAGAATGAAGGACGTGATAAGATATCCGGATATGACAAAAAATACGTCCACGCCGACATAGCCGCCGCTAAACGGCGCAATGCCAGCGTGATAGAAGACGACCGGCACAATCGCGACCGCGCGCAAGCCGTCGATGTCAGCCCGATAGGCGAAGATGCCTTTGGTACTACGGGCGTCGGTCTTGTCCCGGTGCACGGTCATGTCTTCGGCGTTGTCGTTCCGGCAATAGCGCTGAATGTATGAGGTTGGTCTCAATTACACAGTTCAGTGCCGAAATCTATCTGCCACGGGTAAAGATGACGGACGTCCAATGCGGCACCGCCGAGATGCGCCGCAGCGCTCAATTCCATCTGGAATAAAGCCAAAGAGTTCCACCCCCTTAATTCCGTTCAGCAAACTTCTTCTATTGTCAAGATCGGCAGCGTCATTGCGTCCGCGATCGAACGCCCGAGGCGCACTTCAAATGTAGGCGTCGCGAGTACCAGGCCGCGCCGGCGCTCGGCGAGGCCGTGGCCGGTCGCAACCTGTATGGCGCCGGCGATGCCGGCGTGTTTTGCGGCCTCGAGGTCGATTGCCTTGTCGCCGACAAGCCACGAGGTTTTTAGATCGATCGAGAGATCGGATGCCGCTTGCAACAGGATGCCTGGATTGGGTTTGCGCGCCGGATGATTCGGATGCGCAAATCCGTCGCGGCCGTCGGGATGATGTGCGCAGGCATAGACCGCGTCCAGCTGCGCGCCGTCCGCAGCCAGGGCTTCGACAATTGCCCGTTGCACGGACTTGAATTCCGCCCAGCCATAATAGCCGCGACCGATCCCGGCTTGATTCGTCACCAGCACGGCGGTCACGCCCCGCTAATTGGCGGCCGCAATCACGGCCGCGGCCTCGGGAATTATCACGATGTCTTGGATGTGGCACAGATATTCGGTCTCCTCGACGATGGCGCCATCGCGATCCAGAAATAGTGCTGGGCGACTGGGCCGCGGTCCCGTTATGACTTCGCACCACACGCCCTCGGAATTGAGCGGATAGTCAACAGTCCGCATTGGTCTTATCTTTCTTTGCCACGGCGCGCCGGTGGCCTTTCTTATCACAATGGAATTGTGTTACGTCCACAGCCGCATGGGAACGATGGTGACCGATCGCAACAGCAAAGCTATGTACGCCCAGAACGATTTGGTGGCCGAGCACTTTCGCCGCTCGTGCGAAACGCTGACGCGTGCCGCCGAGGACCCGAAGCTGCGGGGGGCCATTCATGCCATTGCCGATGACATCACGGCTGCGTTTCGCGCCGGCAACAAGCTGTTGATCGCCGGCAATGGCGGCAGCGCTGCGGATGCGCAGCATATCGCCGGCGAGTTTCTGTCGCGCTTGAACTTCGACCGCAATCCGCTGCCGGCGATCGCATTGACGACGGACACCTCCGTGCTTACTGCGATCGGCAATGATTACGGTTTTGAGCGCACTTTCGAACGTCAGGTGCGCGGCCTCGGCCAAAAGGGCGACGTGTTCATCGCGATATCGACGTCGGGGCGGTCGCCGAACGTCCTCGCGGCATTGAAGGCGGCCCGTGATGCGGGCCTGATCACGGTGGGCTTTACCGGAACGGCGCTCGATACAGCGATGCCGGCACTCTGCGATCATTGCCTCGCCGCGCCGTCAACCGAAACGCCGCTGATTCAGCAGATCCATATTGTCGCCGCGCACGCCATTTGCGGCTTGGTAGAACGCAGTTTGTTCGGCAGGGGCACGGTTTCTGAGTAACTTATGTAATTATTTCAATGTATTACGATGTTCACCATTTGAACATGCCGCTTGACGTTCACGCCATGAACGAGGTACAGCTAGCTCCGGATGGGAGGGCTGGGCGATGCCGCAAGCGGTCCGCAACGAGGAACACAACGCCAGGATCGTGCTCGGGCTTCTCGAGTCGGTCGAGCGCGATGGCGCCCAGTCGCAGCGCAAACTCGCCTCCGATCTCGGCATCGCGCTCGGCCTCGTCAACGCCTACCTCAAACGCTGCGTCAAAAAGGGCCTGCTCAAGATCGGGCAAGCCCCGCCGCGGCGCTACGCCTACTACCTGACGCCTCACGGCTTCGCCGAGAAATCGCGCCTCACCGTCGAATATCTCTCCAGCTCGTTTTCCTTTTTCCGCCGCGCCCGCGAGGACTGCTCGTCCGTCCTCAAGGTGGCGCATGCGCGCGGCTGGAACCGGGTTGCGCTAATCGGCGTCTCCGACCTCGCCGAGATCGCGACGATCTGCGCGCTCGAACAGGGCATCGCGATTGTCGCGGTGGTGGATGCCAAATCCGAAAATACCCGCTTCGTCGGCACCCCGGTCGTCAAGTCGCTTGCCGCGGTGCTGGAAGGAATCGACGCGTTAGTCGTGACCGATCTGCAAGCGACGCGCGAATCAGTGCAATCCGCGGTCAACCAGCTCGATGCCGATCGCGTCTTGGTGCCCGCGTTGCTTGGGATACGCCCCAATCGGGGGACGGAGAGCGCCGCATGACACTGCAACCGCGTTGGTTCGTCGCCCATACCCACCCGCATGCCGAGGCGAAGGCGACGTCGCATCTCAATCGCCAGGGCTTTGAAATTTTTTTTCCGCGTTATCTGAAGCGGCGCCGGCATGCCCGCCGCATCGAAACCGTCGCTGCGCCGCTGTTTCCGCGTTACCTGTTCGTCGCGGTCGACCTCACGGCGCAGCGCTGGCGCTCGATCTATTCGACGGTCGGCGTCACTCGCCTCGTATGCAACGGCGACGAACCCGCCGCGGTACCCGACGGCATCGTCGAGGAACTGAAAAGTCGTCAGGACGCCAACGGCTTTATCAAACTCGATTACCGGCCGCCGTTTCGCGCCGGCGACAAGATTCGCGTACTCGACGGCGCCTTCGCGTCCTGCCTCGGTCTGTTCGAAGCCATGGCGGATCGCGAGCGGATCGCGATCCTGCTCGATCTCCTCGGCCGCAAGGTTCGAGTGGTGCTGGACGCGGATTTGGTCGCTGCGGCCTAGCCGCGGCCCGCGTCCGGTAGCGAGTGTTGCGTTTGTGTATTCGGGTGACCTCGCCTCACCCGGAGTGCGGTAGCGTGCTTACTGGCCATGCCGGTTCTTAATACCCAAAGAGAGATGGAACGGGACCGGATGGGCCAAATAGCCGGCCGCTTTTGCGTGCTCGTCAGCAGTTCTGATCGCGGGCGCGACATCTTCGAAATTGTGTTTCAAAACTCTGAGAAGATTTGGCGTGATTGCGATTGGCCACGCTATGTGGGCTTCACGAGCAAGCATCCCGACGTTTACGGCTTCACTGCATTGGCGGCCAAAAGCCCGTCTAATTGGCAGGGCGAATTGGATAGCCAACTCGACAGTCTCCCGGACAAAATCGATTATGTGCTGCGGATAGACGAGGATGCGCTATTCATGTCGCCAGTCAACGGCTCTGAGCTAAACGCCATCGCTGATCTAATTGTTCGCGAGGATTATTCGTATGTAAGTCTGGTTCCAGTTAGGCGAAACCTTGCCGGTCGGGTTGTCGAGTATTTTAGACGAATTCTGAATAATCGCCCGCTGCGGCCGATCTCGTTTTCTGAGCCATATTATTCGTCGCTCGCAGTGGCTATCTGGAAACGTGCATATCTGCGGTCGCTATTACAGCAACCCGGTACTATCTGGGACTTAGAGCATACAGTCACCCACGAACCCCATTATGCCGTGTGGAAACCGGTTCTCAATCAGGATCAAATCGTTGCAAAAGGAAAGTGGACCTTTCGCGCCCAACGCAGGTTGGCCGGACAGGGCATTAGTCTCGTTAATTCCACGCGCGAATTCCAGACGTTCGGATCATGGTTGCGAGGCATTCGCGAAAGAATCTCTTTTGAGCTGGCCGGCTTTCTCAGCTTTCGCATTCGCCGCCGTTTGAACAGAATCTAACGAATCCAATTACAACGAGGGGACCGACTCGATGATAAAAGCCGTTGCTCCAGCCACCGGGTCCGTGCAGATCAGGGCCGATGTGCTTCATATAGGCTATCCGAAAGCCGCCTCGACCTTTGTAATCAAATTTTTAGAAAAGCATCCGGAGGCTACAGTCGATCAATTCCAGCTATCGTCATTGCTGCAGTCGAATGAATGCACTCCAACTGTGATCGAGAAGCCGTGTCCAGCCAAGATCCATATTAGTAAAGACGAAAATGTTGCGGAATCGATTTGCGTCATCGGCGAATGGAAAAACTGGCAACGCTACCTGTACATTCCCGGCTCCTGGGATCAAGTTAAGCGTGATGTTGTGGTGGATCCTGGTGAAGCTGCGTCGCGCCTGCATAAAGTTCATCCTGACGCCAAGGTTTTTTTGGTGATACGCGAACAGGTGGACTGGTTGCAGTCCGCTTATAAATTTGTTATGTCGCAGCTTCCGCCCACGAAACGCTCTTTTGCTGATTACTGCACTACTCCGAGCGGGATTGTCTTTTTAAAGGGAGGTCATTTCGATCAAACCATAAGCGCCTACGTGGATGTGTTTGGGAGCCGTCGCGTTCGCGCGCTGCGCTTCGAGGACATCGTGGGTGCGCCAAAAAAATTTGCAGGCGAACTTTGCGATTTTCTCGAAATTTCCGAGCGACCCATTCCGCCAAAGCGCGAAAATGAAAGCCACGCACAGATTGCGCGCATTCAGAGATTTTTTCCCTTTATCGAGCAATTGCCGAAGGGTGTAAAAATGGCGTTGAAGCCATATGCGGAGCGCCTAATACCGGGAAGCCGACGGACAATTTTTTCCGCCCACGATATTCGAATGCTACGCAGCTTTTACACCGTAAGCAACCAGCGAACGGAAAAGCTGATCTCTCAGCTTTCGAAGTAACTCATATGAATTGGCCAGTATGGGGCAGCCGGGCTTCGGTGCCGCCATTGCTGTAAATTTAGGCTATCTATATTCCGCGGTTAAACGGAAACATCGGTTGCAGTAAGATGAACACGTACCGCTTGCTTCTTGAAGATTTGATGGTGCGCCTGAGTTGGCGCTTTCCGGTGCTCATTGCCTGGACGGCGCTTGTCGGCGTCAGCGAAGGCGTGTCGGTCGTTCTTCTGCTGCCACTGTTGAGCCGTGTCGGAATCGCGGTCGTCGGCACTCAAAGCGCTGCCAATAGGTTTGTAGATAAAAGTCTGGCGCTCATCGGAGTAGACAGTACGCTCGCCATCCTTGCCGTTGTCATCGTTGTAGCTGCAGTCCAGGCGGTACTTTCAATTAGGCTCAACTGGTGGACGGTCAGTCTGAGTCGACATTATCAGGCGCGGCGTCAGTTCGAGATTCTTCGAGCGTTCATGTGTGCAAAGTGGACCTTCATCGCCGACAAAAAGGCTGGTGAGATAACGAATGCAATCATCACCGAGTGCGAGCGATTGGGCAGAGCATTCACGCTTGCGCTGACCTTGTTGGGTAGCCTAGTGGTGGCCATCATCTATGTTGTTTTGTCGATTGCAATCGCGTGGCAAGTCACCTTGAGCCTCATCACCTTTGCGCTAGTTGCGGCGCTGGCGATGAGCCGCCTGTACAAGAAGAGCTATGCCGTCGGCGCAAGCTTGGCTTCTCTCAATGTGGAATTGCAGTCCGCACTTAATGAGCAATTTGCCGCCGCGAAATTTATCAAAGCAAGCGCCGGCGGTGATCGCACAGCCGCGCTGATCAAGCCGTTGCTGCGCGACCTCGAGAGGGCTAACGCAGACGCCAGCGCGTGGCCCGGTACGGTGCGTAACGTCCTCGAATTTATCGGGCTAATCGGGTTGGCGATCATATTGGTGGCGGCCGGCGCAGGGATGGGCGTTGCGGCCGGAAACGTCGTTATCGTGATTGCGTTGTTCGGGCGGCTGTTTCCGCGGCTGACCACGGTGCAGTCGCAGCTGTATTCCCTAAATGCCAACGTGCATGCGATCGAGGCGATCAATAAACTCCAGTCCGCGGCCGAAGCTGAAGCGGAGAGGCAGGACGGTGCAAATGAGCCATTGTGGATCGATCAGCCCGCGACCTTGGAGGTGCGAAATCTTCAGGTTCGATTTGGCGAGCGCGTTGTCCTCGATCAAATCAATCTGACACTCTCGATTCCGGGCATGCTTGCCATTGTCGGTAGGTCTGGAGCCGGAAAATCGACGCTTGTGCATGCTTTGCTCGGTTTGGTGGAACCAACAGTGGGATCAATCCGACTGGGAAAGTGTGAACTCGCATCTGCACCACTTGGCGCGTGGCGGCGCTCCATCGGCTATGTGCCGCAGGAAACGATGCTGTTCCATGCCTCGATCAAAGATAACTTGACTCTGGTCAACCCCACCGCCTCGGAGTCCGAAATTAAAGTGGCGGCGCGACGCGCCAATGCTCTCGAATTTATCGATTCGCTGCCTGAAGGCTTCGAGACCGTTATCGGCGATCAGGGAGTTAAGCTTTCCGGCGGGCAGCGACAACGCCTCGGCATTGCGCGAGCACTTCTGATGAATCCAGCTCTACTTATTATGGACGAAGCAATGAGTGCTCTGGACGCCCAGACGGAAGCTGAGTTGCTTCGCACACTAGACGAGTTGCGAAAGCAGATGGGAGTTCTGCTCGTCGCGCATCGGCTTGCGGCAGCCCGGGCCGCCGACACTATTTGCGTGTTCGAGGAGGGACGACTTGTCGAAACCGGCCCCTGGAGTGAATTGATGGCGCGTAGAACGCGGCTTTACGCTCTGTCGAAGTCTCAATCGCTCGATCACGAGCGATCACGAGCGGTCCTTTAGGCCTTCACGGTGGGATCGGTGTCGGCTGTCAAAAAAGGACTCGTTCTGGCCGGCGGCGCCGGCACGCGGCTATGGCCGCTTACCATCGTGAGCACCAAGCAACTGTTGCCGATCTTCGATAAACCGATGATCTATTATCCGCTGACCACGTTGATGCTGGCGGGGATTCGCGACATTCTGATTATTAGCGCCGAGCAGGAGTTGCCTCGCTTCAAAACTCTCCTCGGCGACGGCGGCCAGTGGGGCGTCCGCATTAGCTATGCCGTGCAACCCGCACCGGACGGTATCGCCAAGGCGTTTTTGATCGGTGAGAAGTTCATCTCAGGCGAGCCTTGCGCGCTGATCCTTGGCGATAATGTTTACTATGGCGCGGGCCTAGGCGAGATGGTGCAACGTGCCGCGAGTCGGACGAACGGCGCCACCGTATTCTGCCACTGGGTCAACAATCCAAGCCGTTATGGCATTCTGGAAATGAACGCGCAAAACAAGCCGGTCCATATCGAAGAAAAGCCGATGCATCCCAAATCGAATTGGGCGGTGACCGGATTGTATTTCTACGATGCTTCAATTGTCGATGTCGCACGCCGACTCAAACCTTCGGCGCGCGGCGAGCTCGAGATCACTGACGCCAACCGTGTTTATCTGGAGAGCGGACGTCTGAACGTCGAGCGGCTCGGACGCGGCTTTGCCTGGTTCGACGCAGGCACGCACCGTTCGCTATTGCAGGCGTCCGATTTCATCCACACGATTGAGGAGCGCCAGGGCTTGAAAATTGGTTGCCCGGAAGAAATCGCCTATCGGATGGGTTTTATCGACGATGCTGGGCTTGAAAGCCTGATCAAGACAATCGCCAACAGCGACTACACCAGCTATCTGCGTCGCCTCCTGGAGCACGACGGTATCTAGAGGAATGTCGGAAATGTCTCATAGCTTGACGTCGCGTTGCCGCATTTGCGGCACGCCCATCGTCGCTTTTATGTCGTTCGGCCAAATGCCGATCGCCAATGGCTTTTTGGCGGCGGACGATATTGCGAGCGAGTATTTTTTTGAACTGGCTCCGGCGTTCTGCGAGCAGTGCGGCATGTTTCAAATCGTCGAACAGCCGCTGCCTGAAAAAATGTTCCACGACCAATATGCGTTCTACTCCAGTACGTCGCGCTATATGCAAACGCATTTCGAGCGGTTCGCGATTTCCGTTCTCGACCGCGTGTTGAATGAACGCTCGGATCCCTTCGTCGTCGAGCTTGGCAGCAATGACGGCATCATGCTGCGCCATTTCAAGAATCGCGGCATGCGCCATCTTGGCGTCGAGCCGTCGGTCAACGTCGCCGAAGTTGCTCGCAAGGCAGGCATCAGCACGATTTCGACGTTTTTCAGCCCCCAGGTCGCGGATGAAATTGTTGCCGAGCATGGCTACGCCGATGCCATCCTGGCCGCTAACGTGATGTGTCACATTCCGGATCTCGCCGGGGTGGCAGCCGGCGTGGGTCGATTGCTCAAGCCTGACGGCGTATTTATCTTTGAAGATCCGTATCTGGGCGACATGATAGCCAAGACGTCTTACGACCAAATTTACGACGAACACGTGTTCATCTTCTCGGCGACGTCGGTCGCGTCGGCCTTTGCCGCCTATAATCTCGAACTTGTCGACGTCGTGCCGCAGATCACCCACGGAGGCTCGATGCGCTATATGCTCGCACCCGTAGGCAGCCGCGCGGTGTCGGCGGGGGTTGGCGAGCAACTCGCCAAGGAGAAGGCGCAGGAGCTCGATCGCGCCGAGACCTATCGGCAATTCAAGGACAATTGCGAGCGTTCGCGCAACCGTCTCATGGAGGAGCTCAATACGATGCGCGCTGCCGGCAAGCGCGTGGTCGGTTATGGCGCGACCTCGAAGAGCACAACCGTCATCAACTACTGCGGCATCACGCCGGACCATCTCGAGTTTATCTCGGACACGACGCCGATCAAGCAAGGCAAACTGTCGCCGGGCGCGCACATCCCGGTGCGCCCGTATGAAGAGTTTGTGCGCAAATATCCCGATTGTGCCCTGCTGTTTGCCTGGAACCACGCAACGGAAATCCGGGAAAAGGAGCGGGCATTCATTGCCGCGGGCGGCCGATGGCTGGTTTATGTTCCCGAAGTTAAAGTCGAAGCGTGACTACTTTGCACCCAGCGATTTCTTGGGCTTCGCCGCTGGCGCAATATCGGGCGCATCGGGATGCCGTCCAGACCGCGATAACGCGGGTGCTGGAAGGCGGCACTTACGTTCTTGGCGAAGAGGTGGAATCCTTCGAGCGCGATTTTGCGGACTATTGCGGCGTAGCCCATGGCGTGGGCGTCGGCAGCGGGACCGACGCGTTGATCCTGGCGTTGCGCGCTCTCGGTATCGGTCCGGGTGACGAAGTCATTACAGTTTCGCATACCGCCGTGGCTACAGTTGCGGCGGTACTGGCGGCCGGGGCGACGCCGGTCTTGGTTGAGGTTGACCCGACTTTTTGCACGATCGATCCGGCGCGCATCGAAGACGCAATAACCTCGCGCAGCAAGGCGATCGTTGCGGTCCATATTTATGGGCAACCGGCCGATATGCATTCCATCGCCGCTGTCGGCCAGCGCAGCCGTCTGCTTATCGTGGAGGATTGCGCACAGGCCGCCGGTGCATGCTATCGCGGCCGACGGGTCGGCAGTTTCGGAGATGCTGCCTGCTTTAGCTTCTATCCGACCAAGAATCTGGGCGCCGTTGGCGACGGCGGGATGGTCGTCACAGGCGATGCGGATGTAGCGTCGCGCGTTCGTCGCCTTCGGCAATATGGCTGGGACGATGAGCGCAACACGCGCGAGGTCGGCGTAAACTCGCGACTCGATCCTTTGCAAGCGGCTATTCTCAGCGCCAAGCTGGAATATCTCGACTCGGATAACGCGCGTCGTGAAGCCATCGCCCGCCGTTATGATCAGTCGCTTGCGGGACTACCGATCGCAGTGCCGGCAAGGCGCGCCGACGACAGCCACGCATATCATCTCTACGTCATACGCTGTAACGAGCGGGATCGCCTGAAAGCTCATCTCGCGGCCGATGGGATCAGCTCAGCCGTGCATTATCCAGTCCCGGTGCACCGCCAAAATGGTTACGCCGCGAAGCTCGTGATGTCGCCCGATGGTCTATCGCTGACCGAGCGGCTCGCCGAACGCATCCTCTCATTGCCGATATATCCTGAGCTGAACGACGCCGACGTCGATCGTGTAGCGGCATCAGTCCGCAACTACTTCGCGCATTAATAATCACTAACGATCCTCTCTAGTGTCAAGTGCACCTCTTTTCACGATATTTACGCCCACATATAACCGTGCGCACACGCTGCGTCGCGTTTTCGACAGTCTGTGCGCGCAGACCCTTCGTGATTTCGAATGGTTGGTGGTCGACGACGGCTCAACCGACGAAACGTCGGGGTTAGTGGCGGACTGGGCGAAGATCGCCGATTTTCCGGTTCGCTTTTTCAAACAGGACCATTCTGGCAAGCACATCGCTCACAACCTAGCTGCACGTGAAGCGCGCGGGCAATTTTTCCTGCCGCTTGATTCCGACGATGAATGCGCACCTCGCGCGCTAGAAAGAATGGCCTATCACTGGAATACAATTCCAGTTACTGATCGTATCTTTTTTTCCGGCATTGATGGATTGTGCCGCGATCAAAATAACAAGATTATTGGTGACACTTTTCCCTCCGATCCGTTCGATACAACGCTGCGTGAGCGACGGTACGTCCATCGCATTCGTGGCGAAAAATGGGGATCGACGCTGACGGACGTTGTTCGCCGATTCCCGTTCCCGGAGATTACAGGTTCGCAATTTACGCCAGAAGGATCTCTCTGGTTGGAGATCGCGAAGAACTATAAGATTCGCTGTGTAAACGAGGTGTTTCGTGTCTATTACGTCAATGATGATCAGACCGGTGCAACGCTTACGAAGAGACGGGGCCTGGACGACGATCCGCTGGGACGACTGCACTACTATACGTGGTTGCTTAATAATGACCTGGAATATTTCGCCCATTCGCCGATACCTTTTCTGAAGGCGGCGGTCATGCTGCCGATCACTGCACACTTTAGCGGGCAACCCTTTCGGGTCACTTTGCAGTCGCTCCACACCGTGCCTGCCAAGATGCTCGTTTTGCTGACGCTGCCCGTCTCGCTTCTCTTATACACCTTTGATTGGGCGCACAGCGCGCGAAGCGTGACAAAGTCTGTCCAATGACGGCGCGCCTGACGATCGTGTTGCCGCTGAAGGGTCGAAATCTCTTTACGCTTCGGTTTCTTTGGCATGCCAATAAGGCGCGGCTGCCCTATCGATTTTTGATCGCGGATGGCGCGGTTCATCCAGAGCTGGCGCGCCTTCTGGAAAATTCACGGACGACCTTTCCGGAACTCGATATTGAATACATCCGCTACCCGGACGATGCCGATTTTCAGTGCTATTACGAGAAAATGGCCGATGCGCTGCAGCGCGTGCGCACCCCTTATGTGAAGATTGCGGACAATGATGATTTTCTCGCGCCCGCCGGTCTCGAATATTGCATTGGTTTTCTCGATGCGCACTCTGACTATGTTTGTTGTAGCGGCGGTATCGGAGGCTTTTCCGTTCACGCATCGCATGGCCATTCATTTGAGATGGTGGTTGGTCCCCTTAATAGACTTAGTTATTGCTATGCGCCGCGGGACCGATCCATTGACCTTAATTCGTCATCCGCGATTGATCGCGTGCTCGCTGGGCTGCGCAATACATGGAACTTTTATGCGGTCTTTCGACCGTCCGATTTGGCGCAAATGTGGAAAGAAGTGCGGGAGATAGGTCCGACAAGCCTCACACTTAAGGAGCGCTTCCTCGCGATGCGAGCGCTCACCATGGGCAAGGGGCGATCTGAACCAGGTATCTTCAGCTATTGGCGCCAATATTGGACGTCCTTACACCTTCACTGGACCTCGTCAGACTCTGCGACGCGGAAAGATTTTGTGTATTACCTACTGCGAAGCCAGTTTACCGGCGATTTTACCAACGTTCTGGATCGGGTTTCCCGCCTCGTCGCAGAATGCGACGGTAGCGACCCTGCTGAAACCGCCGAGCGCCTACGGGGTCCGTTGGAGGAATGGGTCCGCGATATTATTAGACTGGATTTCGGCGCTTACGCGACGCTGCGGCGCTGTCTACGGGCTCACGCGCCGTCGTTTGTGACATGGCTCAAGACTCGGCGCCGACCTATTGTGCGTGTTGAACGAAGACGCCTGCTGAGCAAACTCCACAGAAGCGGCGCGACGCCGGAATATATCGCGAATTTTAAACGCGAGCTTGCTCAGATCGAAGAGGTATTGTCAGGGCGGGAATTTAAAGAGTTTCTTGCCCCATACATGCTGAAACTCCAAATGCCGCGTTGAGCGAGTAAGCTCATGGAAGGGTCGGAAGCAATTTGGGTGGTAGGCGGGGAGCAGCGCGGCGAAGCACATTGGACGAAAGAGTGGAAGCTCTACAAAAAGGCGGTAGTGGTCAAAATCGCAAACGGGCAAATTCGGCGTGTCCTGGAATACCAATCGCCGCCGGAGCATTGCTGCGCCGATTCACCTTCCATCGTCTTCAAAGCTGCCTCCATTAATGGAAACCGTGCATATTTGTGCACGCAAACTGAGGTGTTAATCTGCGATTTTCCGTCCTTCGCCATCCAAAAGATTATCTCTCTGCCGTGCTTTAATGACGTTCATCACGTCGCCGTGGCACACGATGGTCGCTTATTTGTTGCGGTGACTGGCCTTGATGCGGTGGCTGAACTTGACCCGGACGGCGCGCTATTGCGCCTGCAAAGCGTGACGGACAACCCGGTATGGGAGCGTTTTTCCCGAACGGCGGACTATCGCAAGGTCGTAACGACCAAGCCGCACTTGTCGCATCCGAATTTCGTATTCTTTCTCGACGGCGAGCCTTGGGTCACGCGCTTCCAGCAGCGCGACGCGGTGCCTCTTGATCGGAAAGCGAATAGTACCGAGATATTCCGGCTTGGCAGTGAGGGCGTTCACGACGGGCACGTTGACGGCGATCACGTCTATTTCACCGCGGTGAACGGACTTATTCTACGTTTCGACTTGATGTCGCGGCAGATGCAATCGTTCGATCTTAATGATATGCGCGACAGTTATCCGGACCGTCCTCTCGGTTGGTGCCGAGGAATTCTGCCCCTTGGGGAGGAGATTTGGGTAGGTCTCTCACGTATCAGACATACCGCCCTGCGACAGAATTTGGATTGGATTCGTCATGGGTTCCGACATGTCGATCGGTACCCGCCAGCGCCGACGCGCGTTGCACGTTACGATCTTGCGAGAAAGCGGCTTATTGATGAGTTCAATCTTGAGGATATTGGGATGAGCACAGTGTTTAGCATTCACGGCGGCTAGGTACTCGAATCGATGATCGTCGAGCCAACCGACCTTTCCGGCCTCTTGTTGATCGAGCCGCGGTATTTTGGTGATGAACGCGGTTTTTTCCTCGAAAATTATCACGCGGAACGTTATCGCGATCATGGGATCACCGACGTTTTCGTGCAGGACAACCAATCGCGCTCGCGAGGCGGCGTGCTGCGGGGCTTGCATTTCCAGGTCAGGTACCCGCAGGCGCAGATTGTTACCGTGATGCGAGGCCGGATATTTGACGTGGCCGTCGATCTTCGACCGGATTCGGCAAGTTTCGGCCGGTGGTACGGCGTCGAATTGAGCGACGAGGGGCCGCGGCAGCTTTATATGGCGCCGGGATTTGGACATGGCTTTTGCGTGCTCAGCGAATTTGCCGATCTGCATTACAAAGTGAGCCGGCTTTACGATCACGCTGACGAGGGCGGCGTGGTCTGGAACGATCGCGATATTGGCATTCGCTGGCCAATCGAAAATCCCATCGTGTCGCGGCGGGACGGCGCCTATCCAATCTTGCGGCAACTCGATCGCGAACGGCTGCCGCATATTTTGGGCGATGGTGGGGCCGTCGGCCGGTAAACTGATGAGAGCGAAAATGCGTAGTTTTGTTAAGCGCGTCATAGCTCGGCTTCCCTGGAAGCTGCGCAAGCTCGTCATGTTCTTTGTGGAGCATGGGCTTATAAGTCTGCCGCCGTTTTCAGGCGTCTACGCCACTTTCGATGAAGTGTCCGGCTCGATGAGAGTGGCGGAAGGTGATCAGGCCGCAGCCGCTGCACGGGGAATTGCGGGAGGCCCACGCTTCGATGAAGCGACGAAACTGCCACGTCTGCAACGGGCGCGCTCGCTCCTGCCGCTTGCGGTAGCGATGTTGGCGAGTGGCCGTCTAGCGGCGCCTTTTCGTATTCTCGACTTCGGTGGCGCGGCCGGCGTCGATTACGCCAATCTGCTTTCCGCCGTTCACCTCAATATCGACGTCCGATATTATGTCGTTGATCTGCCGGCGGTGTGCGCTGTTGGTCGTGCTAGATGGCAGCACGACGCGCGAGTTTCATTCGACGAAACGCTTCCGCCGTCTGCGGCTTTTGATCTGGTCTATAGTTGGAGCAGCATCCATTATGTGCCCGATCCACTACGGCTGTTGGGACAATTCGCAATTTATCAGCCTGCCGCGATTTTACTTGCCGGTTCTCCATTCACCTCCGGCCGGGCCTTCGTTCGCGCTCAGGTCAATCAATCCGTGCCATTTCCTCAATGGGTCCTTAGTCTTCCTGATGTTGAGCATTGTATGCGGGAGAAGGGATACGGTCTCGTTTATCACGTCGCTGGCGAGGATGACTACAACGTCGACAATTATCCGCCCGAATATCGCGTTCCGAACAGTGCGAGCTTATTGTTCCTAAAATTGTGCTAAAAACGGTCATCATCACCGGCGCCCGCGGCTACATTGGCCGCGCTCTTGCCAAATCACTGGCAGGTCAAGGATACGCCTTGCGCCTGGTCTCCCGTTCGGCTGTTGCTCGGGGCGGCAACGAGACGGGCGCAGTAATTGAGCACGTGCAGGCCGATTTGCGTAACGAAAAGACCTGGCAAATCTTGCTGCAAGGTGCCGACGCAGTTGTGCATTTATCTTCCCGAACCGATTTGCGCGCGGCCGAAGCCGATCCGGCGGGTGACCGTGATCTCAACGTCGAGCCCGTCCGCGCGTTGGTCAATGCGGCGCAGCGCTGCAGGGTCGTGTTGCCGGTCATTTTCGCTAGCAGCACCACGATCGTCGGAAATTTGCATGTAAACCCGGTTAACGAGAAGACGCCGGACCATCCATGCTCGGTTTACGATCGCCACAAACTCGAATGCGAAATTATGCTTGGCGACGCAACCCGCCGCGGCGTGCTAAGCGCGTGCAGCCTGCGCTTGGCAACGGTTTTCGGATATGGAGTCGGGCTGGATTCGACCAATCCAAATCGCGGCATTCTCAACGCTGTAATGCAGGGGGCTGCGCGCGGCCAGTCGCCGATCATCTATGGCGATGGCAAATACATCCGCGATTATATCTTCGTCAGCGACGCGGTTGATGCATTTTGCCTGGCGCTCAGCTCTGATCGCGTGCGTAACGGCAATCACTTTGTGATCGCAACCGGCCGAGGGTACACCCTTGCCGAAGCGTTTGGGTTAGTGGCGCAGGAGGCATACCGTGCAACCGGTCGTACAATTGAGGTCCGTCACGTTCCCGAGCCTTCAGATTTGCACCCGATCCAAAAACGCAACTTTATTGGGGACTCGCGTATGTTCCAGGAAAAGACAGGCTGGCGCCCGAGGGTCGATTTGGAATCGGGAATTCGTGACTATTTCCAGCGCCTCCTCGCGGGTTCGCAAGCTGCCAGTATAACATGAGACATCATACAACTGCGCGGGCTATTACGTTATAAAAACTACGAGTCCGCCGCGTCACTGAGTTTTTCATCTCATTGGCGTCTTACTCCGCGTGAGCATCAGGACATCATGTCATGAAAGCATTGTCGGCCGAAGTGCCCCTTAAACAGCCAGAAAAGGCGATGGATGAGTTTCCCGTGATGGAAGACAAGCCGGGGAATATCGTTTTGTTTCATCCGCATGTTTCACCGAAGGCCATTGATGCGGTGATTAACGTCTTGAAGACGCGATGGATCGGCCAGGGCCCGTTGGTCGAGGACTTCGAGCGAAAATTTAGCGCACGATTTGGCGGTCACGGCCCGGCACTTGGAGTGCGTGCCGGCACCGATGCGCTGCACTTGGCCTATATTCTGGCGGGTCTGGAGCCGGGAGATGAGGTGATATCGCCGCTTTTCACCTGTACGGCCACAAACATTCCGTTTCTCTACATGGGGGTCAAAATTGTCTTTGCCGATATTCAATTGGGCACGCTAAATATCGATCCCGCGGATGTCCGACGCCGGATTACACCAAGAACTAAGGCAATCGTTTGTATCCACCACGGCGGACTGCCTTGCGACATGACAGAATTGCAGGCAATCGCTCACGAAAACGGCCTCAAATTGATCGAGGATGCGGCCCACGCACTCGGCGCCACCTATCGTGGCCAAAGTATTGGGCAGGTATCCGACTTCACCATGTTTTCGTTTGCGGCTGTCAAAAATATCACGACCGGCGACGGGGGCATGTTGTTGATGAAAGATGCTTCGCTGCACGCCAAAGCTCGACGTTTACGTAACGCCGGCATCGACCGGAAGGCAAAACAGGCGGGAAACTGGGAAAACGACATCTTTGAGATTGGTTACCGATACCAAATGTCGGACGTCGCTGCCGCCATGGGGTTGGCCGCCCTCGACGAGTTCGACGGGGTATTGGCGCACCGGCGTAGTTTGCTTGACGAGTACGAGTGCGAACTGACGAATATTCCTGGCCTTGCATTAATCGGGGTCGGACATCGGGACCGAACCCATGCGGCGTGGATGTGCACGATCTTGGCCGAAAGTCGTGACGCCTTGCAAAGGAAGCTACGCGAACAAAATATAGAGTCGAGCCAAGTCCACTATCGAAACGATCGATACACTATCTTCGGCGGACGCAAAGGCGATTTTCCGAATATGGATGCCATTGAGGATCGCTATTTGCACTTGCCTCTCCATACGCGGATGGACCGCTCTGACGTTGGGCGGATCTGCTCGACCATTCGTGCTGGTTGGTAGCTAATAACATCACGAACGCGGCTCGAAAAAGATAGCTGCGTCGCTTATCCGGTACACCGCGATTGGCTCCATTGCCTCCATCCTTCAACAACGGGTCAAATTTGCGAGATCCATTTTGAGCGATGTACTATTTGAGTGTGCGGCAGTTCATTGCCTCTCCCAGCCGGCGGCACCACAGCGGAGGATTTGCCTTGATGCATCTTCCTGACGTTCGTTCTGTTGAGCTTGAGGCTCATCCCGCGGCGGAGGCCACTGTCGTCGTGGCCGAAAGTGCGGGGCGGGTGCCCTTTGCGATTGCTCGCATGTTTACGTTAACAGCGCTCGCCGGTGCAGTGCGCGGCAGGCATGCGCATCGCCGCTGCACGCAGTTCATGGTCTGCGTTCATGGCTCAATGGATATTACCTGCACGGACGGGCGTGAGGAACGAACGTTCATACTCGATCGCGGTAATCTGGCTCTGCTGGTTCCTCCGACGATCTGGAATACGGTGCGGGTTCGCAGTGCGGGCTCGGTCTTAGTAGTGCTGTGCGACCGACCCTATGAGGTTTCCGATTACATCCGCGATTACGCGGAATTTCTGGCATTTCGTGAGCCCGCGCACACATGAAAATCGTCGTCACCGGAGCGCTCGGCCACATCGGCTCGGCCTTGATCCGGCAGCTGCCGCTGCATTTCCCCTCGGTTGAAATCGTCATGCTGGATAACATGATGACACAGCGCTACGCGTCGTTGTTCAATCTTCCCGCGGTCGGGCGCTACCAATTCGTCGAAGCCGACGTCCGCTTCGCCGAGCTCCGCCCGCTGCTCGAAGGTGCGCATGCGGTAGTTCATCTTGCGGCCATCACCGATGCGGCCGGCAGTTTCGACCGGGCGGCGGAACTCGAGGCTAATAATTTCGATGCCACGACAAAAATCGCCGCTGCGTGCCAGGAGGCGGGCGCGCGGCTGATCCATCTGTCGTCGACCAGCGTATATGGCACACAGAATGCGCTGGTGTCTGAGGATTGCACGCCCGAGGAGCTGAAGCCGCAAAGCCCCTATGCCACGACGAAATTGAAGGAAGAGGAGTTGGTGCAATCCATGGCGAAAAGCCACGGCTTGCGCACGATCGTCTTCCGCTTTGGCACGATCTTCGGCGTCTCGCCGGGAATGCGCTATCACACGGCAGTCAATAAGTTTTGCTGGCAGGCGGTGATGAAACAGCCGTTGAGCATTTGGCAGAGTGCCTACGACCAGAAACGGCCCTATCTCGACCTGACCGACGCCGTCCGCGCTATCGCTTTCGTCATCAAGCAGGATCTGTTCGACGGACGGATTTACAACGCGCTCACGCTCAATACCACCGTGCGCGACATCGTTGACTGTATTCGCAAGTTTGTGCCGGACGTCCAGCTTTCGTTTGTGAATAGCCCGATCATGAACCAGTTGTCCTATGAAGTATCGTGCGAGCGTTTCCGCGACCGCGGCTTCACCTTCGCCGGCGACATCCGTCGCGGCATCGGCGAGACCGTCGCACTTCTCGCCGCCGCCAACCGAAAATAGCCGTTCATGTCCACCCTTCTTATTACCGGCGGTGCGGGATTCATCGGCGCCAACTTCGTCGCCTATTGGCGGCGTTCGCGGCCAGCGGACCGCATCGTTATTCTCGATGCGCTGACATATGCCGGAAATTTCGACAGCGTGGCGCCGCTTTGCGACGATCACACCTGCAAATTCATCCGCGGCGACATTTGCGATGCCGCGGCGGTGCAGGCGCTGTTTCGGAAATACGATTTCGACGTGGTGGCGCATTTCGCCGCCGAAAGCCATGTCGATCGCTCGATTTACGCCTCTCAGGTCTTTACGCGCACCAATGTGCAGGGCACCCATGTCCTGCTCGACGCCGCGCTGACCGCCTGGAAGTCGTCGTTCGACGGCCGGCGGTTCCACCATATCTCGACCGACGAGGTGTTCGGTTCGCTCGGGCCGGACGCCACGCCTTGGACCGAGTTGTCGCGTTACGATCCAAAGTCGCCCTACGCCGCCAGCAAAGCCGCGAGCGATTTTCTGGTCCGGTCCTACGCGCACACGCACGGTCTGCCGGTGACGATCACCAATTGCTCCAACAATTACGGCCCGTATCAGTTTCCCGAGAAGCTTATTCCGCTGATGATTTTGAATGCCGTCACCGGACAAAAACTGCCGATATACGGCGACGGAGGCAACATCCGCGATTGGCTGTTTGTGGAAGACCACTGCGCTGCCATTGCGTTGGTGTTGCGGCAGGGGCGTTTGGGCGAGACATATAATATCGGCGGCGGCCGGCAGATCCCGAATATCGAAATCGTCGGTCTACTGTGCGACGAGATCGACCGCCGCTTTGCTGAAAATCAAAGCATGCCGGCGCGATTTCCTGATTGCCCGGCCGCCAACGGCGAAAGTACACGCGCGCTCATGACTTTCGTTAAAGACCGGCCGGGACACGATCGCCGCTACGCAATCTGCGCGGACAAGCTTGCACACGAGCTCGGCTTTCGCGCCGACACGAATTTGGCCGACGGTCTTGCTCGCACGATCGATTGGTACCTGGCCAATGAAGCCTGGTGGCGGCGGATCCAGAACGGCGCCCACGGCGACTGGATCAAGCTGCACTACGGCGTGGAGACGTGAGGAGATCGATCGTTTGAACCAGACACCCCAGCCGACCGATCTGCGCCGCCTGGACGCGGAAGCGATCGACGTTCTTCGCGAAGTCGCCGCCGAGTTCGCCACTCCTACGGAAAGGAAAAAATGCGGCAACGAGCGTAGCCGCGCATCAACGCTCGATGCCGCGACCGTGACCTTTGCCGATTCCGTCGATGTCTCGCGCAGGAATCTCACCAGTTCGATGGACCGGCCGCGGCATCGCGCTGATGCCTTCGCAGCGCATCTCGTTTGGCTGTCAGAAGCGCCGTTACTGCCTGGCCGCGGCTATTCGGTTAGAGCCGGCGCGCAGACAGTTGGCGCTACGGTGACGGAACTCAAATATCGCATCGACACCGGCAATTTCGACCACCTCGCCGCCAAGGAATTGCACCGCCACGAAATCGCCTTCGTCAATGTCGCGACCGCCGAACCGATCGGTTTCGACCCCTACGAAGAAAACAGGCAAACCGGCACATTTATTCTGATCGACCGGCACAGCAACGCGACGGTGGCCGCCGGCCTGATCCGCTTCGGGCTGCGCCGTGCCGCCAACACCTATTTCCAATCCTTCGAAGTGACTAAAACGGCGCGGGCGCGGCTCAATGCCCAGAAGCCGGCGCTGTTGTGGTTCACCGGCCTGTCGGGCGCCGGCAAGTCGACCATCGCCGACCAGTTGGAAAAGAAGCTTCACGCGTTGAACAAGCACACCTTCGTGCTTGACGGCGACAATGTCCGCCACGGGCTCAACCGCGATCTCGGCTTCACCGAAGCCGACCGCGTCGAGAATATCCGCCGCGTCGCCGAAGTGGCGAAGCTGTTCGTCGAAGCCGGGCTGATTACGCTCGTCTCCTTCATTTCGCCGTTCCAAGCGGAGCGCGAGATGGCTCGGGAGCTCGTGGCGCCGGGCGAATTCATCGAGATTTTCGTCAATACGCCGCTCGAAACTTGCGAACAACGCGATCCGAAGGGACTTTATAAGAAGGCGAGGCGAGGCGAGCTGCAGAATTTCACCGGCCTCGATTCGCCCTACGAGCCGCCGGAGAATCCCGAATTGATCCTTAATGCGCTCACCGAAAGCGCCAGCGACCTCGCCGACCGCATCATCGATTTCATGCAGCAGCGCGGCATGCTGTCCTGACATCATTTCCGATCGGCTGGCGTTGCGTGTCCAGAGCCCCGCGTGTCACCATTGTCACCTCACGCCTCGACGTCGGCGGTACCGAGCGACATCTGGCGCGCGTCTTGCCCGAATTGCGGCGGCGCGGCATCGACATCACGCTGTATGTCATGGAGCGGGGCGGACCGCTGGAAGCCGATCTCATGGCCGGCGGTGTTCGCGTTGACGGCTCGCGGCACGTGCGATTTCTGCATTGGCCGAGAGCGACACTGGCGTTGGCACGCTGGCTGCGCCGCGAGCGCCCGGACGTCGTTCATTTCTTTTTGCCGCGACCTTACGTCTATGGCTCGCTGGCGGCCGAACTTGCCGGGCATCGGCGGCGGATCATGAGCCGGCGCTCGCTGACCGTTTATCAGTCATCCTATCCGCTGCTTGGCAGTCTGGAGCGGATGCTTCATCGGCGAACGCTCGGCGTGATCGGAAATTCGCGAGCCGTCGTCGATCAGCTTGTCGTGGAAATCGGCGACGTGCGCAAAGTCGCGCTCATCCACAATGGCATCGAGCCGCTGGAGCCGCTGACCGCGTCCGACTGCCGGCGGCTCCGACAGTCCTTACAAATCCCGGATGGGACATTGGTGATTGCCATTGTCGCTAATCTCGTAGCATACAAGGGTCATCGGGATTTGCTTGAGGCACTCGGTCTGGTGCGCGATCAATTGCCCGGCCCTTGGTGCCTGCTCGCCATCGGCCGCGACGACGGCATCGGCGCCGCGCTCAAACGGCAAGCGCAAGCGCTGGATATTTCCGGCAATATTTCCTGGCTTGGCGAGCGCTCGGACGCCAGCGCGATCCTCGCCGCCGGCGAAATATTCGTTTTGCCGTCGCACCAGGAGGGCTTTTCCAACGCGCTATTGGAAGCCATGGCAGCAAATGTTCCGGCAGTCGCAAGCGCGGTCGGCGGCAATATCGACGCCGTGCTCGACAATGAGACTGGCATCCTAGTGCGCGCCAACGATCCACAGGGCTTGGCCGCCGCAATTTTGCGGTTAGCGAAGGATCCGCCGCTCCGCCAGCGCCTGGCGGCGGCCGCGCGTTTGCGGGTCGAACGGCACTTTTCGCTAAACGCCTGCGTCGACCGATACGAAAAAATGTACCGCGCGGTGATCGAAGCGGAGCCGGTGCCGCTCGGCGAAATCTTGGCCGACGGCGGGGACGGTCCCGGTCGCGCGCGGCTGAACGCTAAAGTCGAGCATGCAAGTTAGCACGGGCGATAAGCTCGATCCGCAAAATCTCGATCTAAAAGTCGCGCGCGGCTTCGGTCAGGAATGGTCAACATTCCGGCAGGACACTGATCACCTGTCGCAACAGCAGCGCCAGGAGATATTCGACGATTATTTCCGGATTTTTCCTTGGCATTTGCTGCCGGCCGGCGGCGGCGTCGGCATGGATGTCGGCTGCGGCACCGGTCGCTGGTCGATGCTGGTGGCGCCGCGCGTGGGCCATCTGCATTTGCTCGACGCCAGCGCCGAGGCGCTCGCCGTCGCCAGGCAGAACCTGAAGCCGGTGCACAATGTGAGCTTCCACGCCAACAGCGTGGCTGAAATTCCGCTGCCTTCGCAATCGCTGGATTTCGCCTATTCGCTCGGCGTCTTGCATCACGTGCCCGACACGCAGGCCGCAATCACCGCGATCGCCGGCAAGCTCAAGCCGGGCGCACCGTTTCTGGTCTACCTCTATTATGCTCTCGATAATCGGCCCCTCTGGTATCGCGCCCTATGGCGGATCACCAATCTGGCGCGTCTTATCATTTCGCGGCTGCCGCATCCGCTTCGGCTCGTTCTCAGCCAGACGATCGCGGCGATGGTCTATTGGCCGCTGGCGCGCGGCGCGCGGCTATTGTCGCGGCTCGGAATTCCGGCGCGCTCGCTGCCGCTGTCCTATTACGCCGACAAGTCGTTTTATGTGATGCGAACCGACGCCTACGATCGCTTCGGTACGCGGCTGGAAAAGCGTTTCACCCGAGGCGAGATCGAACACATGCTCCGCCGCGCCGGATTCACCAATGTGCAATTTTCCGATTCCGTGCCGTTCTGGTGCGCCGTCGGCATCAAAGCGGCGGCGCAGTAAATATCAAGCCCAACGTTCGCGCCAGGCTTCCAGCATCAGCACGTCCCAGATGAGGTACTGCCAATTGCGCCCGCCATCGATGTGTTCTTGCCAAAAGCGGCGGACCATCGCGGCATCGAGCAAGCCCGCCTCGCGCAAGCGCCGTTCATCGAGCAGCGCCTCGGCCCAGTCGCGCAACGGCCCGCGCAGCCACTCGCCGAGCGGAATGCCGAATCCCATTTTCGGCCGCTCGACAAGCGCCGGTGGAACGTGGCGATAAAGCACTTGCCGCAACAGCCATTTGCTGGTGTTGCCGCGGACCTTGGCGTGGCGCGGCAGCCGCCAGGAGAATTCCACGACGCGATGATCGAGTAGCGGCACGCGTGCTTCCAGCGCCACTGCCATGCTGGCGCGGTCCACTTTGGTGAGAATGTCGTCGGGCAGGTAAGTGACCATATCCAAAAATTGCATGCGCGCCAGCAGGTCGGGAAAATGCTTCGCCAACGTCTCGTCGTCGAGCAGGCTTCGCGGCTCGCGCGCCTGCAGCATGATCTCGGCCGGCTCCCAATGACTGACCAGGCGCCGGTAGATGGCGTCGGGGCTATTGAGGCGGAGTACACTGGCGGCTTTATGCACCTTGTCGCCGGCTTGCGGCGGCCGCATGCGTGACGGCAGCGCCGCCAAGAGCGAAGTCCAGCGATCCGGACTCATCGCGGTGAGCGCGGCGGCGGCGGCTTTGCGCAGCGGGCGCGGCAGCAATGACAGCGTGCGCCAGAACCGCCGCGCCAATTGATAGCGATTATATCCGGCAAAGAGCTCGTCGCCGCCGTCGCCCGATAATGCGACGGTCACGTGCCGGCGCGTCATCGCAGAAACGAGATAAGTCGGGATTTGCGATGAATCGGCGAACGGTTCGTCGTACCATTCGGAGAGGCGCGGGATCACGTCGAGCGCGTGGCTTGAGGTTACGGTGAGTTCGGTGTGTTCGGTCTGCAAATGCTGCGCCACCGCGGCCGCTTGCGGCGCCTCATTGTAGCCGGGAATGTCGAAGCCGATCGAGAATGTTCGCACCCTTCCACTACGCGCGGCCTGCATCAGCGCCACGACGGTCGATGAATCGATGCCGCCGGACAGGAACGCGCCGAGCGGCACGTCGGCAATCATGCGGCGGCCGACCGCGTCCTGGAGCAACGCTTCCAATTGTGAGGTCAATTCGGCGTCACTGCCTTCGAGCGGCCGCAGCATGCCGTCGCGCGCCACCGCGCGGGCGTCCCAAAAGCGCAAAATCTGCGGCTCGCCGTGCCATGGCAATGTGAGTACCGCGCCCGGCTCGAGTTTATGGACGCCTTCGTAGATCGTATGCGGCGCCGGGATGTAATTGTGCCGCATGAACGCCGCGACGGCATTGCGATCGATGCGCGGCGTCCAACCCGGATGTGCGCGCAACGCTTTGAGCTCGGACCCGAACAGGAACAAGTTGCCGAGCTTCGCCCAATACAATGGCTTAATGCCGAGCCGATCGCGAATGAGCGTAAGCGTACGCTCGCGCCGATCCCACAGCGCGATCGCAAACATGCCGATCATCCGCTTCAGCGTCGGCTCGATGCCGTTTGCGGCGAAAGATTCCAAGATGACTTCGGTGTCGGAATGACCGCGGAATTTACGCCCGCTCGCGGCGAGCTCCGCGGCGATCGGCTGATAGCTGTAAACCTCGCCGTTGTAGCTGATGACGAAACGCTCGTCGGCGGAGACCATCGGCTGATGGCCGGCCGGCGAAAGGTCGATGATCGAAAGGCGGCGATGCACCAGCGCCGTTCCGGCTTCGGCATCGCGCCAGATTCCCTGGTCGTCAGGACCGCGATGCGACAAGCTCGCCGCCATCTGCTCGGCTATGGCGTCGGCGTTGCCGCCGGCACTATGAGACGCAGCGCCGACGAAGCCTGCAATGCCGCACATCGATATCGTTCCGCGCCAATGACCGATGGGAATTGCATATAGACTCGACCGGGAACAAACAATGAAGTTTTTCGACTGCGCTGCATCGCTAAGCGATGATGCGGTCGTCGTCGTTCGCGCGAACGCCGCCGCTGTTGCGGGGCCGCGCCGCCACGGCTAAGGAAAGCCCCCGGCAACGGGGCGTTTAGATCGAGGGTTCGGCTTTGGGGCACCAACGCAAGATTGCCGTGATCGGGCTCGGCTATGTCGGCCTGCCCGTGGCGGTCGCATTTGCGCGTTCCGGCTGCGCCGTGATTGGGTTCGACATCGACCGTAACAGGATCGACGAATTGCGCGCCGGCGTCGATCGCACCCGCGAAGTCGAAAAGTCGGACTTGGCGCACCCGACCCTGGTCTATACGGGCGACCCGGCGGCGTTGGCTGCGGCGGACTTCTATATCGTCACCGTTCCGACCCCGATCGACGCCGCGCGCCGGCCCGATCTTGGTGCGGTGTTTGCGGCCTCCGACACCGTCGGCCGCTTTCTCGAACGCGGCGATATCGTGGTCTACGAATCCACCGTCTATCCGGGCGCGGTTGAAGAGGATTGCGTGCCGCGCCTCGAGCGGGCCTCGGGACTGCGCTGCGGCGTCGATTTCACCGTCGGCTATTCGCCGGAGCGCATCAATCCGGGCGACAAGTCGCACCGCTTCGAAACCATCACCAAAGTGGTGTCCGCTCAGGATGAGAAGACCTTGCGCATCGTCGCCGACGTCTATGGTTCGGTCGTCACCGCAGGAATCTATTGCGCGCCGTCGATCAAGGTGGCCGAGGCGGCCAAAGTCATCGAGAATACCCAGCGCGACCTCAATATCGCCTTCATGAACGAGCTGTCCGCGCTATTCGAGCATTTGGACATCGACACCGGCGACGTGCTCGCTGCCGCGGCCACCAAATGGAATTTCCAAAAGTTCTATCCGGGACTGGTCGGCGGCCACTGTATCGGCGTCGATCCCTATTATTTGACCTATCGCGCCGAAAAGGCCGGTTACGATCCGCAGGTCATTTTGGCCGGGCGCAAAATCAACGACGGTGTCGGCCAGCGCGTCGCGCGCGAATGCGTGCGGCGGTTGGTCAAACGCGGCAAAGGCGGAGCCGTGGTCACCGTGCTGGGTATTACGTTCAAGGAAAATGTCCCGGATACGCGCAACTCGAAAGTCGCAGACATCGTCAACGAGCTGCAATCGTTCGGGTTATTGGTACAGGTTCACGATCCGCTCGCCGATCCGCGCGAGGTCAAACACGAATATGGCATCGAGCTTATGACGATGGCGGCGTTGCGTCCGGCCGACGCCGTGATATTTGCAGTTGCTCATGACAGCTTTGTGCGCGGCGGCTGGGCGCTGCTGACAAAACTCCTCGGCGCGGACGGCGGCATCGTGCTCGATGTGAAGTCGCAGCTCGATCGCGGGCTACGGCCCGACCAGGTCGAACTATGGCGGCTGTGACGCCGATGGCGCAACATCCAGTCCTGGTCACCGGCGCGGCGGGCTTTATCGGCTTTGCGCTGGCGCGGCTGCTTCTCGAAGGCGGCCGCGCCGTCGTCGGCATCGACAGCATCAACGACTATTACGACCCCGCGCTCAAGGAGGCGCGGCTCGCCGTTCTCCGGCAATTCGGCAGCTTCATCTTTCACAAGCTCGATCTTGCCGATCGCGCGCGCACCGAGGCCCTATTCCGCGACGAGGATTTCGGTCCGGTGGTGCATCTCGCCGCGCAGGCCGGCGTGCGCTACTCGCTGCAAAATCCCCACGCCTATCTCGACGCGAATCTCGCGGGTTTTCTCAACGTTCTCGAAGGCTGCCGCCATCGCCGCACGGCGCATCTCATCTTCGCGTCGTCGAGCTCGGTCTATGGCAGTAACACCCGCCTGCCGTTTTCCGTGCACGACAACGTGGATCATCCGATCAGCCTGTATGCCGCGACCAAGAAGGCGAACGAGCTGATGGCTCATGCCTACAGTCATCTTTACGGGCTGCCCGCCACCGGATTGCGGTTCTTTACCGTCTATGGGCCGTGGGGCCGCCCCGACATGGCGATGTTCATCTTTGCCAAGGCCATCGCCGAAGGGCGGCCGATCAGACTGTTTAATTACGGCCGCATGCGGCGCGATTTCACCTATGTCGACGATGTCGTCGAGGCCGTCGAGCGCGTCATCGCGCGCGTGCCGGCGAAAACCGATGCCCCGCCGGGCGGCGAACTCGATCCGGCGAGCGGCGCTGCGCCGTGGCGGATCTACAATATCGGCAATAATCGAACCGTCGAGATTTCCCGCGTCGTCGAGCTGCTGGAGCACGAACTTGGCCGCAAGGCTAAAATCGAGCTCTTGCCGATGCAGCCGGGTGACGTGGCGGAAACCTGTGCCGACGTCGATGACCTCATGCGCGACGTCGGTTTCCGTCCGGCAACGCCCATCGAGCAGGGCGTGCGTAATTTCGTCGCCTGGTATCGCGACTATCGTCGGCAATGAGCACCTGGTTGAGCGCAGATATGACATTTCATCTTGCCGGTCGGCCTGGACTATAATGACGCCATGATGGGATTTTTTCGCAATCCACGCCGCGTGCTGATCGTCGTCCATGATCTCGTCGTCACGGCGCTGGCGCTGTTGGCGGCGCTCTATGTTCGGTTCGGAGACGGCCAAAACGGCGGCCTTGAGGTGCGTTACCCTTGGCTTGCCGTCATCCTGCCCTGCTACGTCTGCTATGCTGGAATAGTCTATTGGTACTTTCATCTCTACATGGCGAAGTGGCGGTTCGCCTCGCTGCCGGATCTGCGCAATATCTTCCGCGCGGTGACGGTGTTGGCGATTTCGCTGCTCGTGCTCGATTACGTGCTGCTGTACCCGACGCTGTTCGGTACGTTCTTCTTCGGCAAGATCACAATCGCGCTATATTGGTTCTTACAGATGTTCTTTTTGGGCGGTCCGCGCATCGCCTATCGCTTGTTCAGGCTGTCCCGCACCCAGCAACAGGTCAGAGGCCCCGAGGCGATTCCGACGCTGATCGTGGGGCGCGCGGCGGACGCCGAAGTGCTGTTGCGCGCTATCGAGAGCGGCGCGGTGAAGAACGTGCTGCCGGTCGGAATTCTCTCGCCGTCCGCCGCCGATCAGGACCAGGAACTGCGCAACGTTCCGGTTCACGGCTTCCTCAGCGATCTTGAATCGGTCGTCGTTACGCTGCGATCGCAAGGCACCCGCATCGGCCGTCTGGTCCTGACGCCAAGCGCATTGGCGCCGGAGCTGCATCCGGAGACGATGCTGATGCAGGCGCGCCGGCTCGGGCTTGCCGCCAGCCGCATGCCGTCGCTTGGCGCCGGCGAGGAGGCGCTGCGGCTCGCGCCGGTCGATGTCGAGGACTTGTTGCTGCGGCCGAGTGTGAAGATCGATTACCGCCGGCTTGAGGAGTTCGTCAAAGGCAAGACCGTCGTGGTCACCGGCGGTGGCGGCTCGATTGGAGCCGAGATCTGCGAGCGGGTCGTCAATTTCCATGCCGGCCGGCTTCTTATCATCGAGAATTCCGAGCCGGCGTTGCATGCCGTGCTTGAGCAGCTTGCGGTCAAAACGAGCACGACAACAACGGTCGAGGGCCGGATTGCCGATGTCCGCGATCGCGAGCGGATGTTCCGACTGATCGGCGAATTCAAGCCAAACCTGATTTTTCATGCAGCCGCGCTCAAACACGTGCCGCTGCTCGAACGCGATTGGGACGAGGGCATCAAGACCAATGTCTTCGGATCGGTCAATGTGGCCGATGCCGCGCTCGATGCCGGCGTCGACGCCATGGTGATGATTTCGACCGACAAGGCAATCGAACCGGTTTCCGTGCTCGGGGCGACCAAGCGCCTTGCCGAAATGTATTGCCAGGCGTTGGACGCTGGAGGCGATGCCGGACAAGGCAACGGCGGCAAGCCGCCGCTGCGCGTGATCGCGGTGCGCTTCGGCAACGTGCTGGCATCGAACGGCTCGGTGGTGCCGAAATTCAAGGCGCAGATCGAGGCTGGAGGGCCGGTCACCGTGACCCATCCGGACATGGTGCGCTATTTCATGACCATCCGCGAAGCCTGCGATTTGGTCATTACGGCGGCGAGCCACGCGCTCGGTCCGGCGCGGTCGGATACATCGGTCTATGTGCTCAATATGGGCCAACCGATCAAAATCGTCGATCTGGCGGAGCGGATGATCCGGTTGAGCGGGCTCGAACCGGGTCGCGACGTCAAAATTGTCTTCATCGGCATTCGTCCCGGCGAACGACTCAACGAAATCCTGTTCGCGGCCGAGGAGGGCAGTTCCGATATCGGCATCGAGGGCGTTGTCGCCGCCAAGCCGGTCTGCCCGTCTATTGCAGTGGTGCAAGACTGGATCGCGAAGCTGCAGCGCGATCTCGAGGCCGGCGAGCGGGCGGCGATTTATGGGGTCCTGCGCGAGGCGGTGCCGAATTTCGGTGGTGCGACGGCTATTGCCGGCAAACAGTGAGCTAAAACGCAAAAGTGGCAGCCAAAGGCGCCGTGCGGCGCCAACGCTAACCGGGCGCGGCAGTCCGTCACAGAGCGCAATTCCGTGCGCCGCCCTGGCTAAAATTGCGATAGTCTTATGCCTTCGGCATGGGGAAGTTCGACGCCGTCTCGACGCGGCGCGAGCGTTGCCGACAGGGAGGGCAATATGAGCAGCGGATATCACGGACGTATTGCGCGTTCAATCGCCGCTATCGGGGTCTTGAGCGCGGCGCTGGCGCTGGCGCTGCAATTCGGCGCGGCGCAGGCGCAGGACAAGACCTACGAGATGAAAATCTCGACCCCGACGATTAACGATACCCCCGATACATTCGCCAGGAATTTCCTCGCGGCTGTCGAAAAAGATTCGGGCGGCCGCATCAAGGGCCAAGTTTACCCGGCGAGCCAGCTCGGCTCGATTCCGCGGCAGATCGAGGGCACGCAGTTCGGCTCCATTCAGTGCGAAGTCGTGCCGCCGGAATTCATGGTCGGCATCGATCCGCGTTTCGAGTTGATGGCCGCACCGGGGCTCGTCGATTCACTCGCGCAGGGGCAAAAGGTTGCTCAGGATCCGGCGGTCCGCAAGCTGATGCTCTCGCTCGGCGCCGACAAGGGCCTGCACGGCGTCGGCTTGTTCATGTCTGAACCTTCCGATGTCGTTACGAAGAGACCAATCCGCACGCTTGCCGATTTCAAAGGCATGAAGATCAGGATCTTCGCCTCGCAATTTCAAAGCGTAGCCTTCGGGCGACTCGGCGTGACGCCGGTGGCGATGTCGCTCGGCGACGTGCTGCCGGCCATTCAACAGGGCGCCATCGACGGCGCCGTTACCGGAATGGGCCCGATCTCGCATATGCATTTCATCGACGCGGCGAAATACGTGACGATGACCAATCAACCGTCGATTTTCCTGATCGTCGAGGTCAACAAGAAATGGTACGACTCCCTGCCCAAGGATTTGCAAGAGATCATCGACAGGGACGGCGCGGCGCAGTCCGTCGCTATCGTTCCCACCGCGGCGAGTTTCCGCGCCAAGGCGGAGGAAAGTTATGCGGCCAGCGGCGGCGAAGAAATCAAGCTCTCGCCGGACGAGCAGGCGGCGTTCATCAAGACACTGTCGAGCGTCGGCGCGGACGTGTCGAAATCAAGCCCGCAGCTTGCCGACGGCTACAAGATCGTAACTGAGGCGGCCGCGCGCGCGGCACAGACCGCGAGCCAGTAATCGGGTGCCCGCCGTACGGGGGCTTCCGTCATATGTGCCGGTGGCGGCCAGGAGGCGCCTATGTTCATCTCCGCAAGTGAAGTGATGAAACGCGCTTGCGCCGGCGCGTTGGTTTTGTCGCTTGCGATGTCGTCCGCCGCGCTGGCGGCGGACGACAAGCCAATGGTAATGAAGATCTCGCTGGCGACCGTGAACGATCCGTTGCACGAGTTCGCCAAGAATTATGCGGCGGCACTTGAGAAGGATTCGAACGGCCGCATCAAGGTCGAGATTTATCCTTCGAGCCAACTGGGTTCGACGCAGCGTCAGGCCGAGGGCGTGCAATTCGGCGAGATCCAATGCTTGGTCGTTGCGCCTGAATTTTTGGCCGGCATCGACGAACGCTTTGAGGTTATGGCGGCCCCCGGGCTCGTCAAGTCGATGGCTGACGGACAACGCTTGGCCGCCGATCCGGGGGTGCGCAAGCTGATGTTGGGGCTGGGGGCCGACAAAGGCCTGCATGGCGCGGCGCTGTTCATGGTGGCGCCGTCCTCCGTTATCGCCAGGACGCCGATCCGTCGCCTCGCCGATTTCAAGGGAAAGAAAATCCGCGTGTTCGCCTCGCAGTTCCAAACCGTGGCGATGCAGCGGCTTGGCGCGATACCGAAGCCGATGACGTTAGGCGACGTGTTGCCGGCACTGCAGGACAACGCCGTCGACGGCGCCGTCTCCAGCATCGCGGTTTTCGCGGCCATGCACTACTGGGATGCCGCCAAATACGTCACCGAGACCGGCCAACCTGCTATCTTCGGCGTCGCCGAAATCAGCAAGAAATGGTACGATTCATTGCCGCCGGATTTGCAGCAAGTCGTGGACAAGGACGCCGCATCGCAAGCAGCCGCGATCGGTCCGTGGGCGGTCGATTTCAATGCCAAGGCGCGCAAGACTTGGACGGACAACGGCGGTGAGCTGATCGGCCTGCCGGCCGAGGATCAATCGACGATGCTCAATGAGCTCGCAAGCGTCGGCGAAGACGTCTCGAAGGCGAAACAGCAGCTCAATGCTGCCTATCAAATAGTCGCTGCGGCGGCGCAAAAAGCACCATGAACACGCCGCCCGGTGACTTGATGTCGCGTGCCGCCGGACGATGGAAATTCTCGTTGTCCGAAGGACAACGGTCATCTAACGTCGGTGACGGACTGCTGCAGTGGGGCCCGGTGTCTATCGGGTGCGGCAGTCCGCTAAAAAAAAGCCCCGGCCGAAACGAGGTCAATGCTCGTCTCCTGCGCTCGCGCGGGGAAGGACGTGATTTCGTTTCTGCCGGCAAATGATGCGCAACAGAGGGAGAGCGACATGGCTTTCACGAGCATTCGAAATGTGACGCGGGCGGCGTCCGCCGTCGCCGTATTGGCTTTGTCTTTGGCGCTGTCGATCGGCGCCGCGCGGGCCGAGGACAAGACGTATGTGATGAAAATAACCCTGCCGACCATCAACGACGCGCCGCATCAATTCGCCAAGGACTTCGGCGCGGCGGTTGAGAAGGATTCCGGCGGGCGGATCAAAGCCGAGGTTTATCCGGCGAGCCAATTGGGCTCGATCCCGCGGCAGATCGAAGGCGTCCAGTTCGGCTCTATCCAGGTGGCTGCGGTTCCCCCGGAGTTTTTCGTCGGCGTTGACGAGCGCTTCGAAGTGATGGCCGCGCCCGGCCTGGTCGATACCATCGAGCACGGGCAACGCGTCGCCGCCGATCCCGCAGTGCGCAAGCTGATGCTTGGGTTGGGCGCCAATAAGGGACTGCACGGCGTCGGACTGATGATCGCCCAACCATCATGCATTATCTCAAAGTCCGCCATCCGCCATCTTGGCGACTTCAAGGGGAAGAAGCTCAGGATCTTCGCCTCGCAGTTCCAATCCGTGGCGCTCGAGCGCTTGGGCGCGACGCCAGTGGCGATGACTCTCGGCGACGTCTTGCCGGCGCTTCAGCAAGGCGCCATCGACGGTTCGATCGCCGGCATCGGGCCCTTTGTTCACTTGCACTTCATGGATGCGGCAAAATACGTCACCGAGACCAATCAGCCGGCCATCTTCATCATCCTCGAAGTCAGCCAGAAATGGTACGACTCGCTGCCCAAGGACTTGCAGGCGATCATCGACAAGGATGGCGCCGCCGTTTCAATGGCGATCAATCCGACGGCGATCGAGATGTATCAATCGCAGCGCAAGGCCTGGGTGGCCCAGGGCGGCGAGCTGATCAACCTGCCGCCGAGCGAGCAGGCTGAGATGATGCACACCCTCGCCAGCGTCGGCCAAGACGTTTCGAAGTCGAAGCCGGCGCTCCGCGACGCTTATGACATCGTGGCCGATGCGGCGAAGCGAACGCGGCAGGCGCCGAGCCAGTGAGCGGGACTTGCATGGCCAGGGTCCGAGAACGACGGCAAGCTTGGCGTCCACGCCGAGCCGCGTTCCGGCCCTGGCCTCGCTGAGCCGCTTGCGACAGCGACGAGAGGTTCAACAGTGATCGATGGCGTAGTCAAAGGCGTTCGTGGCCTGCTTGCGCTCACGCGCGCGGCGGCGGCGATTTTCTTGATCGCGAGCGTGACGATCAATTTCGCCAATATCATCGGTCGCTATTTTTTCAGCATTTCGATCCCGTGGGCCGAGGAGATCATGCTCTTCCTCATGGTTGGCTGCGTCTTTACCGGCTGCTGCGCCGTCGCCTGGGAGGGACGGCAGATCCGCATGGATGTCGTCGTCAACATGCTGCCGCCGAAGCTGCGCGAGCTCGCCAATGTGCTGTCGGAACTGGTGATGATCGCCGCCGCAATTGCGGTGACCGTATTTGCCTGGCCCGTCATCATCGATCTGGCGGCGTTCGACGAGCGCAGCCAGGCGGCGAATTTCCCCCTGGTCATTCCACAGTCGATGCTGCCGATAGGCTACACCTTGATGGGGCTATTGGTCGCGATCCGGCTCGTCGTGCGCTGGCGGCGCGACGCCGGTAACGCCGGCGGGGCCGGCACTTCGCATTAAGAGGCGGCGGCGATGGGCTATCTCATCTTTTTCGGCCTGCCTGTCCTCGGGCTCATCCTCGGTTTTCCGATCTTTCTCATCCTGCTGGTGACCTCGATCGTCGCGGTCCTGACCGTCTCCAGCGATATTCCGACCGACGCCATCCAAACCTACATGTTCGGCAGCCTCGACAATTTTCCGCTGCTGGCCGTTCCGTTCTTCGTGCTGGCGGGCGAGATCATGGCGCAAGGAGGCATCGCGCGGCGCATCATCGCCATGGTCATGGCGATTGTCGGCGGGGTGCGCGGCTCGCTCGCGGTGACGACGGTGGCGGCCTCCGAATTGTTCGGCGCGATGTCGCATACGGCGGTCGGCACGGTCGTCGCCATGGGGCGGATGATCTATCCGTCGCTCAAGGACGGCGGTTACAACGAGCGTTTTGCCGTTGGCCTGATCGCCTCCTCCGGCGCGATTGCCGTCGTCATACCGCCGTCGATCGCAATGATCCTCTACGCCGTGTCGGCGGAACAGTCCGCGGTCCAGTTGTTTACTGCGGGAATCCTGCCGAGCCTGCTCATCGGTGTCATCGACGCCGCCTTCGTCATCGCTTATGCGCGAATCAAAGGCGTTCCGCTCGGCGTCAAAGCGCACTGGGATACGATCTGGAAGACGAGCAAGGACGCGAGCTGGTCGATCGGCTCGCTCGCCGTGATCTTCGGCGGCATCTATGGTGGCGTGTTTACGCCGACCGAGGCCGCGGGCGTCGCGGTGGTCTATTCGCTGTTCGTGACGATGGTCATTTACCGTGAAGTGGATCTGCGCCGATGCTGGCAGATCCTGTTGAATTCCGCGTTTCTCATTTCACAGATCCTGCTGATCGTCACTTCGGCCGGGATTTATTCCTGGCTGCTGACGACCAGCGGCATTCCGCAACAGATCGTCGCCTCGATCGACGCGCTGCATATGTCGAAGTGGGAGCTGCTCCTCATCCTCAATCTCGGCTTGCTGTTGGCGGGAAGCTTCCTCGAACCGCCGGCGGCCATCCTGATCCTGACCCCGCTCTTGTTGCCGATCGTGCGCGCCGTCGGCGTCAACCCGATTCACTTCGGCATCATCGTCGCGGTCAATCTCAGCCTCGGCATGTACACGCCGCCGTTCGGCTTGAATCTGTTTTCCTCGCAAGCGATCTTCAATGCACCGTTGAGCCGGATCTATCTCGGCGTGCTGCCGTTCCTGGTGTTGAATTTTGCGGCACTGTTGATCATTACCTATATTCCGGCGATATCGATGGTGTTGCTGCAACATTGATTTTTCCGTGCCATGCCGGCAAAACCTCACGCCGCGGCTCCTGATCCCTCATCCGAAGAAAGCTATTTGCAATGACCAAGGCGGTGCTCGGCGTCATCGGCGGCTCGGGACTGTACGATCTTCCCGGCCTGGAAAAAGTTCGCTCGAAGACCGTCAAGAGCCCATGGGGCGCGCCGTCCGGACCGCTGCGCATCGGCGAGATCGCGGGACTGCCGATCGTATTTTTGTCGCGGCATAGTCCCGGCCACCGCCTTTCGCCGTCCGACATCAACTATCGCGCCAATATCGATGCGCTCAAGCGCGCCGGCGTCACCGATCTGGTCTCGCTGTCGGCCTGCGGCTCGTTCAAGGAGAATCTGCCGCCCGGCACGTTCGTCCTGGTCGATCAGTTCGTCGATCGTACCCACAAGCGCGACAGCTCGTTCTTCGGCAAAGGCTGCGTCGCCCATGTCTCGATGGCGCATCCGGTGTCGCCGCGGTTGCGCATCCATCTCGCGGAAGCCGCAATGGCCGAGGGCATCGGCGTGGTCCGCGACGGCACCTATGTCTGTATCGAGGGCCCGCAATTCTCGACGCTTGCCGAAAGCCTCACCTACAAGAACCTCGGCTATTCGGTGATCGGCATGACCAATATGCCGGAAGCCAAGCTCGCGCGCGAAGCCGAGATTTGCTACGCCACCGTTGCCATGGTGACGGACTTCGATTGCTGGCACCCCGACCACGACGCGGTTACGGTGCAGGACATCGTCAAGGTGTTGACGGCGAATGCCGAGAAGGCCGCGCGGCTGGTGGTGCGGCTGGCCAGGGATTTTCCGCGCGAGCACGAACCGTGCCCGATCGGCTCCGATCGCGCGCTCGACAATGCGCTCATTACCGCGCCGCCAGCGCGCGATCCAAAGCTGGTGATGAAGCTCGATGCGGTCGCCGGCCGCGTATTGCGCCGCAGAGCATGATCGGCAAAAGTGGGACAGGTTTTCCGCAAAGATAATGCTCCGGTGAGTTCATCGGCGTTTGCGCTTATGGATCGGCTCCGGCATCGCTTAAAGGTTCTTAACTGAAATGCGGCACACTGGCGTCTTCTAAAAAGGCACCGTCAGCCGCAACCGGTCACGGGCACACCTTGGTTCAATCGATCATCCCTCTGATCATGTGCGGCGGCGCCGGCACGCGGCTGTGGCCGGCGTCGCGCGAAGGCCGGCCCAAGCAATTCCTACCGTTGTTCGGTCCGCATTCGACGTTTCAGGAAACCATTCGCCGGGTATCGGATCCGGCATTGTTCGGCCGGCCGATCGTGGTCACCAACAATCAATATCGCTTTCTGGTGGCCGAGCAGCTCGCGGCGATCGGGGTCGAGGCCGATATCATGCTGGAGCCGATGCGGCGCGATTCCGGACCGGCGATCGCGGCGGGCGCAGTCTTTGCGGTTCAGCGCAGCGGCGATCCCTTGATCGTGGCGCTTGCCGCCGATCACGTCGTCACCGACCCGGTCGCCTTCGCCAAAGTCTGCGGGCTTGCGGCGGACGCCGCCGCCGCCGGCCGCATCGTGACGTTCGGCGTGCGGCCGACGCGGCCGGCAACCGAATACGGCTATATCCGCGCCGGCGCTTCGCTCGGCACCGACATTTTCACCATCGAGAGCTTCGTCGAAAAGCCCGACGCCAAGACCGCGGCGCGTTACGTCACTGAAGGCTATTTGTGGAACTCCGGCAACTTCATGTTTCGCGCCGGTCTATTGCTCGACGAATATAAGAACTTCGAGCCGGACAGCGTCGCCGCGGTGGCCGCAGCCGTGCAAAACGCCGGCGCCGATCTCGGCTTTGTCACGCTCGATGCGCCGTCGTTTTCCCGCGCCGCGGCGAAATCGATCGACTATGCGGTGATGGAGCGCACCATGCGCGCCGCGGTGATGCCGGTCTCCTACGGCTGGTCGGATGTCGGATCGTGGCAGGCGGTATGGGAGCTTTCCGAGCGCGACGGCCTCGGCAATAGCGGCCACGGCTCCGATTCCGGCTCCGTGGTCTTTGTCGATTCGCGCGGTTCCTATGTCGCAAGCGACAAGCAACTCGTCGCGCTGTTCGGCGTCGACAATCTGGTCGTGGTCACGACCGACGATGCCGTGCTGGTGGCAAAGCGCGAAGACGGCGACGGCTTGCGGCGCCTGGTGCAGAAGCTCAAGGAAGTTGCGCCGGCGGTCACCGAGGAACATCTAAAAGTGCATCGGCCCTGGGGCTCGTATCACTCGATCGATCGGGGTCCGCGCTTTCAGGTCAAGCGCATCGTGGTGAAGCCGGGCGGGCGGCTGTCGCTGCAGCTGCATCATCATCGCGCCGAGCACTGGGTCGTGGTGCGCGGCACCGCGCGGGTCACGATCGGCGACGAAACCAAGGTCCTGCACGAAAATGAATCGACGTATATTCCGAGCGGGGCCAAGCATCGCCTGGAAAATCCGGGCAAGATCGACCTCGAATTGATCGAGGTGCAGACCGGCAGCTATCTCGGCGAGGACGATATCGTCCGCATCGAAGACGATTATCGCCGGTCGTGATCGCGCCTCGCCCGGCGGAATGAGGACGGAGCTTGGCGACGATCGGGTACCGGCAAACTGCGCCAGCTGCGCGTTCCTGCGCAAGCAATTGAAATTCCTTGATAAACCGCCTATCTCGGATGCGGCGTAAGTCTCTGAATCAATTCGTGTACGGATTTCTCGGCGTGGCCGGTCGCCAGTTGGCATCGGCCGTGCTACGGGAAAACCTCTGGCTCGGCTCCGGGGTAGCGAGGGGGCTTTTTGCGTCATGAGTGATGCACGGAAATTAGGCGCGGACACGTTGCGTGTCGGCGTCGTTGGCGTGGGCGTGATGGGCAGCAACCATGCCCGTGTTTTGTCCGAGTTGCCGGGCGTGAATCTGGTCGGCGTTGCCGATCCCGACCGCCAGCGGCGCGAGACCGTCGCCCGCAGTATCGGTTGCGCCGCCTTCGACGACGCCGACGCGCTGTTGCGCCACGGCGTCGATGCCGTCACCATCGCGGCGCCCACGCATCTGCATCGCGACATTGCGATTGCATGTGCCGCGCGCGGCATCCACGTGATGGTGGAAAAGCCGATCGCTTCGACCGTCGAGGAGAGCCGCGCCATTGTAGCAGCGGCGCGGCGCGCCGGCGTTACGCTCATGGTCGGCCATGTCGAGCGCTTCAATCCGGCGGTGCAGTCGATCAAGCGGGCTATTCAGGATCAGGACATTCTTTCGATCGCCATTACCCGAGTAGGCCCGTTCCCGCCGCGGATGTCCAATGTCGGCGTCGTGATCGATCTCGCCGTGCACGACATCGATCTCATCCGCTGGTTTACCGACTCGGAAATCGTCGAGATCCAGCCGCAAACGTCGAGCGCAGTCGCCGAACGCGAAGACATCGCATTGTTGCAGTTCCGCACCGCGTCGGGGGTGTTGGCGCATATCAACACCAACTGGCTCACCCCGTTCAAGGCGCGCACCATCCACATCGCCACGCGCGACAAATACGTCATCGGCGATCTTTTGACGCTGCAAGTTACCGAATGTTTCGGCTTCCAGCCCGACGGCAGCTATTCGATGCGGCATCTTTCGGTCGGCTATGCGGAGCCGCTGCGTTCGGAGCTTGTTGCTTTCGTCAACGCCATCCGCAGCGGTCAACCTCCCGCCGTGACCGGCGACGAGGCCGTCGCCAGCCTCGAAATCGCCATTCGCTGCCTCGACGCGCGATCCGCGCAGTCGGCCGCGCCGCAGCGCAAAGGCCCGCGACGCGTTGTCGGTTGATAAACTTTCCTCTGCTGCCGGGATCGATATAAAGGCAAATCAAGACCGATCATGAATCAACACGCGCGCGTCGAAGAAAAGTCGATTCCATTCATCGATGTTGCGGCGCAA
>Ga0207416_1000131_pt1 | contig 138548 bp, 136 predicted proteins | sample PaiPotPPM11metaG_FD_184107 | JGI IMG/M metagenome (GOLD analysis project Ga0207416, IMG submission 184107) | Iron sulfur acid spring bacterial and archeal communities from Banff, Canada, to study Microbial Dark Matter (Phase II) - Paint Pots PPM... ...
CTTCTTGTGCACGTCCAACCCGCTGCAGCGCGGGTGCACCACTTCCATGTCCGCACCTCCTTCAAAAGGTCGGACGGTGGGCGGACCGCCTCGAAAAGGGACTTTAACCCGCGTGCTCCCGGCTGCCCGGGCCACACTCCGTGATGCCGCACGGTCCGCCGGCCCAACTTAACGGTCGAGCTCGAAGCATCAACGAGGGACGGGCCCGCTCACCGCCCAGAAACACTTTCATACCCCGTGGTGCCCCCGCGGGGCATGGGAACTTAACGGGCTGGGTTGTGGTGCCCGATCAAATCGAATTAGCCTCGCCGCAGGTGTGCCGGTTTGGGGGAGGGAGCCGACGGAGGTGGGGAGGGCCCGAGGTGAGGTGTCGAGATTTGGTGAAACCCCGGATTCCAAGGTTGGGTAACTAGGTTTGATGCATGCCCTGGCGGCAGCCGGAGACCTCCTGATGAGCGGCGTCCCCGAATCCCACGCCCTCCCCGCCGGCCAGCTCGTCCGCCAGGCCACCGGCGGCGACCTCGACGCGTTCGAACAGCTGATCCACCGCTTCCAGCGCCGCGTCTACGGCTTCGCCTACCACCACCTCCGCGACGCGAGCGAAGCGCACGACCTGACCCAGGAGATCTTCGTCAAGCTCTATCGCAACCTCGGCCGTTACGACCAAGAGCGTCCCTTCGAGCCCTGGTTCTGGAAGCTTGCGGCAAACACGACCATCAACTACCGCCGAAGGCGCGTGCCCGTTCCCACCGAGACAACGGACGACGAAGCCCGAGAAGCACCCTCAGGACAGAGCCCGCACGACCCGGCTCTCGTGCAGGCGCTGGCCCAGCTCGACCCAAGCTACCGCCTTCCCATCCTCCTCCACTACTACGCCGACCTCTCGCTCGAGCAGGTCAGCCAGACGCTCAACCTGTCCGTCGCCGCGGTCAAGTCGCGCCTGTACCGCGCCAGAGCCCAGCTCCGCAACGCCCTCGCCGAGGACGAGGAATTCACGGACAGCCCCAAGTGAGCAGCACCCCTTACCTAAAGTGCGCCCGCGTACGCGTCCTGCTGGAGCCCTACGTGGACGGCGATCTCGAAGGCGAGGAGCCGCACCTCGCCGCCGCTGTGCGCGAGCACATCGCCGGGTGTACGGACTGCCGGCGCCAGCATCACCAGGCGGTCTCCGTGCCCTTCCGCCTGAAGGCGCTCGGTTCGCCGCAGCCGCGGCCATCGCTGACCCAAGACGTCATGCGCGCGATCGCCCCCGAACGGCGCGGCTACCGGCGCGCCTGGACCCTCCTTGGGCCCGAGGCGATCCTTGCCGCGTTCATCCTCTGGTACCTGTCCGGCCTCGAGGGACTTTCCTCCATCGCCTCCGGAGTCGCCGGCGACCTGCAGGCTCTCGCGGGATGGGGTTCCGGCGCCGGTCAGCTGCCCACAGTCCCCGGGGTCGACGTGCTGCTGCTTCTCGCCCTGATCTCGCTCACCGCCATCGCCGGCTATCACCTGTCTCTGCTGGTGAAGCTGGCGCCGGGCGCCATGCCGGCTCGTCGCACCGCGCGTGACTGACGCATCCACCCCGTCCAACCGGTGGGCCTGGCCGCTCCTCATCGGCGTGTTGGCGCTGGCAGGAATCCTGCTCGCGGTGGCCGACATCGCCCTCGGACCACGCTGGCCGAGCCCGATGGCGAGCGCGGCATACCCACCCGAGGTGATGGCCTCGCCTGGCACGCCGAAGCAAGAAGCATTTCGTTTCGACCGGAGTCGTTTCGGCGATCGCCTGATCTTCGAGACTCCGATCGCCGGCTTCGGACCGCTCAACCCGTATCGCGCGCTGCAGGCCTTCCTGAGCAACGGCGCGGGCCTCGTCCTCCTCGCGCTCGCCGCGCTGGTGCTATTTCCGACAAGGGCGCGCAGCGCCGTCGAGCGGCTCGAGGCAAGCCGCGGCGCCGAGGTGGCGATCGGCGCCGGGCTCGTGCTCGTCCTGCTGACCCTCGCGCTGATCACGCTGCTTCGTTTCACGCTGGTGTTTCTTCCGGTCGTGCCCGTCGTGCTGGGAGCGGCCCTCATCGCGGCGCTGTTCGGCATCGCGTGCATCGCACTCGCCATCGGCCGGCTGATGCGCCGGCGGTTGCATCTCCCGCCGGTGCACCCGCTGATCGCCGCTCTCGCTGGCGCCCTGGTCGTGTTCGACCTTGCGGTGATTCCCTACGCCGGCGTCTTCGCGCTGGCGGTGGTTGCGATCGCCGGGATTGGACTTGCGGTCGTGACACGTTTCGGCTCAGCGGGCGGATGGACCTTCGGCGATCTCAACTGGTGAATCCAGACGGACATAACGGAGAGGTAGGACTGTGCTGATTGGCCTGATGAACAAAACACGTCTTGTGGTCGCTGGGCTCGCGATCGTCGCCCTTGTGCTCGGCACTCTCATCTATCGAGACATGTTCGTGCCGGCGAAGAGCTCGGGCAACGCGCTCAACCTCTACACGGTTTCGCGGCGTACGGTCACCGCGAGCATCACCGGCTCGGGCAACCTCGAGCCGCAGGCACAAAGCAACGTCAACTTCAAAGTCGGCGGCGTGCTCACCGAGATCGACGTCCGCGTCGGTGACCACGTGAGCGCGGGGCAGCGACTTGCCACCATCGATTCGACCACCGAGCAGAATGCCGTCGCGCAGGCGCAGGCGAACGTCTCCACCGCGCAAGCCAACCTGCAGTCGGCCGAGACGCCCCTCACCCAGAACCAGATCACGCAGCTGCAGGACGCCGTGAATACCGCGCAGCAGACCTACAACGACACCGTGACGCAGGTGAACCTGACCAACACGCAAGACGCCAACCAGGTCACGGCGGACCAGAACCAGCTCGCGACCGATCAGCAATCGCTCACTTTCAACGCGACCTACCAGGCCGCGCTGCAGAAGCTGAGCACGGACAAGGCGACGCTTTACGCAGCCATCACCACCTTCAACACCGACGGATGCAAGTCGCAGACATACGTGACGTACTCGACGACCTGCCTCACCGACTTCAACGCGGTGTCCGCTGACCAGACCGCGGTCAACACAGACCAGGCGACGGTGAACACGCAAGCGGCGCAGGTCAACGCCGACCAGAGCAAGCTCACCGCCGACACCACCAAGCAGCAGGCCGACAAGACCAGCGGCCAGCGAAGCATCAACCAGGCCGCCGCGTCCCTGACCAACGCGCAGGACCAATTGAGGACGCAGACCGAGGCCAAGCCGAACCAGATCGCCTCCGCGCAGGCCCAGCTCTCCAGCGCCGAGGCCGCTCTCCAGACCGCGGAGCAGAGCCTGAACGACACGTCGCTCGTCGCACCGATGGACGGCGAGGTGAACAGCATCAACGGCGTGGTGGGCGAGACCGTCTCGCCCGGCGGCGGCACGACCGCCGAGGCGCCGGGCAGCCAGGCGCCCCTGCCCACGAGCAGCGCGAGCAACGCGTTCATGGTCATCGGCAACGTCAGCGCGATGGACGTCGTCATCCCGTTTGCCGAGTCCGACGCCTCGCGGCTTGCGTTCAACCAGGACGTGCAGGTGACGTTTGACGCGGTGCCGAACCTGACCATCAGCGGCCACGTCATCGCCGTCGCCAGCGCCTCGACGGTCTCCAGCGGGGTCGTCAACTACTACGCCACCATCACGCTGAACCAGACCAACCCCTCGTTGAAGCAGGGGATGACCGCGAACGCGACGGTCACGGTCAGCAAGGCGACGAACGCGCTGACGGTGCCCAACCTCGCGATCAGCCACACCGCGGGGCAGGCCTACGTCCTCGTCTACTCGAACGGCCAGCAGGTCCAGACGCCGATCGAGACCGGGGTGGCCGGCGACCAGTTCACCGAGGTCACGGGCGGACTTAACGACGGCGAACAGGTCGTGATCCCGACCGTGAGAGTGAGCGCCGGAACCGGCACTCGCGGCACGACCTTCGGCGGCGGCGGCGGGACCCGGGTCGGGCTCGGCGGATGATCACGCTCGAGCGCGTCACCAAGACCTATCGCATGGGCAAGGTCGAGGTCCAGGCGCTGCAGGGCATCGACCTGCACGTCGCCGGCGGCGAGTTCATCGCGATCATGGGCGCCAGCGGCTCCGGCAAATCGACGCTGATGAACATCATCGGCTGCCTCGACGTGCCGAGCAGCGGCCGCTACCTGCTCGACGGGACGGATGTCTCGAAGCTCGGCGACGACGAGCTGGCCCGCATTCGCAACCGCAAGATCGGCTTCGTCTTCCAGAGCTTCAACCTGATCCCGCGGACCAGCGCGCTGCACAACGTGGAGATGCCTCTGATCTACGCGGGCGCCACGCGACGCACCGACCGGGCGAGGGAGGCGTTGGGAGCGGTTGGGCTAGCGGACCGGATGCACCACCAGCCGACCGAGATGTCGGGCGGCCAGCAGCAGCGGGCGGCGATCGCACGCGCCTTGGTCACCGACCCCGCGATCCTCCTCGCGGACGAGCCCACCGGAAACCTGGACAGCGCGTCCAGCGTCGAGATCATGCGACTGCTGGCCGCCCTCAACGCGGAGCACGGCCGCACCATCGTGCTGATCACCCACGAGCAGGACATCGCGCGTTTCGCTCAGCGCGTCGTCGAGCTGCGCGACGGCCGAGTCGTCAGCGACGAGAGGCGGGCTGCGTGAACCTCTTCGAAGCGCTGCGCATGGCGGCCAGCGGCTTGCTCGCGAACCGGCTGCGCAGCTCGCTGACGATGCTCGGGATCCTCATCGGCGTCACCGCCGTGATCCTGCTCGTCGCCGTCGGCAACGGCGCGAGCGTGCAGATCAACAACCAGGTCCAGTCGCTGGGGGCGAACGTGATTTACGTCTACCCGGCCAACGCGCGGGGCACGGCTGGCGTGTCGCAGGGCTTCGGCACCGGCCAGTCGCTGACCCAGGCCGACGTCGACGCGCTCAACAGCAAGCAGCAGGATCCCGACGTAGTCGCCGCGATACCGATTGCGCAGACCGGCGGACAGATCACGTATGGGAACCAGAACTATTTCGCCCCGACCACCGGCACGAGCCAGGACTTCCCCCAGGTGCGCAACTACCAGATCGCCGAGGGATCCTTCTTCACCGCGGACGACGTCTCCGCCCGCCATCGCGTCGTGGTCTTGGGACAGACGGTCGTGGACAACCTGTTTGGTGCCACCGACCCGATCGGCCAGACGATCAAGATCAGCCGCCAGAGCTTTCGCGTCATCGGCGTGTTCGCCGCGAAGGGCGGCACCGGGTTCGGCTCGCAGGACAACGTCGTGGTCGCGCCCATCACCACCGTCTGGGCCTACCTGACGGGGGCGCGAGGCAAGGTGATCAGCCAGATCGTCGCGTCGGCCTCCTCGCCGGGCAGCGTGACCCAGGCCGAGACGGAGATCACGACCGTCCTCTTGCAGCGGCACCAGATCTCCGACCCCACGCAGGCCGACTTTCAGCTGCAGAGCCAGCAGGACATCCTCAACCAGGCGACCTCGATCGCCACCGCGTTGACGCTCGTCCTGGGCGCCATCGCGGGCATCTCGCTCGTGGTCGGCGGGATCGGGATCATGAACATCATGCTCGTGACCGTCACCGAGCGGACCCGAGAGATCGGGATCCGCAAGGCGATCGGCGCGAGGCGACGCGACATCCTGGTCCAGTTCCTGATCGAGGCGATGGTGCTCAGCGGGCTTGGCGGCGCGCTCGGCATCGCCGTCGGCGCGCTGCTTGCGAAAGAGGCGCCGAACATTCCCGCCGTCGCGACCTCGGGCTTCCCGACCCCCGTCGTCTCGGTGCCTTCTGTGCTGCTCGCGTTCTGCGTTTCGGTCGCGATCGGCCTTTTCTTCGGCATCTATCCCGCCAACCGTGCAGCCCGGCTGCATCCGATCGAAGCCCTCAGGTACGAGTGAAGGAGTGAAACCTTGAAGACATACGTCATCGCGCTGCTTGTCGTCGTCGGAGTCCTTGCCGGGTTTTACGGCGGGTACAAGCTCGGCCAGAACAACGTGAGCGCCAAAACAACTGCCCAGCAGGGCACTGGAACGCGGACAGGCAACTTTGGCGGCAACGGCGGAGGCGGCCGGGCGCTCGGCGCCGCATGTCCGAGTCCCGGAGCTCCCTCGCCCTCACCCGGCACAACCGCCGTGGCGCGCGGCTCAATCACTAACCTGTCGTCGAGCTCGCTGACGATCTCCAACACCGCCTGCGACGTGAAGGTGGTCTTCGGCAACACGGTTCAGGTCTCGAAGAGCGTGGCCGGCAACACGTCCGACCTGAAGGACAACATCACGGTGACCATCACCGGGACGCGTCAGGCGGACGGGAGCATCAAGGCGACGACGATCACGATCGGCGGCGGTGGGTTCAACCCGGGCGGCGCCTCCCCACAGCCGGCGGGAGGCTAGGTCACCTCTCCAAGCGGCTTCTCGAACCAGGCGACGTCCCAGTAGCGGCCGAACTTCCGGCCCTGCTCGGTGTAAACGGCCACCCGTTTGAAGCCGAAGCGTTCATGCAGCCGGATCGACGCCGGGTTGGGCAGCGCGATGCCCGCATACGCACGGTGGATGTCTTCGCCCTCGAGCGATTTGAACAGCTCCGCGTAGAGCTTGGCGCCCGCGCCTTTGCCCACCGCATCCGGCGCGAGGTAGATGCTCGTCTCGACCGACGTCACATATCCGGGCTTCGGCCGGTAGCGGCTGCTCGTCGCGTAACCGACGACCTCGTCCCCGTCCGTGGCCACCAGCACCCGGTGCCGCCCGGTCTCGACGTAGTGGGCGAACCACTCGCGGCGGGCGTCCATCGACATCGGCTCGTCGTCGAAGGTGACGTGGCTCTCGACGACGTAGTGGTTGTAGATGTGGTTGATCGCGCCGAGGTCCCCTTCGGACGCGGGGCGGACCTCGACCTTCACGTTGATCACGCGCACAGTTTAAAAACCTGTAGATCTCAGAATTGGCGTCATGGACCGGATCGAGCTGCGCGGCATGTCGTTCCAGGGGCGGCACGGAGTGCGCCCCGCCGAGCGCGAGCACCCGCAGGAGTTTCGGGTCGACATCGAGGTCGAAACCCAGCTCGCCGACGCCGGCCGCAGCGACCGGCTGGCGGACACCGTCGATTACACGCGATTGCGGGCGGTCGCGAAAGAGGTGATCGAGGGCCCGCCGCGCCAATTGCTCGAGTCGCTGGCCGCCGAGATCGCCGAGCGGTCGCTCGAGGTCGCTCGCGTCCAGTCGGTGTCGGTGCGCGTCGCCAAGCGGCCCGCGAGCATGCAGCCGATCGAGAGCGCCGCGGTGCGCATTAATAGGACGCGCGCATGACGATCGCCTACTTCGACTGCTTCTCGGGCATCTCGGGCGACATGACTTTGGGCGCGCTCATCGACGCCGGCGCGGACCCTTCCCTGGTCGATGCCGCTGTGGAGGCGCTGCGGCTCGGCGACGAGGTCACGGTCGCGATCCGCCGCGAGACCCGCGGGCACGTCGGTGGCACGCGAGTCGTCGTGCGCGCCGAAGACCGCGTCGATAGGACCGTGCCGGCGCTGCGACGAGTGGTCGAGGACTCGGACGCTCCCTACCCAGTCAAGCGCCGGGCCCTGGAGGCGATCGGCCGCCTCGCCCAAGCGGAAGCGCGCATCCACGACGTGCCCGAGGACAAGGTGCACCTGCATGAGCTCGGCGGCGTCGACACCCTGGTCGACCTGGTCGGGGCGTTCTGGCTGCTGCATGCCCTCGACGTCGAGCGCGTCTACGCCTCGCCGCTGCCCGCTCCGCGCGGGAGCGTCACGGGTACCGGCATGCCGGTGCCCGCGCCGGCCAGCCTCCGCGTCCTGGAAGGCACCGGTGCCGTGCTGTACCCGAGCGCGGGCGAGCGTGAGCTCGTGACCCCGACGGGAGCGGCGATCCTGGCCGTGGCCGCGACGTTCGGCCGTCCCGCCATGTCGCTGCGACGCGTGGGTTATGGCATCGGCGGCCGCGACGAGCCGGGCAACGCGCTGGCGGTGTGGATCGGCGACGAAGTCCGTTCCGAGTCGGGCGTGACTCTCGTCGAGACCAACCTCGACGACATGGCGCCGAATCTCATCGCCGCGCTGTGCGAGGACCTGATGGCCGCCGGCGCGCTCGACGTCACCGTGACGCCCGCTCTAATGAAGAAGGGACGGCCGGGGCACGTCCTGACGATCATGTCGCCGCCGGAGCTCGTCGCGAGCTTGAGTGAGCATCTGTTCCGGCACAGCACGACGCTGGGTGTCCGCCTGACGTCGGTCCAGCGCGTGATCGCTGGAAGGCGCGTGATCGAGGTGCACACGCCGCTCGGCGTGGCCCGCGCGAAAGTGAAGGAGCTGGACGGCAGGGCGGTCGACGTCACGCCCGAGTACGAGGACTGCCGCCGGATCTCTCGCGAGAGCGGCCTCGACCTTCGCGACGTGATGCGGACCGTCGCCGAGGCGGCCCGCAAGGAGCTTGGCCTGTGACCGCACGCGTGCTGGACGGCAGGGCCGTCGCCAATGAGATCTTTGACGAGGTGGCGGCGGCCGTCGCCGCGCGCGCGTCGCGTGGCGCGTCAAGACCCCGGCTCGCAACGGTGCTGGTCGGCGACGATCCCGCGTCGGCGCAGTACGTGGCGCTCAAGCAGCGCAACGCGAAGCAGGTGGGGATCGAGTCTGAAGATCACCGCCTACCCGCGCACACGACGACGGACGATCTGCTGTCACTCGTCGAGAGCCTGAACGGCAACGATGAGGTGAGCGCGATCCTCATCCAGCAGCCGGCTCCGCGGCAGATCGACATGACACGCGTCGTTGTCGCGCTCGACCCCGTGAAGGATGTCGACGGTTTTCACCCGCTCAACGCAGGCCGGGTCGCACTTGGCCTGCCGGGAGGCGTCGAGCCGTGCACCCCGGCCGGGATCGTCGAGCTACTGCAGCGGTATGGCGTGCCGATCGAAGGCGCCGACGCGGTCGTCGTGGGCCGGAGCAACCTCGTGGGCAAGCCGATGGCCCTGCTCCTGCTGAGGCGCAACGCGACGGTGACGATCTGTCACACCCGCACGAAAGACCTCGCGGTCCACACCCGGTCGGCCGACATCCTGGTTGCCGCGGCCGGGCGCGCGAGGCTGATCAGCAAGGAGATGGTGAAGCCGGGAGCGGCAGTCGTCGACGTGAGCGCCAATTGGGAGGGCGGCCACCAGGTCGGGGACCTGGGGCCGGGCGTCGATGACGTTGCGGGCTGGATCACCCCGAACCCGGGCGGCGTCGGGCCGATGACTCGCGCCATGCTCATCAAGAACACGTACGAGGCGGAGGTTCGCCGCCGCCCCTAGCCGCGCGGCCACAATGACCGCGTGAACTACCAGCAGGCGCTCGACTTCATCTCAAAGCAAGGGCGCTTCGCGATGAAGCTGGGCACGCAGAGGACGCGCGCCATCCTGGACCGGCTGGGAGCACCCGATCGCGAGATGAAGGGCGTGCTGATCGGGGGCACCAACGGAAAGGGGTCGACGGGCGCATGCCTCGCATCGATCCTTCGCGCCGCGGGCAACAACGTGGGCTTCATGCCGAAGCCGCACCTCGTCTCTTACACGGAGCGCATCGAGGTCAACGGCAATCCGATCAGCGAGCAGGATTTCATCGGCACTCTCGAGACGTTGCTGCCGGTCTTCGACGCGGTGGCGGAGGACATAGGCTCACCGACAGAGTTCGAGATGCTCACGGTCATGGCGATCGCCTTCCTCGCGCCGCGCGTGGACAGGCTCGTGTGCGAAGTCGGGCTTGGCGGCCGTCTCGACGCGACCAACGCGCTCGACCTCGGCGTGGCGGTGATCACCAACGTCGACCTCGATCACCAGAAGTACCTCGGCGACACGATTGGCGAGATCGCGCGCGAGAAGGCGGCGATCATCAAGTACGGCGATCGGGTGGTCACCGGATGCGAGGGCGAAGCACTCGAGATCGTCGAGGAGAAGGCTGCCGCCGAGTCCGCCACGCTGTGGCGACTGGGACGTGAGATCCAGGTCCAGTCGAGCGGTCGAGGTTGGGACGGGCACGTTGTGAGCGTCAGCGGTCCGGACTTCGGACACCACGGCCTGGAGTTGCCGCTGCTGGGCGACTATCAGCCCGCGAACGCGGCGCTCGCGGTGGCGGCGGCACACATGCTTGACTCACCCGACGATCAGTTCGTGCGTGACGGCCTCGCCGCGACGCGCTGGCCGGGCCGCCTGCAGGTTATCGGGCAGAGTCCGCGCGTCGTTCTCGACGGTGGCCACAACCCGGCGGCCCTGCTCAAGGCCGGCGCGGCCTTGCGAAGCCTCATCGGAGACGAGAGGCTTGTCGCGGTCTTCGCCATGCTCAGCGAGCGAGACCCGGTCGCGCTTCTCGCGGCGCTGCGCACGATGCGGCCGGACGCGGCGGTCTTCACCGAGCCGGCAAGCGCGGGCGGCCACGTCATCGAGCCCGAGACGCTGGCGACGCTTTTCGGCCCTGGTTCGCATGTCGCGCGACCGGCGGCCTCGGCCCTCGAGAAGGCGCGATCCCTCGCGGGCCCGGAGGGGAATGTGCTGGTTTGCGGTTCGCTCTACCTGGTCGGAGAGATCCGGGGCCTCAGCGACTAGCGCCTCGCATGTAGCGGACGAACAGGTAGACGCTGCCCGCGAGCATCGGGAGGAGGAGGGCGAAACCAAGCGCGACCCACAGGACGCCTCCGCTGAGCGCAAGGCCGGCGAGCAGGGCGGCGGCGAGCGCGACACCGCCCGCGCCCGTGAGCAGGTCTCGCGTCGATCGAGGCCGTGAGCGAGCGGCTTGTAAGACCCGGGCTGGAGTGCCCGCCGGCAGCCGTGGCTCGGCGAGTCCTCGCCGCGCAGCGAGTCCATAAATGAGAAGGGCGATGCCGGCCAGGGCGGCAAACAGGAGGATCACCTCGGCGATCAGGCCCTCCCGCGTGTCGGCGACCCTCGTCGCCGCGGCGAAAGCGAGGGCGACCAGCGCCGCCCCCGCGACCAGCGAGAGCCAGCGCACTCAGCGAGCCGAGGCCAGGAGGTTCTCCCGAAGGCGGCGCATGCCGCGGAGCCAGCGGTCGTAGTCGCCGGCCTTGCGCCGGAAGTACTCCGCGACCTCGGGATGGGGAAGGATCAGGAACTGTTCCTTGCCTATCCCCTGGACCACCGCCTCCGCCACCGCCTCGGGCTCCAGCGCGCCCTCGGTGAGGAAGTTGATGCCCAGGTGGGTGCGCTCGGCCTCGAGCATCTCGGTCTTCACGCCCTGGGGACACAGGCACGAGACGCGAATTCCGTCGTCGCCGTGCACGATCGAGAGCCACTCGAAGAGGGAGAGGGCGGCCGCCTTGGTGACGCCGTACGGCGCCGCAAAAAAATGGTTGAGGAGCCCGGCGGCGGACACGGTTCCGACGAGGTAGCCCTCTTTGCGGGCCAGCATGCCCGGCAGCACGTGCCGCGCGACGTAGACGTGGGACATCACGTTGACCTCCCAGATGCGCTGCCAGCCCGCGTCGGGCGCCTCTGGGCCGCCGCCCACCGCGATGCCGGCGTTGGAGCAGAAGATGTCGATCGATCCATGGGACGACTGAACCGCGTTGACCAGTCGCTCTACGTCGGCCTCGCGCGAGACGTCGCATGTGATCGCGGTGGCGCCGGTCTCTCGCGCCACCGACTCCGCGCCGTCGCCGTCGATGTCGGCGATCACCAGCGCCTTGGGGTCCGCATTCGCGAATCGCCGGGCCAGGGCGCGGCCGATCCCGCGCGCGGCGCCGGTCACCACGATGACCCTGCCGGTCAGCTCCATCGGACGATCATGAGGCTGTCCGCCCGAACATTTCCAACCCTTCCGTGGTCGAGCCGAACCTGGTCGCGTATCCCCTGATTGTCCACAGAAAAAATTTCTTGTGGAAAACAGCAAGGCGGCCCTTTCGAAGATCTTTGGTAGCGCATAGAATCACTCCCCATGGTCGGAGGGGGCCTTGACTACAGCGCGCCGTTCCAGCGCGCGATCGAGCTGATTGGGAAGCGTTGGACGGGGGCTGTGGTCAAAGCCCTGCTCCCTGCTCCCGCTCGCTTCAACCAGCTCCTCGCGGGCATCCCCGGCATAAGCGATCGCGTCTTGACCGAGCGTCTTCGAGAGCTCGAGACCGAAGGCATCGTGGAGCGTCTCGTCGATCCGGGTCCGCCCGTGCGCGTGAGCTATCGGCTGACCTCGCGGGGACGCGCGCTCGAACCAATCCTGTCCGCCGTGTCGGACTGGGCGGAAGCATGGATGTCGACGCCCGCCGCGGCGGTGGGCTGAGGCCGCCCCCCAAATTTCACAGACCTCGCCCTGGGCCCTCCCTTCCTCCACCGTGCTTGCCCTCCCCCGCCAGCACTCCGCGATCGAGCTTAGGATTCGGAAAATTCCGATGCAATCCAGCCTGTTAAGAGCCGTCCGAGGGCATGGCGAACACGACTGATAGGCTTTACCGAATGCCGATTGGCGACTTCCTACGCCGGCGGCCCGAAGCTCAAACCTGCCAGGCTTGCGGATCGCCACTTCCCTTCGGCGCGGTGTTCTGCCCCTCGTGCGGGGTGAGGACCGACGACCCACAGTCGGAGCCGCTCCACATCGTCGATCGGACGACCGGGCTCTTCAACGAACGCTTCGTGCGTCCTGTGCTCGAGGACGAGCTCGCCCGCGCGCACCGCTACCAGCGCAACCTCGGCGTCCTCCTGATCGAGGCGAACGGCGCCCTCGAGTCCGACGAGGCCCTGAAGACCATGGCCGCCGCGCTGGCCAGCACGGTCCGCGACGTCGACACGCCCGGCGTCCTCGGCCGCACCCCACCGCAGCTGCTGGCCATCCTCCCGGACACCGACGTGGCCGGCACGGCGCATGCCGCGAACCGCCTCCTGTCGGCCGTGAACGACGCGCTCAAGCCACAGGGCGGGCAGGCCGCGGTCGGCCTCGTATGCGTGCGCCCCGGACAGCGGGTCCGCGCCGGCGCCGTCATCGACAGCGCGAGCCGTTCGCTTCGCTCGGGCCGTCCCGAGATGATGGGCAAGCCGGCCTGACGCTCGAGGTCTACCTCGTCCGTCACGGCGAGACCGAGTGGAGCCGCTCGGGCCAGCACACCGGAAACACCGATCTACCGCTCACCACGCGAGGCGAGGAGGAGGCCGAGGCCCTAGAGCCACATCTCGAAGGCATCCACTTCGATGCGGTCTATTCGAGTCCGATGCAGCGCGCCCTGCGCAGCGCCCATCTTGCGGGCTTCCCCACGCCGCGGATCACCTCGTTGCTCGAAGAGGCGAACTATGGACAGTACGAGGGCCTGACCAGCAGCCAGATCCAAGAAACCAACCCAGGCTGGGAGATCTATCACGACGGCTCACCCGGAGGCGAATCGCCAGCTCAGCTCTACGCGAGGGCGCAGCGCTTCATCAGCCTCGTCGACACAGGTGGAAACAAAAGGCTCATCGCCTTCTCTCATGGCCACATCCTCCGGGCCCTCGCGGTCGCGTGGATCGGTTCGGACATCACGGTCGCGGCTGGACTTCAGCTCGACGTGGCAACGCTCAGCATCCTGCGCGAGGGCGACCACGGCCGCGTGATCGCTCTGTGGAACGCGCCCTAGCTCATGTCCGCCGGCGCAGCGTCCACGTTCGGCTGCGGACGCCGGGCAGCCCGGCGAACACGAGGTAAGCGGAGGTCGGCACGTCGGCACGATACAGGTGGCGCTCCCCTGGATTGATCAGGAGCATCTCGCCCGCGGCAACCTCGCCTGACTGGGTGCCGTCGTCGAAGTGGAGCCGGCCGGCGGTCACGATCAGCGCCACCGGGATCGCGTTGCGGTGCTCAGGCACGGTCTGTCCCGCCTCGAGGCGAAGCCCGACAACGCGCATCGACCCGCAGTCAGCGATCTGCTCGAAACCAAACGGCCGAGGCGGCTCACCGCCGAGCGCTGACATCGAGGACTATCATGCCGCCGCCACGGCCCACACCATCGCCTCGTGAGGATCGATCACGTCACCGGCATAGAGGGCGCGCGCGAGGCGCGCGGCACGGTCGTCGTGATCGACGTTCTCCGCTCGTTCACCGTGAGCGCTTACGCGCTAGAAGGCGGGGCGCGCGAATGCCGCCTCGTGACGACGGTCGACGAGGCGCGCGCCCTCGCGGCGGAAACTCCGGGCTCGCTCCTGTGCGTCGAGGTCGACGGCCTGCCCGTCGAGGGCATCGCCATCAGCAACTCGCCCACGATGATCCGCGCGACAGACCTGACAGATCGGATCGTCATCCAGCGATCGAGCGCGGGCACGCCGGTGGCGGCGGCAGTTGAGAGTGACGACGTCTTTGTGGCGAGTCTCGTGGTCGCGCGCGCGACCGTTCAAGCCTGCCTGTTAAGACATCCGGAGACGCTGACCCTGGTCGCCTCCGGCGACTTTCCCGAAGACCACGCCTGCGCCTCCTACATGGAAGCGATCGCGCACGGCGACGAGCCTGACATCGAGCGGCTGCTGCGGCCTTTACGTGAAAGCGATCGGTACCGCGAGCTGGCCGCGGGCGAGCGGCCGGGCTTCCCTCCGACCGACCTCGACGTCGCGCTGACTCCAGATCGATTCGACTTCGCAATGCCTGTCGCCAGGCAGCAGGGATACCTGCGCGTGACCGCAAGGTTTGGAGGCACCGAACCGTCTTCCTGTTAAGGGCTTGGGGTTGCGAAGTCGCTTTATCGGCGGCGGGATCGGGTTGGTTTTTTTGATCGGTGGGTGCGGTGCGCAGGCGTCGCCACCGGCCGCCAACTCATCCGCCGCCGGCTGCGTCGACATGAAGGCTCCGCACCACGCCTACGTCGTTGTGCAGCACATGTCGGGAGCGTGGATGGAGGCCTGCGTCGGCTTCGGCGGTGGCTTCATCGACGGGCAGACGATCATGGACCGCTCCGGTATCGAGTACCAGGCCCAGCCTGTTAGCTCGGGCAAGGTGGTGTGCCAGGTCGACAGCGAACCGAGTCAGTTCAGCGAATGCTTCCCGCAGAACCGTCCGTATTGGGCCCTCTTCATCGACTCGGGCGGACGTTGGGCCGCCGCGGACGGTGGCTACACCGACGTCCGCCTGCGTGACGGTGACGCGCTCGGCTGGCACTACGTGCGGGCGGGCGATCCCGCGCCCACCGCACCTCCGCTTCCGCGCAAGGTCTGACCCGGGCTTCAGCGAATCGCGAAGACGACCAGCGTGGCGAGCTGGCCCAGCTCGACCGCCGCGCCGCACACGTCTCCGGTCGCACCGCCCACGCGGCGCCGTGCGATCGCAATGAGGACAAGCGTCGCGATCGCCACGACCGCGACGGCGACGAGTGCCCGGCGCCAGTCGAGAAGGCAAACGAGAGCGGCGCACAAGGTGCCGATCGCAAGATCGGTCGTCCGATGGCTCGGCTCCCATGCCGCGACACCCAACCCGCTGTCGCGGACATAGGGCACGAACCCGACGATCCACAGTGCGGCCAGTCGCGACACCGCTCCCGCGATGACGAGCGCCACAATCGCACGGGCCGCCGACATCGACGCGAGCGCGGCCACGTCGGCGACCAGGACCATCACCAGGGCGGTCACCCCGAAGGAGCCCAGGCGCGGGTCGCGCATCACCTCCAGCCGCCGGCTCGCATCGCCCTTGCCGAGCAAGCCATCCGCGGCGTCGGCCAAACCGTCGAGGTGAATCGCGCCGGTCAGCAGACATAGTGCACCGACGGCGACGGCCGCGGCCAGCAGCGGAGCGCCGATCGCTGACATCAGGCCGAACACAGCGGCCGCGACGAGCCCGATCAATGCACCGATGGCGGGGAAATATGCGCGGCCGAGGCGCTCGCCCGGGCTTCCGTCCGCATTCGCCACGGGAAGCACGGTCAGGAACGACATCGCCGCCCGCAGCGAGCGGATGCTCAAATCGACTTCAGCTCCACGGCGCGACCGGCGACCATGAACACCGAGCGTTCGGCGCACTCCGCGAATACGGCGTTCACGTTTCCCAGGACGTCCTCGAAGATCCGCGCAAGCTCGTTCGCGGGCATGATCCCAAGGCCGACTTCATTGCTCACGACGACGGCCCGACGCTGCCTCAAGAGATCCGCGAGGCGCCGCGCCTCGATCAGAACCTCGGAGCTGGTCCGGCCATTGCCCAACAGGTTCGAAACCCACAAGGTCAAACAGTCGATGACCAGAAAGTCGCCCTGCCCGGCCGATATCACCGCGGAGTACAGGTCCACCGGCGCCTCCACGGTCGTCCAGTCGGACGGACGCTGAGCGCGGTGGCGCTCGATGCGCTCGGCCATCTCCGCGTCGCGCGGCTCGGCCGAAGCTATGAATGTCACCGGCGCGCCGCTTTCTCTGGCCAGGCGCACGGCAGTGGCGGACTTTCCGCTCCGCGACCCTCCGAGCAGCAGGATCACGAGCTAGTCGCTTCCATTACGACGAGAGGTGCGCTCGACCCCGGTCTCATCGAACCGTCGCATCTCTGAGTGAAGCCGCGCGGCAAGCTGGATCAAGGGCAGAGACAGCGCCGCGCCACTTGCCTCTCCCAGGCGAAGGCGCAGGTCGAGAAGGGGTTCCAGTCCGAGGTCGGTGAGGACGTGCGCGTGGGCCGGTTCGGCGGAGCGGTGGCCGGCGATCAGGTAATCGCGAAGCGCGGGTTGCAGACGGCATGCGACCATCGCGGCGACGCCGGTGGCGAAGCCGTCGAGCACGATCAGCCGGCGCGCGGCCGCGGCCGCAAGCATCGCGCCCACGAGCGCTGCGAATTCGTGGCCGCCGAGGCAGCGAAGGCATTCGAGAGGATCGGCGCGATTCACAGGATTGGCCCGGAGGGCTGCGGCGACGACCTTCCGCTTGCGCTCCAGACCCTGGGCATCCAGCCCGGTGCCACGACCACAGACGGCCTCGGGGGACAGCCCGGTCAACGCCGAGAGCAGCGCCGAGGCGACAGTGGTGTTGCCGATCCCAATCTCGCCCAGCACGATCACATCGCTTCGTGCGGCGAGGGCTGCCGTCAGCGAGTGCCCCGCGACAACGCCTGCTCTCAGCTGCTCCGGCGTCATCGCGGGCCCGGCGGTGATGTCTGCGCTTCCCGAAGCGACCCGGTGATGGGCGACGCCGGGCCGGCGCGCGCCCGTCAGCCCGACGTCCGCGACCACGAGCTCCGCGCCAACGGCGCGAGCGAGCACGCCGATGGCGGTTTCGCCCCGCGCCGCCGCCTGCGCGACCTGCGCGCCGACCCGAGCCGGGTAGAGGCTGACCGAATGGCGCGCGACGCCATGATCGGCAGCGAACACCAGGATGGCGGCACGCGGATTGATCGGAGGCGGCCCTCCGATCGCCTGCGCCCATCGCTCGACGAGAACCTCGAGGCCGCCGAGACTGCCGGCGGGCTTCACCAGCTCGTCGGACGCGTCGCGCATCCTGACCGCGGCGGCGGCATCGCCCGGCGACACCTGTTCCGCCAGCTCGCTCCACCATTCCGGCGGACCGACGCGCGCCGCCACACCAGCGGCCTCGCGCCGCTCTCCATTGGATGTGGCGACGTCCGGCTCGCCCCAGCGCTCGGAGAAGACGAACCCGTCAAGGGCACGCCGGCGTTCCCAGCCGGCAGCCTCCAGCCCTGGTCGCGTGGGCCGCTCGTCCGGATAGCCGACACACAGCCAGGCGACCGGTACCACGCTCTCAGGCAGCCGGAGCAGCGCACGGACGTCGTCGGGCTGGTAGAACGACACCCACCCGACGCCGACGCCTTCAGCGCGCGCGGCGAGCCAGAGGTTCTGGATCGCCAGACAGGTGCTGTACAGGTCGGTGTCGCGGATCGTATGGCGGCCCAAGACCTCGCCGCGCCCGCCGTCGCGGTCGCAGCAAACGCAGATGCTGAGAGGGGCTTCGCGGATGCCCTCGATCTTCAGGTCGAGATACTGGCGCGTCCGCTCGTCGAAGTGTGCGGACTGGACCAGCCGTTCGCGAGCGGCGATCGCCTGCATCGCGACCTTGGTCTGCTCACTGCGCACGATCACGAAGCGCCATGGCTGCATGAGTCCGACGGAGGGCGCTTGATGGGCCGCTTCGAGGAGGCGGCGCAGGAGATCGTCCGGCAGCTGATCGGGGCGAAAGCGACGGATGTCGCGGCGCTCCGCAATCGCCCGCGCGACGGCCGCGATGTCGTCGTCATCGAAGCGCCAGCCGGTCGGATCGTCGCGGCGCTCCCGAGCTCGCGAGTCGTCGAAGCCGGGCGGCAGGTCGGGTCGCTCGAATCGCTCGTCAGAGCTCATGCCAGTCTCAGAAGTCGATGCCGCGGCGGGCGCGGATGCCGCGGTCGTATGCATGCCGCACCTTGACCATCTCGGTCACCGTGTCGGCCACCTCGATCAGTGCCTTCGGTGCATCCCGGCCGGTCGCTATCACGTTGACGCTGTCCGGCCTCGTCCGAATCGCCTCGATGACGGAGTCGGTCTCGATCCAGCCCCAGTTCATCGGATAGGTGATCTCGTCCAGGACGACCAGCTGATACTCAGCGCCGGCGATCGCCGCCGCGGCGAGCTGCCAGGCCGCGGCGGCACGTCCCTCGCTCTTGTCGAGGTCGGGCGACTCCCAGGTGAACCCGTCACCGCCTTTGAGCCAATCGACGCCGAGCTGCCGTGCGACCTTCTCCTCGCCGACCTTCCATTTGTCGGACTTGATGAACTGGATCACGCAGACACGCCAGTCGCGCGCCACCGCACGCATGATCACGCCGAATGCCGCGGTCGATTTCCCTTTGCCTTCACCGGTGTTGACGAGGACCAGCGACCGCGGATTGACCTCCGGCGCCGGTGGATGCTGCGGGGGAGCGATGCCAGGTTTGCGCACGTCGTTCATTTGACGCCCGCCTCGCGCAGCAGGTGGGCGACGTCGAGATGTTTCTCGATGGCGTCCGCGAGCTCGTCGAAGGCCTGATCCAGCGTGCGTCGCGGCCACTCGTGAAAAAGCTCCGCGAGCACGGCCGGCTCCTCGAAGAGACCGTGCACGTAGATTCCGAGCGCCGCGCCGCTTGCGAACCCGAGCCCGTCTGGAAGAGCTTCGTCGGCATGGCCCGTGGTCGTGGTCCGCCCATGTCGGATCTGATAGCCGGAGATCGATTTCCCGCTGAGCATCGTCCAGGGTCCTGACAGCGGATTGAACCGCGTCGAGGTTCGCTCCGTGCGTTTGGATGGGACGAAGGTGGTCCGCAGCGGCAGCAGGCCCAAGCCCTCGGCGCAGCCGTCGACTCCGGCGTGGTCCTCGATCCGCTGTCCAAGCATCTGCAAGCCGCCGCAGATGCCCAGGACTGGCCGGCCGGCGCGCACACGCTGCTTGACCGCATCGGCGATGCCGGTGCTGACAAGCCAGGAGAGGTCGGCGGCGACGTGCTTTGACCCCGGCAGGATGACCAGGTCGGCGGGCTCGACCTGCTCCGGCCGATCCGCCCAGCGCACGTCGGCCACCTGCTCCAGCTGCTTGAACTCGTCGAGGTTGGAAGCGGTCGGGTATCGCACCACCGCCACCGAACGTCGGCCCCGCCTGGCCGCGGGCGTCGCGGCGCCGTCCTCGTCGGGCAAGCCGTGGTCGAGCCACGGCACGACGCCGAGGGTCCGTACTCCGGTCATCCGCTCGAGGTCGTCCGGCGCAGGCGGAAGGAGGCCGGGGTCACCCCGGAACTTGTTGAGCACGAAACCGGCGATCAGAGTCCGCTCCGCTTCGGGGAGGAGCGCCCAGGTTCCGTAGAGGTGGGCGAAGGCGCCCCCGCGGTCGATGTCGGCGACGAGCACGACGCGCGCGCCGGCCGCCACCGCCGTCCGCATGTTGGCGAGGTCGGTGTCCCGCAGATTCGTCTCCGCCGGGCTTCCCGCGCCCTCGATCAGCAGCAGGTCGTGCTCCGACTGCAACCGCCTCATCGACCTCTCGATGACCGGCCACAGCAGCGCCGCCCGCGAGCGCCAAGGCATGCGGCTGAGCTCCAGGTCGGCCTTGCCCAGGATGACGACCTGGCTTCGGTTGTCACCTTCCGGTTTCACCAGCACCGGGTTCATCAGGACGTCAGGCTCCACCCCGGCGGCGAGCGCTTGCAGGTACTGAGCCGTGCCGATCTCGCCTCCATTGACGACGCGCGCGTTGTTCGACATGTTCTGCGCCTTGAATGGCGCGACGTCGACACCGCGCCGGTGAGCCGCCCTCGCGAGCGCGGTCGTCAGCAGGCTCTTGCCCGCCGAGCTAGACGTGCCCTGGACCATCAGCGCACCCACCGCTTCTCCTCGCGTCGCGGCAGCACGAACACGGTGCCGTTCTCATGGATCACCTGGACCTTGGCGTCGTAGTGCGCGGAGATCACCTCTTCCGTCAGCACGGCATCGGGTTTTCCTTCGGCCACCACCCGTCCGCCGTCGAGCAGGAGCAGGCGGTCGGCGTACTGGCCGGCCAGGCTGAGGTCGTGCATGGCCGACAGCACCGTCAGCTCGGAGTCCCGGCGCAGGCCGTCCAGCAGCTCGAGTGCATCTTGCTGGCGGCCGAGGTCAAGGGCGCTCGTCGGCTCATCGAGGAGCAGGATGGGCGCTTCCTGCGCCAGCGCGCGGGCAAGCACCACGCGCTGGAGCTCACCCCCGCTCAGCGACCCAAGAAGGCGGGTGGTGAACTGACGTAGTCCGAGGCGAGCGATGGCTCGTTCGGCGGCGAGGCGGTCGGTCCGGGTTTCCGTTGCGAAGTAACCGATGTGCGGCGTCCTCCCAAGCAGCACGTACTCGGCGACCGTCAGCTGCTGCGGAGTCTGAGGATGCTGCGGCACGAGCGCGATCTGTCGCGCAAGCTGGCGGCGGGTGCTGGAGAGGACTGCACGACCTTCAACGAGGACCTGGCCCGCGAACGTGATCAGTCCGGCGAACGCTCGCAGGAGCGTCGTCTTACCGGCGCCGTTGGGCCCGATCACCGTCACCCATTCACCTCGCTCGACCGTTGCCGACACGTCAGACAGGATGCGAGCGCCACCGATTACGACCGTGACATCCCGAGCCGCGAGCGCCTCGCTCACATGACCATCCTCCGCGAGGTTCTCAGCAGGATCGCGAAGAACGGAGCCCCGAAGAAAGCGGTCACGACTCCGATCGGCAGCTCTGCCGGGGACAGTATGGTGCGCGCCAGTGCATCGGCCAGGATGAGGAATCCGGCGCCGGCCAGAAGCGAGAGCGGCACGATCGCGCGGTAGCTCGGCGAAACGAGCAAGCGAATGGTGTGCGGGATGATGATGCCCACGAATCCGATCAGGCCGCTCACCGCGACCGCGGCCGCGGTGCCGGCGGTGGCCACCAACACGATGACCAGCCGCGCGCGACGGACGTCGATGCCCAGGCTGGACGCTTCCTCGTCCCCAAGGCTGAGGACGTCGAGGACGCGCCGGTGCAGCAGGATGATCGCCGAGCTGACGGCGATGTACGGCACGACCACCACCACGGCATACCAGTCGGCGGTGCCGAATCCGCCCAGGATCCACGAGTAGACCGCGCGCAGAGTGTCGGATCGCTGCGTCTGGACGAAGGTCTGGATCGCCGTCATGAACAGTGCGACGATGACCCCGGCCAGGATCAGCGTGCTGGTTCCGTGCACGCCGCCGGCGGAACGGCCGAGCACGTATGCCGCTGCCACCGCGATCACCGCTCCCGCGAATGCCGCGAGGGGCAATAGCAGGCCGATGTCGCTTCTCGCCGTCGAGTAGGCGATCGCGATGGTCGCGCCGAGGCCGGCGCCCGCGGCAACGCCGAGCAGGTAAGGATCGGCGAGCGGGTTGCGGAAGACGCCCTGGTACGCCGACCCGGCGACGGCGAGCATCCCGCCCACCAGTGCGGCGAGCACGACCCGCGGTGCCCGGACCTGCCAGAGGATGGCGTCGTCCACGGTGCCGAGCGGAGAGGAGACGTGAAAGACCTGGAGGTGCGAGAGAACCGACGCGATTATCGACAGCGGCCCGATCGATGCCGCACCGGTCGCCAGCCCGAGCAGCAAGGCGCCGGCGAGAAAGCCCACCGCGATGATGGCCCACAACGCCGAGACGCCGCGCGAGCGGACGGCCGAGTGCGGCAGCGCCTTGGCCCAGATGGTGGTGGCCTTGACTTCGCCGGGACCATCGGCGTCACGATCGCGGCCCGAGCGCTCTTTGTCGGCGAAAGCGGTCAGGCAGGCCGGGCAGATGCAGCCGTCGGCCGCGGTGCGAATCGCGGCAAGCGTCTCACGGCGGAGAACGACCGCCTCGCACCAGCAGCCAGGCTGGCCCTGCGCGCATCCGAACTGCTTCCCGCAAAGCGGGCAGGTCTTGGTGACCCGGGCCGGCGTCTGCTGCGCCGGCCTAGCCATCCCCGCCAGTCAAGCACACGCTCACGCCGTCGATCCTTCGAGAGCTTTCAGTGCGTCCGCGACGGCCTTCAAGAACATGACAATGCGAGGTCCCCACTGCGAGGCGATCGCATCCTCCACCGGGACGACCGACCGCGTCCTGACCGCGCTGATCGCGCTCCAGCCGGGCCGCGCCGCCACCGTCGCCAGTGTCTGGCCGCAGCACACGGTGTCGGCCAGCACGATCAGGTCCGGATTGCTCGAGATGATGTACTCGGCCGAAAGCTGCGGGTAGTCGTTCCCGCCGCCTGCGCCGTCGGCGATGTTCTGAATCCCGAGCAGCTTGTACATCTGGCCGATGAACGTGTTCGAGGTGGGGGTGTAATAGGTCTGGTCGAGCTCGTGGTACACCTTCAAAGGCTTGGCCGGCGCGTGCACGGATCGCACGATCGCCTTCACCTGCTGCTGGATCCCGGATACGACCGACGCGGCCTGGGCCGAGTGGCCGGTCGCCTGCGCGATCTGGTTGATCTCGGCGTAGACGCCGTTCAGGTCGGTGGCCGCCGGTTCGATGAGAACCGGAATCTGCAGCTTCGCCAGCTGCTCGAAGAGCTTGTCGGTGTCGTCGGCGGTCAGCACGAGGTCGGGTTGGTATCCGGCGATCGCTTCGACGTTTGGCGTGTAGCCCGATAGCGACGTCACCGGCGCCTCCGCCGGATAAATGGAGTAGGAGTCGACGGCAACGACCTGCTTCCCGGCCCCGACCGCGAACAGGTCCTCAGTCGCGGTCGGCGACAAGGACACGATTCGCGACGGTTTGTGCGTCAGCGTCACCGGGCCTTTTGAAGTCGTCAGCGTAAGAGGAAATGAGCTTGTGCTCGCGGCCGGAGGGGCGCCGTTACTCCCACAGGCTGCGATGAACGCCACCGCCAATGGGACCGCCAGGAACCTCATGAACTTGAACCTCGACACCGGAACCTCCTCTTTTCTCACTCGGAAAAAGGAAGGGCTTGCCGGCCGGTGCCGTGCTCACCGCCCTTCCCTCGAGGGCTGCTGGCTCGGCGTGGCGCAGGCGACCTGGCTCGTCCCCCGTCGGGGCATCACAGTTGCGGGACAGCGCCGGAATCACACCGGCTTCGCTGCGACAGCACCGGCCGGGCGCGAGCCCGGCGCAGGGCAGTATAGGCCGCCCAGAGTTACGAGGCCGCGGCCACTTCCTCGAGCGGCAGCTCTGCATACGGCAGGCCGGGGTCCGCCACGGCGTCGGGGTGAATCAGGTGACCAAGCTGCTGGATGCCGTCCGCGATCCGGGGCGCCGGGCGCGAGAAATGCGAGTCGCCGTCCACCACGACCGTCCTCACGGGCAGACGGAGGTCACGGGTGCGGTCGAGCGACTGCTGAAGGCTGAAACCACACGCCGCGAGGATGACCAGGTCGGGCTTTTCTTCGAGCACCGCATCCCAGGTGGTCGCAAAGGAGTACTCGCCGGGCTTGCTCAGGACGTTGACGCCGCCGGCTGCTTCGACCATCTCGGGGAGCCAGTGCCCGGAGCCGTAGGGCGGATCCATCCACTCGGCCACGAACACCCGAGGACGATGGAGGCCGGCGACCGCGCGCCGGACGCCGTCGACCTTTGCGCGCATCGCTTCAGCCACGGCGACTCCCAGTTCATGCACGCCCAGCTTGCCGGCGAGAACGACCACCGACTCGACGACGTCGTCGAAGCTGCGGGGATTCATCGAAAAAACTTCGACGCCGATCGGGCAGGCCGTCGTCAGATCGCCGCTCGAGACCGCGCAGACCTCGCAGAGGTCCTGCGTGATCACCAGGTCCGGCCGCAGCTCACTCATCAGCTCGGCGTCGACCGCGTAGAGGGAGTGGCTCTCGGACCGGGAGGCGCTGAACAGCTCGTCGATCTGCGCGCTGGTCAGCCCCGAGACGTCGATCCGGCTGCGTGCCACAACCGGCTTGCTGGCTACCTCTGGCGGCCAGTTGCAGTCCTCCGAGACGCCGACGAGCGAGTCCAGCAGACCCAGCTCCGCGATCATGTCGGTCGCGCTTGGGAGGAGTGAGACGATCCTCATGACGCGCATGGTAGCTTGAGCCTTCGCTTGAGCACCCGAGCATTCGAACTGGATTCGAAACCGCTTAGCGCGGTCGTGATTGGCGGCACGCACAGCGGCGTCGGCAAGACGACGATCACGCTTGGCATCATCGGGGCGCTCCGGCGTCGCGGCCTGACCATCCAGGCGTTCAAGGTCGGCCCCGATTTCATCGACCCACTCCATCATGGGCACGCGAGCGGCCGTCCATCTCGCAACCTCGACGGCTGGATGCTCGGTGCCGGCACCAATCGACGGAGGTTCGCCATCGCGACCTCAGACGCTGACGTTGCCGTGATCGAGGGGGTCATGGGCCTCTACGACGGCAGCGAGGGCAAGAGCGACCGCGGCAGCACCGCCGAAATGGCGAAGCTGCTCGACCTTCCAGTCGTGCTCGTGATCGACGCCGGAGCGATGGCGCGCAGTGCCGCCGCGCTGATCCACGGCTATGTCAGCTTCGATCCTGGGGTTCGGATCGTCGGGGTCATTCTCAACAATGTCGGTGGCGCGGCGCACGCCGACATGATCCGCGACGCGGCCGGCGACAGCATTCCAATTCTGGGCGCCCTGCCTCGCGTGCCCGACCTCGTCATCCCGGAGCGCCACCTCGGCCTCCACCTGCCCCACGAGGCGCGTCGAGACTACGTCGAGCAAGTGGCGAATCTGATTGAAGACCACGTCGACCTCGACCAGCTGCTCAGGACAAGCAGGATCCCGCGGCGGGCGGCGCGGGCCGAGCCTGCGCCGCCGAACGCCCGCGCTCGCATCGGCGTCGCCCGCGACGAGGCGTTTTGCTTCTACTACGCCGACAACCTCGAGCTGCTCGAGCAGGCAGGCGCCGAGCTGGTGGAGTTCTCCCCGATCAGCGATCCACTGCCCGCTGACCTGGATGGGCTGTATTTCGGCGGTGGCTATCCCGAGCTCCATGCCAAGGAGCTCGCCGGCAACACAGGCACCACGGCCGCGGTTCGAGAATTTGCCGGCTCGGGCGGTCCGATCTACGCCGAGTGCGGCGGCCTCATGTATCTAGCCGAGCAGCTGCGCGTCGATGGGTCCGCCTATCCGATGTGCGGAATCCTTCCCTTCGACACGAAGATGCCGGCGGCACTCAAGATCGCCTACGTCGAGGTCGAAACCACGGGGGGACTCTTCGGTCCCGGCAGGCGCGCTCGAGGGCATCTCTTTCACAGCTCAGAGATAAGCGGTCGGGAGCCCGAATCGCGGTGCTACCGGCTCCGGACCAGTCGCGGTGATCAGGGCGAGGACGGATACCAATATCGAAACGCGCTTGCCAGCTACGTCCATCTGCACTTCGCGAGCGACCCCGGCCTGGCCCCCGCCCTCGTGGACCGCTGCGCGGCGTTTCGCTCCGGCGATCGCGCGCCGGCGTGACGTTCCGCGAGTTCCGCAGGCTCTGCCTCGCGCTTCCCGAGGCGGAGGAGACCGAGACGTGGGGGGAGGCGACGTTTCGCGTCAGGGCACGCATCTTCGCGATCGGGTCGCCGGAGGGCCGGTCTGTCTCGCTGAAGGCTTCACTCGACGACCAGGCGGGTCTTGTGGCGATGGACCCCAAGACCTTCGCGGTTGCCGCTTACACCGGCCGTTTCGGCTGGGTCAACGTCTCGCTCGCGCGACTGGGACCGGAGCTGGGAGCGCGATTGGTGCGCAATGCCTGGGAGCGCACCGCCCCCAGGCGTTTGGCGCGCAACGTCGAAACTAGAAAGCCCGGCGCCGGTAGCCTCGGCCGCCGCCAAGCACGCGCACGATCAAGAGAAGAAGAACGGCGCCGATAAACGCCATCAGCATCTCGGTCAGGATCGGGTGTCCGGCGATTCCGATGCTGATGTGCAGGATGCCCAACAGCACGATGCCGCCGATGAACGCGCCGATGATGCCGACGATGATGTCGCCGAACAAGCCGAGGCCGTGTCCGAACGCGACGTGGCTGGCCAGGAAGCCGGCGACCAGGCCGATCAGGCACCAGATCAGGATCGTGTCCAGGTCCAGGGTGAACGACGAGCCGTTGATGGTGATGACCATGTGTCTTTACGCCCCCTTACAAAGGCAATGAATCAGGCATCCAAGAAACGCCTGCGGGGCGCCAAAAACTCGGCCTAAGGGATCTTCGAAGCCAGCTCTTCCAGAGCCGCGCCCAACACGCGGTTGAACGCGGGGAAGGGGTGGATGACGTCCGCCAGCTGGCGAACGGGCGTTCCCGCCTTGATCGCGAGCACCAATTCGCCCACGATCTCGCCCGCGCGAGGCGTCACGAGCGTCGCGCCGATGAGCACTCCGCGGCCAGCGTCCGCGACGAGCTTCAGCGCCCCGCCGTGAAAGTCGTGGATGTATCCGCGCGCCGTCTCGGCGGGATCCACAGCCGCCACCACGACCTCGATGCCTCCCTGGCGCGCGGCCTGCTCGGAGAGCCCAACCGACGCCACCTCCGGGTCGGTGTAGGTGACGCGGGGCACGGCGGTGTGGTCCGCCTTCGCGTTCTCGCCGCGCAGCCGCCGGGCGATGATCTGCCCGTGGTAGTAGGCGAGATGCGTGAAGCCGCCGATGCCGGTCACATCGCCGGCGCCGTAAACCCCGACATGCGCCTCCAGCGTCGAGGGGTCGACCTTGAGCCAGCCGCGCTCGGTCCGCGCGAGGCCGGCCTCGCTCCAGGCTTCGTAGTTGGGCCGGCGGCCGGTCGCGACCAGGAGGCGGTCGCCCGCCACGACGGCTCCGGATTTCAGGTGGGCGACGACCGTCGGGCCGTGCCGCTCCACGGCCTCGCAGGGATCGCCGACGTGGATCGTGATGCCGTCCGCCTCGAGATGCGGTTGTAACGCGGCGCCGGCCTCGGGCTCTTCCAGGCCCAGAAAGCGAGGTCCTGCCTCGACGATCGTGACCTTCGAGCCCAGGCGTGCGAACGCCTGGGCGAGCTCCACTCCGACGGCGCCGCCACCCAGGACCGTCAGCGTGGCGGGCAGCTCGCGAGGCACGGCCGCCTGCCGGTTGGTCCAGTAGTCGACGCCGTCCAGGCCGGGAATCGGTGGGATGGACGCCGTGCCGCCGTTCGCGATCACGACCGCCTGGCGTGCCACGAGCTGGTCGCCGCCAACCTCCACCGTGCGCAGGTCGACGAGCTTGCCCACGCCGCGGACCAGCTTCGCGCCGGTGGCCTCGAGCGCGGCCGCGGGTCGCGTGTCGTCCAGGTCGCGCGCCATCCACAGCACGCGTTTCGAGACCTTCGGAAAGTCGACGTCCCACTCCACGCGCGACGCGGCGAGAGTGCGCGCTCGACCTGCCTCCTCCAGCGTCTCGCCAGAACGCAGCAGAGTCTTGGACGGCACGCAACCCCAGTAAGGGCATTCACCGCCGACGAGCTCGCGCTCCACGACAGCGAGCGAAAGCCCGCCGTCCTTGAGGCCTCCCGCGATCGCTTCGCCGGCGACACCGCCGCCCAGGCATACGACGTCAAACTCCTGTGGCAATCGATTCACCTCTCATCGGGGAATGCGCGGGCGGCGCGACGGCGACGCGTCCCTGAGCGATGACCATCCAGATCTCCTCGGGTCGCGTGACGGTCTTGATGTCGGCCAGCGGGTCGCTGTTCCACACGACAAGGTCCGCCGCCTTGCCGGCCTCGATCGTGCCCACGTCGTCCAGCCCCAGCGCGCGCGCCGAGCCCGCGGTCGCGGCCGTGATGCCTTCATGGGGGGTGAGTCCACCCTCCACCATGCGCACGAGCTCGAGCGCATCCGCTCCCGGAGGTCCGCTGTCGAAGCCCATCGCCAGGGTGACGCCAGACATGCGCGCGGCGACGAGCGTGCGGTAAGCCTCCTCGCGCTGGCGTTTCGCCTGCTCGACGAGCCTCGGCGCGAACAGGTCAGCGAAACGCTCGCCGACGTCGTGAAACGTGCTGAGCGTCGGCACGAGCACGGTGCCATGACGAGCCATGTTGTCGAGCAGTTCCGGGGCCCGATGGAGCGAGAGCCCGTGCTCGACGGTGTCGACGCGCGCTTCCACGGCCAGACGCACGGCGCCCAACCCTTCCGCGTGAGCCGCCACGCGCATGCCCAGCCTGTGCGCCTCGTCCACCAACGCGTCCATCTCCTCACTTGTCAGCTGCGCCGGCTCCGGATCCTCGCGGTCGACGGAGCGCGCGCCGCCCGCCATCACCTTGATGTAGTCGGCGCCTCGGCGTAATTGCCGCCGGACGGAGCTGCGCATCTCCCAGGGACCGTCGGCCTCGTCATACATGGTGGTGAAGATCCTGCCGCCCGGCGCAGTGGCTGAGATGATCCGGCCGCACACCAGGACCCTCGGCCCTTCGGTCAGGCCGAGGCGGATCGCCTCCCGCAGGACGATCGCGTTGTCGTCGTAGCAGCCGACGTCGCGTATCGATGTGACGCCTGCGCGCAGAAACGCGCGTGCCGCGTTCGCGAGCGCGAAGTAGACGAGCTCGCGCGGTCGCGGCTCCTCGCCCTGAAGCGGCTTTGGCAACGCGGCCTTTTCGAGCATCTTGGGGTCGTCGGCCAGGTGGATGTGCGCATCGATCAGCCCGGGCAGCAAGAAGCGGCCGCCGAGGTCGATCGCGCCCGGCGGAGCCGCCGCGCCCGCAGGCCCGACCTCGACGATCCTGCCCCCGCGGATCGAGACGCACTGGCGCTCGAGCGGATGGCGCGCGCGGCTGTCGATGATCGATGCGTTCCACAGCACGACGTCCTGGAGGTGCGGCGTCATTCGACGAAGAGGCGCACGCGCAGCGCCTCGCACAATGCGGCGGCGGACGCATCCTCGCCCATCTCGGTGAGGACCTCGCCCACCACCTCACAGATCGACAGGCTTCCGTATCCCAATTGCGGAGGCTGAGCCTCGTCACCCAGGACGTCGCACGCCATCACCGCCTCGATCGTGAGCATCGTCTGCAGGCGGTTCACGATCGTCCGGGTCAGCGTCACCGACTGCGGGGCCAGCGTGGAGTGGTCCTCAGCGTCTGGATTCACGAGCGTCGTCCCCAGGGTGACCGGGTTCGCCAGGTGCTTGATCTCCGCGAGAAGCGACGCCGCGGAATGGACCGAAGGACCCTGGTAGGGCCGGAACGGGAAGCGGGCCCTCCACTCGGCCATCCTGCCCGAGGGCGTGCCGTGGAACCGAAGCCGGTTGATGCGGCGCTCGGACAGCATCGCCACGTGTGCGAGTGCCAGGCGCATCGTCTCGAAGCTGAGGCCGAGCACGACCGGGTCGAAGTTTCCGTTCGAGATGAGCTCGTCGCGGTCGAGCGAGACCATTGGGTTGTCGCCTGCCGAGTTGAGCTCGACCTCGACCACGCGGCGGGCGACGGCGATGTACTCGCGCATTGCGCCGTGCACCTGGGGCATCACGCGGAACGAAAGCGGGTCCTGCACCGACGGCTCGCGCGTGCGGTCCTCGAGGTAGCTTCCCGCGAGGCACTCGCGCATGTGCGCCGCGGCGGCGAGCTGGCCGGCGAACGGTTTCGCCTCGGCCACCTCGACGCGGAAGGGCTCGAGGTTCCCGCCGATCGCCTCCACGGAGAGGCACCCTATTGCATCCGCGATGTTGCTCAGCTTCTCGAGGTCGACGACCGCGAGCGCGCCCGTCCCGATCGACATCCCGTTGGCGCTGATCAGGGCGAGGCCGTCCTTCGGTCGCAGCGGGCAGGGCGGTATGCCGGCCATCTTGAGCGCGTCCCGTCCCGCCATCTGCTCGCCTCGGTAGATCGCGTGGCCACGGCCGATCAGGACCATCGCCACCGCCGCCATCTGGTTGAGGTCGGACGCGCCCACCGATCCGCCCATCGGGACGATGGGGTGGACACGCGCGTTGAGCATCTGGAGCAGCGTCGCGAAGATGTCCGGATGGGCACCCGAGCCGCCGCGCGACATGCCGACGATGCGGGCCAGCATCAGCGCGCGAACGTCGCGCTCGGCCATCGGTTCGCCGATGCCTCGCGCGTGCATTGCGACGAGCTGGTGCTGGTAGTCGATGAGGTCGTCCGGGTGGATCTCGCGGTCGCGCAGGTGACCGACCTGCGTGTTGAGCCCGTACACCTTGCGGCCGGCCAGGAGGGCGCGTTCGACCGACGCGCGTGAACGCCTGACGCGATCGAGGACGTCCTCGGACGCGAACACGCGGGCGCCTCCGACCGCGATGTCGTACACCTCGGCGACCGTCACGCCGCGCTCGAGGTCGAGGGTGACCACGCTGTCCCATTCGTGGTGAGTCATCGAGCGTCCAGCACCCGCAGCGTCGCCATCAGCGCCGACGCGCCTGCCTCGAGATGTTGAGGGAGCGTGAGCTCTTCGGGGCAGTGGCTGCGCCCGCCGACGGAGGGCACGAACAGCATCCCGACCGGCCCGAGTCGGGCCATCTGCACGGTGTCGTGCCCCGCGCCGCTCGGCAAAGTGCGCGATGCGAGGCCCAGCTCAGCGAGTGCGTCGCTCATCGCCGCGCGGACCTCTTCCGAGCAGATCACAGGGTCGGTCCGCGACAGCAGGTCGACCTTGGTCTGAACGCCCCGCCGGTCTCCGCTCGCCCTGACAGCGTCCTCTACGCCGATCCGGCTCGCCTCGAGCCAGTCGGTGCTCGCGTGGCGGAGCTCGGCCCACAGCTCGACGTGGCCGGGGATCACGTTGAGCGCCCCGGGCCTGGCCTCGATCCGCCCGGCCGTGCCCACACCGTCCCCACGCGACGCGATCCTCTCGATCGCAAGCACCGTGTCGGCGGCGGCGACCAGCGCATCGTGTCGTGCGCCCATCGGGGTCGTGCCGGCGTGGCCGGCCTCGCCCTCGAAGGTCATGTGCAGCCGCACGATCCCCGCGATGCCCGAAACGATCCCCACCGGAATGCCCACATCCTCGAGGACCGGGCCCTGCTCGATGTGGAGCTCGACGAACGCGTGAACTTCCTCAGCGCGCCACGCGGAATCGCCCGTGCGGTCGGGATCTCCGCCGATCGATTCGATGGCATCGGCGAGCGTCCGGCCGCTCGGATCGCGCAGAGCGAGATGGTCGCCGCTCAGGTTGCCCGCGACTGCACGGCTTCCAACGCAGCTGATGCCGAACTCGTTCGGCTCCTCGCCCACAAAATCGACGACGCGCAGCTCGTGCTCGAGCGGGCGTCCGCTTGCTTTGATGCACCGCGCGACCTCGACTGCGGCCAGCACGCCGAGTGGTCCATCGAAGCGCCCGCCGCCCGCGACCGTGTCGGTGTGCGAACCGGTGACGATAGCCGGCCTTCCCCCGCGCGCGGGGGAAGGTAGCACTCCGATGAGGTTGCCGGCCGCATCGCGCCTCACCCGCAGCCCCGCCTCGCGCATCGTGCTTGCGAGCCATTGACGCGACCGGATGTATGGCTCGGAAAAGACGCGGCGCGTCCAACCAGGCTGATCGGGCTCGCGAAACTCAGAGAGCGCGTCGAGGTCGGCCTGGAGTCGGGCCAGGTTGACCGCGGCGTGGCCGATCATCGGGCCGGCGTGTCCTCGGCCGGCTTGATCAGCTCGACGCCCATGATCTGCTCGACCTCGGCCAGCGCGATGCGGTCGGAGGTGCTCGACGACAGCGGCAGGTGTTTGCGGTGCACGTGGAACACAGCGACGTGGTCGCCCTCGCGGATCGCGGAGATCGTCACCGGCCGTCCGGTTGCGACGGACAGCGTCGTGATGACGTCCGGGTAAGTGGCCACGCGCTCCGTGCCGCGGTCCACGGTCATGTACTCGTTGAGGTAGCGCAGCATCAGCCCGCCGACCTCGAACGCTCCGTGGTCGAACCCGCCCATCGTTTTCATCGGCGATTTGATCCGGACGGGGCCTTTCGCGAGGACCGTCCCGCTGGTCTGGCGGCACGTCGCCTCGATCACCGCGTCGCCGCCGGACGCCTCGGCTTGGCGGATCGCCTTGCCCAGGTCGAGCGCGTAGGTGATGGCACCGATAGCAGCGTGCTTCTTGACCCACGACGCCTCCACCGGGTTGCGGGCCGCGGCGATGAACCCGCCCACGCGCACAGAGACGTCGCGCAGCACGTTGGAGGTCGTGACGATCGAGCCCTGGGCCACGAGGCGAAGCTCGCCGTGCAGCTTGCGATTGCCTCCGGCGACGGCCTGGACCGTCTGGTAGCCCGGGCGGTCGGTCAGTCCCATCCCCCCGAGCTTGCCGGTCGGGTGTGCCCGCACGTCGCCAGCCGCGTCGAGCACCTTGACGCCGAGCATGGCCGACTGGATCCAGCCGTTCAGCGTGGTCGAGGCTCCGTTCTGCGCCGTCAGCACGGCGACGATCGGTCCCAGCGCGTGGTCCATCAAGAGCTTGAGGGCGTTGACGTAATCACGCGGCTGGATCTCCCAGTCGGGAGCGCCTGGCGCGCCGATCGCGGTGACTGTCGCGACCAGCGCGTCGTCCGGAATCTCGTCCACCGAGCAGAGCACCGGCGTGCCAACCCCGGTCGCCATCACGGCCATGACCTCGCCGTGGGACACCCAGCCGCCGCCGCCGCACGCCAGCACCGAGCCGCCCCAGATGGCGTCCAGCGCGTCGTCGTGGTTCAGCTCGCGCATCATCTGTTGTCCGTCCCGATCGGCTGGGAGTCGCGGAGGCCGAGCCCGGCGCGGCCGGCCGTTCCGCCCGCCAACGCGTAGCCGGCGTCCGCGTAGCGCAGAACGCCGAGGCCGGTGTCCGCGTCGAGGCCGAAGCGCAGCCGGTGGGCGGCCGCGTCCGTGCCGTCGGCGACGATGCTCACTCCCGCGCTCTGGACATAACCGGCGTAGCCGCCGCCACCGCCGTGGATGGCGACCAGGTCGGCCCCGGTGCTGCACAGGAGGAGCGCGTCGAGCAGAGGCCAGTCCGAGATCGCGCTGCTGCCGTCCGCCATGCGCTCGGTGCCGATGTGCGGATGCGTCATGCCGCCGGAGTCGAAATGGTCGCGGGTGAAAAGCACCGGCGCGGTCAGCTCGCCGCTCGCGACCAGCTTGTTCACGGCGAGACCGAACCTCGAGCGCTCGCCGTGCCCGAGCCAGCAGCTTCGCGCGGGCAGGCCCTGCACCGCGACGTGGGTGCGTGCTAGCCCGATCCACGTCGCGACCTCCGGCCGCTCGGGGAAGAGGTCGCGGGCCAGGTCGTCCAGCCGCGCGAGGTCGGCCCCATCACCGCTCAGCGCGATCCAGCGGAAGGGACCGATGCCGCGGCAGAAGAGCGGGCGGACGTAGCGCTCGGCGAAGCCGTCGATGGTGAACGCGTCGGCCACGCCGGCGTCGGATGCCTGCACCCTCAGGTTGTTGCCGTTCTCGACCGCAATCGCGCCGCGCTCTTTGAAGGTGAGGATGGCGCGGACCTCGGCGGCCATCGATTGGCGCGCCATCGCCATCACTTCCCTCGGGTCAGCCTTGCGCAGGCGTTCCCACTCCTCGAGAGTGAGGCCCTGGGGAACGTATCCATACAGCGCATCGTGCGCAGCGGTCAGGTCGGTCACCACGTCGGGCGTGAGGCGCCGGCTCGCGATCTGGGTGAAGACGTCCGCGGCGTTGCCCAGCACGCCGAAGGTCGCGCCGTGCGCACCCTCTCGCGCCGCGTCGCATGCCGCCAGGGCGGCGTCGAGATCTGTGAAGACGTTGACCAGGTCGCCGCGATCCTTGCTCCGCGCGAGCTTCGCCTCATCCACCTCGACGATCAGCCCGATCGCGCCCAGCATGCGGATCGCGACCGGCTGCGCGCTGCCCATGCCGCCGAGCCCGGACGTGAGGACAAAGCGACCCGCGAGCGATCCGTCGAAGTGCTCGCGCGCGATTGCGCTCAAAACCTCGTAGCAGCCCTGCAGGACGCCCTGCGATCCGATGTACTGCCAGTCACCCGCGGTGAGGCCGCCCCACATTGTGAGGCCGGCGTCCGCGAGCGCGTAGAAGTTCTCCGCGGTCGCGTAGTGACCGACGATGTTGCTGTTCGCCATCACGACGACTGGAGCGAGCGGCTGCGTGGCGAACACGCCGATGGGCTTGCCCGACTGGACGACCAGCGTCTCGCCGTCGCGCACAGTCTTGAGCGCGGCGACGATGCGGTCGAACGAATTCCAGTCCCGGGCCGCCTTAGCCAGCGACGCGTAGACGACGAGGTCCTCTGGACGTTCGCCCACCTCGAGCACGTTCTCGAGCATGCGCAGCAGGCCTTCCTGCCGCCAGCCGCGGCAGCGCAGCCGCGTCCCGCGTTCCGCGACGATCTTGCGCGAACCGCTCACGGTCGGGCCACCACGTGACGGCCGATCTCCGCGGCGGCGGCGAGGACTCGCTCGATCAAGCCGGGAAGGCGATCGTCCAGGAAGCCCCCCTCTGGGCCGGCCACGCTGACGGCCGCGAAGATCTGCCCGCCCTTGCCGAACACCGGCGCTGCGACGGCGCCTGCGCCGGCGTCGACCTCGCCGTGGCTGACGCAGTAACCGGCCGCCCTCATCGACGCCATTTCGCGGCGCAACCGCGGCGCCGTCAACCGGCGTCCGTCCGGCAGCGGATGGCCGTCAGCCTGCGCGATCGCGCTCTCGACGATCTGGGGCGAGACCCACGGGAGCAGGATCTTGCCCGAGGCTCCCGCATATAGAGGAAAGACGCGGCCCGGCTGGTACGAGAGACGAATCGCGCGCGACGGCTCGACGGCGAAGATGCAGATCGCCCGCGCGCCGGTCGGCATGACGAGCAGCGACGTTTCGTCCGTGTCCGCGGTAAGGCCCTCGAGGACCGGCATCGCGAAGGGAGCGAGCTCCCTGGCCAGGAGCCGCTGCTTGGCCTGGCCGAGGTCCATCATGCGCAGGCCGAGCGACACATAGGGACGGTGGCTGCGATCGACGAGCCCGCCCATCTCGAGCGTGCGCACGATGCGGTAGACGGTGTTGGCGGGGACGCTCAGCGCCTGCGCGATCTCGCCCACGGTGACCGGCTCCTCGCGCTCGCGCAGATACAGGAGGACGGTGACCGCGCGGGCGAGAAGCTGGGTGCCGGCCATCCAACTGACGAGGTCGCCATTCGCTGAAGGGCGTTCGCGATGAACTGCAGGTGCCGCCATGTCAGCCGGCCACCGTCGCGGTGAGGTTCTGGTGCGGCCGCACCCAGCGCCCCTGCCCGGGTGCGCCGCTGACTTCGCCGCGGCGGAACACCTCGTCGCCTCTGACCAGGACGGTGTCGATCGCTCCGGTCACCTCGCGGCTGTGGTACGGGCTCCAGCCGGCGGGCGTCACCATGCGCGCCTCGTCGATCCGCCAGCGCCGTTCGGTGTCGAAGAAGACGAGGTCGGCGTCGGCGCCGATGACGATGCCGCCCTTCTGCGGCCACAGGCCCAGCCGGCGGGCCGGGTTCTCGCACAGCAATTGGGTCATGCGCCCCACCGAGAAGCTGCGCTTCACCACCGCCGCGTCGAAGAAGAGCGGAAGAAACACCTCGAGCGCGGGCACACCGGACTTGGCATCGAAGATCGACTTGGTTGCCTTGCGCTCGCGCGTCCAGCCGACGTGGTCGGTCGTCACGTACGCGACCTTGCCGGCCGCGAGCAGCGTCCACAGCCGGTCGACGTCGCCGCGGGTCCGGAGCGGCGGGTTGATCTTGGCCCGCGCGCCCTGGCGGACGAGCTCGTCCTCGTCCATGAGCAGGTAGTGCAGGCACGTCTCTGCGGTGGCGTCGACGCCATCTTCGCGAGCGCGCTTGACAAGCTCGAAGGTGCGCTCCACCGTGGCGTGGACGATGTGCACGCGAACCCGAGTGGCCAGGGCCAGCTCGAGGGCACGGCCCGCGGCCTCGGTCTCCGCCACCGGGGGCCGAGCCGCGGCGTGCGCGCCGGCGTCCGTGCGCCCTTCCGCCTCGAGCTTCGCGCTGAGCCTGCGGACGAGCTCGTCGTTCTCGGCGTGGAACGAGATCAGTGAGCCGGTCGCGGCGATACGCTGCATCGCCAGGTAGAGCTCGCCGTCGGGGATGCGCGGAAAGCGGACCGGATGCGTCTCGAAGGTCGAGACCTTGAAGCCGCACGCCCCGGCGCTGACCAACTCCTCGATCTCGTCCAGTCCTCCGGCCTTCGCGATCGTCGCCCACAGCGCGACGTCGGTGATCGCCTCGCGCCCCACCGCGGTTGTCTTGGCGAGGAACGCCTCGACGTTGGTGATGGGTGTGGGGTCGTCGTAAGGCATGTCGACGATGGTGGTGACGCCGCCGGCGGCGGCTGCGGTGGTGGCGCGTGTGATTCCTTCCGCCGGCTCACTTCGCGTGTGCACGTGCGCGTCGACGACGCCAGGTAGGACGAGGCCTTTCGTCTCGATCCTTCGCTCGCCCGCGAGCAGCCCTTCCTCGGCGATAGCGGCGATCCGGCCGTCGCGGATCCCGACCTCGCCCGCGACCAGGCGGTCGCCCGGGAGGGCGAGCGTGCCCGAGACCACGAGGTCGTGATTCTGGTTTTTCAGCATGCGGGGCGAGCGATCACGTGCTAAGCGCGCATCCTATCACCAATTTTCATATCGTGAGATTCTCCATGCCCTCTCCCCTGCGGGGAGAGGGCGGTGGGGTGAGGGCTAGAGGAAAGACCTTCCCGCCTTGTTAGCATCCGACCGTGCCAGTACAGCCGTACTCGGTTGCGGTGACCACCCGGCCGATGCGGTTGAGCGAGCTGCTCGACGTAGCCGGCGACGCGCGCATCGAGCTGCGGCCCGACGCGGTCGACGTAATCCGGGACAGCCGGTCCGTCGTCGAATCGGTGCTCGCGAGCGGTCGCGCCGCGTATGGATTGAACCTCGGGCTCGGGCACATGAAGAACACGAGGCTTCCCGATGACCAATTGCGCGAGCTGCAGAAGGCGATGATCGACGGCCACGCGGGAGCCATCGGTCCGCCGCTGCCAGCGCAAGTCGTCCGTGCCGCGATGGCAGCGCGCGTGAACGGCATGGCGCGAGGCGGCTCGGGCGCGAACCTGGCGTGCGCCGAGACCTACGTTGCGATGCTCAACGCGCGCGTTCACCCGGTCGTCCCGGGCTTCGGATCGGTCGGCGCGTCGGACCTGGCCCAGATGGCGGCCATCGCGCGCGTCGCCATCGGACGCGGCGAGGCGGAGCTCGGCGGGGAGACGATGCCAGGCGGGGAAGCCCTCCGCCGCGCCGGCATCGCGGTGCTCGAGCCCGGGCCGAAGGATGGTCTGGCGCTGATGTCGGCCAACGGAATCGCCGTCGGGCAAGGCGCGCTAGTCGTCGAGCGTGCCATGCGCGTCCTCGAGGTCGCCGATATCACCGCCGCGTTCTCGCTCGAGGCGATGTCCGGCAACACGTCGCCCTTCGATGCGGAGGTCGCCGCGGCCAAAGGCGTGCGCGGACAGGAGAAGGTGAGCGAGCACATCCGCGCGGTGCTGCGCGGAAGCGGCATCCACGACGACGACCCGCGGCGCTCGATCCAGGACCCGCTTTCCTTTCGTGTGGTGCCGCAGGTCCACGGCGCGCTGCTGGACTTCGTCGAGCTGGCGAGACGGTCCGTGGAGACCGAGCTCAACGCAATGACCGACAACCCGCTGGTGTCGCGGCGGGAGCGGCGGCTGATCAGCAACGGCAACTTCCACCCGATGCTCCTCGCCCTGGCGTTCGACGCGCTGCGCCCGGCGCTGGCGCACGCGGGCCAGCTCAGCGACCGGCGCATGAACCACCTCTGGGCGGGCACGTTCGCCTCCAACGAGGGCGAGCCCCCCGACGCCAACCGCTCCGTTTGGGGATCGTCAGGGGACCGGCGCGGGACGTCGCTTCGCTACGCGGCGGCCGCGGCAGCCGCGGCGTTGCGACAGCTCGCCGGCCCGGCCACGCTCGACGTCGTGTCGCTCGACCTGGAGATCGAAGACCATGCCACCGGGGCGCCGCTCAGCGTCCAGCGCACAGACGAGGCGCTCGACCGGCTCGAGCAGGTCCTCGCGGTGGAGCTCCTCCTGGGGCGCGACGTATTGAAAGGACGCGAGCAACAGAAGCTGGGGGTTGGGACCAGCCCGGTCCTGCGGATGATCGATGCGGAATTCGCGAAGCTCGGACCCGACTCCCCATCGAACGTCTTCCACGAAACAGTGTTGGGGCTGATGCGTGGTCCGCTGCCGGCCGAGGCCGGCGCCGTTTCAGCTCGGCTCGGCTGGGGCGACTAGCTCCGCGGCGCCCGCGCGCGTCGCGTTCCACGCCGCAAGCGGGGCGACGCTCTCGGAAAAACGACGGCCGGCATCCATCAGGTCAGTGATCAACGCCTGGCGCCGCGCGGGGGTGATGCGCGACGTCGGCACGCACATCGTCAGCGCCGCGAGCACCGAGCCGCCGGCATTGCGCACCGGCACCGAGATCGCGTGCAGGCCCACCGCCGTCTCGTCGCGGTTCTCGGCGTATCCTGCGGAGCGGACCTGGCGAAGGATCTCGAGAAGCTCGTTCACATCGCGCAAGCGGCGCCCGGTGGGCGTCACCAGCTGCCGGCCGGCAAATTGCGCCGTGACCACGCCCGGCGAGCGATCGGCCAGGATCACCCGACCGCTCGCCGAGGCGAACGCGGGCGTCCGGCTGCCGACGTGCGTCACGAGCCGGACCGGGTGAGTCGTCTCCTCGATCGCGATGAACGTCGACTCGTCGCTGTCGAGGACGGCCAGGCACACGGTCTCGTTGTGCCTGGTCAGGAGGTCCGCCGCGATGCCCCGGAAGGCGCGCACAATGGGGTACTCGGCCGACTGCGCCGTCAGCCCGAAGGCCCGGATGCCGAGCACGTAACGTCCATCGGAATTGCGAAGCAGCCAGCCGCGTTCTAAGAGGACGGCGCAGACTCGATAGAGCGAGCTCTTGGGGATTTTGAGCTCGGTCGCAAGGTCGCTTAGGCCGAGGGGAGCACGCGCGACCAGCGCCTCGAGCACGGAAAGCGCGGCGTGGACGCCCGGCGAGCGGGGCTCGATGTGTTCCGCTTGTGGAACCGCATTCACCAGGTTGAATGTTCGTCTGGTGCCGGCGCGATGTCAAGCCGCAAAACTTCCTACTTGACAACGAATCCTAGGCGGGCGAAGATGGCCAGGATCGGCGGATCATAGAACCGTATATGGAACGCGCCGGCGTTCCGCAAGCACCGCGCATAGCGCGGGCAAGTCACTTGGGGAGGCAGGATTTCAATGGACAGAGAGGCCCAGCGTCGTCTGGACGAGGTCCGCAAAGGGCGGACCGAGCTCGAGAACAACGCGATCGACGAGCTCATCGCAGGTCGCGTCTCGCGGCGCGAGTTCATCCGCTTCGCGACCGTGCTCGGGTTCAGCATGCCCGCGCTCGGGGTCGTGCTCGAAGCGTGCTCGACGAGCAGCACGCCGACCACCAGCGGCAACATCAAGAAGGGCGGCCGCCTCAACGTCGGGCACCAGACGCCCGCGGGCGCGATGGACCCGATCCTCACGAACGACCTGGGGCGGCTCACCATCCTCGGCCAGTGCGGCGAGTACCTGGCCTGGTCGGACAGCAACCTGCACCTGCGTCCCGTGCTGGCGACCAGCTGGACGCCGAACTCGGACGGCACCGAGTGGACGTTCAAGATCCGCCAGAACGTCAAGTACAACGACGGCTCGGGCCCCATGACGGTCGACGACGTCGTCGCCACCTTCAAGCGCCTGGCCGATCCCACGGTCACAGGCAACAACGCACTCTCGAACTTCAAGGGCGTGCTGTCCCCGACCGGCGTCAGCAAGGTCGACAACCAGACCGTGAAGTTCACGCTCGACGCGGCGAACGGCAACTTCCCCTACCTGGTCAGCAGCGACAACTACAACGCGATCATCCTGCCCGCCAGCTACAACGGCGGGTGGGACCAGACGTTCATCGGGACAGGGCCCTTCAAGCTCAAGGCCGGCGGTTACGTGGTCAACGACCACGTGTCGCTCGACCGCAACCCCACATACTGGGACCCCAACAACCAGCCGTACCTCGACGGGCTCGACTTCAAGTTCTACGACAGCGAGCCGTCCGCGATCCTCGCGTTCCAGGCCGGGAGCCTCGACGTCTACACGCAGTTCTCGGTCGCCAACGGGCAGGGCCTCCTGACCGACCCGAACACGACCGTGATCGACATCCCGACGTCGGCTCACCGCCAGGTCCACCTCCGCGTCGACCAGCCTCCGTTTAACGACAAGCTCGTGCGCCAGGCGATGGCCCTTGCCATCGACCGGCCGACGATCATCACGGGTCTATGGAACGGCAAGGCGCAGCTCGCCAACGACCACCCTCTGTTCAAGATGTATCCGTCCAGCGACACGTCGATCGCGCAGCGGGCGCAGGACATCACCAAGGCCAAGTCCCTGATGGCGCAGGCGGGCAAGGCATCCGGCGTCGACGTGACGCTCTACACCGAGAAGGTGCAGGAGATCCCGGCGCTCGCGGCGCTGCTCGTGTCGGCGGGCGGGCAGATAGGGATCAGGATCACCCTCAACCTCACCGACTCCGGGACCTACTACGACCGGTACTGGCTCAACTCGCCGATGGGCATCACCGACTACGGACACCGCGGCGTGCCGAACACGTTCCTGTCGGCGCCGCTCCTCTCGACTGGCACCTGGAACGCCGCGCACTTCGCCAACCCGACCTATGACGGCTACTACGCCGACTACGTGAAAGCCGTCGACCTCTCCGCGCAGAAGGCGGTGTCAGGCAAGATCGAGCAATTGCTGCTCGACGAGACGCCGATGCTGATCCCGTACAACTACGACTTCCTAACTGCGGTCAAGAAGAAGGTCTCGGGTCTCGAGACGAGCGGGATGGGCCACATGAACTTCCGCCTGGCAGGAATCACCTCCTAAGGCAAGAGATCCGGATTGCTCCGCTTCCTGCTCCGGCGCGTCGCGCTGGCGCTGGTGACGCTGTGGGTGCTGTCCGTGATCATCTTCCTGGCGTCCCACGCCCTCCCGGGGGACGTGGGACGCCGGATCCTGGGGCCTTTCGCCGACCCCCGCGCCGTCGCGACGCTCGACCACTCGCTTGGCGTTGACCGGCCGCTCCTGGTCCAGTACCTGACCTGGATCGGGGGGTTCGTCCACGGAGACCTCGGCATGTCCCTGTCGTTCCACGTGCCGGTGTCGCAACTCCTGCTGCGCGGGCTCGGCAACTCTGTCAAGCTCGCCGCGGTCGCCTTCGTCATCGTCGTGCCGCTGAGCATCTTCGGCGGGATCGTGGCGGCCCTACGGCGCGGCCGGCTGCTCGACCGGATCATCACGGTCGGCGGGCTTTCGGCGACCGCGATGCCCGAGTTCGTGACCAGCATCGTGCTGATCCTCGTCCTCAGCATCAGCCTCAAGGTCCTGCCGATCAGCGTCCAGGTCCCACCCGACGCGGACCCACTCACCCAGATCTATCACCTCATCCTGCCTTCGCTGCCGCTCGTGCTCGTGCTCTTCGGCTACATCGCGCGCATCACGCGGGCCGGCATGATCGAGGCGCTCGAATCCGACTACACGCGAACCGCGGTGCTCAAAGGACTGCCCTGGCGGACCGTCGTCATCCGCCATGTGCTGCGCAACGCGCTCATGCCGACGATCGCGGTCGTGGCGACGCAGACCGGCTACCTGATCGGCGGCCTGGTCGTCATCGAGACGATGTTCAACTACCAGGGCATCGGCCAATTGCTGTTCACGGCGGTCTCGCAGAAGGACTTTCCGCTGATCCAGGCGGGCGTCATGACGGTCGGCATCGTCTATCTCGGCGCGACGCTCCTCGCCGACATCAGCTATTCGCTGCTGAACCCGCGCATCCGGCTGGCGGGCCGCGAATGAGCGCCGTCATCAGCTTCCCGCGACTGGAGACCGCGGCGAGCGCGCGCCGCCAGGCGTGGACGGAGCGCCTGCGCCTCGCCCTGCGCACGCCGAGCCTCCTGGTCGGCGCCGCCGTGGTTCTTTTCTGGATCCTCTGCGCCATCTTCGCGGCGAAGATCGCCCCCTACGACCCGCTGCAGCCGGACATCCTGCACAAGCTGCTCCCGCCCTCCGCCGCGCACCGGTTCGGCACCGACGGGCTCGGGCGCGACGTGCTCTCGCGCGTCATCTTCGGCTCGCGCGGAATCCTTGTCGCCGCGCCGCTGGCCACTTTGCTCGGCACCGTGGGCGGCACGGCGATCGGCCTTGTCGCGGGCTACTTCCGGGGCCTTGTCGAAGAGGTGTTGATGCGGATCACCGACGCTTTCCTCGCGCTACCGACCATCGTCACGGCGCTGCTCGTCCTCGCCGCGGTGGGCGGTTCGACGACGACCGTGATCCTGGTCATCGGGCTTGGGTTCGCTCCGATCATCGCGCGCACCGTGCGCGCAGCGGTCCTGTCGGAGGCGCAGCTCGAATATGTCGAGGCGGCGAAGCTGCGCCAGGAGCGCGCGCCCTACGTGATGTTCGTCGAGATCCTGCCCAACGTGATGGGGCCGGTCCTCGTCGAGTTCACGGTGCGCCTCGGCTACGCAGTGTTCGCGATCGCGACCCTGTCCTTCCTCGGCTTCGGCATCCCGCCGCCGGCCCCGGACTGGGGATTGACCATCGCCGAGCAGTACACGTACCTGATCGCCAACCTCTGGTGGCCGGTGCTGTTCCCCGCGCTGGCGATCGCGAGCGTCGTGATCGCGGTCAACCTGTTCGCGGACGGCCTCTCCCAGGTGCTGGAGCGGTGAGCGAGAAGCTGGGCGCGGCGCAAACACCCGCGCTGCAGGTGACCGACCTGAAGCTGTCGTATCGCGTGCGCGGCCGCGACCGCGAAGCGATCCGCGGCGTGACCTTCACCATCAACCGCGGCGAGTCCTACGGCCTCGTCGGCGAATCCGGATGCGGCAAGTCGACGGTCGCATACGCCGCGATGCGCTACCTCCCCAGCAACGGGAAGATCACCTCGGGCACGATCGTGCTCGACGGCAGGGACATGCTGGCGATGGACGGCGACGAGCTCCGCCAGCTACGCGCGAAAGCCGTGTCGATGGTCTACCAGAACCCCGGCACAGCGCTGAACCCGACCATCCGCGTCGGCGACCAGCTCGTCGAATCCTTCGTCACCGCGGGCGTGCACAGGCACGAGGCGGGCGAGCGCGCGCTCGCGATGCTGCGCCAGGTCCAGATCTCAGACCCCACCGGGGTGATGAGCCGTTACGCGCATCAGCTTTCCGGCGGCATGCAGCAGCGCGTCGTCATCGCAATGGCCCTCGCCTCGGACCCCACGCTTCTCATCCTCGACGAGCCGACCACGGGTCTCGACGCGACCGTCGAGGCGGAGGTGCTCGACCTGATCCGCAACCTGCGCGCGACCTTCGGCACGAGCGTGCTGTTCATCAGCCACAACCTGGGCGTGATCGCTCGGATGTGCGACCGCGTCGGGGTCCTGTACGCGGGCCGCATGGTCGAAGAAGGCCCCGCATGGGAGCTGCTGACCAATCCGCGCCACCCGTACACGGTCGGGCTGCTGCGGTGCATCCCGCGCTGGGGCCTGAGCAAGGAGCTCGGCGCCCTCGACACGATTCCAGGTTTTCCTCCCGGCATCGGGGCGGCGGTCAAGGGCTGCGTCTTCGCCGACCGGTGCGGCCTCGTACAGGACATCTGCCGGACCAAGGAACCGGGTCTCGACCCGGTCGGAGAGGGCCACGCCAGCCGCTGCCACTTCTCCGACATCGCGCAGACGCTACCGAGCGCGGAGCGCGACATGGTCCCGCGACCGCCCGTTCCGGAGACAGGACGCTCGGCGCTGTCGATCCACAACCTGCGGCGCACGATGAGGCAGCAGGGCAGCTCGTTCCAGGCGCTGGCCGGGATCGATCTCGAGATCGCCCCGGGCGAGGTCTTCGGACTGGTCGGCGAGTCGGGCAGCGGCAAGACGACGCTCGCGCGCAGCGTGGTCGGCCTTGGCGCGCCCGACGCGGGGAGCGAGATCAGCCTCGAAGGCAAGCCGCTGCCGGCGAAGGTCGGCCAGCGCTCGCGCGACCAGGTTCGGGCGATCCAGATCGTGTTCCAGAACCCGGACGCGTCATTGAACCGCCGGCACGCGGTGCGTCAGATCCTCGGCCGGGCGCTGACCAAGCTGACCGGCGTGCACGGCGAGCAGCGAGCGCGGCGCGTCGTCGAGCTCTCGGAGTCGGTCCGCCTCGACGCCGCCCTGCTCGACGCCCTTCCCCGCCAGCTTTCCGGCGGCCTCAAGCAGCGTGTCGGCATCGCGCGGGCGTTTGCCGGCGAGCCGCACCTCGTCATCTGCGACGAGCCCACGTCGGCGCTCGACGTCTCGGTCCAGGCCGCGATCCTCAACCTTCTCGTCCGGCTGCAGCGCGACCGCAACCTCTCCTACATCTTCATCTCGCATGACCTTGGCGTGGTCCGCTACATCTCAGACCGCATCGGCGTGCTCTACCTCGGGCGCCTGATGGAGGTCGGCCCCGCCGATGTCGTGTTCAGGGCGCCGCACCATCCGTACACCGAGGCCCTGCTTTCCGCAGCGCCGAGCCTCGAGGTGCGCGAGGAGCACAGGATCAGGCTCAGCGGCGACGTGCCCAGCGCGGCCAAGCCCCCCTCCGGTTGCGTCTTCCACACGCGCTGCCCGCGCAAGACCGGCGCGATCTGCGAGCAGGAGCAGCCGCCGCTCGCGGAGGAGGAGCCCGGCCATTTCATCCGCTGCCATATCCCGATCGAGGAGCTCCGGCGCCTGCAGAAGCCAGAGGCGGCGAAAGAGGCCGGATGAGGATCACCGCGGCCGTGCTGCCGGAAACGGGCGAGGACATCGACGTGCGCGAGGTCGAGCTCGCCGCGCCCGGGCCGGAAGAGGTGCTCGTCCGGATTCACGCCAGCGGCGTATGCCATAGCGACCTGAATGCCGTGGATGGCACGTCCGCCACGCGCCGTCCCGCCGTGCTCGGGCATGAGGGCGCGGGCGTGATCGAGGCCATCGGGCGCGGCGTGCAGCTGAAGGTCGGGCAGCACGTCGCGCTGTCGTGGATGCCGTCGTGCGGGCGCTGCGAGGAATGCGTGCGCGGCCTGACCCACCTCTGCCGCGTCGCCTGGACAGGCATGAGCCACGGCGGCCTGCTCGACGGCACGCCGCGGCTGTCGTGGGAGAAGGGGCCGATCTACCACTATTCGTACCTCTCGACGTTCGCGCAGGCGGCGGTGGTGCCGGAGCGCTGCGTCATCCCGATCCCGGACAACGTTTCCTTTGATATCGCGGCGCTGGTCGGCTGCGCGGTATCCACGGGGATCGGCGCTGTGTGGAACACCGCCGGGGTGCGGCCGGGCGAGCGCGTCGCGGTCATCGGGTGCGGCGGCGTCGGCCTCAGCGCGGTCCTCGGAGCGCTCGCCACCGGAGCGTCGCCGGTGATCGCGGTCGACCTCTCGGAGCAGAAGCTCGACCTGGCGAAGCACGTGGGCGCAACCGCGACGGTGCGCTGGACGGGCAGCGCCGAGTCGACCGCGGAGGCGATCCGCGAAGCGAGCGGCGGCGGAGTCGACTACGCCATCGAGGCCACCGGCCGGCCCGAGGCGATGCTCGCCGCTTTCCTGTCGTGTCGCAAGCGAGGCGCGGCGGTACTGATCGGGATCTCGCGCTCCGACGCGATCCTTCCCCTGCCCGCGATCGAGATCCCTCGCTCCGAGCGCCGCATCCTGGGCAGCGCATACGGTTCGGTGCGGCCGGAGCGCGACTTCCCCAACATCCTCCGTCTCCACGCCGAGGGCCGGCTTCCGCTCGAGCGGCTGGTCACGCACCGCCTGCCGCTTGCTCGCACAGCCGAGGCTCTGGAGCTGGTGCGCACGGGCCAGGCCGTTCGCGCGGTGCTGCAACCGAATTGATGACTCCAGACGAGCTGGACGGACGCATCGGGGAGGCGTGGTCCGGGACCGCGCCTGACGGCAGCCACATCAACCTCGTCATCGGCAAGCGAGGCTCGCCCACCGCCGCCGCGATCGTCGGCGCTCTCGCTTCGCCCCGGCCCGGTCATGTGCCGTTCCTCGCCGTCGTCGAATCTGGGGTGCTGGTCCGCCCGGTCACGGTCGTCGTCAACAAGGTCACGCTCGGCCACGACGCGCTCGACCGCATCACCTGGGGCGCGGCGCAGCTCGGCATCTCGCAGGGCGTGCTCGACGCGGTCGCCGACGGCCTGATCGACCCGGGAATCGCGACCTCGATCGTGCTTCTCGTCGCCGTGTGGGTCGATCCCGCCGCCTCCGATGAAACGGCGGTGCGTAAGGCCAACCGTGCGGCGACCCGTGCCGCCGTCGCGGACGCGCTCACCGACCGCGACGCGCCGTTCGTCCGCGAGGTCGCCGCGCGGCGCGAGCACGCGTCCAACAGCTACTACAAGGGAAAGTGATTTGAAGATCACCGCGATCCGCCTGCAGCGATTGAGGCTTCCTCTCGACCCGCCGTTCTACGCCGCGTGGGATCCGGCCCCGCGCACGCGCTTCGACGCGACGCTTGTGCGGGTCGAGACCGACGAGGGGATCACCGGCGTCGGCTCGGGCGACACGATGGACGGCTTCGAGGCGTTCGCCGACCTATTCATCGGGCAGGACCCACTACACATCGCGCGCCATGTGCGAGCGCTGGAGACGATCACCTTCCACGCGGGCCGCTACTGGCCGCTCGAGGCGGCGCTGTGGGACATCGCGGGCAAGGTCACGGGCCAGCCGGTGTCCGTCCTTTTCGGCGGCTCGACCAACATGCTTCCCGCGTACGCGTCGTGCGGGGAGATGAGGCCGCCGGCGGAGCGCGCGGAATACGCCGTCCAGCTGAAAGAGATGGGCTTTCGCGCGATGAAGATTCGCTTCGTGCGAGAGCGCCTCCGCGACGGCATCGACACGGTGCGCGCCGTGCGCAAGGCCGTGGGCTCGTCGCTCGAGGTCATGGTGGACATGAACCAGGCGTGGCGCATGCCGGGTGACATCGCGCCCGCGCTCGACCCGGCCGCCGTGCGCAGGACGGTGGAGGAGCTGACCGAGCTCGGCGTGCTGTGGGTCGAGGAGCCGCTCACCGGAGCCGACGTGCAGGGCTGCGCTCGGTTGCGCGCGGAGACCGGCTGCCGAATCGCGGCCGGCGAGATGACGCGAACCGTGCCGGAGCTGCTCGCCTACCTCGACGCCGACGCGCTTGACGTCTATCAGCCCGACGTCGTGCTCGCGGTGGGCATGTCGCGCGCGCGCCTCATCGCCGAGCTCGCGCTGCTCAAGAACCGCTGGTTCACGCCGCATACATGGACGAATGGGATCGGCGTCCTCGCCAACCTCCACGTCGCGGCCGGCGTCGGTGGAGGCCCCTTCCTCGAGTTTCCCTTCGACCCGCCCGGGTGGACGCCCGAGCGTCGCGACTTCTTTCTCGACGAGCCGCTGCGCATCACCGCCGACGGCTGCCTCGCGGTTCCCCAACGACCCGGGCTTGGCGCGGTGCTGGACGAGGCGAAGGTCGCGCGGTACCTGCTCAGTTGACAGTCGCGCACAAGCTTCATTCGCAGCAGCTGACGATCGGAAGCGGAGCCCGCACGTTCTTCGGGTCGGGGTCGATCGCGAAACTGGCGGGAGAGGTCCTGGAGCTGGGCGCGACGAAGGTCTTCGTCGTCACCGACAAAGGCGTCGTGGCGAGCGGGTTGTGCGCGTCAATCACGGCGCTGCTCGTCGAGCACGGTCTCGAGGTCGAGGTCTATTCGGACCTACGGCCGAACCCGGGAATCGGCGACATCGAGGCCGGCGCACGCGCACTTCGCGGCCCTGATGGCAGGGTGGTCCTGGGACTGGGTGGGGGGACCGCGCTCGATGGAGCCAAGGCGATCTCGCTCGCCGCCGAAAACGAGGGACCGATCCACGACCTCGACTACCGCAAGAAGAAGCGCAACCCCGGCCTGCCCGTGGTCGCGGTTCCCACCACCGCGGGGACCGGGTCGGAGACGAACTCTTTCGCCGTGATCGACGACCACGAGGCTCACCGCAAGTTCTACGCCAGCGATGACTCGGTCACGCCGAAGGTCGCGATCCTCGACCCGGACCTGACGCTCGGGCTGCCACCGGGCGCGACCGCGTCGACCGGCATCGACGTGCTGACCCACAGCCTCGAATCCTTGATGGCGAGGAGCCCCAATCCTTTCTCGCACGCGCTCGCGCTCGAGGCGATCGAGATGGCCGGTCGATGGCTGCCGGTCGCGGTCGAGGACGGGGGCAACGTCGAAGCTCGCGCGCAGATGCTGCTGGCCGCGCACATGGCGGGCCTGGCGTTCGCGAACACGGGCCTTGGCCTCGCGCACGCGCTCGGCCACACGTTGAGCGCCCACCTCGGAACGGTCCACGGCGTGGCGCTTGCCGTCGTCCTTCCCGCAGTCATGGAGCTGAATGAAGAGGCGAGGGTGGCCGAGCTTGGGGAAGCCGCCGTTGCGCTCGACGCGAGCGCGGCGCCGGTCGCGGTCCGCGATCTGGTGAGGCGGATCGGCATGCCGTCGACGCTGACCGAGCTCGGCCTGACACGTGACGCGGTGTCCAGACTCGTGAGCGACGCGCTGGACGACGTCGTCCTGCTCAACAACCCTGTCCAGCCGACGCCGGAGCAGTTGACGGCGCTCGTCGAGTCGTTGCTGTAGGTTTTTCGCGATGGACCGCGAACCTGCGCTGCACGACTTCGAGAAAGCACGCGGCGAGTGGGAGGCGGCGTTCGCGAAGGTGCCCGACGCCGCGCTGACCTATCTCAAGCCCGGCGACGATTACTCGCTCGGCGGCCTGCAGGTCCACGTCAACTGGGTGCTCGAGCATTACAACCGCGTTTTGAACGGCGTCGTTGCGGCAGGGTTCGAGCAGATCGGACCTCAAGATCCGCCGCGGGCCGAGGATCGGGCCAGGGAAGGCATGAGGCGTGGGTTGGCCGACGACGAACGCGGCCCCTTACTGGACGAGATGGATCAACTTCATGTTGCCGTCCGGGCGATGTGCGCGAAATTGCCTGAGTCTGATTGGTCGCGCAAGGCGCCGGTCGTCTACGGGGAAGGACAGGACCCGTACCCCACCAGCGCGGACGACATCGTCGGCTGGCTTCGCGACCATTACCGCGAGCACGTGGAGCAGAGCGCGGACCTGATCGAAGGGTGGAAGGCGGCGAGCCGGGCTTAGCCACAGTTCTAGCCAGTCCTTCCGAGTGTGGTGAAGGGACTGGGAAGAGGGTGTGGGCGCGGCGTCCGGCTGCGGGATTGGGGCATCCCTTCCTAAGGCAGGCGGTTGATCCAGGCGGGCGTCGAGTACTTCGACGCCACGAGTCGCTCCGCGTCCCGCATCTCCTCTTCGGATATCTCGCTCGGGCGCGTCGGCACCTCGCGAGCGAAACGCGATGTCATGTGCGCTTCCACCTCGTCGCACGAAAGATCGGTGAACCACGCCAGTGGCGAGACGGTCTTCTCGGCGCTTCGGATCCCGCGCTCCGCGACGCGGTCACGGCCGATCCTGATCAGGCGCGGCAGCAGGTCCACGTCCATGTCATGGGCGATCGTCGTGTGGTGCAGCACGAAGCCGCGCCGGCGTGCCTGGGCCGCGCCGCCGATCTTGCCGCGCGGCGAGATGATGTCGTTGATCTCGCGGTAGCTCGCGGGAATCCCGACCTCGTTGAAAGCGCGGACGGCCCAGCCGTCGAGCAGCGCGTAGGACTTCCGAAAGCTCACTCCCGCCACCATGGACTCGGGCACGTACAGGGAATAGGTGATCGTGCGGTCCCGCTCGCACAGCATCGTCCCGCCGCCGCTCATCCGTCGCGTGATGACGAAGCCCAGCCGGTGCGCGGTCGCGGTGTCGACCTCGTTCATCACCGACTGATGCGAGCCGATGACGAGCGCGGGCTCGATCCAGCGCCACAGCCGCATCGTCGGCGGCCGCAAGCCCGCGATGACGCGCTCGAGCAGGACCTCGTCGAGCGCCATGTGGATGTGCGCCGGATGAGCGGATGGCAGAATGAGATCCCACTCAGCCTCTCGCATCCGGTCGTTCACCACGTGCGCAAGAACGGTGCACGAAATCCCGTCGAACAAACAATGGGGGTGGCCGCAAATTGAGCGCCACGCAGAGTCCGATCAAGCACGTGGTGATCATCGTCAAGGAGAACCACGGCTTCGACAACTACTTCGGCACTTTTCCCGGCGGCAACGGAGTCCCGCTGCCCGCGAGCCCGAACCCGCCGCCGAAAGACCCCGACCACCGTCACGCCGCGTGGCTCACGCGCGACAAGACCGCGCCTCGCGTGGCCTTTCCGCAGAAGGACATTCCCCACTACTGGAGCTACGCGAACCAGTTCACCCTTTGCGACAACTACTTCACCGACGTGGCGGGTCCCTCGACCCCGAATCACCTGATGCTGATCATGGCCGACTCACCTCTGGTCAACAACCCGTCGAGCGGCTACCGCAAGCATCCCGGGCCGCCGGTCTACAACCAGCCGTCGCTTCCATCGCAGCTCGACGCCGCCAAGCTCTCGTGGGGCAACTACAACGGCTACGCCTTCGAGTTCATCAAGTACACCGCGGGGAAGAAGCACACATGGCAGCAGTTCGCCACCGACGCCAAGGCCGGCAAGCTGCCGTCGGTGTCCTGGCTGTACGCGGACGAGGTCTTGAGCGAGCACCCCGCGGACACCGCGACACAGCGCGCCGCCGGCGCGGGGGACGTCAGCAAGGGGAGCCAGTGGACGGTGAGCCAGGTCCAGGCTTTGGTCGGCGCCGGGCTGTGGCCGCAGGTCGCGATCTTCGTCACGTGGGACGACTGGGGCGGATGGTGGGACCACGTCACGCCACCCAACATCGAGAAGTGGACCGACGGCACCCAGTTCCGCTTCGGCGGTCGCGTCGGGTGCCTGGTGCTCAGCCCGTACGCGAAGAAGGGCTACGTCTCGAAGGCACAGCACTCGCACGTGAGCCTCGTCAAGTTCTGCGAGAACATCTTCGGGCTCCCCTCGCTGAACAAGCGCACGACCGCGTCGGACGGCATGGAGGACTGCTTCGACTTCAAGCAGGCCCCGCTGCCGCCCCCTCTGTGACCAGGCTGTCCAGGCTCTTCCAACCGTAGGAGACCTCTTGCAGCAGGGCGCGGCCGATGGTGATCGGCTGCGAACGGACATACACGCCGCCCAGCCGCTCGTAGAAATTGCGTGCCGTCGGGTTGTCGCGCAGGACCCAGACGATCATGTCCTCCAGGCCCATCTCGCGCAGGCCCCGCGCCACAGCCCGCACCAGCGCGTGACCGTTTCCCCGGCGCTGCGCATCCTGCATGACGTAGAGGGCGTAGAGCTCGCCGGCGTAGCCATCCTCGCCCGCGCGTTCGCGGCCGCCCGAGGCGAAGCCGACGACGCGTCCGTCCTCCTCCACGACGTAGACGCGGCTTGCGCCTTCGGCCAGGCTGCGCCTCCAGCGCTCCTCGTATCCCGCCTCGCCAAGTGACTTCAGGAACTCATCGGGGAGCAGGCCGCGATACGCCGTCCTCCACGTCGCGACGTGCACCGCCGCGATCGCGGCCGCGTCTTCTAGGGTCGCAGCGCGCACCATCTCGGTTCAAAATCTACTTCGGCTCGACGAAGATGGCTGAAGGGGATTTCAAGGGCGGTGCCCGCGCGCGCCGCGCGGTGGCATTGATCGCGGTCGCTCTGACGGTCATCCTGCTGGTCGGGCTGACCTGGCTGAGGGCGAACTCGCCCCAGCCCGCGGTGATCATCCCGATGCCCTCGCCAACACCGGTGGTGGCTGCGAGCTACTCGGTGACCTATGACTTCATCAGTCCATCCACCGGCTGGGCGGCGGTGACCGACAACGCCAACAACCGCGCCACGTGGGTGTTCAAGACCACGGACGGCGCGAAGCACTGGCAGCAGATCTACGCCGGCACGCTCGCGCCGAGTGGAGCGGAGGTTCACTTCCTGGATCGAGCTCATGGGTACCTCGAGGGGCTCTTCGGCCAGTCCGAGGTCTTTCGCACATCGGACGGCGGCGTCCACTGGCAGGCGATGACCTTCCCGCTTCCGGCGAGCGACTTCGCGTACGCCGACCTGACGCATGCCTGGTTTCTGACCTTCGACAGCCAGGCGCCCAACCCGCTCTTCGAGCTGTTTTCCTCGACCGACGGTGGGATCAGCTGGACGGAGGGGTCCTGGCCTTTCAACTCGTTCCTGTCTGGTAAGGCGACTCGCGCGAACCTTGTTTTCCTGCCTGACGGCGAAGGCTGGATCGGCAGCTCAGGCAACGCGCCTGTTGCCTACTCGACCTCGGATGGGGGCAGGAGCTGGCACGCGCACACGATCGCACTGCCGCCATTCACGTTTCCCACCCCCGACCCGGGCAAGCCTCAGCCGCCGGGCCCCGCGTACTCTGTGGCGGCGCAGGTGCTGCCCGGGATCGGCGTGATCGCGATCGTCAGCGACTACAGCGGCAACCGAATTGGATTCACATCATTCGACGAAGGGTCGACATGGCGGCCGGTCGTCTTGCCCAACCCGGCGACGTACGACGACATCACCTATGTCGACGGGCGTCACTGGTGGGCGTGGCGCTTCGGCTTTCTGTTCAAGACGTCGGATGGCGGGGCGACGTGGCAGGAGACGCACGTCGCGCCGCTGCTCGACAACTGGATCTACTCGCCGGCCCACGTGATCGACGCGGAGCATGCGTGGTCGCAGATGACGTTCGCCGCGAGGGGCGGCGGGTCTGCCCTGTCGATGACCACCGACGGCGGCGTGAGTTGGCACACCGTAAACGTGCCCAAGCCGGGGTAAGCTGATCGCGGGATCGCAGATGGAAGCGCCAATCAGCGACCCGGAGATCGAGCCCGACGCCTCAGCATCGCACCTGGGTGCGCGAGCACGCCGGGCACTTGCGCTGATGGGCGCGTCGGTGGTGGTCCTCGTCGCGATCTCCATCGCGTACACGCAGCCTGCCTTGCCCGACTCGGGCTCGAGCTCAGCGATGAACGCGCCTGTCGCGGTATCGAGCTACCAGGTGGCCACGGTCGACTTCGTCAACCCGTCCACCGGCTGGGTCGTGGCGGACTTCGACTCGGGCGACTTCACCGTCCTCCACACGGTGAACGGCGGAAGGTCGTGGAGCGCGCAGCTTGCGGGCCCGACGCACGGTCACGCCATCTTCCTCAAGTTCTTCGACGAGGCCGTCGGCGTCGTCGCCCTGGTCGGAGCGCGCCCGTTCCTCTACCGCACAGCCGACGGTGGGCGCACGTGGACCACCAGACCCGCGCTGCGGGCTTCAAGCGTCGTGCTGTCGTGGTCGTTCGTCGACTCGTGGCACGGCTGGATGCTGGTCAGCGAAGCGACCGCCGCACCGGCGCCCGCGAGGCTGTACCGCACTCAGGATGCGGGCCTGTCGTGGACCGACCTCGGCGTTCCTGTGCAGGGATCGGACCAGGGCTACCAGGTCCAGTTCTCTTACCTCACGACCGGTTGGCTGACCAGCGCCGGATCGGGGGCATACGCATACAAATCGTCCGACTTCGGTGAGACGTGGCAGCGCGTCCAGCTTGCCGCGCCGACCGGGGGCTGGCCGCGGTCCGGACAGTTCTTCGTCACGGTGCAGCCCACTGTCGGCACCGGGCTCGTGGCCACCGTGGTCAACTTCGCGCCTGTTCAAGGACGAACAGGCATCGGCGGGATCGTCCGCGCGTATCCGCCCCTCGTCGTGCGCGCGTTCGATGGAGGCCGACCCCACACCTACACGTACGCCACCTTCAACGACCTCGTGACGGGCGGGCCCTTTGCGCAAGAGCAGGCGCCCAACCAGGTCCAATTGGCTTCTGTGGACGGAGGCGTCAGCTGGTCGGCGATCCAGGTTCCTTCGACCAAAGGCGCGATCGGCTACTTCAGCGTCCGCGACTGGTGGTGGGTCGGGGCTGGCACGATGTCGCGCAGCTTCGACGGTGGCGTGACCTGGTCAGCTGTGGAGGGGTTTGGGGAGGCCGTCGAGCCTCTTCCCGGCTCGCTGCAGGTCCTCGATCAAGACCACGCATGGTTTGCGGCCTCGGAAACGCTGCCGGTGCTCGAGACCACCTCCGACGGCGGCGCTCGGTGGAGAATGGTCCTGCTCCCGCCGATGTACGACCGGGCTACGCCTTGACGTAGGCGATCACGGCCCGCGCCTCGGCCACGATCTGGCCGTGCCCGTGCTCAACAGTCGCCTCGCAGAACGCCAGCCGTCTCGTGCGGTGGCGCACGGTGGCCCGCGCGATCAACCGTCCCGGCTTGGCCGGTCGGAGGTAGTCGACCTTCAGGTCGGCCGTGACCGTGGTCTCGCCCTCCTCGGCGACTGTGAACGCGACCGAGGCCAGCGCCTCGTCGGCGAGCGTCGCGATCGCGCCGCCGTGCACTACCGTGCCGTGCGACGTGGGGAATCCGTGCCTGTCGGCCGTCATGTTCGCCTCGAGGACGAGACTTCCGTAGCCGACCTCGACGATGCGCGTGCCGATGTTCGCCACCATCCCGGTCGAGGCCCATTCCTTGTACATCTCCGGGAGAGCCCGGACGCCGTAGGGCTCGTCGTTCACGGCGCCAGGTCTCGATGCAGCTCGATCGTCGGCCGCACGAGTCGGTAACCCATCTGGGCGTTGACGCGAAGCATGGGGGCGTTGTCGGCGTCGTTGTTCGTCCGCACCCTGGTGAATCCGAGCTCCACGGCCTGGTTCATGGCTTCGTATTTCAGCGCTTTCGCGATCCCGCGCCCGCGCACCGCCGGCACGGTCGCCGTCATGGCGGTGTGGGGCACGCCGCGCGTGGCAGGGAACTCGAGAGCCGTCATGCCGACGATCGAGTCGCCTTCGCGCGCGATCCAGTACCGATCCTCCCGGATGCCGGGGTTGTCGAACCAAAAACGCTTCCAGGCTTCGAAGGTGAGCACGCGCCAGGGAGTGATGGTGGGAATGTCCTGCTCGGCCTCCGCGAGCATGCGATACAGCTTGGCGAACTTCTCCGGATCGCCGTCGTCGCTGAGACTCATGAGCCTGACGCCGGCCTCCAGCATCTGCTTGCGACATGCGGCCACGGTGCTCAGGATGTGCTCTCGCCTCTCGACGAGGTCGAGCTCCGAGGTGCGCGCGCGGCGCCGCTCGCGATAACCGAGCCGATTGAGGACGTCGAGCTGTCTTTGCAAATCGTCACGCTCGCGGATCACGGCTGTGATGACCCCCTCGGATCGCAACCACTCCTCGGCCACCCTGACGAGCGTCTCGAAACGGGCCTCTGTCCAGGCGTCCGGGCGCAGGTTGAGCCGGATCGTGCCGAAGCGCTTGTCGGTGGTATCCCACGGGTCGTGGCGAGCCGACACGTAGGCGACCGCCGCGGCGTCGCGCACGGCCACCCGGCGCATCGCGACGTCGTTCGCGTCGTTCATCGCCCACCAGTGACGGACGCCGCTCGCGTCCCGTGCTTCGTCGGGGTCGGCCAGGGCGTCCAGCACGGCCACCATCGCGGCGTCGTCGAGCGTCGCAGGGCGAAGCTCAAGCTCAAAACTCTCCCCCGGCATCCGTTCACTAGAAGGTTAATCTCTGCGGGTTGATCAGCAGAAAAGCGCCAGGATTCGCCGGCTGGCGGGGCTCGCGTAGCCGTTCTGTGCACCACCTGGCGCTCTCGCCCGCGTGCTGGGGAATCTCCGAGGTGACCGGCTGGGGTCACCAGATCGACGCGGAACGCGTGCTGTCAGAAGCGGCCGCGGTCGGCGAAGGCGCGATCACGGCCGGGCCGCCGGGGTTTCTGCCCGATCGCAGCGACCAGGCGAGGACGCTGCTCCGGCGGAGCCGCCTGCGCGTGGTCGCCGGCCAGGTGCACGCCATCCTGCATCACCACGAAACGCGCGGACCGGAGCTCGCCCACATCGACGGGCATGCTCACTGGCTCGCCGTGGTCGGCGCTGAAACACTCGTCCTGACGGCGATCCCGGAACGCAGCCCGGAGGCGACCAACAACGCCGCCCTGTCGCAGGCGGAGTGGGCGCACCTGCTTCACCTCGTCGGTTCGGTCGAGCACGTTTGCGCGCGGCACAAGCTCAAGCTCGCCGTCCAGCCCCGGTTCGGCAGCACGATCCAGGGACCGGAGGAGATCGAGAGGTTGCTCGTCGGATCGGAGGCGGGTCTGTGCCTCGACGTGGCCCACCTGGTGATCGCGGGCGCCGACCCCGTCGACGTCATCGAGGAGGCCGCGGGCAGGATCCACCACGTGCACGTGAACGACGTCGACCTCGACCTCGCACGCCGCGTGCGGAGCCATTCTCTCGGCTACCCGGAGGCGGTGGCGCAGGGCCTTTACCGGCCGATCGGCGAAGGCGGCGCCAACATCCAGCGCGTCATCGAGGCGCTGCGGAGCGCGAAATACGGCGGCTGGTACACGCTCGAGCAGGAGACCCGCCTCGCCTCGCCTGACGACCGGCCGCTCGGCCGGATCAGCAGGTCGCTGGAGTTCGTGCTCCCGCTGCTCGCCTAGGTGTAGCGGCGTCAGATGCGCCGGCCCGCACCCGCCCAGTAACGATCGCGCAGCGAGCGCTTGAGCAGCTTGCCCGCGGCGTCGCGCGGCAGCTCGTCGACGAAGTCCAGTGATCGCGGCTTCTTGTAGCCCGCGAGCCGTTCGCCGCAGAACTTGATCAGATCTTCTGATGTGGTCTGCGCACCGGCCCGCAGCTGCACGATCGCTTTGACGGACTCGCCCCACTCGTCGTCGGGCACCCCGATCACCGCCGCGTCCAGTACGGACGGATGCGCGTGCAGGACCGCCTCGACCTCCGCCGGGTAGATGTTCGCGCCGCCCGAGATGATCATGTCGATGCGCCGGTCGCAGATGAAATAGAAACCCTCCTCGTCCCGATACGCGACGTCGCCGACCGAGAAAAAACCATCGTGCATGCTGCGGCTGGTGGCGTCGGGCCGCCGGTAGTACTCCGCGATCCAGGTGTTGCGGACCATCAGCTCGCCCGGCTTGCCGGTGGGAGCTTCGCTGCCGTCCTCGCGGACCAGCTTGATCTCCTGGCCTGGCACCGCCGTCCCGCACGAGCCTGGTTTGCGGAGCTGGTCCTCGGGCCGAAGGATCGTGTTGATTCCCGTTTCGGTCGCGCCGTAGAACTCCCACACCACCTGGCCAAAGGCGGCTTGGGCGCGCAGCTTCAGCGCATAGGGACATGGGGCGGCTCCGAGGATCAGCGCGCGCAGCGAGCTGACGTCGCGCGGCCGGCGCTCCTGCGCGTCGACGAGGCGACCAAGCAGCGTCGGCGCCATGAACGTCGTCGTGACACGGTGTCGTTCGATGAGATCGAGCGCCTCGTCGGCCTGGAATTTCGGCTGCACCACGACGGTCGCGCCGAGGAGCACGTTCAGCACCGAGAAGAAGCTGACCGCGCTGTGGTAGCCGGGACCGCACACCAGGTGAACGTCCGATTGATTGAGCTCGAAGATCGAGATGATCTGCAGCACGTTGCCGATGTCGAGGCCGTTGGGCCGCCACGTCCCTTTGGGATGTCCGGTTGTGCCGGAGGTGTAGATCATCGACGCGCCGATGCCTGACGCGATCGAGTCGAACTCCTCGGAAGCTGCGCCGACGATCTCGCTGTACGAGAGCCAATCAGGTGGAACTCGCTCTCCCACCGCGATGAAGCGGACGTCGCCCCTCACCTCTGGCTGCGCCGCGGCCATGGCCTCGACGCGCTCAGGGCCGGCGACGGCGATCCTGGCCCCCGAGTCGTTGAGCACGTACGCGATCTCCGGCCCGCGCAGGCGGTAATTGACCGGGACGAGGACCAATCCCGCTCGCCGCGAGCCGTTGGTGATCTCTGCGCCCTCGATCGAGTTGAATGACATCCACGCGACCCTGTCGCCTTCTTTCAGGCCGAGTGAAGTGAACGCGTTGGCCACGCGATTCGCACGCTTGCTCAGCGTCGAGTAATCGAGGATCCGGTCGCCGCAGATGATCGCCGGCTTGTCCGGCATCGCCTCGGCGTGATCGGCCACGAAATCGAACCCCGACATGTCCTCAGCTGACATGTCCTCAGCTTAGGAATGCGAAGGAGTCGGGGTCGCCTTTGGAGTTGGCGTGGGTTTCGCGGAGCACAGGGTGTCGGAGAGGAGACCGAACGTCGAGGCGACCGGCGCCACGCTGCCGGTGATGACGACGCGGTAGCGGTAGCAGCCCCCGAGGAGCGCCCACGTATCGGACGCCGCCCAGTGATGAAACACCACCGCCGCGTTCATCGGCGGGTACTGCGCAAGGACCGCCGGCGTCGCGTCCGTGATCGATTCGATCGGCGACTTTTTCGTCGAATCGAACTGCCACACGTACACCTTCGTAAGCGGGCGATTGGCGGGGGTGTCGGCCTGCGCCGGAAGCGCGGTCGACTTGAGCAGCGCGTCGACCATCGTCTGCGGGCCGGGGCTCGGCTTCACCGACGCAACCGTCTGGGAGGGGATGGGCGCCGACCACGCGACGCCGACCACGTTCGACCCAGGCTGGTACTTGGCGGCGGGCGCCGTGCCATCTGGGGCCGAGGCCGCGTAGATCTCGATCTCGCCGTTGACGGCAAGCGCCAATTGCTTGGCATCCGGGCTCCACGCCAGCCCGTCGGGATGCGGAAGCTTCGAGTTGACGCGCTTGGGCGCCGCCACGACGCTGGGAGTGGCGCGCGGAGACGGCGAGGCCTGCGCGCCGGCGGTTGCGCTCGAGCTCGGCGTCTCGAGCGGCAGCGCGCTGTTGATCGTCTCGATCACCGCTCCGTGATCCGGCATCGCGACGGCGGCCATCGTGCCGTCCGCGGTGATCGCGATCGGACCGTCGTCCGCTCCAAGCGTGAGCGGAAAGGGGTTCAGCACGCCGGCGTCGGCGTTCAGCCAATACCAGCCACCCGTGCCGAATTCGCGCACCGCGAGCAGCCCCGAGCTTCCGGGCGCGGCGCCTTCCGTGAAAAACGGAGGCTGGTTGGGCGGCTTCGCCAGCACCTTCAGCGGGCCTGCTGTTTGCGTCAGGTCGAGCGCGTCGACCTCGTAGGACGCGCAGCAGCCGACGGTCAGCCCGAGATAGTGACCGTTGCCGACCAGCCCGAGCGGGCCTTCGCTCTGCGAGTCCTGGGAGGCCGCGACGGGTTCGATCACGCCGGTGAACGGGTCGACGCGGAAGACCCAGTCATATGGCACCACGCCTGTCGTGGTGCGCCGCTCGGCGGGGCGGTCGTCGTGAACGGTGAAATACAGCACCGGGTATGTGGCGTCCGGCGTAGGCCCCCAGACCGGGCCCGCCACGCGGAAGGTCCCCGGCTGCAGAGCGGCCACAATCGAGCCCTTGCCGGTCGCCGGGTCGATCACTCCAATCCCCTGGTCCGCCGCGTAGGCGATGAGCCCGCCCGACAGCCCTCCCTGGACCGGCGACGGCGAGTGCGCGACCGTGGGCGTGCCTCCGCCGCATGCGGTGGCGATGAGCAGCGCCAGCGCCGCGCCGAGGCGCTGGAAGTGGAGGATTCGCACGTGAGTCGCCGATGTTAACGGGCGCAACCCGTCTGCTGTTACCCGCCGAGAGCCGCGCGCGTTTCGTATTCATGGTCAAAGTGGCAGTGGCCGGCGCCCTCTTCGCCGTCCTCTTCGCAGCCTGCGGTTACAGCCCCTGTGCGTGCGACGGCTCCGGCACCCTGCCTGTCCAGACGAGCCCGTCGCCCGGGCTCGGATTCGACGTCACGGCGACCGAGAAGGAAAAGGCCGTCAGCATGCACGTCGGCCAGAAGCTGGAGGTCGTGCTTCATGGCGGTGGGCAGATCACCTGGCAGCAGGTCAAATCCAGCGACACGTCGCTCCTCGAGCCGGCCGTCGACCCGGCGGCGACCGCGGCGCGCGGCGTCACCCTTGCTGCGTTCAAGGCCAAGGCGGCCGGCGAGACGCAGGTGACGGCGGTAGGAGCTCCGGTGTGCCCTTCCGGTCAGCCCTGCCCGATGTTCGCTGTTCTCTATTCCCTGACGGTGACGATCACGCCGTAGCCGGCGTGCCGGCGGCGAGGATGGCGGCTGCGATCGCGTCGAGCTGGGCTCGCGCGGGCGGATGCTCGTAGGTGTGGGGGAAGGTCAGGCCGAAGCCGTCCTTCGGGTAGCGCGGGATGACGTGGACGTGAAAGTGGGGTACATCCTGGAATGCGACCTCTCCGTCCGCGACGAAAATATTCACACCCGCGGCGCCCAGCGTGCGGCGCGCCACCTCCGCCAGCTTTCGCGCGACGCGAAACGTTCGCATCGCCGCCGTCTCGTTGAGCTCGCTCATCAGGACGGCGTGCTCGCGCGGCACGACCAGCATGTGGCCGTGGGTGATGGGCTGGACGTCCATGAAGGCGACGACCGAGTCGTCCTGGTAGGTGAAGCTAGCCGGCGCCTCGCCGCGCAGGATCTCGCAGAACACGCACTCGGCCATTGGGGCGAAAGCTTAAACGGCGGTTCAGGATTCCGAGTCGGTTTGAGACTCGACTGCCGCCGGCTCGGGTTGAGCTGCCGGTGCTCCATTCGTGCTTGCCTCGGCCTCGACAGGCGCGCTCAGAGGCTCGGCCTCCGATCCGTTCGGAGAAGCGGACTCGCCGTTGACCGTGCCGACCTCGGCGGGCAACCGCTGCCCGCGGCGCCTGCGCCGGGCCCGGCGGTCGCCCCGATGCGGGCGCGACAGGCGCTGCACCTGCGAGCGGATGCCCACCCGCTGGCAGGCGGTGACCACCGCGCCGACGCCGGCGACGAGGCCCTCCTCCTTGCAGTGCTCGAAAAGCGGGCCGAACAGCTCGGGCGCGCCTCCGATGACGGTCTTCGAGTCGCCGACGATCACGAGCAGCTTCTTCGCGCGCGAGATGGCGACGTTGACCCGGTTCGGGTCGTTGAGGAATCCGATCGCCGCCCGGTCGTTGGACCGGACCAGCGAAAGGATCACTCCGTCCGACTCGCGGCCCTCGAACGCGTCGACGGACTCGATGTCCTCCGGCGGAACGATCCCCTTCAAGGAGCCCTGGAGGCGGTTGACCTGGGAGTTGTACATCGCGATCACCGCGAGCTTGGCCTTGCGCACGCGGCGCCGGATGATCGAGGTGATGTCCTTGCACAGGGCGACCTCGAATTCGTTGGCGACCGAGCGCTGCGCGTCGCGGTACTCGTCCTGCGCGCCGGTGTCGACCCAGACGAGCTCCCGATCGAACGGCCACGGCAGCGGCATTCGCGGATGCGGCGCCTCGTGGATCAGCTTGCCGCCGTAGAACAGGTCTGAGACGACGCGGCCGATCGGCTCGCGCATGCGGTACTGGCGGGGCAGCATGATCTTCGAGCCCGCCGGGACCTTGTCCCAGATCCAGCCATAAAAGCTGTCGTCGCGCACGAGCTCGTCGAGCGGCGTCGCGATGGTGAAGGTCGACGCGGCCTCCTCCATCACCGGCGGCAATTGGTTCAGGTCGCCGATCATCACCCAGCGCTTGGCCAGCGGCATCAACGCCAGCGCCTCGTTGGCGCGCACCTTGTTCGCCTCGTCGAGGATCAGCCAGTCGAAGACCTTGAAGCGCAGCCGAGAATCGATGGTCAGCCGGTTGCATGTGCCGGCGACGAGGTTGTACGGCTCGAGGTCGTCGCCCTCGACCAGCGTCGGCCGGAGGCGGCGGGGCACCTTGCCCGGTTCGGCGATGCGGGCTTGCCTGACGTGCGAGAAGCCGAGCAGGCGCTCCTGGCCGGTGTCGACCGCGTCGTTGGAGTGCGAGGAGAGAAGGATCGAGGCGGTCGGGTTGCGGCCCAGGATGCGGCGGATCGACTCCACGATGGCCGTCGTCTTGCCGGTGCCGGGCGGGCCCTGGATCAGGTACAGCTGCCCCGGCCTCATGCCCATCACGCGGGCCACGGCCTCGGCCTGCTCTTCGTTTGGATCTGGGAGGTGGTGCGCCTTCTTGCCGTCGAGCGCGACCCGCGGCGGGCTGCCCAGCCAGCCGGTGTCGGCGAGCTCGGCGGCGAGGGCGCCGGTCCGCGGGCTGCCGATCTGGAGCTGGCGGATGACCGAGCGCTGGGCCTCGAACATCTCGACGCTCGCCGTCGGAAGCACGATCCCTTCGTCGGGCAGCGGGTCGTACCGGCGGAAGCTGACCCACAGGTTGGAGCCCTGGATGCGGTCGAGGGCCATGCCGCGGTATTCGGGGAACCCGGCCGAGCGCACCGTCAGGGAGTCGATTCCGCGATAGATCCGGCCGTCGGCGTCGTCGACCAGGTGAAGGATCGCGCGCACGTACTCTCCGCCGCGCATGTCCTCACCGCAGCTCGGGCAGTGGATGCCGTTGGAGGTCGGCACCTCCGTCTCGCACTTGGGGCACTCGATCCACTGCTCGGTCGCCTCGTACCGGCGCACGGCGGCCTCGGCGAGCTTCTCGCGGTAGTCGCGGAGGTGCTCGATGAACCGCATGGTCGAGTCGAGCATGGGGTGGCCCTTGGCTTGCTCCCGCAGGACGATCGCGGTAAAGCCCTCCAGGTCGCCATCCCATTCCTTGACGACGTGCAGCTCCTGGAAGCGCAGCCGGAGGCGATTCTTCTCCATCTCGAAGTCGCCCTCGAGCTCCTGCCAGTCGGTTATCTCCAGAGCCAGGCCCATCGGCGTCCGGCCGAGCTTGCCGGTGAGCAGGGTCGTGCTGACCTGGCCGATGAACTCCAGGGGCTTTTCGGGCTTGACGACGGTGTAGGTGCCGTCGATCAGCTTCTGCTCCTGCAACACCTGGCGCAGCAGCTCGGCGCCTCCGTGGGCTTCCAGGGCGAGCACCTTGGCCGCCGCCGGCGTGCCGGGGCGAACACGGATGCCGAGGCGTCCGGCCTGGATCTCCTCGCCCGGGATCTCCGGGTTCCAGAGGGGCAGGACGTCGCCGGGCAGGGTCCCCGGCGAACTCACGGCGAGCCGCTCCCCGACCCGCTACGCAGCTCGGGTCGCGGGTCCTCTGTGTTCGCCGGGCGCCTGGGCGTGCTCATACCAAGGTGAGCCTTGGCAGTGATACGGGCTAGACGTGTGTTGAGGATCAAGTCAAGTTAAAAGGGGTCCCAAGCGGGACCGAGCACCCCAACGGGCAGGGCCTACGTTAGCACACCGTGAGTGTGGCGCCGGGATGGATCAAGATTTGTGATCGCCGTGTGGAAGAACCGGTTGAAGCCTTACGACCTGCTCTCCGAGGACGAGGTCAACACCATCCACGAGCAGGCGATGACCATCCTCGAGGAGATCGGCGTCGACTTCCTACACGAGCGGGCGCGCCAGCTCTTCGGCGCGGCCGGCATGCGGGTCGAGGAGAACCGGGTGCGTTTCGACCGCGCCTTCGTCCTGGAGCAGGTAGCCAAGGCGCCGGAGACCTTCCCGCTGCAGGCACGCAACCCGGCTCGGTCCGTGGTGCTGGGAGGGGACAACGTCGTCACCGCCCCCGTCTACGGCCCACCATTCATCACCGACCTCGAGCGCGGCCGCCGTGGCGCGACGATCGAAGACTTCAACAACTTCGACAAGATGGCCCAGGCCATCCAGCAGATCCACTGCGCGGGCGGCACGACCGTCGAACCCGAGGACCTGCCGCTCGGAACGCGGCACCTCGACATGGTCCATTCCCACATGCGCTGGACGGACAAACCTTTCATGGGCAGCGTCATCTCGTCCGAGAACGCACGCGACACGATCGAGATGGCGTCGATCGTCTTCGGCGGCCGGGACAAGCTCGAGAAGACGCCCGCCATCATCAGCCTGATCAACGTCAACAGCCCGCTCCGATACGACGATCGCATGCTGGGCGCGCTGCTCGAGTACTCGGACGCGGGCCAGCCCGTGATCGTCACGCCATTCCTGATGGCCGGCGCCATGTCGCCGATGGCCCTGGCGGCTTCGGTCGCTCAGCAGACAGCCGAGGCGCTGGCCGGCATCACGCTCGTGCAGCTCATCCGCCCAGGCACGCCAAGCGTTTACGGATCGTTTCTCACCAACACCGACATGCAGTCGGGCAGCCCGGCGTTCGGAACTCCCGAGTCGGCGATGGGGATCCTGGCCAGCGCGCAGATGGCGCGCCGTTACAAGCTGCCTTTCCGCGGGGGCGGCGCGATGACCTCGTCCAAGGCGCCCGACGCTCAAGCCGCTTACGAGTCGATGATGTGCATGTGGCCGACGATCCTAGGTCGCGTCAATTTCGTGCTGCACGCGGCGGGCTGGCTGGAGAGCGCCCTGCTCGCGTCCTACGAGAAATTCATCATCGACGTCGAGGCGCTGCGGATGTTCGAGTGGATCCTCACTCGCGGAATGCCGGTCGATGAGGAGAACCTGGCGATGGACGCCTTGCGCGAGGTCGGACCGGGAGGGCATTTCCTTGGAGCCGAGCACACGCTGCGCAACTACCGGACAGGCTTCTACCGACCGTGGATCTCATCGACCGAGAACTTCGATCGGTGGAACCGCTTCGGCGCGCGCACCGCGGACGTGGTGGCCGCGGAGAAGTGGAAGCAGGTCCTGGCGGAGTACGTTGACCCGGGGATCGACGTCGGCGTGGATGAACAGCTGAAGGAGTTCATCGCCAAGCGAAAGCAGGAGATCGGCGACGACTGAGGCACGGGCTCAGTCGCGCAAGCGCCTGGGTTACCTGCTGACGAAGATCGCCTCGGGCGCGCCGGCTCCCGCGAGCGGTTCGGCGGCCGCGGCGGTCGTCGCGACTGCGGCCGCGCTGCTGCAGAAGGTCGCAATCCGCACGAAGAATTGGCCCGGCGCTGAGGCCGCGCATGTGCGCGCCGAGGCGCTGCGGCTGCGAGCCGAGGAGCTCATCGAGCTCGACTCGGTTGCCTTCCTCGATTTCGTCGCGGCGATCAAGTCAGGCGAAGACATCGAGGCGGCCCGGCAGAGGACGATCGACGTGCCCAAGGAAATCGGCAGCTCCGCGGCCGAGGTGGTCGAGCTGGCGCATGAGCTCGAGATCAAAGGCAATCCCAACCTGCGGGCGGATGCCACCGCCGCGGCGATCCTGGCTCAGGCGGCTGGAACGACGGCCGCGATGCTCGTACAGGTCAACGAGTCAGCTGGCCGGCCAGGCGCTCCAGGCCCCGCAGGTGGTCGCGGTCGTGCTCCAGCGCGATCTCGAGGTAGCGATCGACAGTCACGTCCCCGTACCGCTCGTGCAGCCCGGTCAGGCGCCGCTTCTCGTCGCTCAAAGTCCTGACGAACTCGACGAGGCGGGCGCGCGTTCCCACCCACTCCTCGAGCGCCGACTCGAGCTGGGCGCCGCTGAAATCCGTGTCGTCGTTGGTGAAGAAGTCGAAGGTCGGGTTGTCGCCTGCCGCGATGGATTGGATGCGCGGCTCGTAGCAATCGCGCTCGGTGGCCGCGAGGTGTCCCGCGATGTCGCGCAGGTTCCACGCCCCGACGCGAGCCGACGAGTCGTCGATGGCCAGCCGGAGCATGGCGATCACGAGCTGCTGGCTCGACTCGAGCTGGGAGAGGATGGCGTCGCTCACGACGCCTCCGGGCTCATGAGGCGGGACCGCGGGTTGGCCTTCGTCAGCTCGTCGACCAGCGCGTCCACGACGTCCTTCGGCGCGCCGGCCCGCTCCTCGAGCGGTCCCCACTGCCATCCTTCGAGGTAGGCGTCCATGTCAGTGGATCCATCCTTCATCGCGTAGGCGTCGATCGCCGCCTGGAAGTAGTCCGGCAGCATGCGCTTCGTTTCCACGTCGCCATCCCACGCCTTCACCTGGGACGGGATGTGCTTCCAGAACATCACCTGGTAATGAGCCAATGGATTATTTCCCTCCCCGCTCGCCGGGGTGGGCCAGGGTGGGGGCTTTGGCAGGCGCACTCTCGATCAACGAAGCAAGCCTGTCTTCGAGTTCCCCCAATCCCACGTCGACGATCTCGAGCGGAAGCCCGAGGTACATGGCGATCTGCTCCGCCTTCTCGGCGAGCTTCGGGTTCGGCAACTGGCGAAGGTACAGCAGCCCTTCGTAGTTGCCGAACAGAAACGGGCGGAGCTCGGGGTCGCGGTCGAGCCCTAGACCTCTCACGACCGCTCGCTCGAAGTTGCGCACCAACCAGTCGGTCAGGAAGAACGTCGCGGGCCGCGACTCGGCGATCTCGTTGAACCGCTCCTCGCCCGCGAACATCTCGTAGCAGTGCGGCCCCCGCAGGCGCACGGCGCCCACCTCTTCGAGGATCGGCTCGAGACGTCCCGTCGTGCCGCACTCTCCATACACCACCACGAGCTTTTCGTAGCGCGGCCTCAGGGCGTGCAGCTTGTCGCGCAGCTCTTCCACGATCCGCCCGGGATACAGGTGCAGGAGCGCCGACACGCCGTACACGTCGACGTCCCACTTGCGGCGGTCGATGATGTCCTTCACCTCGCGACCAAGCGCCCCGCAGATGACGAGTGCCGTGGCGCTCACGAGACCGGTGTCAATTGCGGGAATCCAAGCACCGCGACGAACGCGTCGTTGAAGTCGGAGCGCCCAGACAGCTCGATGTATTCGATGCGCGCCGGGAGCTCGAACGCGACCTGGCGCTCGCGGTAGGAGAGAAGCGCGATCTTCGCACCCTCGCCCGCCGAGTTGCCCACCGCGATGATGCGGTCGACGTCGACGGGCGGGACAAGGCCGATGATCTTCGCGCTCTCGGGGTTCAGATAGGACCCAAAGGACCCGGCCAGCAGCACCTCATCGAGGTCGTCCGCGGTCACGCCCAGGATGTCCATCAGGACCTTGATCCCGGTCGCGATCGAGCCCTTCGCAAACTGCAACTCGCGAATGTCCCGCTGCGTCAGGTACACGCCGTCGGCAAGGAGGAAGGCTCGCACGCCGTCGATCTCGATCAGGCGGTCTCGCAGCGGATGGCCGGGCACGTCCGACTGCGTCTTCATGCGCCCCGAGTGATCGACCAGCCCGGCGAGCAGAAGCTGCGCCACTGTGTCGACAAGGCCGGAACCGCAGATGCCTGTCGGGGGCACGTCGCCGCCGATGACCTGCAGCGACACCGAGTCGCCCAGCTGCACGCCTTCGATCGCGCCGGCCGTCGCGCGCATGCCGCAGCGGATCTGGCTCCCCTCGAAAGCGGGACCCGCCGGCGCGGCAGTGGCCAGCGCCCGCTGCGCGTTGCCCAGGACTATCTCGCCGTTGGTGCCGACGTCGACGAACACCCGCATCTTGTCCTCGCGCACCACCCCCGTCGCGAGCACCCCTCCGACGATGTCCGCGCCCACGTAAGCGCCGAGCGCGGGGAGCGTCTGGATGTATCCGTGCGGGTGGATGTGCAGTCCGACCTCGCTTGCGTCGACGTTGAGCGGTTCCATGAAGGTTGGTGTGAACGGCATCATCGAGAGGGGGGTCGGGTCGATTCCGAACAGGAGGTGGAGCATCGTCACGTTCCCGACGACGACCGCCTCGTACGTCTTCTCCGGTGTCACTCCGCTCTCCCGATAGAGGTCGGCCAGGATCGAGTTCATGGTCGAAACGACCGCATCCTGCAGCTCGCGGATCGCCTCGGGCCCGTTCATGCCGTGGCTGATGCGCGAGATCACGTCCGCGCCGAACGGCGCCTGGCCGTTGAGGGTGGACAGGACAGAGGCGGCCATCCCGGTGCGCAGGTTCATCAGCGTGCCGACCAGCGTCGTCGTGCCCACGTCGAACGCGACGCCGAAGCACTCGTCCGTGGTGTCGCCGGCCTCGACCGCGACCAGATGCTCGCCGGCGAGCACCGCTGTGACGCGGAATCCGGCTTCCCGAAAAACCGCGGGCACCGTCCGCAGCACAGCGACGTCGGCCACCATGTCGTGGCCGTCCACGGTCAGCGCGTCCTTCAGGCGGGTGATGTCGCTCCGCTGGTCGTGAAGCGTCGGCTCGGTCAGCTCGAGGTAGACCTTGCGCACGTTGGGGTCGAGGATGACCAGGCGGCCGAGTCCCATCGTCGCGGCCTTCGGCACGCGCAGGAGCTGTGGCACCTCGCAAACCATGTCGTCGTAGATGCGCGCCTGACAGGACAGGCGCCAGCCCTCGGCTATCTCCGCTGGACGCAGCAGCCGGTGGTCCGCGGTTTCGGCATCGGGCAGGTTCTTGACCACGCGCACCTTGCATTTGCCGCACGTGCCGCGGCCTCCGCAGGTCGAGTCGATGGGGAGGCCGATCCAGTGCGCCGCGCTGAAGAGCGTCGTGCCCGCGGGCACGCGCGTCGTCCGTTCGAATGGCAGATAGGTGACCTCGAGCTTGCGCGCGATCACGTCTCGGCCTTTGCGGCTGCCGCCGCCCGCTCCGACCGAAAGCTGGCGATCCAGCGCATGGCGTACTCGTCGTGGCCGAGCAGGAGGTCGCCGGCGAGGACGGCGCGGTGGACCATCGGTTCGAGCGGGTTGGTGATCGCGCACGTCAGGCCCGCGTGCATCGCAAGCGGCAGGAAAGCCGCGTTGACGGTGGCGCGATCGGGGAGGCCGAACGACACGTTGGATGCGCCGCAGGTCATGTTGTTGCCCAGCTCGTCGCGGATCAGCCGCATCGTCTCGAGCGTGATCACGCCGCACGTCGGATCCGCCGCGACCGTCATGGCTATCGGGTCGATGATCACGTCGTGCTGCGGAATACCGTGGTCCGCGGCCCGCTCGATGATCCGGCGGGCGAGGGCGAGCCGTTCCTCGGGCACCATCGAGATCCCCCTCTCGTCGTTGGCCATGCCGATGACGGCCGCGCCGTGCTTCTTGACCAGGGGAAGGATTCGCTCGAGGCGCTCCTCTTCCGCGGTGACCGAGTTGACCAGCGCCTTGCCCTCGTAGGCGGAGAGCCCGGCCTCGAGGGCCTCGATGATCGACGAGTCCATGCAGATCGGCAGGTCGGTCACCTCGCTCACGGCTCTGATCGCGGCCACGAGAAGCGCGGGCTCGTCGATCGCGGGGATGCCGGCGTTGACGTCCAGCATGTGGGCGCCCGCCGCCGCCTGCGCCTGCGCGTCGGCGCGCACGCGGTCCATGACGCCGTCTTTCATCTCGGCGGCGAGCACTTTCCGGCCGGTCGGGTTGATGCGCTCGCCGATGATCACGAAAGGACCGTCGCCTGTGATCACGACCTCGCGACCGCGCGAGTTAAGACGGGTCTCCACCTATCCCTTGCGAAGCGTCTCGTCGATTTTCATCACGGCCTGCTCCAGCGCTTGGGCACCCCGCGAAGGATTGCTCCGATCGCCGACGAGCTCTTTTGCCATGCGCGTCGCCATCGAGGCGTCAGGCGCGTAGCTGTCGGCGCCGACGTGCTTCGCGTACTCCTGCGTCACTGGCGCCCCGCCGACTGCGATGTGGACCTTGTCGCGCAGGCCCGCCTTGGTGAGGGCGTCGATGTTGGCCTTGAACATCGGCATCGTGGTGGTCAGGAACGCGGAGAAGCCGACGATGTCCGGCTGGTGCTTCTGCACCGCCTCGACGAACTTTTCGGGCGGCGTGTTCACACCCAGGTCGTAGACCTCGAAGCCTGCGCCCTCCAGCATGATCACGCACAGGTTCTTGCCGATGTCGTGGATGTCGCCCTTGACGGTGCCGATGACGTAGCGGCCCACGGGCTGGGCCCCGGTCTCGGCGATGAGGGGGCGAAGGATGAGCAGCGCGCCCTGCATCGCGCGGGCCGCGATCAGCATCTCCGGGACGAAGAAGTCGCCCTTCTCGAAGCGGCGGCCGACCTCCTCGAGGGAGGGGATCAGAGCTTTGAACAGGATGTCCATCGGGTCCATGCCCAGCCGGAGCGCTTCCTCGGTGAGGGCCTTGACCTCGGGCGCGTGGCCGTTGAGCGTGTGCTCGAACAGTTCGGCGCGGATCTCTTCTTCGCGGCTCATGTGTTGCGCATCGCCCAACAGATGCTCAGGGCTCAACAGTTTACGTGGCGGCATGGTTCGTGGCAAGCGTATTGTTGCGCGGTGAGCAACCAGGAGCCGGCTGGGCGGGACCTCGCGGTGCGCTCGGTCGAGAGGGCGATCGCCATCCTCGACCTCCTCGCCCAGGGCGGCTGGCGGACAGGCGCCGACCTGGCGCGCGAGCTGAACGTCCACCGCTCCACCGCGCTCAGACTGCTGGGCACGCTCGAGCGCCATGCCCTCGTGGAGCGCGACCTGCGCACGGCGCGCTATAGGCTGGGGCGCCGGCTGCCGCAGCTGGCGAGCGTAGTCACCGGAGAGTTCGACCTGCGGTACGTGGCGCGCCCGGTGTGCGAGCAGATCGCGGCCGCCTCGGGTGAGACCGCCACCTTCGAGCTCCTCATCGGCGACGACATAGTCCCGATCGAGCAGGCGGCCGCCGCGACGTCCGTCGTGACGATCAACTGGCTGGGCAGGCGATACCCGGTCCACTGCACCGCGAGCGGCAAGGCGTTCCTCGCATTCGGGCCGGAGGCGGCGCGAGACCGCCTGCTGGCGCGTCCGCTGGAGCGCGTGACGCCCCGGACCATCACGGATCGCATCGAGCTCGAGGCCCAGCTCGAGGCGGCGCGGCAGTCAGGCGTGGCCCGCACGCACGAGGAGCTCGAGATGGGCCTGGACGCCATCGCCGCGCCGATCTTCGGCGCGGACGGCGAGATGGTGGCGGCGCTCGACCTGTCGGGGCCATCACACCGGCTGAGAAACCGGCCTGAGCTGGAGCGGCTCACCAAAGAAGGCGCGGCCGACCTGTCGCGGCGGCTGGGCTACCGGGCGAAGCGTTCTGAAACCTAGCTTCCAGACCGGCTTAACCGCCGCCTAACTGAAATCAACCGCACCGCCGAACAGTGTCCTTGCAACGTCGGCCCCGGGAGGGCATGATTGCCCTGCCCACCTGGTCAACCGGCTTGGGCGCCGGGCCTTTTTTTGAGGGGAAGAAGGATGAGGATGCGTAACCTGACCCGCCATCTCGGCTTGGCCGTGGTGGCGATTTTCGTGACTGCTGCCTGTGGCAGCGCGGGGAACAACGCGTCTGCCACCTGCACTGAGTCGGCGGTCAAGACTGCGACTTCGGCGTCCGCCTGCGGCGGCATGGACGCCCTGGTTGCGGCGGCCAAGGCGGAGGGCAAGCTCAACGTCATCGCGCTGCCGCGCAATTGGGCGAACTATGGTGCCATCCTGGATGGCTTTGCCGCCAAGTACTCAATCGCCATCACATCGGACAACCCCGACGGCAGCAGCCAGCAGGAGGTGGACGCCGTCAAGCAGCTCAGCACGACGAGCCGGGCACCGGATGTGCTCGACGTCGGCATGGCGGTGGCGCTCGTGAACACGAACCTTTTTGCCTCGTACAAGGTCGCCACCTGGGGCGACATCCTGGACAGCCAGAAGGAGTCGACCGGGCTTTGGTTCCAGGACTACGGCGGGTTCATGTCGATCGGATATGACTCGAGCAAGGTGCCGACCATAACCTCGATCGATGACCTCAAGGGATCGGCCTTCAGGGGCAAGGTCGCGCTGAACGGAAACCCCAAGCAGGCTAATGCAGCGCTCAACGGCGTCATGATGGCCAACCTCGCCGAGGGCGGAAGCCTCGACGATATCAGCAAAGGCGTTGCCTTTTTCCACGATCTGAAGAAGGCTGGCAACTTCGTTCCGGTACAGGCGACGACGGCGACCGTGAAGAACGGCACCACTCCTGTCGTATTCGACTGGGACTACCTCTCGGCTGAGCACGGCACAGACGTGCCGGCGTGGAAGGTCTTCGTTCCGAGCAACGCGGTCCTCGGCGGCTACTACGCCCAGGCGATCAACAAGAACGCTCCTCATCCCGCGGCGGCGCGCCTGTGGGAGGAGTACCTCTACTCCGACGAAGGCCAGAACCTCTGGCTGGTGGGCGGCGCCAGGCCGGTTCGCCAGGCGGCCATGGAAAAGTCAGGGACGATTAACAAGACTGCGGCGGCGGCGCTGCCTCCAGTCAAGGGAACGCCTCAGTTCCTGAGCGACGCACAGGCCACTACAGCCAAGAACTTCCTTGTTGCCAACTGGGACGCGGCGATCGCTTGACCATCGCCGGCTCTCCGGCTGTAGCGACCAACGTCGGCCGCCCACTCGTGGGCGGCCGGCGATTCTCCCTCGACTGGCTTGGGGCGGTTCCCTTTCTCGTTTACGTAGGACTCTTCTTGTTGCTGCCGTCCGCGATCGTCGGACTCGGCGCATTCTTCAACGCTGACGGCTCCTTCACCCTTGATAACTACGCCCATCTGTCGCGCTCGTACGTCGTCAAGGCGACGATCGACACAATCTCCCTGTCCGTGGTAACTGCCGTCATCGGAGCAGCGCTCGGTGGGCTGCTGTCATACGCGATCGTCACTGGCAGTCCGAATGGCCTTCTCCGGCGCCTTGTGGTTTCCGCGTCCGGCGTTCTCGCGCAGTTCGGCGGCGTGACACTCGCATTTGCGTTCATCGCAAGCATCGGCCCTGCGGGGTTCGTCTACCTCTTCGCGCAGGCTCACGGTGTCGATTACTACGCACACGGCATCTGGTTGTTCGAGCTGCCTGGCCTCGCGCTCGTCTACCTCTATTTCCAGATCCCGCTGATGGTCTTGGTGTTCCTGCCCGCACTGGACGGCATCAAGCCGCAGTGGCGTGAGGCGGCCGAAAGCCTGGGCGGAAACACGTGGCACTACTGGCGGCACGTGGCGGGCCCGATTCTGTTTCCGTCCTTCCTTGGTGCGGTGCTGCTGTTGTTCGCTAATGCTTTCTCCGCCTACGCCACCGCAAACGCGCTCATCAACCAGGGCCAGCCAGTACTTTCGCAGCAGATCGGCGGCGCTCTCAGCAGCGAGGTGGGGGCAGTGGAGCCGGGCTTTGCCAAAGCCATCGCGATCGAGATGATCGTCATCGTCACCATCGTTACGATCCTTTATTCGTTGCTGCAGCGGAGGACGGCCCGATGGCTGTAGCGACGCGCAGCGTTCAGCGAACGCGCTGGATCAAGCTGCAGGTCTTTCGCTACATCACCTTCGCGGCGGCCGCGGTGTTCTTCCTGGTTCCCATCGGCGCCATGCTCGAGTTCTCGACGCGAGGCAACACCGGTGAGCGCACGCTTGCCTACTGGCAATCGATATTCAGCTATCCAGACCTGATCGATTTCAATTTCGGGCCGGCTCCCGACGCCGCCATCAACGCTTCCCTGGAGCTCGCGCTCATCACCTCGGTCGTAATGCTGGTTCTGCTCGTGCCGACCATGGTCTGGGTCCGGCTCAAGCTGCCGCATCTGAGCCGCCTCGTCGAGTTCATCTGCCTCCTGCCGCTGACCATCCCCGCCATCGTGCTGGTGGTCGGACTCTTTCCGATGTATATATGGCTCGGCACCAACCTCAGCGACTCGATACTCACCCTCGCCTTCGCTTACGTAGTGCTCGTGCTGCCTTATTGCTATCGCGCGCTCGACGCCGGCCTAGGCGGGATCGACGTGAAGACGCTTTCGGAGGCCGCGCGGAGCCTCGGCGCAAGCTGGTTTGCAGTTATGTGGCGGGTCATCGTGCCGAACATCTCGAACGCGATCCTCAACGCGACGCTTCTCTCTGTTGCGCTCGTGCTCGGCGAGTACACGATCGCCAACAACCTGCTCTACAACAACCTGCAGGTCGAGCTGGTGCACCTGGGCCGCGCCAACGCGGGAGTATCGATCGCGGTTGCTGTTGCGTCGCTGCTTTTCGCCTTCCTCCTGCTCGTGCTGCTCGCATTCATCGGCGGCCGTCCACGTCGCGCTCGCCCCGAGGCGGCCACTGCGCTCGCGGGCCCATTGGCGGCGTCGCAAACATGACCGAGCGATCCGGGGTTGAGGTTAGGCTCGAGAACCTCGTCCGTCGCTACGGCGCGGTTACCGCGCTGGACGGACTCTCCCTGACCCTCGCGCCAGGCGAGCTGGTTGCCCTTCTCGGTCCGTCGGGTTGCGGCAAGACGACCGCGCTGCGTCTGCTCGCCGGGCTCGAAGAGGCGGACGAAGGCCGAATCGTCGTCGCAGGCAAGGATGTGACGGGGTTGCCGGCCAACCGCCGGAACATCGGGATGGTGTTCCAGGCGTACTCGCTCTTCCCTCACATGGTGGCGTGGGAAAACGTCGCCTTCGGGCTGCAGATGCGGAGGGTGGGCACCGCGGAGAGAAAGAAGCGCGCGCTCGAGACGCTTGAGCTGGTCGGCCTTGGCCGCCTGGCGAATCGCTATGCCAACCAGCTCTCGGGTGGGCAGCAGCAGCGCGTGGCGCTGGCTCGCGCCCTCGCCATTCGTCCGCAGGTCTTGCTCCTCGATGAGCCGCTCTCCGCGCTCGACGCGAAGGTGCGTGCTCGCCTTCGCGACGAGATCCGGCGCATCCAGCTCGAGGTGGGGATCACGACCCTCTTCGTCACCCACGACCAGGAGGAGGCCTTGGCGATAGCCGATCGCGTTGGCGTGATGCAGGCCGGCAAGCTCGAGCAGCTGGGCTCGCCGGTCATGGTCTACTCGCGACCGGCGACGCCCTTCGTGGCCGATTTCGTGGGTCTGACGAATCGAATCAAGGGGATCGTTCGCGGCGGGGCGATCGACATCCGAGGGGCGAGCATCCCCCTGGTCGATCCGACTTCAGCCGACGGCCCAGCGGTCGCCCTGATCCGGCCGGAGGCCGTGACGCTCACGAGCGACGGTGCCATGGAAGCGGGTCCGCTCGTCGGGACCGTCATCGCGGTCGCCTTCCTGGGTGCGACCAGCCGCGTGACCGTCGACCTCGGCGACACCACCGTGTTGGCCCAGGTGGCCACATCGGCCGCGTCGCAGAATCCCGCCGGCAGCAAGGTTCGGCTGACACTGCGGCCGGATCCCGTCCTCATCCAGAGGGAAGAGGCGGCTCCGACGGCTTCGTGACGTCGCCCGCGCGGTCGGTGCTCACGACAGAGCGCCGGCTGGGCGCCGGGCTCGCCGTGCGGAGTGGCTCCCAGGCTGCATACCGATCTGTGGCGGAGTTCGCCGGTGAGCCCCACGTCGTTAGGACTGAGCTGATCGGCGAGTCGCGCGGGGAGGGCGTCGCGCCGGAGGGTGAAGCCATCGCGTGCATCGCGCACCTGACCGACCTTCACGTCACGGACACCCAGTCGCCGGCCCGCTTCGAGTTCGTCAACCGCGAGGCGCGCGACGCGCGGTTTCGCGAGCTGCTGCCGATGCACCGGCCGCAGGAGACGCTCAACCCGCGCGCGATCGCGGCGATGGTGCGTGCGGTCAACAACGTCGACGCGGGGCCGGTCACTCGTGGCCGGCTGCAGACCGCGGTACTGACAGGCGACGCCATCGACAACACGCAGCGCAACGAGCTGACCAACTTCCTCGCCCTCCTCGACGGCGGCGTGGTGCGGCCCGACTCGGGCGCGCCGGGTTACGAAGGGGTGCAGCAGACAGGATGGCCGGGGGACATCTACTGGAAGCCCGACGGCCGCCCGGACGGTGACCAGTTCCAAAAGGCGCTGGGCTTTCCCTCGGCGCCTGGACTCCTCGACGACGCCGTGCAGCGGTTCGAATCGTCCGGGCTGAACGTTCCCTGGCTCGGCTGCTACGGGAATCACGAGGAGGTGTGCCAGGGCGTCGGCATCGCCACCCCCGCCATGGCCGGCGCGATGACCGGATCCAGCAAGCCGGTCGAGCTGCCGCCGGGGATCGATCGCGGCCGGGTGATCGAGAATTTCGTCACGCACCCCGAGCGGTTCATGTCCGGCCCCTCGGTCGACGTGCCACCCGACCCGGAGCGGCGGCCGATCTCGAGGGCTGAGTTCGTCGACGCGCACTTCAGGGGCGGAGGCCACGGCTTCACCCTGCAGAACTGCGACGAGGGCGTCGCCTACTACGTGCACGACTCAGGCCGCGTGCGTTTCATCACCCTCGACACGGTCTGTGACGCGGGCGGCGCCGGCGGCACCATCGACTCCGAGCAGCTGCACTGGCTCGAACGGTGTCTCGAGCAGGTCCACTCGTCATTTCGCTCGCGAGACGGCTCGACGGTGCGGACGCGCAACGAGGACCGCTACGTGGTGATCTCATCCCACCACGGCTACGACTCGCTGTCGAATCCGCGGGGCGAGAGGCGCGCCGACTCTTTGCTCGAGCTGTTGACGCGCTTTCGCAACGTGGTGCTGTGGTTGAACGGGCACATCCACATGAACCGGATCACTGCGCGCCGGCGCGCGCGGGGGGACGGCGGTTTCTGGGAGGTGACGACGAGCTCGCTGGTCGACTGGCCATGTCAGGCGCGGCTGGTCGAGCTGTTCACGACCGCCGACGGGCTGCTGGCGATCGCCACCACGATGCTCGACCACGACGGCGAGGGACTGGCCGGACTTCACCGCGAGCTGGCCGCCAACGTGCCGTTCAACGGCTTCGACTCCCAGCGCGCCGGGACGCCGCTCGACCGCAACGCGGTGTTGCTTCTGCCGGTGCCTTTTTAGCGCGCATCCTCCTATCGGCGCCCTCGCAGCCCGCAAGTCCCCCTCCGGCCCTGCGGGCCACCTCCCCCAGGGAACTGTTGCGCACAGCGCGACTGTGGCGTATAGTGCGACACCGCACGTGGTGAGGGCCGTGGGCACGCAGAGGGTGGGGCAGCCGCTCGCCGGGTTTCTCCGCGCACCGCGGTACGAGATCTTTCCGACGGACGGCGTTCTGGAGAAGGTGCGGCGTCACGTCCCTAAAGAGGTGACGATCACGGTCACCGCATCGCCTTCGAAGGGTATGCCGGCCACGATTCACCTGGCGGTCCATCTCGCGCAGCGGGGCTACCACACCGTCCCGCACCTCTCCGCTCGGCTCATCCACAACCGCGTCGAGTTGGGCCAGATCCTCGACGCCATCCGCGCGGCCGGCATCCGCGACGTTTTCGTCGTGGCGGGCGACGCCCGCGAACCGGCGGGGGAATTTCCGGACGCGCTTTCGTTGCTTGCCGCGCTGCCTTCCGACCACGGCTTGACCGAGATCGGCGTCACGGGCTATCCCGAGAGCCATCCTTTCATCCACGACGACGTGACGATCCAGGCGATGTGGGACAAGCGGCGCATCGCAACCTACATCGTGAGCAACATGAGCTTTGACTCCGAGACGATCAAGCGATGGGTCGAGCGCGTGCGGCGCCGCGGCGTGATGCTTCCGATCCACATCGGGATGGCGGGCGTGGCCGACCCCGCCCGCCTCCTGCGCCTGTCGACGAAGATCGGCGTGGCCGATGCCGCGCGCTTTCTGCGCGGCCATCCCAGCTGGTTGGCACGGATGCTTCGCCCGGGCGGTTACGAGCCGGGACGGTTCGTCAACTCGCTTGTGCCGGCGTTCGCGCAGCCAGACCTGCGGGTCGCGGGGCTGCACGTCTACACCTTCAACGAGATCGAACCGACCGAGAAGTGGCGCCAGGACATGCTGGCGCGCATCGCGCAAGGAGAAAGTTAATGGCCGCCACCACGTTCCCCTCGGACCTCGACATCGCGCGCAAGGCGCACCTGCTCCCGATGCCGGAGATCGCGTCCAGGATGGGCATCGGCCCGCACCTCCTCGAGCCCTATGGCCATGACGTGGCGAAGATCAAGCTCGAAGCGATCGACGAGCTGAAGAGCCGGCCGAAGGCGAAGTACGTCGTGGTGTCCGCCATCACGCCGACGCCGCTGGGCGAAGGCAAGACGACGACCACGGTCGGTCTCGGCGACGCCCTCGGCCACATCGGGAAGCGGGCCGTCGTCGCGATCCGCCAGCCCTCCATGGGTCCGACGTTCGGGATCAAGGGCGGCGCCGCGGGCGGGGGTTACAGCCAGGTGGTGCCCATGGAGCGGCTCAACCTGCACCTCACCGGTGACTTCCACGCCGTGACCTCGGCTCACAACCTGCTGGCCGCGATGATCGACAACTACATCCACCACAGCCTGCGCGAGTTTCCGATCGACCTTCACAGCATCACCTGGCGACGCGTGCTGGACGTAAGCGACAGGGTGCTGCGAAACGTGGTCGTCGGGCTTGGCGCGCCGGAAGACGGGGTCACGCGCCAAACGGGCTTCGACATCACGGCGGCCTCGGAGGTCATGGCGGTGCTCGCCCTGTCGACCTCGCTGCAGGACATGAGGCAGCGCCTCGGCCGGATGGTCATCGGCCTCGCCAGGGACGGGCGTCCGATCTCGGCCGACTCCCTCCACGCCGGCGGCGCGATGACCGTGATCATGCTCGACGCGATCAAGCCGAACTTGCTGCAGACGCTCGAGAACACTCCGGTGCTCGTCCATGCCGGCCCGTTTGGCAACATCGCCAACGGCGCGTCGTCAGTCCTCGCCGACCTGCTGGGCGTCCACTGCGGCGACTTCGTCGTCACGGAGGCAGGTTTCGGCGCGGACATGGGGGCGGAGCGGTTCTTCAACATCAAGTGCCGGACCTCGGGCCTCGCGCCTGACGCGGCCGTGATCGTCGCCACCGTGCGGGCGCTGAAGGTTCACTCCGGGAAGTACAGGGTCGTCGCGGGCAGGCCTCTCCCGCCGGAGCTGCTGAAGGAGAACCCGGACGACGTGCTCGCGGGTGCGGCCAACCTCCGCAAGCAGGTGGAGAACATCCAGATCCATGGAGTGACCCCCGTCGTGGCCATCAACGCCTTTCCAGGCGACCACCCGTCGGAGCATCGAGCCATCCGCGAGCTGGCGGATCACCTCGGAGTCCGGTCCGCGGTGTGCAACAACTTCGTCCAGGGGGGCAAAGGCGCCACCGAGCTGGCCGAGATGGTGGCGGCGGCCGCCGACGAGCCGAGCACGTTCCAATTGCTGTATCCCGACGCCGCGACGCTGCGCGAGAAGATCGAGACCATCGCGCTGAGGATCTACGGTGCGCGTGGCGTCGAGTACGACGCCGTCGCGGCCCGCCAATTGGACGCGTACGAAGCGAGCGGGTTCGGGCGCCTCCCCGTGTGCATCGCCAAGACGCACCTCTCGATCTCGTCCGATCCGAAGCTCAAAGGAGCTCCCACAGGCTGGGTGCTGCCGGTCCGCGAGGTGCGCGCCTCGGTCGGCGCGGGGTTCATCTATCCCATCTGCGGCGAGATGAGGACGATGCCCGGCCTCCCGACAACGCCGATCGCGGCGAGCATCGACATCGACGTCAAGGGGAACATCCTCGGTCTGAGCTAGCCAGGCCGGACCGTGTCAGGCCTTCGCCTCATGGGCGACCTTCTTCGGCTGGAGGATCCGAATGGCGTTGCCGAAGGGGTCGCGGACGCCCATGTCGGTGCCGTAGAAGTTGTCGGCTGGCTCCTGGGTGAAGTCGGTGACGCCGCGCTCCTTGAGGGTCTCGTACAGACCCCGGACGTCGTCCGTGACGAAGACCACGCCGCCCAGGGCGCCCTTGGTGATCAGCTCGCGGAGCTGCGCAGCCGTGGCTTCGTCCTGCACCGGCGGGCCCGGCTTTTCCAGGGAGATCTCGGTGCCGGCGTCCCCGGGGACGCGCACCGTCAGCCAGCGGTAGGCACCCTGCTTGATGTCCTGGCCCTTCTCCAGCCCGAGCTTGTTGACGTAGAAGTCGAGAGCCTCGTCCTTGTCGAGGACCCAGACGGAGGTGACGCTCAGCTTGCGGATCATCGCTTGTCTTCTCCTCTGCGAGATTTGATGGGGACGACCCTGATGCTAGGGAGCGGCCGCCGCGGCGGCGTCTCCAAAACTGCTCGATTGCATCGCCACCCCCGCCGCCCCACCGGCCGCATGAACGCGACCTGGAAGCAGTTGGGCACCACCATCGGCCCATGCCCCACGCGGTAGTCCGACGGGGTCTCGCCGACAATCTCGCGGAATGTGCGGCTGAAGGTTCCCCGGCTGGTGAAGCCGACGTCGAAGCAGATGTCGGTGATGCTGCGGTCGGTCTCGCGCAGCAGGAACATCGAGCGCTCCACCCGGCGCCGCTGCAGGTAACGGTGAGGCGTCTCCCCGAAGACGGCGCGGAAGCTGCGGATGAAGTGCGCCTCCGAGACATGGGCCACCGCGGCCACGGCGCGGACGTCGAGCGGCTCGGCGTAGGCGCGGTCCATGGCGTCCCGGGCGCGCAGCAGGCGCCGGTTGAAGACCTCGACTTCCCGGCTCACGGTTCAACGCTACGCCATCAGGGAGCGTGTGCTCAGCCCCCCTCCGTCACAACCTCGCTGGGAACCACAGCTGGCGCGCCGCGAATACCGCAGGGCTTCGGCGGGTAGGAATACTCGACATGAAGACTCAATCTATCGCCACGGCGACAGGGATGGGCGCCGTGGAGATCGCGGTCACCGACGCCGACCGCGCGCTCCGCTTCTACCGGGACTACGTGGGCTTGACCCCGATCGCGGGCGACGGCCCGGAGCTCCGGATGGGCGCGGCCGGACGCGAGCTTGTGGTCCTGCACCCCGGCGCGGAGAGGCCGGTGGAGCAAAGGACATCTGGGCTGTATCACCTCGCGATCGTGGTGCCCGATCGGCGTGAGCTGGCGCGCGTGATCGCGCGGCTGGGCGAGCTGCGCTGGGAGCAGTACCCCACCGACCACGTGATGACCAAGGCGAACTACCTCTGGGATCCGGACGGCAACGGCATCGAGATCTACACCGAGACGCCGGAGGACGGGACCATGGGGATGGTCAACGGCACGTTTGGGGCCTGGGACAAGGACGGACGCCCGCGCTCAGGCCGCGACCCGATCGACATCGAGGAGCTCTTCAGCCACCTCACCGAAGACGACCGCACCCGGGATGGGTTGGTGGCGCCGATGCCGGCGGGCACCAAGATGGGCCATGTCCATCTGCATGTCGCCGACGTCGACGACGCCCTGCGCTTCTACGTCGACCTGGTGGGATTCGACGTGATGGGCGCGATGCCCGGCGTCGGGTTTGTCTCAGCCGGCGGCTATCACCATCACCTTGGCCTGAACACCTGGGCGGGCCGCGGCGCCAAGCCGGCGTCTCCGGGGTCGGCCGGCCTGCGCCGGTTCACGATCGAGCTGCCCACGCAGCGCGACCTGGACGACGTGGTGAAGCGCCTGGAGCACGGCGAGGTTCGCATGGCCGAAGAGGAAGACGGCCTCGCGGCGACCGACCCATCGGCCAACAGAGTCCTGTTCCGCGTGGCCCGCTAGATCTAATTCGGCGCCGCTGTCGCCAGCGGAGCCGAATTCTCGAGCTTGACACGCGTCGTTGGATGCAACGAGGCAAAATACGTCACGGGGATTGTGTCGCGCGCTTTCGCTCCACGGCCTCGGCGAGGAGCGTCGCCAGGTCGAAGACCTGTAGCTTCGCGCCCGTCTCGCGCACTCCGTCGTCGAGCATCACCGTGCAGAACGGGCACGCCACGGCAAGCGTGTCGGCCCCTGTCGCGGCGGCTTCGCGCACCCGCTCCTGGTTGATCGGGCGGCCTCGCCGCTCCTCCATCCACATCCTCGCGCCGCCCGCGCCGCAGCAGAAGGTGCGCTCGCGGTTGCGCGGCATCTCCACCGCCTCGCCGACCGCGTCGACCAGCTCGCGAGGCTGTGCGCGCACGTCGTTGTGTCGGGCGAGGTAGCACGAATCGTGGTACGTGATCTTGCGATCGCTCGCGACCGGTGACAGCTTGCCCTCGCGGACGAGTTGGGCGAGGAACTCGGTGTGGTGCACGACCTCGTAGCGGCCGCCGAAGTCCGGGTACTCGTTGCCGATCGTGTTGAAGCAGTGCGGGCACGTGGTGATGATCTTCTTCACGCCCGCGCCGTTCAGCGTCGCCACGTTTTCGCCCGCCAGGCGCTGATAGGTGTATTCGTCGCCCATCCGGCGCGCCGGGTCGCCGGTGCACGACTCGCGCGGACCGAGGATCGCGAAGTCGACGCCCGCCTCCTGCAGCAGCTTCGCCGTCGAGACCGCGCTCTTGCGCGCCCGCTCGTCGAAGGCAGGCGCGCAGCCGACCCAGAACAGCACGTCGGGCGCGGGCTCGCCGGGCTGAAGCACGCGCACGCCGAGTCCCTCGGCCCACTGCAGGCGGTCGGCCTGGGGCTTGCCCCATGGGTTCGACGTGCGGTCTACGTCACGCAGCATCGCGCCCGCCTCTTCCGGAAAGCGCGACTCGACCATGACGAGGTTGCGGCGGAGGTCGATGACATGGTCGATGTGCTCGATGCCGACCGGGCATTCGCGCACACACGCTCCGCAGGTCACGCAGTCCCACACGACGTCGTCGGTGACGGCGGTGGGCACGATGGGCGTGGACGCACCGCTGAGGAGCTGGTCGCGCATCGACATGATCAAGAGCTTCGGCGAGAGCGCTTTGCCGGTCGCGTAGGCGGGGCAGACGTCCTGGCACCGGCCGCACTCGGTGCAAGACATCGTGTCGAGCATCTGCTTCCACGTCATGTCGCTCGCGCGCGCCGAGCCGAAGCGCACCTCCGCCTCGGGCTTCTCGAAGTCGATCGGCTCGAGGCGGCCTCGTGCGCGCGTCCGTCCGAAATAGACGTTGAACGCCGCGACCAGGATGTGAAGGTGCTTCGAGTAGGGGAGGTAGACCAGAAAGGAAAGGATGATCAAGACGTGCGCCCACACGGCCACGCGCTCGAGCACCGGCGCCGCGGGCGCGACGACGTGCGACAGCGCGTTCGAGATTGGTGCCCATTGCGCGGGGTAGTCGTTGAGGTGCAGGGCGATCTGCGAGGCATGCCACAGGAGCAGCGTGCTGACGATTCCGGCGATCAGGGCGAGGATCAGGTCCGCCTCGCCGGCGTGGCTGCCCTTGAAGCGAGCCGGCCTCTGGACCTTGCGGATGACGAACGCTGTGATCACGCCGGCCAGGACGAGCACCGCGAAGCTGTCGACCAGGAACGCGTACCAGCCCTGCGCGCCGAGCCAGGGCAGGGTCGAGTGAGGATCGACCGCGCCGATCATCGCGATGAGGATCGTCGGGAACAGGACGAGAAAGCCCCAGAAGATCGCGGCGTGCATCAGGCCGGGGAGCAGTCGCTGCAGCAATTTGCTCTGGCCGACCACGACTGTGGCCTCGGCCCGCGCCCTCGCCGGAACGTCGTCGAAACGCGCCGCGGGCTTGCCGCTTCGCAACAAGCGATAGAGCCTCCAGGCGCGGCGCGTGAACAACCCGATGGCAACCGCAAGCGCGACCGCCAGGGCGATCGCCTGGATGACGATCATCTGTGTTTGCGGATTTCGGCCGAGATGGCCGGGACGATCTCCTTCAGGTCACCGGTCACGGTGTAGTCGGCGTTCAGCATCAGCGGCGCCTGCGGGTCTGAGTTGATGGCCAGGATGCGCTTGGCGCCCTTGAGGCCGGCCATGTGCTGCGTCGCCCCTGAGATACCGCACGCGATGTAGACCTCGGGCGCGACCTTGGTCCCGGTCTGGCCGACCTGGTCGCTGTGCGGCCGCCAGCCGGCGCTGGTCACGGCGCGCGAGCAGCCGACCGCCGCTCCAAGGAGTCCGGCCAGCTCCTCGATGATCGCGAACCCCTCTTTCGATCCGACCCCGCGTCCGCCGCTCACGATCACCTTCGCCTCCGCGAGCGAGACGCCGCCATTGCTGGGCTTGATGTGGTCGGACACATGCACCACCAGGTCCTTTCCAGCCGCGGGCTTCAGGTCGACTTCGACGGGTGCCGGGCCGGAGTCGGCGGGCACCGTATGCGGCGCGACCGTGATGATCGGCCGGGGGCTGTGCAGGCGCGCCTCCTCGAGCAGGCTGCCGCCCCAGCGCAGGCGCGTCACCTCGACCGGATTACCCGGCGTCGCCCCGATGCAGTTCGCGGCAAAGGGCAGGCCCGTGCGCGCGGCGAGCCGTGCCATGACCTCGTTGCCGCGCTCAGTGCCCGCGGCGAACACGGCAGATGCGTTCAGCTCGTCCGCCGCGTGGGCGAGGGCCGCAGCGAGGGCGTCGGGCGCGAACGGCCGCACCGCATCCATTCGCACGCTACGCGGTTCTCCGAACCTACGCGCCAGCGTGAGCGTCTGCCGCGACGCGTCGCTCTCGTCCATCAAGACCAGGACGGTCATCGGGGCCCCCGAAAAATCGTCAGATTTTTTGGGGTGATCACACGATGCCTGCCTTCTGCAGCATTTCGACGACCGCGGGTGCGGCGCCCGGCCCGCTGCCGAGCGACTCGGCGCGGCGGCCCTGCCCCGCGGGCACCGCGAGGCGGACGAGCTCCACTCGCGGCTCAGGCCGGGCAGGACTCGAGACTGCGACAGGCTTCGTGCGCGCTCGCATCTTTCCGGGCACGGACGGATAGCGCGGCAGGTTCAACCCTTCCTTGACCGTCAGCACCGCAGGCAGAGGCACCACGTACACGTCACGGCCGCCCTCGACCTCCTGCTCGCACCGGACAGACGCGCCGTCGAGCGCGACCTTCTTCAGGCCGGTGACGCAGGGGCGGCCCAGCGCGTATGCGACCCGGATGCCGACCTGGAACCCGCCCGAGTCGGCGGACTCGTTGCCGAAGAAGACGACGTCGAAGCGCCCGTTCGCCGCTTCGTCCGCCTGGATCGCCGCGGTCAGCGCAGCCGCGGTCCCTTCGCCGTCCCATTCCTGACCGTCGGTTTGCAAATGGATCGCCCGGTCGATGCCGAGAGCCATCGCGTCGCGCAATTGCTCGACCGCCTCGGCGGGGCCAAGCGTGAGGACGACCGAGTCGCCCTTGTTCGCCTCGATCAGGCGCACCGCCTCTTCGACACCGCATTCCTCGTGCGGGCTCATCGTGAAGCCGAGGTGCTGGGTGTTGATCGCTCGGCCATCGTCCGTGAGCAGGATCCGCCCACCGGTGATCGGCACTCGCTTGATGCAGGCCGCGATCCGCACTCTTAGGCCGCCCCGCGCAGCGGACTCATGAACGGATGCGCGTGTTCTCGGGGTCGAAGAGAGGGGTCGCCCCCGCCACCGCGACCGTCACGGGGTAGCGCTCGCCCATGTACTCGACGAGCAGCTGATTGCCCACCACCGCGTGCTCCGGCGTGAGGTAGGCCATCAGGAGGTGCTTGCCAAGGGACGGGCCCGCCCCCGCGCTGGTCACGTACGACCCGCGTCCCTTCCGATCGACGATCCGCTCGCCGCGGCTGGTCAGGATCGGCTCGCGCCCAAGCATGTACCGCTTCTCGCCGCTTTTCGAGCGGTGGTCGTCGACCGTGATTGTGCACATCGTTGCCGCCGGCTCCTCCTCGCGATGGCGCCGGTGCGCCGCCTTGCCGATGAAGTCCTCGTCCTTCAAGCGTGGCGCCGTCATGCCGGCCTCGACCACGTTGTACTCGGTCTCCAGCTCGTTGCCATGTGCCCGGTAGCACTTCTCGAGGCGGCCCGTCGTGCCGTATACGCCGATGCCGCACGCCGCCAGGCCGTGCGGCAGCCCGGCTTCCCACAGCGTGTCCCACAGCTTCAGGCCCTGCTCGATCGGCACGTACAACTCCCAGCCCAGGTCGCCGACGTACGAGATGCGCGAGGCGAGGACGCGCTGCGTGCCGATCTCGATGATCCGGCAGGTGCCGAACTTGAAGCCTTCGTTCGAGATGTCGTCCGAGGTCGTGCCCGCCAGGATGTCTCTAGCGCGCGGCCCCCAGAGGCCGATCGTCGTCATCGACGACGTCATGTCGGTGAGCTCCGCCCCCATGACGAGCTGGTCGCGAAACCACTTCTTGTCCGACATGCCCGCAGCGCCGCCCGTGACGACCCGGAAGTGGTCGTCGCCGAGGCGCATGATCGTCAGGTCGGACTTGAAGCCCCCCGAGGGGCTGAGGACAGGCGTGTAGACGACACGGCCGACCGGGACATCCATCTGCCGGAGAGCCGCGCACTGCACGGAGGCCAGCGCTCCCGGACCCACGATGTCGAAGATGGTGAAGGCGGACAGGTCGAAGATTCCCGCGCGTTCTCGCATCGCGAGGTGCTCGGCGTTGATGATCGGCGACCACCAGCGCGACTCCCACTCCGCGGTGCGTCGCGTCACCCGGTCGCCGAACTCCTCGAGCAGGGAAGCGTTCGACTCGTACCACTGCGGCCGCTCCCAGCCCGCAGCCTCGAAGAAGACCGCACCCATCTCGCGTTCGCGGTCGTGAAACGGCGCGAGCCGGATGTCGCGGTTGGATGCCCACTGCTCGCTCGGGTGGACGATGCCGTACGTCTTGTTGAATCCCTCCGCCGCTCTCGCGCGCACGTGCGCGCCTGTCTTTTGATGTTCGTGAAAACGGGCGATGTCGGAGGAGTGCAGGTCGATCTCCGATTCGCCATGCACCATCCACTCGGCCATAGCCTTGCCGGTGCCGGGACCTTCCTTCACCCACACGGCCGCGGCCGACCACAGGCCCTTCACGTCGGGCGATTCGCCGAGCACCGGCATGCCGTCAGGCGTGAGCGAGAGGATGCCGTTGATGGCGTACTTCACGCCCACCGTCTCATCGCCGACGATCTCCGGCATCAGCTCGAGCGCATGCTGCATCTGCTCCTCGAAGTCGGCCTGGGTGAACGGAAACTCGGTTGGCGAGAGCGCCGCCTGCTCGACGGGGGGCAGGTCCTCCGGGTCGTAGAGGATCGGCCGGTGGGCGTAGGACCCGATCTCCAGGTCGCCGCCCGCCTGGCGCTCGTACATGTTGGTGTCCATGTCGCGCACGATCGGGTGCTCGATGTCGGACTTCGCTCCGCGAAAGCGCGGCACGGGGCCGATGTCGATCATCTGGTGAACCGCGGGCGTCAGCGGGATTCGCGTGCCGGCCATGCGCGCGAGGCGTGGGCTCCACACGCCGCCCGTGATCACGACGGTTTCCGCTTCGATGTCGCCGTCTGTCGTTCGGACGCGCCGGACGTGCCCGCCCTCGATGTCGATTCCGACGACCTCGGTCTTGGGCGCGACGTGCAGAGCTCCGGCCGCCTGGCCTTTCTCGCGCATCAACGTGCCCGCACGCAGCGAATCGACGACGCCGACGCCCGGCGTGTAGAAGCCGCCGAGGATCACCGACTCGTCGATGTAAGGGACGAGCTCCTTGACTTGCGCGGGCGTTTGCAGCGAGGTCGGCTCGATGCCCCACGAACAGGCGGAAGCCATGCGCCGCGTCAGCTCCTGCATCCGCTCCTTGGTTCGCGCGACCTCGATCCCGCCAGACTGGATGAACACCCCCAGCTCCTTGTACTGCCGGACGCTGTCCACCGTCAGCGCGGTCATCTCCTTGGAGTGGTCGACCAGGTAGATGAAGTTGGACGCGTGGCCGGTCGAGCCGCCGGGATTCGGCAGCGGACCCTTGTCGAGGAGCACGACGTCTCGCCACCCGAGCCTCGTCAGGTGGTAGGCGACGCTGTTGCCGACGATGCCGCAACCGATCACGACGCAGCGCGCGTGTCCGGGCAGACTCATTTCCTATTCCGGTACGTAGGGCGAACGGACCTCTTCCGGGAGCTCGTACCACCGCATGCGGTCGCCGACCTGCGCGCGCATCCGCCACTTGAGCGGCTTGGGTTGAGCCTCGACCACGTTCCAGAGCTCGTCGAGGCGCGAGGTCACGAGCTCTCGGTCCACGTCGAGCTCGTCGACCGTGTGGCGCAGCTTCTCGAGGTTGATCTGGAGGGTGCGGTACAGGCCCCAGTCGTCCGCCGCCAGGCGCGCCACGTAGACGGGGTCGATCGCCTCATCGTCATTGGCGGCGATCGGATGGTCGAGCAGCAGCGCGGTCAGGTCGACCAGGTCCTTGCGGTTGACCTCGTAGATCTGCAGCTTGCTGAGCATGAGGTCTGACGGGCTCGCGCACGGCCCGTCGTGCGCAAGCCGGCCCCGGAGGTCGATCACGTGCGACATCCGGATCACGTCGATGAATACGTCGACCTGCTTGCCGTTGTTGCCGTCGAAGAAGTAGAGCCGCCGGTCGCCCTGCATGAGGTTGAAGCGCTCGTTGGCCTCGTAGCCGATCGATGGAAAGAATGCCAGCGCGGCCTTGCGGTCCTTGCTGGAGATCACGTAGTCGAGGTCGCCGTACTTCCGCCTCAGCGGCGCGTGGCGCGCGCTGGGCGAGTGCAGGTGGATGCCGGCCCCGCCGAGCAGCTTGACTCCGACCTTCTTGGCCTGGGCCGCCTCGGCGACGCGCTCGGCCTCGGCGATCGTGTCTTCTAAAGGGGCGCCCTGCGCGCGCCCGGCGGGTTTTTCAGGCCGAGGACCATCGGATGTCACTCAGGCGAGATCTCGATCACGATCGTCTTCAGGTCCGTCATCTGCTCCAGGGCGAACCGCCCGCCGACCCGGCCGATGCCGCTCTTCTTGCCGGCGCGTCCGCCGAACGGAAGGTGCGCTTCCCAGTAGTTGGTCGACTCGTTGATGTTGACCCAGCCGGTCTCCAGCGCGTCGGCGAAGCGCAGCGCACGCGAAAGGTCCTTCGTGTACACCGCGCCGAGCAATCCATAGGGCGAGTCGTTGGCCAGCTCGAGCGCCTGCTTCTCGTCGCGGAACTTGATGATCGGCGCGATCGGACCGAAGGTCTCCTCGCGGCTGACTCGCATGTTGGGCTCGACGCCGTCGAGGATGGTCGCGTGGTAGTAGAGGCGTGTCGGGAAGCCCTTCGCGCGCTCGCCGCCCAGGACGACCTTCGCGCCGTGCTGGACCGCATCGGCGACGTGCTGGTCCATCTTGGTTGCGACCCCCTCGTTGTTGAGCGGGCCCAGCGTGGTGTCGTCGGCGAAGGGGTCGCCGAGCCGGAGGGCGCGTGCGGCGTCGGCGAGGCGCGCGACGAACTCGTCGCGGATGGGCTCCTGGACCAGGATGCGCTCGCCGGCCGTGCAGCTCTGTCCGGCGCAGAGGTAACAGCCGACGATGGCGCCCTCGACGGCGCGGCCGATGTCCGCGTCGGCGAAGACGACCTGCGGTCCGTTGCCGCCGAGCTCGAGCATCACGTGCTTGCCCGCGGCGCGCTTCGCCACCGACGCGCCGGTCTCGGTCGAGCCGACGAAACCTACGCCGTCGACCAGCGCATGACCCGCGACCTCGTCGCCGACCACGGCGCCCGGTCCAGTGACCAGGTTGGCCGCGCCGGCCGGAAAGTCGCCCTCGGCGATGCACTCCATCAGCGCGACGGAGATGACGCTGGTTGAGGAGGCGGGTGTCCACACGACGGTGTTGCACGCGGCGAGCGCCGGCGCGATTAGCTCGGCCGCCATGGTCAGCGGCCAGTTCCAGGGCGTGATGATCCCGTACACGCCGCGCGGGTAGTGGCGGGCGAAGACGAGCTTGGTCGGGCTCGCGCTCGGCAGGACGCGGCCCTCGAGGCGTTTCAGGTCCTCGGCCGCGATGCGGAAGTACTCCGCCGCCTCCGCGACCTCGCCCATCGCCTCGGCCTTCAGGGGCTTGCCCTGGTCGAGCGTCAGCAGGCGCGCCAGCTCATCGCCGCGCTTCTCGATCGCTTCGGCGATCCGGTGAAGGCGCTTCGCGCGCTCGAAGCCCTTGAGCTTCGCCATCTCCGCCTTGGCTCGATGCGCGGCCTCGACCGCATGCTGGGCGTCAGCCCGCGTGCCTTTCGGGACCTGGGCGATGATCTCGCCCGTCGCGGGGCTGTCGGCGTCGAACAGCTCACCGCTCTCGGACTCGACCCACTTACCGTCGATGAACATCTTCCGTACGGACTTCGCGATCTCGACGGTCATTTACATGGCTCCATTTCCGGGATTGCCGAGGTCGAACGCTCGCTTGTAGATCTCACGGTACGCAGCGGCGTCGACGTCGCGCGGGTTGCCGATGGTCTGCGGATCTGCGAAGGCCTTGTCGGCCAGCATCGGAACCTCGTCCTCGCTGAAGCCCAGCTCTTGCAGGCCCGGGATCTCGACGTCGACCGTCAGCTGGTGGACGTACTCGACCGCCATCTCGGCCGCCTCCCACATCGACGCGTGGCGAGTGTCCAGACCGAACGCGGCGGCCATGCGGGCAAAGCGTTCCGGCTCGCCCGCGTAGTTGTACTCCATGACCGGACCGAGCAATCGCGCGGTCAGCGCTCCGTGCGGCGCGTCGTGCACGCCGCCCGCGGTCTGGCTCATCGCGTGCGCGGCGCCGGCGGAGTCCGTTCCATAGGCGAGGCCGGCCAGCATGGCCGCGGCGCTCATGTGATAGCGGGCCTCGAGGTTGTTGGCCTGCGAGAACGCGACGCGCAGGTAGCGGGCCACGTACTCCATCGCAAGCAGTGCCACCGCGTCCGTGAACGGCTGGTGGTACGACATCGTGTAGCACTCGACCGCGTGGGCGAGCGCGTCCATGCCGGTGCCGGCCGTCACCGCGGGGGGAAGCTTGACCGTCAGCTCGGGGTCGATCACGGCGACCCACGAAGCGATGTGGGGCGTGCCGCCGACGTTGAACTTGATCTTCCGCTTGGGGTCGGTGATGACCGCCCACAGCGTGACCTCGCTTCCGGTTCCCGCGGTCGTGGGCACCGCGATCATCGGCGGGATGCGCGACTTGATGGGGCTGTGCCCCCACTCGTAGTCGACGATGCTGCCGTCGTGCGCGGCGACGACACCGATCCCCTTGGCTGTGTCCATGGAGCTGCCGCCGCCGATCGCGACCAGGCCGTCGCACCCTTGCTTGCGGTACTCGGCCGCCCCCGCGTCGACGAGCTCGACTCCCGGGTTGGCGCGGACCTTGTCGAAGACGACCGGCTCGACGTCAGAGCGGCGGAGCGACTCGAGCGCGACGTCGAGCAGGCCGGCCGCCTTGACCCCGGCGTCGGTGACCAGCAGCGGGCGGCGCATGCCTAATTGACTTGCCTCGCTGCCGAGCTCCTGGATGGCGCCCAGGCGCTGCACGAGGCGGGTCGGGCTCTGGTAGGTCTTCAGTGTGTATTCGAGCATCTGGTGCTAAAAAAGGCCGCCGGGTTTGCACCCGGCGGCCATTGCAATGCTACTCAACCGGGATTTCGTGGTGGATCCGGCTCAAGTCGATGCCTTGCCGCCTTCGCACATATCGCGCGACAAGGTAGATGACGAGCGCGACAACGTAGGTGGCCGCGAAATAGACCACCGAGGGGACGCTCGCGTTAACCGCCGTGTAATACAGGTTCGTGGCGTTGAACGACCACTCCCAGATGAGGAAGACGAGGAAGGCGGCCGTGATGACTCCGGTGATGGTGATCACCGGGATGCCCCCAACTTTGTAGCGGGCGATTGGCGAGGCGTCGTAAATGTCTTTGCGCCGCCATGGCAGGATGATCGCCGCGATCACCGTGCCGAGGAACGTCACGGCGATGACTGCCGTGGCGTCCAGGAAGACCGCCTGCAATTTCGTCCCGCCGAATGACCACGCTGCGCTGATCACGATGGACGGGACGATCATCAACGCCAGCGATCCATAAGGCACCCGCCTCTTGGCCGAGATGTTGGCCGCCCACGATGGCAGCACTCGGTCGAAGGCCGCGGCGAAGATGACACGGGTCGACGAGAGGAAGAGCGTTCCCGCCCAGCCGAAGAACCACACTCCCATGACCAGGATGAGCAGGGCCTGGAAGATGTGACTTTGCACCAACCAGCCGGCATACATGACTGGATAGGGCCAGCCCGGTACCGGCGCGGTACCTGACCAGTACGCGGCGTTCGCCTCGTTGTAGAACTGCCAGCCGATGGTCTTGACCGTGAGCACGACCACCAATGCGACCAGCCCCACCGTGACCCACAGCCCCCAGAACATGCTCCAGAACGGCTTGCGGATGTCCTTTGCGCCCCGCACTTCGCCGTACAACGTTGCCCCCCAGTTGGGCCACAGCATGTAGAACGCGAGCCACGGCATCAGCAGGAACACCGGGCCGATGGCAAAGTATCCGAAGTCGTGAGGGGTGTAGCCGGCCTTGGTTCCGGCGTCGACTGTCGCCTGATAGGCGTTGCCTGTCACTCCATACAGGGAGTTCGCCTCGCGGTTGAACGCTGCCTGGAAGTCGCTGTTGCTTGAAAACAAGAGCAGCCCGCACACCACCACCAGCCCGACGATGCCAATCCAGAAACAGACCTTCTGAACCTTGGCGTAGAACTCCATGCCGAGCGTTACCACCACGCTCACGAACGCCAGCACGACGAGACAACTGACGAACACTCCCCACGGTTGTCCGAAGAACGTGGCTACGTTCGTCCACCCCAGGGTGGAGGCGAGCGGTGTAAAGAACTGAACGATCAGGATGTTCGCGTAGATCGGCGCCCAGAGGAACAGGGTGAACCACCAGCCGGTGATCGCAAGGACGAAGCCGACCCCTCCGCCCAGGATTCGACTCTGCCATGCGTAGTCACCACCTGTGCGTGGCATCACGCTCACGAGGCCGGCATAAGTGATGACGAGGAACGTGACCAGGACACCGAAGAGCAGAATGCCGGCGATCAATTGACCGTCGGGCACGGTGTAGACAAACGACATTCCATAGAGACCGAGCGTGATCAGGTTCACCGACCAGAACGAATACAGAAACGCGTCGAACGTCGACCAGGCCTTGACCAGCCCGGTCGCGTTGCGTAAGAACAGGGCGGGCCGCGGGGCCCCTGTCCCCATCGTCGTGTCAGCCATGTGCTTCCTCCTTCACCTTCTTCATCCGTTGACCAGCTGGTAGCTCTTGATGCCCTTCTTGGAGTCGAGCTGGACGATCGCTCCCATGAGCATTCCCTCCTCGTAGGCGCTGCCCGGGTTGATGGACAGCGTCTTGCCGATCTTCACGGCGCCCTTGCTTTCGTGAATGTGGCCGTGCAGCGAGATGAGGGGTTGATGTTTTTCGATCGCCTCGCGCACCGCGGTCGAGCCGACCGGCCGCAGCGCGCGGCCGCCATGCAGCAGCTTGAGGTCGGCGTCGATCGCGGGCGCTTCGTCGAGGCCCGACTTGTAAGGCGGGCAGTGGAGGTTGAAGATCGCCTGTGACGGATCGGCGATCTGGGTGGCCATGGCATCGATGCGCTGGGCGAGCTGCTCCTCCGACTCCTCGCGGTGTGTCTTCCAGGGCGTGGGGTTCGACCACCCGGTCGAGATCATGGAGTAGCCCTCGATCTCCACGACGCGTCCCTCCGCGAGCTCGACGAGCTCGGCGCGGCGTATGACGTCGTCGACCTCCATCTCGTCGTCGTTGCCGGGAGAGACGAAGCAGCGGATGCCGGTGCCACGCAGCTTTTCCGCGGCGAGCTTCATCCAGCGGTCGACCCCCTCGAGCATCACCTCCTGGAAGCACGCCGCGCGTTTGGCCGGGTCCTGGTCGAGCTCGTGGAGGCGCTCGACCGACATCTGCAGCGGGTAGTACCCCTTGCGCCGGATGGTGGCCTCGACGTCGGCCACCTGCTCGGCCGCCACCGCCTGCTGCACGCCGCCCAGCGCGTAGGTGTAGTGGCCGTTTTCGGAAACGATCGGCACGATCGCCTTGCCCGTCATGTCGCCGCCGCAGATGAGGACGTCCGCCCCGTAGAACTTCGCGGAGTTCAGGAACTTCTTCCAGCAGACCTCGGAGCCGTGCAGGTCGGTGGCGAAAAATACCTTCGGCATGTGATCAGCCCTCCACCAACACTTTCCGGATCTCACGCTCGAACCCCGTGACGTGCTTGCGCATGATCGCTTCGGCGCGATCGCCGTCGCCGCCCAGGATGGCCTTCAACAGCTCGACGTGCTCGTCGACCGCCTCGCGCAGCCGGACCTCGCGGTCCAGCACCAGGTACCACAGGCGCAGGCTCAGGTTGAGATAGCGCTCGAGGGTCGCTTCGAGGAACGGGTTGCGTGTGGCCCGGTAGACGATGCGGTGGATCTGCTGGTCGAGGCGCATCAGCTCTTTCTGATCGGTGATGCCGCCGCGCTGGACCACGCGGAGCAGCTCGGAGATCTTTTCCCGGTCGGGGGTTGTGAGTTTCTCAGCCGCAACTTTGGCCGCGTGCGCTTCAAGCACAACCCGCACCTCGGTGATGCGGGCGAGGTCGGTGATGTTGACGTCGGTGACGAAGGTGCCGCGGTGGGGGATGGAGCGGACCAGGTTCTCCCGGGCCAGGCGCTGGAGCGCCTCGCGGATCGGCGTGCGGCCGATCTGGAGCTCCTCCCGCAGGCGGGTCTCGTTGACCACCGAACCCGGCGCCATGTCGAGGCAGACGATGCGGTCGCGGATGCGCAGGTAAGCCTCTTCGCTCTGCGACCGTGCCTCGACGGCTTCCGCTACGGCCATTCGCCCTCCCCCTGGCGATATGCGACCGATATACCGGCGCCGAACGTAGCACCAGCCGGTTGCGCCGTCAATCGTGGGCTTTGGCCGCGCCCTCCATCCAGGCGTGCAGATCGTCCGATTTCAGGACCGACAGGGCCCGCTCCCAGCGGCCCTCGTAGTAGTCGCGGAAGTCGAAATCGACCGCGGAGATCTTCGCCTGGATCGCGCCCCACAGCGTCCAGCCGACGTCGGACATGAGCGCGAAGAGGTTCATGCGGGCCAATTGCCGGCGGTCGAGCCTTCCGAAGTACGCCTCGCACAGCGCGGCGCGAAGGTCCTGGTCGAACTCCGCCTCCTGGGCGGTGTTGCCGAGGTCGAAGCATGGGTCGTTGTTCCCGCTCAGCTCGTAGTCGACGATGCGCAGCGCGGTGCCGTCGTCGATGAAGTTCTCGCAGAGGAGGTCGTTGTGGCAGGGCACGGGTGGCAGCCGGCCGGCCCGCACCGCGTGCTCGATCTGGCTGACCGTCTCCAACCAGTCTCGGTAGTCCGAGGGGATGGTTACGCCGTGCTCCTCGACGATGCGCAGGTAGTACTCGATGAGCCGGAACATGTCGAAGTCCTGCAGGAAGCGCGGTGCCGAGTGCAGGCGGCGAAAAGACGCGGCCATCCGAGCGGCCATCTCAGGCGATTGGAGCGTCTTCGCGGACATGGTCGGCCCGGGGATGAACTCGAGCACCATCACGTCGACGTCCGGGACGTGCTCGAGCACGCGCGGGCCGATGCCGGTCGTAGCCGCGGCCCTGGTGTTATGGACCTCGTTTGCGCGGTCGATCGAGAGCAGCTCCGTCGACTGCCCGGGCAGCCGCATCACGTAGCGATCGCCGCCCGACTGGACGAGGTAGTTCTCGTTGGTCAGCCCGCCCGAGAGGGACGAGATGGTGACGTCGCGTCCGCGCCACAGCGCGACGCGCGCCGCCGCCGCTTCAGCCCGCGTGCTCAACGGCGTGCTTCGCGAGGACCGCGTCGGGCATCACGGTCGCCGGGATCTTGCGGCCGAACACCTCGACCTCGACCTGGGCGCCCGGCTTGATCGCCACCGGCAGGTAGGAATACGCGAGGTTCCTTTTCACCGTGAAGCCGTACGCGCAGCTCCGCAGCCGGCCCACGACCTGGCCATCGCTGTGCACCGCCTCGCCGCCGTAAATCGGCTCGTACTCCTCGCCGCCCACGGCCAGCGTGCGGAGCCTCCGCGCCGTCTCGCGCCAGACCGAGTCCCACTTGCCGGGGTGGATGCAGAAGCCCAGCCCCGCCTCGAAGGGATTGTCCAGGAGCCCCATGTCGGTGCCGTAATAGCGGTAGCCCTTCTCCATGCGGAGCGAGTCGAGCACGCGATAGCCCCCTGGCGTGATCCCGAATTCGCGGCCGGCCGCCATCAGGCGGTCCCACACCTGCCCGGCCACGGCCGGATCGGCGTACAGCTCCCAGCCCAGCTCGCCGACATAGGTGACGCGCTGCGCCCAGACGTCGAAGCCCTCGACACGAACCGTCCGTCCCCGCATGAATGGAAATCCTTCCTCCGAGACGTCGTCCGGCGTGACGCGCCCGAGCACGTCGCGGGCGCTCGGGCCCCACATGCCGATGACCGACATTTCGTCCGACGTCTCCCGAATCTGCACCGCCGGATCGGGGTCGCGCACCTGCATGCGCAGCCAGCCGAGGTCGCTGTTCACGTAGCCCGCGCCTGTCACCAGCCGGAAGCGGTCCTCGCCAAGTCGCGTGATGGTGACGTCGGCCGCGATGCCGCCGTCCTTCTCCAGGAGCTGCGTGTAGACGACCGAGCCGGCGGGCCGGTCGATCAGGTTGCCCGCGACGCGCTCGAGGAGCGGCAGCGCGCCCGGGCCGGTGATGTCGATCTTGCCGAACGAGCTCATGTCGATGATGCCCACCCGCTCGCGAAAGGCGCGCTGCTCCTCTTCGAGCCTGTCGAAGTAGGGCGGCCGCGTGAACCCGAACGCGCGCTGGTCGGCGCCCGCGCGCCGCCATGGTCGCCCCGGATCGAAGTAATCGGGCCGCTCCCAGCCATGCTTGACGCCGAACACGGCGCCGAGGTCCTGCAGCCGCGTGTGCAGCGCGCTCGTCCGTTTCGGACGCCCCCACACGTCGGAGTCGTAGGGGTAGCGAAGAAGGTAGTAGTACTTGTAGGACTCGCGCGCGAGCTCGGCCGCGTAGCGATGGTCGCGATGCACGGGGCCGAAACGCCAGGGCCGGTACAGATAGAGGTCCAGCTCCGTTTCGCCGGTCGTGATCAGCTCGGCGAGCGAGCGCCCGATGCCGCCCGCCCCGCCGAATCCGTTGAGCGAGAGGCCGGCGGCCATGTACAGGCCGCGCACTCCAGGCACGGGACCGACGAGCGGCCCTGCGTCGGGCGTCATCGCGTCGGGATGGCAGACGAGCTTGACGATGCCGGCGTCGTGGACGAAAGGAAATCGTCGCGCCGCGCCCTTGAGCAGCGGTTCGAAGCGCGCCTGGTCGGGCGGAAGCGATGTGCCCGCGTGGTCCCAGGGAACGCCGTCGATCCAGCGCGCCACCGGGTCCGCTTCATAACCGCCCAGCACCATGCCGCCGGCCTCGGGCTTCCCGTAGACGAGGTTGTCCGGGTCGCGAAAGCACGGCATGTCATGCGGCATCTCGTGCCCGGCGACCGCGCGCAGCGCGGCGTGCTGGTGGTCGACGGGCGTGGACACGATGAAGGCGCCAGCCATCGCCGCGACCTGCGGTCCCCAGATGCCGCCCGCGATGACGACCACGTCCGTTTCGATCCGGCCCTGGTCGGTCGCGACCGCGCGAATCGCGCCGCGTTCCGACACCTCGAGGCTCGTGGCTCGCCGCTGGGTGTGAATTCGGGCGCCACGGTCGCGCGCGGCGGCCGCCAGCGCATGCGTCGCCGTGTGAGGGTCGAGGTGGCCGTCGTCCGGCACCCACACCGCGCCGTAGAGCGAGTCCTTCGAGATCACCGGCATGAGGCGCACCGCCTCGTCCGCCGAGGCGAGCTCCACGTCGAGCCCGATGCCGCGCGCCCGGCTCACGCCGCGCTGCAGCTCCATCAGCTGGTTCTTGCTGGAGGCAAACCGCAGGCTGCCGACCGTCTCGAACACGCCGATCTCCTGGTACAGCTCGATGCTGTAGCGGCGAAATCGCATCATCGTCGGCGACGGGTTGAACTGCGTGACCAGTCCCGCCGCGTGGCACGTGGAGCCGCTGGTCAGCTCGTCCTTCTCGAGCAGGACCACGTCGCTCCAGCCGGCTTTTGCCAGGTGATAGGCGACGCTCGCCCCGGTGATTCCGCCGCCGATCACGACGGCGCGCGCTCGTTCCAACTCTGGGGTGATCCTAGGGGCCCCCGCGAATTCACGGCGAAGCCTCTGAATTCGTGGGGATCCAAACCTTACTCGGGCAGAGGTTGCTGTTTCGTCTCCGGCAGCAGGAACAGAAGCAGCGCTCCCGCGATCGCGGCGACGCCGCCAAGCTCGATCGCGCCGCCCAGCCCGGTGGTCGCGGCCAGGACGGCGACGAGCTGCAGGCCTGCGATGCTGCCGGCCGACGACGCCACCGCGCCGGCCGCCTCCGCGGTCGCGCGAGCGCGGGTTGGATACAGCTCCGCCGACCACGCGCCGAACACGGGAGTGGCGGCGCTGGCGAAGGCGCTCCACAGCACGTTGCCGATGAAGAAGCCAAACGCGCCCGTGGCAAAGCTCAGGCTGGTCGCGGCGGCGGTGGCGATGGTCAGGGCGATGGCGGGCCCGCGGCGCCCGAAGCGGTCTGTGAGGTAGCCGCCGGCCAGGTAGCACGTCGCCCCGGCTACGCCCGAGACGACGATCAGGGTGCTGATCGCGACAGGCGACATGCCCAGCGCCCGGCTCGCGTAGACGGTGAACAGCAGTCCGGCGGGTTCGAGCAGCACCGCGAGGAGGGCGGTCATCGCGGCGAGGACGATGAGCCGTCTGCGCCACGGCGGCTGCATGAGAAGTCGCAAGGCGGAGCCCGTGACCCGGACTCCAAGCCAGGTCCTGCCTTCCGGCAGGAGCCACCAGATGAGCGGCGCGATCAGGACGCCGATGCCGCCGGCGAGAAATAGCCACCGCCAGTGTGGCGCGACGATCGGATAGGCGATCACCGTGACGCCCGTGCCGAATCCCGAAAGCAGCGCCAGCACGCTCACCGCCTGCCCGCGTCGCGCACGCGGCGCCTCTTCGACGACCAGCGCCGTCGCCACGCCCGCCACCAGCACCTCGAAGCAGACGGCGATCAGGCGCAGCAACGCCAGGTCGGCGAGCGTCGGCGCAAAGGCGCTTGCGAAGTTGGCGACCGAAAAGCCGGCGACGCCCACGGCGATCAGACGGCGCCGGCCGAAGCGGTCCGCCAGCGTGGCCAGCGGCACGGCCCCGAGCGCGCCGATCGCCAGCACCGAGCCGAGGTCGGACAGCGCCGGGGTGCTGGCGTGGAAGTCGTTGGCGATCGCCGGCAGCGCCAGCACGAGCACGGACCCGTCGAAGGCTGTAAGCACGACCGCCGCCCCGGCCCAGACGAGGGTCACGCGCTGCCGGCGATCTAGCTCCACCATCAGATGGCGCGCAACTTCCGCAACAGGTAAGGCCCCGGCCCGAGGAATCCACAAGTGGCCGCGATATGGGCTAGCGACACACCGAGCAAGGACGCCGGCCCGGGGAGCAGCCAGAACGCGAGCCCGAGCGGGACGCCGACCAGCGACGTGGCGATAGTGTCGGGCCACGGCCACCGGCCGAGCCGGTGATAGACGACGTAGACGGTCGTGGCGATGACAAATCCGGCGGCCGGGACCCAGAGGTGGGAGAGGCCGCCCTGCATGAGGCCGCGGAAGAAGGCCTCCTCGATCGGCCCGTTGAGGGCGTAATAGGCGGCCTGGAACCAGGCGTCACCGGCGTCGGCCGGCACGCTGAGGATGCCGCGGCGGCGGGTCAGGCGGAGCTGGACCCCCGCGGCCGCGGCGAACATGACCGGGGCCGCAATCAAAGCAAAGACGAGCTGCACGGCGATGTTTCCTACCCCCAGCCCCAACCAGGCAGCGCCCCCCGAGAGCCGGTACGCGACGGCGTAGGCGGCGACGAAGGGCAGGAGCCGGGCGAGGATGTCGGTCCGCGCCCATGCCCAGCTGTCTGGAATACGCGTCAGCACGAGGCGCGTTGAAGCTGTTTGCGTGGCTGTTCCAGATCCCATCAATTTCGAGGTCTTCTTCGACTACCAGTGTCCGTTCGTCTTCCGGCTCGCGGGGCTGCTCGAGAGCGTGCGCCGTTCCGGCGAGAGGGACTTCAAGGTCGGCTGGCGGTACTTCTCGCTCACCCAGGTGAACTCCAATGATCAGGGCTGGACCGTATGGGGCGCGCCGGCTGACGAGAAGGTCAGAGGCCGTCTCGCGTTCCAGGCCGCGGAGGCCGCGCGACGTCAGGGCCGTTTCGACGCCCTGCATGGGCCGCTCCTCGACGCGCGCCACCGCGACCGCCTCGACATCGATGACCCGGCGGTCGTGGAGCGAGCCGCCGAGCAATCAGGGCTCGACATGGCACGGTTTCGCCAGGACGTTGCCGATCCCTCAGTCCTCGATGCGCTGGCGCGGGACCACCGACAAGCCGTGGGCGAGCTCGGCATATTCGGCACGCCGACTTTCGTGTTCGAGGACGGGGCAGCCGCGTACGTCCGACTGTCGGAACCGGTCAACGGGACGTCGCCCGTGGAAGTCTTCGACCGGCTCGTCTCGGTTGCGGCAGGAGAGCCGCGCATCCTCGAGATCAAGCGCCCGCGGCGCCCGGCCTGATCTAGGAGGGAAAACCCAGATGGTTTTCCCTCCTCGGCCGGTCGCTTCGCGACGGGCCTACTCCCATTCCGGTATACGGTCGGGGCCTTAACTAAGTAGCCTTCCACCCGACACCTTCTGGCGGCGCTTCAGACAAAGTCGCGGCCGGGATGAACCCGGCCGCGACAAAGTCGCGGCCGGGATGAACCCGGCCGCCAAGGCGACCCTGGTCAGGTCATCTTCGCCGCCGGTGGCTGCGCCGCCGGTCTCCGCGCCGTCCGTCAAGCTGCCGGTGAAGCTTCCGCCGGTGCCTCTTGTCCCGATCCAGGTGAAGCGGCTCCTCTAATTTCGAAATCGCCTGATCAGACGAAGTGGGGATTCAGGCCCGATTCATTCGGGCCGTCACCAAGGCGTTGATCACCAGACGCCGTCGGTGGACGATTGTGGAAGGAGGGGTTTCGTAGGGGAGGCCTGCCTCCCCTACGAATTTCGGGCGTAGATCACCACGCCGTCGACCGTGGCGGCCTGGTGGTAGTCCGATGCCACGAGGCTCGCGAGGACGGGGTAGCTGCTCATCGGGTATGCCGAGAAGTCGCTCCAGCCCGCGGCGGCCGTGTCGACGATGAGCGCTGGAGGGTTCGCCTGGAGGTCTGCTTGGAGCAGGGGCCACACGTCGGGCGCCGTGTCCCAGTTGTTGGGGGCCAGGCCCGAGCCGCGCGCGAAACCGCGCAGGAAGCCGGGGAAGCGGCTCGACATCTTGCGATCCGACTCGACGTAGAGCGTGGGCCAGTCACCCCAGACGAACACGCGATCACCCGGCGACGTATGCGCGGCGATGTAGTCCGCGACGGCCTGGTGCTGCGGCACCGGCGCGGCGAAGTCGTAGGTGAGCGGGTCGGCGGTGAGGTCGAACGCCCACCACGCGAAAGCGGGGATCGCGATTCCGGCGATCGCCGCCGCGGCGACCATTCGTCGCAGGTGGAAGTGCTCGAAGGCCAGCGCGGCCAGGACCGCGAGAGGCCCCATCGCCTGGATGAAGTAATGCCACGACAGGTGCCCACCCGCAAGGGATCCGGCCATCGCGACGGCGAGCCAGAGGACGACGAGCCGCCGCGTGAGGTCGATGCTGCGCCACCTGGTCGCGAGCGCGACGGCCGCGATCCAGAACACGGCCCCCCCGACGACGAACGGCACAATGCTGTCCTTGGCGCGGACCCAGACCAAGGCCGGCGTCCAGTTGGTCGACGCGTAACCGGTCAGCGTCTCGATCGTCCAGCGCCAGAAACCGGACAGTGAACCGGTGAGCGCAAGCAGGACCGCGCCGCCCGCAAGGCCCGCGGCGATGCCCCCTGCAAATAGAGCGGTCGAGCGCACGCGCCGATCGGGCGGTTCGAGCCACCAGAGCCCCACGGCGACGAGCACGACGTTGATCGCGGCGGACTGGCGAAACGCTCCTGCGGCGACGAGCAGCAGCCCGCACCAGAGCCACTGGCGGCGGAACATGAAAAGGACGGAGGCGGTGAGGGGCAGCATCATGAAGATCTCGGTGTTCGAGGCGAGCAGCCTCGGATTTCCGGCTGCCGTGAGGAGTCCGTAGAAGAGCGCCGCCAGGATCCCGATCCGGGCATTCGCAATCCGCCGCGCCAAAAAGAAGATGACGAGGCAGGTCGCCGCCATGACCAGCAGTCCCACCGCGTGCACCGCCGTCATCTGGTAGCTACCGAACACGCGGAACGTCAGCGCGTAGGTCCAGTAGATCCCGGGCGGCTTGTTGTCGACGCCCCCCGAGTCGTACAGTGCGCCACCCACGTTCATCAGGGCCGCGATCGAGCCGTAGATCGCCTCATCGCCGTCGAGAAGGCGGTGGAAGAAGGCGGGAGCATGCGCCAGCAGCACCACAATGGCGGCGAAAGCCGGCAGCGCTGCCGCTCGGAGCGGTGATGTCGAATGCGGGGCGACCATGCGTTGCGGGAATATAAGAATCGCTCAGCCGGCGCTGAGGTACAGTCAAATCGGGGGAGGGCGTGAACATTAGATCAGCCGTGGCTGCCGACAGACGAGGTTGGCTCGCGCTCGGCCTCGTGGTGGTCGCGGTCGCCCTGGCGCTCGACATCGGAATCCGCCACGACCCGATCAGCGTCGACTTCCACACCTACGTCGCGGCGTCCCAGGTCGGCCTCGAGAAAGGCTGGTCGCACATCTACGACCAGGGCGTTGTCGAGCTGGAGCAGCGCGAGCTGGCGCCGGGCCAGAAGGCGCAGCCGTTTCTCAGTCCGCCCACGGTGGCGTTCGTGACCATCCCGCTCACCGCGCTTCCATTTGGCGCGGCGTACGTCATTTGGGCCGTGATCACGTTTGGCGCTTTCGCCGCGGCCCTCGCGTGGGCGGGCGTGAGCAAGGGCATCAGCCGCTGGATCGCCGTGATCGGCGCGCTTGCTCCGTGGTGGGTGATGCACGCGGTCAACGTCGGACAGGTGGTCCCGCTCGTGGCGGCCGGCACCGTCGTGGCGTGGCGATTGACACGGGAAAAGCGCGATGTGATGGCAGGGCTTGCCCTCGTCGCGATCTTGCTCAAGCCCAACACGGCGATGCTCGTTCCGTTCGCGCTGTTCTTCGCGGGCCGTTACCGCGCCTTCGCCGCGTTTGCGGGCGCGTCGCTGGTCGTCCTCCTCCTTGTCTTCGCGACCGTCGGGACGACCGGCATGTCGGAATACATGACCCAACTGCGCGGTCCGCTGCCCAACGGCGCGGACGACCTCACGCTGCATGGGGCGCTGGCCGCGACCGGGGCGTTTGCGACTGTCCTGAGGGTCGTCATCGTCGCCGCCGTGTTCGCCGCCGCCTACAAGCTCCGCAAGTCGCCGGGCCTTGTCATGCCGCTTGCGATCGTCGGCTCGCTGGTGGTCGCGCCTTACCTCCACGCTTCGGACCTGTGCGTGCTCGCCGCCGCGGGCTGGATGGTGTGGGAGGAGCGGGCCACCTTCGCGTGGCGAGTCCCGCTTGCGTTGCTGTGGTTCCTGGCCAGCCCCTTCCTCTATCTGAAGGGAGTGAGCCCGCACCTGCGGCAGTGGCCGTGGCTCGAGCTGGCTCTGCTGCTGGCGCTCGTGATCGCCGCCTGGTGGCCCTTAACGGCGTGGGCTGACTCTCGGAGGCGAGCCCCCGCATAATCAGGTCGCCCGCGCCACCCAGGGGGACCTGTGCCACTCGACATCGATGAAATAGAAGGACCGCTTCGCGTCCTGGCCGGGCCGGGCACGGGAAAGACGCACGCGCTGGTCGACCTCTACGAGCAAGCGGTCACGCGTGGCGTCGCGGGACGCGACCAGGTGCTCGTCTTGACGTTCTCGACCGGCGCGGCGGACGAGATCGCGCTACGCATCGACGAACGACTGCACGATGACTACGGAGAGGCCTGGATCTCGACCTTCCACAGCTTCTGCGCGAGGCTGCTGCGCGACAACGCGCCGGATCGCGACCGTCTGCTGCTGAACGGATTCCAGGAATGGGTCGTGATGCGCGAGGTGCTGTCGCACGTCGACTCTTCCTCGCTCGGTTCGCTCGAAGGCGTGCGCGCGTCGGATGCGTTCGCCCACGACCTGCTGGCTTTCGTCGCGTTGATGAAGCAGAACCTCGTCCACCCGTCGGCGCTGTTGCTGGCGGCCGAGGCGCGCGCGGGCGAGCGGCTCCGCGTGCTCGCGGCCGTCTACCAGGCATACCAGCAGCGGATGCAGCAGGCCGGCATGTTCGACTTCCGCGATCTCATCTCCGGGGCCATCGAGCTGCTGCAGTCGAAGCCCGTCCTGCGCGAACGCCTGCGCTCGAAGTTCCGGCTCATCCTGGTCGACGAGTTCCAGGACGTCGACCCCGCGCAGTTCGAGCTGCTGCGGCTCATCGCGCCGCCGCAGGGGCGCCCGCGCCTGGTGGTGGTCGGCGATCCGGACCAGTCGATCTACGGATTCCGCGGCACCGTTCCGCGACTGCTCAGCCATGAGTTCGGCGCGGTCTACGGTGCCGCGACCGTGCAGCTCGACGTGTGCCGCCGGTGCTCCCAGGAGGCCCTCGACGCGGGGGAGCGGTTGCTCGGCGCGACGCAGCCCGGCCGTCCGGCGCGCCTGCTCCGCAGCGTGTCGGCTCCGTCCGACGCCGCGTTTGTCGTGGCGCGCGAGGGCGACCCCGTCGACGAAGCGTTCTTCTGCGCGCGCGAGATCAAGCGGCTGCGGGCGGAATGGCCCGGCCTCCAGCTCAGCGACTTCGCCATCGTCCTGCGCAGCACCACTGCGCTCGGCGGCCCGTTCGAGGAGGCGCTGCGCGCGCTCGGTCTTCCTTATGAGGTGCGCGGATGGGGCGCCACCGCGCGTAACGAGATCGTCCGCTTCCTGATCGGGTACCTCGAGTCGCTGCGGCGCCCGGATGATCCGGACGCGTTCGAGGGCGCGCTCGCCTCGAGCGTCGGCGGCGTCGGCCCGCGGACGGTGAGCCGGGTTCGCGCTTTTGCGCTGGAGCGCGGCCGGCCGCTGAAGAAGGTCATCGACCGCGTGATGTACGCACTGGTCGCCCGCGACCCTGTCCGCTACCCGCTGCCGTGGGGTGAGGCGGCTCCGGCAGAGCCGCGGCCTGAGCCGGAGTTCATGTCGTTTCTGACGGACGAGGAGCTCGCCAACCTTCATCGGGCGATGGTGGCGCGCCACCGGCTGGTCGACCGTGCACGCACTTTGCCGATCGCCGCTCTCGCCTACGAAGTGCTCATCCAAGACGGCGTGATGCGCCGCCTGCTCGACCTGGGCCTGACAGGGGAACAGCGCACCGACGCGATCGCGGACCTGCGCGCGGCGATCGAAGGGCTGGAATCGATCGAGGTGGTGCACGAGCGGCTCCACGGGTCCAAGCCGCTGCTCGCCGACATCACCGGTTCGCTCGAGAGCCTGCTCGCGGGCGCGGCCGATGACACCGAGGCCGCCGCCGGGACGCGCGACGCGGTGCAGGTCATGACGGTGCACCAGGCCAAGGGGCTCGAGTTCGAGGTCGTGTTCTGCTCGGGCTTCGCCCACGGAATCTTCCCGCTCGCGGCGCGGCCGCACCCGCTGCTCGACGTCGAGGATCGCTCCTGGCTCGAGGGATTCAAGGTCGGATTCATGCCGTCATGGCCGTCCGACCCCGACGGCCACCTCGCAGAGGAGGCGCGGCTCGCGTTCGTCGCCATGACTCGGGCGCGGCGTCGCCTCTACGTCACATATGCCGATGCGTACCTGCGACAGGCGGGTCGGTCCGCGTTCCTCGACATGGCGCAGCCCGATGCACAGGTGCGAGAGCTCACCAGGGCGTCCTCTCGGCTCGACCCCGCGGACGTGCTGCTGCCCCGTGAAGCCGAGGTGCTGCTCGCCTCGCATCCGGCGGCGCTGAGCGAAGCGACGCTCACACGCGCGCGCTCGCTTGGACTCGACCTCGCTTTCTTGACCGGAGCGGACTCGGGCGAGCCGTTCGAGCCCTACGGCGGCGAGCGCAACCCCGCGTCCGTTGCCATCGACCACTTCAGCCCGACGACGCTCAACGACTATCTCAAGTGTCCGCGCCTCTACTGGTACAACCATCACCCCGGCCTCGTCGACGAGCCGCGGTCGGTGGCGATGGAGCGCGGTGGATTTCTGCACGAGGTGCTGCAGGACTTCCACGAGCACGAGGACGAATGGCGGCCGCTCGAAGCCGAGCAGCAGCGGCAGTGGCTGGAGGCCTCGCTCCAGAAGCACCTCGAGGGATACCTGTCGCGGATGGAGGGCGTGCTCGACCGTAAGCGCGAGGAGAAGCAGGTCCGCTCGCTCCTCGGCAACTACATCAAGGCGGTCACGGGCATGCAGCTCATTCGCCGGCTGCGCACTCTTGCGGTCGAGAAGCGTTTCCGCCTCCAACTCGACGGAGTCGAGGTGGTGGGGAAGATCGACCGCGTCAACGACGTCGGCGATGGAGAGGTCGAGGTCGTCGACTACAAGACCGGCTCAGGCAAGCCGATGCGATTCGCGTACGACATGTACTTCGGGCCCGAGCTGCACGACGTGCAGCTCGCGCTCTACTACATCGCCTGCAAGGAAGGCGTGGACGAAGAGGGCAACCCACTCGGCTTTCAGCCGCGCTTCCTCTCACTCTGGTACCCGAAGGACTGGGTGTGGGGTGGCATGCGGCAGGACATCTTCAGCGTCGGCCGGCCGGCCGGCCTGAAGGAATACCGGGAGAAGCCGCTCACCGCCGAGGACCTGGAGCGCAGCCGCGGCGTGGTGATGACCGCCATCGAGCGCATCAAGGCAGGCCACTTCGAGCCCGCGCCGCGAGAGCTCGCCGGCACCTGCGTGACGCGATTTGGCACCTGCCCGCACGCGGCGGTGTGTCCCTACGGAGGTGCTCCGCCGGAATGAGCACCACGCGCGCGGTGGCTCAAGCGACGCTCAGCCCCGAACAGGCCGCGGCTGCGCATGCCGGGCCAGAGGGTGCCTTTCTCATCGCCGCCGGCCCAGGGACCGGCAAGACGTTCACGGCCACCGAACGCTTCTGCTGGCTCGTCGAGCAGGGTGTGCCTCCTGACCAGATCCTCACGGTCACGTTTTCCGACCGGGCGGCCGAGGAGCTGCGGCAGCGGATCACCCTCGAGCTCGCGACGCGGCGGCCCGACCTGGGACCACAAATTCTCGATGGAGCGTGGATCGGCACCTTCCATGGAGTCTGCGCGCGCCTGCTCGACGAGTTCGCGTACCTGGTCGGCGCGCCCCGTGAGCTGCGCGTCCTCGACGAGACCGCGCAGCGCCTGTTCGAGCAGGACCTCGTCGCCAGGCTCCGCAGCGGCGCGGCCGCGCCGTTCGACCCGGACTCGTTCGCCGCGCTGTCCGTGGACGACCTCGACGACATGCTCCGCTCAGGTCTGCGCTTCCTGCTCAAGCTCAAGGGCCGCGGCATCAGCCCGGAGCGCTTTCATCACCGCGCCGTCGACCTGCACGCGCAGCATTGGTCCGCCCGTCCCGCGTCGTCGAACGGATCCGGCGGACCGGACCCCGCGCGCGCCGAGCTCGAGGCGATCGAGGTCCTGTTCACCGTGTACCGCTCCTACGAGGACGCGCTGCACGCGAAGGGGCTGCGCGACTTCGACGACCTGATCCTGGAGGTCATCGACGCGCTCGAGCGCGTGCCGGAGTTTCGCCGCCGATGCCGCGAGCGTTTTCGCTACCTGCTGGTGGACGAGTTCCAGGACACGAACCGCATCCAGCTCGATTTCATCCGCCTGGCCTCCGCCGAGAGCTTCGGCAACGTGACCGCGGTCGGCGACGCCAAGCAATCCATCTACGGCTGGCGCGACGCGGAGATCGAGAACATCCGCACGCGTTTCCCGGCGCGCCGCCTCCCCCTGACGCACAACCGCCGCTCGTACCAGGGCATCCTCGACTGCGCATCGGACTTCATCCGGCGAGATGCGGACTTCGCCTCGGAGCCGGACCTGGTCGCCACGCGCGGGGCGGGCGAAGCGGCCTCGGTCAGCGTGCTGATGGCTCCCGACTCGCGCACCGAAGCGCGATCGGTCGCCGAGACGATCCGGCGCCTGCACGTGAGGGGCCGCGCGTTTCGCGAGATCGCGGTCCTGTCGCACTCCGTGCGCATGCTCCCGCGAGAGTTCGAGGACGAGCTTCGCCGCCAGGGCATCCCGTACGTGACGAGCGGCGGCTCCGGCTTCTTCGACCGCCAGGAGATCAAGGACGTGTTGGCGCTGCTCCGGCTGACGGAGAACCCGATGGACGACGGCGCGCTCGTGCGCATCCTGCAGGGGCCGATCGTGCGCCTGCCCGACCGCGGAATGTACGCGCTGGCTTCACGCCGGTTCGAGCGCAAGGGAATGCGGTTGCGCGACTGCTTCGAAGAGTCGAAGGGCGAAGGGTTTCCCGAGATGGAGCCCAGGACCGCGGCGCAGGCACAGCGGCTCGTTGAGCTGACGGATCGAATCGGTGAGCTGCGCGACGCGCTCACGGTGGCCGACATCCTGAACCGCCTGCTGGAGGAGAGCGGATATCTCAGGTGGGCGGAGCTGCGGGCGCAGCGCGATGGCAGCCCTCGCGCGCTGCTCAACCTGCGCAAGGTGTTCCAGCTGGCGGGCACGTTCGAGCGCGACCTCGCCCTGGCCGGGGTCGGGGATTTCGTGCGCCACCTCGACCAGGTGATCGACGCCGAGCTGCCGGTGGGCGAGGCCGCCGAGGAGGGGTCCGGAGTCGACGCCGTCTCGCTGCTGACGATCCACGCGGCCAAGGGGCTGGAGTTTCCGGTGGTGTTCCTGGTCAACCTACGCCCACCGAGGCCGCGAGACACCGAGCGTCTCTTCTTCGACCCCGACAGCCTCGGCTTCGTGATGAAGAACTGGCGTGGGGAAAAGCATCCCCACTACGTCGAGACCTCGCCAGGCGCGCCGGCGGTCACCCTCGCCATCGGTGAGCGGAGGCGGATCGTCTACGTGGGCCTCACCCGCGCCAAGGACTCCCTCTACGTGACCGCGACGCGCGAGGAACCGACCCCGCACGAGGTCGGGGCCAACGGCCTCGAGGAGCACGACCACTTCGCGGAGATCTTGAGCTGGGCGCTCGCGCATCCCGATTCGGCGGCGGTGGTGGAAGCGGAGCAGCTCGAGCTGCCGGTGCCGAGAGCGGCGAACGGACAGGTCCATGACGACCCCTCCGTGGTGGCGGCGGTGCTGGATCGGCTCGAGCACATCCGCGAAAGCGAGGCCGTGGCACGCGGCCGCTCCGAGGCCGCGACAGCGCCCGAGGTCGAGCTCAGCTTCTCGCAGCTGCACGACTTCGAGCTCTGCCCCGTGCGGTACCGGTTCAGCCAGGTCTGGCGCGTCCCCGCGCCGCCTGATGAGCTCCAACCAAGACACGTGCGTGCCGCAGGCTCGACCGAGCTGGGGTCGGCGGTGCACACGGCCCTCGCGGCGTGGCACAGCATGGGCGGCGATCTCCTCGCGCTTTACTCAGGGCCAGACCCGGGCCGCGCGATGCTCCAGCGCTACGCGGCGCATCCGCTCGCGTCGGCCCGCACGCTTGCGGTTGAGGCGGGCTTCAACATGGCGATCGGGGCGACGCGCGTTCGCGGCCTCGTCGACCGAGTGTGCGAATTCGAAGGTCGCACAGCGCTCGTGGATTTCAAGACCAACGCGACGCTCGATCGCGCGTTGATGGAGGCCTACTCCCTTCAGTTGCGCATCTACGGACTGGCGGCGCGTCGCGGGCTGCTGCCTTGCGGCGGCGATCCGCGGCTTCTCCTCTTCGACATGCGGCGCGGTGAGCTGCACGAGATCAAATCCGACGACGGGCTTGTGGAGCAGCGCGTCCTCGCCGCGTCCGCGCGGATCGCCGCCGCTGATTTCCAGCTCGGACCAGAGCACGCCGAGCGACCATGCGCGCTTTGCGCCTACCGACCCATTTGCGTGGATGCACGAAAAGTACTTTGAGCGCCGGCAGATAAGGGAGGCGATCGAGTTCGCCGAGGCGGGCGGCATCGCGGTGCATCGCAACTTCGACTCCTATCACGGCTCGACGATCCGCGGAATGGTCCGGGCGAAACCGTTCCTCCATGTCATTGGCCTGCGCCCGGTGTTGGAGGAATGGGGAAGGCGGTACGGCCTTCGGCCGGAGTGGATTCAGCCGGAGAAGCGAAGGAACGTTGCCCACTACGACGTCTTCGGTGCCCCGGCCCAGGCCCTGATCGAGCGGCTGAAGGCGCCTGACGGTCATTGACGCGATGCGTTATACTGCGTCATGAAAGTCTAGGAGGTAGATGAACATGAACGCAGAATTTGCAGACACCGCGACAGAAGTAGAAGAGTTCGCCGTGGGGGCCGCCAAAACCGCAGTGAAGACGGCCGCCGACGTCGCCTCCGACCCCATCGGCACCGCCCGCAGGCAAGTCAAGAGCTTTCAGCGCAAGGGCACGCCGACCGTTCGCCGGATCAACCGGCGCCTCAACGCGCTGATCCCCGACAAGGTCAGCGTCTTCGGCGTCGAGGTCAACGGAAAGCTGCCGGAGAAGATCGCAATCAAAGGCCTTCAGCTCGTGAAGGTCCAGGCGCGCCGGCAGGACGTCGTAGGAGACGTCGCCAAGCGCACGCTGCGCATCTTCAACGGCGGATTCAAGACGATCGCCCGCACCGCGACCCGGCTCGAGCAGGCAAGCGAGCTCGCGCCTCGGCGCCAAGCCGAGCAGCCGGCCACCCCTCGCCGCGCAACCCGCCGCCGCGCCACGCGCCGCCGCGCCGCGTAACCGAGATCAACCAAGCAGGGGCGCCCACCAATCGCTGGGAGCGCCCTTTTTCTTTTCCGCTAGCCTTCGCCGAAGCATGGTTCTCTGCACCGGGTCGATCGCATACGACTACATCCTCACCTTCAAGGGGCGGTTCAAAGATCACATCCTCCTCGACAAGACCCACATCCTCAACCTGAGCTTCCTGGTCGACGACCTGCAGAAGCGAAAGGGAGGAGTGGCCGGCAACTACGCGTACAACCTGGCCCTCCTCGGCTATCCCGCGGCCATCCTGGCGACCGCCGGTGACGATGCACGGGAGTATCGGGACTGGCTCGCCGCGAAGGGCATCGATTGCAGCGGCCTGCGCCTGCTCGAAGGCGAGCTGAGCGCGACGGGCTTCACCACCACCGACATGGACGACAATCAATTGACCGGCTACTACGGCGGCGCGATGTGGCGCGCCGGGATGCTTGGCCTCGATGACGCGCCGTCCGGTATCGAAGCGGTGATCATCGGGCCCAATGACCCGGGCGCGATGCACCGCCTCGTCGCCGAATGCCGTGAGCGCCGCATCCGATTCGTCTTCGATCCCGCGCATCAGCTGCCGATGATGGAAGGCGCTGATGTGACTGACAGCACCAACGGCGCTTGGATCGTGATCGGGAACGACTACGAGCTCGAGCTGATCCAGCAGCGCACGAACCGAGACATGGCCGGGCTGCTCGAGCTGGCCGAGATCGTGGTCACGACGCTGGGCCGCCACGGTTCGCGAATCACGACGCGCGAGAGCTCGGTGGAAATTCCCGCGGCGCCCTCCGACCATGAGGTCGATCCGACGGGGGCGGGCGACGCATATCGGGCAGGTCTCGTCGCGGGCCTGCTGAGGGGACTTGACCTAGACGAAGCAGGTCGCGTCGCGTCGCTGGCAGCGACCTACGCGGTGGAGCATGTGGGCACCATCGAGCACACCTACACACGACACGAATTCGGCGAGCGCTACGAAGCCTCCTTCGGGTCCGGTCTGGCAGAAGGGTTTTGGGCCGGCTCGAGGTAGGGTCGGGCTTGGGCTAGCATCGGTGGCGAAATTGGCCGGCGTTGCGATTGAGGTCGACGATCTTCGCAAGTCTTACGGCTCGCTCGAAGCCGTCCGAGGCATCAGTTTCACCGTCGCGGACGGAGAGGTATTTGCCCTTCTCGGACCCAACGGGGCGGGTAAGACGACGACGGTTGAAATCCTGGAAGGGTTCCGCAGCCGCGATGGGGGTCGGGTTTCAGTGCTGGGCTTCGATCCCGCCAAGGGAGAGCGCAGGCTCAAAGAGCAGATGGGGATCGTGCTCCAGACGACGGGCGTGGACCCTTATCTGACCGTCGCCGAGACGGTCGACATGTTTCGCGGCTACTACCCCAAGCCTCGACCGCGCGACGAGGTGCTCGGCCTGGTCGGGCTGGAGGACAAAAGCGACTCCAGGGTGACAAAGCTATCGGGTGGACAGCGTCGCCGGCTCGACGTGGCCATCGCTCTGGCGGGTGATCCGCAGGTTCTGTTCCTCGATGAGCCGACCACGGGATTCGACCCAGGCGCCCGACGTGCTGCATGGGAGGTCATCAAGGGCCTGAAGAGTCTCGGCAAGACCATATTCCTCACCTCGCACTCGATGGATGAGGTGCAGTTCCTCGCCGATCGCGTGGTGATCATCGCCGCCGGCAAGATCGCGGCGCAGGGCACGCCCGAGACCCTCGCGGGCCGGCAGCAGGCGACCACGACGATTCGTTTTCGGATCCCAGCGTCCGTGACGTTGCCGGAAACGCTCCGCCCCGGGGCTCGCTTGGACGGCGACAGCATTGAGCTCGAGACCAAAGACCCAACGCGTGCACTGTATGAGCTCACATCGTGGGCGGTGCAAGCCGCGGTTTCGCTCGAAGGCATTTCGGTGACGCAGCCGTCGCTGGAAGACGTCTACCTCGACATCACCAAGGAATCGGCAGGCGCGCCGGCATGAGCGACATCAAGCTTGCGCTGAGGCAGATCTGGTACATCAACAAAGCGTTAGTACGCAACCCCGCGTCCCTGTTCTTCACGCTGATCTTTCCATTGATGTTCCTTGTCATCTTTTCGGTCGTCTTCGGTAACGGGCATTTCCTGGTCGCTCCGGGCAGGACGGTCAGGGTCGCGACGTTCTACGTACCCTCGATCGCGGCTTTCTCGGTAATCAACTCTTGCTATACGAACATCGCGATGTCGCTCAGCTTTTCGCGCGACTCTGGCGCGCTCAAACGGATCCACGGATCGCCGCTCCCCGTATGGAGCTACATGCTGGCGCGCATCCTGCACGCGGTGCTCATTGCGATCTTGCTCGTGGTCATCTGCGCCGCATTCGGCGCTCTGGTCTACGGGGCGACGCTCCCCACCAGTACGCTTCCGGCGTTCGCGCTGACACTTGTGGTTGGTGCCGCCGTGTTCAGCGCGCTTGGCGTGGCCGTCACCGCGGTGATTCCGAACGCCGATGCGGCCCCTGCGGTGGTCAACGGTACCATCTTGCCGTTGCTGTTCATCTCGAACGTATTCATCCCGCTCGAGAATCCGTCGGGCTGGATAGATGTGGTGGGCAAGATCTTTCCGGTGCGCCACTTCGCCGACGCGCTGGTCGGCTCGTTTTTCCAGCTCAGCGGCTCGGGACTGCACACCAACGATCTACTGGTGCTCGGCGCATGGGGTGTTGCGGGCGTCGTGCTGGGCGTTCGGTTCTTCCAGTGGGAGCCGAGGACCTGATGCCGACGATCTTCACCCAGATCATCGAGGGCAGGCTGCCCGCTCGTTTCGTCTGGAAGGACGACGAGTGTGTCGTCTTCCTGTCCAACCGCCCGCTGCGTCCCGGCCACTCGCTGGTCGTGCCGCGCCAGGAGATCGACCACTGGCTGGACCTCGATCCGTCGCTGCTCTGTCACCTCGCGGAGACCGCGCAGGCCGTCGGCCGCGCCCAGATGGCGGGTTTTCAGCCGGAGCGAATCGGGGTGATGGTCGCCGGGCTCGAGGTGCCGCATTGCCATTTCCACGTGGTTCCCATCCGCGGCCTCCACGACCTCGACTTCGGAAACCAGGACCCCAACCCAGACCCGGGGACGATGGACGACGCGGCTGCGACGATCCGGCGCGAGCTGCGCAAGCTGGGCTACGTCCAGGTGGCCAGCTAGAGGCGCGACCGGAAAAGCCGTCGGCGGATCTTCGGCGCCCATGCGGCCCATCTCCGGGTTCAGCTCCTGCGCTGCTCGCTCACGCATCTACGATGCGCTCGCTGCGCTGCTCGGCGCTTCACCCGGATCTGGGCCACCTGGATCACCGAATCTCTCGCCGAGGGTTTTCCGTCGCGCCTCAGCGGCCGAGCATCTTCTCCAGATCGTCGATGTGCATCTCGAGGTGCGTGATCAGCGGCAGCCGAGCCACCTCTTCCGCCGTCATGCTCGTGCCTGCGTCGATTTGAGCAGCTCGCTGCAGCGAGCTCGGGTCCGCGCTGCGCAGCGTGTCGATCGTGCGCGCATGGTCCGAGATCGCCTGGGTAAGCAGCTCGGCCGGCGCTGACTGCGCCATCTGTTGACCCGCGAGGTCGCGCATGTTCACCGCTTCGAGAAGGTTGAAGTCACCCATCTTGCCGCTGGCGATCCGATGTACGAGCACCCCGTAGAACTTGGAGACCACGGCGATGTGGGCGAGGAGCTCATGCGCGTTCCAGGCATCACCATCACCCTGCTGGGCACTCACCCGCGGGCCTACCTCGGCCAGTCGATCCGAGATTCGCTGCAGGCGGTTCGCCAGCACTTCCCTGTCTTGATCGCGGTAGGCGTTCATGAACGCCTTGACGTCGTCCATCGTGAAAGCCGGACTCTCGATCTTCATGAGCTCTCAGACTAAGCGAGAATCGGCTCATGTGCTATGGAGATCACTCGCGACCGCCTTTGCCGCCGATCAGCGGCGCAGCCGCCGACCAGGGCGACATGGTCCTCACCGCCGCGGACGGCACGAAGTTCGCCGCGTACTTTGCGAGGGCGTCGAAACCGACCGGAGCCGGCATGGTCGTTCTGCCCGACGTGCGAGGTGCGCACCAGTTCTACAAAGAGCTCGCGCAGCGCTTCGCGGAGGCGGGCATCGACTCGGTGGCGATCGATTACTTCGGCCGCACGGCCGGCATCGGTGACCGGAGCGACGCGTTCGAATTCATGCCTCACGTGCAGCAGACCACGGCTGAGGGCATCGCGGCCGACACGGCGGCCGCGATCGAGTACCTCAGGTCGAAGGACGGCGGGGCTGTGAAATCGGTTTTCACCGTCGGCTTTTGCTTTGGCGGATCGAACTCATGGAACCAGTCGGCGATGCAAGAGGGATTGGATGGCGCCATCGGTTTCTACGGCCGGCCCATGCGGAGCGAGCCGTTCGTCCCGAAGATGAAAGCGCCGCTGCTGGTCTTCGTGGCGGGTGCCGACGCGGCGACGCCGCTCGAAGCATCGATGGAGTTCGACAAGAGGCTCACCGAGGCCGGCGTCGAGCATGAGACGCAGGTCTACTCCGACGCGCCGCACAGCTTCTTCGACCGCACCTACAAGGAATGGAAGGAAGCAAGCGATGACGCCTGGCGGCGAATCCTCGCCTTCGTAAAGAAGCACAGCTAGCAGGACCCGCCGCCGTAAAGCGGACACCCAATCAACCCTCCCCCTAAAACCACCCACCCAGGGGGTCCCGTGCGACGGCGGGGAGAATACGGCCTTCCGGCGCGGGAGGCAATAGCTTCTTAACAGGCCCTTCGACAGTGTGTCCATTCCGGGCTTGGGCCGTATAGTCGAACCTGATGGCGAAACTGGCCACCAGGTCCAAGCCGGCAAGAGTTGCCCCTCAGCTCCCGCCGGCCCTCATCGCCGAGCTCGAGGCTCGCCGCGCCGGCATGGCCAGGCACATGGCCCGCGCGGTGGTCGGGCTCGTGCGCTGGGACGCGTCTACGGGCGTGCCACCTCAGCGTGACGCCATCGCCCGCGCCTGCGAGGCGGGCCTTGACCTCTTCCTGGCCACGGCTCGGCAGGCACGGCCGGCGACCCAGGAAGAGCTCCGGCGCGTCGCCCAGCTCGGCATCCTGCAGGCCCGCAGCAGCCAGTCGGTGGAACCCATCCTCGCCGCCTACCGGATCGCCGCTCGCGTCGCGTGGGAGGAGATCCTCCGCGCTTCGCGCGGCCATCCCGAGGCGACCCCCGAGGGGATCATGCTCATCGCCAACTACGTCTTCGCCGCGCTCGACCAAGTCGCGGCGGAAGTCACGAAGACCTACCTGCACGCGCGCGAACAGCACATGCAGCGCGGCACGCGCGCCCACGCGCGGCTCTTCCACTCGCTGATCAGCGACAACTTCGACTCCGAGCTGGAGCTTCAGCGCCAGGCGCTGGCCATCAACACGCCGCTGATCGCGAGCGGTTACGTCGCGGTCGTGTGCAAGCTCGTCATGGGCAGTCGCGACGGAGAACGCGGCGGGCAGGCCCTCTCCGAGGTCGCCGAATCTCTCGATCTCCGGCGCGGCACTCTTCTCCTCGCCACCGACCCCAGCACCCTGGTCGTGCTCTGGCCGACCGAGACGCCGGCCGACGTCGAGTCGGCGTACGAGTTCGTGACCCGGCTGCAGGGCCAGGTGGCGCAGCGAGCCGGCAACCTGGGCGCCCGCGTGCGGGCCGCGATCGGCGGCTACCACCCGGGGTTGCACGGCGTTTCCCGCTCCTACCTCGAGGCGCAGCAGGCATTCGAGGCCGGCCGCAAGCTGAGGCCAAATTCGGTCGTCCACAGCCACGACGAGGTCATCCCGCAGCTTGTGCTGGCGCAGAACCCGCAGCTCGCCGAACGGTTCGTCAACCACGCTCTCGGCCGCTTGATGGATCCGAAGGTGCGCAACCGCGCGCAGCTTCTCGAGACCCTGGAGGCCTACCTGGCCCGCGGGACGGTCAAGGAAGCGGCGGCCACGTTGGGCCTGCACCGCCACACCGTGCTCTACCGGCTCGAGAAGCTTCGCGAGCTCCTGGGCGGCGACCTGGAGTTGCCTGCCAACCGGCTTCGACTCCAATTGGCGCTCGACCTGCAAAAACTGCTCTAACGGATTAGTTGGACGCCGCGTCCAAGAAATCATCCAGTTTTTGCCACCTGGCAGCGGTGCCGGTTGGCCCTCGCGTCCCTATGCTGAATACATGACTAATGACTCCAACGGGCATCGCCACGTGGCCGTCACCGGCATGGGTTTCATCACCCCGATCGGCAGCGACCTGGAAACCGTCTGGTCGAACATGATCGAGGGCGTTTCCGGCGTCGGCCGGATCACACGCTTCGACACGACCAACTTCGACACCAAGATCGCGGCCGAGGTCAAGGGCTTCAACCCCGAGGAATACATGGACCGTAAGACCGCCCGCCACATCGGGCGCTACTGCCAGTTCGCCCTCGCCGCCTCGAAGCAGGCTCTGGCCCAGGCCAAGCTCGATCCGGCCGAGATGAACCCGGACGACGTCGGCGTGATCGTCAGCTCGGGCATCGGCGGCATGGAGGAGATCGAGAAGAGCCATACCGCGCTCATGGAGCGCGGCCCCAAGCGCATCAGCCCGTTCACGGTGCCGATGATGATCGCGGACATGGCGGCCGGCATCGTCGCCATCCACACCCACGCCGGCGGCCCCAATTTCGCCATCGTGAGCGCCTGCGCATCTAGTGCCCACGGCATCGGCGAAGCGTCGGAGATCATCAAGCGCGGCGACGCGATCGCGATGCTGGCCGGCGGATCGGAAGCGACCATCACACCGCTGACGATGGGCGCCTTCTGCCAGATCAAGGCGACCAGCGAGCGCAACGACGAGCCTGAGAAAGCCTGCCGCCCATTCGACCTCGGCCGTGACGGATTCGTGATGGGCGAGGGCTCCGTGATGTTCGTCCTCGAGGACATGGACCACGCGAAGAAGCGCGGCGCCAGGATCCTCGCCGAGATCGCCGGCTACGGCGCGACCGCCGACATGTACCACTTCACCGCCCCGCAGCCCGAGGGCAAGGGCGCCATGCGCGCCATGCAGCACGCCCTGAAGACGAGCGGCGTCGACCCCAAGGAGGTCGGCTACATCAACGCTCACGGCACCTCGACCAAGCTGGGCGACGTCGCGGAGACGAAGGCCATCAAGGCCGTCTTCGGCGACCACGCTCGCGAGGTGGCCATCAGCTCGACCAAGTCGGTCCACGGCCACCTTCTCGGCGCGGCCGGCGCCATCGAGGCGGCGGCGTGCGTGCTGGCGATGGATCGGGGTTTGCTGCCGCCGACGATCAACCTGGACGATCCCGATCCTGAGTGCGACCTCGATTACGTGCCCAACAAGGCGCGCAAGGCGGACGTCAAGGTCGCCATCTCGAACTCGTTCGGGTTTGGCGGCCACAACGCGACCCTCGTAATCAAGAAAGCCCCATCGGGCGGATACCCCACGAAATCAGAGGCTGACGCCGTGATTTCGCGGGGACCCCTGGACACCAACTAGGAGGAAGGATTGCCCATGGCAACCCAGCTCAACTTCAAAGAACTGCAGGACCTCTCGGCGGAAATCCTCGGCATCGACCCGGACCAGGTCCAGATGGACAAGAGCTTCCAGCGCGACCTGGCCGCGGACTCGCTCGACCTGGTCGAGCTGATCGCGGCCATCGAGGACAAGTACGACGTCGAGCTTCCCGACGAGGAGCTCGAGAAGATGAAGACCATCGCCGACCTGTGGAAGTTCCTGGAGCAGAAGACCGCCGAGCGGCTGGAGGCATAGCGCTCATGGCCATCACGACCAGCTACCGCACGAGGTCCGACGCGGTGCCGCTCCGCTCGTTCAAAGCGAAGGGCCGGCCGAGCGCGATCGCCGGCGTCGGCGTCTACGCGCCGGAGAAGATCATCACCAACTTCGACCTCGAGAAGATGATGGACACGTCGGACAAGTGGATCACGGAGCGCACCGGCATCCACCGCCGCCACATCGCCGAGCCGGGCACCACGACCTTCGAGGTCGCGACCAAGGCCGCGCGAGCGGCGCTCGACGCCGCCGGTGTGGCCGCCAAGGACCTCGACATGATCCTGGTCGGCACATCCTCGCCGGACGGGCCGTTTCCCTCGGTGGCGTGCCGCGTCCAGAACGAGCTGGACGCTCCGGGCGCGGCAGCGTGGGACACGCTCGCGGCCTGCACCAGCTTCGTGTACGCGCTTTCGATCGCCGACGCGTACATAGCGACCGAGCGCGCCGACACCGTTCTCGTGATCGGCGCGGAGGTGCTCTCGCGCATGCTCAACTACTCGGACCGCGGGACCGCCGTCATCTTCGGCGACGGAGCGGGCGCGGCTGTCGTGCGCGCGGCACCGAAGGGCGCGGGCTTCCTGAGCTGGTGCTTGGGCGCGGACGGTCGCGGGTACGCACAGGTGACGTGCGGCAACATCGAGAAGGGTGCCTACGCGGCGAAGGACGCCACGCCCTACATCGACATGGTCGGCCCCGATGTCTTCAAGTTCGCGGTCGACATCTTCATCCGGCAGGCCAACGAGGTTTGCGAGAAGGCGGGTGTCAGGCTCGACGAGATCGACCTGTGGGTTCCGCACCAGGCCAACTTCAGGATCATCGACGCCGCGGCGCGGCGCATCGGGCTTCCGCTCGAGCGCGTCGCGATCAACATCGACGAGTACGGCAATACATCCAGCGCCTCCATACCGCTCGCGCTCGAAGAGGCGGTCCGCAAGGGCCGCGTCAAGAGTGGCGACCACGTCCTGCTCGCGGGTTTCGGCTCCGGCCTGACCTGGGGCGCCACCCTGTTGAAGTGGATGTAGCTCAGGTGACGTGGTGAGAAACCTCACGGGTCCGATCGCGCTGCTCTTCCCAGGCCAGGGCGTGCAGAAGCCCGGCATGGGCAAGAACCTCTACGACCGCTACCTCGCCGCTCGCCGGGTGTTCGAGCGCGCCGAGGAGATCCTCGAGATGCCGGTTCGACAGCTCTGCTTCGAGGGTCCCGTCGAGGCGCTGAACCGCACCGACGTGATCCAGCCCTGTGTCATGACCGTCTGCTGGGCGGCCTACGAGGTGTGGCGCGAGAGCTACGGCCTGGAGAACGTGAGCGTCACCGCCGGGCACAGCCTCGGCGAGATCGCGTCGCTCGCCGCCGCCGGCGCGATCCCCTGGGAGACCGCGCTGCTCCTCGTCAAGGAGCGCGGCCGCGTGATGGCTGAGGCCGCGGGCAAGCACGTCGGGATGATCGCGATCGTCGGGCTCGACGAGGACCACGTCGAGCGAATCCGCGAGGCGGCGTCACAGCACGGCCGGCTGTGGATCGCCAACCGCAACGCGGACGTGCAGTTCGTCCTCTCCGGGGAGATGCCCGCCGTTGAGGAGGCCGAACGCCTGGCCGTCGCGGCAGGCGCTCGGCGCGCTTTGATCCTCACGATCCCTCTCGCGGCACACACGCCGTTGATGGAAGCCGCCGCGGCCGCGTTTCGCAAGGCTGTCGATCGGCTGTCGCTCAAGGCGCCGTCGATCCCGATCCTCGCCAACGCGTCGGGCGAAGCGCTGCGCACGGCGGCCGCCCTGCACGACGAGCTGCGGCAGCAGATGCTGCGGCAGGTCGACTGGGCGCGGACGATGGTGTCGATGCGCGCCATGAAGGTCCGCACCGTGGTCGAGCTCGGTCCGGGGCGCGTGCTGGCGAGCCTCGCGGCCAAGCACATCCCGGGCGTCGACACCTGGAACGCGGAGGAGTTGTTCATCGACTACGCGGGGCCGACCACGGCGTAAATGCCAGACCTCGATGGCAAGACCGCGCTCGTCACGGGCGGCGGTAAGGGCATCGGCCGTGCGATCAGCGTGGCGCTCGCGGGGATGGGGGCGCGGGTGGTGGTGAACTACCGCTCCGACAAAGCCGCCGCCGAGGAAACCGCACACTCGCTTCCCAACGCCACCGCGCACAAGGCGGACGTGAGCGATCCGGCGCAGGTCGAGGCCATGGTCAAGGCGATCGGGCGCGTCGACGTGCTCGTCAACAACGCGGGCGCGGTGCGCGACAAGCTGCTGATCCAGATGTCTCCGCCGGACTGGGAGGACCTGATCCGCACCGATCTGCTGTCGGCTTTCGCCACGACCAAGGCTGCCATCATGTCGGGAATGATGCGTGCGCGCTGGGGCCGCATCGTCAACATCTCGTCCATCGTGGGACTGACCGGGAATGCCGGCCAGTCGAACTACGCCGCTGCAAAGGCCGGCTTGATCGGCTTCACGAAGTCGGTCGCCCGCGAGTACGGGTCGCGCAACATCACGTGCAACGCGGTCGCACCCGGCTACGTGCGCACGGAGCTGACGTCAGGTTCGCTGACGGACGAGATGGTCGGCGAGCTCGTCAAGCTCACGCCGATCAAGCGCGAGGGGACGGCGGAGGAGGTTGCCGCGACGGTCGCGTTTCTCTGCTCGGAGCGCGCTGGATTCATCACCGGCCAGGTGATCGCCGTCGACGGAGGCCTGTCTCTGTGATCGCCGAGACGCCGCACCGCGACGTCGCCATCCAGGGCAGCCGCCTGCCGGACATCCTTCTGCCGACCAATTGCCCCGGCTGCGGCATCGCCCTCGACGTGAACGAGCTGCGCGAGCACAACTTCGTGTGCACGCATTGCGGCCACCACTTCCGCCTGGGCGCCGACGTCTGGATCTCCCTCATCGCGGACAACGGCACCTGGCAGGAGCGCTGGACCGATGTCCGCTCTCACGACCTCCTGAACTGGACCGTGCCGAAGCGCTACCAGGAAACGGTCGAGACGCTGCTCGAGGAAGGCCTCAACGAGGCGGTGCGCACAGGAACGTGCACGCTCGGCGGGCGCGCGATCTGGCTCGCGGCGTTCGACTTCGGCTTCGTCGGCGGGACGCTTTCGATCGTGGCCGGCGAGCGGCTCGCGCGCGGCATGGAGCAGGCCACGTCGTCAGGCATCCCCTACGTGCTCGTGTCCGCATCGGGCGGAGCGCGCATGCAAGAGGGCGTGCTTGCCCTGATGCAGCTGGCCAAGGTCAACGCCGCGGTTGGGCGCATGCATGCGGCGGGCGTCCCCTTCATCTCCGTCCTCACCGACCCGACGTTCGGGGGCACGGCCGCCTCTCTCGCCCTGCTGGGCGACATCAACATCGCCGAGCCCGGCGCGGCGATCGGTTTCACCGGTCCGCGCGTGATCAAGCAGGCGACGTACGCGGACCTGCCGCCCGGATTCCAGAGCGCCGAGTTCCAGCTCGCCCACGGCCAGGTCGACATGGTCGTCCCACGGACCGAGCTGCGGCCTTTGCTCGCGCACCTCCTCGAGATGTACCTGTGAATACCCCAAAAAATCTGGCGATTATTCTCACCCCACGAAATCTTCGATTTCGCGGGGACCCCGGTCGGGGGCCCCTGTGAGCGTCTGGGAGATCGTCGAGCTGGCGCGGCACCCGGATCGCCCCTACTCGCTCGACTACATCCGGCGCCTCGCGCCGGACTTCATCGAGCTGCACGGCGACCGCCTCTCCGCGGACGACCCGGCGCTTGTCGGAGGCATCGGCACGTGGCACCGCCGCACGACCATGTTCCTCGGCCACCAGAAGGGGCGCAGCCTCAAAGAGCGCGTGGCGCGGAACTGGGGAATGATGCATCCCGAGGGATACCGCAAGGCGCTGCGACTTGCGCACCACGCCGCGAAGTTCGGTTTCCCGATCGTCTCCTTGATCGACACGCCCGGCGCGTATCCAGGCGCGGGCGCCGAGGAGCGAGGCATCGCCGCCGCGATTGCCCAGGCGATCATGGAGTGGTTTCGGATTCCCGTCCCCATAGTTGCGGCCGTCATAGGCGAAGGCGGAAGCGGCGGCGCGCTCGGCATGGGCGTGGCGGACCGGGTGATCATGCTCGAGAACTCGATCTACTCGGTCGCCTCGCCGGAGGCGGCCGCATCGATCGTGTGGCGCGACAACACACGCAAGGTCGAGGCCGCGGAACAGCTGCAGCTGACCTCGCGCGAGATCGTCGGCATGGGCGTGGTCGAGGAAGTCGTGCCGGAGCCCAAGGGAAGCGCCAGCGCGGACTACGACGCGGCGGCCCGCGCGCTTGACGAAGCGCTGTATCGACATATGAAGCCACTGCTGGACGAGCCGTCGACGCAGCTGCTGCAGCACCGGTACGACCGGTTCCGGTACATCGACTCGCTGATCCAGGCGGAGCCGCACTTCGGCCCCAAAATCGATTAGAAGGCGCGGGTGAGGACTGCGTCCTCCCCCGCGGAACCCCCTCCTCCTCTGGAGTAATGCAACGATGGGTGGCGTCTGGAAACTGACAATCTGGAGACGGCCGGGATGAACCCGGCCTACATCCGCCATCCGTCTTGGTGGTTTTATTGCGAGTAGTCGCCCAACGCGCCGCCTCCGGCTCGGTCAGCTGGGAGGACGCCGGAACCGAGCACCGTGCAACCATCGGCCGCGGATTTGTGTTGTTGGTGGGTGCGGCGGCGGATGACGATGAGAACAACGTGCGGCGGCTGGCGGACAAGATCGTCGACCTGCGCGTGTTCGCGGATGAGGCGGGGAAGATGAACCTCAGCCTCGTCGACGTGCAGGGCGCGGCGCTGATCGTGTCGCAGTTCACGCTCTTCGCCGACATGAGCCGCGGCCGCCGGCCGAGCCTTCTCAAGGCTGGCGATCCGGCCCGCGCAGAGCAGCTCTACGAGCTCTTCGTCCAGCGGTTTCGGGAGCGCGGAATAGAGACGCGCACGGGCGGCTTTGGTGCTGACATGCGCGTGGTGATCGAGAACGACGGTCCAGTGACGCTCGTCCTCTCCACAGACGAGTGGCCGACCCGTGTCTGAGTCCCGCCGCGGCCTGATGCCCTACGCCGCGCTGGTCGGGCTCGCCCTGATCTGGGGTGGCTCCTTCCTGGCGATCAAGATCGCCGTCCGCGACATGAGCCCGGAGATGGTGCTGCTGTCGCGCGCGACCTTCGGATGCGTGGGCCTGGGGCTGATAGTGCGCGCGATGGGCCGCCCGCTCTTCGGCGCCGGATGGCGCAGCCGGGTGTTCTCGTTCGCCTTCATGGCCGTCACCAACGCGGTGATCCCGTGGATCTTCATCGCGTGGGGCGAGGAACGGATCAGCAGCGCCCTGGCCAGCATCCTCAACGCCACGACCACCTTGTGGACCGCGGCGCTGGTCTACTGGATCGTGCCCACCGAGCGTCCAAGCTTCATCAACTACATCGGCGTGCTGCTCGGATTCGGGGGCGTCGTCGTGCTCGTCTACCCGGACCTCTCGGCGCACGGCATCACCGGGAACTTCCTCGGCGCGATGGCGGTGGTCGTCGCGGCGCTGTCCTATGCGATCAACGCGATCTACCAGCGGCGCAAGATGCGGGACGTGAGCGTGTTCGAGGTCAGCCTCGGACAGCTGGTGGCGACAGCGATCATCGCGATCCCGCTGGCCGCGCCCACGCTGCCGCAGGCCCACTTCCACCTCGCCTCGGTCGCCGCTGTCGTCGCCCTCGGTGTGCTGGCCACGAGTGTCGGCTACCTCCTTTACTACTTCGTCATGAACACCCTCGGCGCGGTTCGCGCCGCGGGCGTGACGCTGCTCGTCCCCGTCACCGCCGTCTTCTGGGGCGTCGTACTGCTGCGCGAGAGCCTTAGCGTGCCGATCATCGCGGGCATGGTGGTGATCCTCGCCGGCGTCGTCCTGAGCAACTTGCGGCGCACGCCGCGACGCGAGCCGGCGATCGCACGCGACTCGGCTGCCGCTTGAGCCGGTTCCTGGACGAGCACGCGGAGCAGGTTCGCCTTGCCGCGGAGCGGATCCGGACTCACATCCGCAGGACGCCGAGCCTGACGACCGACCTCGACCGCGACCTGCGCCTCAAGCCGGAGTGCTTCCAGGTGACCGGCTCGTTCAAGCCGCGCGGCGCGTTCAACGCGGTCCTTTCCCTCATTGCGGGCGGCACCCGGCCGAAGGGCGTGATCGCGGTGAGCTCCGGGAACCACGCGCAGGCACTAGCCCTGGCCGCGGCGAGCGCCGGCCTGCCGGCGCTGATCCTGATCCCCGAGGACGCAAACCCGGCCAAGGTCGCCGCGACGCGCGCGCTCGGCGCGGAGGTGATGCAGGAAGGCATCACCTTTGCCAACCGCGAGCAGCGGCTGCGCGAGGTGATGGCGGAGCGCGGCTTCACGCTCGTCCACCCGTTCGACGATTGGGACGTCATCCACGGCCAGGGCACGGCCGCCCTCGAGCTGCTCGCGGACGTGCCGGAGCTCGAGGTGATCGCGACCCCCGTCGGCGGCGGCGGGCTGCTGTCGGGAACGGCGATCACGGCCAAGCACCACCGCCCCTCGATCCAGGTCGTGGGCGTCGAGCCCGCGCAGGCTGACGACGCTTACCGGTCGTGGAAGGCAGGGTCGATTCAGACTTTGGCGGCGGCGCCGAGGACTCTCGCCGATGGCGTCCGCACGACCGCCATCGGTCAGCGTAACTTCGAGGTCATGTTCGACAACCGGCTGGTGGACGAGGTAGTGACGGTGACCGAGGACGAGATAGCCGGCGCGGTTACGACCGCCTGGTCGCGCCTGCACCTCGCGCTCGAGCCGACGGGCGCACTGCCCCTCGCCGCATATCTCGCCGGCAAGCTGCCGAAGGGTCGCGCCGGGCTCATCCTCAGCGGCGGGAACGCGAACCTTCAGACGGTGGCTACACTGCTCAGACCCTCATGATCCCGGTCAAAGAGGTGATGACGCGGAACGTCATCACGTTTCGCGAAGACACGCCCATCGAGGAGATCGCCGCGACCCTCATCTCCAAGCGCATCACCGGCGCGCCGGTGCTCGGGAACGAAGGCCACGTGGTAGGGATCGTCTCCGAGACGGACGTCTTCTCCAAGAAGGGCAAGACGGCGCGCGAGATCATGAGCCCGCGCGTGATCTCGGTCACCGAGGAGACCGGCATCGACGAGGCGGCGCGGCTCCTCATCGGCGAGCGCATCCGGCGCGTCCCCGTGATCCGAGGCGGCAAGATGGTCGGCCTCCTCAGCCGGTCCGACGTGCTCGACTTCTTCGCCAAGACGCGCTGGACCTGCGCGGTTTGCGGGTGGTGGGAGCGCAGCCTCGAGCGACCGGCGCGATGCTACTCGTGCTCGAGCTCCGAGCTTCGTCTGGAGCGTGCCGATCCCGGACACTGAACGGATCCCCACGAAGTCAGAGGACCCGCGACGCAGGCCGCGGAGAGCGGGCTGCTGAGCGGCTCGCCGTGACTTCGCGCGGACCCCGTTTTGAACGCCTCTCGCTGAAGGCCCAGAGCTTCACCGAGTCCGTCATCCGGGAGATGACGCGGCTCAACCTTCAGCTCAACGGGCCGGCGAAGGCGGTCAACTTCGCGCAGGGTTTTCCCGACTTCGACCCCGACCCGAGAATCCTCGACGCTGCCGTCGCTGCGCTCCGCGACGGCTTCAACCAGTACGCCACGACCTGGGGTGCGCCCGCGCTTCGCGCCGCGATCGCCCGCAAGCAGTCCGCGGCGTGGGGCCGCACCATCGATCCCGAAACCGAGGTCACCGTCTCCTGCGGCGCGACCGAGGCGATGATGGCGGCGATGCTCGCCGCGGTGGATCCCGGCGACGAGGTAATCGTCTTTGAGCCGTTCTATGAGAACTACGGCCCCGACTGCGTGATCAGCGGCGCCGTGCCACGTTTCGTCGCGCTTCGCGCGCCCGACTGGTCGTTCGACGAGTCCGAGCTCCGCAACGCATTCACCGCGAAGACCCGAGCCATCGTCGTCAACACGCCGCACAACCCGACGGGAAAGGTGTACACGCGGGACGAGCTGGAGCTGATCGCTTCGCTGTGCATCGAGCATGACGCTGTTGCGATCACGGACGAGATCTACGAGCACCTGGTCTATCGCGGCCGTCACGTCAGTCTCGCGACCCTCCCCGGGATGGCCGACCGCACCATCACGATCAGCGGCGCGAGCAAGACGTATTCGGTGACCGGGTGGCGCATCGGATGGCTGATCGCGCCCGCTTCGCTGTCATCGGGGATACGCAAGGTGCACGACTTCCTGACCGTCGGCGCCGCCCACCCGCTGCAGATCGCGATCGCCGCGGCGCTGGAGCTCCCCGCGTCCTTCTATATGGAACTGCTCGGCGACTACCGCGAGCGGCGCGACGCGATCATCGACGGCCTCCGCGAGTGCGGCTTCGACCCATTGGCCCCTGACGGTGCCTATTACGTGATGGCCGGCATCACCTCGCACGGGACCGACGACGACGTGGCTTTCGCGCGGCGCCTCATCGAGGAGGCGGCTGTCGCCACGGTGCCGGCCTCGAGCTTCTATCACGACCCGGCGCTTGGCCGCGGATACATCAGGTTCAGCTTCCCGAAGCGGCTGGAGACGATCGAGCGGGGGCTCGCCGCGCTGCGCAACTTCCGCTCTTAACACGCTGGGTTCTATCCGCGGCGGTCGACCTCTAGCGTGGCGTCATGCGCAACCTGATCCGCTCCCCGCTCATGTGGATGGTCGTCGTCGAGCTCATCATCGTCGCCGCGCTCGCGGTGGTCGCGTGGAACGTCGTGGCGTCGGCCATCAGGCCCAGCTTCGCGTCGCCAATGACGCTTCCCGGCGACGCCGGCGGGCAGACGCCCTCACCGCTGCCAGATCTGCCCGCCATCGGCCCCGGATCCCCGCGCGGTCCTTTGCCCGGGCTAAACCTGGACAGCGCGTTCTGGCGGACGAGGCTGGCCCAGCTCAACCGCGACCAGACTCTGCTGGCGCAGCTGGAATGGCGCATCGTCCACAGCGCCATGGACGCGGCTCGGCATTACCTCGAGACGGTCGTCCTGCCCGCGGTCCAGCGTGCCGAACACGCGGGAGGTCAGCTCTTGTCTTGAGTTAGCCCCTTTCGGACGACATGGTGACGTTGCCGTTCAGAGTGGCGCCGTCCTCGACCGTGAGCCGGCTCACCTTCACGTCGCCGTTCAGCCGGCCCGAGCCGCCGAGCGTCAATCGCTTCCGGGCGGTGACGTTGCCGGTCACCTGGCCCCGCACGTTGACGTTGGCGCCCTCGATCGCGGCCTGGATCGTGGCGGTCGAATCGACCGTGACGTCGCCGCTCGCCTTGAGGTCGCCCTCGACGTTGCCGGCGACCTTCAGGTCGCCCTGGATCTCGAGGCGCCCCTGCAGGATGTCGCGGGGCCCGAGACTGACCACGTTGTTCCCGCCGTTCTGCCCGGTATTTGCCTGAACCGCGGTTTTTTCTGCTGAAGCCATGGAATCCTCCACTACGTTTTCCATACTTACATCCCAACTCTGCCAACCAAGCGGACTTGCGCCCCAATCGGGCCGAACCGGGATTTCAGGGAGCTAGCATCGTAACAGCCGTGCTACCAGGCGTCGAACAGGGTTAAGGATCCGGTCTCGTGGCTTTGATGGATCCCGATTCGTCGGATGAGATGGTCGACCACCTGGTCGACTTCTTCGATCGCATCGCTCCCGTCTACGACAGGTGGGCCGGCGGCCAGCACGGCCGCGTGGCGTCTCGCCTGGTCGACCTGGCCGCGCCGGCGAAGGGCGAGGAGGTGCTCGACGTGGCGACAGGCACCGGTCTGGTCGCCAACATGGTCGCGCCGAGGGTCCGGCCTGGCGCCGTGATCGGGATCGACCTGTCCGAGAACATGCTGTCGATCGCGCGCGCGAAAAAGGAGCAGAATCTCCAGTTCCTCGGCATGGCCGCGGAGCACCTTGTCTTCAGGCCGCACACCTTCGACCTGGTGACGATGGGCGAGGCTCTCGCCTACCTGGCCGATCCGACCACCGCGCTCGCCGAGGCGCACCGCGTTCTGCGGCCTGGAGGACGGCTGGCGCTCTCCTGCCAGCGGCGAAGCCTGAACACGCGGGCGCAGGACCTCTTCTTCCAGGGACTCGGCCCGCTGGCGCGGCGCCATTACCTGAGCCTGCCGCGGTACAGCTCGGAGCGCTCGAGGTTTGGCGAGCCCGACGTCCTGCCGCAGATCCTTCACGCGGCCGGCTTTGAGGGGACGCGGATGACCGAGATGGTCACGGGCGGGCGGACGCGCGACGCGCGCGAGTGGACCGAGCTCATGGCCGGAGCCGGGCCGCTGCCGTACACGCTGATCCGGTCGCTTGGACCGCGCTACCGCGACGAGCTGGAGGCCGAGGTCGAAGCGGCGATGGCAAGCCTTGGGGACCCGGACGACGCTTTCAGGTACCACCACTCCTACTTGCTTGCGGTAGCGAGAAAACGCTGACCGCGGCGGCGAGGACGCACAGCACAGCCGCGATCTCAAAGATCTCGCGGTACTCCTGAAGGAAGGCGGCGGCCACGAGGCGTTCGAGCTCGGTGATCCGGCTGTGCACGTCCGACCCGTGAAGCACAGGGTTGCCGAGGATCTGGTGAAAGCGGTGCAGCCCGTAGGCGGTGAGCGCCGACAGTCCGATGAGCATCCCCATCGTCCGCGCGAGCACGACGAGGCTGGTCGCCAAGCCGTGGCTCTGCGCCCGCGTGAGGCCGAGCACCGCGGCGGTGAGGGGCGCGATGACCACGCCGAAACCAAATCCGCAGACGGCAAGCGCGATGTCCGCCTGCCTCAGGGGTCCGGCGCGAAGGGTGAGCTCCGCGGCGCTCCAGCCCGACATCTGCAAGAAGGCGAGCGCAGATAGCAGGATGCCGAGCGCCGCCGCAGGGCGGTTTCCGATGTGCCCCGCGAGCAGGCCGCCCGCGACCGCGCCCACCGGCACCCCGATCAGGAACTGCGTGAGAAGCAGGCCCGACCCCAATTGGTCGAGGCTGAAGACGAGGCGGCCGAGGATGGGCACGTCGACCAGCGCGACCATGAGCGCAACCCCGATCAGGAGATTGGCGACTGTCGCGCCGATGAAGACGCGGCTGCGCAGCAGCTCCCGCGGGATCAACGGCTCGAGCGTGCGCAATTGCCGCCACCCGTAACCCGCCATCAGGACAATCGCGGCAATTCCCGCGGGGACGAGCAGGGCGTTGGTGGCGCGGTGTTCCGGGTCGTCCGGGTAAAGGGCGAGGACCAGCGCGCCGAGGCCGAGGCCGAGCAGCGCTGCGCTCGGCCAGTCGATCGATGCGCCCGCCGGCTGCCCCGCCATGGCACTGCTCCGGGTCGCCAGCACAAGGCCCGCGCCGCATGCCGCGGCCAGCGCGAGGTTGAGCCAGAAGACGAATCGCCACCCGCCGAAACCCGACGCGGCGGCCGCCAGCCCCGCGCCATACAGGGGGCCAAACACGCTGCCGGCCTCCTGAAGCGCGGCGACCGAACCGAGCGCGACAGTCCGTGAGCGACCGCGCGCGTAGAGGTCCGCGGCGAGGGCGAGCGACAGCGGCACCAAGCCCCCGCCGCCAAGTCCCTGGACGAATCGCCCGGCGACCAACCATGGCAGCCCCGCGAACGTCCAGAGCCCGGTGGTGGCCGTCATCACCGAGCCGACCGCAAACGCGGCGACGCATGTGACGTAGACGGGGACCCGGCCGCGCACATCGGAGTAGGCGCCGAGCAGCGGCATGGCGACCACATATCCGGCGAGGAATCCGGTGACGATCGGCGTTGCCTGCTCGATCCGGTCGATGGTCAGGCCGACGTCGCCCATCATCGCGGGCAGCAATGTCACGACGACATACGCGTCGAGGGCGGCGACGAAGAGCCCCGCACCCGCGAGGCCGAGCACCACGCGCTTGTGCATCAAATCTATGGGGTCGTGGGGGTCGGGGGAGGTGGCGAAGTGATGCTGACCGCCGCGTTGAAACCGGTGATGTCGACCTCGACCACGGCATGGGTGCCGGCGTCGCCGAACGCTCCGTCGAGGACCGCCTTGCGGATCAGGTGGTCGGACGCATCGACCCAAATGGTGGCGCTCACCGGTCCGCTGGAGCTGAGCTCCGACAGCAGTCCGTGGACCTGGTCCGCGGTGTAGGTCGTGGTGACCTTGTAGGCGCTCGTTCCGTCGACCTGCTCTGTCGACACGTATTTCGACTTCGTCCCTGCCGGGATCAGGGCGGGAAGGCCAGTCGTGCTGTCGAAGAGCTTTGCCATGTCGGGCAACTTGGCTGCCTGCCCGGGCGGCGCCTCCTGGAGCGTGGAGAACGGAAGGTGCACGTAGACATGACCGCCCGAGATCACCACCTCGACCGCAATCGTGATGTCCTGCTGCTTCACCGTGTACACGGTGTCGCTGTCGGCCGGAAGGCGGACCGAGGTTTTCGCGCCCACGAGCGCGAAGCCCAGGAGGGTGATAGAGCCCTTGGTGAGCTTGAGCGTCGCGCTCACGGTCTTGAGCTGTCCCATGGCGACGCCCCCGTCGCGCAGGACCTTGGCGGCATCCACCGCCGGCGCCTGGTCTCCCCCGCATGAAGCCAGCACGAATGCGGCGGCCGCCCAGGCCACGATCGTCCTCATTCGCGTGCCCGCACGATTAATCGGATCGGGCGGTCGTAGAAGAGGTAGTCCCACGCCCAGTTGATCAGGACCACGACGCGGCTGCGAAAGCTGATCACGTTGACCAGGTGCACGACCAGCCACATGGCCCAGCCGAGAAAACCGGAAAGGTGCACCGCGCCCAACTGCGCGACCGCGGAGTTGCGTCCGATTGTTGCCATGATGCCGGGGTCCTTGTAGCGAAAGGCGTGAGCTCCGCCGTTGCCCACCATATCCGTGATGCATGCCGCGACATGCCTGCCCGCCTGCATGGCGACCGGGATGAGCATCGGCAGCATCGCGTCACCGTCCGTGGCACCTGCCAGGTCGCCGATCACGAACACCACCGGATGGCCGGGCACCTGAAGCGTGTTGTCGACCTTCAGCCGTGACTGGCGGACCAGCTGGGCGCCCGTCGCCCTGCCGACGTCCGACGCGCGAACGCCCGCCGTCCAGATGACGGTCCCGGCGGGGATCTCCTCACCGCCCGCGATGCGGACCGAGCTGTCGGTGACCGCTTCGACCTTCGTCGCGAGTCTCACTTCGATTCCTTTTCGCTTGAGCGATTTGAGGGCGGCCGCGCGCAGCGTAGGCACAAAAGGTCCCAGCACATAGGGCGCTGCCTCTATAAGCACCACGCGGACCTCGTTTGTGTCGAGGTCGCGGTAATCCTTGCGGAGGACGAGCCTGATGAGCTCGGAGATCGCGCCCGCCATCTCGACGCCGGTCGGGCCGCCGCCGACCACCGCGAAGCTGAGCAGCATGCGGCGCCGCTCCGGGTCGTCGGTCCAGCGCGAGGCTTCGAACCGCGAGAGGATCCGGTTGCGGAGCGCAAGCCCCTCGTCGAGCTCCTTCAGCCCCATCGTGTGCTCGGCCAGCGAGGCGTTGCCGAAGTAGTCGCTCTGCGCACCCGTGGCCAGCACGAGGTAGTCGTACGGGATCGGTCCGTGGTCGGTCAGCAGGCGCCGCTGCTCGAAATCGACGCCCGTGATCGCGGCCTGGCGGAAGTCGGCGTTGCGTAGCGGGCGGATGAGCTGGCGCACGGGACGCGCGATCTCGCCCGGGTCGAGCAGCGCGCCGGCGACCTGATAGAGCAGGGGCGTGAAGAGGTGGTAGTTGTTGCGGTCGACGAGCAGCACCTCGACCGGCGCGTTCTTCAACGCTCGAGCGCACGTGAGCCCACCGAACCCGGCACCCGCGATGACGACACGCGGGCGCATCTACGTTGTCACTGCGGCGGGTTGCGCTGTCCTTTTTGCGGCGGATAGCGACGACCTCCGCTGCGCCGCCTGTTGGCCATCTTCTCGACGGCCGGCTTGCCGCCCGTGGCTTCGAGAAGAGATTTCGGCAGCTTCTGCTTCTTCTTCAGGACCGGCTCAAAGAGGTCGCCTAGCTTGTCGACTCGCTTGAGCACTTGCTCCGAGTCGAACACGAGCACGCTGGGGTCCTTCGCCTTGAGGCACTTCTCGACCTCGTCCCATGACACGGGCGTAGAAACGGTCGGCCGGGTGCGGGCGCGCAGCGAGTACACGTTCACGGTCGTCTTGTACTGGTCGTTCTGGCTCCAGTCGATCAGCACGCGCCCCGTCCGGAGCTCCTTGAGCTGCTTGTGCACGGCGAGGTTGGGGTACTTCTCCTCGAAGAGCTGGGCCAGCCCTTTCGACACGACCTTGGTTTCGACGTACGTCACCTTGGTGTTCAGCGGAACGTACAGCTGCAACCCCTTCGAGCCCGACGTCTTCGCGCAGCACTCGAGCCCGTGCTCCGCGAACAGGTCGCGCAGCGTCATCCCGACGCGGCAGCACTCGACGATGGTGGCGGGCGGTCCGGGGTCGAGATCGAACACGAGGGTGCGCGGCTCCGGCAGGTTGTCGGCGTAGGAAAGCGACGTGTGGAATTCGAGTGTTGCGATTTGCGCCAGCCACACCAGCGTCGGCAGGTCCTGGCACAGGCAGTAGTACATGTCGCGGTTGTTGCCTCCGCTCCACACGGTCGCCGTCTCCACCCACGGCGGCCGGTGCTTGGGGCAGTTCTTCTCATAGAAGAACTCTGCGTCGACGCCGTTGGGATACCGCTTCAGCGTCAGCGGATGGTTACGCGTGTGCGGGAGCAGGATCGGCGCGATCCGCGTGTAGTAATCGATGACCTGCCCCTTGGTGAAGCCGACCTCGGGATAGAGAATCTTCTCGAGGTTGGTCAGCTTGAGGGTGCGTCCCTCGATCTGCACCTCGACTGAGCTTTCCTTAGCCACCTTCTCGCACCACCTCACGCGCCGCCTTGTCGTTGCGGAAGCCTTTGAACGCAGGCGCGCGCAGCTGGCCCGCGCGCGTCCATTCGACGAACTCGAACTCGGCCACGATCTTCGGTTTGACGAAGTGCGCCTCGCGCGGCGGCTTGCCCACGTCGAACGGGTTCTTGTCGGTGGCCAGGGGCTTCAGCTTCTTGTTCAGCTCCTCCAGGATCGCGTCGGTGAATCCCGTGCCGACCCTTCCTGCGTAGACGAATTTGCCGTCATCGTAATAACCGACGAGCAGCGCGCCCGGATAGCCGTGGCGCTTGCCTTCGCCATCGAGCCAGCCGGCGATGACGAGCTCCTGCCGGTTGTGGTTCTTGATCTTCTGCCAGACGCCGCTGCGCCGGCCCGGCTCGTACTTCGAGTCGAGCTTCTTGGCCATCACCCCCTCGAGCCCTGCCTTGGCGCTCGCGTCCTTCATGGCCTTGCCTCCGCCCTTCTCGAAAGGCGGTGTCTGCCATGACGCCCCGGTCAGCTTCAGCCGGCTCAGTGAGTCGCGCCGCGCCGTGTACTTGCTCTCCATCACCGAGTGGCCGTCCTGCCACAGCAAGTCGAACACCATGTACGTGACCGGCACCTCTTTCATCTTTCGCCGGACCTCGTTGGGATCGGTCAGACCCATGCGCTGCTGGATCTCCTCGAAGCTCGGCCGCCCCTTATCGTCGAGCGCGACGATCTCGCCGTCGAGGATCACCTCCGCCGATCCGAGGGCGCGGCCCATGGGATGGATCTCGGGGTAGCGCGGAGTGATGTCCTCGCCGGTCCGGCTCTGCAACCTCACCCGTCCGCCGTCGACAAAGGCGAGCGCCCGGATGCCGTCCCACTTGAACTCGAAGCCCCACGCGTCATCGGGCGCCGGCAGCTTGGTGGCGAGCTTGGCCAGCATCGGCGTGATCTTGTCCGGCATGGGCTTGCGCCCGGGATCCTGCGGCGGATCCATGCGGTGGATCATCCAGTCTTCACCTCGGGTCCGAAACAGCACGTAGCGGCCCTGCAGACGGTTGCCGTGGAGGACGACCATCACCTCGCGGTCCGACCACTTGACCGGCTCGTACGTCCCCTCGTCCCAGATCGAGACGTGACCCGCTCCGTAATTGCCCTTCGGGATGTCGCCCGCGAAGCTGAAGTAGTCGAGCGGGTGGTCCTCGACGTGGACCGCGAGATGGTTTTGCTTCGGGTCGGGCGGAATGCCTTTGGGGACGGCCCACGACACGCCGACGCCGTCCTTCTCCAGGCGAAAGTCCCAATGCAGGCGGCGCGCGTGATGCTCCTGGACGACAAACCGAGGCGCCCGGGCTGCCTTTTTGGGTGCCCGGGCGCCTGGTTCAGGCGTCTTTTTGAAGTCGCGCTTGGCCTCGTACTCGGCCAGCTTCTTCGCCACAGGAAAAGGTTAGGCCACGGCCGCTTGCTCCTTCTGGAGCCGCACCCGGAGGCCGATCCCATCCGTCCTGATCTCACACGTTCGGAACGGACTCTCGGTCGCCAGGTGTTCGAACTGGGCCCGGGTGTAAGCGCGGCGCTTGAGCATCTCGAGAGTTGCCTTCGTCGTGAAGGCGCCGAGCCGCCCAAGGTCCATTCCGTCAACCTCGTGGTCGATGTCGGCGTGGGTCGCGTCCCTGCTCATGTCCTGGATCACCGCTGTCCCGCCGGCGCCAAGGACGCGGTGCATCTCGGCGAGCGCGCTGCGCGGCAGCGTGAAGTTCTTGAAGGCGGCCTGGCAGACGACCAGGTCGAATAACCCTGTCTCGAACGGCATCCGGGCCACATCGCCCTGGTGGAATTCAACGGTCACTCCCGCCTTGCGCGCGTTCTCGCTTGCGATCTCAACGAATGTGTGGCTGATGTCGAGACCGGTCACATGAAGCCGCCCGAGGCGCGCCATTTCGATCGCCAGGAATCCCGGCCCGGGCGCAACCTCGAGCACCCGGGCGCCGTCCGGCAGACCGGCGGTCAGCTGGGAAGCCTGCTTTCGGTAGAGCTCGAACTGGCTCTCTGAGCTACGGACTCGTGCGTACCACCTCGCGATCGGCCCTTCCATCTCCGGGCCCTTGAACCGCCACCGCCGTGTTTCAGTCGTCTGCATCTCACTTCTCCTTTTATCTAACGCTGTTAGGTCCGACGGCGGTAAGGTTACACCTAGCGATGTTAGGGATACAAGTGCAACTACAACGATTAGAGGAGAATCAAGATGTTGAGCCCTGAGGAAGAAAGGCAGCGCGGCCTCACCCGCGAGCGGCTCGTCGAGGCCGCCCTCGCCCTGATCAACGAGGAGGGGCTGGAAGGCCTCTCCATGCGTGCCCTGGCCGACAAGCTGGACGTCAAGGCTTCATCGCTGTACTGGCATGTGCGGGATCGCGGGGAGCTTCTCGACCTGCTCGCCGAGGCGATCCTGGACACCGTTTCCAGGCCCCGACAGCGGACTTCATGGCGGGAGACCGTCCTTGCGATTGCCGATGCGCTCCGCCGCCGCGTTGCGGCGCAAAAGGACGCGAGCCGCCTCCTGCTCGAGGTTCCGGGCGCGCTCGAGCGCAGCGACACCTTCGCCGACCTGAAGGCGCAGCTCCAGAGCGCCGGCCTGCAGTCGGCCGAGGCCGTGGAGCTCGCACTGCTCGTGATGACATACGTGATCGCCGGCCGCGCCCCGGGGGCCGAGCCGGCCGGCGAGCGCGGCGCAGACGGTCAGCCGGCTTCCATCGCGATCGACAGCGGGTCGCGCGGGGTCCTGCTGCGGGCGGGTAGCCCGGAGATGCGGGAATTGATCCGTGTTCCGCATGAGCAGGCCGCAGCCTCTCCCGCCGTCATAAGGGGCGAGACCGTGGTGGTCAGGCGGCTGCGCGGCGTGGGGCGCGGCGAGATCGAGCTCAACCCGCACCGCCCGTGGCGTTTCAAGGTCCAGGCCCCGACGTGGAACACGGCGCTCGACGTGCCCGGCCTCGACGTCAGGGAGATCCACGTCGACAGCGGTGCGGCGAACCTGGAATGCTTCCTGCCCCAACCGCGGGGCGTGGTGCCGATCCACATCTCGAGCGGCGTGGTCAACGTCTCGCTGCACCGGCCGCGCGGAGCGGCGGTCGTCGCGCGCGTCCACACGGGGGTGCTGAAGCTGAAGCTGGACGACGTTTCGACCAAGGTCGTGCTGGCTGACCTGCACTGGCAGAGCGAAGGCGCCTCAAACCCTCCCGACCGCTACGAGCTCGAGGTCAGCGGCGGCGTGGTGGACCTGAAGCTCGACACCTACACGCCAAAAGCTCAGCGTGTCGAGGCGCCGCCGGTGGAGTCTGAGCCGAAAGGCAAGGCGGCCTCAGCGCTGGAGATCCTGCTCGACGGAGTCGAGGCCAGGGTCAGCTCGCGCCGCCCTTAGCTCTGTCGGTCTCCTCGGTCGCTACTTCTCAACCGGCAGCCCTTTGGCCGACCAGTCGTTGAAGCCGCCGGCCATCGAGCTCACGTGCTTGACGCCTGGTTGCTCGCCTTAACAGCCTGGGTTCCTGTCTGCGCGCTCGTCTCCTAGCCTGCGAGCAAAACCACAGGAGGCTCGCATGCTCTTTCTCGCCGCCGATCCTGACATCACGCCCATCACGAACCTGATCACGACCTGGATTCACATCGGGCAGGCGCTCGTCGGTTCGATAGGCGCCTTGGCGTTCATATTCGCTTTCATCTGGAAGATCACGGCGGTCGAGACGAAGTCGGCGCTCGCGGCCAAGCAATGGATCCAGCGCATCGTCGTCGGCACCATCGGCGTGGAGGTGGCCGGTTCGCTCGTCGGCATCCTCACGAGCTCGGTGCCATCGCACTGATCGATGGGTGACCTTGGCTCGCGCATCGCTCTGCTCTATCAGGAGCTGGGCCGGATCGACGGCTACCTGTACACGATCGTCCACCCCAACCTCATCGTGGCCAAGCTGCTCGACGACAGCGTCGGGCTGCTGCTCAAGGTCTGGTTCAACTTCATCCTCAGCACGACCGATTTCGAGACCGGCGGAGACTTCGTGACCAACGCCACGATCCAGCGCTTCGAGCCGAAGGTGCAGCTCGTCGCCAACGCGGCACTCGTGGTGATCGCCCTGTGGGCGTCGTACCGAATCATGTGGGGCCACGGCTTGTTCACCCAATACACGGCGCGCATCCTGCTCCCGCGCCTGCTGCTCGCCGCGGCGCTGATCAACTTCGCCCTGCCCCTGTTTCAGATGGGCGTCGCCGCGACGAACGCGATGTGCCAGGCGCTGCAGGGGTTCAGCCTTCACGACGACCTCTCGACTTTCAAGGCGAGCTTCGTCAACGATCCGAACGCGGGCACGTGGGAGGTAATCACGACAGGAGGCCTTGCGCTGGGCTATGGAGTCCTCGCGATCTCCTATCTGGTGCGCTACGCGGTGTTGATGGTCCTCGCGATCACGGCACCGATCGCCGCGCTCGTTTTCATGCTGCCCGAGACACATCACCTGGCGAAGATGTGGGCCTCGCACTTCACGACCAACCTCATCATGCAGCCGGCGCAGCTGTTCGTCCTTGCGATCGGGTTTGCGCTCGAGCACGACGGCATCAGCCCAATCCATCACCTTTTCGCCCTCGCCTCGCTGCTGATCGTCTTCAAGGTGCCCGGCGCGATGGGCGGCGCGGAGAAGGCGGCGCACAAGCTGCAGTCCCAGATGACCACGGCGTTTCATCACCTCGGTCACGCGATGGCGAAGGCATGATCCGGATCCCCGCCGCTGTTGTCGGAGCCGCCGTCGTGATGCTCACCGCCGCGGCGCAGGTGCCGAGCCACGAGAGGCTGCCCCTGCAGGCGGTCGTCGTCGGCGCGGTCATCACCCAGCCATTCGGCTGCACGAGCCTGGAGCTCGAACCGTTCGATCCGTTCTGTCCCGGGCGCCACATCCACACCGGTATCGATCTCGCCGCTCCGCTCGGGACCGAGGTGCACTCGGCGACCGATGGAATCGCATTGGTCGGTTTCGACTCCTCCGCCGCGGGCAACTACGTCGTCGTGGCATCGGGCCCGCACGTGCGGATCCTTTACTGCCACCTGTCGGCGTTTCGCGTGCGCCCCGGCGAGTCGGTTTCGCCCGGCCAGGTGATCGGACTCGTGGGAGCAACCGGCCTTGCGACCGGGCCGCATGTGCACTTTCAGGTCGACGTCGACGGCACGGCCGTCGACCCCGCGCTGTGGCTGGTTTCTTAACCCGAAAATAGCCAGCTCAGGCTGATACCTCCTCTAGCGTGACGACGTAGCCGAGGGCTTGGAGACGGCGCACAGCACGGTGCGTGATTCGCTGACGGTCGAGCTCGTCGAAGTGGTTGGGG